>Ga0209475_10000020_pt1 | contig 710381 bp, 737 predicted proteins | sample tdDd471_FD_187128 | JGI IMG/M metagenome (GOLD analysis project Ga0209475, IMG submission 187128) | Marine sediment microbial communities from the Atlantic coast under amendment with organic carbon and nitrate - tdDd47.1 (SPAdes)... | ecosystem: Environmental > Aquatic > Marine > Coastal >...
AAGCGGACCGCCTGGGTAGTACGAGCGCAAGCTTAAAACTCAAAGGAATAGACGGGGGCTCGCACAAGCGGTGGATCATGAGGCTTAATTCGTCGCTAAGCGAAGAACCTTACCGAGGCTAGAAACTTTGCTGCACGCTCTGGGAAACCAGAGCTTCCTTCGAGGGTGCAAAGCAGGTGATGCATGGCCGTCGTCAGTTCGTGGCTTGAGCTGTTCCCTTAAGTGGGGAAACGAACGCAACCCTCGTTGCCTGTTATATGTGTCAGGCGAGACTGCTCCCTCACGGGAGAGGAAGGTGAGGATGACGCCAGGTCAGCATGTCCCTTGATGCCTCGGGCTGCACTCGTGATACAATGGGTAGTACAACGGGACGCAATGCGGTAACGCGGAGCAAATCCTTATAAAACTATCCTCAGTTCGGATTGAGGTCTGCAACTCGACCTCATGAAGTCGGAATCGCTAGTAATCGCGGATCAGCAATGCCGCGGTGAATACGTTCCCGAGCCTTGTACTCACCGCCCGTCAACACAAGGGAGCCGGGAGTGCCCGAAGTACTGTTTTTCGCAGTCCTACGGTAAATTCGGTAACAAGGTGTAAGTCGTAACAAGGCACGGCTAGCGGAAGCTGGTCGTGGATTAATTCCAATTGGACAACGACGAATCATTTATGATTTTCGTCTGATTGGTCGGTTATCATGTATCTCGATCGAGTATGTGATAAGACGCATCGTGGTTGTCGTCTCTAAACACCACGTGACGCCGGGAAAGACCGGTAAAAGGATAAGACAAAAGAGAGTGCGAATGATGCGTAGACAAAACCGCCGGAAGGCCTAGGCCTCCGGCGGTTTTGTCTTGTTTAAGAGATTATTGAGGGCCAAAAATCGGTCTCGTGTTATCTTTTTTGTTCGACGTAGTCGGGTTTGATCGGGTTTTCTTGATCGATGCCGAGACTGACCGTAAGCAAATTCACAATTCCCCAAATGCTCACGAGGATCACAAATGCACCGATACCGTAGAGCATAAGACTGCGTGCCCGCGCACGATCGTCCTCGTTGTTTGCACCAAGAATAAAGTAGCGAAATGCATTCCATACAAAAAAGAGAAAGGCAATCGCAAAGAGAAGAGGGACGACTCTAAAGTTGATGAAAAATATCGTGTACGCAATGAGTTTTATAAACGGTTCCATAGAGATATTCTACCGCACAAGAGCCTACAAGTGGTCAATTTTATACTTATTGACTATTCTACTTAAAAATGTTATAATTAAAAGAGAAGGGTGGCGAAAAGATCACCCTCGGGAGGCGTTTTCCTTCAAGTATCAAGTAAAGGAAACGTCATGAAAAAAGGTATTTTGGGTGTTTCCCTTGGTCTCGGCGTCATATTCGCGGGCGCCGAATCTGAGAGCCTCACCCTTCAAATGTTCATCTCTTTTGGGTCGATCGGACTCGCCGCGCTTGCTGCGTGGCGTCTCGGATTCTTCGACCAAAGGGGGTGACGAAATTCGTGCGATGTCCCCTTCATCGCGCGGAGAGACCCTCGGCACACACACGCGTTCTGCGTACGTAGTGCCGGGGGTTTTCTATTTTTCAGCATACGCGCACAATAAAATCCTATGCGCGCGGTAGGATTTGAAACTTACAGCTTCAGTACAGGTTGCCATTATTTCTGTTCGTGAACTCCAGAAATAATAGGCAACCTTCTATATTTGTTTCCCAAACAAATATAGCCTACGACCGCTCGAGTGAGCTGTGCTGGGAGCACAGCGCAAGACTCATTGAGGATTTTTACGAGTGAAGCGAAGTAAAAAGTCCAATGAGTAGACAGCTTTCGTAGAAAGTCAGTCGAGTGCTCTACCACTTATTTTCTTGTGACAAAGTCACATCGAAAATTTCTGCCCGAGGGCAGAATCAGAAGAATAGCAAAACGTTTTGCTATTCTTAGCCACCCGCGCACAAAAAGGTCCCGTCCTTGGTGCGCGCGGTAGGATTTGAACCTACGACCGCTCGAGTATCAGTCGAGTGCTCTACCAACTGAGCTACACGCGCACCAAGGACGGGACAGTAAATAGCCCATCGATACTACCAAAAATAGGCATATTCTTCAATCAGTGAGTGGGTGGGAGCATTTGTTGTGCTCCGTACACTTCGATGCGATCGAACGCCTTCCCAAGCTCAATCGAGAGATGGATGGTGTAGGCGGCAAAACAGAGAACTAAAAACCACGCGAGGAAGGGGAAAAAGCGATACTCTTCAATTCTCTTAGGGTTCATACGGTGGATATATTATACATGCACGCCAGATGACGGCAGCAATTTTGATAACTGCGCCCGATAGGTCCATAATGGGTACGCTATGGAACCGCTCGCCGCACGTATTCGCCCAAAAACGTTAGAGGACTTTATTGGCCAGGCCCACCTCGTGGACATGGGTAAGCCAATTCGAGAGGCGATCGAGAAAAAACATCTCTTCTCTTTTGTTCTCTGGGGGCCGCCGGGTGTCGGGAAAACAACGCTCGCGCGCATTTATGCGCATGCGCTGGATGCGGAGCTGTTTGAGCTCTCGGCGGTGTCTGCCGGAAAGGCTGACGTAAAGAAAATTCTTGATGTCGATACCAATGACAAATCAAAGGTGTTGTTTCTCGATGAAATTCATCGCTTCAATAAAGCGCAGCAGGACTTTCTCCTGCCGTATGTCGAATTAGGCGAACTTACGCTTATTGGCGCGACAACGGAGAACCCGAGTTTTGAAGTGATACCGGCGCTGCTCTCCCGCACGCGGGTGTTCGTATTAAATGAACTTTCAGAGGACGACATGCAAAAGATCTTGAAGCGCACGAAACTTAAAATTTCAAAGAAGGCGGCCGATTGGCTCATTAGAATGGCAAACGGGGACGCGCGTCAAATGCTCACACTCCTTGACCAGACCGTCGCGCTTCACGGCAAGGTAACTGTTGAGCTTCTCGCTGAAACACTCCAATCGGTGTATCTTCGCTACGATAAGAAAGGAGAGGAGCACTACAACGTTATCTCTGCGTTCATCAAGAGTATGCGCGCTTCTGACGCAGACGCGGCGATCTACTATCTTGCGCGTATGGTCGAGGCAGGCGAAGATCCGCTTTTCATCGCCAGGCGTATGGTTATCTTTGCCTCGGAAGATATCGGGCTCGCACAGCCCACTGCGCTCGTGGTTGCAAACGAGGTGTTTCGCGCATGTGAGACTATAGGGTATCCCGAGTGTGCCATCAATCTCGCGCACGGCGTGGCGTATCTTGCAGAAGCAAAGAAAGACCGACGATCATACGATGCGCTCCGCGCTGCAGAGGCTGATGTGCGAGCGTACGGCAACCTACCGGTACCGACGCATTTGCGTAACGCGCCGACGAAACTGATGAAAGAGATCGGCTATGGTGAAGGACAAAAGTGGGAGGCGGGTTTTAAACACGAGAAAGGGTATTTGCCGGAAAAGCTTAAAAAGAAACGCTATCTTTAGGTAGTGAGCTACACCGGAAACTGCTCTTCGAGCATTTTTGGCACACTGTCGATGAGTCCGTCCATAGGACCGGAGGAGAGGAGGAGCACCGCATCGTTTTCGGTGATCTCATGTTTGAGCAGTTCGATCGCCGCTTTTGGTTCGCTGATTGGCATCACATCAAAGCCGGCTTCGGCCGTGCGCGCGACGATTTCTCTTTGAGTCAGCTGCTTGTGGGTGCCCGCACCTTGCGTCGCGGGTTCGTAGATAAAGATTTTTGATGCGCCTTCAAAAACGGTGTCGTACCAAGAGATGGCGTCTCGGTTTCTCCAGCTGAAGGTGTGGGGTTCAAAAATAACCACCAGTCGTTTTTTCGGAAAGTGAAGATTCATTGCTTCTATTGCACTTCGCGCTTTTTCATATGAGGAACCAAAGCCTTCGTAAACGGGGACGGTGGTGTATTCAGATTTCTTATCGAGACGACGATGAATCCCGCGGAACGACGCGATGGCTGAGGTGAATTGCTCCTTCGTGACGAGGTTTTGGGAGAAGAGGAACGCTGCGACTCCCGCAATATTTTCCAGATTATGTTCACCAAGGAGCGAGGTTTCGCCGTCGAGGACGTGCACGTCATCCTCATAGAGTGAGAAAGTCGTGCGCTGCCCCCAAGTGATGTTTTCAATGCGGAAAGTGCCTTCGTGTACGCCATAAGTAATGAAAGGGCGTTCTATAGATTTGAAAAATTGTTCGTGAAGTGCACCGGCTGCCGAGGTGATAAGTGCGCCGTTCTCGGGGAGCATGGAAACGAGTTCACTAAACGGTTTCAGATAGTCCTCGGGTGTTGGAAACACGTTGAAGTGATCGTGGGCGAGTGGTGTGAGAATAAGATGGGTGGGGTAGAGGTGGAGGAATTTTGAACGCGCGTCGGTGTTGGAAGATGGGTACTCATCTCCTTCGAGTACAAACAGTTCACCGTCGCCGAGGTGTGCATTGGTATCCGGTGTATACGGAATGGCGCCGATGAAGAAAGAAGGGTCGCGCCCTGCGGATTGGAGGCAGTGCGCGAGGAGGGCGGTCACCGTTGACTTGCCGTAGCTCCCCGCAACCACCACGACCTCCTTTTCGCGCGCGAGTTCGCCGAGGACCTCTGGAAAGGAGAGAATTGGTTTCCCGGATACCTCTGCCGCGGCAACTTCCGGATTGCTCTCCGCAATCAATTTTGCGTTTTTGCCGATGACGATAAAGTCGACGTCATCGGGAATATTTTTTGCCGCGTAGGGGGTTTGATATGCAATTCCTTCGTCTTTGAGAAAATCAGCAACAGGGGCATAGACTGCCTCGTCGGAGCCGGTGACTGCAGTGCCACTATCACGGAGGAGCTTTGCGGTCGCCGACATACCCGCACCGCCGATACCGATGAAATGCACTTTCTTTATATCGCTCATTCTCGCCATAGTACCGCAGCGCCCGTAAAAAGAAAACGTCCCGGCAGGTGTGCCTGCCGGGACGTGAATATTTGTTGGTATCTTTGCTAGAGCTTTCGCACAAAGATCCAGTTCTGCTCCTTTTTATCAGCCCGGTGACTGCCGAGGCGGTCATCATCGTAGGTGCAGAGGCCGTCGGTCGAGATATGGTCCTTGGGAATACCGTAACGAGCGCAGATCGCGATGATGACTGCGGTCATATCGAGTGTGCCACGCTCGTGGTCGACGACGACGTCAGGACCAAATTCCTCGATGAACGGGGCGACGTAACTTAGGTCGTCGTGCTCGAAATGGTCCGGACATATTCCACAGAGGACGTGAGCATATATTTCTTCATTGGCATATGCAACGTCGCACGCCCCCAAAGCCTTCTCGGTTGTTCCGCCGCTACAGTTCTGGCGATTGAAGACGGAGTTGCGACCAACGTGAAAGGCCACAACGGTGCCGGTCTTGCGGTTTTCGGCAACCACCACATGGCAGTCTCGACTGGGAACCATGACGCCTTCACCGCGGTGTGAGAGGACAGCGCCTTCTGCGTGTGTCATCCCTTTCTTGAAGTCGCGTGCTATGAGGTGCCATCCGGGCTTATTGAGCGCGGATGGTGTCCGCAGAACGTGGCAAGGGTTGATCCCGAGTTTTGAGCCGATTCTTCTGATTCTTGGAAGCTGCGGCCCAACATCTCCGCCGCGACCGTAAATGAAGACTTTCGCAAGCTCAAGTGCCTGCGGTATTTTGACAAGTGGCATGATGCAACTCCTTATGCTTGACGGACGATAATTATGAGTTTTTGTCTATCTGTCCATGAGGTCGGGCGTTTGCCGTCATTGGCAATGTGTTTAGTCCGTACTCCCTCTTTTTCCAGAGTTGTTTGTACATCACAAGGATTGTCTGAAAAACAGATGTGCGCGTATACATGCGCACACTGCTTCGCGGCCGGGTCCTCATGGCGCGTTACCGCACAAAGAGCTTCTTCAACCCAGCCTGCTTTCCTGGGGCGCACAGCCACGACGACATCATGGTAGGCGAGCAGTACTATGGCAGAATCTTGAAGCCCTTCAATAATTACTGCGTCACTTGCAACATAGAGAAGGATGCCATTCGCGGGCTCTGCGTTGTTTCTCCACACATACCTCGTGTGGTCCCCAACCGGGGTCGGATGGCTGAGTTCGCCGGGGTCGATTATGGTGTCAGTTGTGGCATCGTTCAGTCTCGGAGCATACAGCCTGCGACCCCCAAGAGACCAAGCAATGGAAGCCATATTATTGAGAGCCCATCGACTCCGCTCTTCTGACAGGTGCTGAAGAGAACATCCATCACCCTCGAAACATTCAACTCTAAGAGAAATGGGGGATCGTATTCCAATATATGATACACGATCGATTCTAGGTTCACTGAGTTCGGACATGGTGCACCACCTCCGTATCTGTTGGTACGTTTCGGGAATCCGCGTTGATAGTACGGTGAAAATTTGGGTTAGTCAATTTACAATGCTTGGCATTTGCAGTGGCATGGTAGAGTATTGTCAAACATCTAGTGTAAGGAGGAGTAAGATGTTGATAATGATGTCACTGAAACTCGCACCCAAGTTCTGGAGACAGTTCAAGTGGGAATGGGCACGGAAGGCGTTCAGAATGAGCCTCCTTGCCGTCTCGCTTGTCGTGCTTGGGACCGTGATATCTCTTCTCGCCACTGAACCCGCGTTCTTCGGCAAGCATTTTTCGACCGTTCAGTCGAACGAACAGGGAGGACAGGTTCTTGCGCGCAATTAGAGAAGGGACGAAAAATACTCGGGGGCTGGGCGGATGCGTATCGGAGTATGCGCCCGCCCTTTTTTCTTGCTTTTCTTTTTATATTGGTGGTGGTAGGCTCATGCTACATATGGGTAAACTTTCCATCGTTGCAACGCCAATTGGGAATCTCGAAGACATCACACTTCGGGCTATTCGCACGCTAAAAGAAGCTGATTACATCCTCGCGGAAGATACGCGAGTGACAGGGAAGCTCCTCAAACACCACGAGATTGAGACGCCGCAGAAGCGCTATGATGCGCACGCATCGGAGAAAATGCACGAGCGAGTGCTCGCGGACTTGCAGGAAGGGAAACACATTGCACTTGTTTCCGACGCAGGGACGCCGGGAGTTTCCGATCCAGGGGTGCTTTTGGTGCAAAAGGTGCGCGCCGAAGGCGCGCGCGTGGATGCTATTCCCGGTCCTTCCGCAGTGACGACCGCATTTTCTATTGCGGGCGTTACCGGCAATCAGTTCACGTTTCTCGGATTCGCGCCACAAAAAAAGGGAAGGGAGACATTCTTTAAAAACATAGCCAATGTTGAAATCCCGGTAATATTTTTTGAGTCAACGCATCGCATCATGAAAACGCTTGAGGCGCTCGCTGAAAAGAACGACGTCATTAATGACGTCGTAGTAGCCCGAGAGCTCACCAAGATGCACGAAGAAGTGGTCAGCGGGAGTGCCGAGGAGGTCCTCCGATACTTTGAGACAAACGGCGACCATCAGAAGGGCGAGTTTGTTATACTAGTGGATGTGTAGCGTTTCTCACGCTTTCACGTTAAAAATTGTCTAAAGTCTCATCGGGGTCTTAAGTGGCTATAAATCTGAGTGAAAAACGAGGTGGAGTCTGAATTGAAATAACGTTCAATGAAGACGAACCGAAGTTTTGCAGCCAGATTTTTAGTCACGACGATCCGAAACAAGTCTTTTAGGCACATTTCTTGTGGTGAGACTTTAGACAGTTTCTTATTATACGTTAACGATAATCTCATGAGCCGCGAATCACTGGTATTTGTTATAGGACTACTTATTTTCATTATGTCGTTTATTGGTCTTCCGCGATCATGGAAGGAGATATTTTTTATTGCTGCCGGAGTTTCACTCATGATCCTCGGATTTATGCTGCGACGGAGCGCCTTTATTCGCTCTATTGAAAAAGAAGGGGGTGAGCGTGAATCGGATGCATTTACCGAGTCAGACGAGCCTGTTTCGTCAGAGGAGGAGGTAATGGAAGAGAGCGAGAATAACGAAGAAAGCGCATGAACCACGCCCACGTGTTTGTGGGAATTGCGCTTGTCTCTACCGCGGCGCTTGTGGGTATTGCGGGACCACACTTTTCGCGAGTGAAGTATGTCACAGAAGCGGAGATCCACGAGGCGGAAGCTTTAGCGCAGAAAAGCGAGGTGTCCGAGGACGATCGAGAGGTTGTAATGCACCAGCCACTTCCAGAGCAGGTGAAAGCAGTCTATATGACCGCCTGTGTTGCGGGCACGACTGATTTTCGAGAGCAGTTGGTTGAACTTGCAGATGATACAGAAATCAACGCCATTGTCGTCGATATCAAAGATTATTCGGGGACCATTTCTTTTCCACCGGAAACTGACGAGCTCAAACCTGCGTGGCAAGCCGCGCAGTGTGGTACCAGTGATATGAAAGCGTTTGTAGCCTCTCTGCACGAGAAGGGTATCTACGCCATTGCGAGACTCACGGTCTTCCAAGATCCGTACTACACAAACATCCATCCTGAACTTGCGGTAAAAAAAGCTGATGGGGTCACGGTGTGGAAAGACTACAAAGGACTCTCATTTATTGATGTCGGTGCGAAAGCATACTGGGATTACGTAGTTGCGCTCGCTCGCGATGCCTACAACATCGGTTTTGACGAGATCAACTTTGATTATGTTCGTTACCCATCGGATGGACCGATGAAAGATATTGCCTTTACACTTTCCGCGGACTTTCCCGGTGACGACAACCAACAGGCAAATCTGGAGAGTTTTTTTGAGTATCTAAACGAGGAACTCGACGAAGAAGCGTTGTTTGCCGAGTACCGCCATGAAAATACCGGCCGCGACACCGCCGTGCCGTACACATCGGTAGACCTCTTTGGTATGACAACGACCAACTATGACGACCTCTCTATTGGTCAGGTGCAGGATCGCGCTGCGCCGTATTTTGACTTTGTGGCGCCGATGGTGTATCCATCGCACTATCCGAAAAGTTTTTTGGGTCTTGGAAACCCGAACAACTATCCGTATAAAGTGGTCAACTATGCGATGCAAAGCGGTGTGAATCGTATGGTTGCGTCAACGACTCCAATGCAGGGCTTTCTTCATGAGCGGATTGGCACGAGCACACCCGCGGTGTATAAGAAGCCAATGTACACTGCGGACAAGTTTCGTACATGGATTCAAGACTTTGATTACGGCGGTGACTATGACGCGACGGATGTGCGCAATGAAATTCAGGCGAGCTATGACGCGGGCGTCAACTCCTGGATGATTTGGGCGCCATCAAACAAGTATACGCGCGGTGCACTTGAGAATGAGTAGTGGCTTTCTGCTATAATCCAAGTATGGCGTTTGATCCCGAACACGTGACACTCTTTGCCGAAACCGATGCCCGCGGAAAGCGGATGCCGTTTGGTATTAAGGCAAAGGATCGACAGAAGCACATGTACGTCATCGGAAAGACGGGTATGGGGAAGTCAACCATGCTTGAGAACATGGCGGTTCAGGACATTCAAAATGGCGAGGGCATCGCGTTTATTGATCCGCACGGCTCCACTGCAGAAAAGCTCCTCGACTTTATTCCCGAGCATCGCATGAAAGATGTGCTCTATTTTGCGCCACATGACATGGAGTTTCCGATTTCCTTCAACATTATGGAGGATGTCGGTGCGGACAAGCGGCACCTCGTGGTATCGGGCCTTATGTCGGTGTTTGAAAAAATTTGGGTTGACGCGTGGAGTGCGCGTATGGCGTATATTCTCCAGAACACGCTCATGGCACTTCTCGAATATCCGGATTCGACACTCATGAGCGTGAACCGCATGCTTGCGGACAAGGAGTATCGAAAGAAGGTGGTGGAAAACGTCACCGACCCATCGGTAAAGTCGTTCTGGGTTGATGAATTTGCAGGCTACACCGAGCGATTTGCCGCAGAAGCGACGCCGGCGATTCAGAACAAAATCGGTCAGTTTACATCAAACCCGGTTATTCGAAATGTTATTGGACAACCAAAGTCGAGTTTCGATATCAGGAAACTCATGGATGAAAAGAAAATTCTCATTATGAACCTTTCCAAAGGACTCATTGGTGAGAGTAACGCAAACCTGCTCGGTTCGATGCTCACGACGCGTATTTACCTTGCGGCGATGAGTCGCGCGGATCTCCCGGCGCACCAGATGGAGGAGATGCCCAACTTCTACTTCTACGTCGACGAATTTCAATCGTTCGCAAACGCAACGTTTGCGAACATTCTCTCTGAGGCCAGGAAGTACAAGCTCAACCTCACAATTGCACACCAGTACATCGAGCAGATGGAAGAAGAGGTAAAAAATGCGGTATTTGGAAACGTCGGAACCATTATTTCATTTCGCGTTGGTCCGTTTGATGCTGAGGTACTCGAAACTATTTTTGCGCCGCGCTTCACTGCGACCGATATCGTGAATCTCGGGTTTGCGCAGATTTATCTCACGCTCATGATCGATGGTATCGGCTCGCAACCCTTCTCTGCGGTGACACTCGCGCCGATAGAGTCACCGCATATTTCATACAAGGATATGGTCTTGGGTGCGAGTCGTGAGCAGTTTGGCCACCCGCGAAGCGAAGTCGAAGCGGCTATTTTGGCATTTCATGCGCCAACAGAAAAACCAAAACCGCCGGCAAAGCAGGAACGTCAAGCACAGAACAATCGTGAAAATGGTCGAGGAACCCAAGGATCGCACGGAGGCCAAAGGCAGCAGAACGATTCAAGACGAAGCAACGATCGGAATACCAGCAACCGCACTGTCGACCAGAGAAGACAGCCGAGAGAATCGCGCGAACGAGCTCCTGAAAAGAGTTTGGAGGACCTCCGGAGCACACTTCGCTCAATTGTCGGAGCTGAGAAGAAAGAGTCCTCCGATGCACCAAAGGACGTCCCGAAGCGAAATGGAGATGGTAATAGGAACGAAAGAGGAAAAGACGATCGACAACAGGTGAGGGAGACACTCCACAAAGCGCTTGAGAGTGCGCTCAAAGACCAAAAGAAGGAGGCTCCGAAAGAATCAAAGCCGCAAAAACAGGAAGCACGCCCTCCCCGGGAGCCAGAAAGTAAAGAAGTTTCCGCAAAAGAGCTCGAGCGTATGATGCGCGTCACCACGAGCGACAAACCACCGCTGTGATACAGTAAATAACATAATGTTGGGGGCCGGCGAGTCTATACGTGTATGTCATATTCTCCAAGAGGTTCCTCACGAGCGCTGTTGGTAACGCTCGCTTTGTTCTTATTGCCACACTTTGCGACTGCGGCGGTCGTCATTAATGAGATAGCTTGGATGGGGACGGTAAGTTCCGCAAATGACGAATGGATTGAGCTTTACAACAATGGCGCGACGGCAGTCGCGCTGGATGGATGGACGCTCTCGGGCGATGGTCTCGCTATCAATCTTTCCGGGACACTCGCGTCCGGAGGCTACGCGCTTCTTGAACGTACTGACGATTCGTCTGCTCCAGGTACCGCCTTCTTAATTTACACCGGTGCACTCTCAAACAGTGGGGCGACGCTCTCACTTCACCGGAGTGACGGAGGAGTGGAAGATCAGGTCGCGGGAGGAGAAAATTGGGAAAACATCGGCGGAGATAACACCACCAAAGAAACGGCGCAGCGGACACCCGGCGGGTGGATAACGGCGGCCGCAACACCGGGCGGAGCAAATGCGAGCAGTGGTTCTGTCTCCGGCGATACCAATGCAGGTGATAGTAACTCGTCAGCGAACAATTCCGGCGAGAGTAGTCAAGCAAGCAAGAAAGAAGACAAGGCACCAAAACCGGTTAGTAAACTCTCGATTACGGCGCCGTCGCAAGCGTACGTTAATCAGCCGGTGTCGTTTGACGTGTCACCTTCTGATGGGGTGGAACGGCTCGTCCGGTATACCTGGAGTTTTGGAGATGCGGCGAGTACGGAAGAAAAGTCCCCGATACATACCTATGCGTATCCGGGTAATTACGTGGTGATGGTTGAAAGTTATTACGCAAAAGAAACGGTCATGGGCCGACATGAAATTACGGTGCTCCCGGCCATACTTTCAATCGCGCGCACTGACAACGGAGATATTCAGATTCACAACAATGCACAGTACGAGGTGGATATCAGCAACTTTGAACTTTACGGAAGCACTTCGTTTCGTATTCCTAAGCACACTATTTTATTGCCGCGGGCCACACTCACCATTCCCCACGATCGCATAGAAGAAAATACGAGTCACATTATGGGCCTCTCTGATCCCGAAGGAGTGGTGGTCGCGGCGTACACACCGTACATGAAAACAGAGGAGGACGGTGGAGCAGGCGGAGATTACCTCGGTTCTGCAACGGAAGCTATGCCGCATACCGCTGCGTCAACTGAAGTGTCGAACGAGCCGTTAGTATTGAAACCTAAATCCTCCGGAGCAGCTGCGGCCTCTATGGCAATTCCGGGTGAGGGGGCAAACAAAAATCTCCCATACCTCGGTGTCGGAGCGGTGCTCCTTCTCGGTATTCTCGGCGTGTACTTACGAAGTGTGTAGAGCAGGACTTGGAGCTATTTGTCCTCCTGGATACGTTTATTTGAGTCGATGACTTCTTGGAGAAGCTTTGGTTCGTAACCCGCTTTCTTGGAGAATTCGACGATGCCGTTGATATCTTTTGGGAGACACTTGCCGGAGAAGCCACGCTTGTCTTTGAATACCGCCGTGTGCATTCTGTTGATGCGGCCGTCGAGAAGCCAGAGTTCGCGAAGCTCGTCGTAGTCAACGTCGAGCGTTTCGGCGATTTTTGCAAACTCATTGCAGAACATCACTTTCGTTGCGCCCCAACTGTTTTCCATGTACTTAGTGAGCTCAGCGGTCTTGGCGTCTGTCTGTGCGTAGGTGACCACCGGGCCGAGAATGACCTTGAAGTATTCGAGAATTGCGCTCGTGGTACTCCGCTCACCACCAAATATTTGAAAGTCGTGCTTTTTAAGGTCTGACGGATGGATATAGCCTATGTCTTTCCACCACGGTGTAACGTATGAACTCTCGCCCATGTACTCCGGTGAGAAGGCGATCTGCTTGCCGGTCTCTTTAGCCAGCCGGTCGGTGGTGCCAGGGGGGATGGTGCTCTTTATGAGTATAAGCGGCACCTCGAGCCATGCGATGCTCTCCTCCACCGCGCTCGTGTCTACAGACGCATCTTCCGCCATTGGAGTCGGTACGCAGACGACCACGAAGTCACACTCATTGATAGCGTCTTTATCCACTTGCTCGATACCGGTAAAGTCGTCGCCCGAAATCTCGGTGTGTGGGTCATACACACGCACCTCGAAGTGGTCACGGAAAAAGACGGCAATTGCCTTGCCGACATATCCGAAACCAACGACGCCTATTTTTTTGTTACTTTTAGCCATAAGTTCAGGTATTATAAACCATATATGGCTCATAAGAGCAAGAGAAAGAAAATCGTATACGTCGTGACGAAGAGCGGGTGGGGCGGTGCGCAGAAGAGTGTGTTCATGCTCGCGCAGTATTTTCACAGCCTGGGTGACTTTGACGTGGTGGTCGCCTACGGCGCCAACGAGCTCGGCGGGGAGAATGTGCTCGAATCTAAGCTCCGAGAGGCCGGTATTCGCACCGCACCGCTTCAGTCGCTCACACGCGATACATCTCCCTTGAGCGATATTCGCTCATTTTTCTCGCTGATCGGTTTTTTCCGCAGGGAGCGGCCGGATGTCGTGCATCTCAATAGCTCGAAGGCGGGCGCGCTGGGCGCGCCCGCCGCGCGACTCGCCGGCGTCCCGCGCGTGGTCTTTACCATGCGCGGTGCGCCGTTTCTTGAGAAGCGGCCCAAGTGGCAAAACAGTATCATTGCGTTTCTTACGTGGCTCACTGCTGTCTTTTCGCACGTTTTTGTTGCGGTATCAAAGCGCGAGGAAGGTATTGTGAAGCGGTGGCCGTTTACGCCGCGTAAAATTACCTGTATCTATAACGGTGTTGCGCAGCCGGACTTCCTCTCGCGAGAAGCGGCGCGGGTGTTCATCAAAGAAAAGACAGGTGCGAGCGTTACCGCGGACACGTTTCTCATCGGTTCCATAGCGGAACTCACGGACAATAAGGGGCTCGTGGAATTTTTGCCAAAGCTCAAAGAGCGCAGCTCGCGGGAGGACTTTCTCTACGTGCACTTTGGCAGCGGCGAACTCGCCGCCTCGCTCAAACAGAAGACCGCGGAGCTCGGTCTCGAGGAACGGGTGTTCTGGCTCGGGTTTGTACCGGAGGCAAGTAGATACTTAAAAGCGCTCGACCTTTTCACACTTCCGTCAAAAAAAGAGGGATGTCCCAATGTTATTCTTGAGGCCAAGCTTGCAGGAGTGGCTATTGAGGCGAGCCCGGTTGGTGGCGTACCCGAGCTCCTTAAGATGAGCGAGGAGTATATTCGCGAACATCTCACGCCACAGAAGGTGGGCGCGTCATACAGAAAAGCATACGATATTTGAATATGTGCGGCATAAGTGGATTTAATTTTGAAGATGAAAAGAAGATAAGCGCGATGAATCGCGCGCTCTCGCACCGTGGTCCCGATGGCGCGGCAACATTTATACAGGGCGGCGTGTCGCTCGGCCACAACCGACTCGCGATTATTGATACGAGCGAAAAAGGTGCACAGCCCATGCACTACAAACACCTCACCATCATTCATAACGGCGAGGTCTATAACTATCTTGAGCTCCGAGAGGAACTCGAGTCACTCGGTCATACGTTTGCGACAGAGTCAGACACCGAGGTGATACTCGCCTCGTATGACGAGTGGGGGCCGGACTGCACGAGGAGACTCAATGGCATGTGGGCATTTTGTATCTACGATGCCAAAGAGCGTACGCTCTTTGTGTCGCGCGACCGCTTTGGTGTGAAGCCGCTGTACTACTACGCAGAGAGCGGCACCTTTATTTTTGCTTCTGAAATTAAAGGGGTTCTTGCGCACAGTGAATTGCAGATAAACAAAAAAGAAAACATAGACAAAGAGGCGCTCGACCTCTATTTCTCACTCGGGTACATTCCGTCGCCATACTCAATATTTAAGACGGTGCGCAAACTGCCGCCGGCGCACAATATGCTCTTTGATATAGACAAGCGGGAAGTGCGGCGACTGTGGCGCTATTACACACTCCCGGAGTACGCGCCGGCGGAAGATAAAGAAGCGCTCGTAGCGCAGGGCGCGGAGCTGCTCGACAGCGCAACGAAGCTCCGTATGCGTTCGGACGTGCCGGTTGGCTCGTTTCTCTCGGGCGGTCTCGACAGCTCCGCGGTGACGGGAATGATGATGCGCTATGCAAAAGACGAGAAGCCACATACATTCTCGGTGGACTTCAGCGGCGCGTATAGTGAGAAAGAATACATCGATGAGGCAGCACAGCACTTCGGTACCAATCACCACGCGGTAGTGTTTGGCGATAGTGACTTCGAAGGCATGCAAGAGGAATACGCAAAGCACTTTGATGAACCGTTTGGCGACTATTCAAGTTTCCCAACGCTCGCGGTTTCGAAAGTCGCGACAAAAGATGTAACGGTGGTACTTTCGGGCGACGGCGGTGATGAGGTATTTGGTGGGTATCGGAAGTATGTGCTCGCCATGCAGATGGAGTTTGTGCGTTCGCTTCCGCGCATAGTGCGTAGGATTCTCACACTCTTGCTCCTGCCATTCTCGTGGGTGCCGAAAATCGCAATGCTTCGAAAGGCACTCACGCTTTCTTTCTTGGAAAAAGAAGATTTCTACGCGCACGCGACCGAGACACTCGGATATAGCGGAAAAACGCATAAAGAGTTTGTGCACAGTCATATGCAAGAAGCACTCAAGCTCGCGGGAGGCAACCTCCCTGAAGCGATGCGGGTCTACGATGTACTTGCAGGCACACTTCCCGACCATTTCCTCACCAAGGTGGACAGGGCGTCGATGGCATACGGCCTTGAAGTGCGGAGCCCCTTTCTCGATTACCGCTTTGTAGAGTACTCCATGGCGATTCCAAATAAGTGGAAGGAGAGCATATTTGGCAAAACCAAGATACTGATGCGTGAAATTATTAAAGACCTCGTGCCCGCGCGTATCCTCGCTCGGGGCAAAGCAGGGTTCACCCCGCCGCTCGACTGGCTCGAGAGCGAGGAGTGCAAAAAGGGAATCAAAGAGGGGATGGAAGTGGTTAAGGAGCTCTGCCCGGACGCACATACATGGTATGAAAAGAATATGAACCCCGCGCGTGGAAAAACGGAGGAGCGTATTCGCCGCGATCGCTTTATGTGGCTCTACCTATTCAATCTCTGGCACAAACGCTGGCTTTCTTAAGCGCCGAAAACTCGTTTCCAGAGGCGGATGGCGGAGGTGTAGACCACTTTGAATATGAAGCGGTTGCGTGAGGCGAGGTATTCACCGATGGTGCGGAAAAAGTAGAGCCAGAAGTAAATGTTGTACCAGTAGTGACGCATTTCGCGCGCGAGGTGGGGAAGCAGATTTCGTGAGCCGGCCTTTGTCTTGGCGTGGCGTTTATGTATATCGATGCGGTCGGCGCAGTATCGGTAGAGCGGCTCTTCGAGGATGTCGAAGGTGTGTCCGGCGCGCATGAGCCGGAGCCAGAGCACGATGTCTTCAGGGCGCGCCATTTCAGGGTAGGGGTTGTGCCGGAGCACTTCCGTGCGCGCCACAAGGGTTGGGTGCATGAGGAGGGACTTCGTGAAGAATGTTTTTTTGATATTTCGCACATCTTTTTTGGTTGGAAGTCGGTGCGTTTCTTCACCTTCCTCATCAACGTCGATCCACTGGGTGAAAAGGAGATCAACATCGGCATGCGCACGCATATAAGCGACCTGCTTCTCGAGTCGATCGGGGTCGCTCACATCCTCAGTGTCCATGCGCGCGACGAGGTCGGCGCGCGCCTCTTTTGCGGCGACGTTGAGCGCGTAGCCGAGACCGCTGTTTTTCTCATTCGTGATGACGCGGATGCGGGAGTCTTCAGTGGAAAGATTTTTGAGAATGTTTCTCGTTTCCTCACTCTCCGGATTGTCGTTCACAAGAATGAGCTCAAAGTCTGTAAACGTCTGGCGAAGAATACTAAGCACTGCCCGGCGAATCGCTTCTTCCGGCTCGGTATACACCGACATCAAGACTGATATTTCTGGCTTTTCCATGGTAGTTCACATTATATACTGCCGGACTCTTTGTTTCATCGCCCTTAAAAAATAAGGTTTTGCAGGGTATAATGCCGGTTCATGGCAGATATCTCAAAGTTTGTAGAGGGCCGTACCGTTGACGTATATGACGGAGACACGTCGCTCGGAAAAGCGGTTCTTGGTAAGGGGGCGAATTTGGTGACCGTTTACGAACGCGGTGATAGCACCGGCGGGAGCGGAAATGTTGCAATGCGGCCCTATCGAGCGCTTCTTGAAGCCGCTGATTCTGCGGCCGACATTTGTGTACTAAATGGTAAAGCGGTGAAAGTGCTCTTGGTGATGTACCCGAGTGCGCCGAAGTATGTGCTCGTACGCCTCTCATTTAGCAGCGCGTGGCTTCTTGGTCTCCCTGGGCTTCTTCGACGACTTATTGTGGGGCTCGTAAAAACGCGGGGGACGGTGACAGTGAGAAACGAAAAGGGAACGCGTATGCGTTTTCTTGTACTCGAACAGTCGGGGCTCCGTGCGCGGAAGGTTCCCGTGCTTCCCGAGAGTATCGGCATTCCCGAATTTTTGGAGTGGCTGAAAAAAGAGGAGATTCCCTATGTGGTGCTTCGTTTTTATGAAAACCTCCCCGAGCTCTACCGTCCGGGCGGTGACCTCGACATTCTCACGTCGATTGAAGACAAGAAAAAGATAGAGCGATATCTCAAAGAAAATGAAGAGCTTCTCTCTCACGACTCGGGAGATGTGCGACTCGGACTCCATGCAATCTCGGGAGAGCAGGGGATTGTGCCATACTACCCGCCACCGCGTGCTCGGCAGCTTCTTCAAAACTCAGTCGATGGCCCCGCAGGGTCGCGTATTCCCGCACCAAAGGATGCGCTTCTTGGCCTCATCTACCACGTTCTCTACCACAGCAAGAAGGGATACGTGGCGGGGATTCCAAGCAAGCATAAGGAAGAGACCGATAAATTCCCTGAAAACGACTACCACGGCGTGATTCTCAAAATGGCGAAGGATGCGGGAGTGGAGCTCAGTGAGCCGCTCACCATGGAATCACTCGACGAATATATGGCAACAGAGGGGTGGCGGCCAAAACTCGATACGCTTGCAAAAATTGGCGAGACAAATGCGTGGGTGCGCGACCACTTCTTCTCCGGAGGCAGTGGTGGTCCTGCAGGGCTCTCGGTCTTTATGCTCCGCGAGTGGGCGTTTGATGCGGGTATTGCTGATGAGGTGGTAAAACTCATCGATCGAAGTGGCTTTACCATTATGCGTAAGAAGACGCTCTCGCCCGAAGAAAAGAAACGAGCGACCGAGCATTTGCGAGGCGGTACATGGGGTGAGAATGCAGACGGCAGTCAGGATGGGTGGCGCCCGGCCATGGCGATTGTGGTGGCGGACCGTGAGACGGTAAAAATGCCGCCAGCGTACGCCGGCGGCTTCGAACGCTTTCGTATTCGGAATTTGAAAGAGGAGCTGCGCAGCACATTTGATAAAGACGGACGTGGCTCAGTGCATTCCACCGACAACAGCCAAGAGTCGTGGGAATACATCGAGGTGTGTTTCCCGGACGAAGTAGAAAAAATACGCGAAGAGCTGGATGCGTATGCGAAGTCGTCGCTGTTTACAAAAATCGCGCATTTCTTTTCACTCGCGTATCTTCGGCACTCGCTCCGCTACTCACTCCGCGAATGGCTCATTAAACGCTTTGTACAATGATGAAAAATTCTCATCAATACATTGAGTTTGTTGGTGTGCCCGGTGCGGGAAAGACTGAAGCAGCGAAACTTTTTACGGCTGAGCTTCAGGACCGAGGTGAGATGGCACATTTTCGCGAAGGCGCGGGTCGTAGTGTGTTTCTTAAACTCTGGCTATTTCCGCGCGCTCTTTTCTTTTTGCGAAAAGTGCCGAAGGTGATGTGCAGCGATTCGTTTAAAGATGCACCGGGGGTTCGCACGGTGATTCAAAATTTACGCTGGCGCTTTGCGGTCGAGGCGGTGGTAGTGAGACATCTTCTGTCACAAGGGGCACTTGTTAATGATGAGGGGCTTGTGGGAAAAGTGGTGGCACTCATGACGCTGGCGGAGCTCTCAAAAGAAGACGCGGTACAACTTCTTCGAAACGCACTTCCTCAAAAATCGGTACTCGTGTTTGTAAACGTGTCGATAGAAATTGCAATGAAGCGTGAAGCGGTGCGCGATATTGAGCTCCCGTTTTTCAATAACTTACCGCCGGCGGCAAAACACCACTTCTACACAAAGAGCGACGAGCTCTATAGAACGTTTGCGTCGTGGTACGGTGCGGGTGCAGTACAAGTAGAATATATGGAGAACAACATGGGGCGCCGGGAACTTAAGGAGAATGTAGTCCGGTTGGGGTCTAAGGTATAGTAGGTAGTATGAACACCGAAGGAACAATCGACAGACGTATTCCGCGAGAACATGCTCGGCTCGTGCCGAAGCGCGATGCATATATCCTGAAGCTCTGTAAAGACAAGAGGGTGCTCCATGTCGGCGCGTCCGATTGGCCGTACACAAAAGAGCGCTATGAGCGCGGCGACCTCCTCTTTGCGCGTATTGGGGAGGTGGCAAAAGAGCAGCTCGGTATTGACCAGGACAGAGAAGCGAGTGAGTTTTTAAATCAAAAACATATAAAAAATTCCCGCATTATGGTGGGAGATATGAACGAACTTCAGTCGATCGACTTTGCACCCGATGTGGTTATTTTTGGAGAAACTCTTGAGCATTTGATGAACCTCGAAGTGGCGCTTTCAAATATTAAGAAAGTGATGGGGGAAAACACAGTACTTGTTATTAGTGTGCCGAATGCATTCCATTTCTTTAACTTCGTCCTCGCGTTCTTCCGCAAAGAGCATCAGCATCCCGACCACAGCGTCGCTTTTACCTATAAAACCCTCGTGCAGCTGCTTGGGAAAAATAAGCTTCACGTCACGGACTTTTGCTTCACGTTTCTCGACGCTTCCTCGGACGCACGTCACCTTAACTGGAAGGGGAGAATTATGCATGGCATTGTCCGCCTCTTTTCAAAAATCAGTCCCGTCTTTGCCGAAACGCTCCTTGTAGTAGCGAAGAAATAGTTTTACATAAAGAGGGAATTTCATTGACATGTGTTTAAAACAGTGTTATTTTTGGCGCTAGAATCGAAAAATTGAAAACTAAACTTTCAACCGAAGGAGGGTGAGATGCCCGAGATCAAAAAGCTACCGATGACTCTGGCAGGAGCTGTCGGTATCGCCGTATCTGCCGGTAAACTCATGAAGAAACATTTCGTGTCGGGAGATATGGAGCACCACATAAAAGAAGATGGCACGCCGGTCACAACAGTTGATAAAATGATCAATCGGGATGCCGTTAGTCGTATTCGTGATTTCGCTCCCGATGTCGACATTGTTGGCGAAGAGTTCAGTGACCGAAAGGACAGTCCATGGAAGGTCGTCATCGACCCGATCGATGGCACACTCCCGTACGTGTGGCGTATAAAACTCTCAACCTTCATTCTTGCGTTGCTTTTCAGAAACGTACCGGTCATGGGCGTCATCTATGACCCATTTGCCGATCGGCTGTATGGTGCTGAACGTGGGACAGGGGCGTGGCTGAGCGGCGACAAGTTATGGATACCTTCCTCTCGCGTCGGCACAGGTCAACCGGTGGTTGGTTATGTCTCAAAGAATGGTCGCAAGGGCAATATGTTTCGAGTGTGCGAACTTCTTGAAAAGGCGGGTGTCCTCACGGTAAGTATCCCTTCACTCGGCTACATGATTGGGCTTGTTGCTGAAGGGAAGTTAGCGGCAACGATGTTCTCTGGGAGGAAGATCGACGAAACTGCCGCGGGAGAGGTTATTATCGAAGCGGCTGGTGGCCGTGTCACCGACTTCTGGGGTAATCCGCTTATCTATACAGAGGATGGCATCAATGGTCACATTATGTCGTCGAATCGTCGCGTGCACGAACTCATCGTCGAGGCCGTGCATGCATGTAACTTAAAATAGGAAGGAGAGAGAAATGAGTGAAGTACGAAGACATTCACTTTGGTTGGTGCCCAGAGACGCGCCGACATACTGCAGAGCGATGCGTGTCATAAACGCTCTCGCGACTGTCTACAACACTCCGTTTGCATTACCTCATATAACACTGGCAAAAGGTCCATCTCTGATTCTGCCGGTGTCAGAGGTGATCGCCAAAACTCACCAGCTCGCCAGCACGTTACTACCATGCACAGTGAGTTTTGGTGAAGTTGGGTCAGGCAAAGCCCCGTTCCAGGTCTTCTACCAAAAGGTCGTACCAACTCCGGGTTTCGAGCGGGCACAGCAGGCGTTTACGGACGAATTCGGTGCTCCTCCCGGAGCGGGCGACCCCCATATGAGTCTCGCCTATGGTGATCTCTCAGCGGAGCAAGTTGATGTGCTGCGGCACGAACTCAGGGTATTTTTTCCCAACGATTCTCTGAGAGGCGCAACCGTCACTGTCGACGCGGTAGAGATCTGGGATACGCCCGAATTCAAAGAGGGCGATGATCTTCGGCAAACGGTCCGGTCATGGGAGTTTGTCGAGCGGATTTCGTTTGGCGGGTGACGGACACCAACAACATGGGCGGCGCGGGGCACTTTGTGCCTCCGCGCCGCCCATTTTTGATTTTGAGTGAGGAAGAGGATTACTTCTTAAAAATCGAGCCGGTTTCAACGTCTTTCACCACCGGTACAAACTCACTGAGGTACCATTCCACAAACGTGCGAAGGCCGTCTTGTATGGACGTATTGTTTTTAAAACCGATTTCTTTTTCTGCGAGGGAGCTATCGGCAAACGTATACCAACGGTCTCCGGCAGGGAGAGGCACCATCTCACGAATAGCTTTTTTACCCATCGCGTCTTCGATAGCGTCGACACAGTCGAGCAAGAGCGCGTGCGATCCGCCGAGATTGTAGATAGGGTGGCGCGTGGTGAAGTCTTCATTGTCTCGCGAAGAGAGCGATGTCTTGATTACCGCGTCCGCGACGTCGTCGATGTAGGTAAAGGAGTGCCGAATATTTCCGTGGTTGTGGAGCTTTATCGGTTGGTCGCGGTACATGAGGTCGGTAAACTTGAAGAAGACGGTGTCTGGCCGCGCCCATGGGCCGTAGACTTTAAAGAAACGAAAACCAACAATCGGTTTTTGAACGTACGAGTAGTACGCCTGCGCCATCGCTTCGTTGGCAATCTTCGTTGCGCCGTAGATGGAGACGGGGAGGTCGGTCTGCTTCGATTCGGTGATGACGGTTCCTTCTTTACTCTGCCCATAGACTGACGAGGACGATGCGTAGCTAAAGAGGGTAGCGTCGCTCTTTCGGTACCACTCAAGCATGTTTTGGAATGCGACCATGTTGTCGCGGGAGTATTTGTGTGGGTGGTCGAACGAGTAGAGGACACAGGCTTGTGCGGCCATATGGATGAATCTATCGATGTGCCCGATTTTGTCTGCGAGGAGTTCCACCGCTTCAATGTCCGCGAGGTCGACGTGGTGATGGGTGTACCCCTTTTCCTTTTCGAGTTCGCGGAGGCGCACTTTCTTGAGAAGGGGATCGTAGTAGCTGTTTACCATTGAGTCGATGCCGTGCACCGTGTGCCCTTCCCTCAGTAGGCGCTGTGCGAGATGAAAACCGATAAACCCGGCAGAGCCGGTAACGAGAAACGTCTTTGTCGTAGTATCGGTTGGTTTTTTCATCCTGTGGTTATACCATATTGCTTATCCAAAAAGAAGCTGCGGGTGGTATGTAGATATGCTCTAGAACAACGAGAGGTACGCTTTGGTTGCTGTTCCAACTTTGTATTGCATAAGTGCGCTCTCGGGGACACGCTCCTTGTCATTCTTGAGGGATGTCTCGATAGCTTTAGCGAGTGCGTCGCTGTCACCGACCGGTACGAGTGTTCCGTAGGCGCCATCGCGCAAAATTTCTCGCGGGCCGCTCTTGCAGTCGGTGCTCACCACCTTCATACCAAACGCGAGTGCTTCAATGAGCACCGTCGGGAGTCCTTCGCGTTTCGATGAAAGCACTAAGGTGTCGGATTTTTTGAAATATGGATACGGGTTTTTTACGTGCCCGAGAAATGATACGCGGTTACTTAGTTTGTTCTCTTTAACAAACTGTTCGAGCGCTGCTCGCTCGGGGCCGTCGGCGAGGAGGAGTAGGTTTGAGGGCACTCTGACCATTGCGAATGCTTTGAGAAGCGTCGCAACGTCTTTTTCTTTTGAGAACCGTCCTACATAGAGCACCGTTGGCTCACTTGATGCAAAGAATGGGTGATGCACCGGCTCTTGGCTCTTTACAAAGAGCTCATCAGAAATAATTGGATTTGGTATGACGGTGATGTGTTGCAAAGGTACGCCACTTACCGTCGCCAGAGCACGTGCGACGCCTTTTGAAACCGCAACGTGTGCATCAGCACGAGGATAGAGCGCGCGGATGAGCATGCGCCAGATGAGACGCTTTAGAAATGAAAGTTCGGGAAGACCGACATCGAGAGATGTGTGCTCTGCAATAATCATGCGTGGCTTTTTGCGCACAAAAAATGAGGCGAGTATAAGCGCGCAGTTTGCCTGGAATGACGCCGAAACAACGACGCATGGCGTTCGCTCGCGCAGCGCGCGAACGAGGGACGGAAGTGATGAGTAGGTGCTCCCGCTTCCGAGGTGGCGCACCGGAAGGAGTAGTGCGAGTTCTTCCTCGTGCTCGCTGTTACTCTGCGCCGCTGACCACACTGCCACGTCTTTACCCGACGCATGGAGACTCTTTGCAATTGCTGCGGTCACGCGCCCAATACCTCCTTCAAGGTTCGGGACAAAAAAAGCAACATCCAATTTTTCTGTCGGTACTCGCTCTGTCATATATATAGTATTACCATTATAGACATAAATACGGTACTATACCGATACTATACATACCACACACTATAATGACTGAGGAGAAACATCACGGAGAAGAAAAGGTTATTGCGACCGTACTGACACATAATCGTAAAGAGCTGCTCCTACAGACGCTCGAGGGACTCCTCTCACAAACGCGGCCACTCGACCGTATTATTATCGTTGATAGCGTCTCTACCGATGGCACGTATGATGAATTGAAGGCGAAAGGTATTCTCGACCGGAAGGCGGTAAAGTATGAACGTCTCGACTCAAACAAAGGACCGAGCGGCGGTTTTGCCGAAGGGGTCACTCGCTCACTCGCCGAGGGTGCGACGTGGGTATGGATACTCGATGACGATATAGTGCCAAAAGAGGATTGTCTTGAAGAGCTTCTCGAACACAAAGATATCTCACACCTCATCTGTCCTAATCGAGAAGGGAAGACAGTGCCATTTTTTAATCCTGCGGTAGGGCTCACGACGCATCATAAAAATTTGAGTTACGAGTATGGAAAGGAACTGGTATTTGCCAACACCGGGTCATTCGAGGGGATGCTTGTACATAAAGAGGTTGTTAGTAAAATTGGTGTACCCGACGAACGGTTCTTCCAGGTCGGCGGCGATATGGTGTATGGTTTCGAGGCCTCGTTGTACACAAATGTACTTCATGTGAAGGAAGCATTTATCCATCGCCTTCTCCCTGAGAAAAAACCGGTGAATTCGCGGCGTGCGTACCTCTTTATGCGAAATCAATTTTTAGTGAAAGAACATCTCAAGAAGCATGGTCTTTTCCGCGCGGGCCTCTTCTATCTCGTACTTACGTCACTGGCGCTCCACTATGCTGTGGTGATTGCCTTTAAAACACGCTCACCAAGAATGCCGTTCGCAGTGGTAAAGGGTTTGATGCACGGAATGTTTGGTAAATTTGGTGCGCCGAAGTAGCGAATGTCTCATTCACGATCTACACAACAGTATTACGTTGAATTCGTAGGGCCGCATAATGCGGGGAAGACGTCTATTTACCACAAGATATGCAAAGAAGACATGCTCGCGCCACGGGTGGCAAAATATCCGGGTCAGATGAAGCGGCCCAAACTTCACTTTGCGCTCTCGGTACCATTCATTGCGCTTAAAAATGTGCGGCATCTTCTGTTCATCTTTTTCTTTTTCCTCCGGTACGCGCCTATGGGACGGATAAATTTTCGCGTTATGCGGGTGCTGATGAAAATGGTCATTCTGCATCCGTACTACTTTCGTTTCAACTTTGACGTTTTTTTGAAAGACGACATGCTCCACCTGTTGGGGCGTGCGATTTTTAAAGCGGGTGTCGATATTGAAAAGATTTTCCGTGAGTATTTCGAACATTTTTCGTACCTCTATGATGGACTCATCTATATGTCGGTGCCCCACGAGGTAATGCGCGAGCGCTTCACGGCACGCTTTAAGGAACGAAGTGAAAAGTTCAGACAGAGTCGTGACGTAATCCACGGGCGTGTGTTTCGTCAGAACCAGGTGTGGAAATCGATCATTGAAGAACAGACGGAAATTCCGTACATCGTACTCGACGGAACAGCACCTGTCGCGCAGAACGCAGATGCGGTGGTTCAATTTATTAAGACAAAAATTTTTAAGGGATAGAAGTATGCTCGTACTATTTACCGGCAGCAGAGGCTCGGGAAAGACGACGATTGCGCGGGAGCTACGCGGCCTCCTTGGTGATGCTGGAGTGAAATACAGTAGTCAGTTTTCGTTTTTGAACGAGCACCCGAGCGTATTTAAAAAATTGTGGTATGGCTTTGCGCTTTGGTCCCACTTTAATTGGCGACTGTTTCGGGTGTACACGCTCTCGGTGCTCCACAGTCGCGGCTCTGTGAGCCCGTATCGCGTGTATTTTCCGCTCATTTTCTCATACAACTTAAAGCGGCTTTCAAGTGGAAATGTTGACCTTCTCGTTTATGACACTGATGCGATTTCTTGGAATGTTGCTGGTATAGAAAACGGAACATTTTCTGCAGAAGAGATGGTGCGGCTTTTCGAAGACGTGGTTGTGCCGAGGGCAGGTACGGTGCTCATTGTACGTGTCGATACACCGCCTGAGGTCGCGCTCGAGAGATCAGAGGAGCGGGACGGCACTACAGGGAAGGAGCACGAAGTGCTCCTTAAAGAGCGGAAAGAGAGAAGAGACATCATGAATACGCTTCTCGAAACACTGCAGTCAGTGTCGGGCGTCCACATACTTCAGATTGATGGTGTCGAGGAACCAACGGTGAATGCTAGAATAATCTTCAATTTCATTTCTCAGTATGCAAAAGCCTAATTTCTTTATTATTGGAACGCCCAAGTGTGCCACCACTGGGCTGGCGACGTATTTACGTGAGCACAAAGATATATTTTTCTCTGACCCGAAAGAGCCAAGGTACTTCAGCACCGACTTTCCTGAAAAGCATCGCCGCATCAGTACGCTCGAGGAGTATGAAAAGCTGTTTGAAGACGCGGACGGATTTGCAGCAGTGGGAGAGGGTTCAGCGTATTATCTCTTCTCAGCTGTGGCAGTTCCGAATATCCTCAAGTATAATCCTGATGCCAAATTTATCGTACTGGTAAAAGACCCGATGAACCTCGCAAAGTCGTGGCACAAGCATCTCGTCCATAATGGGTATGAGAATACAACGGACTTCGAAAAGGCGCTCGCTACTGACAGGAATAAGAGCGCACTCACGTACAAAGAGATTATGGCGTGGCCGGAGCGCATTGAGTGGGTGAAGCAACATATACCCGAGGGTCGTCTGCTGGTGTGTAATATCGATACGGAAAGTATGGCGAGCATATACCGGAGAGTACTCGCCTTTCTTGGAGTAGAAGACGATGGACGGACACACTTTCCGCGAATCAATAAGGGGAAGCCAACGAGTTTATTTCGAAGAATTCTATTCAATCTACAAAGACTACGACGTAAGTATAAAATCGCTCTATGAGTCAATCTAAACCAAGTATTTTTATCGGAAGATGGCAGCCATTCCACGCAGGGCACAAGAAACTTATCGAGACCGTACTGAAGAATGGGAAGCCGGTCGTTGTCGCCATTCGTGACACGGAAGTGAGTGAAAAAGACCCATACAGCACTGCGGAGCGATGGACAATGATACAAAAAGAACTCGCAGAATACGGCACGCTGGTGAAAATAATCGTTATCCCCGACATCGACGAGGTGTGCTACGGTCGCGACGTTGGATATAACGTCCGGCAGATCGAGCTCGATAAAGAGACGGAAAACATTTCCGGCACGAAGACGCGCGAGGAGTCAAAGCCGACGCACGACATTATCTGGCTCACCGGCCAGTCGGGTGCAGGGAAGTCAACACTCGCCGATGAACTCGCGCCGCGCATTGGTGCGGTGATACTCGATAACGATGAGATTCGAGAATCCGTTGCTGAGGGCACCGGCTTTTCGCCCGAGGAGCGAAAAGCGCACAATATTCGTGTCGCTCGGTTTGCACACTCTATGGCAAAACGCTCTCCAGTCATTGTCTCGGTCATTGCACCGTTTGAAGAAACAAGGCAGGAAATCACGAAATTGATAAAGCCGATATGGATACATATAAAGCGCGATCTTCCGTCCACGAGCGATCGTCCGTACGAAGAACCGAAGAGTCCGGATATGGTGATCGAGGTGTCCGAGGCGACGAACCCTCGAGAGAGTGCAGAGAAAGTAATTGAATTTTTACGCAACCAACCGTAACAGCACTACGTTCGCACGCGATAAAAGAGGATAAGAAGTAAGGTGACGCGTATAAGTGCTTCCGCAAGGAGTGCGGCGACCGCACCCCATATGCCAAACGGCATGATGAACACAACTGCGACGGCGATACGCACCGCAGGCGGGAGTACCGAAAGGATGTAGAGGGATCCCGTTGCTTTTTGTGTCGTGAGGAAGGTGCGGATTGGAGAGAACGCCCGCGAGAGTGCTATGAGCATGAGAACTTGCGAATAAATAACAGCATCAGGGTATTGTGGAAAGAGAGTTGTGAAGATGTATGGTGCGATCAGTATATATATGAAGACACAGACTGCGATACCAAGGAAGTAGAGAAATATTTTCCCGAGGAGGGTTTGCTTAATTACGTTTGGATCCGTAACCGCGAATTTAGGAAACGCGAGCATAGCGGCAAGTCCAAGAAAACGCTGTGCCTCTTGCGGAAGGACGTACGCGACGTAGAGTGTCGCGAGTCCTGCTGCGCCGATAAATTCCCATACGAAGAATTTATCGAGCTGTCCAGCCAAGAGGCCGAGCGCAGCCATGGCGGTGAGGTGCCCCGCGTAATTCGTGAGAGCACTGTCGCTTTTTGGGTTTTCACCCTCAAACTCTCTTCGAGTTTTACGGTGAAAAATGAGACCGGGGACCGTTTGGCCAAAAAGAAATGCTGCGAGGATAATCCAGGCGTGCGTGGGGTAGAGAAGAGCCGCTCCACCCGCTATGATGAGAAGGACGACTCGAGTTGCAGCAGTGTAGAGGGTCGCACGCTTGAATTTTTTAAGTGCGCTAAGGTACTCAATATAAACAGCACTTGCATCAAAAAATGGAAGGGCAAGCGCAATGATAATAAAACCTGCGGTGAGTCCTACATTTCCCTCCAGGTAGTAGTAGAGGGCTGCACCGACGGCGACGAGAGAACCGAGTGTTCCAAAGCGCATCATTGCGCGAAAAGCCGCACGCAAGTTGCCGAGGTTTCCTTTTGGTGTTGATTCGCGCACGGCACCGCGCATTCCAGGGAGCGCGGCGATTGAGAGCATCGTGAAGCCTGCGAGGAGAAATCGGTATTCACCGAGCGATTCAGGCACAAGGAAGTTTGCGAGAATGACGGTGAGTACAAAACCCGCGGCGCTCGCCGCAAGCTGCGCGAGCGCGAGCCAAAAACCGCCATGAAGGAGGTACACCATGTCGGTCTTCGTGTATTGTTCGGTCCACCGAAGCAGACGCACCGCTTTTTCTTTCATGTATTCCAGTATAACAAGCGCAGAAGGGCGTTTGCTCTGCGAACGTGAGAGGATGTGGTGGTATATAATGGCGGTACGCCATGCCTGACGACAAACCACTTTCAAAAGACGAAGCGCTTGATCCCGCAAAGCGCGCCGAGGCCGACCTCTCGGAGGCGACCGAGCATGTGTCGGATGCCGAGGGTATTGTGGTTGTGGGAGAGAACGTCAGAGAACTCCAGGAAAAACAACAACAGAAAGAACAGCAGAAAGAGTACGAGGAAGCGATTGCAACCGAGGCAACCGAAGAACGCGAGGCAGCGCCGGTGCTTGAATATACCTCAACTCGTAACGATGCGCGTATACTCCTCGTGACATCGGATCCGCTTGTATACCAACAAGGGTCTGAGGCGCAGCTCCGAATTCTCGAAATGGAGAAGATGTTTGCCGAAGTGCACGTCATCGTGCTTGAGGGAACGACCGCGAAGCACAAGAAACCGGAGCGCATATCACAAACAGTATGGATATACGCGTCGTCGGCACGGTTTTGGTGGCTTACGGCATTTTCAGCAAAACGGGTTGCAAAGAAGCAGCTCTCATTTGCCGAAGGGTTTCGAGCTGATCTCGTTATTGCGGACGATCCGTTTGAGGCCGGCTGGGCCGGGAGCATGATTGCGAAAAAATATAAACGGCCATTCCAGGTACACGTTCGCGTCGACTACTTCGACCCGTCGTTTAAAAAACGCGCAAAGCACAACGCGTGGCGAATTCGCATGGCAAAGCGTGTTATGAAGCGTACCTCGTGTGTACGCACCTCATCGGAATACCTCCGCAGGCGAACCATGGAGGCGTATGGACTCGACGAAGTACAGGCGCAGGTGCTTCCGGTCTACTACGATATTGAAGCGTGGAAGAACGCGGTGCCGAGTATGAGTTTGAAGCAAAAATACCCGCAGTTCAAATTCACACTCCTCCACGTGTCGACGATGAATAGACTTTCGTACACAGCGGCAATTATTGACGGACTCTTTTATATTCTTCGGCAGTATCCAACCATAGGACTCGTTATCGTTGGTGATGGTCCTGATCGCGAAGACTTACAAGAACGAGTGGCGCGCTACCAACTCGAAAGACAAATAGCATTTGAATCACGCAGTAACATAGACGTGCTTTCCTATATTAAGACGGCCGATGCGCTTATTCACACCTCGGAGGAGACCTCACAAGATCAAATTATTTTGCAAGCAGCAGTGGCCGAGGTCCCCATTGTATGTGGCAACTATGGCATCGCATCGCAACTTTTTGTGAACGAAGAGTCGGTGCTGCTCTGCCCGGTGGATAGTCCGCCATGTTTTGGAAGCAAGGTGAACGAATTGTTAAACGACAACCTGCTTCGCAGGAAGCTCACCATGGCGGCGCAAAGTGAGGTGCTCGAGCGCATCGAGCAGGACTACGGCGCATATATGAATGCGTACAGAAGTAGTATCGAGCAGTGTCTCGTGATTGGGGAAGCGGAGGCGAAAGAAGGATCGGCCGCCGAAAACACCCAAAATGAGCCACATCAGGCGTGATCAATACTTCGTGATATACTCTCACCATGAAAGAATACTTACGATACGCCGTATACGGACTCATTTTCTTGGTACCGTTTATCGTGCTTTTGGTCACCAGTGACCTCTATTTTCCATATATTACCGGTAAGAACTTCGCGTTTCGGATCATTGTTGAACTGATGTTTGCCTCGTGGGTGCTTCTCGCGCTCATTGACACCGACGTACGCCCTCGATTTTCGTGGGTGCTCGCGTTTTTCGCAGCGCTGCTCGGCGTGATGTTTATTGCGGATGCGTTTGGGGAATACCCGCTGAAGAGCTTCTGGAGTAACTACGAGCGAATGGAGGGATATATTACGCTCGTGCACCTCTTCATGTTTACGCTTGTGGTCTCGAGCATGCTTCGCACTACAAAATTGTGGAACTCGTTCTTCAATACAACGCTCGGTGTAGCGGTTGCGCTCTCGTTTTATGGCCTCGCACAGTTTTTGGGCGCGGCGTCCATTAGTCAAGGGGGAAGTTGGCGTATTGAAGGTACACTCGGCAACTCGACGTACATGTCGATTTATTTGCTCTTCCACATCTTTATTGCGGCGATTATGTTTTTCCGGACCGAGCGACCCGGACTGCGTTATACGTACGGCACACTCGTGCCGTACTTCGCGTTCCTGCTCGTGCAGACCGGTACGCGCGGTACCACACTCGGTCTTATTGGCGGTGTGTTCATTACAACACTCTATATTGCTCTTTTTGCAAAAGGGCATGCGCATATTCGGAAGATTGCTGCGGGTGCACTCGGCGTACTGGTACTCACTTCGGTACTTTTTATTTCTTTCCGCGACTCCGCGTTTGTGCAAAATGACCCCCGTCTCGCGCGTATTGCGGACATCTCACTTGAAGCCGGTTCGGCGCGATTTGCCATTTGGTCTGTTGCGCTTGAGGGCATAAAGGAGCGGCCGATTCTTGGGTGGGGTCAAGAAAACTTCAACTATGTCTTTAACACATACCAGAAACCGGAACTATATGGACAGGAACCGTGGTTTGATCGTGTCCACAACATCGTACTCGATTGGCTCGTGGCTGGAGGGGTGCTCGGTGCAGTGGCATACTTCGGGATCATTGCCGCCGTACTCTACTATGCGGTGCTGCGTCCGCGGATACGTCCGCGCGAAGAAATGTTCTCGTTGCATGAGCAGGCACTCATACTTGGACTGTTTGCAGCCTATTTCGTGCACAACCTCTTCGTCTTCGACAACCTCGTGAGCTACATATTCTTTGCGGTGTTTGCGGCATTTGTCCACAGTCGCGTGGCGACGCCAGTGGAGTCACTGCAGCGCCCGAAGGTGAGTGAGGATTCACTTGTTCGTTTTGCACTTCCGGTTGGTCTCGTCGTGACACTTCTTGTCGTGTATGTCGTCAACGTTCCCGGCATTCGCGCCGCGGGCGCGCTCATTGATGCGCTGCGCGCTTCGTCTGACGCAAAAGAGCGTTTAATGCATTTTGAGGATGCACTCTCGTACGGTTCATTTGCCGAGCAAGAAGTACGTGAACAAATGGCATATAACACCGCACTCATTGTGCACAAAGATGAGATACCACAGGAGGATAGGCAGAATCTCTACGTACGCGCAGAGGAAGAGATCCAAAAAGAAATAGCAGAAAAACCCGGCGACGCACGTATTCACATATTCGCATCACTCCTCTACCGAAGTGGGGGTCAAAATGAAAAGGGTATCGCAGAGCTTGAAGAAGCGCTCGCGCTATCTCCGCAGAAGGTGCAGTTTATGCTTGAGCTCGGCCTCAACTATATCGACACCGGGGAAGAGGAGAAAGGACTCGCATTTCTCAAAAATGCGTTTGAGCTTGTTCCCGATAATAATGAGGTGCGCGCATTCTACGCGACCGCCGCGCTCGAAACGGGCAATAAAGATCTCTTCTCGTCACTCATTACCACAAAAGAACAGTTGCGGGCACTCGCACTCACCAATCGCTCAATCGCGGCACTCGATAAGGCAGGTGAGTTCGATCTGCTTGAACAGGCACTCATATACAGAATTGAAGAGAAACCGAAGAATATTCAAGCCCGCGTCAATCTTGCTTCGTTTTATTATGAACAAGGAAGGATTGCGGACGCAATCAGTACAGTGCAACAAGCGATAGGTGCAGACCCTTCGTTTAAGGAACAGGGTGAGCAGATCATCGAACAGTTACGCTCTGGGCAAATTTAAAGGAAGCGTGTATACTTTTTGGTGAGTACCGCGTATGCGGTTTCAAAAATAGAATGAAAGTCTAGGTGAAGGTCCCCGGGGTGGGGACTTTTGCTTTTCACTTTCTGCGCGAAAATCACCACATCTATTTTGTCGTACATCGGTAAAATAATACTCGTCGTATGACAAAATACGCCTCATATTATTTTCCTCGTACTCCGCATATCTGCAGCAATTTTCGCGCAGAAAGAAACGAGTGAACCGGAGGACTTGTGTGTTTTAGTGAGATGCTATACTAAATTGAGCTCGTCTTTCAACACGGCTGGCGGCGGCACTCACATATAGACTTTCATTTATTTGGAGCTCGCACCCGCTGGCCTTGTTGCAAGGTGAGCTTTTGTTTTGATATGGCTGAACTGGATCTACAAAAAAAAGTGGCGCTTGCACCATACACCACGTTTAACATTGGCGGCGCCGCGGAATATTTCGTGGCGGTTCATTCTGTGGAGGAGTTGCAGAGTGCGCTTCGGTTTGCGCGCGAAAATAATGTTGAGGTCACAGTACTCGGTGGCGGTTCAAACGTACTTATTGACGACGACGGCATTCAAGGTCTCGTCATTAAAAACGAAATCGACGGCGTTACATTTGAAGAGAATGGGAACGAGGTTGCGGTTACCGCCGGTGCGGGTGTTCATTGGGACGATATGGTACAAGAGACCACGGCGCGCGGTCTTTGGGGAATCGAAAATCTCTCCGGCATCCCCGGTACGGTTGGTGGCGCAGTGGTCCAAAACATCAACGCGTATGGTGTGACGATTGAAAATTACACTGAAACGGTAAACGCGGTGCATGTTGCCACAGGTGCAGAGCGCACATTCGCGAGAAGTGAATGTGCGTTTGCGTACCGGGACAGTTTTTTTAAAAAAAGTGGCGCGGGAAAAGAATACGTTGTCACACGTGTCACCATGAAGCTCTCAAAAGTAGCGACAGTGCAGAGCGCGTACAAGAGTGCATCACAGAGTATGAGTGAGTATTTCAGCGCGCGCGGCATCACGACGCCAACACCGGAGGACGTGCGCGGCGCGATACTCGCAGTGCGCACTAATATTGGCATGCTCGAAGGCATGTATAACAGCGCAGGATCTTTTTTTACTAACGTCATCGTTTCGCGCGAAGACTTTCACCGTGTGGAGGCAGTTGTCGAGGAACGTTTTAAGGAAAAAGCAAACACACATACGCCCTGGCACTGGCCGCTTCCCGACGGCAAAGAGAAGATCTCCGCCGCATTTTTAATGGAATGTACGCCATACAACAAGACTGACTTTAAAGAGCAAAAGTTTAATGGCGTCGTTGGAATTTCGCCGGTGCACTCACTTTCAATTATCAATTGTGGTGATGCGAGTGCGTCAGACATGCGCGCGTTTGCAAAAAAAATTGAAGAAACAATTCACGAAACGTTTGGTGTGCAACTAACATCGGAAATTTGTTTTCTAAAATAATTTTTTACAAATAAAAACTTTTTTGTTTGTCCACCTTACATCTCGTAAACATCGATGTATTCGTGCAACGCACGAAACGGATAAACAAAAAATAAATTTTTTGTTTATCCACAATTTTTTCTAAAAGTTCATTGTAGTTAAAAAAAATTTTAACGATAATACATGTAAGCAACTGTTCTCACAAAAAATGCTCTTGCTCGCGGGAACAATGCGGTCGAATTAAAATAATGTAATGTGCACATTTAATTACCATGCCAGCAAAAAAGCGAACACGAAAAGCAGCAAAGCGATCAACTCGTAAAACTGCGAAGCGTAAAACAGCTCGCAAGTCTACTCGAAAGGCTGCAAAGAAGACAACTCGACGAAAGACCGCAAAGAAGACCACTCGTCGAAAGACAGCTCGCAAGTCTACTCGTAAAACTGCGAAGCGTAAGACAGCTCGCAAGTCTACTCGAAAGGCTGCAAAGAAGACCACTCGTCGTCGAAAGCGATAGTCGCTCTCACTACGTGAAAGAAAAAACACCATGGAGCTCTCCATGGTGTTTTTCTGTCGTTAACGAGCGCGTCATTTCGTGCTATAGTGGTGCTTCCTGAGCCACGTGATGTGGCTTTAATACTGGATATTTATGGCATTTCTCGATCGATTTTTTGGACCCACGTACGAAAAAGAGCTCAAGCAGCTTACGCCGCTTGTGGCGCGTATTAATGAACTTGAATCTACGTACGAAGAGAAGTCCGACGATGAACTCCGGGGAATGACTGGTGGATTTAAATCAGAGCTTGAAAGTGGAAAGACGCTCGACGACATATTGCCCGATGCATTTGCGGTAGTGCGCGAAGCATCGAAGCGTACGCTCGGTCTTCGTCACTACGACGTGCAGCTCATCGGCGGCATCATTTTGCATCGCGGCAAAATAACAGAGATGCGTACGGGAGAAGGTAAGACACTTGTCGGGACACTCCCGGCGTACCTCAATGCACTCACCGGCAAGGGAGTGCACATCGTTACGGTAAACGACTACCTCTCGCGCCGTGATGCGGTATGGATGGGACAAATTTATGCAGCGCTCGGTCTTTCTATCGGTGTAATCAATCACGGTGAGTCATACATCTATGATGCGTCGCACATAGAGTCCGACGAGGAACGCGACGAAGAAGGTTTGTTTAAGGTGTTCTACGAATTTTTAAAACCATGTACGCGAAAGGAAGCGTATGCAGCCGACATAACGTACGGCACCAACAACGAGTTTGGCTTCGACTACCTCCGCGACAACATTGAGTTTGACGCAGAGAAACTCCGTCAACGAGAGCACCACTATGCGATTATCGACGAGGTCGACTCAATCCTTATCGATGAAGCGCGAACGCCGCTCATTATCTCAGCACCCGCACAGGACTCAGAGAATCTCTACGAAATATTTGATCAGATTGCCGCGCGCCTTAATAAAGAGGAGCACTTCACGGTTGATGAGAAGCTCAAGAGCGCGACGCTCACGAGCGCCGGTATCGAGGCGGCCGAAAAGATGCTCGGTGTCGACAACATCTATACCGATAAAGGTATCAAGTATGTACATCACCTCGAAACCGCGGTGCGCGCCAAGGCGCTCTACACGCGCGACAAAGATTACGTCGTGCGTGACGGCGAAGTCGTTATTGTCGACGAGTTCACCGGCCGCCTTCAGCCGGGGCGAAGATGGTCGGACGGACTCCACCAGGCAATTGAGGCAAAAGAGCGTGTTGCCATTCAGCGCGAGAGCCGCACGTATGCATCAATAACTTTTCAAAACTACTTCCGCATGTATGAGAAGCGTGCGGGTATGACCGGTACGGCGCTCACTTCGCAAGAAGAATTCTATTCGGTGTACCAGCTCGATGTGATTCCCGTACCAACGCACCGTGAAATACGCCGTAAAGATCACAACGACCTCATTTTCCAAACAGAGCGCGGCAAGTGGCAGGCGATTATTCGACGGGTTAAAGAAATTCACGAGACCGGGCAGCCGCTGCTCATCGGTACCGCATCCATCGAAAAGAACGAGGAGCTTTCGGCGGAGCTCGAGCGCGCGGGTGTCGCCTTTGAGATGCTGAACGCCAAGAACCATGAGCGCGAGGGAGAAATCATCGCGGGTGCGGGGCGCAAGGGCGGAGTAACACTCGCAACCAACATGGCCGGCCGTGGTGTCGACATCAAGCTCGGCGGTATTGACGCAACCGACGAAGAGGAGGAAGAAGTGCGAAAGCTTGGCGGCCTCTTTGTACTCGGTACCGAGCGTCACGAAGCGCGCCGTATCGATAACCAACTCCGCGGTCGCGCCGGTCGTCAGGGTGACCCGGGTGAGACGCAGTTCTTCGTTTCTATGGAGGATGCACTCATGCGCGTATTTGCCTCAGACGCGGTCAAAAACATGATGGGTCGCTTCGGTATCCCCGAAGATCAGCCAATTGAGAATAAGATGATTACACGCTCCCTTGAGTCTGCACAAAAGAAAATAGAGGGCTTCCATTTTGATGCGCGAAAACACGTGCTTGCGTATGACGATGTACTCAACCAACAGCGCCACGTCATGTATGAGCGCCGCCGAAAGCTTCTCACCGGCACAGAGGAAGACGTCGAAGCCATTTTAGAGGAAGTCATTGCTGCATACCCGGACGCTGATCCGGCGGCAAAGAAGAAGCGAGAGGAATTTGGCGAAGAGGCGTGGACACCGCTTGCGCGGAGGCTCATGCTCCACGTCTATGACACGCTCTGGGTGGAGCACCTCGAAGTGATGCAGTACACGCGCTCGAGCGTGAGCCTCCGCGCCTACGGCCAGCAGGACCCGCTCATTGAATACCGAAAGGAGGGTACACGGCTCTTTAAAGAAATGCAGGAAGCCGCGCTTCATCGCATCGCGAGTATCATCCCAACAGTAGAGAAGCGCGCGGTAGAAAAGGAAGAGGCAGAGCTCCGCAAGGCACAGGCCGCAGCTCAGCGCGTTGGTGGCTCAAGCGTTGCCGACGACGTTGCAAAAAACGGCAAAGGCGCGGCCTCAAAAAAGCCGGAGTTTAAACGAAACGAAACGGTAAAGATCACGAAAGACGGCGAAACAAAGGAGATGAAATACAAAAAGGCAGAGCAACTCATAGCCGAAGAGGGCTGGAAAATTACTAAATAAGAATTTCTCAAACTTTGCTGTTCTTGGTTAAGAGCCAGAGATATTGTTATATATGAGACGTGATTATTTTATTTTAACACTTGCTGAGATAGAGAAATATCTTTCTCAACTCAATGGTTTTGATAATACAAAGGCCTACGAGCTCGCTTTTGCGTACATTTTAGTTAGATTCCACGAAAAGCAAACGGGACAGAAGCTCAAGATTGCTCTTCCTGCGAAAGAGTCTATCAAAGAGGGTGTAAGCCTTGCGGAGGTACTAAGAAAAAAGATAGCGGAAGATCATGACGTAGATGCATTTTTGATTCCGCACGACCTAGACGGTTTTGATAGGAAAAAACATAAGGCCGGTGCATTTCAATTTAAAAAGTTTACTTTCGAGAAAAACGAAGGTGTCGAAAAACTTCTAAAATATTTGACGTACGAAATCCCTAGGAAGTACCAGCCAGCTGGTGAGGGTATTCTAGCGTTACTTATAAAAGGAGATCTCCATATTTCAAAAGGAGATTTTGAAAAATTGAACTCCGCTCTAAACGCGATACCCGATTATCCATTCGGAAGGGTAATGTTTATCGCAGGAAAAGATAAAGATCGCATCTCTTTCGGTGACCTGTTTCCATCTTGGGGCCACAAGACATACTCTTACGATGAGTGGTTTTCAGATGACACAGAAGACTCGAGAATCGTTTCGTAACGGCTTATGAAAGTAATATCAACAGTTATTTCTGTTCTCGCACTCATAGTTTCTGGTTTATCTGCGTTCTATGCTTATACAGGCGTTCAAGAGGCAAAACAAAGTAATAGAATTGCAGAGGAGGCACAAGAAACGGCAGAGAATCTCTTTCTGGTTGAGAAGAGGCCTTACGTGGACGTAAAAATTCCAAAATTGGAAAATGAAAAGTACTTAGTTATCACTGGTAAAGAAAAACTGGAGGGCGAGTACAGCTTGGAGCTAAATAATCTTGGTGGCCTACCGGCAAGTAATATCCAGGTGAATATACATTATCTTGATACCGATGGCGAGCTCTACGAAAACACAACGATCGCCATGGCTCCCCTGCAGAAAATTCTTCCTGGGAAGTTTCAGCAAGTTAATATGAGGGTTAGTGGCAGCGTTGATACAAGCATTCTATCGAAAGCATTAAATTCTGGTGAGTTGCTCATTCAGGTAGAGGTGAGCTACGGAGACGATATAGAGGAGTCTGCCAAGTATTACACAGTCAAACAATTCAAGGTGAGTACTGACAGAGTTGTTTTAGTGAGAGGCCTTGGAGAATTCCACTGATATTTGATCTCAGTTTGCAGTCTGATAGGATGGAATTATGGATTTACAGAAACTTCTACAGCAATACTTTAAGGAGAATAAACTCATGCAATTGGCGACGGTGTCTGGCGGAAAGCCATGGGTATGTAACGTGTACTACGTAACCGACGAAAATAATAATGTATATTGGACCTCTGCTCGGAAGCGCCGTCATTCAAAAGAGGTGCTGGCAGATTCGTCCGTGGCTCTCACTATCGTACATGACGCGGTAAACAAGCAAGCGGTACAGATCACTGGGAGTGCTAAGGAAGTGCCGCTTGATGACGCTGAAAGGGTAGATAACCTCTACGCAGCAAAGTTTGGTCACAAAGACAGACTCACTGAGGTTATGGCCAATCTCCCAGAAGGACGCGCGTACTGGGTCATCGAGCCCGACTCTATTTTCCTGTGGGACGAAGTAAACTTCCCAGATAACCCAAAACAAGAAGTTCGAGTATGAAAACAGCATTGATCACAGGAGCGAGTCGAGGAATTGGAAAGGCGACTGCTGAGAAGTTTTTGAAGGAGGGTTGGAGGGTGATTGGCACTTCTACGAGTGGCGAAGGCTGGGAGCGGAAAAATCTATCTTGGGTGCAACTTGACCTTGCGAACGCTGACAGTGTTCGCAAGGTTGTCGAAAAGATTAAGGGGGAGCTTATCGATGTTTTGGTGAATAACGCGGGCATGTATCCCGATGAAGAGGATTTTAGTGATGCACCAATAAAGAGAGAAAATTTGAAAGCAATACTTGAAGTAAATCTTGTAGGTACCGCTGATTTCACGGAACAGTTACTTAATCACGTCAGTCCTGATGGCCATATTATATTCGTCGGCTCGCGCGCGGGCTCACTCACGAGGGAAAAAGTCTCAACATCTGAGCCGTCGTATCGCATTTCTAAGGCGGCCCTCAGCATGTATACCCGATTACTAGCGGAACGATTGAGAGGTACAAAACTCACTATTTCTATTGTTGATCCTGGGTGGGTTCGGACCGATATGGGAGGAGATGATGCAGAACGAGATCCTAAGGAGGCCGCTGAGGAAATTTACAATCTTGCGATGTCGTCTGTGCCAAGCGGTAAGTTTTGGAGAGAAGGCGAGGAGCGTAGTTGGTAATATTTTATGGAATATTTTAGTTACCTCATGGGTGCGGATGGTATTACTGATGACGAATTGCTGTCGCTCGGTGTCGAAATCACAGAAGGAACCGAGTCTGGCTCGCGGCTGCTCAAGGTGCCTGATGGTGCTCTGGAGCAGTATATTGAGCTTCTCAAAGCGAAGCTCGATAAGGGGTTTTGGAACGAAATTGTTGGGGCGGACAAAATCGTGTTCGTATTTCGATTTAAAGACGGCCGTACCAAAGAGTTTGTTTTGTCTTCCGATAATGAAGAGGAAATTGGCACGCTATGCTCCGAATTTAATGGAGATTCCCCCGAAAAGACAATAAATGTCTATAAATACATCTCCAACAATGACTTTTACCACGACTTCATGATGGAGCATTATGCGGATATGATTAATCGATAGGTGTTACGCTGAATACGCCATGGACCCAGAGCACAAAAAGATTCTTACCGAGATTAAGAAACATAAAGGAAAAGGAACAGAGCACACGAGTAGTGATAGCTATATTCTCAGCGGCCATTTTTACTACGATGTCTCCGTCCCTGTACGGAGGCAAATAGTCAAAAACTGGCTCAAGGATAATAAAAACATTTTAGACGAAGACTTTACTGCCGTTCTAGATAGTTTGTATAAAGGGAAATCTCACGAGGAAAAGACAGTGGCGAGCTATCTACTCAGTTACCACCACCCGCATCGTAAAGGAATCAAACCTAAGCAGCTTAACGAGTGGCTTGACCACTTGGTTGGGTGGGCTGAGATAGACGCACTTTGCCAGAATGTATTTACCGCAGAGGAGCTTTTGGCAGATTGGAAGATGTGGGAATCGTTTATAAGGAAGCTCTCAAAAGATAAAAACATAAATAAACGACGTGCTTCACTTGTCTTACTCACTGGTCCAACACACAGATCAAATGATAAGAGGTTGCGCGACTTAGCTTTTAAAGTGGTGGATACGCTTAAGGACGAGCGACCAATTATAATTACAAAAGCCATTTCGTGGCTTTTACGTGAGATGTCCGCCCAGCACAAGAAAGCTGTATCAAAATATCTAAAGAAAAATGAAGAGACACTACCAAAGATTGCAATTAGGGAAACGTGGAGAAAAATAAAAACAGGTAAGAAATAGATATATGCAAGTTAGAAACTACACGCCAGAAGATTACGAAGCGGTTGAGGCTCTATACAAAGATACTACTACGTTTGGTGGTCAGTTTGATGAAGCTCGGGATACGAAAGAGCGTTTGCAAAAATTGATCGACCATAAACCAGATGGAGTTTTGGTTGCTGAGGAAGATGGAGAAGTGGTCGGAACCGTTACATTATTTGAGGATGGCCGGTCCGGGTGGTTGTATCGATTCGCGGTGAAAGGTGACGTCGAGAAAGAGGCAACTGAAGCGCTCTGGAATAAGGCAAAAGAAATCATGAAAAACAAGGGTCATACACAAATACTGGTGTATGCTCCAGCGGGAGATAGTCACTTTGAGGAGCGATACGCGGCGCTCGGCTTCAATAAGGGAAATGACTTCACTGCGTATTGGCAGGATGTGGCGTAAATGCGCCTTCGAGGATAGTTTGATAAGATGGGGGTATGACAAAGGTTACTTTGGTGTTGGGAACGGCGCGGGAGGAGCGGAATTCGGAGCCGGTCGCGCTATATTTGAAAACGCTGTTTGAAGCGCATGAGGACGTAGAACTTACGTATGTAGACGTTCGAGAGCACGTGCATGCCCCTGTGACCATACCACCATGGGGAGCCGGTGGTACGGATGAGAAAGCGACGCCGTGGCAGGAGATTGCATCGGCGACGGATACGTTTGTGTTTGTACTTCCCGAATACAACCACGGGTATCCCGGAGAATGGAAGCTACTCATCGACTCGCTCTATAAAGAATACGAAGGGAAGCTTGCGTACACCGTGGGCGTCTCGACCGGCATCTTTGGCGGCGCGCGAGTGATTGACCATGTGAAGCAAGTATTCGTTGAACTAAAAATGATTCCGAAGCGGACCGCACTTTACGTAGGGAAGGTGGAAGAGGTGTTTAAAGAAGAGACTCCGACCGATGAAGGATTTATTGAGCGAGCAGAGAAATTTGTTGACGCAGTCTCTCAGAAAGCGTAAGCTAGAAAAAAGCTAACGCATTTCTATGACAAATATTTTTATACGAATTTTGATAACAGCGCTCGCGCTCGTTATCGTTGAGCGACTTATTCCCGGTATCGTGGTGGAAGGGCTCTATCCGGCACTCATCGCTGCGGTGGTACTCGGACTTCTCAATGTCATCGTAAAACCGATACTCATCATCCTTACACTCCCGGTAACCATCGTGACACTCGGGCTCTTTATCTTTGTGATTAACGCACTCCTATTCTGGTTTGCGGCCTCATTCATCGACGGCTTTTCAGTCGAAGGATTCATCCCGGCGCTTATCGGCTCAATCGCTGTCTCGGTCATAAGTGCGATTGGCAACAAACTTTTGGACTAGAGAAGTAGAGAAATAGCTTAGAGAAGCTCTGGACATACAGAGCCAGTTCCTGTAGGCTCGGCCTGCAATACAAACACATTATGTTCGTGGACGAACTTACAATTAGCGCAAAAGCAGGGAATGGAGGCGACGGCGTCGTTCGGTGGCTTCGTCTCCGTTATATGCCAAAAGGTGGCCCTGCGGGCGGTAACGGCGGCGATGGTGGCGACGTGTATATTCGAGCTGTCCGAAACACAAATATCCTCTCAAAATACACCGGAGATACCGAATTTAGGGCTCAAAATGGCGCTCCAGGTGGTGGTCGCAGTAAATTTGGAGGTAGGGGCGAGGACTGCATTATTGACCTCCCTGTGGGCTCTACAGTAACCGACTTGAAGCGGGGTACTGTCTATTCTCTGGATACTGAAGGGGAGAAAATTCTGATCCTCAAAGGGGGTACGGGAGGTCTTGGAAACGAGCAGTTTAAATCGTCGACCAATCAAACACCGGAGGAGTCGACGCCCGGCACCCGTGGTGAGAGAGGTGAGTTTAAAGTGGAGGTGACGCTCCTTGCCGACGTGGGGCTCGTGGGTCTTCCAAACGCGGGTAAGTCGACACTTCTCAATGCACTGACCGGGGCAACCTCTGCTGTTGGTGCGTATCCATTCACCACCCTCGAGCCTCATCTTGGAAGTCTCTACGGACTCATACTTGCCGACATCCCGGGACTTATCGAGGGAGCTTCAACCGGGAAGGGTCTTGGTCATAAGTTTTTGCGGCACGTTGGTAAGACCAATATGCTCCTTCATTGTATCTCGCTTGAAGAACTAAATCATGAAGGAGTCGACGTGAGCGACCTAAAGAACACTTACGATACTGTAAGAAAAGAACTCGTAGCAGCGGACAACGATCTCGGTAAAAAGCCGGAATGGATCGTGCTCACAAAGCGCGACACAGTCGGAGAAGGGGAAGTGACGGCCGCGAAAGCAGCTTTTGAAGCCCTCGGGAACCCCGTTTTTGTCGTTTCAGCGCTCGATGACGACTCTATAAAGGCCCTCCGAGATGCTTTGACGCAGCATTTTGACGAAACGGAGGTGTAAAAAACACACGAATCTCATTTTTGTCAATATTAAAAAAATGGCTTAAAATAAGCTTTTTTATACTTTTAAATAAAATATTTTCGACAAAGTAGTATTTTTTTGACAAAAATGAGATTCGTGTACTTCAAAACTGGCAAAATAGACCAAAAGGGGTACTATTGAGGGTAATGAAAGACTATAAAGCAACGATTGGTCTTGAGATTCACGCCGAACTGAAGACCAAAACAAAGATGTTTTGTAATTCTCGGAACGCTCCTCACGATGCCGAGCCCAACATACATGTCTGTCCGGTGTGTCTTGCTCATCCCGGAACACTTCCGACGATAAATAAAAGTGCTGTCGAACACGTACTCATGGTTGGACATGCCATCGGAGGTACGCTTGCGACCTTCAGCGAGTTCGACAGAAAAAATTATTTTTATCCGGACATCCCAAAAGGGTATCAGATCAGTCAATATAAGTATCCGCTCGTTTCGGGCGGGGAACTTGCTGGTGTAAAAATTACGCGCGTCCATTTGGAAGAGGACACAGCACGATCACTCCATGATCAGGGTGAAGGGAGTATCGTTGATTTTAACCGAGCGGGTGTTCCGCTCATGGAGCTCGTTACGGAACCGGTGATGCATGATGCAAAGACTGCCGGCAACTTTGCGCGCGAGCTCCAAATCCTTCTCCGAACACTCGGCGTCTCCGATGCAAATATGGAGAAAGGTGAGATGCGTGTTGAGGCAAATATTTCTATGAGTGAGAGTGATGAGCTCGGTACAAAAGTCGAGGTAAAAAACATCAATTCGTTCAAAGCAGTTGAGGCCTCTATTATATATGAGGTAAAGAGGCAGACTGAACTTCTTGAGAAAGGTGAAAAAGTCATGCAAGAAACACGCGGATGGGACGAAAACGCCTCAAAAACAAAATCTCAGCGTGCAAAAGAAGGATCAGCCGATTATCGCTATTTTCCAGACCCCGACCTACCAAAACTTGATTTGACTGACTTTTCTCGTATAGCAGAGAAAATGCCAGAATTACCTGATGAAAAGCGCAAAAAATATAGCAATCTCGGTATTGCGAGAGAACAGATAGAGACGATTATCTCGGATAAATTACTGGTTAAACTTATGGATAGTGTCGTAAAGAGCGATAGTGTATCGGAGGCCGTGGGAGCACTTGCGGCAAACTATCTCACGTCGGATGTACAGGCACTGCGACTAAAAACAGGTGATGAAGCCCTTGAAGCTGCCCACACTGAGGCGTTTATCGGCCTCATGCAGCTTTTGGTTGATAAGAAGATCACCTCACGAGTCGCAAAAGACTTACTCCAAAAGGTGCTTTTGGAAGGGAAGGATGCGGAGACACTTGCAACAGAGGGTGGTTTGATGCAGGAAAATTCAGAAGAGGCGCTTCAGGGTGTTATTGAAGAAATTTTAAACGAACACACCAGTGTTGTTGAGGAATACAAAGCGGGAAAAGAGTCAGCAATTCAATTCTTAGTAGGCCAAGGAATGAAAAAGACTAAGGGCAGTGCCAATCCGGAGCTACTGAAATCACTTCTTGAAGCGAAACTCAAATAGAGCAGGGTGAGTGAGTGGAGAGTGCCAAGGGAAAAAGAGGAGCACGTACATCTATATATTAAAATATATATTTAAATATATATTTTAATATATAGATAAAAATTCGGTTTGAAAATTACCTCATATACACAATGAAGACCGCCTATTCGAGGTTGTATTTGTTATAATGATCTCGTATGGAGGAGCTTGAAATCGACGGAAAAAAATTCGTTAAATCTCGGGATGCGGCGAAAAAAACCGGCTACACAACTGACTATATTGGCCAGTTGTGCCGAGAAAAGGAGATAAACGCACGTATGGTGGGGCGTAGCTGGTATGTGGATCTTGATGACGTAGTGGCACATAAGAAAGATAAAAAACGCAGTTCTCGCAGCAAGGCACGTGAGCAAGTGAAAAAAGCAATCGCTGAAGAGGCGGAGAAGAAGCGTACGAGCAAGAAAATATCCGTAAAGGAAGCGCATGTTTCGTACGCTAACGACGACCGGGATCTCATTCCCGTTGTTGCAAAAGCACAAAATACTGCTGCGGAACCCCCGGCAGCTGCTACGGAAGATAACGATAGAATTACGAATGGTGGGGCCCATGAGAGTGATGACCCGCTCAGCGAGAGTGCTCAAGTGACCGTAGGAACACACGCGGGTTCTTACGCACACAAAACGCAGGTTGCCGCGGTGCCCGAATACGGCTCGCGTGAGCAGGTCCGTGAGCTGCGGGGTATACCAACGTACTCTAAGATTAGCCCTTCTTCTGCGTCTGCCGAAGAAGAGTCCTCAGCGTACTTTGGTTCCGCTAACGATGTATCTCAAAAACCACGCTCACGGAACGTCTTGAGCCTTCTCTTGGTACTTGCCCTCATCTTATTTGCATTAAGTCTGCTTTTCCTTGAGCAGCGTGTCGACGTCGTCCGCGAATCTGGAACGCTCACGCTGGGGCATACTTCATATCGGTTTGGTGTCCCATCTCTAAATATATCGCCTAAAAACTTGCTTTCTCGTTAATACGAGATTTATTGATCATAGAATAGGGAAGAGCAGTAGTGTGGGGTCGCCTTAGAAAGCGACGCTATTTTAATCTTGGAAACGGCGGGCGAATCTTGTGATTTTAGACATTTTTTCTCATTTTTTGAAAAAAAATTCAAAAAAGTTTCAAAAACTCTCCTTAGAATGCTTTTTTGAGCCTCTACAAACACTGCAATTTTGCACTTCTTTTTTGGTGATTTTTAGGAACTCCTTTTGAGCTCTTTTTCGTGTACGTTTCGGTCCCCAAAATTTAAAGACTTTGTGTGTATAAGTCGTGTTTCAATTTAACGAAATAACTAATAAAATTATAGAGATTCCGAGTATCGGATGCATCGCGTAGAGCCCGATGTAATGTTCCAAAAATGCAATGTCAGAGCAGTTAGCTAATGAATACTATAACTTTGTACCAGCGAGCGTTGCGGCGCGTGAGGTTGGTTATACCTGTGACTACATCACAAGGCTCGCACGGGTGGGAGACATTGTTGCAAAAAAAATTGGTCGGCAGTGGTACGTTGATCTTGATACCGCGAAATATTTTGTACAGCGCGCTGCGCTAAAAGAAGCAAAACGAAAAGAAAAACTGCGAACAGCGCGCAAGGTTGAATACGACGTGCGGCAGAAAGACGACCGCGGCGCAGTGGTTGCGATGCTTCGCGCGGGAAAACATTTCGCACTGTTGCAGTCGGGGTTCCTCGCTCTTTTTTTAATGGTGGCAATGTCTGCGGGATATCTTTCAACCAATGAACGGGCATTTGCAACTGTGATCAAAATCGAAATTGATATCACCCCAATCGAAGAACTGGCGCGCTCGTTCTACTACTTTATCTCTCCGGGTGGTACACGCTACGCCTCACTCTTTGGTGTAGAAGGTGGCGACAAGATTCAGCAAACGCATTCATACGACGTGACAAGTCTCTCTGAAAGCGAGTCCCTCGACGACGTCGTTAAGGGAGCTTTTTCAGATAATGTCGATGCTTCGTTTGATGTGGAGGTTTCGAACAGTGGTGTGATTAGTCCGGAATTTAAAACTGGTCGGGGGGGAGAGTATCGGTTCAAGCTCTTTTTAGAAGAAATATCGCGAGCTCAGGGAGGCTAGTCAGGAGCATTTGTAATTTATGGAAGCGTATACTCACTACAAAAAAGTACTCACCATCCTGATCCTTGCTGTTATTCTCGGGCCGGTCTTCGTGCCGTTTGCATCGGCTGCGCCGAACTACCAGATCAACTACCAGGGTAAGCTGACGAACGCAAGTAATGTTGCGGTCGCCGACGCTGACTACGACATGGTCTTCAAACTTTACACCGTTTCGACCGGCGGCTCCGCGATTTGGACGGAAAGCCACACAGCTGCGAACGATGTTACGGTTACGAACGGACTCTTTAGCGTTATGCTCGGAAGTCTCACCTCGCTTGCGACCGTTGATTTTGATCAGACGCTCTACCTCGGGGTCACGATTGAGGCCGATAGTGAAATGACGCCACGAAAAGTGCTCGGCGCTTCCCCTGCTGCATTTGAAGCTGATCAGCTTGACGGTGTTGACTCAACTTCGTTTGTGCGCAGCGATGAGCCGGACACCATTGCGTCATCGAGTGCATCAACGCTGCTCACGATCAACCAATCCGGCGCTGGTGACATCCTCAACTTATTAGACGGCGGAAGTGAAGTATTCACGGTGACCGATGGTGGCCTCGTAGGCATTGCCACCGATACGCCCGATCACCTCTTCTCCGTCGCCGGAGACGCGCATATCACCGGGGCACTCTACGACTCGGGAAATACCGCAGGTCAAAGCGGGTACATACTCCAGTCTACGGGAAGTGGCACGAGTTGGGTCGCTACCACGTCTCTTAGTATTCACGATGCTGTCACCCTCGCAGGAAGTTACGACTACCTCTCTCTTTCAGGCCAGGAGATCACGCTCGGTCAAATCGACCTCACCACTGATGTCACTGGAACACTCCCAGTCGCAAACGGCGGCACCGGCGCAACCATGCTCACCGGGCTCCTCCTTGGCAACGGTACGTCAGCATTCACTGCAACCTCTTCACTTGCGTCTTCATATATAGAAGATGCGTATCTACGGAATGACGGGGATGACACCACAACAGGAACTCTTACCGCTGGAGGCTTCACCACCGCAGGTACCGTTACTCTCAGTGGCCTCACCGGCGGTTTTCTGCGCACGAATGCATCGGGTGTACTTTCGACCTCAACCATCGGTGTCGCTGATCTCTCGAGCGCAGACTTCGGCGACTTCACCTGCAATGGGACGACGTGTTCGCTTGATGCAACGTACCTCACTGAGAACGACACTATTACTCTCTCTGGTGACGTCACGGGAAGCGGTACGTCATCAATCACCACTGCAATCGCCGCAGACTCTATCGTCGTAGCTGACGTAGCAGACGGTGACTGGGGAGACTTCACGATTGCATCGAATGTTGCAACCCTCGACGCAAACACCGTCGGTACCTCAGAGCTCGACCTCTCCATCTCCCCAACGTGGACCGGCAACCACACCTTCAGCGCCACTACCACACTCGCTACCTCCACCATCACCTATCTCCTCGGCGTCACGTCTATAGATGACACTACCGAAACAACCTTTGAAACCGCAATCGATACACTTTCAAACCTCACCACCACCGGAGCGCTAAACGCAGGCTCCATCACGTCAGGCTTCGGCAATATTGATAATGGCTCCTCAAATCTCAGCTCAGGTGGCGCTATTACCTTTGGTGCTCTCACCGGCGGCTTCCTGCGCACTGATGTCTCTGGCGTTCTTTCCACTTCGACCATTAATCTCGCTTCAGACGTATCGGGAACGCTTCCAATAGCCAACGGTGGTACGGGCACCACCACACCAACCGGCCTCCTCTACGGTGATGGCGCCGGCGGCCTCACCTCAACAACCTCACTTGCTGCCTCGCTTATAGCAGATGCGTATGTGCTCAATACCGGCGACTCGATTTCAGGGAACCTTACATTCTCAGGCGCCTCCGCAAACATTGTGCTTGGTTCCAATTACCTCTCAGGAGACGGGGATGATGAGGGGGTGCTTGTCGACACTTCCGGTAATGTGGGGATTGGAACAAGCTCACCACTCGCACGCCTCGACGTGAACGCCGCAACGAACGACATTGCCTTCAATGTCGCATCGTCCACCGGTGCGTCGTTCCTCCAAATCAACAAGAACGGTTCTACGACGGTGTCTTCCCTTGCTGTCGCAGATTGTGACGTTCTCGCTGACAGTACGGGCTCACTCTACTGTGGTACGAACGGATCAGGTGGCAGTGGCGAATGGACCGACAACGGCCTCTTCCTCTACCCAACAGAAACCACTGATGGTATTGCGATTGGTACGAGTACTCCCGTGAACCTCTCACAGTTCACGGTGCAGGCGTCATCAACTGACACCACCAGACTCGCATCATTCCTCGATAGTGCGGGAAGCGAAGTGTTGACGGTACTTGAGAGTGGGAATGTGGGGATTGGTTCGTCAACTCCAAATGAGCTCCTTTCGGTGGGCGGGAACGCATATATCGCGGGAAGTCTCTATGTTCAAAGTCTCGCAAATGGATGTGTGGAAGTGGCGAATGGACTTTTCACTTCAACGGGTTCGAACTGTGGTTCGGGCGGTGGTGGCATCACCTCTCTCAATGGCCTCACTGCGTCCTCGCAAACCTTTGCCACCTCAACCACCGGTGGTATTGATCTCACGATCACCGTATCAGGTAGTAGTCATGTTTTCACCGCTAACCCGACCTCCGGATACTCCATACCACTCACCGCTTCTACCACTGCTTGGGAAACGTTCTATGTAACGCCGTCAGATCGTATTACCGCGGGTACCGGACTTTCGTGGAGTACGAACACACTCGGTTTTGATCTTGCGGTCTCCCCAACGTGGACCGGCAACCACACCTTCAGCGCCACTACCACACTCGCTACCTCCACCATCACCTATCTCCTCGGCGTCACGTCTATAGATGACACTACCGAAACAACCTTTGAAACCGCAATCGATACACTTTCAAACCTCACCACCACCGGAGCGCTAAACGCAGGCTCCATCACGTCAGGCTTCGGCAATATTGATAACGGCTCCTCAAATCTCAGCTCAGGTGGCGCTATTACCTTTGGTGCTCTCACCGGAGGCTTCCTGCGCACTGATGTGAGTGGGGTGCTCTCTACCTCAACGATTGATATTTCAGACGACACCAACCTCGCCGTTGGAGATGGTATAACACTCACCGACGACACCCTCACCGTGACCGCAGCCGGAGGGCTGGCACAGGCAGCCGGTGGTCTCACTACGACCGGAGTACTCGAAGATCTCAATACACTCGGCGCGTCCGCAAGCGACGGGGAATTCATTGTCGCAACCGGTGCGGGTGCATTCACGTATGAAAGTGGCGCAACCGCACGCACTTCGCTCGGACTCGGTACCGCTGACTCACCAACATTCACCGGACTAACCCTTTCCTCTCTCACCGGCGGTTTTCTGCGCACGAATGCATCGGGCGTCCTCTCGACCTCTACCCTCGGCGTCGCCGACCTCGCGTCCGCAGACTTCGGCGACTTCACCTGCAACGGCACCACGTGTTCGTTTGATGCTGACACCGTCGCCACCGCAGAGTTCGCAGATGAAGACTGGGGAGACCTCACCGCCTCAGGAGGAAGCGTGACCCTCGACAACGACGTCGTGGGGGCTGATGAAATCGCAGACGCTGACTACGGTGACTTCACCTTCTCGGGAGGCTCTGCAACACTCGACGCAAACACTGTTTCAGATAACGAAATCGACTACACCACGGTTACCCTCAACGATCTCACCTTTGATGTGAACAGTGTCGACAAGACGGAGTTTGGGTATCTCAATGGTGTGACGAGCGCAATACAGACTCAGATTGATGGGAAGCTTGGAACGGCACTCACTAACGGATACGTATTTCGTGGTTCGGCTGCAAATATCGCAGAGGCGACGAGTACACTCTTCATTGCTGACAATGGTAACGTGGGTATCGGTACTACTACGCCGGGTAGAATACTCGACATTGAGCAGTCTAATTCCAACGGCTTTACCGGTCTGCGCATTCGCAACACAGCTTCAAGTAATGCTGGTTGGTCATTACTTATGAAGCAAGCTGCCGATGTTACCGGTGCCTCATTTAATATCTACGATGACAATGCGACTGCAGTCAGAATGACTGTGGATCAGAACGGCCTCGTCGGCATCGCCACCACCGCCCCCGATCACCTCTTCTCCGTCGCCGGAGACGCGCATATCACCGGGGCACTCTACGACTCGGGAAATACCGCAGGAGTGAGTGGTTATATTCTCCAGTCAACCGGTGCCGGAACGAGTTGGGTGGCCACCACTACCCTCGGTATTCACGACGCCGTCACCCTCGCAGGAGAAGACTACCTCTCACTCTCAGGGCAAGAAATCACCGCAAACGCTATTGACGCAGACAATCTCTCTGCTAGTGACTTCGGCGACTTCACTTGCAATGGTGCTACTTGTTCACTCGACCAGACATATCTCACCGGAAACGAAACCATCACTCTTTCGGGTGATGTCACCGGCTCAGGTGCAACATCTATCACAACAGCGATCGCGCCAAACTCAATTGTTGCACTCGACCTTGCGACCACAAGTGTTCCAAACGACAACGATATATTCACCTACAACAGCGCAGGGGGAAACTTCACGTGGATTGCTTCTTCTACGCTTGCAACAAACTTCAATGCTTCGACTGCGTCGGCTCTTGCAGCGAATGGCTCAAACTGTTCTGCGGGCAGTGCTCCTCTCGGCGTTGATGCTTCGGGAGCGGTAGAGGGATGTTTTGACGTATGGACAGAGGCGGAAAATACCGCCGCTGCGTATCTTGACGCTGCAGATATAGGTGTGAGCGTTCAAGCATACGATGCAGACCTTGATACGTGGTCAGGTGTTACCCCTTCGGCAAACGGACAGTCGCTCGTCTCGGCCGCCGACTACGCGGCTATGCGTACGCTTCTCGACTTGGAAGCCGGTACAGACTTCTACTCTATCTCGGCAGCAGACGCAGCGTTTCAACCGCTCGACGCGGTACTGACCGACCTCGCAGCACTCTCAGTCGTAGCCGACAACGAGTTCATCGTGGGAACGGGTGCGGGTACGTATGCACATGAAAGTGGTGCAACCGCACGCACTTCGCTCGGACTCGGTACCGCTGACTCACCAACATTCACCGGACTCACCCTCTCCTCGCTCACCGGCGGCTTCCTGCGCACGAATGCATCTGGCGTTCTCTCCACATCAACCCTCGGCGTCGCAGACCTCGCGTCCGCAGACTTCGGCGACTTCACCTGCAACGGCACCACGTGTTCATTTGATGCTGACACCGTCGGCACCGCAGAGTTCGCAGATGAAGATTGGGGAGACCTTACCGCATCAGGAGGCAGTGTGACCCTCGACAACGACGTCGTGGGGGCTGATGAAATCGCAGACGCTGACTACGGCGACTTCACCTTCAGTGGTGGCAGTGCAACGCTCGATGCAAACACGATCGGTACCTCAGAGCTCGACCTCTCCATCTCACCAACATGGACCGGCAACCACACCTTCAGCGCCACAAGCACCATGGCTACCACCACCATCACAAACCTTCTCGGCCTCACTTCCGTTGGCGCAACCACTGAAACCACACTCGAAGCAGCAATTGATACACTCGCAAACCTCACGAGTGTGCAAGGACAAACCGTTACCCTTGCCGATGCCGGCACCAACGCCATCTTTGGGTGGGATGATACCGCCTCTGCATATGAAAACCTCACCGCCTCAGAAGCGCTTGCCATCATCGGAGGTGCTGCGAACGACTTTGATGCCAATGGTGATGTGACGATTACCGAAGCCGACATCAGCGATCTTGACCACACCGCAACCGCTATTACCGACGACCTCATTATTAATGCTGATCTTAATATTGATGTGGAGGCAGTGGACGGTGACTTCTTGCAGTATGACTCCACCGGTGACAACTTCACATGGCGCTCGGGGTCTGAGGTGCTTTCCGATATTTCAGCGCAGGCGCAAGATGCCGTACTTGACGACCTCTCAGCACTCTCAGTCGTAGCCGACAACGAGTTCATCGTGGGAACGGGCGCGGGTACGTATGCACATGAGAGTGGTGCTACGGCACTCGGCTCACTCGAAAACGGCGCGATAAACATTCTCCTTGAAACTGAAATTGATGCTTCCTCGGAGCTCGCTGCACTTATGGATGACGAAACCGGCTCCGGAGCGCTCGTGTTTGGTACCGCGCCCACTATTCAAGGAAAGGTCAACCGAACAGGTACAGCAGTAAATGATGACGATTGTACGGGCGAACAGGGCTCATGGTGGTGGGACAGTACTGATAGTGCGTTTGAGTGGTGTAATTCGAACAGTGGCACACCTGATGTACTTGGTGCTGGCGGTGGTGAGTGGACAGACAACGGCCTTTTCCTCTACCCAACAGAAACCACTGACGGCATCGCGATTGGTACCAGCACGCCGGTCAACCTCTCACAGTTCACGGTGCAGGCGTCATCAACTGACACCACCAGACTCGCATCATTCCTCGATAGTGCGGGAAGCGAAGTGTTGACGGTGCTTGAGACGGGGAATGTGGGGATAGGAGAAACAGCTCCCGATACAAACTTGCATATTCTCGATGATTCGCTTGCAGACGCGACCACAAACATGGTCACTATCGAATCGGCGGACAGTGACATTACTACCGGAACCGCGATCGTCTTTAGGAATGACATCGGCGCTACCGCTGACTTCAATTCAGCACGACTTTTTAGCACCTTTGATTCGGGTGCATATGGAGCGGGCAGACTCACCATTCAAACTCCAACTGCGGAGGATACGTGGACGGATACATTTACTACACAGAATGGAAAGGTTGGTATCGGCGATACGTCTCCTGCTGCACTTTTCACCGTTGGTAACGGCGATCTCTTTCAAGTAGACAGTTCAGGAGATATCACTACCCAGTCGGTTGGCGTTGACGCGCTTGAAAGCGAAGACTTTGGCGATTTTACGTGTAATGGGACGACGTGTTCACTCGACGCAAACTCTGTTGCGGATAATGAAATAAACTACACAGCTGTCACGCTCGCGGACTTCACCAATGACGCCAACTTCATTACCGACATCACGGGGCAGCTCTTTACCGATTTGGCTGATACGCCGGGATCGTACACTACAAACGCGATTCCATATGAATCGGGCGGCGGGCTTGCGATGAGTTCGGGCCTCACATTTGATGGGTCTGAGCTTCATGTATATGATGCGACGGCAAATGTTGTTGCGCTCTTCGAGTCTGGAGATACTAACGGTGGTATTTATCTGGCGGACAATAATACCAGCGCCGGGGGTGTTGGCCTCTTGGCTATAGGAGATCAGCTAAGGATTATTGCAGGGAGCTCTGAACAAATTCGTATCGATGCTTCCGGAAACGTCGGTATCGGCACCACCTCACCACTCGCGCGTCTCGACGTGAACGCCGCAACGAACGGCATCGCGTTCAACGTTGCGTCATCAACAGGGGCGTCATTCCTCCAAATCAACAAGAACGGTTCGACCACTATCTCATCGCTTGCCGCGGCAGGTTGTGACGTACTCGCTGATAGTACCGGGTCACTCTACTGTGGTACGAATGGCGGCGGAGATAGTGCGGACTACCAGGAGTTTACATCCAGCGGTACGTGGACGAAGCCTTCGAGCTTTGACACCGACGCGCTCGTCTATATTGAAGCGTGGGGCGGTGGTGGAGCTGGTGGACGCGGTGGCAATACCGACGGCGGAGGTGGTGGTGGTGGTGGTGCGTATGTGTACAGTATTAGGCGTCTCTCTGAGCTTGGTTCAACCGAGACCGTAACCGTTGGTGCCGGTGGTGCTTCCGCTACGAGCGATGATACCAACGGTGGTGACGGTGGTACCACTACGTTTGGCTCACTCGTGACGGCGTATGGCGGTGGTGGTGGTGAGGGCAATACGGCTAACGGCGGCACGGGTGGTGGCGGTGGTGGTGGAATATCTGCCGGCACCAACGGCAATTCCGGTGGTGCCGGGGGTGACCCTGACGGCGGAGCTGGCGGAGGGCGCATGTTTGCCGGAGGGAGTGCCACCTTTGGCGGTGGCGGTGGTGGTGGTGGTGATAATAGTACTATAGGTGGTGATGGTGGTGACTCCATCTATGGCGGTGGTGGTGGTGGTGGAAGTTGTGCCGCCTGTGATACAGGAGCCAAGGGTGACTCCGTCTATGGTGGTAATGGTGGTGGCGGATCAAAGAACGCCAATCCCGGCAATGATGGGGTACAGCCGGGCGGCGGCGGCGGCGGTTCTGAGAGCGCTAACTCTGGTGCCGGCGGTGACGGAATGGTGCGTGTGCGTACTATTGGTGGCGCAGACGTTGCTGAAAATTACCATGTTGCCGATTCGCGCGTTTCTGCGGGAGACATCGTCGCTAACAACGGGGGCCTACCCGTTGCTATTGAACGTGCAGATCGCTCTGAGCCGGAGCGCATCATCGGTGTTGTCTCCACCGATCCCGGCATCGTACTCGGCCCGAAGGACGCAGAAGGGCAACAACCGGTTGCCCTCATGGGTCGTGTTCCCGTTAAGTTCTCAGACGAAAATGGTGAGGTGGCCATTGGAGATCGGATTACCATCTCCTCCTCCACTCCCGGCGTGGGTATGCGGGCGAATCCGTTTGATTCTTCTGTAGGTATCGTTATAGCGCCGGTTGAGCACAGTGCGGAAGGTAGTACCGTTATGATTTTCCTTGACTTGCAGCAAGGTATAGACCTTGATGCTCTTGGCGAAGCCCTCTTTGGAGGAGACGATGTTGAGGATATCGAGATTGGAACTACCACTGCATCAAGTACTACCGCATCGAGCACTGACGCCGGAGTGGCGTCCACTACACCATTTACCTACGCAAATGGCTTTGTACGTCGAATCATCGGGGCGGTAGCCGAATGGCTCGCACACGCCGGCAACGGCCTCGGCAGCGTATTTGCAAACGTATTCAACGCAAGTGAGAAAATCTGCGTGGACGGCGAATGTTTGACGGCGGATGACGTGCGTGCACTTAGAGCACTTACTGGTGTCGGTGGCGCAACGTCGACCGAAAGTGACGGAGGTCTGGACAACACGGACACGGTCGTATCAAACGATAGTGACGGAAGTGATGGTGCTGCAGCGACCTCGACTGATTCCGGTTTAGACACTGGCAGTGATGGCGGTGGCTCGTCCGGTGGGGGTGATGGTGGCGCAGATATCGGACAACAAGACGGAGATACCGCAACCACCACAGACGATGGTGTTGCCAGTAGTACCGACGAAGGAGGTGGAGGGGGCGTATCTTCGACTGATTCAAGTACAGCCACCACAACTGACAACGGTACCGCTGATGGCGAAGTAGCGGGGACGTCAACCTCTGACGACGGCGGTGGAGCGACGGCTAACGACAGTACTGATAGTTCCGGCGATCAAACAAGTACAAGTGACCAAAGTAGTACGACCACTGATAGCACGGATGCATCAGGGTCAGATACCAGTGACGCCGGAGATAGTGCCGGAAGTGGCGGCGACACATCCTCATCTTCAGACTCCAGCGACTCCGGCGGGTCGAGTGATAGTGGCGGGGTATCCGACTCCGGAGGTGGAAGTAGCGATTCGGGCGCCGGTGGCGGGGATGCCGGAGGAGATACGCCGCCAAGCGGGTAATCATAACGAGATAGTATGCAGAAATTTATACAGACATATATATGTAGCACTGTGCTGATTTTATTTGCGTGTTCGCCGATGTTCGCACGTGGACAAGAATCAGCATACCGGGTTGAACGCATTGAGGATAAAACGGTGTATGGCGACTTCGTCGTGCGCCCGGGGAAAAACGAACTGGAAGTTGCCCCCGGCGAATCGCGCACCATAGAACTCGAAATCGAAAACAGGACAGGTGAGTCGGCAACGTACCTCCTTAGTGTCGAGGATGTTGCGGGTTCCGACGATGGCTCGCATGCTGCCGTGCTTCTTGGAAGTGACATTGGGCCGTATACACTTAAAAAGTATGTGGAGGTTCCGGACGCACCGATATCGCTCTTGCATGGAGAGCGCGCGCTTGTGCCCGTCACCATTTCGGTGCCGGAGACCGCGGACCCCGGTGGATATTATGGGAGCGTACTCGTGAGTGCCGAACCGGAATCGGGAGTTGGCGATACCGGGAATGTGACCGCGGGAGCGCCGCTTATCGCACGTGTTGCGGCGCTTCTTTTTGTGACTGTGCCGGGGAGGACTAACCGCGAAGGGAAACTCAGAGACTTCGATGTGGTGCCGTCCGGCGAGCGAATTTTTGAGCGTGGTCCTATTACCTTTTCTCTCTCATATGAAAACTCTGGCTCAGTGCACCTCAATCCGTATGGCGAAGTGCGTATTACCGATATGTTCGGGAATGAGGTCGCGTTTATAGAACTTGAACCGTGGTACGCCCTTCCCGGTTCTCTTCGGTTTCGGGAAGTTGTCTGGGGAGAGACTCCTTTTATCGGAAGATTTACTGCAACGACGAAGATAAACAGAGGGTACGATAATGTTGTCGATACAAGGGCGGTTCATTTTTGGATTATTCCATGGAAGTTTGTGCTCGGTGCGCTCATACTCTTCGCACTCCTTTTCTTTGGATTCATTCGTTTATTTAGGAAAAAGAAGTAGCCATGCAACTTGTTCACGACATACTTCGCGCAGGTCTCACCGCAATGATCTTTGCGTGCCTCGGAACACTGTGTGTTGGTATGGCGCTTGCACAAGTGATGGAAAGCACGAATTATAAATTGCAAAGTGACAGCGTGAATATTGGTGGCGGACTCTCGACCTCTTCATCGTATACACTCGAGTCAACCGCCGGAGAAATAGCGACGGGTGAGGGAACGAGCGAAAACTACGAACTCCATGCGGGGTATCAGCAGATGCAAGAAGTGTACATCGCAATTTCCGGCGCGAATGACGTGTCGATGGCTCCCGCCGTTCCTACGGCAGGAGGAACTGCGACAGGCACAACCTCAATAAATGTACTGACTGATAGTCCTTCGGGGTATGAGCTCACCATTAAGGCGGCGAACAGCCCTGCTATGCAAAGTGGTGCAAATACCATCGACGATTACGCTCCTGCGGGTGCTGATCCTGACTTTACGTTTACAACCGCCGCTTCTGACGCACATCTCGGTTACTCGCCGTATGGTGACGATGTGGTCGATCGTTTTCTCGACAATGGTGCTGCGTGTAACACCGGTAGCAGCAACGCCGTTGCGAGCTGCTGGGACGGACTGGCGACCACAACCGAGAGTATTGCGATGAGTACGAGCGCAAACCATCCGAGTGGCGCGACCACGACGGTGTACTTTAGGCTTGGTGTCGGTGCTGCGGCGAGTCCTGCTACTGGAACGTACGTTGCCACGACGACGGTAACCGCACTTCCGCTATGACACCGACGCCACTCCGGACTATTGGTATAGGTGTGATAATAAGTGTTTTGGTTTTCGCACCCTTTTCATTTTTGGTACTCCATGCGTTTGCCGTTTCCGATACATTTACAGTTTCTGCAACCATTGGTGCGGATACTACCGCGCCGTCCGCGCCAACCAATCTTTCGGCGACACCGGTGGCCACGTCGCAGATTGATCTCTCGTGGACCGCATCGACGGACGACATTTTACTTTCCGGGTACCAAGTGTTTCGAGATGGAGTACAAATTGCAACAACAACACTGACGACCTATTCAGATACTGGACTGAGTGCCTCGACCCTCTATACCTATTACATAAATGCGTTCGACTCATCGAATAACGTTTCGTCTTCGTCCGCTTCAGTCGCCACCACAACGCTCGCGGTCGCTGCGGTAGCAGAGGAGGAGACCGGCGGTGCGTCCGGGGGTGGTTCGCCCGCACTCGATATTCGGTCACTTGAGGTTACCCCGGGAACGTATTCAGCGCTGCTCACCTGGCGTACGACAGCGTATGCGCGCAGTACGTTGCGCTACGGAAGAACGATGTCGTACGAGATTGGTACCATCGCAGAACACGCTTTTTCTCTTTCGCATACCGCATATATGAGTAATCTAACGCCGAATACGCGGTACTATTTTTCAATTAATGGAGAGACAGGCACGGGTTTTGAGAAGGAGCTCGTTGCGAGTTATTTTGTGACACTCCCGCTTCCTGATACCGCACCACCAGCTAACGCAACCGATTTTACGGCGGAAAAAGTCGACGAGGATATTCAATTGACCTGGAGTAACCCGCTCGATGTTGATTTTAGTCATGTTCGTATACTCCGAAGTGACCGTTTTTATCCGAGCGATCTCACCGACGGCGCACTCATATATGAAGGTGATGATGAAGCTTTTCTTGATAAGGGGAGCGCTATACCGGGAACGACACAATACTTTACGCTCTTTGCATACGACGAGAACGGCAATATTTCATCGGGCGCGGTCACAGCGCTCCGTATTGGTGCGGACGGAACTGTAACATCGGTTGACGTTAGTGATGTTCCCGTTGCGCCCGGTGAAGAGGAGATTGATATCTCACTCAGCGACCTAATATTTGAACAGGAAGGTAAGGTACTTGAGCCGGTTGATGGCACTGTCGCTATCGACGGCTCAAAAGAACTCACCGTCTCACTTCCGCTTGATGTACTCGCAGAACGCCTTAAGAGTATTGTCGTAACAGTATATAAAGGAGGTACGGAAGAAAAATTCTCATTCTTGCTCCGCGTGGATGAAGAGCGTGATCGCTATGTTGCGTCAGTGGCGCCGCTCCGCACGTCCGGCCGCTTCCCTATACTTGTGTCGGTTTTTGATTATGGAATTCAAAAAGTGGGCGAAGCACGCGGAGTGCTCGCGGCACGCACAGAAGCTTCGGGTACCGGCGGCGGCGGGCCTGACTATTTCTTGTACTTTCTTGCGTTCTTACTCCTCCTTCTCTTTGTTGCCGGCTTCCTCATTGGACGAGCATGGCGAAGACGATCAGTATAGAAATATTCTGTATAGTTCATTTCGGTAGAAAACCCTGCGCGCGTGCTTCCCTCTTCATGATAAAATAAAACCCGTATGGAAAAAACACGAGTAGCAATCAATGGGTTTGGGCGCATCGGCCGCGCATTTTTTAAGATGGCATTTGGCAATGATGCGTTTGATATTGTTGTTATCAATGATCTCGGTGACGCAGAGAATCTCGCGTACCTTTTGGCGTACGACACGGTGTACGGAAGAAGTCCGCACGAAGTCGCTGTCAAAGACGGCGTTCTGACCGTCGACGGGAAAGACATTGAGCTCCTCTCTGAACGTGATCCCGCAAAACTGCCATGGAGGCAAAAGAAGATTGATATTGTGGTAGAGGCGACCGGCGTATTTGCGAGCTACGAAAAGGCAAAAGTTCACCTCGCGTCGGGCGCAAAGCGTGTTGTGGTTTCTGCGCCGGTGAAAGACGACCCTGCAGCAGCAGGTGTGTCCGGGGCAACGGTGCTTATGGGAGTGAATGAAGATAAGCTTGGTACGTGCGAGATTAGCTCGAATGCATCGTGTACGACAAATGCCGCGAATCCGCTTATTGGAATTTTGAAAGAGGCTGTCGGTATTGAAAAGGCGTTTCTGAACACTGTACATGCGTATACTGCTACGCAAGCGATTGTTGATGGTCCAAGTAAGAAAGATTTCAGGCGCGGTCGAAGTGCCGCGCAAAATATTATTCCCACCTCGACGGGCGCGGCGGTTGCAACCACGAAGGCACACACCGATCTTGAAGGGAAATTCGATGGCATCGCCATGCGCGTACCAGTTCCGGTAGGTTCTATTATCGACATAACCTTCGTTTCCTCAAGACCGACGACTATTGAAGAGGTGAATGCGGCGCTCACCGACGCAGCAGCATCGCTCGAATGGGGAGGTCTTATTGATGTGACTGAAGAGCCGATTGTCTCTTCGGACATTATTGGATCAAAATGTGCCGCAATCGCCGACCTCGCCTTCACGCGCGTGGTTGACGGGGATTTGGTAAAAGTACTCGCGTGGTACGACAACGAAACCGGCTATACCGCGACGCTCGTGCGGCATGTTGCGACGGTCGCGCGAAATATCGCTAACGCTTAATTTTATGACTATATACTTTGCTGCCGGACACGCTGGGTTTGAGCTTAAGAATGTACTTGTGCAGTATGTAAATGAAGATCTCGGGCACGACACTGTTGACTGTGGCGCAACGGCGCTCGACCCCGAGGACGATTATCCGGATATTGTAATGAAAGCGGTTGAAGAAATGCTTGCCGCAGGCGGTGATGCAAAAGCAGTGATTCTCGGCGGCTCGGGGCAAGGTGAAGCAATGGTTGCCAACCGCATGAAAGGAGTGCGCGCCGCAGTGTATTACGGTGAAGCGGGAAGTGAGCAAACTGACGCTGATGGAAATACGCTCGATATTCTTGAATCAACGAGGCTTCATAATGATGCAAATGTACTTTCGCTCGGAGCACGGTTTATATCAGAAGACGAGGCAAAAGAAGCGGTGAAAAAATGGCTCGGTACTCCCTTTTCCGGCGAAGAACGACACACGCGCCGTATTCACAAATTGGACGCGTAGTATCATTAGAGTAAAAGGGAAAGTGCTACCATAGAGTCAATGAACAGCAGTCCGCAGAAAGGGTGTGCCCGGTACTGTTTTTTTGTCCGAAAAAATAGTGCCGGTTTTACGCTCCTTGAACTTCTCGTGGTCATTGCGATCATTGGCATTTTGGCCGCGGTGGTGCTCCTTGCGGTGAACTCCGCTCGAGATAAAGCGAATAATACTTCGGTAATCTCGCAGATGCTTGAGTATCAAAAAGCACTCGCTCTATATTATTCGGAGTACGGTTCTTATCCACAAAAAAGTACTTTTGATAGTGATGCTGTCCAATCTCGTATATATTGTTTTGGTGATGGTGCGGTTGGCGATTGTATTGGTGATGTGGCACAGAACAGTGCGTTAAATGATGATGATAATTTACACAAGGACCTTCATCTGTACATGTCGGCACTCCCTACTTTTGATCAGGCAGCTGGTGGGAGTAATTATTCTTCCCCGGCGTACAGTAATTGTATTGGTCAAGGATCAACCAACGTATATACGTCATGTGGAGCTCAGTACTACAGTCTTTGGTTTGTGCTTGAGGGCGCAAACGAGGATTGTGGTAGAGCGTATCAGGCAGATGCTACTCTCGGTGGCGGTACGCATACGCTCTGCCGGTTAATGCCGTAGACACATTTATACTTATGACAAAGGTCATTCCAGCAATTATTCCAACGTCGAGGCAACACCTCGAAGCGATGCTCGAAAAAGTGGGCACTTTTACCGATACCTGTCAGGTGGATATCGTTGACGGGGTGTTCGTGGGACCGGCGTCGTGGCCGTACAGTAAGATGAACGACCTCGAGACCGCGCTCGCAACCGTTTCGTTTGACGCACTTGCGGTGTCGCTTGATCTAATGATCCAAAATCCCGAAGAGGTTTTAGATACATGGCTGCGGACAAAGCCTGCGCGTATGATTGTGCACGTCGAAGCGGTGACAGATCTCGACGCGGTGCTGACGCACGCAGAAACGCACGGCTACCAGCTCGGCCTTGCGTTTAACAACACAACCGACCTTTCTCTCCTCGGTACGCTCGACCTTGCAGCAGTCGATTTCGTCCAGCTCATGGGCATTGAAACAATCGGAAAACAGGGACAACCGTTTGACGAACGGGTGCTCTCGCGAATTGTATACATAAAAGAGACGTACCCCGACATGCCGGTCAGTATCGACGGCGCCGTGAGCACAGAAACGCTCCCGAAGCTTCGCCGAAGCGGTGCGAACCGTTTTGTATCGGGCTCTGCGATACTTTGCGCACCCGACGCCGCTCGGGCATATAGGGAACTCTCGCAACTCGCAGGTGGGTAAGTGAATGGGGACAGGAGTCCCGTTCTTTTGTTTTGGAAGCGTTATAATGAAACCAATATGCGTTATCTTTCAGATGACGAGGTTCATTCGCTCGAGGAGAAGGCAAACGAGATCAGGCAGAGCGTTATTGAAATGCTTGTAGAGGCGGGAAGTGGTCATACCGCGGGACCTTTGGATATGGCAGATATATTTACCCTGCTCTATTTTGAAGTACTGAAACATCGCCCCAACGATCCGTTTTGGGAAGAGCGCGATAGACTTGTGCTTTCAAACGGTCACATCTGCCCCGTACTCTATGCGACGCTCGCACACGCCGGTTATTTTCCTGTTGAAGAATTGTTAACGCTTCGCAAGTTTGGCTCGCGGCTTCAGGGACATCCCCACCGAGAAATGCTCCCGGGACTTGAGACAAGTTCGGGACCGCTCGGTTCAGGACTCTCTCAGGCGGTTGGTATGGCACTTGCAGAACGCATGGATAATCCGTACTCATCAAAGTATTTCTACTGCCTCACGGGTGACGGTGAACTCAATGCCGGACAGATATGGGAGGCAATGATGCTCGCGGGACGTGAAGAGCTCCACAATCTTATTGTGATTGTCGACCGAAACGGTATTCAGATAGACGGCTTTACCAAAGATGTGATGCCGCTCGAACCGCTTCGCGAGAAATGGGAGGCATTCAACTTTGACGTACAAGAAGTTGACGGTCATAACATCCGCGCGGTTGCGGATGCAATTGGTAAGGCGCAGGCCGTATACAGCCAACCGTCGGTGATTATTGCACACACTATTCCTTCGAGAGGTGTGGATGTTTTTGAGAGGGACTTCAGGTGGCACGGCAATCCACCAGGGAAAGGACCCGAGGACAGGGTGCCAAAGGATAAACAGGCGGAAGTCGCACTTCAGAAACTCCGCTCACTCGGCGGCGCTATAGTTCCCTCAGATAATGATTAATATGAACCGGGTATGAAAGTAGCAGAACATACAAACCCAAATATTTTTAGCGAAACGGTAGAGCAGGTACCGACACGTAACGGCTTTGGTGAAGGGTTGCGGGAAGCCGGAGCACAAAACGAAAATGTTGTTGCGCTCTGTGCGGATCTCACCACTTCAACGCGGGTCAGTGACTTTAAAGAAGCGTTCCCGGAGCGATTTGTGGAAATGGGTATCGGAGAGCAGTCAATGGCTTCGGTTGCCTCGGGTATGGCAGCGATGGGTAAGGTGCCGTTTATTGCATCGTATGCGATGTTTTCTCCGGGCCGGAGCTGGGAGCAGGTGCGGACGACGATTGCGTATAACGATAGCAACGTGAAAATAGCGGGCGCGCATGCAGGGGTGTCGGTGGGGCCAGATGGTGCGACACATCAAGCGATTGAAGATATGGCGATCATGCGTGTTATCCCAAATATGGTGGTTATTTCACCGTGCGATGTGCATGAGGCAAAGCGCGCGACGCTCGCAGCCGCACAGTATGAGGGGCCGGTGTACCTCCGCTTTGGGCGGGAGAAGACACCAGTGATCACGAGCCTCGGGTCACCATTTGAAATCGGGAAGGCGGAAGTGTATCTCACTCGCGACCAGTCGCACGAAAAGAAGGTGGGCATTATCGGTACAGGGCCGGTGCTTCACAATGCGATGGTGGCCGGAAAGAGGTTAAACGAAGAATACCGAATCGGCGTTTCGGTAATGAATATGGCAACCGTAAAGCCGCTTGATGAAGAGGCGCTTCTTGGATTTGTAAACGAGCACGAGGTGCTCGTGACTGTGGAAGAACATCAGGTTGCCGGTGGACTCGGGAGTGCAGTGACGGAGTATCTCTCAGAGGTACGACCAACTCGCGTGGTACGTCTCGGTGTTCACGACCAGTTTGGTCAATCTGGTACGCCGGAAGAACTCATTGCGCACTATGGTATGGATGCAAAGACAATCATTGAAACGGTACGAAAATTTTTCTCGTGATATTTTCAACTTCGTGATCTCCAGTGGTGACCGAAAATAACGCTAGGGCGGTGCGGGTGCGCCAAAGGTAATATGTTTGTATTTGAGTGGCCCTCCTCTCTATGCAATTCGCTTCGGCTTGTAGTCTTCGGGAGCGTTTGCAAGATATTCTTCAAGTTTCTCTTTCGTAAGGAGGCCTTTTTGCGCACCGATATATTGCACCACTGACATCGAGTTTATCGGTCCCCATGAGAGTGCTGTTTTTACATCGCATCCAAGCGCGAGCGCGGCGGTGAAGGTTGATGCAAACGAGTCGCCTGCGCCGGTTCGGTCGATTGGTTCTGCGGGGTCAGGGTACATTGGCATAAAGAATACGTCACTGCCGTCGAGCGCATATGCGCCGTTGGGACCATCGGTGATGACGGGAATTTTTGGCCCGCGTGCTTGAAGGTCGCGCAGGAGCATCGGTATATCGTTTTCCTCTGATTTTAGGATAGCTTTCGCCTCCTCTTTGTTACAAAAGAAGATTTCAGTTACCGCGTAAAGGTCTTTCAGTGCTTCATATCCGAGTCGAATTTGGAACGTACCCGGTTGAAAGACAAGTTTTGTTTCTTTGTTTTCGGCGATGTACGTGGCGACGTCGTGATGGAAGTCAGCACCGTTTTCACCTATGGACGAGAAGTAAATGTATCGCGGAGGCACTTCAAAATTTGGAAGAATATAGGGGTACTCTTCGTGTTTAATGAGAATGGTACGCTCCGGTCCGTAGCGAAGCACGTAGTGGTAATTGGTCAGTTTATTCTCGTGGAGCTTCACCAATTCGGTGCTGACCCCCTCTCTTCGGAGAGCATCGAGACAGTCTTTTCCATTTCGGTCGTTGCCGAGGTTGGTCGCAATGGCGCTCTTAAGGCCAAGGCGGTGCGCTGAGACCGCCGCATTTGGTGCGTTGCCGACAGAGTGCACCACCGTTACATTTTCATACGGAAGCTTATCGCCGAAGTTCATCATCAGCTGACACGGCTTCCCTTCAATGTCGCAAACGACATTCGCGTCTTTTCGAGAGAGTTCGATAAACGCATCAATGGTAATATCTCCGAGCGCTACAAAATCATATTGGTGTGCCATTGCTTTTATTCTATCATCAGGCTCGTGCTATCATGCTGATATATAACGATAAATGTGAACTATGGCATCAGTATTCGTAACAAGAAAAATACCAACTGTTGGCGTTGATCTTCTCAAAAAAGCTGGACATGAGGTGGATGTAAGCGAAAAAGATGGTGTGCTCACAAAGGAAGAGCTGGTGGCTGAACTCGGGAAAAAGGAGTACGAGGCGGTGCTCTGCCTCCTCACCGATACAATAGACGGTGAGGTGCTCGACGCGGCGCCTCACGCGAAAATTTTTGCAAACTACGCGGTTGGCTATAACAACATTGATCTCGACGCGGCGAAAGGCCACGGCGTCACCGTCACAAACACGCCGGGCGTACTCACCGATACCGTCGCGGAGTACGCATTCTCACTCATGCTCGTGGTTGCCAAGCGTATTGCAGAAGCGGATCGCTTTACGCGTGCCGGAAAATATGAGGGATGGGCGCCGGAGCTTCTTCTCGGGAGCGACCTTAAGGGCCAGATACTCGGCATTCTCGGAGCGGGCCGGATTGGCTCAGGGGTTGCGACGCGCGCGAGCCGTGGACTCGGCATGAACGTTATTTACTACGACGTAAAGCGAAACGAAGCACTCGAGGGTGAAATTGAGTGCACCTTCAAAGAGACGGTGGAAGAGGTCATGAAAGAGGCGGATGTCGTTTCGGTTCATGTGCCGCTTCTCGATGCAACCAAACATCTCATCAATAAAGAGCGACTCGCACTGATGAAAAAGAGTGCGTACTTTATTAATACATCGCGCGGTCCGGTAGTTGATGAAGCGGCACTCGTGGATGCGCTGAGGGAAGGAGTGATTGCCGGCGCCGGTCTTGACGTCTATGAGAACGAGCCAGCGCTTGCGCCTGGGCTCGCGGAACTTCCAAATGTCACCATCACGCCGCACATTGCGTCGGCGAGCGAGGGAACGAGAAACAAGATGTCGGAAATGGCGGCGCAGAATATCGTTGACTTCCTTGCCGGGAATACGCCGCCAAATGTGGTTTCGTAGTTTCTATGAAGAAACGTGTGCGAATGACATTTCAGTTTTTCTGGTTTGATATGTGGATCGGTGCCTTCTATGACCGAAAATCCAAGGTGCTCTACGTGTGCCCTTTGCCGATGTGCGTGTTTAAGTTTTGGAGAGAAGAATAATTTTGCCATACATTGAACATTTCTCTGTGTGTGGTATGGTAATCCGCACTAATATATTGAATTATGACAGTCACCCTCACAGCAAAAACGCGCACTGAGCGCGGCAAACAGCTTGGAAAGCTCCGCAAAGACGGGCAGCTTCCTGCTGTGGTATACGGTCCAAAGGAAGACTCAACCGCTATCGTGCTCGATCAGGCGGCATTCGAAAAAGTGTACCGCGATGCCGGAGAGTCAACCATTATCACACTCACCGGTGTTGGTGACGACAAAGAGGTACTCGTCCACGACATTGCGTTTGACCCGACAAAGGGCGGCGCAACCCACGTTGATTTCTATGCTATTGAACGTGGTAAGGAACTTACCGTCGAAGTACCACTTGAATTTGAAGGCGAAGCGCCCGCAGTAAAGCTCGGTGGTTCGCTCACAAAGGTACTCCACGAAGTTGAGGTGACGTGTCGTCCGAGTGCTCTCCCAAAGCATATTGTGGTTGATATCTCAGGGCTTGAAACATTTGAAGATCAGATACAGGTGAAAGACATTGCTCTACCGGAGGGTGTAAAGATGGAGAATGAACCCGAAGAGGTTGTGGCGCTTGTGCAGGAAACGAAAGAAGAAGCTGAAGAAGCACCGGAGGCGGTTGATATGGATGCGATTGAGGTTGAAGAGAAAGGGAAGAAAGAAGACGCTGACGAAGGAGCTGCTGAAGAGAAGAGTGGCGAATAATTTCAGTACAGAGCATAAAAACCACCGCGTTAATGTATGCATTAACGCGGTGGTTTTTATTCTTCGTTTCTTGTGCATGGGGAGTAACATGTGCCTAGATTGGGAGGATGTAACCCGCACGTATGAAAGTCTCTCGTGGTACAATCGTCATACTATAGAGCATGTCTAAACACTATCTCGGTATATTTTTCATGGCCGCTCTCCTTCTGCATGCGTCTCATTTTGCGTACGCCGAAACCGAAGAAGAGCGGAAGGCCCGGCTCCGAGAGGAACTCTCAAAGGTGGAAGAGAAGATTGAGGTGCAGCAAAAGCTCGTAGAGACGAAACAGCAAGAGCGCCAGTCACTTGAGCGCGACCTCGACCTCCTTGATGCTGAGATCAGCAAAGCAAAGCTTGGTATTCAAGCGCGCGCGCTCACCATCGACCAACTTGGCGACCAGATTGATGACAAGGCAGGGGTGATAGAAGAATTGAATAACCGTCTCGCAAAGCAACGACAGTCGCTCGCCCAACTGCTTCGAAAGACAGAGGAGATTGACGACTATTCGCTCGTTGAGGTGATGCTCGGCAACCAAAATTTTTCGCGGTTCTTTGATGACGTGGAGAGCTTTCGCTCTATAAAAGCATCGCTCAACGAATCGGTTGATATTTTGAAACAAATTCGCGGCGACACCGAAGAACAGATAGAGTCGCTTGAGGAAAAGCAGTTGACTGAGGCGCAGCAAAAGCGATTGCAGGAAAACCAAAAGGCGACCATTGAGCAAAAAGAGGCCGAAAAAAATAAAATTCTCGAGGTGACGAAAGGGCAGGAGGCAGCGTATCAGGCGCTCCTCACCGAGTCGCAGCAGACCGCAGCACAAATACGCGCGCAACTCTTTGAGCTCGCCGGTGGCAGCGGAAAGATACCGTTCCCCGAAGCGGTCGCGCTTGCACAAGTGGCTGGCAAGCAAACGGGTGTTGCTGCATCGCTCATTCTTGCGATTCTTGAGCAAGAGTCTGCGTACGGCGCCAACATCGGCTCATGTGCGTACGACGATATAGTGCAAGGGAGGGCCGTGATGCACCCCGATCGGGATCAGCCGGTATTTCTTGCCCTTGCTGATGTGCTCGGGTTTGACCCACGTTCGCAACAAATATCGTGTCCGTGGATACGAAGCGGCGAGCGTATTGGCTGGGGAGGCGCGATGGGGCCGTCGCAGTTTATCCCGAGCACGTGGGCGCACTACGGCGGTATTGTGGGAAGCGGGAGTAGTTACTCATACAGTAAGGGGGTTGACTACATTAGGCAGCTCACCGGTAAGGACAGTCCGTCGAACCCATTCAACAATCAAGATGCGTTCATGGCGACGGCGCTCCTTATGCGCGATAATGGTGCGGCAGGGGGTACATATAAGGCAGAATGGACGGCCGCGATACGCTATTTTGCCGGTTGGAATGGCGCTTCAAATCCGATTAACTACCCGTATGGTGATAATGTGATGTCGCGCCGCGCGCGTATCCAAGGGGAGATAAAGGTGCTTGATGCGAACTAAGTAAGGCAAAAGCTTCTCGAGAGGGCCTTTGGAATTTTTCGGAACTCTTGTGAATGAGAGATTTTCTGGTATAGTGTGCCGACATTTATTTATATACGATGAAAAAAGAAATTCACCCGGAAAACTATCGAAAAGTAATCTTTCATGACAACTCGTCAGGTGAGCGCTTTTTGATTGCGTCAACCATTGCTTCATCAGAGACTGCAAAATGGGAAGACGGTAACGAATACCCGCTTGCGAACGTAGACATTTCGAGTAAATCACATCCTTTCTACACCGGACAGGAAAAGGTCATGGACGTGGCCGGACGTGTGGAGCGATTTAAGGCACGCGCAAAGAAAGCTGGAGGTCGGAAGAAAAAAGCGTAACGAACAAAAACCCGCCCCGCGCATGCGCGGGGCGGGTTTTTGATAGTGTACTATTGTATTGAGGTATCTATATGGCATTTGAAGATGAAAAATTAAAAGAATTTCGCGAGAATCAAAAGACGCAGTTTCTTGCGAGCCAATTCGACTCACTCATGCAAAAGCGGCATGAGTCTGAGCTCCTCCTTCAGGATGAAGGTATGGAGGAGCTTGCTCGTGAAGAGCTCGCAGTGCTCGATGAGCAACTGAATGGTTTGTACACAGAGATGGAAAAAATCATTCTGCAGTCCAAAGAGGAAGAAGCGAAACCTTATGGAGTTATTCTTGAAGTACGTGCGGGAGCCGGCGGCGAAGAAGCCGCACTCTTTGCTGAGGAGCTTGCCAATATGTATCTTCGATATGCGGAAAAAAATGGATGGAAACACGGGATGGTGTCTGACTCTCGGGCGGCCCAAGGTGGGTATAAAGAAGCGGTCTTTGAACTCTTAGGCGGTGAGGTGTACGACGCACTTAAGTATGAAACGGGTGTTCATCGCGTGCAGCGCATACCGGTGACTGAAAAGTCCGGCCGCATTCACACTTCAACCGCGTCCGTTGCAGTGCTCCCACTTCGGAAAAAGCCTACAGTGGACATTAATCCAAACGACATTGAGATGGAGTTTTCTCGTGCCGGTGGTGCCGGAGGGCAGAATGTGAACAAGGTGGAAACGGCAGTTCGACTCGTGCACACACCAACCGGCATTGATGTGCGTTCGCAAGCCGAGCGTTCGCAGCTTAAGAACCGCGAGCGAGCAATGAGTCTCCTTATTGCAAAACTTGAACTGCTCCATGAAGAACAAGAGGCGAAGAAGCATGCGGAGACGAGAAGAAAACAGATAGGTACGGGCGATCGTTCAGAAAAAATTCGGACCTACAACTTCCCGCAGAGCCGCGTGACCGACCACCGTATTAAGACCTCGTGGCACAATATTGAAGAGATCATGAATGGAGGAATCGACGAGATGGTGGACTCGCTTCGCACAGCGGCCCGCGGAGAGGGGGACGAGGAAGTACAGGGTGTGTAAACCACGGGCCGTTCTATGGCTTTATTGCGTATTTTGAGGCCTTGTGGTAGATTTATGCCACTTTAGAGCGCATTCGCGCTTTTTTAATACAGTATGACCGAGAACAAACAACTTATTGAACGACTCTTCTCTGCAGGGGCGCATTTTGGTTTCGCAAAAAGTAGGCGACATCCGACGGTTGTGCCGTACCTTTTTGGTACAAAACAGGGGACGGACATCTTCGATCTTGAAAAGACGGAGGAGCTGATTGCTGCTGCGAAACAGCATGTCAGTGAGGCGGCCGCAAACGGACAGACGGTACTTTTTGTCGGTACAAAAGACGAGGTTTCTGTTCTTGTAAAAGACACCGCGACCAAGCTTGGCATGCCGTATGTCACCAACCGTTGGATTGGCGGCATGCTCACTAACTTCACTGAAATTAAAAAGCGTATTACGCGTCTGCTCGACCTTACCGCGCAGGGTGAATCGGGCGAACTCGAACGAAAATACACGAAGAAGGAACGTGTTGTTATTGGGCGCGAATTTGAAAAGCTCTCTTTTAACTTTGGCGGTATCAAAGACATGGAGCGGCCTCCGAGCCTCATGGTGGTGGTTGATCCGCGGCATGACGCAATCGCAGTGCGCGAAGCGTGTGATCTTGGTATCAAGGTACTCGGTATCACAAGCTCTGACGGTGATCTCGCGAATATTGATTATCCGGTACTCGTCAACGATGCACTGCGAGGAAGTGTATCGCTCGTGCTCGATGAACTTGCGGACGCGTTTGAAGAAGGAAGTGCACAACAGAAACCAAAAGAAGACGCGACACCTGAGAAGAAATAATTTTTTATAACGTATATTTGCTATGGCTATTACCGGCGAATCAATTAAAGAGCTCAGAACAAAAACCGGCGTTTCAGTGATGCAGTGTAAGAAAGCACTCGAAGAGGCAGAGGGTGATATGGAGAAGGCGCTGATTATTCTTCAGAAAAAGGGAAGCGAGGCGGTGATTAAGAAGTCGGACCGCGAACTCGGCGCGGGAGCTATCGGCGCGTATGTCCACAACACCAACGAAGTGGCCGCGCTTGTCAATCTTGCATGTGAGACTGACTTTGTAGCGAAGAACGAGGAGTTTGTGTCACTTGCGCGTGAGATTGCAATGCACGTTGCGGCACAGGATCCAAAATTTGTTCGTCGGGAGGATGTCGGCGAGGAGGAAATTGCAAAAATCAAAGAGGTTCTCAAAGCTGAGGTTGAGGACAAGCCGGAAGATATGCGTGAGAAAATTCTTGAAGGGAAGCTCGACGCATACCTCAAAGATAAAGTGCTCATGGATCAGCCGTTTATTAAAGACCCCGACAAGACTATTGGTGACCTTGTCTCCACAGCGGTACAGAAATTTGGAGAAAACGTGATGATCGCAGAGATTTCGAGAGTTTCGGTGAAATAAGATATAAAGAAAGCGCGGCGCCCTTGGGCGCCGCGCTTTCTTTCTGCCCCATTTCAGATTACAATTGTTCATATCGTATGCATATTGCATTTCTCAGCACCATCATAAGTGCCGGCGCACTCGCGTTTCTCACCGCGTTGTTTAGTGTTGAGGCGCGCCGCGGTGAGCGTTTTTTACCGCGCGCTCGCGAAGCGTTCGATAGAGGTGTCGTGTGGTTTTTTGACCTAGTGCAGCGCGGAGTGTGCTTTCTCGAAAAAGATATCATTCGCTTTTCAGTCCACTATATCTTTCACGGCGTCCTTCGTTTTTTCCAAGAAGTACTCAGGGTACTCGATCGCCACGTAGGCAAACTCATCCACGTTAATCGTTCAATTGCTACAAAAGAACGCAGGCAGAGCGACCCATCAACACAGCTCGGGAGAATTGCGGAACATAAAGCGTCGGTAGCACTCTCAGACGAAGAGAAGAAAGAATATAAAGAGCGGTCTATCGGAACGCGTCTGTAGGGAATACGTGGTTGCAATTCCCTCCATTTTTGGCACAATGACCCGCACGTAATTTACGTCGCCACCTTAGCTCAGCTGGTTAGAGCAACGGTTTTGTAAACCGTAGGTCCTCGGTTCGAATCCGAGAGGTGGCTCAATAATTTTTATACATAAGGCAATGGTTGATTTCGAATGCTGTTACTTGTATTCTCACACGGGGCTCTTTCAGTAGGAGAAAAAACAATGAAAACACCACCGAATGATCTCATTCTGGCCGGGGTCATGATGGGAACGTGGGCTGGCGTCTATCTTGGGTTACTGTTTTTATGGTCCAAGGGATTTTTCAAACTTCCCTGGAATGACGCCGCCGCTCGTGGACCTGATGCGTATCGCCGGGCGGGGCGTACGTCTGACACTCTGTTCTTTTGGCCGGTGACGTTGCCAGCTTTCGCGTTGATCTATGTGTACCGGAAGTTTCTACGCCCCTAGGCGGAGCGGCGGTGTTGTCTGAAATCCTCCGCGGTCTAAATGACCGCGGAGGATTTTGCTTTGGAAGCATTACAGGACTTTCAAAAAGCCAAAAATAGGGCTATACTCCGCAGATATGGATCCCGTTAGAGACCGCGGTCACGGAAGCGGAGATTCTGCAATACGTCGAGCATTTATGAACAATTACACTAATTTATGCAGGTGTCGCGTTTTTGTCGCGACCTGTCTCTAACGGGATGGAGAAAGAATCACACCTCCTCCCGTACGCGAAGCGGCGGGACTTTAAGGTAGGACGTGCAACAGAACTCAAAGGCGGCGACCGCCGGCTGTATCGCAGTTTGGAAATACTACCGGGCCTCGCATCGTGGCTGACGCTTATCGGCGTTGTATGGCTCTCAGTCTATGCACCATTTGCGGCCGCGTATTTTGTGATTGCTTTTGCGGTCTACTGGGTGCTCAAGACTGCCTTCCTTTCCTACCATCTCCGGCACAACTGGAAACGTCTCCGGCACCACCTTGAGCTCGACTGGGGTCAAATGGTGGAACGGTTTGAGTACAGCCATCTATATCAGATGGTGATATTGCCATTCTATAAAGAATCGGAGGAAATCATAGACAACACCATTTCGTCACTTACGAAATCTAACTACGATTTAAAAAATATGATCGTGGTACTCGCCTCGGAAGCGCGCGCGGGCGATGAGGCTGCCGAGGTCGCAGGACGCATGAAAGAGAAGTATCAGGGGAGGTTCGGAAGTTTTCTGGTTACGAAGCATCCAAGTGACATTGAAGGTGAAGTCGCTGGGAAGGGGTCGAACGCCACGTGGGCCGCAGAGGAGGCACGGAAAAAGATTCTCGATCCGCATGGAATTCGGTACAACCATGTACTTGTTTCTATTTTTGACATTGATACTGCAGTCTATCCCGATTATTTTAACTGTCTGGTTTGGCACTTTATGACCGCCGCGCGGCCGCTCAAGAGCTCCTTCCAGCCGGTACCCGTTTTTAATAACAATATGTGGGAAGCCTCAACGTTGTCGCGCGTGGTTGCGATGTCGAGTACGTTTTGGGAAATGATTCAGCAAGAGCGATCAGAGCGCATGGCGACTTTTTCTTCGCACTCGGTGACCTTCCAGGCACTCTATGAAATCGGATATTGGCAGACCAACATGGTGAGCGAGGATTCGCGCATCTATTGGAATTTATTTCTCGCAAATGATGGGGAATACGACGTCGTACCTCTCTCCTATCCGGTGGCGATGGATGCCAATGTAGCACCGACGTTTTTTGGTACGCTGAAGAACATCTATCTCCAACACCGCAGGTGGACGTACGGCGTCGAAAACCTGACCTACATTGGGTACCACTTCCTAAAAAACAAAAAGATTTCTGCAAAAAAACGCCTCGTCATTTTTCTCCAGCAGGCGGAAGGGTACTGGTCGCTCGTGACAAACCCCATCATGCTTTTTGTGCTCGGTTGGGCGCCAATATTTTTTGGCGGCCGAGTTTTTCACGAGACGGTACTCTCATACAACCTGCCGATTGTGGTGCGGAACCTTCTCATTTTTGCAATGTTTGGGCTCGTCATTTCGTCGGTAATTTCCCTCACGCTCATCCCGCCGCGGCCGGAGCGGAAGAGTCCACTTCGGTATATCGTGATGGCGCTCCAATGGATACTGGTGCCAATCACCATGGTGACGTTTAGTGCGATTCCGGGCCTTGATGCGCAGACGCGTCTTATGTTTGGTAAATACATGGGATTTTGGGTGACGCCAAAGCATCGCACAAAGAAGTAATGGTCAGCCTGTTATAATTTCATTATGTACCCCGAGATACAGCCACTCCCGCGCGCACGTCGTCGTTATACATTTTTGTTCCTCGTGCTCCTTTTTGTACTCTCACTCCCCGCGCTTTTTTTGTATGCGACGGGCTACCGCATCAGTTTTAATGAAGAGACGCCACTTACCGGTACCGGAGGGATATATGTTTCAGCTGACCGCACGGGCGCGGAAATTTACATTGACGGGGAACTCGTTCGCGAAACGCGCACATTCAGACAGGCCTTCTACGCGCAAGGACTTGAACCGGGCACCCATCGCGTGCGTGTTCAAAAGACAGGACACCATACGTGGGTCAAGGAGCTTCCCGTTTATTCCCATATTGTCACCGAAGCACTCGCCTTTAATATGCCGGAAATACCGCGCGTTCGAGTTATTTCTCCGTGGCGTACCGGCGACGGCATCAGTGTGATCGGTAAACCGTTTTCCCTCTCGGCGACGACTACAAACGAACTTTTTGTCTCTGACCGAATCCTCGTGTCGTTTGTTGCTGACACCGAATATGCGACGCTCCGTAACCTCTTTGCATCGTCGTCCGAGGCGACTCCAGAGGAGGTGCCGGCCGCGCGCCGCGTTGCAAACGAAGTGGCGTCGTTCTTTGGTACCGCCGCGACATCAACCGCAACGACCACGAAGCACTCCGATGGTGCGCAGCTCATGCTTGAGGACGGTGCGGTCAACATATCGTGGGTTGGTTCTCGTGATTCCATGCCGTACTACTACTGCGCGAAGGATCTCAATGCTGATGAAGCGGCCGAGCTCGCCTCATCTACCGGTACATTCATTGGTCCGGTCCTCTACATTCCCGATGATGCGACGTGTGATCCGTCTATCAGGCTTGATAACAAAGGGGAAGAGGTGCGCGCGTTTGATTTTTATCCCGGAAGTACCGACCTTGTGCTCCTCGCACTTTCTTCCGGTATCTACGTTGTAGAAGCCGATAATCGTTCGTGGCAAAACGTGCAACCGCTGCTTCTTGGTGAGGGGCTCGATTTTAGAGTTGAGAATGGCGCTATTTATGTGTACGATGGGGTACTTATCTATCAGGTAGTGATAGAAAGCTAGAATCTCTTGTATGCAGCAGAAAGGACACCAGCACCCACTGACAAAAATGATAGCGGAAATAAATGGTATTTTTGCCGAGATTGGTTTTGTGTTTGCTGAAGGTCCAGAGGCCGAGACCGAGGTGTACAACTTCGATCGCCTTAATGTCCCGAAGGACCATCCCGCGCGGGATATGCAGGATACGTTCTGGTTTCGAAAGGACGATGTAAAAGAGCCAACAGTGCTTCGCACACACACCTCACCCGTACAGGCGCGTTATATGGAGGCACACAAACCACCCATTCGTGTGATTGTTCCCGGAAAGGTGTTTCGTAATGAGGCGACCGACGCGACTCACGAAGCACAATTTTTTCAACTCGAGGGACTCTGCGTTGATACCGACATTAATCTGGGTCACCTAAAAGGCGTACTTGAATTCTTTTTCTCTCAATTCTTGGGCGGTGATGTTGAGATTCGTTTTCGTCCGGGCTTTTTCCCGTTTGTGGAGCCGGGTGTTGAGGTTGATATGAAGCTCACCGGGGGAGACAGCAAGCTGTCGGGTCGTTGGATCGAAATAATGGGCGCGGGCATGGTACATCCAAATGTGCTCGAAGGTTCGGGTATTGATTCGAAGAAGTACTCCGGATACGCGTTTGGCATGGGTATCGATCGTCTCGCTATCATGAAGTACGGTATCAACGATGTCCGCGATCTCTACACCGGTGATCTTCGGTTTGTGAATCAATTTTAAATTATGAAAATCGATCACGATTGGATAAAAGAATATCTGGGTGAAAAAACCCCCTCTCCGGAGAAAATGGAAGAGCTCCTCACCTTCCATGCGTTTGAAATTGAGGGAAGTGAACACATTGGTGAACATACCGTTATTGATGTCGACGTGCTTCCCAACCGTTCTTCAGACTGTTTGTCGCATCGTGGTATTGCCCGTGAGCTCGCGACACTTCTCGATACGGTCCTCGAGAACGACCCACTTCGGAAAGACCGGAAGCTGAAAGCAACAGAGAAGCTCTCCGTAACCATTGAAAACGAGCATGCGTGCCGCCGCTTCGGGCTGGCGCTCATAGAAGGTGTGACGGTACAAGAGTCACCGAAGTGGCTTCGGGAACGTCTCGAAGCACTCGGGCAACGCTCAATTAATAATGTCGTTGATATCACCAATTACGTGATGCTCGCTCTCGGGCAGCCGCTCCACGCCTATGACGCAGACAAATTTGCCGCTAAAGACGGCGTGTGGCGGTTTGGTATTCGATTCGCAAAAGAGGGAGAAACCATAACCACGTTGTCTAAAGAGAGTTACGAGCTTGACCGGAGTGTGCAATTGATTGTAAACAACGCTGACGACGCGCCTGCGGGCATTGCGGGCATCAAGGGCGGTGCGTACGCAGAGGTGGATGAACATACGAAAAATATCATTCTCGAAGCGGGAAATTTTGACCCCGTGGTGACACGAAAGGCTTCACAATTTCTCAAACTTCAGACCGATGCATCGAAGCGATTTGAGAACGAACCTGCAATGGAACTGGTGCCGCATGCGCTCGATGAAGCCGCAGCACTTGTAGCGGAGTGTGCCGGGGGGACGTGTGTTGGTACGTGTGACGCGTATCCGAAAGAGGAAACGCGACCAGAGGTACTCGTAGATCCTGAGCGGGTCAACAAACTTCTGGGTCTTTCGCTCAGTACAGAAGAGATCGAAAAAATACTTGTACGCACCGGCGCAACCGTGAGTCGGCAAGATGAGAAACTGTTGGTTCGCGGTCCATGGGAGCGAAGCGACTTAACGATTGAAGAGGACTTCACCGAAGAAGTCGGACGTATCTACGGCTATGAACACGTTGAGTCAGTACCGCCGGAACCCCGCACACTTACGGAAATGAATGCTCGCCACTACTATAGCCAGAGGGTGCGCGCGACACTTACGAATCTTGGTTTCTCTGAGGTGATCACCTCATCGTTTCGCAAGAAAGATAATGTTCAACTTTTAAATGCGCTCGCGAGCGACAAGGGATGTCTTCGATCTTCCTTGCAAAAAAATATAGAGAGTGCGCTTGACCAAAATATTCACAACGTTGATTTACTCGGTCTTGATGACGTTCGCATTTTTGAAATTGGAACCGTATTTGAGAAAGGAGAGGAAGGCGTGACGGAGCACACTTCGCTTGCGCTCGGCGTCAGACAGAAACAAACAGGCTACTCACCAAAAGACGATGAAGCGCTCAAAGAGGCACTTACAAAAATCGAGGAGGAACTCGGTACTCCAGTCGATTGGAGTACCGGAAAAGGTGTCGCGGAAGCAAACTTCTCAGAGCTTCTCGAAAAATTGCCGGAGCCAAAGGAGTATGAAAAAGTGGAAGAAGGCGAAGAAGTGCAGTACCGACCGTTCTCAGTGTATCCGTTTATCTTGCGCGACATTGCTTTCTGGACCGATGGCAGCGCTACCGCAGAAGAAGTAACGCAGATGCTTAAAGATAAGGCGGGAGACCTCTGCATGCGCGTGACGCTCTTTGATGAATTTGAAAAAGACGGTCGCACGTCGTATGCGTTTCGGCTCGTCTTCCAATCATACGAAAAAACGCTCACTGACGACGAGGTAACTGCTGTCATGGACAGACTGTACCAAGTCGTCAGCGAACGTGGCTGGGAGGCTCGGTAGCAATCAATCGGTGAACTCCTTCTCCGTGATTTGTTTGATGATACCTGATTTGGATACCTCCTCCTGAGTCGTTGGAGGGACAGGGTATACCAGAGCACCCGGCTGTGTGAACCACATGGCTTGTTCCTTTCAATCTTAGTGTGGTTTATTTTAAACGTACGCTTGCTGTTATCGCTGTCAATGAATGTGCTGTGTAGAAGTGCAGGAAAAGGCGAAATTCTGCAGGAAATTGTGAAATTTTGCGGCCACAATTGACCCCAGTTTTGCAGAGTTTCAATAGAGATTTTCGGGGTGAAAAATGCTATAATTCGACCAAGTTAAGCGCTTTATGCGCTTTTGATTATGGCAGAGAAAAAGGCAACAAAACCTACAAAAAAAGCCGCTAAAAAGAGCGGTTATGACGCTTCGTCCATCTCCGTACTCGAAGGTCTTGAGCCGGTGCGAAAGCGTCCCGGTATGTATATCGGTACCACCGGCCCCGATGGCCTCCATCACCTCATCTCGGAGGTGTTCGACAACTCACGCGACGAAGCCATGGGCGGCTTTGCCGATCGGGTGGAGGTCGCACTTCTTCCGGGCGGGTACGTTCGTGTTGCCGACAACGGCCGCGGTATTCCTGTGGACACGCACAAGCAGACGAAACGCTCAGCGCTCGAGACGATTCTCACCACGCTTCATGCCGGCGGAAAGTTCGGCGGTGAAGGGTACAAGGTTTCGGGTGGTCTTCACGGCGTCGGTGTGTCGGTGGTAAATGCACTCTCTTCACACATGATTGCCGAAGTCCACCGCGACGGCGGCTACTACATGCAGGAGTACAACATCGGCAAGCCAAAGGCGAAGGTAAAAAAAGTGAGCGCATCAAAATTGAATGGCACCATCATCACCTTCCAGGCGGACGAGGACATTTTCAAAGAAATTGCCTTTGATTTTAAACGAATCGTCGGGCATCTGCGTCAACAAGCATATCTGGTAAAAGGGATGCATATCACGGTGATTGACGCGCGTGAACTCAGTGAGGCGGATGAAAAGAAACTTGATCTCGTTGGAAAACAATTTCTTGCAGACGAAAGGCTGGAAGTACCCCGCACCAGTTTCTACTTTGAAGGCGGACTCCGTTCACTCGTCGCGTTCAACAATCAGCACCAAAAGCCGGTCCATAAAAATATTTTTTACGTTGAAAAGAACGACGTCGACGAAGCGGTGATGTCGGTTGAAATTGCGCTCCAGTATGTCGACGACATCTCTGCACGGGTGAGTGCATTTGCAAACAATATCTATAACCCGGAGCACGGAACACACATTACCGGCTTTAAAACCGCGCTCACGAGGACTCTCAACAACTACGCGAAGAAAAACAATATCATTAAAGAGAAAGACGGCGCGTTCACCGGAGACGACGTACTCGAAGGTATCACCGCTGTTGTCTCAGTGAAGATGCCGGAAATTCAGTTTGAAGGGCAAACGAAGGGAAAGCTCGGAAGTGTTGAGGCGCGCGGTGCGGTGGAGTCGGTATTTAGCGAAGCGTTTAGTATGTTTCTTGAAGAGCACCCCGATGATGCAAAGGCCATTATTGGTAAGGTGGTGATTGCAGTAAAAGCGCGCAAGGCTGCAAAGGCGGCAAAGGATTCGGTGCTCCGCAAGGGTGCACTCGAGGGTATGACGCTCCCGGGCAAGCTCGCAGACTGTCAGACAAAGAGTGCGGAAGAATCCGAGCTCTTCGTCGTGGAGGGGGATTCCGCGGGTGGTTCTGCGAAGATGGGTCGCGATCGGCGTACCCAGGCAATCCTCCCGCTTCGCGGTAAGATTTTGAATGTTGAACGCGCGCGTATCGATCGCATGCTCTCTTCAGAACAGGTAAAGGCGCTTGTGATTGCACTCGGAACGGCAATCGGTGATGTGTTCGATCTCTCAAAGCTTCGTTATCACAAAATAATCATTGCAACCGATGCGGACGTCGACGGGGCCCACATCAGGACACTTCTTCTGACGCTTTTCTTCCGCTACTTTAAGCCGATTATTGAAGGTGGGTATCTCTACATTGCGCAGCCGCCACTCTACAAAATCCAAAAAGGAAAGGATGTTCGCTACGCGTACACGGACGCTGAAAAGGCGAAGGTCTTAATCGATCTCGGTGAAGATGTGAGCCAGTATGAGCGTGAGGAAGACGAAGTTGAGGAAACTGATGAAGAAGGAGGAGAGGAAGCTGCTGAAACTGAAGAAGAAACAACGACAAAGAAAAGCTCACGCGTGCGTATTCAACGATACAAGGGGCTCGGTGAAATGAACGCCGAAGAGCTGTGGGAGACCACCATGAATCCGGGAAACAGACTCCTCAAACAGGTTCATATCACGGACGCAGAAGCAGCCGATAAAGTTTTTGATGTGCTGATGGGAACTGATGTGCCGAGTAGGAAATCCTTCATACAGTCTAACGCAAAGATGGCCAACCTCGACGTCTAATTTCCCAAAAATCGCGAGCTACTTCGTTGCTGGTCTCGTTAAACAGTTCGCAGGACTGTTTAACCCCTATCACAATATTTCCATATATTGCTCGGTACGCTCCTCGACCTTCATCTAAAACGATAGGTTAGGTTCGTGCTTCCCTCGAATTTTATATATTGACATACTGAAATTTCATTATATTATACTTCCGTGCCTGTGAATCCACTTTGCTGAGAGGGAGTCGGCACGCTCCTGCGATTCTCAGATAGAAATGGAGAAGACCAATGTCGGAAGACATCAAAGAACTGTTGGAAAAGGCCAACATCACCGAAGCAATGGTGGAAGAGGCTCGCTCCGGCGAAAGCATGTTCCTTACGTATCACCTTCACTCTTCTGACTTTCAGGGGCTGGTAAATCTGGAGATCATCGCTCCCAACTTCGTTGAGATTTTGCTGAAGTTGGAACTGGAAGACCAGGAAGAGCTGATTTTGGCGATTTTGAGTCTCGTGCCGGAAGTCGGTGATACGCAAGTCATTACGGACAATCACGGCCGGGGCAAGAAGCGCCGGGGCGCTCGTGTCACTCAGGTCAAGAGCGAACGTAACGGGGAAGTCCAGCTCTTCATCACTCGCTGATGTTTCTTCTGAGGGTGGCGGAATTCGCCGCCGCCCTCATCACAACTGCTGCGCAATCTGGCGTGGCGGTTTTTTGTATTGTTGATGTCCGAGTGAAAGTATAAGTGCGGTACACTAGGGGTAAGTGATTTCACTGAAAACAACAATGCTTGGAACGACAACAGTATCAATTATCGTGGTAGCGTTTGCGTGTCTCCTGCTTCTTTTTCTCTATTTCAACACGTCGCTGGTGAGACTTATAAAGACGGGATATCTCATTGTGACCACGGCGCCGTACGAGCGGGTAGTTGAGGGCGCTCCCTCGATACTGATTTTGGGCGAGCACCGGTTATGGGACGGGCGCTGACACAAAAGAAGATTCCATCGCAGGGCATATTGGCCGGGATTACCCGGAGTACACTGTTTTAAATAACAGCAAGAACGGGCGCACCATCGGGGAGCTTGCGGACGTTGCGAAAAACGTAGAAGGGGAGCACGCGCTTATCCTCCTTCAGATTGGTGCCAACGATATTTTGCAGAAACGTGATGTGGCCGCAGTGGAAACGGAACTCCGGAGTGTTATCGCTGAGCTCGAAGGTCGGGCGGAAAACATTGTAATGATGTCGTCGGGGAACGTGGGCGGTGCATCGGCATTTTCAAAAGAGCAGAGAGCGGAGTACGAGGCCATTACGCGGTCGTTTCGCGCCATGTTTATGAAAGTCGCGGAAGAGACGCCGGTGACGTACGTCGACCTATTCAGGGAGCCGGAAGACGACGCGTTTATTAAAGAGCCGAAGAAATATCTGGCGATAGACGGCCTCCATCCGAGTAGTGAGGGGTACGCGCTCTGGTATCGGTCGCTTAAGTCGGTGCTTCGCGAGATTTTGGGAGAGTAAAAAACAAAACCGCTGCCCGTAGGGCAGCGGTTTTGTTTTTGGTGCGTGGTTTTTTTGGAAACTGATTTAGTTCACAAATCGCATAGTGCCGCGGACGCGGTTGTTGCGGTCATTTTTGTCGTGGTCTACCTGCACGTCTGCCTCGAAGGTTTCGTCGCCGGTCTCATCCTCTGCATCAAACTCGATGGTGAATACCACACGCTCGTTTGGCTTGAGGCCCTGCTGATTGTCGGCAGTATAGTCGTCGCCATTTGGAAGCTCTACATCGAGATCAAAGCGATCAGAAGTTTTGGTACCAAGGTTTTTCACCTCGACCTGAATCGCTGCGCGGCTGTCGTTGTCTACAACGAAGCTTGGATAGAAGCTCCGACCCTTAATGTATCCGGTCGCGAGCACCGTGGTGCGAAGGTCGGTAAAGCCGTTGTCGAGCGATACGGGAATGTACGTAAACTGCACCGTGCGATATGTCGGCTCTGCGGGCGTCGAAGGAGTAGTCGGCGTTTCCGGCTCTTCTTCGGGCTCGTCGGCCACCTCCGGCTCAATTTCTTCAGGCTCGTCGTAAGCAACGTCAGTACCACCATCTGCGGGGAGAGCCGCAATTGCGTTGTTGGTGACGGTTACGGCGCCGGCGTACTCACCGACTGGTTCGTTTGCACCTGTTTCAGTAAAGGTGAGAGAGTATGACACGTCACTCACACGGTACTTCTCTGAAGTGATGAATATACCCACTTCGTCAGTTTTACTAAATGAAAATGTTTCGTCGCAGTCGATGTAGTCAACGGTTCCGTTTGCACGAAGTGCAGCGGCCACGCCTTCTGCACACTCGTAGCTAAATTGGTATGTGCCGTCAGCCTCAAGAGAGGGAAGTGTGATGGTGAGCATATCACCGGATTCAATGGAATTGGTCTCCGGCTGCACATCAAACTGATCTTTAGTGCCGGTTCCGTAAAGATTCTCCGCAATTGAGGCGAGAGAAGCAAATCCGGCAGGGAGGGCACGCACGATTTGTACCGCGAGCCACACGCCGATAATAAGAATGACGATAGAGCCAAGGATCGCGAGTGATTTAATGACCGCGCTCTTGGATTCTTCGCTTGTGTTCTGTGTAGTCATAGTGGCGGAATATTACAACTAATTACTGAATGTGTCAATACTGGTAAATCTATGCGCGCTGTATAGTTCATCATAGTCATTTAGCCGAGAGAGGCCATATTGACCCAGCTCCATATCTGTTTTTCAGGCTGTGCCCACTCGGAGTACTGCATGGAGAGTGCTTGACATCTAAGCATTTATAGTGTATTATTCAACCCATCAATTTTAACTATGTTTCGCGCATTTGATCGCATGTTTCTAAATATTTGGGGCCGAAAATTCACCTTTTTCGGTGTATTTATGGTGGTGGTAATCATTACCTACGCCGTACTCGTGATTGTTGACTTTGTACCGGAAGAGCCGGAGAAAACGGCAGAAACGAGCGCTGACGCAGAGAGCGCGGTATCTATTGAAGACGCACGGGAGATAGACCCCGCAGAGCGGTTTGGCAGTGACCGAACGCCCGATAAAATCATCTTTGATACGCTCGATAAAGAGGTGGCGGTCCTTAACCCCGCTTCGAGCGATATCAACACGCTCGACAACGCGCTTCTCTCAGGTGTGGTGCGTCACCCCGATTCTGCGGACCTTCTCGATAAGGGGACGATGTTCCTCTTTGGACACTCCAGCTACCTGCCGGTCGTTCACAACAAGAACTTCCAGGCGTTTAATGGTATTCAGAACCTCAAGTGGGGGGATAAAATTCGCGTACAATCAGGCGATTTTGAGTACGTCTACCGTGTTGACCGCGAGTATGAGGCAAAGGCGTCAACGGCGTCTGTAGAGCTTATTGAGGGCACATCACGGCTTATTCTCTCTACCTGTGACACCTTCGGTGCGAAGGAGGATCGGTTTATTGTGGAGGCGACGCTCATCGACTCCTATCCTATTTAAAGCGGCCGCAAATCCGCGACCTAATATCTCATCGATTTTTGACCTTTTTAGAAAAATTTAGCTTAAACTAAGGTTATTTTTAAGGTTGGAGAGGGAAGAAGGGAGGAGGAAAGCCTTGACAAATAGTTACTTTAGGAGTATAATAGTAGGCATAAATTTGCTCTTTGCTTTCGGGCGCGTATAGTGCTCTCTAAGCACTTTCTTTCCATCAAATTAGGGGTCCGACCCCTAATTCCCAACATGTAGCGAGCTTTCTTTTCGGAATCTCTGTAGCAACCGGTCACACCGACCGGGATTCTTAAAAGCAAGCTCCGCGCATACACCCGTCCGAAAGGACTAGGGTAACGCGCGGGAAGCAAATGCAAATTTGCCTCCCGCGCGCACGCGATGGGAGGTACTTTACAACGGCCGTCTGAAGACGGCAAAAATGGAGAGATCTGAATGACTGCCATCTATTTTCTGCTGGTCGCTCTGTCGGCCGGATCGAGCGGCTTCGTGATTGGGCTGACAATGTGCTCGACATGTTGTCAGTAATTGAAACCGCCGCTGATGCGGCTAGAAAGGGAGAGACTTATGACTCCGTATGACAGATTTAAGGCGGGCATGTGGCTCTGCCTTGTGGGTCTCATCGGCCTCCTTATGGAGGCGAGCCACAACCATGCGAAGGCCAGCACCACTGGCTGCGTGGCGCGGGTGGAGAAGGTCTGCAAGATCTTCATCTGCCCGAACGGGATTCGGCTGACCGGCAGGTCGGCTGAAAATCCCGCCGTCCGCCGCCGTTACTGCGGCATGAAGCTCGGTGGTCGTGGGGCAACCAAGCCCGCGGACGGATGCATTCGCATCCAGATTGCGGGTGTGCGGAGTGGGAGTATGTACATCTCGGTGTACAACCCCGCCACGTTCCGTGGCGGCTGTGGCACGACCCAGTGCCATGATTGCGCGCCGAAGCACAAGAAATGGGGTACGCCGGACTTGGTGGCGAAGGTCGTCGTCAAGAACGGCTGGACCAAGGTCCCTGCCGGGTGGTTCCATCGCCGTTCAAAGGCATGGCTCTGCACCCGCGAGGGCAATCTCTCGGTTGCATTCCATCCTCGCCACATTCGGTATCTCCTTCGGCATCGGAGGACGCCGAGAGGGGATCCTGCGCGACTCGCACGCTCCAGGTTCTAGGGAGAGGGTCGGCAGCGAAATCTAATAAATTTCGCTGCCGACCGAACTCCATTGTTGTTTTTGGATAATGGTTGTCGAGCATATCGACATTCAATATCCGGAAATATCCGGTGAGTGTTAAAAAATAAATTATCGTTATGAATAGTATCACTAAAATCTCAGTAGCATACCTTCTTGCACTTCTTTTTGTTGTTGTAGGTTTTGCTGCTGTATCTGGTGTAGCCAATAACATATCAAGCATCGCGTTTACCTCAACCGCGTATGCGTTCGGTGACCCGGGCGGCGGCGGTGATTGTTGCGGTGATGCGCCTGGCAGTTCAGATACAAATGGTTCAGACCGCCCCGGCGGATATGAACCTCCAATAACGACCACAAAGACCCCTGTCTGTAAGTATCTCGATGCTTCAAAGACCAAGGTTTCGTATGGTGGTGAAAATGTGAAGCTTACCTGGGCGACAAAGAACGCAAAGGAGGTGCGACTCAACGGCTACGGTGTTGTCGCCAAAAATGGTTCAAAGACCGTATTTGTCGACAGTGACACTACGTTCAAGCTCCGCGCTATCCGTGGCAACGAGAAAGACATTTGTACGGTAGCCATTACTGTAAAGGACAAGCCAGAGGATAAGCAGCCTTCGTGTGACTACTTCGAGGCAAACCCTTCAGATGTAGACAAGAATGAGGACTTCGTACTCCGATGGGGTACCACGAACGCTGACTCGGTGACCATCAACCAGGGCATCGGAAGCGTTGGCGACGATGGTTCGATCACTGTTTCTACAGATGAGGACACCACGTACACACTCACCGCAAAACTTGGTTCAAAAACGGTTACTTGTTCAACATCTGTTGATGTAACCGAGGACCATCATCACGATAATCCTCGTTGTGATCTTGAAATCTCAGACGATGACATCGATAAGGGTGATAAGGTTCGACTCTCATGGGACAACGATAACGCAAAAGACATTATCCTTGAGGACGATGATGGTAACGAACTCATCAACACTGATGACGGCGACGATTACGACCCTGAAGACGACGACATCACCGTAAAGCCGCGTGAAGACACGGAGTATACACTCACTGTCTACGGTAAAGACGGTGGCCGAGACAAGTGTCGTGTTGACGTAAATGTTGACGACAACCACGACGACGAGGTCTATGTATCGAAGTACCGTGACCAGCAGCCGCTCATCGCGCTCACGCGCGTGCCGTACACCGGTTTTGATGCTGGACCATTCCTCACAGGACTCTTCTACACACTTCTCGGACTCTGGGGTGCTGCGGTAGCGTACATCCTTGTAGTTAAGAAAGGTTCAATCTTCGGATTTGCACTTGCAGGAGGCACTGCGAAAGCAGCTACGGCAGCTTCATTTGCGCCATCTGTAGTGAGTGCATCAGTAGCGACCGAATCTCCGGTTGAAACTGAGACAGCGGTACCAAGCAACCTTCCGGTTGGTGCGTACCCTGAAATGGACACTGAAACAGTGGACGATACGTCTACTGAGGCAGAAGGTGAGGCTGACGCTGAGATGTCTATGCTCGAAGAGCGAGCACAGGAGTCACGCGTACTTCTCTCATCTGACGCACTTAACTTTATCAAGGCGCAGGCTGGTACCTTCCAGGCACAGCTTACCTTCCTTGATATGGCAGTACACGCTGCAAAGAGCAAGTACCCAACTGAAGATGGATGGCTCGCCCTTAACAAAGAGCGGCTCCTCCAGCTCTTCCGATAACGAGTAACTGGTTGAAAGTCCCAGTATGAGTGCCGCCTAAAAAGCGGGTGAGAAAGCGTGGGACGCTTTCGCAAGACCTTGACTGATATTTTGTGAGGCGTGAGCCGATACCAAAATATCGACTGCCAAATGAGTGAGTGAAATATATATTCAAATCAGTATTTTAAATATATATTTCCGAGCGAGTGCAGGCAGAAAGCTCTTCTTACAAGGTGTACAGCATCTGTAAGATGGAAGCTCAAATAAAATTGCCCGATCTACTACAGAGAAGGCACGAAAAAACCAGGCGCATGCCTGGTTTTTTCGTGCCGCAGATATCGATCCCTCTCTATCATCGATGATAAAGAAAGCGCACTGCCCCTGCTTCACCACCAAACCCATCTATATATTAAAATATATATTTAAATATATAGATAATGACGTCATTAATTCAGTACTTAGGATTCTCACCGAGGGTGTAGTAGACGCACCTCCCGCCGTAGCCTACATTCGGCGCTGGAAGTGTTTTGTGTTGGACCAGTACACGCTTGGTCTCACCGTCTTTTACCACAGCTGTAATATTTAGGAGACATCCGTCCTGATAGCCAAAGTTTCCCGGCGTACCATAGGAACCATCTCTTGCTGGTTGTTGAACGACTGTATTTTCAAATGTTTTAGGATCGGCACCCTCGACCACGTATACGGCTCGTAGCACTTTACCGCCACAACCGAGTTGTCCGCTCGGAGTAGTACCACAGGAACCGCGGTCAATGTAATACACATGATTTTTGTCTTTTGCGTACGAGCTCTCGGCAGCTGGATTGTGTGAAATTATCTCAAAGGACTTTGCATCGATAGAGATAGATGTGTCAGATGTGTTATCTGGATAGGTACATCTAAAGAAAGCACCTCCGCGTAACTCAGTCGCATTTTCGCAGGGTATGGACGTTTTGAGTGTTTTTGAGATTACGTATGTGGCATTGCGCTTTGCGGCAGTTATCACAGTGTCCCCGTAAAAGATCCGGTCATTAGAGTAGAGGAAGCGGCGTCCGCCACCGTAATGTTTGAAGGTCGGTTGTTTGTCCAGGAAGGTATAGTCTGATGGATTTGAATCAATAAGCGGGTAGTCAGCATAGTAAAGTAAATCAGAATCGTGACCGTAATAGGGATCAATAGCCGTGAAATCGTTCGGGTTGACGTCAGGGAGTGTACGAACATCTCTAAAATAGCCCCATGTAAAGTAAACACGGTTTTTGTCTTTCGCGTAGAGCGGACTCAGAGCGGTGAATGTTTCTACATCAGCACCATCTACAAATTCAATCGTTCCTTTACCAAATTCTAGCTCACCACCACCGGGGCTTCGGTAGAAATAGATTTTTTTATGGGTCGGGTACGATACGACGTAATAACCGTCTTCTCCCGCGTTCCCGAGTGGTTTTGAAAATGTGCTTATGTACAGATAGCTATTGGTCACGAAAAAATACCCTGCTATGAGCACTGCACCGATGATTATCCAACGTTTATGTGTCCAACGTTTTTTTATCGGCGCGGGCACCTGGTCATCTAAAGGCGTAGTGACGTTGGGCATAGGTGCGTTGGACTGAACAGTAGTAGGTTCCACCACTTCGCGTTTCTCCTGCCTTTTTGCCACAAAAGTCAGTATTATACTTACCATTAAGAACAAAACGCCAATAGGGACAAGAATGACGCTGTAGAGCATCAAAAATAGTACAAAGTAAAAGTTGGGATTAAATACAAGTCCGACAGCACTCACTAGAATTGGACCAAGGAGGATGACTAAACTGGTGTACAACATTCTCTTTGCCCGGCGACGAGTTTCTATTGATTTTTGCTCAAGCATAATTGTCCGATGGGTTCCACATATGTTCAATATAACACGCAGTGTGTTTATTTAACTCAGTGCCTTTGTGTCCACCTCCGTGAGGAGGTGGTTGGCGATTTCGTTTATGGTGAGGTTTTGTGAGTCGCCGCTACGTGATTCAAGTGTTGCGGTCTTGCTCTCCACCTCTTTGTCTCCCACAACAATAAAGTATGGGAGCTTCTCCTTCTTTGCATTGCGGATTTTCTTCCCCATGGATTCGCTAGAGAGATCTATCTCTGCGCGAAGGCCGACTGCGGTGAGCTCTTCGTGTACTTTCTTTGCGTAGTCGTGGTGTGCGTCTGACACGGGAATAACGCCGACGTGTACCGGTGAGAGCCAGAGTGGGAAGGCGCCGGCGTATTTTTCAATAAGGAATGCCATGATCCGCTCAATGGCGCCGATTGACGAGCGGTGTACGACGAATGCTCGGTGATTTTCGCCATCTTCTCCGACGTACGTGAGATCAAAGCGGTCAGGCATACAGAAGTCGTACTGCACGGTAAACGCGGTGTCCTCCTTACCATTTGAGTTTTTCATCTGGACGTCAACTTTTGGTCCGTAGAACGCTGCCTCGTCAGCAGCTTCCTCGAAGTCGCATCCGCGCGCTTTCATTGCATCGCGAAGGAGTGATTCACTCTTCTCCCAGGCTTCCGGGTTGTCGTAGTATTTCTCAGTATTGCCGCGATCGCCGAGTGAAAGGCGATAGCGGTAGTCTTCTCCGAGTTTGAGGCCGAGGACACTCGCGGTGTGCTCGATGAGGTCGAGTGCCCCCTGCATCTCTTCCACCGCCTGTTCTTCAGATGCACAGATGATGTGGGCGTCAGCGAGGCAGAAGGTGCGAACGCGTTGGAGTCCCATGAGCTCTCCCGATTGCTCGTAGCGGTAGAGCTGGGCGAGCTCCGCAATGCGCATTGGAAGCTCGCGGTAGCTGTGCGGCTTGTGAAGGTACATCTGGAAGTGGTGCGGACACGTCATCGGCCGGAGCATGTACTCTTCATCGTCGATGATGATTGGTGCGTACATCGAGTCTTTGTAGTGGGGGTAGTGGCCTGACTTTTTATAGAGGTCGAGGTTTGCGAGGTCTGGCGTATGAACGTGCTGGTACCCACGCTTCGTTTCTTCCTCAATAACAAATTTCTCAAGTTCGCGTTTGATAAACGCTCCTTTCGGCAGGAACATTGGGAGCCCTTTACCAACGACGGGGTCGAGGTAAAAGAGGTCGAGTTCCGGTCCCAGTTTTTTATGATCTCGCTCTTCCATGGTAATGATTTATTTAGTGAATAGTAACAAAATAGCCCGAGCAAAAATTCAAAAGACTTTGAATTTTTGCTCGGGCGATCTTACTCCTACATCCTTACGGATCGGGCACATCCCTAAATCCATTTGGATCGGGCACAGTCGCGGTTCCACCGAGATTTATTACTCAATTGAGGTCAGATTAGACAGCAGGGCTGTAGTAGTCCAATCGATTGGACTACTCCTCGGTTGGTAGCCGAAGCAATCTCTGATAGTTACATAGTAATGTTTGCGGGCTCGTTGTCAACCGAAGCATTTGTAGAAGAAGCGAGGCGCTTCACATTCTCGATAAGGATCGTTGGCTCATCATTTCGGATGTTAAGACGGCCTTTCACTGCGATACACGCGCCGGGGACGAGCATCTCAGCGAGCTTTCGGTAGGTTTCCGGGAACGCGGTCATTTCGATGGAATCTTTTTTGTCTGCGAGCTGGATAAACGCCATGCGATCGCCCTTTTTGGTGAGGAGTTCGCGCACGGTCGCCACCATGCCGGCGGTAACGATTGGAATACCGTTTCGGCCATCGGCTTTGATACTTTCTATCGATGGTCGTCTCTTCACCTCTTCTTCAAACGCATCAAGCGGGTGGCCGGAAACGTAGACGCCGAGAAGTTCCTTCTCCCACTCGAGCTTTTGTTCTTTGCTCGCCGGCGCGCCCTCTTCGAGTACGAGTTCGTTGATGCTGCCGGATAGTTCTCCAAAGAGCGATTCCTGCGAGGACTCTTTGCTGGCTGCCTGTTCGCGGTTGAACGCGAGGAGTGTGTCGATATTGTTATGGAGTGTACCGCGCTCACCAAAGGTGTCGAAAGCTCCGGAGGCGATGAGCGCTTCGAGGGACTTCTTGTTGAGGTTTTTGTTGGTGACGCGCTGCAGGAAATCAGAGAGGGATGCAAACGGCCCGTTCGCTTTTCGCTCGTCAATAATTGCCTCAGCGATACCTTCGCCAAAGTTTTTAATTGTCGTCAAACCAAATCGAATTCGACCGTTTCGGCGAATCTGAGTGGCGGTCTGCTGCGTTGCATCTTCCGCGGCTTGTTCACCGTATTCCTCATACGACTCACGAAGCTGCTCAGCTGCGCCTTGCATCCCTTGCTCAGATTCACCGCTTGAGGTCGAATTTTCCGTACCACTTCGGTTTTCAAAAGAGGCTGTTGGTGTGGAAACAGAAGGGACAACCGAGAAGTCAGCGAAGCTCTCGTTGATATCCGGTGGAAGCACCTCGATACCCATTCGGTCGCACTCACTGATGATTTCGTAAATCTTGTCGACGTCGCCTGAGTCGGCGGTCAGCACCGCTGACATGTACTCGACCGGGTAGTTTGCCTTCATGTACGCGGTTTGGTAGGCGACGCGGCCGTAGCTCGCGGCGTGCGCTTTATTGAATCCGTAGGCGGCAAACGGTTCGATGAGCTTCCAAAGCTTTTCAGCGAGACTTGGCGAGAGTTTTCCGTGCTCCTTAAAGCCTTTGAGAAGCTTCTCTTTCTCGGCCTCCATCACCTCGGGAATTTTCTTTCCCATCGCTTTTCGGAGCATGTCCGCCTCAAGCCATGAATAGCCCGCGAGTGTGATGGCAATCATGAGCACGTCATCCTGGTAGGTCACCACGCCGTAGGAGCGGTCGAGGATGGTTTTGAGACGGTCGTCGAGGTAAGTGACGAGCGAGGGGTTATGCTTTCGTTCAATGTATGACGGAATCGACTCCATCGGTCCAGGGCGGTAGAGCGCAACCATCGCGTTGATGTCGTGGATGGAGGAGGGCTTCAGCTGCTTCAGGAACGAGGTCATACCCGAACCACCGAGCTGGAAGAGCCCCATGGTTTCGCCTCGAGAGAGAAGCTCAAACGTCTTTTGGTCATCGAGCGGAATGTTTTCAATATCGATTTTTGTGCCACGAATTTTCTCCACGCGCCTCACCGCGTCGGCGAGGATGGCGAGGTTTTTGATACCAAGAAAGTCGAACTTCAGAAGCCCGATGCCGTCTTCGCCGACGCTGTGCATTTCGTATTGGGTAATGAATTTTCCGGTCTTCGGGTCAGGCTGAACCGGGACGAAGTTTTCGAGTGGCTCTGGGGCGATCACGACGCCGGCAGCATGGACACCGACGTGGCGCACACGCCCCTCAATTTTCTTTGCGAGGTCGATTACCTCGTGTGCATCAGGATCCTCTTTATAAAGCGCTTTGAGGTCTGGCTCGATTTCGAGCGCCTTGTCGATGGTCATCGGGAATCCCTGGCTGCCGATGGGGATGAGTTTTGCAATACGGTCGCCGGTGGTGTACGGGTGGCCGAGTGCGCGCGCAATGTCGCGCACGGCAGCGCGCGCCATCATAGTTCCGAAAGTGCCAATCTGCGCGACCTTATCGCTCCCGTACTTCTCACGCGCGTAGGCGATGATCTCGTCGCGTCGGTCGTCGGCGTAGTCCATATCGATATCCGGCGCCGATGGTCGCTCAGGGTTTAAAAATCGTTCGAAGGGGAGTTTGTAGTCGAGCGGATCCACGTTGGTAATACCGAGGACGTAGGTGGTGAGTGAGCCTGCGACGGATCCTCGAATGGTGGTGAGGATATTTCGCTCGCGCGCTTCGCGGAGAAGGTCTCCCACTACCAGGAAGTACTTCGCGTACCCTTTCATCTTAATGATGTCGAGCTCATATTCTATGCGTTCTTTGACTTCAGGGTCGTCGAGCGAGAGACCGCGCCATGGAATTCCTTCAAGTGCTTTTGTGCGGAGTTCGTCGTCGGGCTCTTTGCCGCTCTCGATGATGTAGTTGGGGAAATACCATTTTGTGCCGATGGTGAGTTCAACGTTACATGCATCTGCAATGGCGACGCTGTTTCCGAGCGCCTCAGGCGTGTCTTTAAAGAGCTTCTTCGCCTCGCGCTGCGTAATGAATGAAAAGTTTTCATGTCCACCGTCGTCTTCGCCGGTTTCGAGCACGCCGCCGCCTTGAATGCGAAGGAGCGCTTCACGAGCAGTGTGGTCTTCCGGTTTTATGTAGTAGACGTCGTGTGCCGCGACGAGTGGGGTATTTGAACGTTGTGCGAGCTCCACAATACGTTTGCCGTTTTCTTCATGGTCGATAATCTCCGGATGGTGGGTGAGCTCCAGGTAGCAATTGTCACCGTAAACGCTTTTATACCAGTCGAGGCTCGCGCCCGCTTTCTCCATGTCGTTATTCTTGAGCTCGAGTACAGGCTCTCCGGAGAAAGAAGGGATGATACAGACAATGTCTTTTGACGTTTCCTTGAGAAGGTCGTGGTCGACGCGCGGGCGATAGTAGAAGCCATTAACGTAGCTTTCGGTGACGAGCTTAATGAGATTTTTGTACCCGTTGTTATTTTTTGCGAGGAGTACGACGCGTCCGCGCGGTTTGTCGATTCCGGTTTCTTTATCAAAGCGCGAGCGCGGCGCGAGAAATGCATCGACACCGATAATTGGCTTTATGTCCTCCTTGGTGCACGCTTTATAGAAATCAACGGCGCCGTAGAGCGCACCGGCGTCGGTGAGGGCGAGCGCTGGCATGTGGTCCGCCTTTGCGGCAGCCGCGAGTTCTTTTGGCGTGGGAAGGGCATTGAGGAGCGAGTAGTGTGAGTGTACGTGAAGGTGTACGAAATTTGCTCCTTTAGTATCCGCTTCTGCCATAGTGGCACTAGTATACCCAGCACTTACGTTTTTGAAAAATACGTAAGTGCTGGGTATAGCAAAAAAGCAAGAACCATCTTTTCCGTATAGTTGAGAGTATGGTTTCTGTGTCGGATAATCACTATCATATATGATAGTGACCTCAGCAAGTTGTCGGCTCCTTACATAGAATGTATTACGAGGTGGGGTCGCTTAAAATGTTAAAACAACCCTTGCGGTTATAATGTCGCTGATGATCACACATGTCGTTGGTATAGATGAGGCAGGTAGAGGTCCTTTGGCCGGCCCTGTCGCCGTTGGTGTAGTTGCGATTCCAAGAGGTTTCTCGTGGCGAGAGCTTGCGGGAGTGAATGACAGTAAAAAACTCAGCGAGCGGGTGAGAGAGGAAATTTTCATGAAAACGCGCGTGCTACAAAAAGACGGAGCGCTCGACTACCGCGTCGCGATGGTGGGAAACGAGGTGATTGACCGGGTAGGTATCGCCCGCGCGGTCGCTATGGCGACCGCGCGAGCGATACAGCGTCTCGACCTCAATCCGAACGCCACCAAAGTACATCTCGACGGACTCCTCAAAGCTCCCGCAGAGTTTTCGCTACAAGAGACTTTTGTAAAAGGAGATGCTCTTTTTAAAGAGATCGGCCTTGCGTCTATTCTCGCAAAGGTAACGAGAGATCGATACATGGAGCGGGTCGCGAAGAAGTCAGAATTTACGGTTTATAATTTTCATATACATAAAGGTTATGGCACAAAAGCCCATCAAGATGCACTTCGGGAGCACGGCCTCTCAAGAATCCACAGAAAAAGTTTTTGCCGAAAGTTGATAGTTTGAGTTTGTGTGGTACTATTTTTGCGGACTTCCGGCGCAAGCCAAGACCGTATTGCGGGTTTCAACTCGCTGGAACAAAACTAAAAAACGAGGAGAAGAGACTTGTTGACAGAAAGAGAGAGAGAAATTTCGAGGCGGTTTTTCGAAGAGCAAACCGGGCGGAATGCCCCGGTTGGCTGCGAGGTAATCAGCCTTCCCTGCGACACTTGCTCACAATTTCGTGGCCTGTCCAAAGGGGAGGGTGGCGCGGTTGGGGTGCGATGTTCGTTGCATCCAGGTAAAATCATCGTCGCCGAATCGATTGTGGACGGCTGCGCCGACCACAGGGAAGGTTCCATTTACAAAACGAAAATGGGAACCGACTGAATCCCTTCGCTTTTTGTATTTGTAGGAGCCGCTCAATCCGGGGCGGCTCTTTTTCGTACTATATTGCTATTTAGGCGCATCTCTGGTATATTCCTGCCACTATGGTTATTCGAATGCGACACACGAGTTCTCACAGTAAGAACCGTCGTTCACATCACGCACTTAAAAATCCGACACTTTCGGCATGTTCGAACTGTGGCGAGAAGCATCGCCCGCATCACATGTGTCAGTCGTGTGGATTTTATAATGGCCGCCAGATGCTCGACCTTCAGGCCGAGAAGGCAAAGCGCGACGCGCGTATTCAGGCGAAGAAGGAGCGCATGAGCGCTGCAGAGCAGACGCCCGCGCCGGAAGGAGGCGAAGTGGTAGAAGAGGCTCCAAAGGTGGATGATGCAAAAGCAGGGAAGGAGGAGAACCTGCAAGATAAACGACCTGAGAAGAAGGTAGAGTAGGTGCCACTGCATCTACTTTTTGTGTTAGGTACTATCTATCTCTGTGTATAAACACAGAGATGGAGGGCGCAATACTAGTAGAATACCCTCAGGTATACAGTTTCATGGCAAATAGACACCTTTCAAGATCGATTGTGCTGCAGACACTCTTTGAGTGGGACCTCAATGGTACAAAAAAGAACGAGACCAAGGAGATTCTCCAGCGCAACATAGATGAATTTGCTCCCAATAAAACGGATACGCCGTTTATGGAGAAGCTTCTCGATGGCATTTTAGGGAAGCAATCCGAAATTGATCTTGTGATTGAAAAGGCCGCACCTGAGTGGCCGCTCGACCGTATCTCACCGGTGGATCGAAATATCCTGCGGCTCGGACTCTACGAGCTCCTTTTTGCTGACCGAGCAGAAGTGCCAGCAAAGGTAGCCATTAATGAGGCGATCGAACTCGCGAAGCAGTTTGGAGGTGAGAACTCGAGTCGGTTTGTGAACGGTGTACTTGGTGCGGTCTATAAAGAAATCGGCGAACCCGGAAAAGACGAAACCTCAAAGAAAAAGAAAAAGAAAGACGTACCATTTGAAGAAATGCCAATCCAGAGGCTCGCCGGTGCGGTGGTCTATGCCAGGGAGGGGGGTGAAATTTATTTTGCGCTCGTGCACGACATCTTCGGCCACTGGACACTCTCAAAAGGAAAAATTGAAGAGAAGGAGAGTGTTGAAGAGGGCGCCGTGCGGGAGATAAAAGAGGAGATGGGTGTCGATATCACCGTAGAGAAGGAGCTCGGACACAATGAGTATGTGGCGAATCACCCGGAGTTCGGGAAGGTGCGAAAACAAGTGACGTACGTACTCGCGCAGGCACCGTACACGGAGCTTACGCTCGAGCAAAAGGGAGGGCTCGACGATGCGAAGTGGTTTCGTGTTGCAGAGATTCTGGATTTGAATTTTTACGAGGATATTTTGCCTATTGTTACCAAAGCTGTCACCATGTTGGTGTCCGCGCCAAAGAAATAAGAAAATTTCTTTGTTGTGCTGCGTAATTTTTCATCACCGTATTACTTCATACGACTCGTGCACATTTCTTCGTGTGTCGCGCATTCATCTCTATTTCTTCGAGACGAGCGAGTGGTGACCCGAAGGACCTTTTGAATTTTAATATTCTCTATGCTACTTTAGCCGTATTATGGAAACACAAAATACAGATGGGGGAGTCGACTTTGCAAAACTGGAGTCAATCGTTGGTGTCAGTTTTACAGATAAGAACCACCTCCTCACTGCGGTCACACACCGCTCATATTTAAACGAGCACCGCGGGGCAACGCAGGATCATAACGAACGTTACGAATTTCTCGGTGATGCCGTGCTGGAGCTCGTCGTGACCGACTTTCTCTTTCGGAAGTACCCCGACAAGCCCGAGGGGGAGCTCACCGCCGTACGCGCGGCGCTCGTCAATACTATTTCGCTCGCGGATGCGTCGACGCGCCTTGAGCTCGGTGATTTTCTCCTCCTTTCAAAAGGTGAGGCGAAAGACACCGGTCGCGCACGACAATACATCCTCGCCAATACCTTTGAGGCGGTCATCGGAGCCATTTATCTTGATCAAGGATATGATAAGGCCAAGGAATTTATCGCAGCGCAGCTCTTTGCGGGGACGGAGGAGATTGTTGAAAAGCGACTTTGGCAGGATGCAAAGAGCAGGTTCCAAGAGCGCGCGCAGGACAACACAAGTATCACACCGAGTTATGAGACGCTCAGCCAAACAGGTCCGGATCATGACCGAGTCTTTACGGTCGGTGTCTTTTTGAAAGACGAAAAGGTTGCAGAAGGGCAAGGGCAATCCAAGCAGGAAGCAGAACAAGCCGCGGCAGAGCGGGCGCTCGAAGCAAAGGGGTGGTGATATCTAAAAAACACCCTTTTCCGCTTCCTGGTATGATGGGGAGCATATGAAGCAAAAATCTAACTGGAGGTTCACCCAGCCAAAGGTTAAACCTTTGGCTGGGTTCACCATCATAGAGCTCCTCGTCGTTATTGCGATTATCGCAATCCTCTCGGCAATTGTGATTGCAAATATTTCGGATAGCCGCGCACGGGCGCGCGATACGCAGCGTATCGCTGAGCTCCACCAGATAGAGCTCGCGCTCGAACAGTATAAGCAGGTGCATGGTTTTTACCCGTGCGAGGACTCAACCGATGCAGATTGTTCCGGCCAATCGACTGACGCAAACGGCATCGTGGGTGAAGGCTCAGGCCTGGACACACTCCTTGCACCGTATCTTGGCTCAATACCGGTTGATCCACTCGGTCCGGGAGATAGTACATATCGATATTATTATGATGGTTACCAAAGTTGTGGTGGTCAATCAGTTCAGGCGGTTATTTCAGCCATTGAGATGGAGCGTGAGAACAACAGTAACGAAAATGATACCATCTGTACCTCATGGGGCGGTGAAGGAGGGGTTGGTTCATCAAATTCATACAACATCGTTCTGGGTGATTCATCGGGTTAATTTTCTTCCGACACGGTAATGTATCTTAAGGAACTTACGATAAACGGCTTTAAGTCGTTCGCTAAAAAAGGCGAACTTGAATTCGACACGCCGATTACCGCGATCGTGGGTCCAAACGGTTCAGGGAAATCAAACGTTGCCGAGGCATTCCGGTTTGTTCTCGGGGAACAGTCGCCATCGCGGATGCGTGGCAAGAAAGGAGAGGATCTTATTTGGAACGGCTCACATTCGGCATCACGCGCAAACAGGGCATCTGTCTCAATAGTGCTCAATAACGAAACCAAAGTATTTCCACTTGATTTTAGTGAGATCACCGTCGAGCGTGCCGTAAACCGCGATGGTTCGAATGAATATTTCGTGAACGGGTCGCGCACGCGACTTCGAGATGTTCATGAACTCTTTGCTGCCGCCAATATCGGCCCGTCAGGGCACCACATCATCTCGCAAGGTGAGGCTGATAGAATTTTGACCGCCAACCAGAAAGAGCGCCGCGAGATGATTGAGGACGCACTCGGTCTCAAGGTATTTCAATTTAAAAAGCAGGAGAGTGAGAAGAAGCTTGAGAAAACGCGCGCGAACGTAGAACAGGTGGAGTCGCTTCGCAGGGAGGTAAAGCCACACCTTGCGTTCCTCGCGCGGCAGGTAAAAAAAGTGGAAAAATCCGTTGCGCTCAGGGAGGAACTGAAGACGTTTTGCGCGGAGTACCTCTATCGTGAGGATCTGTATCTTCGTAGCCGTCAAAATACGCTCACCGCAGAAAAAGAGAAACCAACGGCACGCCTTGGCGCTCTGAGGAGGGAGTTGCAAGCTGCCGAAGAGGCACTTGCAGCGGCAGATTCGAAAGACGAAAAAAGTGAGGCGCTTGTGGAACTCGGGAAAGACATGGAGCGCGCGCGCAGTATCCGACAGGAATTTTTGCAAAAGAAAGGGCAACTTGAAGGAAAAATCACTCTCCTCACCTCGCAAGCAGAAAAAGAAAAAGCGAAAGCAGCTGATGACACCTCTCCTGTCCCATATAAGGATGTGGTCCATGCGCGGACAAGAATCGAAGAAAAGGTTGCTGAGGCCGAGCGTGTTTCGGATGTGTCGCTCCTTCAGGGTATATTGCGCGACGTGCGGGATATTGTCGGTTCACTTCTGCAGCGTGAGAATGGGAGCGACGAGAACGAGGACGGAGGCACCGAGGCGCTCCTTGCGTCACTTAAAAATGAGCTTGAAGGGGTTGAGCGAGAACTCGCAGAGTGCGCTTCAAAGGAAGAGGCGCTTCAGGCTAAGGAACAGGCACTTCGCGCGTCCATGGAAGCGGAGGAAGGCGCGAGTCGTGAGGCGGAGCGGAAGGTATTTGAGCTCACCAACGAACGGCGAGAACTCGAAACATCACTTGATCATATTGAAGATGAGCTTAGGCGCATAGAGCGGGAACGCGAAGCGTGGACACGTGAAGTAAAGGAGGCCATCGTGCTCCTTGGGAGCGCTGCGTCGATGTATAAAAACTTCAAAGTCGAACACGATGGACGCGCGGTTTCGGATGATGAAATCTTGAGTGAGTCGCGGGATATGCAAGAAGAGCGCCGCCGTCAGCTTGAGAAGATGAAAATACGCCTCGAAGAGTTGGGTGAAGGCGGAGGTGACGACGTGCTCAAAGAATATAAAGATGTGAAAGAGCGTGATGAGTTTCTGCTCGGCGAGATAGAAGATTTGACAGCGTCGACTGAAAAACTCGAGATGCTTATTGCCGACCTCGACCAGAAGCTCAATGAGGAATTTTCAAAAGGACTGGAGAAGATCGATGTGGAGTTTAATCGATTTTTCACACTGATGTTTGGCGGCGGCGAGGCAAAGCTCCTCCGCGTGAAGCCAAAGTTGAGAAAGAGCGAAGAAGGCGATATTGAGGAAGAAGTAGAGGAACTTGCCGAAGGAGTGGAGATAGATGTAAAGCTGCCAAATAAGCGCGTGCGCGGCCTCGATATGCTTTCAGGCGGTGAACGTGCGCTTACAAGCATTGCGCTCATTTTTGCGATGAGCCAGGTAAACCCACCGCTCTTTGTGATTCTCGATGAGACTGATGCTGCGCTCGACGAGGCGAACAGCCGCCGCTATGGCGACATGATTGAATCGCTCGCAAAACGCTCGCAGCTTATTTTGATTACGCACAATCGCGAGACGATGAGCCGCGCGGGCGTGCTTTACGGCGTCACGATGGGCGGTGACGGCGTTTCAAAACTTCTTTCGGTCAAGCTTGAGGAAGCGGTACAGGTTGCAAAATAGAACTTTTTCAGATAAGTGTAGTTGTAAATATTGAAACAGTTCCAAGAGGGAGGTAAAAATGTCGTTGGCAGAACGGTTGGGCCTAAAAACCTCACGAACGGCAAATGTGCCGTATATTACTCGCGCTGAAGCAGAAAACCGGGGTGTTGCGAGCGAATGTGCTCGGTTGGCACATGAAGGAATACTCGTCGAGATCCCTTTCTCTGGCCGTCGAGATCCTGTCGGCGAGCGTTCCGCTGTTTTTGCGTGGGCGATACTTCCGTAAAGATAAATAATCGAAATCGGCAAAGCCCGGACGTGTACGTATTGCGATTCATTCGCACGTACCGTTTCCGGGCTTTTTCATGTCAGGCCATGATTGGCTCGCCATGACGCTCCCCCTTTTTTGGGTAGTTTTCTTTTTCGTCGTCGACTTGGAACATGCTGATGAAAGAGAAGCCTTTCGTTGGAAACTTTTTCTTCAGCTTTTCCATCAGTGCTGACGCACTGAGGGGGGTCTCCAAATCGACCTGAATCATGTGTTCTGTCACCATCAAGTAACAACGCTTACCAAGCTTCTCTAGGAACTGAACACAGAAAAAATCGAAATTTGGGGGGCCGGTCTGTTGAAGGTGGACCGTTACCTTTCTCAAAGAACTCATCCCTTCCTCCTTCTCCTGAGGTTCTTTAAAGGTCATTATATCCAAACTCTTTCCATTTTTCTAGAACTGGTGAAAAATGTAAAAAGTATCAAAAAGCACTACTTTGAGACAATCTCAAAGTCGAGTTGGCGCTCGTCCATGTCCGCGCGAGTGAGTTTGATACGTACCTCGTCTCCAAGGGTGTACGTTTTTCCGGTTTTCGAGCCGCGGACGCGATATTTGCTCGCTTGGTGCTCAAAGTAGTCTCCCGTGAGCGACCGAAGGCTCACCATGCCCTCTGACTGTGATGCCTTGTCTTGCACGTAAATACCCCAGTCAGACACGCCGGTAATGACACCATCAAACTCCTGCCCGACTTTATCCAACATGTATTCCACCTGCTTGTATTTAATGGAGTCACGCTCGGCCCGCACTGCAGTCATTTCGCGCTCTGACGACTGGATTGAAAGCTTCTCGTATTTTGCGAGTTCTTTGCCGCTAATATTTGACCCATCGAGGTGGCGACGAAGAAGGCGGTGTACCATGAGGTCGGGGTAGCGGCGGATTGGTGAGGTGAAGTGTGTGTAGTGTTTAAATGCGAGACTAAAGTGCCCGATGTTTTTGGTTGAGTAGACCGCTTTGGCCATTGAGCGAATTGTCGCGGTGTTTACCAACGTCTCTTCGGGTGTGCCTTTTACTTCTTCAAGGAGCTTTTTGATGTCTGTGGCCTTTACAATACCTTTGTGCGTTTCAAGCTCATAGCCGAGCGCGCGAAGGAAGATGGCGAGTTCTTCTATCTTTTCCGGGTTTGGAACATCGTGAATTCGGTATACAAAGGCAGCATTTCGACCGCTTGATTTGCAGAGCTTATCAATGTGCTCTGAGACTTTTCGGTTTGCGAGGAGCATGAAGTCTTCGATCATGAGCATGGTCTCGGTACGTTCTTTGGTATACGCGCGGATTGGCGTGCCATTTTCGTCGAGCTCAAAGCGTACTTCGGGTTGTTCAAACGCAATTGCGCCGTTCTTGTATCGTTTCTCGCGAAGTATCCGCGACACATTCATGAGCGTACTGAGTTCTTCAAGGTAGTCGCCACTCTTATCATCGAGTACCTGTTGTGCGTCTTCGTAGGTAAAGCGTTTGTCTGAGTGAATGATGGTTTGCCCGTACCACTCGTCTTTCACTTCACCATCTGCTGACATGGTAAATACCGCAGAGAAGGCGAGGCGGTCCTCATTTGGCCGGAGTGAACAGAGGTCATTTGACAACACCTCAGGAAGCATCGGAATCACTCGGTCGACAAGATAAATCGAGGTACCTCTACTCGCAGCCTCTTTGTCAATGACGCTACCTTCCTCTACGTAGTGTGAGACGTCGGCGATGTGTATACCAATTTCAAACGTGCCGTCCTCGAGCGTTTTAAAAGAGAGGGCGTCGTCGAAGTCCTTTGCATCCTTTGGGTCGATGGTCATCGTGGTGGTGCCGCGCATGTCGCGCCGCCCCGGGTCTGCAATCGCTTCCTTGAAAATAGTTTCGCGCCGTGCGTAGAGCTCTTCCGCGGCCTCTTGAATTTGAGGAGGGAAGTTTTCTGAGAAGCCACCACTTCGAATAATGGCTTGCATCTCGGTCTCATGGTCGCCCGCGGGGCCGAGTACATCAGTGATTTTGGCCACAGGATCGCTGTCGTCTTCCCAACTCACAATTTCAGCTGCCACCTTCATGCCTTCGTTCTGTGCGGTTGCACCTTGGAGCGTTGGCCTGATATGGATACGCCGGTTGTCAGGGAGGAGCGTAAAGACGTCACCTGCTTTTTGGACGAGGCCAATGAGCTCGTCGTGTTTTGGCGTGATGACCCGAAGCACCTTCGCTTCGCGCCTGCCCTCCGGCGTCTTGCCGAGAAGCTCTATTTCGACGATGTCGCCGTCGAGTGCGTGCCCGAGGCTATCTCGGTTGATAATCACGTCCTCTTTTTCATCCGGTACCGACAAAAAACCCGTGCCTTTCCCACGGACCATAATTACCCCTTCGTATGTTTTTTGATTAGGCTTGACGCTCACAATTTGTATTGCATGGAGTGTACCGCGGATGCGTATAGGTTTCAACCTTTCATTTGGCCTGAGACATGGCTATACGTTCTTGACCACCCAGGTAAACTCTGGTATCGTCGTTGCACCATGTTAAAAATGCGATTACAAAGAACCGGACGAAAGAACGATGCGTCATTTCGTGTTGTGGTAACTGACTCACGCCGCGGTCCAAAAAGCGGCAAACACGTAGATTTGCTTGGCTCATATAACCCAAAGCTGAACCAGGTGCAGATAGACGGTGAAAAAGCAAAAGAATGGATCGCAAAAGGCGTACAGGTATCCGACACAATGCACAACTTGCTCGTCGGTCAAAAAATTATTGAAGGAAAGAAGGTGAACGTGCTTCCAAGGAAGTCTCCCATAAAATCTGCTGATGACTCAGCAGATTCGGGCGAACAGTCTCCAGAGGAGACTGTTGAAGCCAATCCTAGCGAGACCGCGGAAGCGGAAGTCGAAGCGACCGAAGGAAGCAAAGATCCAGCACCTTCTACGGAAAGTGAAGAAGAGAAAGTTGAAGATAGTGAGGTAGACAAAAAGTCAGAGGAAGGTGCTGTGGAAGAGAAAGAAGAAAAATCAGAGGAAGGGAAAGAAGATGCTCCTGCTGAAGAAAACGCAACAGAAGAGTCTGCAGAGGAGAAGAAGGACTAGTCTTACAATTACAAAAACCTGCAAATGTGCGTTGCGCTTTTGCGGGTAGCTGCTACCATTTATACAGAACGATTTACCAGATATAAGTTCTTGGGACCGTTTGGTTTCAAAATACAATTCGTATGCAAGAAGATCAGCAATTTCTAGAAACGCTCGTAAAAGCATTGGTAGACCATCCAGACGATGTCGTTGTGAACCGTACTGTAGACGAGATGGGTGTACTTCTTACGCTTGATGTACACGCTGAGGACATGGGGAAGATTATTGGACGTTCAGGGAACACGGCAAAAGCGATTCGTACCCTCCTTCGTGTTGTGGGCATGAAGAACGATGCACGTGTAAACCTCAAGATTAATGAACCTGAAGGCGGTAAAGGTGCCGGTGGCGGGTTCGCGGGTGCAGCAACGGGAGATATGGAAGCGGCGAATGAAGCAGGTGCTGAAGCGCCAGTTTCTTCTGAACCCAAAAGCCTTGATGAGGCAATCGACGACCTCAAAATATAAATTGACGCACTTCCGCGTTACGGAGCCTCAGGCGCTCAGTCACCTTAGTTCAATCTAAGGCTCACTCGCGCCTTTCTCCGTGCCTTGAATTGCAACAATTTCTAAGTTTGAGGCGATGGACGCTACAGATAGCCTCAAAATATAGATTCCAAGTAAATTTAGATAAAACAAAAAGTACCATTTAAATTGCAATTTAAATGGTACTTTTTGTTTTTGAGGCGACAAGAGAAAAAGAATCCTTGCTTTAATACTAGTATTAAAGCAAGGATTCTTTGTGGTAGGATTGCCACATGGAAGAAAAGAGGAAATTTGACCCGAATTACATGACCGACTCCGCAGTGTACTTCTATACACCGCGATATTATGCATTCGATAATTTTTCAGCGTTCAATGTCGATATCTGGGGTCAAGTATTCCCGACAGCAGAGCACGCGTATCAGTGGAAGAAATACAGTAAGTCGAGCCCGGACCTTGCTCAGCAGGTTTTGGAGGCTCCCAGTGCGTATGCCACAAAGAAGATTTCTGATGCGAATAAAGATGTGGTCGACGCGCTTTGGGCCGAAGAAAAGGTGGAACGTATGGAAGAAATTGTTCGAGCAAAATTAGAGCAACATGAAAAAGTGAAGTCTCTGCTATTAGAGACAGAGGAGAAGGAGATTATCGAAAATTCTCCTAAAGATTATTTTTGGGGAATAGGAGAAGATGGTACTGGGGAAAATAACCTAGGCAAGCTTTGGATGAAATTGCGAGATGAAGTAAGAAAGTGAATATGAATTTTCATGTAATTACACTGTTCCCGGAGGTGTGTAAGGCGTACACGGACGCTTCGGTACTTGGGCGTGCGCAGAAGACCGAAAAAGGGAAGGGCGCCAAGGTTCGCGGAAAGAAGATTTCGGTGGAGTACTACAATCCGCGCGACTTTTCAAAAAACAAGCACAAGAAAACGGACGATAGGCCATATGGCGGCGGTCCCGGAATGGTGATGCAGGCAGAGCCTATTTTGAAAGCGTGGCAAAAAGCGGTTGGGAGAAAAAAGAACGTAAAGACGCTTATTATGTCGCCACGCGGAAAGACGTTTGATCGAAAGCTCGCAAAGAAATACGCGAAGCAGTACGACCATCTTGTACTTATTTCAGGTCGCTATGAGGGTATTGATGCGCGAGTACAGAAAGCGCTCAGGGCCGACGAGGTGTCGGTTGGGGACTACGTGCTTACCGGCGGTGAACTTCCGGCGCTCACTATTCTCGACGCAGTCGCAAGAGAGGTTCCCGGTGTACTTGGCACCAATGAGTCACTCGAGGACAAGCGAACCTCGAGCGGTGAGATGTATACTCGTCCAGAGATAATTGAATATAAAAAGAAGAAATACTCAGTACCGAAAGTGTTTCTGTCTGGGCATCACAGACTAATCGAGGATAGGCGCGGAAAAAAGAGCCAGATATAGTTTTCCCCATCAAATATCGCTGAGGCATTGCATATTTTGGCGAGCTGTGGTACTGTGCCGGGCACAAACGCATTTCTCTTTATATTGATTGAGTCTTGGGTGGGAGACAGTTTGTTCAATAAGTAAGGGATAATTTTTTGGGGAATTATTCCAAGTACGTTCAAACATTACGTACGTGATGCGATTTTTACAGGCATAACCGCAAAATACTAAATTAGGCGCGCGAGGCGTCTCTTTTTTGTACTTGCCCGATACCGAGCCATGCTCTGGCGCCGGGGTGCGGAATTTTATTTAAAAACACTGTTATGGAGAAACAGATTCATGATGCTTTGCGTTCTGGTGTGTCAGTGGGGTCACTGCCGCAGAAGACGTTCGCAAATTTCCGAAAGCCACGTGTGGAGCTTCCGGATCTCATAGAGCCACAACGAGAGTCATTTCGGTGGTTTGTGGAGGAAGGCCTTAAAGAGGTCTTCAAGGAGTTTTCGCCAATTGCGGACTACTCGGATAAGAAGTTTGAACTCGTCTTCAAAAAGTACGAGTTCGGAAAGCCGAAGTGTACACCTGAGTACGCAAAGGAAAACAAACTCACTTATGACGCGCCACTTCGTGCTGAGGTAGTACTTAAGAATAAAACCTTTGGCGGAGAGAAAGATCAGGAGATTTTCTTTGCCGATGTTCCGATGATGACCGAGCACGGTACGTTCATCATCAATGGTGTTGAGCGCGTTATTGTGCCGCAGCTCGCGCGTTCCTACGGTATCTTCTTTACCGCCGCAGAAGCAAAAGGAAGTACGTACTTTGGTGCAAAGATAATTCCGGCACGCGGCGCGTGGGTGGAAATAGAATCTGAGCACGACGGTGCTATTTATGTAAAAATCGATCGCAAACGAAAATTCCCCGTCACCTCTCTCCTTCGCGTTTTTGGCGCAGAAGATGAGAAGGCGATGCTTGCGCTCTTCAAGAAAGTTCCAAATGCGGAAGCGTGTATTAAAGCAACGCTTGAAAATGATCCGGCAACAAACGCTGATGAGTCATATATTGAAATCTATCGTCGACTTCGCGATGGAGACCTTGCGACCGTTGATAACGCGCGCGAGTTCATCAACTCTATCTTTGCTGAAGAGCGATACGACCTCTCAGAGATTGGACGCCACCACTTCAATGAGCGGTTTGGTCGTTCGATTGATAAAAAGGCAACTGCTGAGCGTACAATTTCACTCGAAGATGTGGTCACTATTCTCACCTACATCATTGAACAAAACAACACACCCGGCGCAACGCCAGACGACATTGACCACCTCGGATTCCGCCGCGTTCGCTACTTTGGCGAGATGATCCAGCAGCGTGTTCGCGTTGGCCTCACGCGCATGAAGCGAAACATTCAGGACCGAATGTCGACTATTGAAGCTGAGACATCGCTCCCTATTCAGCTGGTGAATCCTCGCCCGCTCCAAGCGGTGATCAAGGAGTTCTTCACCACCAACCAGCTTTCCCAATTCTCACAGCAACAGAACATTCTTGCGGAGGTTGAGCACCTTCGGACACTCTCAGCGCTCGGTCCCGGCGGCCTTACGCGCGAGCGCGCGGGCTTTGAAGTTCGTGACGTTCACCCGTCACACTACGGACGGCTCTGTCCAATTCATACCCCTGAAGGTCCGAACATCGGTCTTATTCTTCGTCTTTCGATGTATGCGAGGGTGAATCACTTCGGTATCATCGAAACACCGTACGCAAAGGTCAAAAACGGTACGGTGACTGACGAAGTCGTCTACCTTAATGCGCACGAAGAGGAGAAATTTAGTATTGCGCATGCGGGAACGGAAGTTGACGATAATGGAAAAATCAAACAGAACCTCGTTGAAGTGCGAGCACACGGTGCACCAAGGGTGACCGACAAGAAGGATGTTGATTTCATCGATATTGCAACCAACCAGGCATTCTCAGTCGCGACTTCGATGATTCCATTCCTCAACCATGACGACGCAAACCGCGCACTCATGGGAAGTAACATGCAGAAGCAGGCGACGCCATGTCTCATTCAAGAGGCGCCACTTGTTGCAACTGGTATTGAGGAGACTGCGTCTCGGGATACCGGGCGCGTCATTGTTGCGGCAGAAGCCGGGGAGGTGGTTGAAGTTGACGCTTCACATATCGTGGTGAAGGGAAAGGATGGAAAGAAGAAAGAATACCCACTCACCACCTTCCAGCGAACGAACGACTTCTCCGCGTTTTATCATCGGCCGACGGTTTCTGTGGGTACAAAGGTGAAGCGCGGCGATCTCCTCGCAGACACTTCCGCAACCGACAATGGCAAGATGGCACTCGGTCAGAACGCGCTCGTTGCATTTATGAGCTGGTCCGGTGCGAACTACGAGGACGCGATTATTATTTCTGAGCGTTTGGTGAAAGACAGTAAGTTTGCAACCATCCACATGGACGAGCTCGAAGTCTCAGTGCGAGACACGAAGCTCGGGCCCGAGGTGACCACTCCGGATATTCCAAACGTCAGTGAGCAGAAGCTCCGAAACCTTGATGAGAACGGCGTGATCCGTATCGGGGCAGAGGTCCGCACCGGCGATATCCTTGTTGGTAAAGTGACGCCAAAGGGCGAGACACAACTCACTCCGGAAGAACGACTCCTTCGTTCTATCTTTGGAGAGAAGGCAAAGGACGTAAAAGATACATCACTTCGTCTCGAAGCGGGGAAGCGCGGCCGCATCATTGGCGTCAAGATATTCTCACGAGAGAATGGCGACCAGCTCGACAGCGGCGTGATTAAGCGAATTCACATCACCATCGCGCAGGTGCGTAACGTGTCTGTTGGTGACAAGCTCGCGGGACGGCACGGAAACAAGGGTGTGATTTCACGTATTCTTCCTGAAGAGGACATGCCGTACACCGAAGACGGTCGTCCGATTGATGTACTCCTCACACCGCTCGGTGTGCCGAGCCGTATGAACCTCGGACAAATTCTCGAGCTCCATCTCGGTATGGCTGCAAACACACTTGGCTATCAGGCCATCGTACCGCCGTTTGCAGGTGCAACTGAAGATGAAATTAAAGCAGAGCTCAAAGAAGCGGGGCTTTCAGAAGATGGAAAGTTCTGGCTTCGCGACGGTCGCACCGGCGATCGCTTCGCGCAGAAGACTGCTGTGGGATACATGTACATCCTGAAACTCCATCACATGGTGGAGGACAAGATCCACATGCGATCTATTGGTCCATACTCACTCATCACTCAGCAGCCACTCGGTGGTAAGGCGCAGATTGGTGGTCAGCGATTTGGTGAAATGGAAGTGTGGGCACTCCTTGGATATGGAGCGGCGTATACGCTCCGAGAGATGCTCACCATTAAGTCTGACGACATTGTAGGTCGAAGTGCAGCGTTTGACGCGATTGTGCGCGGTGAACGTATTAGTCATCCTCATACGCCGGCGGCGTTTAACGTACTCGTTAACCAGCTCCGCGGTCTCTCGCTCGACGTCAATTTGCGTCGAGAAGAAGAGCGTGCGGAAGGGGCCGAGTAGTTATAAGTCTTCAATAATACGCATATGAATCCACGAACACATAAACGAATGCCACAGCAGTTCTCGGAGGTGAGCCTCAAGCTCGCGTCTCCTGAGCGCATTCTCGAATGGTCAGAGGGTGAGGTGACTAAACCGGAGACGATTAACTACCGTACACAGCGGCCTGAAAAGCACGGACTCTTTGACGAGCGCATTTTTGGTCCGGTAGAGGACTACGAATGTTCTTGTAAGAAGTACCGCGGTATTCGATACAAGGGTATTACTTGTGAAAAGTGTGGTGTTGAAGTGACACGCGCAATCGTGCGTCGTGAACGCATGGGCCACATTGAGCTCTGCGTACCGGTATCGCACATCTGGTTCCTCCGCGGTATCCCGAGTCGTATCGCACTTATTCTCGGAACTCCGGCAACAAAGATTGAAAAAGTCATTTACTTTGCCGGATACATCGTTACAAAGGTGTCAGAGACCGAGCGCAGCAGACTTCTCAAAGAACTCAGCACCGAATACAAGACAAAGCACGCGGAGCTCAGTAGCGACTCAGCGCGTGAAGAGCTCAAAAGCAGGCTCGATGAGACGAAGCGCGAGATCGAGGGTATTGCGCAAGGCGCGGTGCTTGACGAACTCACCTACCATAAATACTCGATGAAGTACGGAGTACTCTTTGAAGCCCGAATTGGCGCGGAAGCGTTGTATGAACTCTTTAAGAATATCGACCTCAAGGAACTTCAGGAGAAGCTTGAGACACAGCGCGAAACCGCAGGAGCGGCAGAACGAGCGAAGCTCGACAAGCGGCTCTCGCTTATTCGCGGCATGGTGCATGCGGAGGTTCGTCCCGAGTGGATGTTCCTTACGCGTATTCCGGTGATTCCGCCGGCACTTCGTCCGATGGTTGCACTCGAGGGTGGTCGGCATGCCTCTTCGGATCTTAACGACCTCTATCGACGCGTGATCAATCGAAACAACCGACTCAAGAAACTGATTGATATTAATGCACCGGACGTTATTCTCCGAAACGAGAAGCGTATTCTGCAGGAAGCGGTTGACGCGCTCGTCGACAACTCAATCCGTCATGGCAACACTGCCTACTCTGCAATGAGTCAGGCGCAGCGAAGGCCGCTCAAGTCGCTCTCAGACTACCTCAAGAGCAAGCAGGGATACTTCCGTCAGAACCTTCTCGGTAAGCGTGTTGACTATTCGGGACGATCGGTGATTGTGATTGGTCCTGAACTTGCACTCGACCAGTGTGGTTTGCCAAAGCACATGGCACTTGAGCTCTTCCGTCCGTTTATCATTGCGCAGCTGCTTAAACAAGAACTTGCATACAACATCCGTGGTGCCGGGCGACTTATCGAGGACGGCGTACCGGAAGTGTGGGCAATCCTTGAAGACGTCATTAAAGATAAGCACGTACTCCTCAACCGTGCGCCGACGCTTCACCGTCAGGGTATCCAGGCGTTTCGTCCGGTACTCATCGAAGGTAACGCTATTCAGGTGCATCCACTCGTTTGTCCTGCATTCAACGCGGACTTCGACGGCGACCAGATGGCGGTGCATGTGCCTCTCTCAGAAGAAGCACAGCTCGAAGCGCGAGAAATCGTCTCAGCAAATAAAAATATCCTCAAACCTGGTTCCGGTGAGCCGGTGGTGTCCGAGAAACTTCTCGATATGGCACTCGGTGCATTCTGGATGACGAAAATCATTGACGGAGCAAAGGGCGAGGATAAGTACTTCGCTTCCCCCAATGACGCAATCAACGCGTACGACTACGACATTGTTGATCTCCGCGCCAAGGTGAAGGTACTCGCCACTGATACCGAGAAGTACAAACAGTTCAATGGAGAAATGTTTGAAACAACAGTTGGACGACTTCTCTTTAACAGCGTGCTTCCAAGTCATCACACATTCATTAATGACGTCGTTACTGAGAAAACGCTCTTTAGTATCGTGATCGACCTGATAGATGAGGAAGGGATTGAAGTGGTACCAAAGATTGTTGACCGAATGAAGCGCTTTGGCTTCCAGTACGCAACAAAGTCGGGAACAACGTGGGGTATTGATGAGGTGGTGGTTCCAAAAGAAAAGGAGGCAATACTCGACAAGGCTCGCGCCGACGAAAAAGCAGTACGTGAACACTTCGACGAAGGTCTTATTTCTCGCGACGAGCGACGTCGAATGGTGATTGAAATTTGGCACCGCGCGAAGACAGAGGTTGAACAAGCACTTCCAGACACACTCGACGAAAACGGATCGGTGTTTGACATGTGGAAGTCGGGAGCGCGAGGTTCCCTCGGACAAATCGCCATGATGGCCGGTATGAAGGGGCTCATCGTGAACACGCGAGGTGAGACACTCGAGTTCCCAATCCTTTCATCGATGAAGGAAGGTATGACTCCGATTGAGTACTTCATTACAACCCACGGTTCGCGGAAAGGTCTTGCCGACACGGCACTTCAGACTGCGAAGGCAGGGTACCTCACACGGCGACTCTTCGTGGTTGCTCAGGACGCGATCGTCACTGAGGAGGATTGTAAGACAAAGAAGGGTGTGTCCGTGAATCGCGTATCTGCATCAGGGATTGAAATTGCGTTTAGTAAAGCGATTCGTGGCCGCATTCTCGCAGAGGATGCTACGGACAGTGATGGAAACGTGCTCTTCAAGAAAGGACACCTCATCTCACGCGTCGATTCACTCGCGGTCGAGCAGTCTGACATCCAGACGGTTTCAGTGCGCTCTCCGATGACCTGTGAATCTCTCCGCGGTGTGTGTAAGCACTGTTATGGTATTGACCTCACCACCAACGCACTCGTCGAAATCGGTGAAGCGGTTGGTACGGTTGCCGCCCAGGCGATTGGTGAGCCGGGTACACAGCTTACAATGCGTACAAAGCACGCCGGTGGTGCTGCGTCAGTCGAAGGTGACGTGACAAGCGGTCTTCCGCGTGTGGAGGAAGTGTTTGAAAAACGAGCACCAAAGATTCCCGCGGTGATCTCAAAGACCGATGGTGTGGTAACTGAAATCCGAACAGAAGGGCGCGAGAAGGTGATTGTCGTGGCGCCTGAAATCGGCTCCAAGCATGTGAAGAAGAATAATGAAAATCTCGAGTATCCGGTGAATTATCGACGTGTTGTACTCGTAAGCGAGGGAGATACAGTGACTGCAGGTCAGCTTATGACCGACGGTTCTGCAAATCTTCCGGAACTCTTCAAGTATGGCGGTCAGGAACTCACACAGGAATACGTGATTAACGAGACCAACAAGATTTACGAACTCCAGGGTGTGACGATTGCGCGAAAGCATATCGAACTCATCGTGCGTCAGATGATGAGCCGCGTGAAAATTACCGAAGCGGGCGATAGTCACTTCACGGTAGGAGACGTCGTCGAGGAATGGGAATTCATAAAAGCAAATCAAGAAATCAAAGAAGCAGGTAAGGATGAAGCGAAGGCGGACAAGCTCATTCTCGGCATCACTGAGACTTCGCTCTCACGAAAGAGCTTCCTCTCAGCTGCATCGTTCCAGAACACCACGCGCGTGCTCATCAATGCGGCGGTGCGGGGAAGTGAAGATAAACTCCGAGGCCTCATGGAGAACGTCATCATCGGACGGCTCATTCCGGCTGGTACCGGGTTTAAGGGATCGCCGAAACACGAACTCATTAAGACCGTTGCTGAAGACGAATCTGCTGGCTAGCAACGTTTAGAAAAACAAAAGCCCCCGCGGCGTAGCCGCGGGGGCTTTTGCGTTCGTGGTAGTTATTAGTGGTATACAAAAACTACTCAAGATTAATTCCTCTTTATCATCGATGATAAAGAGACTATTTACGCTCACGTGGTGAGTTGAATACGTCATCTACAATGTTGACGAGCAAAAAGTGCATAGGATATTTTTTCCTCAATGCGGAGAATCCCACTCGATTTTTGTTGACGTATTTCAGTTTCTTTTTCTCGGCACGGTCTTTTTCTTCCTGTCTATGTTTGTTCAAAACTGCCGCATATTCAGGTATTTGTCCCTTAAGCCACTTTCGTACCAAACTGTGTGTATTCGGGCTGATATGAATACGTTCGTTGATCTCAAAATAAGTGTGCCCGGAAAGTACCATTTGAGCTACGAGTATTCTTCTGCCGATCGCAGCTTTTTCTCCCTCGGTAAGCACTTCCTCAACAAATGAAAGGGGCAGCTTTTTTGCCTGAAAAACTTTGTGCTGCGTTACGTAAGGCTGTGTTCACGAGCTCTTGCTCCGTGGTGGGTATCTTTTCTAGTTTTCTTCTCATCCGTTCATTTTATCATCGATGATAAAGAGGAAATATGGCGTTGGTTGGGACTTGGTGGAAAAGGAAAGTGGGTAACGGCAAAATCACTATCTATCATCGATGATAGATAGAAATGGGGTGTTACGGGGTAGGTTTTGGTATAAAAACGACGTCATAAATGACGTCGTTCCAGTTCTAAAACAAATGAAAAAGGGCACCCGGAGGCGCCCTTTGTCTTCTTTGGGGAACGAAGTAACCTACCTCGCTCCGCTATTTGATGCGCCAGAGTAGTATACGGGTAAATTTTCCGTATACTGTAGGGAATATGGCTCAGGGCGACCAAGTACAGAAAATTAAGGAACGACTCTCCATTTTGGACGTCGTGGCGCCCTATGTTGAGCTCCACAAGGCCGGTAAGAGCTTTAAGGGTAAATCTCCGTTTACCAACGAAAAGACCCCCTCATTCTACGTTTCGCCCGACAGAGGCATGTACTACTGCTTCTCCTCAAACCAGGGCGGCGACATCTTCACCTTTATTGAAAAAATGGAAGGAGTGGACTTTAAGGGGGCGCTCAAAATGCTCGCAGAGAAAGCGGGGGTTGAGCTCGTACGCGAGGATCCAAAAAAACGCACGGAGCGCGAAACAGCCTACGCGCTCATCGAAGAGGCATGCAAGTTCTACTTCGACGAAGGAGTAAAAGATAAAGCCGCGCAGGATTATATTCTCGATCGCGGCGTTGATGGCAAATCAATCCACGTGTGGCGGATTGGCTTTGCGCCGGACGCGTGGCGCTCTCTCAAAGACCATCTTTCCAGGAAAGGCTTCAGCGAAGCGATGATGCTCGGGGCTGGCCTCATAAAAAAGAGCGACGAGGCAAAGGAGTCGTATGATGTGTTTCGGAATCGAATCATGTTTCCAATTGCGGACTCCTCGGGACGCATTGTCGCGTTCTCGGGACGCACGCTCTCGAGCGACAGTGAGACACCAAAGTATGTAAACTCGCCCGAGACCGCGCTCTACCAGAAGTCAGAGATACTCTTTGGATACGACAAGGCAAAGCAGGGGATTCGGAGCCTCGACTTCTCACTCATTGTGGAAGGGCAATTTGATCTCGTCCTTGCGCATCAGGCGGGATATACCAATACGGTGGCGGTCTCTGGTACAGCGCTCACAGAGCACCATGTACGGCTCCTCCAGCGGCTCTCAAACCGCGTGGTACTCGCGCTCGACTCCGACCGGGCGGGTATCGCTGCGGTACAACGCGCTGCAGCGCTTATGCTTCGGCTCGGAATGGATGTGAAAGTAGTTGCTATCGAAGAGGGAAAAGACCCGGCGGACATAATAAAAGAAGACCCGAAGGTGTTTCGGCACATGGTGGGTGAAGCAAAACATGCCGTTGAATTTCTCCTTGGAATATTTAAAAAGAATGCAAAGGATGAGCGGACATACAAACTGATGGTCCGCGACCATGTACTGCCGCTCTTGGCGCATATGCCCAACCGTATTGACAGGGAGCACTTTGAGGGTCTTGTGGCGGAGTCGCTCGATACTACAAAAGACGGCATTCACTTTGAGGTAGAGCGAATCATAGAGACAGAGAACCCCGACCAGCCGGAACCTCGCTACATCGAGACCACTGAAGAAGGAAAAAAACACGAAGACATCAAAGAGGCACGGGTACGATACCTATTTGCCGCGCGCGATTTCTTGCGCAGTCAACCTTCGTACGTAAAAGTAGCAGAACGCATAGAACAAAAACTTGAGGAGATATGCGGCGCCGAGTTCAAGGAAGTCACAGCGCACATGACGCCAGAGGTACTCAACCCCGAACTGTCATTCATAGAGCAATCCTACGAAGAGTCGCTCGGTAAGTACTTTTTTGAGGATATTGCACACCGTCTTTCCAAGTATCATGAGGACGTTATAAGGCGACAGATTGTAGCGAAGCGGAAAGAACTTCATGAGCTGGAGCGAAACGCAGAAACAGTCGGAATGGAGAGTACGCTCGCCGAAATTGGGGAACTTACGAGGCAACTCACAGACGTACTCGTTACGGCCGACGATTTGCACGGGGAAACCGACTCTTCATCGTAAGTGGAGTGGGGCACTGTACATTTTTTGCTTTTGAGGTATAGTAACGGTCATTATGCCAGTTAAAAAGGCGGCGAAGAAAAAGAATACTCGAAAAACGGCCAAAAAAGCCGTTACAAAAAAAACAAAGAAAACCCTAAACAGTCGCAAAAAGCGTACTGTCGGGCAAACAAAAAAGAAGGTAGCGCGGGCCAAAAAAACCACGCACAAAAAAACAAAGAAGGTAGCAAAGAAGGGGGTGCGCAAAATTGCAACAAAGAAAGCGGCAAAGCGCACAAAGAAGACAACTAAAAAGACCACCAAGAAGGCGGCGAAGAAAGCGACTAAAAAGAAGCTGTCTCGAGCCGAACAGACACGCGAAAAGAAAGCGGAGGATCTTTTGGCGCGTGGACGTCAGCGCGGGTACATCACCTACGATGAGATTCTAAAGGAGTTCCCTACGATTGAGCGAGATGTGAGTTTCCTCGAAGATCTCTACGAGCGGCTTGCAACCGCGAGTGTTGATGTGCTCGAAAGCGGTGGCATGCTCGGCGATCTTTCGGGCGAGGGGCTTCTCGACAATAAGAATGTATACAAGCGTTCCGATAACGGATACGACTCTATTCAGATGTACCTCAGGGAGATTGGCCAGTACCCGCTCCTTACTGCTCAGGAAGAGCGTACGCTCGCAAAACGTATCGTTGATGGTGACGACGAGGCGCGAAATCTCTTGGCGCGCGCTAACCTTCGCCTTGTGGTCTCAATTGCCAAGAAGTACGTGGGACGGTCGCCGGACCTCACGCTCCTCGACCTCATTCAGGAAGGGAACCTCGGTCTCTTTAAGGCGGTTGATAAGTTTGACTTCACGAAAGGGTTTAAATTCTCAACGTATGCAACCTGGTGGATTCGTCAGGCGATTACACGCGCGCTCGCAGATCAGTCGCGTACCATTCGTATTCCGGTCCACATGGTTGAGACGATGGCAAAGTATAAGCAGGTGTCGCGACGTCTTGCACAGGATCTCGGGCGCGACCCGATGCCCGAAGAGATTGCAACTGAAATGGGTATCGAGGTAGAAAAGGTTTACCAGATTGAAAAAATCAGCCAGGACACCATTTCGCTCGAACTTCCGATTGGTGACGATGACGATCGCTCGCGGCTCTCCGACTTTATTTCTGACGATAAGATGACGTCGCCCGATCAGGAGGTCGCGCACAGCATCCTCGCCGACCAAATGGAAGAAATTCTCGACACACTCTCTGAGAAAGAGCGCAAAATCCTTGAAATGCGCCACGGACTCCTCGATGGCACATATCACACGCTCGAAGAGGTTGGAAAGGAATTTGGCGTAACGCGTGAGCGTATCAGGCAGATTGAGGCGAAAGCGCTTGAGAAGATTAGGCAACATGATAAAGCGCGACGTCTGAAATCGTATTAATTTCTCTAAAAAGAGCGAACTGCGGTGTTGCGGAGCCTCTGCGCTGCACTCACCGTATTAGTCATACGTCTCGTGCATCGCTTTCTCCGTGCCTTGCATTCCATCTCTTTTTAGCGAAATTAATTGAGTGGCTAGTGATTTTATCAATTTTTGAAAGAATGAGTTGCGTGAGTGATATGCTGACAAACCCCCGCGGCGAAGCCGCGGGGGTTTGCTGATTCTTCTGTCGTCTACAATTATTGAATCTGCACAGGGTGAGGACCCACCTCAGCCATGTCCCCGCTCGTCTCTGCTGCGTGTGCCGGGAGTGCTCCTTTGTGGGAGCTGAAATGATCTTGGAAGAGGACGAGTGCTGCGGTTGCGATAACAAGACATGCAATCATGGTCGGCGCACCTTGTTTGATCCATTCAATAAAGGAAATAGGATGGGCCGTCTTTTCTGATTTTGCGACCACGATCACCCCTGCGGTCGACCCGATAGGAGAGCCATTTCCGCCGAAGCCGACACCAAAGATGAGTGCCCACCAGAGAAGATCGACAGGGATGCCGCTTGTGCCCAAGTACCCTATAATCGGAATCATGGCAACCGTGAGCGGAATGTTATCGACGATTGCGGAAAGCACCGCGCTCGCCCAGAGGATGATAATTGCGGTGAAAAGAATATTTTCTTCAGCACCGGATGTAAGTATAGTCGCGGCTTTCTCAAGAATGCCGGCTGCTTCGAGACCTCCCACAATCACGAAGAGAGAACCAAAGAAGAGAAGTACCGAGAGCTCACACCGTTCGATAACTTCTTGAGGGTCGTGTTTTGGCGCCACTGCGATGAGCGCAAACGACGCACCGATGAGTGCCACCATTGCGGGCTCCATATGGAGGAGGCCGTGGACGAAAAAGAGGGAGATAGTGATTCCGAACACCACAAGGAGACGTTTGAGTGTGCGCGGCTCTTTAATTGCTTTATATTCATCCATGTTCATGAGTTCCTCGAGGTTCTCCGGCTTTTGTGCCAAATCTTTTCGATATATAACGCGGAAGAGTAGGAATGTGGCAATCCAACTGAGGAGTGCTATCGGAAGTGCGTGCACCAAGAAGTCATTGAATGAAAAACCGACCGCAGAACCCACCATGATGTTTGGAGGGTCTCCGATGAGGGTACCCGCGCCTGCAATATTCGATATGAGCGCCTCCGACATAATAATCGGTACGGGGTTTATTTTTAGAATGTCGGTAATAATGATGGTCATCGGCACGATAAGAATTACCGTGGTGACGTTGTCGAGGATCATCGAAAAGATACCGGTGATGGTACCGAGTGCGAGCATGAGAAGCCACGGATTGCCGCCGGTGCGTTTTGCGGTCCAGATGCCGACGAATTGGAAAAAGCCGGTTCTCTCGAGGAGTGAAACCAAAAGCATCATGCCAAAGAGAAGACCGAGCGTATTGAAGTCGATGGCGTCGAGTACTTGCTCGGGATGATAGAAATCAAAAATGATACCTGCAACAACCATGCTCACGGCGCCAAAGAGGCCAATGACAGTACGGTGGATGCGTTCGGTCAATATAAAGAAGAACGTCATCGCAAAAATTGCAAGTGCGATTATTTGTATAAGCTCCATAGGTAATTATGAGAATAAAATAGTTAAAATTCTAACTGGTATTGCTCCATTGATCTTCGCCCTTAGGGCGCATACATTGGGTGAGCCGGCGTTTGTGCAAAATAAAAAACGTGTCAAACACGCTTTATAGTGCTGTGTGGGCAAGAGCTTGTGTTAAAACCATCCGAGCTCTCAAGGTTCCCAAAATTTGTGACAAAAAATTGAGAAAATTTCGAGCCATACTGTGTCTGGAGAGAAATTTTAACGGTTTTTTGGCCACATTTTGGGAACCGACGAGCCGGAACAAAACATTACACAAGCTTTTCTATTTTGTGTAGGGTTTTTAGACAAGCTCTAGATTATGCTGAATCAGTAACTCCCAAGAAGTTTGCGAGTAGTTGTTTGAGACCACGCCTCGAAATAATACCGATTGGTCGTTCTTCAGCATCCACCACGGGAATGCGGGCGCGCTGATGTGCAATTGCGGTTGCGGCCACAGACATGAGGCCGTCGTCAACGCGCACCGGATCTACGTCAATCGTCATAAACTCCGATACCTCACGGTCGGCTGCATCGCGTACTGCTTCCTCGAACATTTGTTCAGTCGCAAAGTGCGCGGCGATATTGTCACCGTTGAGGTAGTCTGGAACCACAGCGTCCATTAGGTCAGATACACTCACCTCACCAACCAACTTACCTTCGTCGTCACTGACGAGAAGTGAATTTGATTGCCCGGTTACCATTGCTTCGACTGCCTCCTTGAACGTGGCGGTCTCAGAAACAATGGGTGTCTGCTTGATGATTTCCTGAAGTTCCATGGCGGCATTATACTCCTCTTGCCCATTTTTTCCAGAGGAGGATCGGGTATGGGTGGGGCATACCCCGCGCTCCTCATTTTTTTAAAATGAGGAGCGCGGGGTATACTGGCCAGATGAAAACAGAGGACCAGGCGTTCGAAAAAGCGTATAAAGAGCTCAATGTTCAGCAGCGCGAGGCGGTCGATTGTATTGAAGGGCCGGTGATGGTTATTGCCGGACCGGGGACGGGCAAGACACAAATTCTCGCGCTTCGCATCGCGCGCATTCTCACAGAAACCGACACCGCTCCTGAGCAAGTGCTCGCGCTCACATTTACCGAGAGCGGCGCGACGGCAATGCGAGAGCGACTGCATCGGTACATCGGCGCCGCGGCGTATCATGTGCCGATATACACCTTCCACGGCCTCGCGGGCATGGTAATACGTGAATATCCGGACGCGTTCCCCGCTATTATTGGCGGAAGGCCTGCGAGCGAACTCGAGAAGGTGTCGCTCATTGAAGAAATTCTTGAGAACACATCCATAAAAGTGTTGCGGCCACTTGGAGCACCCGAATACTACATAAAGCCAATTCTGAGTGAAATCGCGACACTGAAGCGCGAATACATCACGCCGGACAATCTTGCCACGATTATTACTCACCAAGAAGAAGTGCTGGCGGGAACAGAAAAGACTCACGAGAAGGGTGCGCACAAAGGAAAAGTGCGCTCGGAGTATCAAAAGCTTGAAAAAAATATTATAAAAAATAAAGAACTTCTGTATGTCTATCGCGCATACAACGCGCTTCTTCGAGAACGGCGGCTCTTTGATTTTGACGACATGGTTGTCGAGCTGGTCCGCGCGCTCACAGAAGACGAAGCGCTCCTTCGCGACCTCCAGGAGTCGTATCAGTACATACTTGCCGATGAGCATCAGGATGTAAACGGTAGTCAAAACAACATACTCAAACTGCTCGCTTCATTTCATACGAGTCCAAACATTTTTGTGGTGGGCGACGAAAAACAGGCAATCTATCGTTTCCAAGGAGCTTCGCTTGAAAATTTTCTCTATTTCGAAGACGCTTTTCCGGGCACAAAGACGATTGCTCTTACGGATAACTACCGTTCCGGGCAGACAGTGCTCGATGCAGCACATACACTCGTTGCGGTGGAAGAAGGGCCGCTCAAAGAGCTCCGCGTGCCACTTCTCGCACAGAACGTAAAAGATTCAGATGTACTGCTCCACCACTTTTCACACCAAGAGATTGAGGACTCCTTTGTGGTTTCAGAAATTGAGAAAGAAATAGCGAGCGGGGTACCGCCCGAGGAGATTGCGGTAATTCTCCGCACCAACAAGGAGGTGGAGTCGTTTGCGACGCGGCTCCGGCAGAAAGGGGTTGCCGCGGCCGCTTCTGCTGATGGAGATATCTTGTCGCATCCCATTACTCGAGGAGTGGAAACACTTATAGAGGCCGTTGTGCGCCCGGAGAAGGAAGACGCACTTTTCACCGTGCTCCACGGCCCCTACTGGGGTATTACTGCAGCCGATCTCGTGAAGGTGCTTGGAGCACGGCGGTACGATATGCCACTCGCCACTATCATAAGTGACACAAAGGCCTTGCAATCTCTCGGCCTGGCAGACGTCGACGCGGTTTTACGGGTTGGAAAGACACTTGCGTCGCTCCGAGGAGAAATCGTTACAGAATCTGCACATCGCGTTCTCGCACGTATACTCGAGGAGACGGGTTTTCTCACGTACGCTGAGGCACACGAGCCGACAGAGAGTGCTCGCGTCATTCGGCGACTCTATGACGAAGTGGAGCGTATGGTGGTTGCTGAACAGGTATGCACGCTTGAGGATGCGCTTCGGCAACTCAGAGCGCTCCGGGAGCACCATCTGTCGCTCGACGCGCCGTATATCAATACTGAAAATAAAGCAGTCTCAGTACTCACTGCGCACAAAGCAAAAGGACTCGAGTTTGCATCGGTGTACATTCCGCACCTCACCGACACAGCGTGGGGCGGTCGAAAGCGGCCGCGGGCATTTCAGATACCGATTACGAAACATATCGACGAGAACGAATTTAGCGCCGAAGACGATGAACGGCGTCTTCTCTATGTTGCGATGACGCGGGCAAAAAAACATCTCGTGCTCTCGCACGCAGCGGAAGGCGCAGAAGGACGCGCGTTTTCACCGTCGCGACTGCTGGATGACATTTGTGAAGCTAAAGTAGAGACACCACCGTCGGAGGTATTCGAGAAGGAGTTTGCGGCACTTGAGAATGTGGGGGCGACGCGTACTGCTCCGGTGCTCAATGCCGATTTCATCACCGGTGTACTCAAGGAGCGCGGATTTTCAGCGACATCGCTTAATAACTATCTTCGCAGTCCGTGGGACTACGTATACCGAAATGCGCTGCGTATCCCCGAAGTGCAGCCGCTCCACATGCAGTTTGGTACCGCACTTCACGATGTGCTCGAGCGTATGACGAGAGAGCACACCGCTTCGGGCATTTTGCCGGAAGTGACCGCTTACAAGCGCTATCTGGAAACCTCTCTCGGGCGTTTGCCACTTACGACCGACGAGTATACGCGCCTCCACCAGAAAGCTCTCGAAGCGCTCACGGTGTACCGCGAGCATCTCTCAAAGATACTTCCGAAAAAGACCGAAGAGGAGTTTACGCTTCGCGTTCTGTTTAAAACCGGTGTACCAGAGCTCCTGGAAATACCACTCACCGGAAAGCTTGATCGACTTGATTTTAGCGAGGATGGCGCGCTCCTTCAGGTGGTTGATTATAAAACGGGGAAACCAAAGACACGCGGATATATAGAAGGGAAGACGAAGGACAGCGACGGTGGATATAAGCGTCAGCTCACGTTCTATGCACTTCTTCTTTCACTCTACGAACACGAACGCTATACGACACGCACGGCGACACTTTCGTTTATAGAACCCGATAGTAAAGGGAACATTCGTGAAGAGGTGTTTGAGATCTCAGAAGCAGACGTTAATGCGCTGAAAGGAGAAATCGTGAATGCAGTCAAAGAAATCACAAGCGGCACCTTTCTTGAGGTGCCGTGTGATCCGAGTGTCTCTTCGTATTGTGATCTGGTAGAGCTGTTGTTGCGAAGCGAGGAAGAAAAATAGCAGTCGTACACTAAGACTGCGCTTCAATCTGCTCAATGAGGCTGTCGAGGTTTTGCTTCACGATGTTGTAGGGCTGTGCGCCTTCAATGGTTCCTACGACTTTATCGCCCACAAGCACGATGGTGTGTGGAGTACCTTGGCCGCCGGCAGCTACCGCGGCATCTATGTCGTCTCGAATCTGTTCGTCATATTTTCCGCTGTTGAAACAGAGATTGAACTGACCTTCGTCGACCCCTGCCGATGTCGCAAACCCGCCAAGCTTGGAAATATCAGTTTGTTCGTTGACGTCACGTTCACCAAATACCAGGTCGCTGAACGTCCAGAAGGCGTCGTTGCCCCCAAGCTCTGCAATACACTCTGAAGCTGCGGCAAGTTTAGGTGCGTTTGGGTGGAGGCTTTCAAGCGGGAATTGGCGGTAGACCCACGCAACGCTCCCTTTTTGACCGTAGTCGGTCATAATCTGCTGCATCGTCTCGTGGAAGTTTTTACAAAACGGACAGTCGTAGTCTGAATATTCTACGAGCATAATCGGTGCGTTTGGATTACCGCGAATATGGTCGGCACTCGTCACGGGTTCGATAGTTTGCTCCGAGGCCTGGTCATTTTTTGTGCCGGGAATAATGCTTCCCCCGTCACTTTTTCCGGTGAGGTAAATGGCACCGCCAATGATGCATGCAGATATGACAATTGCGATTGGAACACCGAGTGAATTTTTGTCCATAGGTAAAATGTATTGAGTGTCTATCTGGCGATTATAACACTTTTGCCGAAAATGGTAATAAATGCGTTATACTGGATTCCTATGAGCATATTTGACGCAATACTACTTGGAATAGTGCAGGGCGCGACTGAGTTTCTCCCCGTTTCGTCGACCGGACACCTCATTTTGGTGCGGAGTGTGCTTGGCGTTTCTGACGCAAACGGTCTTGCGTTTGATGCACTACTCCACCTCGCTACGGCGGCAGCGGTCATCCTCTACTTCTGGCGCGATATTCTGCATCTCCTCCACACACTCTTTAGACTCTTTGGTCGCCTTCCGGCGAATGCGCGCGACGTGATGCTCCTCAAGGCGCTCATTATCGGAACCATTCCTGCGGTGGTCTTTGGCCTCCTTCTTGAGAGCTACATGGAGTCAACCTTCCGTCACCCGATTTTGGTTGCGGGAGTGCTCGTGCTCGGGTCGCTGCTTTTTATCTTCGCAGAGTCGCGGTACGTGGAAGGGCGTAAGTCAGGGGTGGTTCGGCCGCTTCTTGGTCTCAAAGTCGGTCTCTTTCAAGTGCTGGCACTCATTCCCGGGATGTCTCGATCCGGAGCAACTATTTCGGGCGGTATGCTCCTCGGTCTCTCACGAAGTGAAGCAGCGCGTTTTGCATTTTTACTCTCCATACCGGTGATACTCGGTGCCGGCGCAAAGAAATATCTTGAGCTTGCAACGGCAAACACGGCGGTGGATTGGACGCCCATTGCGGTCGGGGCAGTAACTGCGTTTATTGTTGGTCTCTGGGCGATTCACTTCATGCTCGGATTTGTACGGCGACACACGCTATGGCCGTTTGTGTGGTATCGCGTAATACTTGCCGGGTTTGTCGCTTTCCTCGTCTTCTTCGGATAAAGATTCCAAAATCACATCATCTAGTTTGTTGTAGCCGCAAAATAGCTGTCGTCGTACCGGTCAAAGTACGCCTCCAGCCATTTTGCGGCTATGCCGCGTATCTGAAGCAATTTTGTAGTTTTTTAAGAGCAGGGTTACGGTTACTTGACATCTCACTTAATAAATGATTTATTCAAGTTAAATAGAACTTTTTCTAGACACAGGAGGACTGGTTCCATGAAGACAACTGTACTTGGTCTGTCTTGTCTTGCTTTCCTTGCACTTGCTGCATGCAGCAAGGAAACGACACGTCTTGAAGGTGAGGTGGTCAAGATCTCGGGTGCCTTGCCGCAGTTGTTGCGTTCAGCAGGTGCTCTGACTGGAAATGAATCAGTCAGACTTGGAGAGGCTTCACTTATCCTCACAGTGAAGGAATCCGATGGCCACATCCGGACGCTCGATGTCAGGGATAATGGAGGTGTGACAAAAGCGGCAATATTGAGTCGCGTCTGCGTTGGTACCAAGGTCACTTATACCGTCGTGGTCACCAAACAATCAAACGAGGAGTTGGCGCTTGATCCACACTACTACACAGGTAGACAAGCTGCTGATGATCTCTTGGTTCCAGAAGCCTGTCTAAAGTGAGGAGAATATTCCGCCACTCCAACGCAACGAAGAAAAAGCCAAAGCTTCGTTTTGCAACGGAGTGGCGGCTTTTTTCTTTGTAACTTAAAACGGTAGGGCGTGGGTCATGGCGACGTCGTCCTTTGGCGTCCAGTTTGAGGTGTCGATGGGGATTTCGCGTTTTTTCTTTCCGTCTTGGAAGAATACCTTACCTTCTTTGAGAGCGTATTCAAAAATCTCTTTGGTGACCTTCACGTCCTGCTCGCAATATTTTTTAATTTCATCAATTTTTCCCTCGCGCCACCAGCGTATCGCCTCAAGTCCGTGCGCGCTCTTGCCGGCGCCGACGGTTGCTTTTGCAACGCTGTCGAGGCGCAGGCGTCTGCCGAGCGATTCACGGATGTCCTCAAGGAGGTCGATGCTTTTTATCTGCGTTAAGTCACCCGGGTAGTATTTATTGAGAAGCGGAATATCGAAATGGTTGCTGTTATACCCCACGAGTGCGTCCGCATGTTCAACAATCGGCCAGACTGTTTCAAGCTCGTCTATAGCGACGGTGGTGTACACGTCGTCTTTGCTATCGTAAAAAGAGGCGACAGAGATATCGAGCATGGCAGGGTCTCTGCTCGCCGCATCACTGAAAGTGTTTTGTGTTTCAAGGTCAAAGACAACGTAGCGGAACATAAGTTCGTGGAAAGAGTGGGTTAGAGCTATTTAAGAGCTGAGTGTTTCAGCGAGTTCTTCGGGCGTGCCGGAGGTTTCGCTGCCTTCGGCGAGATTCTTAAGCGTGTAGCTTCCGCTCTTCATCTCATCTTCGCCGAGGACGAGAATGTACGAGACGAGCGCGCTGTCAGCAGCTGCAATTTTTTTACCAAGTTTTCGGTCGCTGATGTCGACCGCAGTGCTCACTCCCGCAGCTCTGAATGTCTGCGCAAGTTTTTCTCCCTCGATGTTGAGTTTCGGGTCTGTGGGGATGATCGCGAGTGTTGGCGAGGTGATATGTGCAGTGAGAAGATTGTGCGTCTCGAGGAAGTCGCGCATGGTGACGTCGCCCCAGCCAAAGCCGATGCCGGGAATCGGATCGCCGCCAAAGAGCGCGGTGAGGTTGTTGTAGCGTCCGCCACCGAGAAGTGCGCGGCGATTTGCGGGATCGGTATCAAAAACTTCAAACACAACGCCGGTGTAGTAGGTGAGACCTCGGACGGTGGAAGGCGAGAACACGACGTTTTCAATACCAAGCTCTTTGAGGCCTTCCATAACGTGGGCAAGGTCACTGTCCGCGCTCGGTTCACTCGGAAGCTCAAAGAAGCCGCCGGCAATCTTCGCCGCTTCTTCCTCGAAGTTGTCGATTTTTTCTTTCTTGTCGAGGAGTGCAAACATGTCTTTCTTCTGCTGTTCGCTAAATTTGCGCTCGTCGAAGATGGTATTCAGCCATGCGCGGTCATTGAGGCGTATTTCAAACATACTTTCGTCTGCACCGAAATTGAGGAGTGTTTGATGTGCGAGCGCGATGATTTCCACGTCCGCCGTGCGGTCATCGGTGCCAAAAATGTCGCAGTTGAGTTGCCAGTGTTCGCGAAGCCGGCCGCGCTGCGACCGCTCGTAGCGAAAGAGGTTTGGGATTGAATACCAGCGAATAGGGAAGGAGAGCTCACGACGTTTGTCGGCGACCATACGCGCGACCGACGGCGTCATTTCGGGACGGAGTGTCACGCTCCGGTCGCCACGGTCGGTAAAGGTGTACGTTTGCTCGCTGACCATCTCCTCGCTCGTTTTGGCGCTATAGAGCTCTGAGGGCTCGAGAATTGAGGCATCGTAGCGTTCGTAGCCAAATGACTCAGCGGTAGTGCTCCACACATCGAAAATGTACCGCTGCACCGCCATATCCTCCGGATAGAAATCTCGCACACCCTTGTACGGACTCGTTGAGAGTTTTTCATTTTTCCGCTCCCCGTTTTGTCGCTTACCAAATCCAAACATTCAGTTGATTGTATGTGAAAGAGGGCGGTTAAACAAGGTGGTTTCGAGCATACGCTTGACAGTATTTTCTATAGAGAGTTATATAGCCTTCGGGTAGGCCTGCAACGCAAAAGGAGAATATCGTGTGGTTTGACTCTGAAGAAGACGAGGAGTTCGACGCGTCTTTTCACTTTGAAGAGGAGAAGCCGAAGACGTTGTTTTACGGCATGATCGCAGCGCTACTTCTGGCTGCTGTTGTCACGGCAGCCGTTGTGGCTTTTCGCTGTTGACGAAAGTCCCAATAAAAAGTATAACGCTTGGGGGTGCGCACGAGAGGAGGATCGAATGAAAGAATCTCGACGTTTCGAAAAGTACGATGCCGCTCAGCGGCGGTCTACGAACCTCACAAATGGGGCCATGCTGGTACTTCTTTTTGTCGTCGTTGCCGCAGCGGCCTTCCAGACATGGTCGCGGTCTGACACCGGTACCGCGGCCACTCGGACATCCATCGCCTCTGTGACCGAATGAGGTCGATCATGGACGAGCAGCAATAGGGCCGCCGCGTATAGAATAACGCGGCGGCCCTGAATCATTTATATATTAAAGCGGGTCTAAACTCCGTCCTCGGAAAGGCGCGGCCGATCGCGATAGGTGTCGATAAGGTCGTCGGTCGCTTTGAGAATCGTTGATTTAAGTTCTTGCGGTTTTGGGAGGCCGTGTGCTTTAAATTCGTCCTCGTCACCGCCCGCTGTCTCTGCTTCGAGCGTGCCGTAGTCGAGAAGGGTTGCGATAACGCCATGCACCTCTGTATTTACATCTTGTAACCTCTCAAGGCGGAAGCTTCCGATAGTGCGGTGGAAGAGTCCGCGCTGGTCCACTGCAATGAGACGCCTGTTTGTTACGGTCCATACGTCGAGATAGTAGTCGGTCCATACGTTAAAGAGTGCCATCCAGATAAAGATAAGCCAGATCGTGTAGAACAAGAGCAGGTGAGAGGTGTACGAACCGAGCGCTTCGGTCACGAAGCTCGTCGTAAAAGTTTGAAACACAACGTACAGTATCAGCGGAGCGATTGCTGCAATAACAAGTCCAAACACCTTTGCAAAGAGTATAAACCAGTGCTTCCGCACCTGCTTGAGGATTTTTTCATCTGATTCAAGTTGTATTTTCTCTGCGAGCATAATTTATATAAGGAAGGCGATATTAGCTCCTAGCATTGAAAAGAGAACAATACCACCGAGTATGTAGACAATGAGCGCGATGGCGCCGGTACGACGCTTTGTCCCATAGTTAAACCAGTGGTACGAAAGTACGAGTGTGTGGAGCAGAAAAAGGACAAGAAGGACGACGTATCCAATCTTGAGTGCTAAGTCGATTGAAATAGGAAATGCGATATCCATCACCATTATTATGCCACGCTTTGCCGCGTGAGCCTAGAGTACCTCTGGATACCGAATTGGTCAGGGTGGGTCGATACGTTAAAGCCCGTTTCGCTTCCATGCGCTTGTATAAAGGCTTCTTGCTCGGGCTCGTGTTCAATATAGAGGACTCCGTTTTCTTTGAGACGGTGCGGTGATTCCGTAATAATACGTGCAATAATTTCAGTCCCGTTTGTGCCGCCGTAGAGTGCTCGCGCAGGCTCGTGGGCCTTGACGCTTTCCTCGGTGCGGTCGAGTGCGGGGTCGATGTATGGCGGGTTACTTAAAATAATATCGTAGGTATCGCACACGTTTTTAAAAAGATCACCACCAAATACTCGCGCGCGTTTTGAATCGATGTCGTTTATTTCGACATTCCTCTGAATGTTGGAGTGATGTTTCTTATCGATTTCTACAAAATCAACATTTGCGTTTGGTAGCGCTCTCTGCACTGCGATGCCTATGCAACCACTACCGGCGCAGAGGTCGAGCACCCGAACGCCGGAGGCGTTCGGGTGGGCTCGCATTTCTTCGATAGCTTTTTCGGTCCAAAACTCTGTCTCCGGCCGCGGTATGAGTGGTCGTGAATCGAGGTGTATGGTGGCGCCAAGGAAGGGAACATGGCCGATGAGGTACGCGAGCGGCTCGCCTGCGGCGAGTCGCTCGCAGTCGGCGAAAAATCCTTCGGATTTTTCGCCGTTGTATTTCTCTTTAAGCAGCCAATCCACTTCTCTTTCCATAAGGACGTATGCTATGCTTCCCGAGTGGAAAAATCAAACGAAAACATACTCGTCATTGACCACCTCGTAAAGCAGTACGGGAAGAAGACGGCGGTTGATGATATATCGCTCAGTATTCGCCGAGGTAGTTTCTACGGACTCCTTGGGCCGAATGGCGCCGGGAAGTCGACAACGATTGGCTGCATTACCGGTACGGTGCGTATTACGAATGGTCAGATTCTCGTGGATGGCATTGACGTCGTGACCGAATACAAAGCAGCGCGCCGAAAAATCGGTATCTCCGCGCAGGAGTATAACGTCGATATCTTCACGCCGCTTCGAAGCCTCCTCGACTTTATGGGCGGATATTACGGCATGCCGGGCGCTCAGCGCAAAGCGCGTGTTGACGAACTTCTTGAAAAGTTTGGTCTTGTGGAGCATCAGGACAAACAATTCAAAGAGCTTTCTGGCGGACTCAAGCGTCGCGCAATACTCGCGCGGGCGCTCATACACGACCCCGAGCTCCTCATTCTCGACGAGCCGACCGCGGGTGTTGACGTAGAGCAGCGCCATGAATTGTGGAAATACCTCAAAGAGCTCAGCGGTGAAGGGAAGACCATTATTCTGACGTCGCACTACCTGGAAGAGGTGGAGTATCTGTGTAACGAGATTGCAATTATTAACAACGGCACCATTGTGGCGGAGGGAACCAAGGAGGAATTTACAAAGGGAGGGAAGACGCTCGAGGAACGATATTTGGAAATCACTAAGGGAGAAAGTTACTAATATATGAATTGGATCGGACTCTATACATTTATTCGGAGGGAGATAAAGCGCATGTTCCGCGTTGCGGTGCAAACCATTGTCTCGCCACTCATTTCCGCGACACTCTACATCTTTATCTTCGGCTCCGTTATTGGTTCACGCATTGATACGATTGCCGGCGCGCCGTATATCACCTTCGTATTCCCCGGCATCTTGATGCTCAACATCATTACCTCATCGTTTGCGCATAGTTCGAGTTCGGTGTACTTCGGACGCTTTATTAAGAGCATTGAGGAGGTACTTGTCGCACCATTTTCGTATTTTGAAATTGTATTTGGGTATGCGTTCTCGGCGGTCATACGCGGTGTTGTTGTGGCGCTCGGTGTGCTCGGCGTCGGTCTTCTTTTTGGAGCGGTGACGCTCGCACATCCTCTTTTGTTCCTTTTCTACATCGTGGCGGTTTCGAGCATTTTTGCACTCCTTGGCATACTCGTAGGACTCTGGGCAAACGGCTTTGAACAACTCAGCATACTGAGCACGTTTATCATCATGCCGTTTACCTACCTCGGCGGTATCTTCTATTCAATCACCATGTTGCCCGAAAGTGCACAGGCGCTCACGCGCGCAAATCCTTTCTTCTACTTTGTCGACGGTATCAGGTACGCAATGGTCGGAATCAGCGAGGCCAATGCCGTAATAGGACTCGCGCTCATCAGTGCACTCATTTTGTTTTTGGGATCTCTCGTTATCTATCTCTTTAAGATCGGCTGGCGTATTCGCCCGTAAGTATAATTGCTCACAGCTTGCGCAATAACTGCGTCAGACTGCGACAATTTGTCCCTCACTGTATGTCCATATACACCTCCCTCCAAATTTCTTACCTCTCTTACAGAGACTGTTCAGGTTGCCGTCCCATGAGACGGGCGTACTTACGCCGCGTGTCTCATGGGACTGGCAACCTCTTGCGAAAGCGTCCAACGCTTTCTCACCTTGTTCTTGCACACGCATGTAAGCAATTATGGAGGCCGCGGACTTTGTTTGGTGAGAGTTTGGAGCAGTATATTATGTACAGACCACGGTAAAGTGCGTTGCGCGTGGTACAATTTTGAGTAAGTGCTCGTTTTAAATTCTATTTTATGGCTCGTGACAACACTGATCTCTATACAACCGTTTCGCAGATGATGCAAAGTGGCAAGGGTATTCTTGCTGCAGACGAGAGCAATAACACTGCCGGCAAGCGACTCGAAATGGTGAACCTGCCGAATGAGCCGGAACACCGGCAAGACTTCCGCGAGCTTCTCTTTACCGCACCGGGCATCGAGGAATATCTCTCCGGAGTGATTATGTATGACTCGAGTATTAAGAACACAACCGACGACGGTATGCCGTTTCCGGACGTGCTTACCGCGCGCGGTATGGTCCCGGGTATCAAGGTGGATATGGGCGCAAAGCCGCTTGAAAATTTTGAGGGCGAGACGGTAACGCAGGGGCTCGACGATCTCGCTCAGCGTTTCGAAGAATACTACGCACTCGGTGCGCGCTTTGCGAAGTGGCGTGCGGTGATTACGATTGGCGAGCGGATACCAACCGATGAATGCATTGAGATAAACGCGATAATGCTCACGCGCTATGCGGCGCTTGCGCAAGCAGCAAGAATTGTGCCGATGGTTGAGCCGGAAGTTATCTTTGCAGGTGACCACACCATTCAGAGGGCGGAAGAGGTGACGACGCGCACGATTCAAATACTTTTTAGTACACTCAGAGCGTATCGCGTGGACCTCAAGGGGCTTATTCTCAAAACCTCAATGGTGCTTGCGGGTGATCAGCAGAAGGAACAGTCAACGCCGGAAGAGGTTGCGGACGCGACGCTTCGCGCGCTCCATCTTGGCGTACCGCACGAAACCGGTGGTATTGTATTCCTCTCCGGCGGTCAGACGCCGAAGCGTGCAACGGAAAACCTCAATGCCATTGCAAAAATGGGGAAGCAACCGTGGCCGATTTCCTCATCTTTCTCGCGCGCGCTCGAAGAGCCGGTGCTCGCTGCATGGCAGGGGAAGCCGGAGAATGTGGAGGCGGCGCAGAAGGCTCTTTTGCATCGCGCGAAAATGAATTCGCTTGCCCAGCAAGGAAGTTACGATAAAAACCAAGATAATACCTAATCTGCTTTGTCGCACGATCAGAAAATATTACTCACCGTATTTAAATACGTCTCCTAATATTTTCTTTGTGCTCCGCGCACCTCAGGCATTCTCTTGATTTTTATAAACCAGGTATCGGTTTCATCTATATATTAAAATATATATTTAAATATATATTTTAATATATAGATAGAAATGTCGAAAAAGCCCGGCGCCTTACGGCGCCGGGCTTTTTCTAAGTGCCAAGTGCTAGCTGCTAAGAGCTAACTACTTCTTCTCCTTGTAGACGGTATGCTTCTGCGCAACCGGGTTGAATTTCTTGAATTCAAATTTCTTCTCCGCGAGCTTTCGCTTGTTCTTACGAGTGAAGTATACGTGCCCTTTTCCGACGCCGTTTTCGTCGCCAACTGACACGAGTTTTATGAGTTTATCCTGTGACATAGTGGGAAGATAGTACCAGAAAAGGAGGTGACGGTCAATGCACTTTCTTTATTCCGTTTTGGCATCTTTTAGCTCGGGTTTGATAGATTCTCTCAGGTGGTCTTTGGTGACTGAAAGCTTCTTGCCGGGGTTGAAAATGTTTTGTGGGTCGAAGGTGTCTTTGATCTGCTGGAACATCGCTCGCGTCTCCTCGTCGTACATAAGTGGTAAAAATGGTGTGCGGACGATGCCGTCGTTGTGGTCGGTACTAATGGTGCCGCCGCGCTTGAGGACCATCTTAAACACCTCTTCAGATGACGCGAGAAGATTGTCAACCGCATCCGGCTTAGAAAAATCAACAACAGGGAAGACGCGGATACTGCCGTCTGCGATGTGGCCGTGAAAGACGTACTCAAAACCATATTTTTTCATAATGTCGTCGAGTTCGTCGAAGAGACCTCCGAGCTGCGCTCGCTCTACCGAGATGTCTTCGATAATCGGCACGGGCGTACCTTTCGTAACGTACTCTTTGAGTAGGCGGTAGCTGTTTCGTCGTGTCTCCCAGTGGCATGCAGCAGTCTCTGCATCGCACTGACCTTCAAATTCAACACTCTTAGCACCGCAAACGTTCGTGAAGTGACTCGTCTTTTGCTTTAATTCTTCTTCACTCTGCGCAGTGTATTCGACGAGGAGTACCGCGCGGTAGGGCATGAGGTGCGAGAGATGTTTATTGATGTGAGGATCTTCCTTGCAGGCGAGTTCGAGCGTCTTTTGGTCATAGACTTCGACAGTGTCGGGCACCTCGGCGGTTATTTCATCGAGGATGTCGGGGACATCTTCAAAGCTCTGTACGGGGAGTGCAAAGAGAGCCGTGTGTTTCGCAATCGGGACGAGTGCGAGATCAATGGCGGTTATGATGCCAAGTGTTCCCTGTGAGCCAACGATAAGTTTTGCGAGATTCCACTCGTCGGTCTTTGGGTCGTAAATGGTGTGGAGTGCATAGCCCGCGGCGTTCTTGCGCACGTGCGGATAGATGGTGTTAAATCGGTCTTTATTTTTTTCGTAGAGACCGAGGATGGAGCGATAAATTTCTCCCTCAAAGGTTTTGAGGTTTTTCTTGCTTGCGAGTTCCGGTGTTTTGAGCGGCGCAAAGAGGTATTCGTTACCGTCTTTACACACCATGCGAATTCTCCGTACATTTTCACGGTTGGTGCCGTAGCGGAAGCTCTTTTCGCCGGAAGCGTTGTTACCGACCATGCCACCAATACAGCAGATATCTTTTGAGGAAGTGTACGGGGCGTAGAGGAGGCCGTGTGGTTCGAGGAATTTCTCCACGTCGCGGTAGTATGCGCCGGCGCCAACCCAGAGACGACGCATCTCAGCGTTAAATGAAGAAATCGGGCCTAAATGGGCGGTGACGTCAATGATAATACCGCTGTTCAGCGGCCCGCCCGACATGCAGGTGCCTCCTGCACGCGCGGTGAGAGAGTATGCGGGGTCGCCGGCGTAGTTGGTGCTGACGTAGGTGACGAGCTGTTTGATGTCATCAACGTTTGTTGGGGTAAATACGCCCTTTGGCATGACGCGAAAAATGCTCTGATCAGTTGCGTATCTACTGAGATCATCACCCCTCCTGATGAGCTTTTCTATCATAGGCTTATTATAAAGCACGAGGTGCGTAGGTATTCACGTTCTCCACGTAATGTACGTAAGACGGTCCTTCGTTTGGCGTCATCACCATTATGAAACAAATAGCAGTCGTAGTGATATTGCGCTCTTTTGTTGCGCTCTGTATGAGTCTTTTGGTACTTGCGTCTTTGCCGCACATGGCCGCGGCGAAAACGTATGATGACCTTGAAGTCTCGGGGTGGATTCCATACTGGCAAGACACGCTTGGGACAAAAGACGCACGAGCGCACATAGGTAAGCTCGATACGGTTCACCCCTTTGTCTTTTCAATAAAAAATGATGGCTCACTCAAGGATCTTGGCGACATCGAGGATCGTAAGTGGGATCGACTCTTTGATAATGCTCGTGATGAGCACGTCGAAATTATTCCAACTGTGATGTCGGGTGATGGCGCCCAAATTCACAAAATTTTAAGCGATACAAAGACCCGCCAAAAACATATTAATGCCATTGTGAAAATGGTTGACGACGGAGATTTCGATGGTGTTGATATTGACTATGAAGGGAAGCTCGCGGAGACAAATCCGTTCTTCTCCCTCTTTCTCCTCCAGCTTAAACTCGCGCTCAAGGAAGACGGCGATAAGACGCTCGCATGCACCATTGAGCCGCGTACACCGCCAGAGTCTCTCTATCGTGACGTGCCAAAAACTATTGAACGTGCGAATGACTACGCGATCATTGGAACCGTGTGTGACCGTATCGAAATAATGGCCTACGATCAGCAGCGCGCGGACTTAAAGCTAAACGACGAGCGAAAAGGAGAACCGTACATGCCGGTTGCGGACAAAGCGTGGGTGGAGAAGGTGATAGCGTACACGCTTCAAAGTCTCCCCGCAGAGAAAATAATGCTCGGGATTCCAACGTACGGGTATCACCACGTCGTAAATGTATCGCCTGAGTGGTATCGCAGCTATGAGCGCATCGGGTCACTCAACCTTCCAGATATTGAGGACATTGCGGATGAGTATGACGTAGAAGGTGGTCGTACTGCAGGTGGAGAGCTCAACTATTCATACTTTCCTGAATCTTCTGTATTCAAGATACTAAACAAGCTCCCTGCGCCGAAGGGAACGCGGAAGGGAAATGAGGCAGCCGCGAAAGCACTCCTCTTTGCAAATGCAACCGGTATGGACGTGCAGGTGCGCATTGTGACGTATCAAGACGCGAAGGCGGTGGAAGACAAAGTAAAACTCGCAGAGAAATACGGTCTCCGCGGCGTGGCACTCTTTAAAATAGATGGGGAAGAAGACCAAGATATTTGGGATTTGTTCTAAAGAGTACTAACGAAGTTTTTCGCTGAGGTGTTTTGTATAAAAAAACAGCCCGCGTAAGTATTCCATTACAGAATACTTACGAAAGCTGTTGCCCAGTCTCTCAGATAGAGCTTGTTATTTACGCAGCTGCGGCTACCCCAATTCGGCTGCTTACACAATTGGGGATTCAAGTTTCGCTTCGTCACTCGCTCCTGCGAGTTCGGTGAGCTGGTCGTGAGCCGTGCTTCCCGGTACTAAACCATTGTTCGTCTCCTTTTGTGTGTGTTGTTACTCAACACTCATCGCGGAATGCGGTTGAGTTCCGTGAGTTCCGCGGATGCCTCTTTTCTTAATAACTGGATGATTTTCGCCCACTTCTTTTTGGGGGGACAAGTCTTACCTCCGTACCATCGCCGGACGGTAGTCACATGACACCCCATAGCTTTCGCAATCTTCATCGACCAGTCGGACCGCTCGAAGAAGATTAACGACAGATGGCGTTTGAAATCATCTGGACCTATGCTGAGTATGTTCTCCTCCAAGGCATCTAAATAGTCAATCAAGGCACCCAGACGCCTGTTGACCAGCACAAGAAACAGAGACTTTGCTTCAATCACTGCGCTCATAAGATCACCTCCTTTACAATGAGCCAGCTCACAATTTAACATCACATTATACATTTGTCAATATTCGACCGGAAGACGTTATAGAGCAGACATACCTTGTGATACTATGACTCATTATTGAGATAGCTTTTTTTCTATGACTAAACTGATTATTGGCGTAGTACTTGCAGTGGTGGTGGGAGGTGGTGTGTATTTTGCCTCAAAGAAGAGCGATCAAACGAATGAGGCCGCAAATGTCTCATCGAGCGAAGAGCAAAGTGATGCGCCCGCATCCTTTACCGGCACTATTTCAGAGCTTCTTGGGCTTGGGCAAAATATCACCTGTACGTTTTCACGGATGGATGAAAACGGAACGGTGAATGGAACAGTGTATCTCGCCGCTTCGGGAGAGCGTATTCGTGGTGATTTTCAAATGACATCGTCGCAGGGCGAAATGGGTGGCTCTCTGATTCGCCGTGACGGCACGAACTACACGTGGGGCGATACGCCGTACGGTGCATTTGCGATAAAAGTTGCTGTAGAGGATGAAATGAGCGACGGTATGTCAGACAAAGACACGCAAGGCGTCGATTTTGACGAGAACATGGACTATACCTGCAGCCCGTGGCGCGTGGACGAGGGCAAATTTGAACTTCCGTCAGGTGTTGAGTTTCAAGATATAAGCGCGAAAATGGAAGCAGTGAACGCGTCAGTGGGTGCTACACGTGATGCGCAGTGTGGCGCCTGTGATTCAATTCCGGATGCAGCTGCAAAGGCGCAGTGCAAGGCGGCACTTGGGTGTCAGTAATAGTTATCGAAATATATTATCGATGCGGGCAGCCGGCCCAGCAGCATGGGCGGCGCATTCCTTTTCGCATTTTATCGAGACCAACGCGTATGCGGCGTTTCCTCGTTTCGTCTTTTTTCGCTGAAGTAACCCAGCAAATCCATTCATTCCGGGCAAGGGGAGTAATATCTTCCCAAAGCACTTTTGCTTTTGTGTCAGATTGAATCGCTTTCTTTAAATCGGCTGGTAGTCTATGCATCGTTTTCCGAGGCGTTATATGGAGTAGATTATAGCCTATTGCGATTCACTTTTGGTATATACTGCGGATACTGCCATGAGTATTAATGATTTAAAAAGAGAGCTTGAGGGGGAAGTGATGACCGCGGGCACGGTGCTCGACGAGTACAGTACTGATATGAGTATTTTTGCAGCCCGGCCGAAGGCGGTGGTGTTTCCAAAAAATACTGAGGATGTATGCAGGCTTGTCTCTTTTGTTGCAGCACATAAGCGGGACCACCCGACGCTCTCACTGACTGCGCGCGCGGCGGGGACCGACATGACGGGTGGTCCGCTCTCGGAGTCTATCGTGGTTGGCTTTACCAAGTATTTCAACAATTTCTCTATTGATGGTGAGGTGCTCACCACAGAGCCCGGTGTGTATTATCGTGATTTTGAGAAAGTGGGTGAGAAAAAGCAGCTCATGATGCCGTCGTATCCGGCGTCGAAGTCAATCGCTGCATTTGGAGGGATTGTAAACAACAACTCGGGTGGCGAACGAACGCTTCGCTATGGCAAAACAGCTGACTACGTAGAAGAAATGACCGTGGTGCTTAAAGACGGGAAGCCACATACACTCAAAGCGCTCTCACAGGAGGAGTTGGAAGAGAAGAAGGCGCAGGATGATTTTGAGGGTGAGGTATACCGGCGCATGCACGACCTGTTAGAACAAAACTACGACACCGTGGAAGCGGCGCGACCTCATGTATCGAAGAATTCTTCAGGATACGCGCTCTGGGACGTGTGGGACCGTGAGCGCGGGACGTTTGACCTCACCAGGCTCTTTGTGGGAGCGCAGGGGACACTCGGGCTCATGACCGAGGCGAAGCTTCGTCTCGTTCCGGTTAAGCAGCATCGGCGGCTCGCGGTATTATTCCTCTCGGATGTGCAGCAGCTTCCCGAAGTGGTAAATGCCGTTCGCCCCACGGAGCCGGAGTCGCTCGAGGTGTTTGATGACAAGACCATGATGCTTGCGCTCCGTTTCCTTCCACAGATTGTGAAGAAGGTACCGCACGAGAACCTCATTTCTTTTGTGTGGAAGTTTTTGCCCGAAGCATGGATTTTTACGCGCATGCTCGGCCTGCCGAAGCTCACTGTGCTCGTTGAGTACAGCGGCGACTCCGAAGAGGAAGTTGAGACGAAGCTCAACGAACTCAGCGCCATATTGGCCCCGCTCAATGTCTATAGACGTCTCATCCACAGCTCGCGCGACGCTGAGAAGTACTGGGTTATTCGTCGCGAGAGTTTTGCGCTTCTGCGCAAGCATGTTGGGAAACACAAGAAAGCAACGCCGTTTGTTGACGATTTCGTCGTTGATCCAAAGTATTTGCCCGAAGTATTACCGAAGGTGTATCGCATTCTTAAGGAACACGGTATTAAAGCGACACTCGCGGGACATGCGGGGAGTGGCAATATGCATATCATTCCACTCATGGATCTCCACAAGAAGTCAGAGCGAGATAAGTTGTTTACTGTGGCCGACCTTGTCTATGACACCGTGCTGGCACACCACGGTTCTATTTCTGCCGAGCATAACGATGGGCTCATCCGTGGTCAGTATGTAGAGAAGATGTTCGGCGGGGAAGTATATAAACTCTTTGAGGAAGTAAAAAATATCTTTGACCCGCAGGGCATCTTTAACCCCGGCAAAAAAATCGATGTTGACCAAAAGTACGTCCTCGACCACATCAACCCAAACCCGTAACGTGATGAGAAATAAAGGGAATCCGAAAGGCCTTTTTTGTTGACGTATGTACGTTGCTCCACATCGTAGACGACGTTGTAACCTATTTTCAAAATAGTGAGTACGTTTACATACCCGAGTTCTCTAAATGAAAAGCCGCCCGGGAGCGACTTTTCGCTTGGGCGGTCAGTGGTACGCGCGCGGCTTACGTTTCGGATGATAGCGGCGAATCCTCGTCGGTTCACGACGCAGGCGACGGGTGGGAACATCAAGAAACGATTCCCACGGGAGGTCGTTGCGGTGGATCCAGTAGATACGGATAATCTGATAGGCATAGCACGCCTGATATCCGCTCAATCCGTTGTCGACGGTATCGAGCAGGAGAGCAGGTGTGACCTCACGCCCTTGTGCGATTTCCTTCTCCATCCGCTTTGCCCACGTTTCTGCATCGGCGACGTGAACCATCGCAGAACTGTTCGCTGCTCTGTCTCGCACGTCAGAGTAGATTTTTGACCTGTTTGGGTCTGTGCGCATTGTTCACTCCCGTGATGAAACTACTGGCAAGAAGATACAACAAGTACTCTGAAAGAGCAACAGGTTCGAACGTCCTACTCCTATACACAAAAACAGCCCTCAAAATAGGGCTGTTTTGTTTGGCTCCGGCGACAGGACTCGAACCTGTGACCAACCCAACAGTGGAATCATTTGTGTGCTCCGGCGGTAGGATTCGAACCTACGACCAATCGATTAACAGTCGACCGCTCTACCGCTGAGCTACGCCGGAGCACACAAATGATTCGTTTTGTAAATTATACAGCCAACCTTCTATACAGAAGCTGTTCAGGTTATCGATATTTTTCCTTACGTCAAAATATCAGGTAACCTCTTGCGAAAGTCTCCCAGACTTTCTCACTCCACCACTGAGCAAAAAATCGTGATGTGGGAGCTATTGTACAGAAAAATGGCGGAGTTTCAATACGGGCAGGGTGGGACTTTGATGATATAATGAGCGTATATGCGAAGGGCGTATACGCTTCTCGGAGTACTATTTTTAATTGTGTTTGCGGGCGCATTCCTTGCGTTTGAGAAAGTACATGCGCCCGCCTCAGAAGAAGCGGCCAATAATACACACTCTATGACTCTTACACTCACCTCTCCACAATTTGAAAATGGCGGCAAAATCCCGCCGCTCTACACCTGCGATTCCGACAACATCAACCCTGAGTTTCGCATCAGTGGCGTGCCTGAAGGGGCGAAATCGCTCGTACTTCTCGCAGATGATCCCGATATTCCGGACGCAGTAAAGGGAAGTATGGGAATTGACGCATTTGACCACTGGGTGCTCTATGGCATTCCGCCTGAGACCACGGTGATTCCCGAGGGAAGCACCGCAGGGAGCGAAGGACTCAGCTCGCGTGGTGAACCGGGGTACGTGGGTCCGTGTCCGCCACCTGAGTATGAACCAAAAGAGCACCGGTACTTCTTCCGCCTCTACGCGCTTTCCGGAACACTCAACTTCATAAAAGCGCCGACGCTTGAGGAGGTAAAGCAGGCTATGGAAGGTATGGTGATTGAAGAGACAGAACTGATGGGTCGCTATGAGCGACAGTAGGGAGCTTCGTATGATATTATTTTTTGTATGATGACACTGTATATAAAAACCGGCTGTCCGTATTGCGCGGCGGTACTCAAGAAGATTGATGACCTTGGCATTAAGGTGGAAAAGAAAAATATTTCTGACGAAGGCGTTCTAGACGAACTCACGGAAAAAGGAGGCAAAAAACAAACACCGTTTTTGGTTGATGATGCAAATAATGTCAGCATCTATGAATCTGCAGATATAATAGAATATCTGGAGAACACCTGTGGAAGCGGCGAGGGTTCTACGAGTGATGATGTGAAAGTGGCGGGAGTGTGTGAGCTCGAAGAATAAATAGTATGTTTGTGCGTGTGAAAGTAACACCGTCTGCAAAGAAAGAAGTGGTAACAAAAGTCAGCGAGACTGAGTTTGAGATGAGTGTGAAAGAGCCGGCCGAGCGAAACCTCGCCAACGCTCGAGTCAGAGAGCTCCTTGGCGAGGCCTACGGTCTCCGCGCGAAAGACGTACGGATCGTTTCCGGTCATCATTCAGGAGTGAAGATGTTTGATGTGGCAATTACAAAGTAATACGTATACACCAATATGGCATTTCCTATTACACATATTAAAGGGACGAGTCTTGAGGTTACTGAAGCGCTGAAAGAACTTCTCGAGCAGAAGTTTGCAGCACTCGAAAAGTTTATTGGCGATGAGACCGATGTCTCGTGCAATATCGAGCTCTCGAAAGAAACGGCAAGTCAAAGTGGCGATATTTTTCGCGCGGAGGCTACGCTCCACTTCATGGGGAAGAAGTTTCGCGCGGAGGCAACGACTGATCAGATAGAAAAATCGATTGATAAGGTAAAACAAGAACTCGAGCGGGAAGTACGAAAGGCAAATAATAAATCACGCACACTTATCAAGCGCGGAGGCGCGGCGCTTAAGCGCATGATGCGCTTCGGGCGGTAATCCCGCATTACAGAGGGCCACTTAAGAATCACCGCGTTAACGCGGTGATTCTTTTGCCAAAAATACTATGATATATCATAGTATTTTTATTTCGATTACTCGAAATGAGTTGATACGTAATGTGCGTCCGACCTCGCTGATTTGTGGCCGAGTGTTTAGGTGTTTAAAAATGTGTGGTAGTCCATCTCCTTTTTTCCTTCAGGGATGACGCGGAGAATTGTGAGTGAGCCGTTTTCAGCGAGCTCTGCATCCGTAATCTTTACGCGGATTTTCTGATCGCCTTTTTGAGTGAAGAAGTAGGTTCCCGGGAATCCGTCGAACGCGCGAATTTTAAGCAGGTTTTGATAGGGGTCGCCGCTAAGGTCAATGAGACCGTCTTCTTTTGAGAACTTTTTTGTGTACGTCGCTTTTTCATGATCTTGTTCGCGTGGCGTGCACGCGCCCTCCATCCATTTTGGAATAGTGTCCGCGAGAAGCGCACTGCCACGCTCTGCAAGGAGTGCGTCGAGCTCGCGGCCGCGCATTGGCCACTCGCTTTCGGGAATAGTGACTTCTTCTTGAGCTACAGTCGGGCCATGATCCATTTCTTCATCCATTTGCATCACGGTGACGCCGGTGACGCGCATATCCTCAAGAATCGCAGAGCGAATGGGGGACGGACCGCGAAGGAGTGGGAGGAGTGATGGGTGAACATTGAGGACGCCGTGCTTTGGGTATTCGATAAGTGTTTTTGGGAGGATTGCGTTGTATGCAACAACCACGAAGAGATCCCATGGGCACGAGAGAAGCGTCTCAGTTTCTTTCGGTTCTTTGAGCGTTTGAGGCTGGAGTACCGGAATGCCATGCTCTTCTGCCCATACCTTTGCGGGCGGCGGCGCTGACTTCTGGCCCCGACCGCTTTTGCGGTCGGGGCTCGTTACAATGATCGTTGGAAGCAGATTGGCTTCCTTTAATTTTTCAAGTGTGGGAACGGCGAGGGGTTCACCGCCAAAAAATACGTATTTCATAATTATGTGTTTTCTCTTGGGATGGATTCCGAGTCCATCTCGTCTTTCGTCCATACCTTTTCTGCACGGTCGACAAAGAGCACTCCGTCGAGGTGGTCGCATTCGTGTTGGAAAATTTGTGCCAAGAGTCCGCCGGCGCCACGCTCAAACTCCTCACCATTTTCGTCGAGTGCGCGGAGGGTACACCGAGCTGCTCGCTTTACCGCACCATACTTTTCCGGCACCGAGAGACATCCCTCGCCCACGGTCTGTTTTCTGCGAGAGAGTTTGGTGATTGTTGGATTGATGGCGACGATGTCGGGGACGGTTTCTTTTGGATCACGGTCTTCACTCATGTCATGCACCAAGAATATGCGGAGTGGCACGCCAATTTGTGGCGCTGCGATGGCGACCGCCACAAAACCCTGCACGTTATACTCTTTGAGTGCAGCTCTCATGTCGCGGAGCACTTTCTGGACTTTTGAAGAAGAAATTTCCTCTACGGGGACTTCTTCAGCAATCTGGTGGAGTGCGGGGTGATTTTCCGGTACGAGTTTTGCCATAGGTGTGTTGGTTTTGTCCACTATAAACTAAAAACCGTAAACTATAAACTATTTAGATAATTCGATCGGGATTCATCATGACGCGAATGCTCGGCGGCAGTCCGCGGAGTGTTGCAACGAGTTTTTGATCCGGCCATGAGCTGCTCGGAAGTCGCATGAGTGCGTAGCGGGTGCCTGACGAAGGGGTGTTGGTGGGGGCGCTGTAATAGAGTGGCTTCCAGGGAGTAAGGGGCTCTTGGATGGTGTTTTCGACTTCCTGGAGGGCTGCTTCGCTTCCTTGCCAGGTGAGGTGGATGAGGTGTGCGTGTGGTGGGTACTTAAACTCTGTGCGGAGTTCAATTTCTTCGTCATAAAATTTTGCGAGTGCTCCGTTTTTCGCATACTCCAAAAGATCGTCCGGCTCACTGCGTGTTTGTACGAAGAGTGTGTCTGCGGTTCGGTCGCGAAGATGGAGCAGTGTCGCGAGCGTTTCTTCCTGTTGGTGCCAGGTCGGGGTGGCGCGCAGTGCGTCGGTGTTTACAATGACACTCATGGTGATGTTGTCGGTAAGATACGGGAGGGCCATGGGAGTGCCGAGCATCACACTTCCTTTTGTCTCGTAAAACTTCTTTCGGAGGAAGTGCGCCTTTTTAAACGTACTTGCGGAGAGGTGATCAAACTGAATGAGTGGAATGTTGGGGAGGATTTCTGCGAGCTCATCGTGTACGTGCTGGATGCCGATGCCGCGCTCGCGAAGACGCCACGAACCACAGTTTGGGCAGACGTCGGCGGCGGGTACACGCCGCCCGGATACACTGCATACGAACCACCGTTTCTCCACGCCGTCTTTTTTTGTTCTGATGAGTGAATACGGCGCGCCGGTTTCGGGACAGCGAAATATGTGACCGCAGTCAACGCACGCGACGACCGGCGCGAGGCCACGTCGCGGTGCGAAGATAAACACACGACCTTTTGCTTTGTGAGCACGTTCTATTTCTTGAAGTACCTTGGGCGCAAAAAGGGTAAATGATTCCCCGTCAGTCTTACTTTTGAGCGGAACCACCGTGAGCTTTCCCGAGAGCGAGAGCCTCCCGGGCGTCTCGCTGAATTCACGGTATATTTCATCTCTGCGCAGTGCCTCTTCCTCTGTGCGCACGAGGAGATCACTAAAGATAAGTCGTCGTCCGGTATGTTTTGCGAGTACTAAAAGTGCGGTGCGGTAGTCAAGGTAGGGACGTTTGCGTGCTCGGTAATTTTGTGAGCGTTCACTCTCAATAATTATTGTGGAAATATCGTGGCGCTGAACAAGTGCATGTGTTGGTGTGGTGATAACCAATTTTGCCTTTGAGAAATCGTTTAGTTTTTGGTATGCATTTTGCAGCGCTTTCTTTCCCATAGTACTTGTGAGCGTCACAACGCGTTCTTCAATACCGGATGCAAGCTCCGTGGTAATCATCTCCGCCTCGATGGATGAGGGGACGACAAGCAGTATTGACTCGGAATGTGCGAGCGTTTCTCGGACAAGCGATCGATAGACGAGGAATCGTTCTTCAGGAGTGTCTTGAAGAATTTCAGGTGTGTGGACCTCCGGCGCCGGAATTTCAGTACGTGTGGAGACGAGCTCTGTGGTGCCGTCCCGGATCGATGGAGGGAGGAGGGCGTGAAGCATTGCGCCAATGGAGCACGCGTAGTAGTCGCTGAGTTCCCGTGCGGTTTGAATAAATGCTCTCGAGAGTCGAGACGGTGCTTTTTGAGCGGGGAGTTTTTTAAGTGAGAATGTGGCAGCGCGGAGTGCGGTTTTAGCGCTGCTCACCTCCTTTACTTCGATCACAACGCCACTGACGGTTTTGCGACGGATCGGCATTGATACAATCGTTCCCGGTTCGTAGGGTTCACTCGTGTAGTATGAAAGTGATTCAATACGGGTATTTCGTCCGAGCGGAATCACTTCAATCACAAACATAGTGCAGACATTCTAGCAAACCTATCGCAGGAAGCAGAATGTAACTATTTTATGTACGAAATATCGGCGCCGAGGCCAGAGAGCCGCTCGACGAGCCCCTCATAGCCGCGATTGATTGAGTAGATGTTTCGAAGTATGGAGTGGCCGTGTGCGCCGAGCATAGCGATGAGGAGGATGGTGGCGGGACGGAGCGCGGGCGGGCAGACGAGTTCTGCGGGGCGGAGAGTTGTCTTTCCGGTGATATAGATGCGGTGCGGGTCGGCGAGGACCGTTTCAGCACCGAGTTTGTCGAGTTCGGTAAAGTAGATGGCGCGCTTTTCATATACCCAATCGTGAATGAGCGTCTGTCCTTCCGCTTGTGTCGCAATGACCGCAAAGAACGGGAGGTTGTCAATGTTGAGTCCCGGGTATGGGCGAGCATATACCTTTTCATGGAGAGCGCGGAGTTTTGACGGTTTGGTGGTGATGTCAACAAGCTTGGTGAGTCCATTTTCCGCGAGGTAGGGATTGGATGCTTTGTACCGAAAGCCCATTTTTTCAAGCTTGAGAAGCTCGAGTTCAAGAAAGTCGATAGGGCACCGCTCAATAGTGATAGAGGAGCCGGTGACAATTGCCGCTGCCAGAAAAAACATACTGTCGGTCGGGTCTTCAGAGAGTGTGTAGGTCACATCGGCGTTTATTTCTTTTACTCCCGTGATGGTGAGCGTGGTGGTGCCCACACCATCAATGGTGACGCCGAGCGACGTAAGGAACGCACAGAGCTCCTGCACCATGTAGTTTGCCGACGCATATTTAATAACGGTTGTACTTGGTGAAAGTGCGGCAGCCATGAGAACGTTTTCGGTAACCGTATCGCCCGATTCATAGAGTATGATTTCTTTCGGTTTCTTCAGCGACGTTTTTACGACATATTCGTCATTGGTCGTTTTTATGTTAACGCCAAAGTGTTCAAGTGCGTAGAAGTGAGGTCGTACCGTCCTGCTTCCAAGTTTGCATCCAGCGGATTGCGGAAGACTGAATTTTTTTGCCGCGTGTATAAGCGGCCCAATGAACATAATGATGGCACGGGTCCTTCGTGCCGCGTTTGCATCGATACCAGCAAGGTTTAGATTTTTGGGTGGAGTGATCACGACGTCATTTTTTTTCCATTCCACGCGAATACCAATACTCTCGAGTACTTCGATAATACGAAAGACTTCTTCAATACGCGGCATGTTTTTGAGTGTCGTTGTCCCACTATTGAGGAGTGACGCTGCGAGGAGTCCAACAGCACCGTTTTTTGAGGTATTTGTGGTAACACTCCCCGTAAGCTTCTTACCGCCTTCAATGGAGAGGTTCATTGTTTTTGTGTTCTTTGCCATACCCGGCAACTATACCCCGCTCGCGCTTTTGGCGCGAGCGGGGTATGCCCGTCCATTGCGAAAAGTCTAAAAATCTATACCATTAGGCGATGTTTGGAGCGCTCACACCAAAGGTGGGTATTGATCTTGGTACCACAAGTGTACTCGTGTACGTACCGCGACGTGGCATTGTGATGCACGAGCCATCGGTTGTTGCGGTGTCGGACAACAACCAGATTCTTGCCGTCGGTGATGAAGCAAAGCGTATGATCGGGCGTACGCCCGACAACATCAGGGCATACCGGCCGATGAAAGACGGCGTCATTGCCGACTATCGGGTAACGGAAGCAATGCTTCGCTATTTTTTAAAAAAGAGTTTGAACGTTTTTAATATCTTGCGTCCTGAAGTGCTCATTTCTGTACCTGCGGGGGTCACCTCGACCGAGAAGCGTGCGGTCGTCGAAGCGGCAATAAAAGCCGGTGCAAAAAATGCCTACGTGGTGAAAGAGCCAATTCTTGCTGCTATCGGTGCGGGGCTTCCTATTTATGAACCGCAGGGACATATGATTGTTGACTGCGGCGGCGGTACCATTGATGTGGCGGTGATATCGCTCGGCGGTATTGTGGCGGCCAATTCCGTGAAGTGCGCGGGGAATCGTATTGATGCTGCTATTGTCGATCATCTCAAAAAGACTCACAATCTCTCGATTGGAGAAAAGACGGCCGAAGATGTAAAAATCCACATTGGCTCGGCGCTTCCACTCGAAGAAGAGTTGCGTACAAACATAAAAGGGCGTGATACAGTTACAGGACTTCCGCGTACGGTTGAGGTACATACGAACGAAATTGTACGTGCTATTTCAAAGGAGCTCCGAGAGATGGTGAAGGCCATCAAGGATGTCTTTCAAGAGACGCCACCAGAACTCGCTGCGGACATAATCGATCACGGTATTATTCTCACCGGCGGCACATCACAGCTCCGCAACTTCCCGGAACTCATTAAGCGACGTACGGGCGTAAAAGCGATACTGACTGACCAAGCACTCTATTGCGTGGCAAAAGGAACAGGGATTGCACTTGAGCACCTCTCCACATACAAGCGCACTATCATGGCGAAGTAATATTTCCTAAATTATCAACGCGTGTTCGTGGTGTGTAGGTGCCACTCGGTGATACAATTGGAACAATTATGGCGGAGGTCTCTTCCAGTACCTTGGGTGGTGTTCGTAATGTGGCGCCGAGCGCGCTTTCATCCGATTTTGATGTGCGCAGCTGGCAAGGACTCACAAAACTTTTAAAGGCAGGTAAGGATTCGGGGATGGATCCAAGTGAGTATGCGCACTTTCGCAACCTCGTACTCTCGTACGCACAGGGAGGCGGTAGTGATAAAGCAATGGAGAGTGAAATTGCTTCAATAGCCTCGTCATTTAATCTTAAAGGTTCCCAGCAAACGCCTGTTGCTGATGTACCGAGAGCAGGGAAGAAGCCGGAACAACCGGCGCAACAGGCACCAAATGTTTCATCAACCGTAAGCACTGCAAGACCAGTGCGCGCGAACGGCACAGTGTTCAAAAAAACTCCGCACAGCACACCGCGACCGACTCCTCGTATCGGGAATGGATTTGGCGGAGCGTCACCCACGGATGCGAACCAAACGCAGGGTGTGCCAAATAATCTCCCGACTGCCACAAAAGCTGCAATGCCCGAGAGTGCACCGATACATGCTGTGGCTGACCAGCGACCGCCCGAGGAAAAGGTATCTCCAATAAAGACGCAGCCGCAACAAATGCCGGCCCCTCAACCAAAAAAAGAAGTAGTGCCGCCAGCTCCAAGAGTTCCTACACCGCCAACGCCACAGCCAACCCCTGCGCCGCCGATGCGATCGCTTGAGGAGAACCGCATGCGCATTGCTGATATTAAGCATGAAGTGAACGCGCGCGTGGGGAATCCGGTCACACTGGCGGCAGAAGACAATAAAGCCGGCAGGGCGTATATGACCGCGCTTCTTGCGGCAATGAAAGCGGTGAATGGGGGAGTGCCAAGTACGGTAGCGCCCGCGATGCAAGCGCTTGAAGCAGCGGCAAAACCACTCATGGAAATGATGCCGGGAGGAGCGACAGCTCTGCAAAATGAGCCCATCAAAAAGGAAGTTCCTGCTGCGGCAGAAAATAAGACTTCCTCGGAAAAGGAAACTAAAGTTCCGCAGAGAGCACCTGAGGTGACCCAAAACACACCTCCTCAACCTGCTCCAAAGCTGCCGCAGGTGGTAAGGCAAGCGTCGGAGCAGAACGTGCCGGCAAAACCGAAGGAGATAACACAGACTCCGCCACCAATACCGCCAAAGCCAATACAACAAACAGAACGAGCTGCTGCCATAGAAGCGCCGCCACAGCCGCCGACGCCAAAAAAGAAAGGGATCCTTCCGTCGTTGGTGAATGATATGTCTACGGAGAATACATCAATCGAGCGCGCACCGACTGCTTCTCCCGTTGAACCCACTGTCGCAAAGCAACCTTCCTCCGCTCCGGCAGAGCAGCCAACACCAAACGCGACCGGTGAAGACCGCCTCCATACATCCGAAGTCACGGACGGGCTCCATCAACTGCTCGCTGAATGGAAACTCTTTCAGTCGAGCGGTATTTTTGGCACGGGCCGTGGCGGAGAAAAACATCCGCTCTATAAGAAGCTCGCGCCACTCCCGATGTCTATTGTTGGGAAAGGAGCATGGGAAGGCGCAACACGAGATGCAATTTTTTCAATCAGAGATTATCTAAATGGCTGGCGAGAGGAGCAGGGCGTCGCCTATTTACCTGAGGAATCTTTCGAACACTATCTTCGAAGAGTCGTAGAACGTATCCTGCGCCGCCGCGCTTCGCGTTAGTGTGGCGTGAGTTTTCAGTTTCGTAGTGCATAATAGGATTATGGAGCATCACGCATTACTGTACGTAGGAAGTCTTTTGCATATTCTTGAAACACTCCCTAAAGACGAACGCGTTCCCGGCGCGGATGTTCGACATGTATTTCTTGATACATTTAGTATTGCCGATGCACGAGCACTCTCACACGAGGCAAACCTTCGCCCAATTGAACGAAGTGCACGGACATTTATCGTAGCGTTTAATAATGCCGGCCACGAAGCACAAAACGCACTTCTCAAGACGCTTGAGGAGCCTCCGGCAACGAGCAAGTTTCGGCTCATCGTGCCGCGTGAAGATGTGCTCATTGCAACAGTGCGTTCACGTGTTTCGGTGACTTCATTGCAAGGTGGCGGAGATGCAATCACTGGCGATGCGAGTACGTTTGTGGATGCCTCGTACAAGAATCGTTTGGCACTGGTCGCTGAGAAGACGAAAGAGAAAGACATGAACTGGGTACGTTCACTCCTCGACGGGCTTGAGATGTATGCAAGGGCACAAAAAGACGGGACGCTCATGGAAGAGCTCCTGTTTATACGAAGATACATTGAGAGCAAGGGAAGCTCAAAAAAAATGCTCCTCGAACATCTTGCGCTCACACTTCGGTAGTACCTTTTCACTTTGTGCTTTTCACTTTATACTGGTGTTATATGGCATACGATATTTCTAACTTTAAAAGCCGTGGTGCTGAGATTGAGTCGTGGCTCCAAAATGAGTTTTCAAGTATTCGAACGGGACAAGCAACGCCGGCCCTCCTTGATAGCGTGACGGTTGAGTCGTATGGTACGCGGGTACCTATTCAACAGATTGGGTCTATTGGAGTTGAGGACGCGAGAACGCTTCGCGTATCGGTGTGGGATGCGGGGCAAATCAAAGAGGTGGAGAAAGCGATTATCGACGCCGATCTCGGTCTTTCTGTGGTAGTGGATGATCGAGGTCTTCGCGTTGTATTTCCTGACCTTACTTCCGAACGTAGGGAAGATCTCGTGAAGGTTGCAAAAGCAAAATTTGAAGAGGCGCGTGTTCGTTTGCGCGGTGCACGTGATGACGCGATAAAGAAGATGGAAGCGGAAGGTCAAAGTGAAGACGAAACATTTCGAGCGAAAGAAGAAATCCAAAAACAGATGGATTCGTGTGGTGCGGCACTCCAAAAAATATTTGAAACAAAGGAGTCAGAAATTAAAGGCTAGGTATGGCGATACTGACATTTCTCGTTGTTCTCTTTGTGCTCGTGCTGGTACATGAATTCGGACACTTCGCAGTGGCAAAACTTACCGGAATGCGCGTTGACGAGTTTGGGATTGGTTTTCCGCCGAGACTCTTTGGGATTAAAAGAGGAGAGACCACCTATTCACTTAACCTCTTTCCAATTGGTGGTTTTGTAAAGATTCTGGGAGAAAACGGTGGTGAGGAAATTGGGGAGAGCGATCGGGCGCGCGCCTTCGGCGCGCGCCCGAAGCTCGCCCAAGCGGCAGTACTCGTGGCCGGTGTAGCAATGAATGTACTCCTGGCGTGGGTGCTCTTTGTCGTACTCTTTATGGTAGGGACTCCTTCCGTGGTGTCCGAATCGGAAGCAACGTCGGCGGCAGTTCTCACCATCACCGATGTACTTCCCGATGGTCCCGCGGCTGCCGCTGGTATCCCCGTTGCTGCCACGATTGAGGGTGTGGCTGCAGGAGATGAACAGCTCGAAGGAACGCTCACACCAAACTCTTTCAGTTCGTTTATCGCCTCGCATCAGGGTGAAGCAGTTACGGTAGTGTATCTGGCTGAGGGGAAGGAAAAGTCCGCGGTACTCACACCACAGCAGGGAGTACTGCCCGGTAGCGGCGATCGGGTTGCGGTCGGCATAGGTCTTGCACTCGTTGAAGATGTTCCATACTCATTTTCTGCAGCTATCAAAGAAGGTACTGTGCTCACCGGAACAACACTTGCAGGAATTACCGTTGGCCTTGGTGGACTTATAGTAGACGCACTTCATTTACACGCTGACTTTTCAAGCGTTGCCGGCCCTGTAGGTATTGTTGGTCTTGTAGGCGAGGCGTCTTCGTATGGGTTTGCGGCACTCCTAATGTTTACCGCATTCATTTCACTTAATCTTGCCGTCATCAACCTCATTCCATTTCCCGCACTCGATGGAGGACGACTCATTATGGTACTTATTGAGGCGGTTAAAGGCACGCCAATACGACCGCAAGTGGCGGGTACACTCAATGCATTTGGGTTTGCACTTCTGATTTTTCTTATGATAGCCGTTACCTATAACGACATCCTTCGAATCTTATAAAATTACCCAGCTTCTTCAGCGTGTGGAGGGCCACTTTTTGACCGAGCCGTCTTTTGGCGGTAGAATAGTTGAATAAAAGAGCGCGAAAATCTCTGATTTTCGCGCTTATGGAGGCTTATGCGTCAATCACAACTCTTTACCAAAACACGAAAAGAAGCGCCGGCTGACGAAGTATCAAAGAACGCGCAGCTCCTTATCCGTGCGGGATATATTCATAAAGAAATGGCAGGGGTATATGCCTTTCTTCCACTTGGTTTACGGACACTTGAAAAAATCAAACAGATTGTACGAGAGGAGATGAACACGGTTGGAGGCCAAGAGTTGATTATGACATCGCTCCAAAACAAAGATCTATGGGAGCGTACCAAGCGTTGGTCGGATGACGTGGTGGATTGCTGGTTTAAATCAGAACTCAAAGCGGGTGGTGAAGTCGGACTTGCTTGGAGTCACGAGGAGCCAATTGGGGAAATGATGAAAAACTACATCAGTAGTTATAAAGATCTACCAGTGTATGTTTATCAGTTCCAGACAAAGCTTCGGAATGAACTCCGTGCCAAGAGTGGCGTCATGCGCGGCCGGGAGTTTGTGATGAAGGATATGTACTCATTCTGCAAAGACGAAACAGACCATAATGCATTCTATGAAGCGTCAAAAGGTGCGTATATGAAAGTATTTGAACGCCTTGGTATCGGTGAAGATACTTTTATCACCTTTGCACCTGGGGGTGCGTTTACTGAATTTAGCCATGAGTTTCAGACCATCAGTGAAGCAGGAGAAGACGTCTCTTTTGTAAGTCGTAATAAAAAAATCGCCATCAACGCTGAAGTGATGAGTGATGATACGTGTGAAGAGCTTGGTGTCAGCAGAGATGAACTCGAGGAAGTGAAGACTGCTGAGGTGGGGAACATCTTCAACTTCGGTAGACAAAAGGCGGAAGACCTTGGACTTACCTTTAAAAATGAAGCCGGTGAAAATATTCCTGTGTGGATGGGATCTTATGGCATAGGCGTGACCAGACTCGTTGGCCTTCTTGTTGAAAAATTTGCGGATGAAAAAGGAATCGTGTGGCCGGAGAGTGTTGCGCCGTTCCAAGTGCACCTTGTGGGTCTCAATAACGATGACGCAGAAGTGCGTGACTACACCGATGGAATATACGAAGCGCTCAAAAAACGCGGGGTCGAAGTACTCTATGATGACCGGGACGCCCGCCCTGGAGAAAAGTTTGCCGACAGCGACCTCATCGGTATTCCGCATCGAGTGGTGGTAAGCCTGAAAACCAAAAACGAGGGCAAATTTGAGCACGTAGCGCGAAGTGACGGGGAGACTGCATTCTTAACCGAAGAAGAGTTGCTCACAAAATTTGCGTAAAATGATCAAACGACTGTCTAAACTATTTGAACGTGCCCTCTCAAGAGTGTCGACTGACATTGCGATTGATCTTGGAACAGCAAACACACTCGTGTACCTCAAAGGAAAGGGGGTGGTGCTCAATGAGCCGACGATTGTTGCAATAAATAAAAAGACCGGCCAGCTCGTTGCCGTCGGAAATGAGGCAAAGACAATGCTGGGGAGGACACCGGAGCACATTGAGGTGGTTCGGCCGCTCGTGGACGGGGTAATATCTGACTTCGAGGTAACGGAAGAGATGTTTTCGTATCTTATTTCAAAGGTGCAGGAGGGGTCGCGATCACTCGTTGCACCGCGAATGCTTATCGGTGTGCCGTCCGGCATTACAAATGTTGAGATGCGCGCGGTGCGCGATGCCGCGAGGAACGCGGGCGCTCGCGACGTATTTCTTATTGAAGAACCTGTTGCGGCGGCTATCGGTGCGAAACTCGCCATTCATAAAGCAGAGGGAAACATGATTATCGATATCGGCGGGGGTACAACCGACATCGCCGTACTCTCCCTCAACGGAATCGTCACCTCGCGAAATCTAAAAGTTGCCGGGGATCGACTCAACCAAGACATTGTTTCCTACATTCGTAACCAATTTAAAGTACTCGTTGGTGATAAAACCGCTGAGGAAACAAAAATACTACTCGCGTCTGTCGAAGAAGACAGCGAGACAAAAGAGATGGTGGTACGCGGCCGTGATGTGGTGACGGGTCTCCCCCGTGAAGTTATCATTACCGGCACTGATATTCGCGACGCCATCGCGTCGTCTATTCATTCGATGGTTGAGGCTGTTCGCGACGTTATTGAGCAAACACCGCCTGAAGTACTTGCTGATATCATGCGGCGCGGTATCTATCTGTCCGGAGGCGGAGCGCTCATTCCCGGTGTAGCAGAGCTGCTCGAGGAAGTTCTCAAGGTTCCAGTGGTGGTGGTTTCCGATCCGCTTCGGGCAGTGATACGCGGGAATGGTATGGTCGTAGAAAATTTTGATACGTATGAAGAACTTCTCATCGAAAAAGAAGGCGAACTTTCGCCGCAGCTCTAATCAGAGCGTATACCGCGCCATCGCGGGGGTTTGTTTTGCGCTCGTGTGCGTCTTTTTGTTTAAAAGCTTCGGAGGTTCATTTATTGCGAGTGCCACGACACCGCTTTTTTATTTTCAAAAATGGGTTTCTGAATCTTCAGGAACCATTCCTTCATATATTCGAGACCGAAATACGCTCGTTGCAGAGCTTGAATCACTCCGCAGAAAAAACGATGAGTTTGCGGGAGCTGACGACTACAGAAAAGTGTTGGAGAGTGAAAATGAGCGTTTGCGAAAACTCCTCCGTGACGGGGAAGTCTCTCCACGCATTGTCGCGGGCGTAATTGCGAGGCCGCCGCACCTTCCATACGATGGACTTCTGATTGATAAAGGTTCAAGTGACGGGATTAAAGAAGGTGGCGTGGTGTATCTCTCTTACGACAATGTGGTCGGCGTTGTGCAGAAGGTCTTTACAGACAGCGCGTTCGTGGTTTTGTTTTCTACTCCCGGTATTGAAACAACCGTCTACATTCTCGGCCCCAATATATACACCACGGCGATCGGGGAAGGAGATGGGAGTGTGCGTGTGAGCGTGCCGCAAGGAGTGCCACTAACGGAGGGAGATGTGGTACTGCTCCCCTCACTCAGGCGTGGCATACTGGGGAAAATAGGATCGGTTGAGTCGGGCGAAGCTGAGCCGGAGCAATATGGATATATTACGATGAGCCCGTCACTTCAATCGGCGCATACTGTTGCGGTGGGAACAGAAGTCCAAACACCGGTGTCGTTTGAGGAGGCAACGCAATTTGTGGAAGAATATACGGAGGAACTCTTTGTCGTACCGGTTCCAGAAGAGATGCAGAGTAACGATTCTCCGCAAGGGGATACAGAGGACACAGCAACAAGTTCTGAAGCTTTGAATTAACATGACACTTCGCATCATCACACTCGTAGTTCTTATATTGCTCGGGTATTTCACGCCAATCTGGCTCTTTGCCATTGGAAGCGCCTTTTATGCTCTCTACTGGAAGAGTGGCGCGGAACCGCTCATCATCGCGGTGCTTATCGATGTGCAGTTTGGGAGCACCGCCTTCCCGTGGGGATATCTCTATACGCTCAGTGTGGGGGTGCTCGTTATTGCCACATTCTTTATTCGGCCCTATATGCGCACGTATGCATAGGTAGATGTGCTTTATGAGACTCTTCCGTAGACGTAAAACAAAAAAGGAGAAGCTTTCGTTTGAAGAGATTTTGATTGAATCTTCAAATTTGCCTTCGTTCAACATGCTTCGCATGGAGGGGCGCATTGAAAAGCCGATTTCGGCGAGAAGCATTTATATGGTTGGGGCGGTCTTCGTGCTTATTGCACTTGCGTTCGCAGCGCGCCTCGGGTTTTTGCAGGTGGTACGCGGGGAGTCATATGCACTCCAGAGTGCTGAGAACAGCCTTCGACACAAACTTATTGTTGCGGAGCGCGGTGTGATTTACGATCGCACCGGTGAGCCGCTTGCGTGGAATGAACTCGACCACTCCGGCGCGTACGACTTCCCGGTACGTGCCTATACTGACAGAAGAGGACTCGGCCAATTCATCGGGTACGTGAGTTATCCTCAGAAGGACTCTTCGGGCGTGTACTATCGTACCGAGTATAAAGGACGAAGCGGAATTGAAGAAGCATATAACGCGCTGCTGCAAGGCAGGAACGGCACACAGCTGGTGGAGACCACTGCGCACGGTGAGGTAATTTCAGAAGGTGTGATCGAGCGCCCAACGCCGGGTACCAAACTTGTCGCGTCGATTGACGCCGCTCTCTCGGAGGCAATGCACGATCTTATTGCGACCACCACAGTTAAGCAAGGTTTTCGAAGTGGTGCGGGAGCAATTATGGACGTACACACAGGAGAACTGCTCGCACTGACAAGTTATCCCTCATACGATCCCGAGGTGCTGGCTGATGGAGATGACGTTGAGACGATTGCGTCGTACAACACCGATGAACGGTTTCCGTTTCTAAATAAAATTATTGGAGGGGCCTACACACCGGGCTCAATCGTAAAACCGTTTGTCGCGTATGGAGCTCTTGTTGAAGACATTATTGATCCGATGAAGATTATTGTCTCAAACGGGCAACTTGTGTTGCCAAATCCGTACGATCCCGACAATCCCTCAATCTTTAAAGATTGGCGTGTTCAGGGGCCAATGACGATGCGTGACGCTATAGCGTTCTCCTCGAACGTATACTTCTTTACCATCGGCGGAGGTTTTGAAGACCAGGAAGGACTTGGTATTACTCGCCTCTATAAGTATTTTAAGAAATTTGCACTTGGTGATCGCACCGGAATTCCGCTTGGAGGAGAAATTGAAGGTGTGGTACCGAATCCTGAGTGGAAGCAAGAGACATTTGACGATGACTGGCGACTTGGTGATACGTACAACACCTCCATCGGTCAATTTGGTTTTCTTGTGACGCCGATTCAGATGCTTCGCGCATACGCCGCGATTGCCAACGGTGGGACACTTGTGACGCCGCAGGTACTCCTTGGTTCGCGCGGTGACACAATGAATATCGACCTTGATACGGAAAAACTCAAAGTGGTGACGGAAGGGATGCGTCGTACGGTCATTCAAGAGAGAGGTACGGCACGCGCGCTTGAGCGCAGTGATATTGCGATCGCGGCAAAGTCGGGAACTGCTGAACTCGGTGCATCAAAGAGCAGAGTGAACTCTTGGATTTCGGGGTATTTCCCCTACGAAAATCCACAGTACGTCTTTATTCTTTTTATGGAAGACGGTCCGCGAGCGAACCGTGTCGGTGCGAGTACCGTGATGGGAAAGGTGTTCGATTGGATGGCAGAGAATCGTCCGGAATATTTAGAGCTTGTGTCAAAACCCTCCGAGCTTTAAAAGTTTTCAAAATTCTGGGCAAAAAATTGAGAAAATTTTGAGCCATACCGAGGTACGGTAAGAAATTTTAACGGTTTTTTGACTGAATTTTGGCAACTGACAAGCCGGAACAAAACATTACACAATTTCTTGAATATCTTGTGTAGGGTTTTGAAACGAGCTCCAGTCTTGATAATGGATAAGAGCCTCGACGTTGACCAAGGGCTGTAAGTCCGTATAATAGGGCAACGTTTTTCCAAGAGTAGGCTATTTGAACGTTTTGCAATACAATTACTTCACTTCATATCACTATGACAGACACACAAGATTCATTTCTCACACCTGAGAAATTTGAAGGCCTTAAAAAAGAGCTTGAACACCTCAAAACCGTACGGCGAAAGGAGGTGGCGGAGTCACTTGAGTACGCACGAAGTCTTGGTGATCTCTCCGAAAATGCCGAGTACCAAGAAGCGCGTGATATGCAGGCGGCTATCGAAGAGCGCATCAGCCATCTTGAAAAGGTGATTAAGGAAGCAAAGATTGTCGCTCACACAAAGAAGGGCGACATCGTCGGGCTCGGTTCAGAAGTGACCATTCAGAAGGATAAGGAAAAAGAGGCGCGCACCTACACCATTGTGGGTTCTGAAGAGGCGAATATACACGAACACAAACTCTCGTACCTCTCACCACTCGGTGAGGCGCTTATGGGGAAGGCAAAGGGTGACTCATTTACGTTTGATACACCGGGAGGGAAGCAGGCGTATAAGGTACTCAAGGTAAGCTAAATCTTTTAAAACCCGAGACCTGCTGCGTTGTTGGCCTGCGGTACTCCCTCACAATATTTCTTTATATTGCTCGGTATGTTCCTCGGCCACGCCTTGCACCTCATCGAGTTTTAATAGATTTTGAAATGGCTTCTAAAGAAAAGCCCGGCGCCGCAGGCGCCGGGCTTTTCTTTTCCTCCGCCCCGCGGTATTCTGGTTTTTATGTTTTGGGCAGAGAAAATCGCAAACGAGGTCATAGAGCGAAATAAAGATCGCATTAATGCGGGGGAGCCTATTGTGGTACGCGATGAAAAGACGGCGTCGGGTCACGTACACGTGGGATCACTGCGAAGCGCGGCGCTTCATGCAATTGTTGCTGATGTCCTTCGCACCAGGGGCTTAAAGACGAATTTTTTCTTTGAGATAAATGATTTTGACCCGATGGATGGCATCCCGAGTTATTTAAATGAAAGTGAGTATCAAAAATACATGGGTGTACCGCTCTGCAATATTCCGTCACCTGAGCCGGGATACGATAACTTCGCTGAATTGTATGGACAAGAGTATGTCCGTATTTTGGAGGAAATTGGTTTTGGCGCTGAAATATATCGGGCGAGCGAGTTGTATCGGTCGGGAGCGATGAATGATGTTATGAGAAAGGCGCTCGATGGTCGCGAAAAGATTATCGAGATCGATCGGCGCATTTCCGGCAGTCAGCGTAGTGACGACTGGTATCCCATAAATGTGATTTGTGAAAAATGTGGGAACCTTAGTGCTACCAAGGTGAGTGACTGGGACGGAGAGACGGTGGCGTATACGTGTAGTAGCGACACCATCGACTGGGCGGAGGGGTGTGGCCACAGTGGTCGTATTTCACCGTTTGATGGTAATGCAAAATTTGGTTGGAAGACAGACTGGGCCGCTAAGTTTGTGGTCAAAGACGTACAATTTGAAGGTGGTGGTAAAGATCACTATACAAAGGGTGGATCACGTCAGGTTTCTGAGGCCATTTGTCGTGAGGTGTTTTTGCACGAGCCGCCGTATGGCGTCTTCAATGAATTTTTCCTCGTTGGCGGCAAGAAGATGTCATCTTCAAAAGGAAATGCGGCAACGGCGCGCGAGATGGCCGATCTCTTGCCGCCGCATATTCTCCGGCTACTCCTTCTTCGTACCAACATAAACCGACAGATTAATTTTGACCCATCGGGTGACGCAATACCGGTGCTTTTTGACACATACGATCGATTTGCAAAACTGTACTTCGACGGCGAGGAGGGAGACGATCGCGCGGTGTTCGAATACGCACACATGCCGGAAGAGCGAGCGACGGTAACAGAGCACTTCCTTCCACGCTTTTCGCAAATTGCGTTTTTGGTACAGATGCCACACATGGATGTTGAAGAGGAAGTAGAAAAGATGAAGGAGGCGCCACTCACTGACGAAGATAAGAAAGAAATTGTACTTCGAAGTGACTATGCAAAGCGGTGGCTTGACGGTTACGCCGACGACAAATTTGTCTTTACACTTGCTAAAAAAATTCCTGAATCTGCGGACAGCCTCTCAGCTGCACAAAAAGATGCTCTCGAACTTTTTGCAGAAAAACTGGAAGCTGCAAAAGATTACGACGGACAGACAATTCACGAACTTACCCACGAAGTGAAAGAGGAGTCGGGCCTCACACCACAAGAATTTTTCTCCGCAATCTACACCGTATTTCTCGATAAAGATCACGGTCCAAAGGTGGGTTGGTTCCTCTCAACGCTCGACAAGGAGTTTGTCATCACACGCCTCCGCCTCAGTTGACTTTAAGTCGCCTAAATTATACAAATAGCTTTAGAAGTCGAGCACAATTACTCGGCAGAAACAGGGAGAAATCTGATGGAAGATGATGGAATGGTTCCCGATCCGCGTACTCTCGTGGTTGCAAGGAATTTCGGCAGCATAGTTTGGACGCTTGCCAGTATCATGGTGGCGTCAATTCTTACGGTAGCTTTCGTCCTTGTGGTGACATGGAGCGGAATGACAGAAGAGGTAAAAAACTTCTCTGTTACTGTCGGAGTCGCCGGATGCACGCTTGTTGTTTTTGGTGTGCTGGTGGTGATTCATAGAATCTGGGTGAATACGGATACCATGGGTGAGCTTTTCAAAGCCAAACTTGCTAGAATAGATGAAATCCAGACGAACTACCGCGTGACGCTCAGGGCTCTCGGAGAAAGAGCCGTCAAAGACGTTATCTACCAATTTCAATCAGAGCTCGAAGTATTGGAGCAGGAAAGGCGCGAGCTTGTCGAAAGTGATAGCGAAGCGTCTCAGGACATATATACATTGAAGGAACTCGATGGACGGATCGATGTAAAAAAGGAACGTCTCGCGAAACTCCTTTTTGTCGCCAAAGAACTCCGCGTTCGTTGTCCTTCACCTCCAGGTTTTCCTCCGGGCATGGAACTCACTCTCAGCGAGAGAGCGGGTGAGCGTTCAAACGATTCTCGGTCGTCGGAAGGAAGAGGTTCGAAAGAACAGGCAGAAGGTGTCGCCACACAAACGATCAACTCACCGGGTGCGCCTAAGCCGCCTGGATGGGCTGCGGAGCTCGCTAAAAAAGGTTTAAAAAAACCGGACGAAGGAACTCCGGACGAGGCATGACGATACATCATCCTCGAAGCAGAACAGTAGCAGGCGCCTAACAGCGCCTGCGTTTTTTATTTGCGTGAGTGGTTGTGTATAACTATGGGTAGTGGTGGGATGGAGTGGTATATACTGGCAACGTGGTGGGAGATAGTGGTAGACTGGTTCACAAGAAGCGACGGATTCAAATTAATGTTTCGTTTCTCGTGAACTAGTCACCATTGAGGGATTTAAAAATCTTTCATATACAAGGCACTCGTGAGGAATGAACTGAGCAATATAAAGAAATATTGTGAGGGAGTACCGGAGCGAGTAACGAAGTAGATGGTGATTTTTAAATTCATCAAGACATGTTGATCGGCGAATATACACACTCAATCGATACCAAAAAGCGCCTCTCGCTTCCTGCAAAGTGGCGAAAGGAACTTGGTAAGAAGCTGGTGGTGACGCGCGGACTCGACAATTGTCTGTTTATCTATCCGCAGCAGGAGTGGAAGAAGATCACCGAGAAAATCGGTCAGCTTCCACTCGGGCAAGCGGATACGAGAGGTTTCAACCGATTCTTCCTTTCGGGAGCGGTTGAAGTGGAGGTAGATTCCGTAGGACGTATTCTCGTTCCGGACTTCTTAAAGGAGTTTGCGGGACTCGCTGCAAAAGTGGTGCTCGCAGGTATCCACGATCGCGTGGAGATTTGGGACGAGAAAAGATGGACGAGCTATAAACGTCGTGTTGAGAAAGAGGCTGATACATTGGCCGAAAAACTTGGCACGATAGGCGTTCTCTAAGTATTTTTGGCACTGTCCTTTGTTAAAGCAGCGATTTCTTCAGCACCTTAGGTAATCTAAGGCTTTCTCTGAAATCTTGCTTTGCCTCAGACAGCACTCAAAAATCCTAGAGACCGAGGGTGTAACTGAAACGATATGGAAATGCATCTGACGGTAATGAAAAGAGAAGCTGTTGAGGCGCTCAATATACATCCGAGTGATGTCATTGTCGACGCAACGCTCGGGAGTGGTGGCCACGGGGAAGCGATTCTTAAAAAGCTTGATGAGCACGGGACGCTCATAGCACTCGACGTTGATAGTAGCGCCACAGAGGCGGCAGAGAAGTTACTCCGCGGCACTGCAACCGTACGTATCGTGAATCGTAACTTCCGTGAACTCGGAGACGTACTTCAAGAACTCGGTATTCCGGAAGTTGATGGGATACTCGCAGATCTTGGGTGGCGCATGGAGCAGTTCTCGGGAAGTGGTAAAGGTTTTTCATTCAAGGTGGATGAAGAACTTCTCATGACCTACGGTAACCCGGGCGAGTACACCTGTACTGCGCGCGACATTGTAAATGATTGGGACGAGCGCGACATCGCAAATGTGCTCAAAGGATACGGCGAAGAACGATTTTCTCGGCGTATCGCAGAGCGCATCGTAAGGACGCGTCAAGAAACGCCAATTGAGACCTCGGGGCAGCTTGCCGACATTGTCTCGGCGGCGGTACCGGCGTTTCGAAGGAGGGGGAAGACCCATCCTGCGACACAAACGTTTCAGGCACTTCGTATTGCGGCAAATGACGAACTCGGCGCACTGACCGATTTCCTCGAAACTGCGGTAACGCATCTCGCATCGGGAGGTAGGCTCGCAATTATCACCTTCCATAGCATTGAAGACAGAATCGTGAAGCAGACATTTCGGTCACTTCAGGATAAAGAAAAGGGAACGGTTATTACCAAAAAACCAATGACCTCGACGGATGAAGAAATCCGAGACAATCCAAGAGCACGAAGTGCAAAGCTGAGAATCTTTGAAAAATCATAAAACACCAAAACATACATGACACACCATCCAAAAGCAAAAGCCATCTGTGCACGTGAACGAACGTGGGTTCTTTCGCTGTGCGGCGTGCTGTGTCTTGTGTTCGCCCTTTACATATATATGGTGATCTCGTCGGTGGTCCAGGTCGTGGTGCGCCAGGAGATGGATAAAGATATTACTGAAGTGAAGCAACACCTTGCCGCACTCCAAACAGAGTATATGGAGACGCAGCAAAGCATGAGCCAGGAAATTGCCTTCCAGAGAGGGTATGTACCGGCTTCATCAAAAATATATATACACGAAGCGCCGGATTCGCTCGCGCTCTCTGCACGTAGGGAAGAATAGCGTCCGTCGTGTATAGTGTTTTTGAATGAGAGCCAAAGCAATAGTCAGAATTCGTATCGTGACCGCCGGCGTACTCCTGATCGCCGTTATTCTCATTGGGCGCCTCTACGACCTCCAGGTGCGCAAGGGCGAGGCTTACCAGGAAAAGGGAGAACAGCAATATGTCCACACGGTCACCGAGCTCTTCGATCGCGGTGATATTTACTTTACGTCAAAAAACGACGAGCTCTTTGCTGCGGCCACCATTGAGCCCGGCTATGTACTCGCGGTCAATCCAAAACATATTGCAGATCCGAGCAAAGTGTACGAGGCACTCTCAGCGGTGGTACCGCTCGATAGAGAAGATTTTTTAGTACAGGCGAATAAGAAAGATCGTACGTACGTCGAAATTAAACAGAAGCTCGACGAAGCAACAGCGGATAAAATAAGCGCCCTTGATCTCTACGGTGTTCAGCTCTACAAGACGCAGTGGCGTGCATACGGGGGAGACACACTTGCGGCGCGAACGATTGGATTTGTCGGGTATAGCGGCGACACACTCCATGGTCTCTACGGTCTTGAACGATACTACGACAACGTCTTGCTCCGCGATGACAAACATCTATCCGTTAACTTTTTTGCGGAGATATTTGGAAATGTGAGTGATGCACTCTACGATGTGAGACCAAAAGAAGAGGGTGATGTCGTCACCAGTATAGAGCCGACAGTCGCTCAAATGCTCGACAGGACCCTTGAAGATACAAAGGAAAAATGGGGAAGCAAAGTCACGGGCGGAATCATTATCAACCCTAAGGACGGAAGTATTTATGCACTCAGCATCGCACCGTCGTTCAATCTCAACGACCGAAGCGGTGTCGGTATCGACCGATTTAACAACCCGCTTGTTGAGAGTGTGTACGAGATGGGGTCAATCATTAAGCCACTGACGATGGCTGCGGGGATCGATGCGGGCGCCGTTACACCGACATCGACGTACTATGATCCAGGATGCCGAGAGCTCGACGACTTCACTTTTTGTAACTACGACGGACGAGGGCGGGGTACGGTGCCCATGCAAGAGGTACTCAACCAATCGCTCAACACCGGTGTTGCGTATGTGGTTGAGGCAATGGGGAAAGACCGATTTCGTGACTACTTTACAAAACTGAAGCTTGGGAGTGAAACGGGTATTGATCTTCCCGGAGAAGTACACGGACTCGTCAACAACTTGCAGAGTCCGCGCGACATTGAGTATGCGACAGCGTCCTTTGGGCAAGGTATCGCCATGACACCAATTGAGACGGTTCGCGCGCTCGCAACACTCGCAAACGGGGGTACGCTCATTACACCACATATTGCCAAAGAGATTCGCTACGAGAACGGTGAGACGCACGAGGTAAGCTTTCCTCCGGGAGAACGCGTGTATAGTGAGGAAACAAGCGAAACAATCACCCGAATGCTCGTCACGGTCGTCGATGAGGCCCTTGCCGGCGGTACTGTTGCGCTCCCGTGCTATAGCGTGGCGGCGAAGACCGGTACGGCGCAAATTGCGGATCATGACAATGGCGGGTATTATGGTGATAAGTACCTCCACTCGTTCTTTGGCTATTTTCCGGCCTATGATCCGCAGTTTCTCATCTTCTTGTATACTGTGGAGCCGCAAGATGTTCGGTATGCGTCGCAGACGCTCACGGAACCGTTTATGAGTTTGGTACGATTTTTGATTAACTACTACGATATTCCCCCGGACCGATAATTATGTCCTCAAAATTACGCAATCTACTTCGTTATGTATCGGAAAATAACACTCATCGTATTACAGAGGTACGCCTCGCATTACTTTCCTTACATGCCTTGTATCTAACGCAATTTTGAGGACATAATGTAAAACGAACTCTCAGTCACATCCATGAAATCCTTCTTTAAATCTTTTGTTGTTGCAGCTCTCACGTTTGAAGCAAAGCTCTTACTTCGCCGTACCAAACCGACGATTATCGCGGTGACCGGGAATGTCGGAAAGACGTCTGTGAAAGACGCTATCTATACGGCCATACGCGCGCGCGTACATACGAGAAAGAGTGAGAAGAGCTACAACTCAGAGCTGGGTGTCCCGCTCTCAGTACTCGGACTCCAAAATGCGTGGAGCAACCCACTGAGGTGGCTTAAGAATTTGATAGATGGACTGATCATCGCGCTCTTCCCGGGAAAGTACCCGCACGTGCTCGTACTTGAAATGGGTGTTGACCGTCCGGGTGATATGGACCGCCTCACTGAGTGGATCAAGCCCGATGTGGTGGTGCTCACGCGTCTTCCGGATGTGCCGGTGCATGTTGAATTTTTTGATTCTCCCGAGGCAGTTATTGAGGAGAAGTTAAAGCTCGTGCATGCGCTCAAAACTGACGGCGTCCTCGTTTTCAATAATGACGACATGAAAGTCGTTGAAGTGGCAAAAGAGACACTGCAGAGATCTATCGGGTACAGTCGCTACTCACTCTCGCAGTTTACGGGCTCTGCCGATAAAACGATTTACGAAGACGGCAAGGCCGTTGGATTTGAATTTGTATTGACGCATGAAGAAAAATCAACACTCGTTCGTATTACTGGTTCTCTCGGCATCCAACACGTGTACAACTATGCTGCAGGCGCGGCGGTCGCATCAATTTTTGATATGAGTATTGAAGAAGCAGCAGAAGCGCTGGAGGGCCACACACCACCTCCGGGCCGCATGCGACTGATTGATGGTGTGAAAGATACACTCATTATCGATGATACATACAATTCCTCACCAACAGCGTGTGAGCGTTCGCTCCATACGCTTCGGGAGCTAAAGGGCGTACGTCGTCGTATTGCGGTACTTGGCGATATGATGGAGCTCGGGCAGTATTCGGTAGAGCAGCATAATAAGGTGGGCAAGTATGTCGCTGCGTCCGCTGATATGCTCGTGACGCTCGGTGTCCGCGCCCGCGGCTTCGCCGCGGGCGCCCTCGCGCATGGCATGAGCGAGAAGCATATCTTTCAATACGACGACATAGTGCGCGCCGGAAACGAGCTCGAAGACATGCTCGAGCCGGGAGACGTGGTGCTCATCAAAGGTTCTCAGAGTATCCGCGCGGAACGCATCGTTGAAGAAATTATGGCGGAGCCGGAGAAAGCCGGTGAACTTCTCGTGCGCCAGAGCCCGATGTGGAAGAAGATTCCGTAAATTACTCCTTTGCGAGCTCAACCAGTTTTTGAATGGTATTTATATTTCGCATGGTGCCACTCTTGGCACATGTAGGGAGTTTCAGTTTGGAGCGCCCCATACCATCGGGGTAGTGGATGTACACTTCGTGCGTTAGTGTGTGCACCGTTTCGTTTCCCGGTGTGGAGACGTCATTTTTAAAATCTTTCGGCACGGCTTCTTTGAAAAAGATGACGCCGACTTTCTTTGGATCCGCTTTTGGGAACGGGTTTTTGGCAAGCACAGCTCGCAGCTCTTTCTGACTGCGCACCATGACGGCTATATGTTTTTGCATGTGTGCTTCGATTTCTTTCTCCAACTTTTTTGTTACAGCGCCTTTGCTCAATGCGCTCTCGAAGACGACATTTCCGCTTTGAATATAGGTACGAACGTTTTCCATACCCGCTTTTTCAGCGAGGTCACGAAGCTCCGCCATCGGTAGCTTTGCCTGCCCACCAACGTTAATGCCACGTAGGAGTGCAATATATGTTGTCATACCTCGAGTATACCGCGTTCAAAATACAAAAAACCGGTGCGCGAGGGAAAGAAATCCCCGCGCACCGGCCTGCCGCTGGCGAAACGGCGTCAGAGAAAGGTACCGTCGTCGATCCCGGTAACGAGAGAAACGATTGCTCGGAATTCCTTTTTGAATCCCCGACGTTCCATTTCCTCGTTGGCCACTGCAACGGAAATTAATCCCATCTGAATCAGAAGTGCGAATCGGTAGAACTCATGGACTTCCATAGGGAGTTCCGAAAGTGAGATATGGGGACTCCCGTCTGGATTGTGCGTAGTGAGCTCCTGAAGATCAAAATCTTTTTGAGGTCTACCGAATCGAGTACAGGTTTGCAGGAATCCATGTCTCGTATAGACGAGGTACGAACCGTGACACTCAGGGGCGAATTGTTCGCATAATTTGGGGAAACTCCTCCTCACGACATCAATGAGGCGAGAAGTTTCGTTAATTAAGTCCATTAGCGTCGTTCCTTCTGTTTTTTAAACCTACGTGTAGCGAGTAGGTTTATGTTCAGGTTCAACCCAGATTATGCAATATTTTAGTGTTTGGCGCAAGATGCGGTAAAGGTTGTATACAAAAAACAAAAGCGCCCGCTCGCAAGGATTTATCCTTGCGAGCGAGCACTGTTCAGGACGCGAGCGCGACGTTGTTGGTGAATATCGGCGGGCCATCTTCCCATAGGTTGCTCACCAGAGCGCAAGTGTCCCGAAAGAGTTCTGCGCAGATGAACTTCTTAGCCTCCTCCATCGCTTCCACATACGAAGTCCATTTCATGAAAACTCCGAGCGAAAGACAGAAGGCGCGCGCCACTTCTTCCGGTACTCCTGCGAGCGTTAGCATATGGCGCTCGCCGAAGCAAACGGTGATGCAAAGCTCATGCCGAGCAGGTTCCTCGCCGATGAGAATCCGAGTCGCCTCGTCGCTTTGCTGCACAAAGCGCGTCCGACTCTGCTGTAGTGCAAGCGTGGCGTACTCAAAAATCCTCGCTGCACTCAGACGGCCGATGATTGCGCCATCGATTAGCTTTCCGCTCTCGCGGCAGAAGAGGATGCCTCCGTTGTAGTCCGTGCAGTACTTTTTGAGTACTACACCCATGCTCCCTTGCGCGACTTTGAACATCTCGTCGATGTCGGGCAGGGCGGAAGTCGTCTTATTTTCACAGGTCGTCATTTCAACTCCTTTCGGCCCGAAGGCCGTACGCTGTTACTGGAGAGGGAACTAAATATGCTTTAAATTATACAACATTTCCAATAATTTGCAAGCTTTTTCTTCGAAAACAAAAGTGTTTTTTGGTGAGCCTACGGGGAATGATCCTGACGGTTTCTAAACTCACTCCGTTCGTTAAGAACCGCGGGGCACGTGCTTCGGAGTTCTTGCCATGTGTAGATATATGTGATATAATGCTCGAGCTGTTCTTTTCCAATATATTCAATGAGACGAGCATTTTGCACATCCAAAATGGTGTGTAGAATGTTCGTCTCATTCCGAGCGGACATAAACATTATAAGGAGTTGCTTCCGATGACCTCATCGCTTTCCGACTCATTTGCCAAGCGTCTTGGGACGCTTGCAAAACTATTAAAAACAGCCGAGCGCATCGGCGTCGATTGGAGCGATTGGCAGCTGCCGATCGACAACCACGGTGCGCGGCAAAACCTGGCTCAGTACCTCAAGCTGGGCTGTCCAACAGTGGACAGTAGCGGCGCAATCGCGACGCTACAACTGCCCGAAGGCGAAGACCTCTTCCGCCTCATCCTCGGTGACGACTTCGTGTCGCCCGAAGAGGTGGCGGAGGTGTACGGCTGGGAATATTCCGAGCAGCAGAGGGTGAACCTCACCGACGCGCTGCCGGAATTTGAGGCTCTGCTGCGTCTGCGCCTGAAAGGGTGCATAGTCGTGGCGACGCCGCCGGTAGAATACACCCTGATGGAGCTGCGGGAGCTCGACCATTCGATTATTTCCCGTAAATCGTCGAGGTGGTTCATAGAGGAGAACCAGAGGTTCTCTCGCGAGGACACGCTGAAAGCAGCCTCGTGGCTCGTCTTTCGCAAAGAACCGCTCCCGAACCCCCGCCGGGCGTGGTGGGACGAACTTACCGACGAAGACGTGTCGGTGCCCAACGCCCCGGAGGCCGCCTACGGCGGCGCCACCTATAACAAGGTGCGAAAGGGTAAACTGCGCGAGGCGGCGTACACCGCCACATCGTCGGTTGCCGCAAACGGGAACCGCGTCCTCGTTGGGTGTGCTGGGAAGGAGGGGGTGGTCGTCAGCGAGTCCTATCGCGATGACCAGACTGTCCCGGCGCGTCTTGTCTCGCCGATCGACAGAAAATAACGACGAAGAGAGCGCACAGTAACTCTGTTCGTCCTAGAGCCTTTCTTGGGGCGGAAACCCTCGCCCCAAGAAAAATGGGACCCTTGGCCTTGCCTTGGGTCCCACTTTTTTATATCTACTTATGCAGGACAAGAGCGCACAGCAAGACGAAATTTATTCTAGGCACAAATGTGACCCCACGGGGAATGATCCTGACGGTTTCTAAACTCCGTTATGCTTTCTCGTTAAGAACGCTGGACGCGTCTCACTCGTTTTGCATTAGGAATAGCAAAACATCGCTCCGGCGGTTCGATTCCCACGAAACGTGCGCAGGCACGTTTCTCTCGGGTCATGGACAGAAAAGGCGCTCTTGACGAGCGCTCTTTTCTGTTGCCATGACCCTACGGGGAATCGAACCCCGATTTCATCCGTGAGAGGGATGTGTCCTAGCCGTTAGACGATAGGGCCGTAATATTCATTCTAAAGCCCCGAGATTCTAACACGCTTTCATCCTGTGCTCACGGATGCCGTGAGAGGGTGAGCCAGTCCGGGGGACTGGCGCAAGACTTTACGAGGTATTTTGGAAAAACATCCGTAAAGTGGACCGCCTCTGTTTAAGAGGGTGTCCTAGCCGTTAGACGATAGGGCCGTAGTGGCACCAGTTATACCAGATTTTTATCGCTTAGGAAAGAAAACTGCCATTTAAATGTACATTTAAATGGCAGTTTTCTTGTGTGGTAGTATGAAGGTCTATGGCACGTCGTCAGCTAAAAAATAGAAATACGCGTAAATTAGTGAAGCGCGATGCGAGCTACACCGTGACGCTCCCAATTGAATTTGTTCGAAGTTTGCGCTGGCAAAATAAACAAAAGGTGGTGGTAGAAAAACGAGGGAAGGAGCTCGTTATCAAAGACTGGAAGAAGTAGATGGCAAAGAAAAACGTATACCGCGTGAAGTCAAAAGTCATTCTGTGGCCGGGCGAAACAGCCGCCTGGCACTTTGCGACCATCGATAAAAAAACTTCAGAGGAGGTAAAAAAGATGTGGAAAGGGCCGCGGCGCGGTTTTGGTGCTGTGCCGGTGGAAGTGACACTTGGGAAGACGGTATGGAAAACCTCCATCTTCCCGGATAAACGAAGCGGTACGTACATTCTCCCGCTCAAGGCAGCTGTTCGCAAAGCCGAGGGGATATACGACGGTGACGAAATTGTGTTTCAGCTCAAAATCCGCCCTTAGAGGTTGATTTTCAATAATGATACAATGGCACTCTATGACTCAGAAAGAGGCGCTGGCGATATTGAAGACGGGTGGAAATGTATTTTTGACAGGGGAACCGGGTGCAGGGAAGACGTACGTATTAAATGAGTATATTGAGTGGCTCGAAGCGTGCGGGGTTGATGTTGCGGTCACGGCCTCCACGGGTATTGCTGCAACACACATTGGTGGCATGACGATACACGCGTGGAGCGGCATTGGCCCGCGAAGTGAGCTCTCCCCGTATGACCTCGACCAAATTGCGGGACGGGAGCGCATAGTGAAGCGTGCTAAAAAGGCGAGTGTGCTCGTTATCGACGAGATTTCGATGCTCGACGGTCGCATGCTCGACCTGGTTGACCGGGTGCTCCGCACGGTGCGGCAGAGTACGGAGCCGTTTGGTGGCCTCCAGGTGGTGCTCGTTGGAGACTTCTTCCAACTCCCGCCGATTGCGGGGCGCGGCGAAGTGTCGCGCTTTGCCTTTGAATCAAACGTATGGGCGAGTGCGCGCTTTCTCACATGCTACATCACGGAGCAGTACCGCCACGAGGACGACCTGCTCCTCTCACTCCTTTCGTCTATTCGAAAAGGGGATGTGGAAGAGGAGCACTACACGCTCCTTGGCGAACAAAAGGAGATTGCCTACGAAAACATTGAGCCGACACGCCTCTTCACACACAACAAAGATGTCGATGCGATGAATGCCGGGAAGCTCCATGAACTCTCCGGCACGGGGAAGAAATTTATGATGGAATCGCGCGGCGCAAAGGCGGTGGTGGAGGGGCTCAAGAAAAACTGCCTCTCGCCGGAAGTGCTTGAGCTCAAGCCTGAGGCGATGGTGATGTGTACGAAGAATAACTTTGAGGCGGGATACGTAAACGGCACGCTTGGGCGGGTGCTCCGTTTTGATGCAGATGATGGACACCCGGTGATTGAAACGACCGATGGTCGCGAAATCACCATTGCGCCAACGTCGTGGATACTCGAAGAGAATGGGAAGCCGGTTGCCGAAATTACGCAGATTCCGCTTCGGCTCGCGTGGGCGATTACCGTACATAAGAGTCAGGGTATGTCGCTCGACGCCGCGGAGATTGACCTCACAAACGCTTTTACCTACGGGCAGGGATACGTGGCGCTCTCTCGCGTGCGCACGCTCGCAGGCATGAAGGTGCTCGGCCTCAACGCAAACTCGCTCATGGTGGATCCAAAGATTATTCGTATGGACGAGCGTTTTCGTGCTGAGTCTGATGATGCCGAAGAAGCCTTTGGAGAGATGGATGAAGAGGAACTCAAAAAAATGCAGGAACAGTTTGTGAAGACGTCGGGCGGCACGATTCCGAAAGAAGGTGAGTCGCTTAAGAAACGCACACCGGGAGCTCGCATGAAAAAGGAGAGTACCTATGAAGCAACGAAGCAACTTATTGAAAAAGGGCTTACCGCGCCGCAGGTAGCGAAAGAGCGCTCCATGGCACTCTCAACAATTTGGGGTCATGTGGAAAAACTTGCGGAGGACGGCACGCTCTCAAAAGAGACCTTGCGGGCACTCGCAGCCAAGGACTTGGCGTTTGAGGATGCGTATAAGGAGCTCAAACTCGCGATGGATGAAGCGGGAACAGAGAAACTAAAGCCAATCTACGAAGCATGCGGTGAGCGGTACAACTACGACCAGGTGCGCCTTGCACGGATTCTCTACACACTTGCGTGACACATGCAAATTAAGGATCTGAATTCAACCAGTGATTTAGTGTAAGACTTTCCTATGAGTTTCTTACTATCATCGATGATAGTAAGAAAGGTTTTGGTTGCGCAGTATAAAAAGAAAACCGCTTTCTCCCGAAAAGATGGGGAGAAAGCGGGGTTTGCCCGGCGCAGTGCGCCATGCAGGACGGTCAGACGTCCTCGATGCCGCCGGTGCCGGCGACCTCGGCACCGCGGGGCTCTTCCTCGTCGGCGCCCAGATCGGCCAGTTCGGGCGGTTCGTCCTCGAACATGTGGTCGAGGTTGTCATCGGTGTCGCCGACGAGGCCGCTCAGCTTCCGGTGGACCGGGATGGAGGGCCAGTTGACGAAGCCGATGCGCTCGCGCATACGGTCCCAGGCTTCGAGGAGATGCTGCGCACCTTTCTCCGGAACATGGGATTTGAGAATCCGCTCGCCGCAGCGCCGAGCTTCCTCGTGTGTCGAAACTTCGGCGAGAATTGTTGGCTCCACCTCGTGCCACGGCAGCCCGTTCTTGCCGGCGGCGATGTCGGTACTGGCGGCCGCGCTGGTCGCGGCGGCGATGGCGGAGTCGGTGGTCGTGCCGTTGGATTGGGTCTGCATGAAGCAGTTCCTCCCATAAAAGATTGAACAAACCACTGTTTGTGGCAGGAAGACAGTAACACATAAAAACGAGTTGTCCAGCACCACGGATTTCGGAGAAATCCGTGGTGTATAATCAAGGTAATGAAAGTAACGTTCTACATCGTAATTCTCCTTGCACTCACTAGCGCGGTGTACCTCGGGTATCGCGGCGTGCAGTTTGTAACGGATAAAAATGGTGGTGAGGGGGGTGTAACCGCGTGCACTACGGAAGCAAAGGTGTGTCCGGATGGCACCGTGGTGGGGCGCACGGGTGAGCAGTGCCAGTTTGCGGAGTGTCCACCGGTGGTTGTTGAGAGCACGGAGGCAAGCGGCGGTATTACCGTTGAGGAGCCGGAACAGTTTGACCTCGTGGAGAGTCCGCTCACTATCCGCGGCGAAGCGCGCGGTACTTGGTTTTTTGAAGCGACATTTCCGGTAAAACTTCTTGATAAAGCCGAGAATGTGATTGCAGAGGGTTATGTAACCGCCGGTGACCCTACTTCTGATTCGTCAGAACGGGCAAGTTGGATGACGGAGGATTTTGTGCCGTTTACCGGAACTATAGAATTTGAAGCGCCGGAAGAGAGCGCAGAGGGCATACTGATGCTTGAAAAGGCGAACCCTTCGGGGCTCGAAGAGAATGCGGGAATGATGTGGGTACCAGTGCGCTTTCATGACGAAGAACTTATTTCGATATAACGGTTTGAATGTTTAGACGACGGAGACAGAAACGCCGCGCGGGGAAAGCTGCACCCCATTACGAGGCGCATAAAGAACTCGCGCGCAGCATCATCACCGAGCGCGTGGATTTTTGGAACGGGCACTACAATTTTTCATATAACCGCATTGCGATTCGCAATCAACGGCGGTGTTGGGGAAGCTGCTCGGCGAAAAAGAATCTCAATTTTAACTATCGACTCATTTTTCTCCCCGAAGAGCTCATGGACTACATTGTGGTACACGAGCTGTGCCATTTGGAGCATCTCAACCACGGGAAAGATTTTTGGAACACTGTTGGACGGGCAATGCCTGAGTATGCCGCGCGCCGGGCGCACCTTCGACGGATTACCAGCGTACCGGCGCGCGGCTTCCCGAGCAGCGTAATGCAGAAGGTATAATAAAGTGGTATGGCACTCCTTAGTCCACTCGCACTGTTCCTCGCATCATTTTTTATACTCATTAAGGGTGCAGACGTACTCATTCGAGGAACGTCCTCCATCGCAAAACTCTTCGGCCTTTCTTCGTGGTTTATCGGTATGGTGATTGTCGGTATCGGGACCTCCATTCCTGAATTTTCTATTAACGTGGCCTCAGCGCTCGGGGGCGATCAAATCGGCGTCGCGGCGATTATGGGGAGTAATGTGTTTAATACATTCATTATTCTCGGTGTCGCGGCGATTATTTTTCCGCTGACACTGAGGCGCGAATGGGTCGTGCGCGATTTGCCGCTCAATATCGCCGCAGTTCTTGCTGCAATCGGAGTGATTCTCTTCCCGTCCACACACGGTGGAGGCATGCTCGGTATTGACCGACTTGAAGGACTCATACTCGTCGCGCTCCTTTGCGGGTGGATCTTCTATATGCTTCGCCGGGGGAGCGTAAAAGATGACGATGCTGATGCCGAGGTGTTTTCGTGGACAACATCAGTGCTTTTTATCCTCTTTGGGTTTGTTGGAGTATTTCTCGGTGGGTATTGGGTTGTGGGGAGTGCCGGGGCTATTGCAGAATTCTTCGGTGTGAGCCACGCGTTCATTGGATTTACCATTGTTGCCATTGGCACCTCACTGCCGGAACTCGTAGTCTCCATGGTTGCCGCGTTTAAAAAACAGACGAGCATTGCGGTCGGCGGCATTATTGGCTCGGGCATTTTCAACTTCTTAGGCGTTCTCGGTTTTACTGCGCTCATTTCGCCGATTGTGATCAGAGAGAGTCTCACATTTGATATTTACGTCGTACTGCTCACCAAAGTAGTACTCCTTCTCTCGATACTCTTTGTCGGGAAGCGCTTTACACTCTCGCGAGTTGAGGGATTTGGATTCGTGCTCCTCTATATCGCCTATGTTGTTTTTCTCTTTCTGCGAGGGTAAGGTGACGGAGTATGGAGGACATACTTCTCATAGACAAACCGGTCGGAATCACGTCGTTTGATGTGATCCGTATTTTGCGAAGAAAATTTCTGCAAGACGAATTGTCTGTCCGCACGGGATTTTTGGATGGAGTTCAAGGCGCGAGCGGTGCGGGCGAGGAAGACGTATCAAAGCAAAATACGGCGCGTGAGGACGTACGCGAAGCAACGCAGAAATCCGCCAAAAGGCGTGTGCGGATGGGGCATGCAGGAACACTTGATCCACTTGCAAGCGGCCTCATGATTATAGGTGTTGGCAGTGGTACTAAGAGACTCAAGGATTATATAAAACTCGATAAGGAGTACATTGCTGAAATTCTTGTCGGCGAGCGACGTACAACGGGCGATATGGACGGCCTCGTGACGGAGGAAGAGGATGTGGTGCAGCTCGGCGAAGAAGAAGTACGAAAGACACTCGCCGAAATGGTGGGCACGCTCACACTGCCGGTGTCCGCATACTCTGCGATTAAGAAAGATGGTGTGCCGATGTATAAACGTGCTCGAAAGCTCGAGCGAGAGGGAAAAGAAGTGGAGGATGTGCCGGTACGCGATATGGAGGTACAAGAAGTGGAGCTCCTCGGCATAAAAAATGTTACGGTTAACCGTAATAAAAATAAGCGGGTGGTCGTCACGGTGCGGTTTTTTGTGGGGAGCGGAACATACATTCGCTCGCTTGCGGAGGAATTCGGAAAGCGAATGGGCTATCCCGCAACGCTAAAAAGTTTGCGGCGCACCAGAGTGGGGGAGTTTTGTATTGAAGACGCTGAACCGCTCGAGGTGTAAGTTTTTATAAAAAAGAAAACCGCCGGGCGCATGGCTCGGCGGTCTGGGCATTTTATTGTTGGACGTTTCAGCGGCTGATGTCGGCCAGTGCCTCAAAAACCAGTTCAATATCAGTCTTAAAGACCGGCATTTGTGAGGTGATAATAAAGCCGTCATCGGTAGGGTCTTTCTCAAACCCACACCGCTCGAAAAACGCAGTAAAGTTTATTATTGTTCCCTCGTCTGCGAACGCAAGGGTGTCGCGAGGGAAGAAGCAAACGATCTCTCGCGTGCTTTCAGGGTGTAGAAAGTATTTTCGGACAGGACTGACCTTTGTCTCCGAGAGTGCTGTTGCAATCTCGTAGAGATCAGCTTCCAGATCGGTGCTTTTTGGCGCAGCGATATGGATTTCGTTGTCGTCTCCCACAAGTCTGTATTGAAAGTTTATGAGAAACATTCCGAGATGCCGAAGCGCGCGGGGATTGAAAGGGGCCCTATCGTAGCGATATGGAAACGAACAAATGAGACGATAATCGCCGCTCTGTCCGTTTTCGTCAAACCAGGAAGGTTTGAGACGTATTACGGTACTCATGGCGATATCCTCCGTATAAAGAAGCCAAGCATATCTTGCGTGTATTATATTTGTTTGTCAATAGCGAATGACAAAAGAAAAATTCGGGATAATCATACTGATTCCCGAATTTACGTACTCAATAACTTAATCTCCAAAGTTGAAACGAGGCTCATCTTCACGTTCTTTTTTACGTTTTGCTTTTTCTCTACGTGTTTTCGCAGCTTTTGTTGCTGCGGGACTTCGCAAACAATAGAGTGTTTGTTGTTTGTGAAGTAAACGCTGTGTTGAGCCAAGTAAAGCAAGTCTTGGAATTACGCAAAAATATGTACTGAGGCGTGATTCCAGATGTTTTGGGTTGGTCAAATTGCTGAGACCGTCCGTGTAGATTCTTTGATCACGAATTCTCTGAATTTGTCCTCGTTCCCACTTTTGAAACGCAATTGCTTCGTCTTTTGGTTTCATTGCGTTCTCCAGTTTTCTCGAAAAAGAGTCTAAAAGGCGGGGTCCGGGGACCTCCGCCTCTTTTGGTTACTTCCTTGTAGCGAGCTTTACGCTGCTTGGGGCATAAACTTTTGCCTAAGTTTACGTCCTAAGGTTGCGCGCTGTGCGAAGTTAATTTCGCCACGTTTGAAGCGCGCCTCCAGCGTTTCTCTGATTGCGTTGTCAATATTCACGTAGACAGTGCCATCGCACGTCTGCGCTTTCAGGCGTCCGGCGACCTCGACAGATAACGCGTCGAGGAGTTTTTGATCGACTGTCACAGTGGACATTTGGGGCCCTCCTCTCTTCTGGCAAAACTATACCACAACAAATAGTCTTCGGTCAACAACCCCCGGAAATGCGGAGCATTTCCGGGGGTTGTTGCTGTGGATAAGAATTTAAAAAAGACTCTCAACAACTGCTTTCACATCACCGCCGTCAGCCTTGCCCTTGAGTTCTTTCATGACGGCGCCGACAAGCATACCCATCTTTGCTTTGTCCGTAACACCAAGTTCCTCTTTTTTTGCTTCCGCGATCGGTTTGATTTCTTCCTCGCTCATCATTTGCGGAAGATAGCTCTCGAGCACTGCCAATTCTTCCTTCTCAGGTTCTGCGAGTTCATTTCGCCCTGCTGCTTCGTATTGCACAATTGATTCTTTGCGCTGCTTGGCGAGACGTTTAATGACCGAAAGAGCGCCTTCGTCATCGAGCGTATCCTGCGGCGTTTTGCCATTTGCTACAAGCTCGTTGGTAAAGGCGGTGAGCATGCTGCGTACAGTGCGAAGCTTTACCGCGTCTTTCGCTTTGAGCGCTTCTTTTAATTTACCCTGGATTTGTGTGTGTAATTCCATAAATGTAGCGTACATAGTATCACAAACCGCCACAGATGCGTCAGCCCACATAGACTTAAAGAATGAGTATTGGCGTCGGGTATACTAGCACTAATGGGTTCTTCAAATGAGGAAAGTAAAATAATCCAAAAAGCATACAACTGGCATGCGAAAGACGTGGGGGTGGTGCTCTCAGAGCTCGGTACTGCGCGCGAAGGTCTCACATCAGAAGAAGCTGAGAGACGGCAAGACGCAAACGGTAAAAACCAGTTCACAAAAAAGTCCGCTGTGACCTTTTTTTCAACACTTGTCGGACAATTTAAGAGTCCGCTCGTTATTGTGCTTCTCGTTGCGGCGTTTGCGACGGTTGCACTTCACGAATATATCGATGCGACGGTCATACTGCTCGCGCTCTTTATTGCGGTGGCTGTGGGCGTGGTGCAGGAGGGGAGGGCTTCTCGCGCGTTTGAAAAACTTCGCGCGTCGCAGATTCATGTGGCCGTTGTCAGACGGTCAGGAAAGAAACACGAGGTATCGGCCACGGAGCTTGTGCCAGGAGATGTGGTGTTTGTTGAAACGGGGATGCAGATACCCGCAGACCTTCGACTTATCGAAGTAAAGAATCTCAGTATCAACGAAGCGGTTCTTACCGGTGAATGGCAGAGTGCACATAAGCAAGAAGCGCTCTGTGAGATTGGCACACCACTTGCTGAGCGCGCCTCGATGGCATGGAAGGGGACGTTTGTTGCTGAAGGGCACGGCGTGGGGGTTGTGGTCGCGACGGGGGACAGTACGGAAGTTGGAAAGATTGCGGAGGACCTCGGAAATGTGGAGGAGGTGATGACGCCGCTCCAGTGGCAGATGGCGGAAGTATCGAGGACGATGTTCTACTTTGTACTTGCGCTCGTCTCCGTCATATTTTTTATCGGTATCTTTCGCGGGGAGTCACTTGAGACGATGCTCATTACAAGCATCGCTATTGCGGTAGCGTCGGTACCTGAGGGGCTTCCCGCTGCAGTTACCATCATCCTTGCGATTGGGATGGAATCGCTCCTTCGCCGCGGTGGGCTCGTGCGGAACCTCTTGGCCGCAGAGACACTTGGCTCGACGACGTACGTGCTCACCGATAAGACCGGTACGCTCACGAAAGCGCGTATGGCGGTTACTGAAATCGTGTGTGATGGAGATGATGAGCTCGTGCGTATTTCCAATCTGACCGAAGGTGCACCGCGCGCTGCGGAAGTGATTTTAAACGCCGCATTGACCGCTTCCGATGCATTTGTTGAAGAAAAGAAGCCGGAAAAGGAAGGGGAGGAGACATACGCGATTCGCGGAGAGCCCATGGAACGGGCGATACTTGAAGCGGGACTCGATATGCTCTTGCAGGGTGAAAATGCACGTGCTTCGCGCATCGACTACCTCTCGTTTACGTCGCAAAACAGGATTGCCATAGGACTCTCTGATACTGAAAAAGGGCGGAGGTTCTTTATTAACGGCATGCCCGAGTATATTCTTGAGTCAGCGACGAGTGTACATCTTCGCCACGGCGCCGAGCCGATGGATTCGGCGCGGCGCCAGCGTTTCGTTGAGTGTCTCACCGCGCTCACGAAGGAAGGAAAGCGGGTCATCGCAGTTGCGTATAAAGACACTGAGCTCAAACAAGTACCGCAGAATCCGAATACGGTTATGGAAGACGGTGTGGTGCTCCTCGGACTCCTTGTCTTTCATGATCCGGTGAGGACTGACGTGAAAGACGCGATTGAAGGCGTGATGCACGCCGGTGCAGTGGTACGTCTCGTGACCGGTGACAATCCCGAAACGGCGCTCTCAGTTGCGCGGGAAGTTGGCATCGCACGAGAGCACGACGTGGCGCTCACCGGGAAGGATATCGCTGCGCTCACTGACGACGAACTCTACGATGTGATACAAAATACGCGTGTATTTGCGCGTATTTTGCCGCGACAGAAACTTCGTCTTGCGCAAGTGCTTCAGAAGCGTGGTGACATAGTGGCGATGACGGGAGACGGTGTGAACGACGCGCCGGCGCTCCAGAAAGCAAACATCGGCATCGCACTTGGATCGGGAACGGAAATCGCGAAGGAGGCCGCGGACCTCGTCCTTGTGAACGATTCTTTTAAAACCATTTACGCGGCAATTGAAGAAGGTCGCCGCATTGTAAGCAATCTTCGAAAGATTGTCGGGTACCTCTTGTCGACGAGTCTGACGGAGGCATTGCTTATCGGTACCGCACTTTTTATAGGTGCCCCCATCCCACTTCTTCCGGTGCAGATTCTATGGGCGAACATTATCGAGGAGGGATTTATGAGTGTGGCATTTGCGTTTGAGCCGGGCGATAAGCGCGCAATGGAGCAGCGGCCGCATGACATACATAAAGACGGTATACTTTCACCTCGCATGCTCGCGTTTATCGCGCTCGTCGTGTGCACACTCGGAATTTTCTTGCTCTCACTGTACGCGTACCTGCTTCACCTTAAGCTTCCGATCGAGATTATACGAAGTAGTATGTTTGTCATGGTTTCGATTGACTCACTTTTCATTGCGTTCTCGTTTCGTTCACTCAATACACCGCTCTGGCGTATTTCATTTTTCACCAACAAATTTTTTGTACTTTCATTTTTGGGAAGCCTCCTGATGCTCGTTGGAGCGCTTATGATACCGCCACTTCAAAAGCTTCTTTCGTATGAAACGCTGCCACCACTGTATCTGGGACTCGCACTGCTCTATGGCCTTCTCTCTATGCTCACCATTGAGCTTGGGAAGTGGTTTTTCTTTGAGAAAACTGACAAAAATTAGGTGGGGCGGTACAATGCCACTATGGAAAATGTTGAAATTTTGATCGTGGTGCTCCTTGGCGCTGTGCTTGCGATGGTGGTGTATAACACCTTCTTTCGAGGTGGTGAGAGCGAAGAGGGATTCGAGGGGCTCGTGCTTCTCCAGCAGCAGATGGACCAACTTCGCCACACGATGGATAAGCGTATGGGTGAGTCGACGGAGCGAATGTATGAGTCGGTGAAGACGCAATTTTCTGAGAGCCAGCGGCTCATTCGCGACATCAACAAAGAAGTGAATGAGCAGCTTATGAGTGTGGTGAAGGGTGTGACCGAGGTGTCTGAGTCCTCCAAGCAGGTCTTCACTGTTGCAGAGCAGCTCCAAAGTCTTGAAAAGGTGCTGAAACATCAGAAGCAGCGCGGGAATCTCGGTGAAGCGTCGCTCCAACTCGCACTTGAAAACATCTTGCCGGCGAGCGCATATAAACTGCAGTACCCGTTTGAGAGCGGTGAGGTGGTAGATGCGGTTGTGATCACGAAAGACGGAATGATTCCGGTTGATGCAAAGTTCTCACTCGATAATTATCGCCGGCTTGTTGACGAAACGGACGATACGAGAAGGGAAGAGCTCGAACGGGATTTTAAGAACGACCTCAAGCGACGCATTGACGAGACCGCAAAATATATTCGGCCAAAAGAGGGAACACTTCCGTTTGCATTTATGTACATTCCCGCAGAGGCAATCTATTATGACCTCCTCGTAAATGAGGTAGGCGCAATGAAGGTGAATACGCGCTCGCTCATCGACTACGCGTACAAGGATAAGAATGTGATCATCGTCTCACCGACGACGTTTGCCGCGTACCTTCAGTCGGTACTCTACGGTTTTCGGGCATTCAAAATTGAGGAGTCAGCCAAAGAGATAGGAAAGCAGGTAGAGAACCTTTCGCGGCATCTCCAGGCCTACGACAGCTACTTCCAGAAGGTGGGAAATGCACTTGGTACGACGGTGAATCACTACAATGCTGCCCAAAAGGAGCTGGGCAAGATAGACAAGGACGTTACCAAGATTACCGGGGACTCTCCGGAGCTCGAGCAGCTTTCGCTCGAACGACCGGTGAAGGTGGGGGAGTAGAACTTTTTGGTAGCTGATTAACGAGAGCTGGGCTTGCAAAATAGCCTGATTTCTTGTACTATGGCGGCCACTTGACTAGCAAAAATATGGCGACAAAAGAAGCAAAAACAGAAGAATTTGCAGTAATTGAAACCGGTGGCAAGCAGTATATGGTTGCGGCGGGTGACGTTGTTGACGTGGAGCTTCTTGGAGGAGACCTGAAGGAGGGCGATAAGGTGGAATTTGATAAAGTCCTCCTCGTTGATAACGGAAAAGATACAACCATCGGCACTCCATACATCGATGGCGCGAAGGTAAAAGCAACCTTTCAAAAAGAAACAAAAGGGAAGAAGATTTCAATCATTCGCTTTCAGGCGAAGAGTAACCGTGACCGAAAGCTCGGTCATCGCCAACACTACGCACAGGTGAAAATTGAATCGCTCGGATAATTGCATCCAAGCTGAACTAAAAGAATCACCGCGTTAATGCATGCATTAACGCGGTGATTCTTTATATATAGGCGGACTCACATAGTCTTTCTGGCTTCACTCTAGAGCTAACTCTAGAGTCACAAAAAACCTTACGGTTAACCGTAAGGTTTTTTGTGGCTTCCTACACTCATGGGCTGTTTCTGAAATATCATAAATAAGTAGACCCCCGGCACGCGTGCGCGCCGGGGGTCTTCTTCAATCCTGTTGACGAGCTTCTTTTTCAAGTCTCCTAATCACCTGCGGAGGTAGGCAGAGGTGACCGAATTGACGCAATAGTGTCTGCTGTAAGTGTTTGCGTTCCGGGTTGTCGGCCGGAATCCACTTGACTGCAAGTCGTCTTGCGTCTGGCTCGTTTAACCTGATTTTTTCAACCAGGATTATATTATTGATCATGAGGCTGTCTCCTTTTAAAGAAAAGAGCCTCCCTGTCCAAGGAGTTTATAACATTTTTGAATAAAAAGTCAAATTAGTGGCGGCCTTTGAAAGCGTTCTTTATGGTTTCGGGATCTGCGTACTCAAGCTCCGAGCCGGTGGAGAGGCCGCGGCCGAGCTCTGAAAGTTTGATGTTTCGCTCTTTCACAATATCTTTTACCACCGACTCAACAAAGCGGCCGGTGTTCTCCCCGTCCGGGTTGACGGCAAAGGCGAGAATGAGCTCTTGGAGCCCCTCACGGGTCTCTACAACGCGTTTGAGGGCACCGGCGTTGAGCTTCTTATCGTCGTCAGTGTTGAGGAGAGGAACGCTTCCGCCGAGCACAAAGTAGAGACCGTCGTATATGCCCGAACGCTCAATAGCCTCTATATCACTGTCACGCTCGACGACCATCAGCTTTGTATTATCACGCTGAGTATCGTTGCAAATAGAGCAGGTGCTCCCGCCACCGTTTTTTGCAAAAAAGCGAAAACACTGGTCACACCTCGTCACTTCTTCCTTGATGTGTAAAATGAGGTTTGAGAGTTCAGTGATTTCTTCATCAGTTTCTTTGAGGAGGTGATACGCAAAACGCCTCGCTTGGCGCGAACCAATACCGGGGAATCGCTCAAAATGCTTAATGAGTTTCTCTAAGCTTGTCATGCGTTTCTAAAAATCATCATCGGCGGGAGTTCCCGCACCCGCATCCATGCCGGTGTGTTGGGTATCGAGAGAGAGGAAGCGGACATGCTTCTCGTCGAAGTAGAGTTCGGCTTTGCCGACCGGGCCGTTACGGTGTTTCTCGACGAGAATTTCGGCGATGTTTGGTCTATCGGATTCTTGGTCTTTATTCATTTTATCCTCACGGTGAATAAACATCACCACGTCGGCATCCTGCTCAATGGAACCGGAGTCACGGAGGTCTGAGAGACGCGGCTTGCCGCCGCGCTGCTCGACGGCACGGGAGAGCTGTGAGAGGGCGAGGACCGGTACGTCAAGCTCGCGCGCGAGAATTTTAAGTGAGCGAGAGATTTCGGTAACTTGCTGCACGAGTGAGTCACTCGCCTTAGTGGATGTCGGGCTCATGAGTTGGAGGTAGTCGACGATGAGAAGATCGAGACCATGCTCATTCTTAAGACGCCTCGCCGATGAGCGCATTTTGAGGATGTTGTTGCCCGGTTGGTCGTCGATGTGAATGGGTGCTTCTGAGAGGCGCGCCATGGCGCTCTGCACCGCCTCGTATTCATCATCGGTCGAAAGGCGACCGGTACGGAGCTTCCAGGAGTCCACCTGCGCCTCTGCTGCGAGCATACGGTCGACGAGCTGCTGGTCGCTCATTTCGAGCGAGAAAATACCAACGGACTGTCCGAAGCGGCACGCAGCGTTTCGCGCGATGTCGAGCGCAAATGTTGTCTTACCCATAGAGGGGCGTGCCGCGAGAATAACGAGATCAGAGCGTTGGAATCCCGAAAGGAAATTGTCGAGTGCGTTGAAGCCTGTGGGAATGCCGCGGAATTCATGTTCTCCGGAATTCAAAAGTTCGAACCGTCCCCACGCTTCGGTAAGTGAAGAGCCAATTGGGGTGAATTTCTGTGTCGTGGGAGCATTGGTGACCTGAAAGATTTTTCTCTCAGCGGTGTCCATGGCCTCGTCGATATTCTCAGGATCAGAATAGGCGAGTTCCGCGATGTCGTCGGCAGCATTAATCATGCCGCGTAGAATTGATTTATTCTGTACGAGCTCCGCGTAGTAGAGCGCGTTGCCGGCTGCGGGAACATTTTCGACGAGCTCGGTGATGTAGCTCGCACCACCGACGCGTGTGAGGAGATCGCGGTCTTTGAGTTTTGTGGTGAGTGAGAGGATGTCTATCGGGTCGCCTTTGGTAAAAATATCGAGAATTGCACGGTAGATTTCTTTGTGTTTGTCCGCGTAAAAACTTTCCGGATAGACCGTCACCGAAATGTCGTGCATCGTTTCTGATTTGAGGAGTATTGCACCGAGGAGCGCTTGCTCGGCGTCGAGGTTTTGCGGGGGAGTGCGAAGGAGTCTACTCTTGGTGCCTTTGTTTTGCGTATTTTGCCCAGTCTCAGCCATTGGTCTATTTTACCCTGACACCTATTGTTTGTCAGTTTTGTGCGTTTCTAAGTACGCATCGCCGAAAATGTGAATAAGTGTCGGATATCGATGTTAACAAAAAACGCAGGCTACGCCTTCAGACAAATGATAGGTGCATGGGTTTATTATGATTGTGGACAGCCTCTTTATCATCGATGATAAAGAGGCTTTGTACGCTTAGTATTTCTTACGACGCTTTTGTGATACGGGGGCCACTTGCCGTGTCTTCAACGAGATAGCCAAGAAGGTTAATTTCTTCGCGGAGACGGTCTGCCTCTTGCCAATTTTTCTCCGTCCGTGCTGTTTCGCGCTTTGCGATGAGACCCCGCACCTCTTCGGGGACACTTTCCGCATCAATGATGCCGAGCGATTGTTGAAGCTCCGATGGTTCGTCACTGAGGCCAAGGGCGAGCACTTTGTCCATTTCGCGAAGGGTCGCTACCTTGTCTTCAGGAGAAACACTATCATCTTTCACAACCTCCCAGAGAAGCGCAACTGTCTTTGGCGTATCAAGATCGTTATTTATGGCCGCGAGAAACTTTTGTCTGTAGGACTCATCTACATCTCCCGTTTTATTCTTGAATTCTTCAAAAATGTGTCGCTTGAGGCGGTAGAGTGCTTGCTTTGCGCCGTCGAGTGCCTCGAACGTAAAGTTCATCGGGGAGCGGTAGTGGCCGGTGAGGAGCCAGTAGCGGTATGTTTCAGGAGGATATCCACGTTCCTTTAGTTGAGAGAGACGGATGCTGTTGCCTGCCGACTTCGCAAGTTTTTTATCGTCAACACTGACATGGCGGTTATGGAGCCAGTAACGAACGTACTGTTTTTTTGTTATTGCCTCAGCTTCCGCAATCTCGCCGTTGTGGTGTGTATACATGAGGTCTTCGCCGCCGGTGTGGATGTCAATCTGCTTCCCAAGCGCGCTAAACACCATAGCGGCACATTCGATATGCCAACCCGGGAACCCTTTGCCCCAGCGACTGTCCCAACCAAGGAGTCCTTTCTTCCAAAGCGCGAAGTCCGCCGGATGGCGCTTCTCGGTGTTGACTTCAATACGTGCTCCTTCTTTAAGTTTATCAAGATCAATGTTGCCGAGTGTGCCGTAGGTCGGGAATTTACTGACATCAAAGTAGACGCCGTCACTCGTCTCGTATGTGTACCCCTTATTTTCGAGTGTTTCTATGAGCGCTATCTGTTCTTTCACATAGTCACTCGCGGCCATGAACTTTGTCGGCGGAAGGATGTTAAATGTTTCGAGGTCTTCTTTAAATGAATCGATATATATAGCGGATACTTCCTTCATGGCCGCGAGTGTGACCGGTTTTCCTTCACGCTTAAGCGCTTTCATCATTTTGTCTTCGCCCTCGTCGCCATCATCGGTGAGATGACCAAAATCGGTGAAGTTAATGACGTTTCGTACGCTGAACCCGTTGTACTCAAGCGTGCGTTTAAGGAGATCAGGTAGAAGAAACGCCCGAAGGTTACCGATATGAATATGATCGTAGACCGTTGGGCCACAGGTGTACATGGTGACCTCGGACTCATCGATGGGCTCGAAGATTTCTTTTTTGCCCGAGGCAGTATTAAAAAGGGTGAGGGGAGTGTGCGAGTTTTCAACTTTTTTCTGTGTCTCGAAAATCCCAAACATTTCGCTTAGTATACGGGTAAAGGAGGGAAGTGGGAAGTTTGTGAGAGAGTTGGATGTATAGTTTCGTTAATCTCGCTTACCAGCGGCGGGTATTCATTTAACCTAAAGTTGACTGCCCCATGGATTTGTGATATTTTTTGAGGGAACTCGAGAGGAGGATAGTTCAAGTGAAGACACTCAGAAAACTCTCAGGGCTCGCCGTGTGCGTGCTCGCCGGGGTGGGGAGGCTTGGGTCCCAAGAAGATGGGGCTCATGGAAGGTCAATTTTTAAAGACCTGAAAGAGAACAAGATTTTGGATGCCGATTGCTCAGTGGTAATGGTATTCCAGCAGCTGAGCTTTCTCGAGGAAGCGGGGCTCGTAGAAGTGGGGCCTGATCCGAAGCCGGGGAAGTATCGATGGTACAAACCCACCGCGCTCGGCGAAAACATACTCGAGTATCTAGGAGGAAGAACAGGAGAAGAATGACCGTCGGATTGCGAAGAAAGTTCAACCCCAGGCTGGCGCCGTTCAGCCTGGGTTTTTTGTTACCTTGGTCGTTACTTGAGGGGATGTAGATAATAGGGTATGTAAGCACTCGAAACGCGCAAAGCATATAGCGTGAAAAAGAGACTTTGCAAGGCGTGATTTCTTATACGATGAGGGGCGTCTTGCGGAGTATGACAAAGTAGATTGCCGTTTTTACGCGGTCAAATCCACTTTTTGAATTTGAAGAATATAAAGAACCCACTCGTAATAAGCGACATCATTGCTACAATAATCCAAAAGTCATTGTGTGCACCAAGAATGGGTGTATCGACGGTGTTCATACCAAACATAGAGGTGAAAAGTGAAAGAGGGAACGTAATGAATGCCATGATCGTGAGGATTTTCATCACCTCGTTTTGTTTTGTGGTGAGGAGTGCAAAGTTCATCTCACGGAGCTCTTCGAGCGTTTCAAAAATGACGTTCGTTCTGTTCATGAGTGACTGATACTGCGTGGTGATAGAGGTGATGCCCGCAGCCGTTTGTTTTGAAAAACATGTTGCGAGATGATCGGTGCTCTGTGTGAGTGCGTCTTCGTGGGCTTTCGTGGTATGCCTAAAGCTTATGAGTCGCTTACTCACTTCAGAAATGCGCATGATGGTCTGTCGCTCGAGACCTTTTTCCTGCGCGATGGTTTCTTGGATGTCAGTGATAGAGCTATCGAGATACTCGAGTTTGGTACCGAGATTTTCGTACATTTTTGTAAGGAGTGCATAGAACACATGCACACCAGATCTACCGCGCGCCGGTTTCTTCAGTGTTTCCGCAACTTCAAACTCTTTTTGAAACGCATGAATTGCATCGATATCTTCGTATCGAACAGTAATGAGTGCGTCTTTCGTAACAATGAATTTTACTTCGTGAGGGTGGTTGATATCGGTCCGGCGGACAATCGGGAATTCGAGAATTAACTTGAACACTTTCCCGGAACATGAGGATTCCGCGGATTGGGGAACGGGTCCGCCGATGTCGCTCGCGAGCGTCGGCGGTATATTGTATGTCTCAATGAGTTCGCGCACCTCTTCGTTTGTGGGGTTTTCTGCATCAACCCAGGTGAGTTTTCCTTGTGTGTAGACCTGCATCATATTCTTTATTAGTGTACCCGCACACTTACTTTTTCACTAGCGCCTTGGTGTGTATGTCCATGTTGCCGACTCACTATTCTTTGCGGTAGTGGGTCGGCAACGTCGTTATCGCCATACTATTTTTGTCGAAATGAACGCGGTATGTGATAATAGCGCGTATGGAACAAGAAAAAGAAACGATGCGAACGGTCGAGGATATGGAGCCTCGATCAAAGGTACCGCTCCTTGGTATTGGACTCGCAATACTTTTTGCATCGGCAACATTCTTTTCAGGACTTCAACTTGGCGCAACCACCCGTGCTGAAGCTACGCTCGGCACGCTTATTTTTGGTGAGCCAAAAGCGGATGAGAGTGTTGACCTTACCGAATTCTGGCAGGTGTGGAATGTGCTTGAAAATAAATTTGTAGCATCGGGTACCACAACACCAAACGACAATGAAGCGCGTGTGTATGGCGCAATTGATGGATTGGTTCGTTCGTACGGAGATCCGTATACTGTATTTCTTCCGCCTGAAGATGCACAAATGTTTGAAGAGGATATTTCAGGCAATTTCAGTGGTGTTGGTATGGAGGTGGGGATGCGTGATGGCGCCATTACCATCATTGCGCCGCTTCCAAACACACCTGCAGAGGCCGCTGGGCTGCTTTCCGGCGATATTATTGTGCGCATTGATGGGAAATCAACAGATGGCATGTCAGTAGATGGTGCTGTAAGACTGATACGCGGCGAGAAAGATACGGAAGTGGTGCTCACCATTTTGCGTGAAGATGCCGACGAACTGCTGGAAGTGCCGGTGGTGCGCGATACCATTGTTGTGCCAACGATAGAAACGGAGCAGCATGGTGATGTGTTCGTAATCAGTTTGTATAGCTTCAACGCGATCGCAGAAGCGAGTATGCAGCAAGCGCTTCGAGAGTATGTACGGAGCGGCTCACGAAAACTCATACTCGACCTTCGCGGTAATCCCGGAGGCTTCCTTCAGGGCGCTGTGTCCATCGGTAGTTACTTCCTCCCGAGCGGGAAGGTGATCGTGCGGGAGAGTTTTGGTCCCGGAAAGGAAGAACAAGTGTACCGAAGTAGCGGAAAAACACTCGGTCCATATGCACCAAAAAAGATGGTGGTACTCGTCAACGGCGGTTCAGCGTCTGCTTCGGAGATTCTTGCGGGAGCGCTGCAAGAGCACGGCGCGGCTACACTCATTGGTTCGCAAACCTATGGAAAAGGTTCTGTACAGGAACTCATTGATCTCAAAGACGATTCCTCGCTTAAAGTGACTATTGCCCAGTGGCTCACACCAAATGGAAACTCAATTTCGGAAGGCGGCTTAACTCCTGATGTTGAAGTAGAACGTACGTCAGAACAGTTTCTGGCAGGGAAAGACCCGCAACTCGACGCGGCACTGAAGTACCTCAAATAGCTCTCATTTGTCTCGAATTTAGGGGGAGGTTGTGCTATAGTGTCAGCCGTATAGATCCCGTTAGAAATAAGGAGATTCTAAAAACTAGCGGGAAGTTGAGTAAAGAGAGGTGAGTCGACCTATTATGAGAGATAGTCAACGGAAATCTCGGATTTCCTATTTCTAACGGGATGAAAGTTATATTAATGCAAGACGTGGCTCGTATCGGTAAGCGATTTGAAGTTCAGGACGTTCCAGATGGTCACGCGCTCAACTTTTTGATTCCGCGTGGCATGGCAAAGCCCGCGACACCTGAAAATGTTAAGCAACTCGAGCGGCGGAAGGAGAAAACGGATGCTGACAGGGCTATTGAGAACGCAGAATTTAAGAATGTGTGTGAAAAGCTCGCTGAGAGCACTGTCACGCTCACGCTCCCCGCAAACGAGCAAGGACATCTCTTTAAGTCAGTCAATGAAAGCGACGTGGCGCTTGCGGTCAGTACGGAGATTGGGAAGCTTTCTGCAGAGCACGTGATTATAGGTGCCCCCATAAAGAGCGTTGGTGAACACAAAGTAGAGGTGCGTTCAGGAGACGAGGGATGTTCATTCACTTTAGCAGTTACGGCGGCGTAAGGGTATGATTAAAACACCATACATTCTTTTAGTGGTTGTAGCATCTCTGGCTCTCGTTGGTGGTATTGGACTCTGGTCTGAATATCGAAGTGGCGGCGCGCCCGAACTGATACTTGGCGGAAACGAGAAGCTCGAAGGTCCGCTCTCGTCCGAAGAATTAAAAGTGAGTAACCCGGGTATTACAAATGATATGAATCGTCTCGCAATATTTACAACCAATAAAGGAACGTTCACGATAGAATTGTTTGAGGACACGATGCCAATTACCACAGGAAATTTTATTTCGCTTGCGGAAGATGGTTTCTATAACGGCACAAAATTTCATCGCGTTATTGACGGGTTTATGATCCAGGGCGGTGATCCAAATTCAAAGTCCGACGACGTTAGTTCGTACGGCACCGGCGGTCCGGGATACACCATTCAAGATGAGTTTGTGAAAGGCGATTTGCTCACTAATACGCGGGGAACTATTTCAATGGCAAATACCGGTCAGCCAAACTCCGGTGGAAGTCAGTTCTTCATCAATACGGAGGATAATGTTGGACTCGACTTTGACAAGGAGCCCCTCACCTCAAAACATCCGGTGTTTGGGCGCGTCGTTTCAGGCATGGACGTCATTGATACTATCTCACGTGTTTCGACAGGTGCAGGAGATCTGCCAACGGACCCGGTTGTTATTGAATCGGTAGCTATCCAAGAACGGGAAGGGGAGTCATAAAAGACAAACGGCCGGATAGGAATCCGGCCGTTTGTTTATAAAAAGGTAACGTTACGCATTTACGACGTCGACTACTTTTTTGGACAGCACTGTGCCGTCGAATCGAGTCTTTCGTTTGTTTCGGAATGCGACCGTCCCACTGGTTGTCGCAAAAAGAGTATGGTCTCTCCCAACTTTCACGTTTTTTCCCGCCTCAACCTTTGTTCCGCGTTGACGCACAATAATCTCACCGGCAGCTACCTGCTGGCCGTCCGCGCGCTTCACACCTAGGTATTTTGGCTGCGAATCACTGAGGTTTTTTGCCGATCCGCCTGCTTTTCTATGCGCCATATGCTCGTTTACTCATTTGTTATAATAGCCGCATGAATATACAAGAATTTGGCGGAAAATGCAACCCTACGGGAAGGGTTGCGACCACTATCTTCTTGCGTAAAACTATGGGGTAAAATGAAGCTATGAGTCAAAAGCTCCGCGCCCATCTGGAAAATCTGTTGAAGAATGATGAAGTATTCACTGCCGCGCTTCTTGTGCTCGTCGCTCTCACTTCTTTTGGGTTGGGGAGGTCATCGGTGGAGGTGAGAAGTGCTCCGGCGGCAGTTTCTCATGCGGAGCGTACACTGCAGAAGACAGAGAAAGAGGTGAGCACCAGAGCCACTTCATATGCGTCATCCAGCTCTATGGGCACCACTCAAGGTACCTACGTCGCGTCGGTAAACGGCAGTCGGTACCATTTGCCTGAGTGTCCCGGTGCTCAGAGCATAAAAGAAGAGAATAAGGTGTGGTTTCAGAATAAAGCGGACGCAGAGCGCGCCGGATATACTCCGGCCCAAAATTGTGATGGTTTGTAGTCGGGGACTCGATAAGTCTGGAAATCTTTGTACGAAGTTAAAACCTCTTTGATTGAAATGGAGTGCGCAAATTTTCTGAAGATTGTTGATTTGTGGTAGCATTGAGAGTATATGAAAAAAGTAACTTGTAGTGATTTGGGAGGGCCAGCTTCTTGCGAAGTTGAAATTACTGGCAATACCCCAGAAGATATGGGCAAGAACTGTCAGGAGCATGTTATGGAGGAAATCCAGAAAGGTGATGATGCACATCAAGAAGCAGTTGAGAACATGCAAAGTATGTCTCCTGAGGAACAGAAAGAAAAATTCGCTGAATATATGAAAATTTGTGAAGATTCTTTTAAAAAAGATTAGTTTAAAAACCGCCCGACAGGGCGTTTTTTTAAACTTCCATATATTTCCATGTTCTGTGGAGATCATTGCTCCACGTTAAAACCTCTCTGATTGAAATGGAGTGCGCAAATTTTCTGAAGATTGTTGATTTGTGGTGATGGGGGTAGAGAGTAGAAAGCCAATCAGCTAGATTGGAATCTTGGTTAGAAACCCCAGTCTTCCAATATGTTAAAATATGGCTATATGCAAAAGACAACCACCTTTCTGATGTTTGTTGGTCAACAGTGCGGTAAGGCAAAAGAAGCCATAGAATTGTATACATCTCTATTTAAGGATTCTGAGATTCGAAATATTGAATATTTTAAAGCTGAGGAAGCTGGTGGAAAAGAAGGTTTAATCAAACTTGCAACATTCACTTTAAATAATCAAGAATATATTGCGAATGATAGCCCAGCACCTCACAACTTTACTTTCACACCGGCCATCTCTATATTTGTAACTTGTGATTCTGAAGAAGAACTAGAGCATCTTTTCAAAATCCTATCTACTGATGGTGAGGTGCTTATGCCAGTTGGTGATTATGGGTTCAGCAAGAAGTTCGCATGGACAAATGATCGGTACGGGGTATCTTGGCAGTTGAATGTAGTTTAAACGTTTCAGCATCGGCTCAGAATAACTGCAAGAAAACCGCCCAATGGGCGATTTTCTTAATCTTCCATATATTTCTATATTCTGTGGAGAACATTGCTCCACGTTAGAACCTCTCTGATTGAAATGGAGCGTGTGAGTTTCTTAAAGGTGGTGGATTTGTGGTAGAATTTTTTAATATGGAAAATAAAATTACTAAACTCGATTTTGTGGGGGTACCATCTACTGATGCAGAGCGTTCACGAAAGTTTTATATAGACACCTTAGGCCTTCGACCAGACGAAAAAGCCAAGTACGAGTTTTGGGTAGGGGACACCTGTTTTGGTATCTGGGAACCGGAAAAGATGGGTATGCCGTTCGCGCCACAGAAGAACGCTCATATCGCACTTCACGTCGCTGATATTGACGCAGCACGGAAGGAATTAGAGGATAAGGGGGTTGTGTTTAGTGGCGAGACGCTTGATAACCCTGTCTGCCGCATGGCTCTTTTCACGGACCCTGACGGAAATGACCTAATGCTTCATTGCGTGAAAAGATAATTGAAAAAACTACTCGGAGTAAGTGATCTTGATTATTCTTCTATAGCGTAAGGCGGCATGGTACACTGTCCGCATGTTAGTCGTTGATGTTGAAGCATCGGGAACCGAATATCATACACACTCCATGGTTTCGCTTGGAGCGGTGGATCTTGAGCATCCAGAAAATCGTTTCTATGAGGAGTGTCGGATTTGGGACGGTGCACATATCATGGATGAGGCACTCGCGGTGTGCGGTTTCAGTAAGGCAGAGGTTACCGACCCCTCAAAGCAGACGGAAGGAGAACTTGTCACGCACTTCCTCGAATGGTCACAGCATTTTGCGGATCGTACGCTTGCGGGGCAAAACGTGTCGTTTGATCGAGATTTTATAAAAGCAGCAGCGGGTCGCGCGGGACTTTCGTGGGACTTGGCGTACCGAACTATTGACACCCACACACTTTGCTGGATGCATATTGTGCAAAGCGGCAAAAACCCTCCTATTGATCCGGCACATAGGCGTTCTGCACTCGATCTTGATGCGGTACTGCAGTACTGCGGTATTCCCGAAGAGCCAACGCCGCATAACGCACTCACCGGGGCACTTTCGCACGCCGAGGTGATCTCGAGACTTCTCTACGGAAAGAAACTTCTTCCTGAATTTGAACAATACGACATCCCATGGGCAGGGTCCGCGTGATAAAATACGGACATGTTTGGTGCTACTAAAAAAACAAAACGAAAAAAGAATGTAGAGATTGTTGATATGCACTGCCGCATTATGAGCGATCTCCTCGGAGGGGAAGACGGCGACGCGGTGCAGTCGTGGAGAATTTTCAGAATCATGTCTGAGTTCGTGGATGGTTTTGAATTACTGCGGAGATATCAGACTGCTGCAACCTTCTTTGGGAGTGCTCGCTCTGAGCCCGGCAGTCATCACTACGAAGATGCAAAAGTACTTGCGAGTTTGCTTGCCGAATCGGGCTTCACGATTATTACCGGCGGCGGGAAGGGGATTATGGAAGCTGCAAACACTGGCGCGTTTGAGGTTGGCGGTAACTCGGTCGGGCTCAACATCACCATTCCAAAAGAACAGCAGCTCAATCACTATGTCACCGATTCAAAAACGTTTGACTTCTTTTTCTCACGGAAGATGATGCTCTCGTTTGCGTCTGAAATTTATATTTACTTTCCCGGGGGGTATGGAACACTTGATGAGCTCTTTGAAATGCTGACGCTTGTACAGACGAATAAAATAACAAAAGTCCCAATCGTACTGTATGACAGTGAATTCTGGAACCCACTTGTTCGTTTTATTGAAGAGTATTTGGAGAAGGAACATAAAATTGATAAAAAAGACCTCGATCTCTTTGTGGTTGTTGATACGGTGGAAGAGGCGTATAAGTACGTCACAAAAAACGTTGACCCCTGCACTCCTCGCCAGATATAACGTATCTACTTCGTTATATTTCAGTAAAATAGCATTCACCGTATAAAAAATACGGCTCATACTATTTTCTTCATATGCCTTGTATCTACATCATCTCTGGCGAGGAGTAAAGAAATCAGGCGCGTCTATCCCTGAGGCAATCCTCGGGACATTTTGGCGTCCTCCAGTAAAGAATAGTATGCATGTCAGAGGGGTGGTAAAATACATCTACTATGACTGCTCTTGAAACACTAAAGACGTTCGATGAAAATAGTTTACCTGACCTCGATACCGTGGTGCTCGGTGCCTTGGAGTTTTTGGCGGAGGCGGAGTTACCCAAACTTGATTTTAGTCAGTACAAAAAACCGCTTGTCGTGGGGAGTGGAAACGCAGCGGTCGTTGGAAGGATGCTATTTGCTAACCGGCCGGCGGTGTTTGCCGATGAGAGCATTTACCGGCACATTTTGAAGCAAAATCCGAGCATTGACGTGGTCGTTGTCGTTTCCGCTTCCGGAAGCAAACACGCGGTTGGGATCGTTACACATGCACACAGCGCTGGTTTGCCGGTGCATCTTATAACCAATACCCCGGGGGCTCCCGCGGCGGAAAAATTACCGCCGGAGAGCGTACATGTATTTCCCAAGGTGCGTGAGCCCTATACGTACAACACGTCAACATATCTAAGTATGTTGCTGGCGCGAGGGGGCAGAAAGCCGGCAGATATCAACTTATTTATCAGGGAAGAGATCGATCCGGTGCTCTCATATTTTCTTAAAGGTTATGACGCTTTTTTCCTTTTGGTTCCAGGGGAGTTTGAGGATGTCCGTGCAATGCTTCGTACCAAATTTGATGAACTGTTTGGATCAAAAGTGTCGGGCCGAGCGTTTACATTTGAAGAGGCAAAGCATGCAAAAACAGTTGTGCCATCCGACACCGAATGTTTTATAAGTTTTGGGCAAGAAAATACTGCATTTGGGAAACGGGAGCAGCGTCTCCATGTACCGCTGCCTCCGGATGCCGATCCGGCGACGGTTATTGCGATTGGATATTACGTTATTGGACACATACAAAAGCAGAACGAACCGTACTTCAAAGAAAATATTGGACGGTACGTTAAGGAGGCCTCGGAACTTTTTGGAAGCGCCATTACTCAAATCGTTGAATAGCTCCATATGTACGCACTTTTTGATATTGGAGGTACAAAGACACGTGTCGCAGTGAGCTCTGATCTCGATTCGTTCGGCACTGCTGTGAAATTTGACACCCCCAAAGATTTTACCGACGGAATGGAAGCCATTTCCCACGCGATTACTGAGCTCTCAAGAGGAAAGGAGATTGCAATGGCTTCAGGTGGTATTCGAGGACCATTGAACAAAGAAAAGTCAACAATTGTCAGTGAGACTGTTCTTACCGACTGGGTTTGTAAGCCTATTGCTGATACGCTTCGCGAGAGGCTTGGCGCACCGGTATATTTGGAGAATGACGCAGCTCTTGTCGCGCTCGGTGAAGCACACTACGGAGCAGGGCAGGGGTATGATATTGTGGCCTATCTCACGGTGAGTACCGGCGTGGGCGGCGCACGGGTTGTGCGCGGCGCGCTCGATGAGGCTCGGACAAACTTTGAACCCGGCCATCAGATTGTTGATATTGACGGGAGTACCGAAGGAGGGAGTACTCCGGATATACTGCAGGATCTTATTTCCGGAGTGGCACTGGAGAAAGCGCGGGGTGTGAAGCCGTACGAGGTTGCTCAGAGCGACGTAGTATGGGATACACTTGCAGAATATCTTGCTGTAGGGCTTAAAAATACCATTGTATATTGGTCTCCGGATGTTATAGTGCTCGGTGGCTCTATGATCGTGGGAGATCCACGCATTTTACTTGAAGATATTGTGCGTCACACGAAGGAAATGCTCAAAGGAGAGCAGCAGTGTCCGCCGATAGTGTCCGCCACGCTTACGGATGAAGGAGGACTCTATGGTGCCATGGCTCTTTTAAAGCAAAAAATTAGGTGATAAAAAAGAAAAAGGTGCAAAATATGGCTTAATATAAGGCTATTTATACTATTGACATATTTGAAATATATTGGATAACTTGATTTTTTCTACCATTGTGCTATAATAGAAGCCTAAGCGGCTTCGGCCGTTTTTTGTTAATTAAGACAGTTGGCTTATTATATCCAGCTTTCTTACAGCAGTTATTGCTGTAACGGGTGTTACAGGTACGGTACCGGTTGCTGATACGGCCTACGGGACAATCGACACATCGGGACAAACTATGACGCAGAGTGGTACTACAGAAGCAATTGTACGTGACTACTTTAGCGACATTCCTGTAATGATCCAGGTAGCGCGTTGTGAGTCTCACTTTAGACACACACTCGCAGACGGATCTGTTCTTCAAGGTGAGGTAGACTCGGCTGACACCGGAGTGATGCAGATCAACACGCGTTACCATGGTGCAAAAGCGGCTGAGCTTGGACTTGACCTTGAAAATATCTACGACAACATGGAATATGCTCGGTACCTCTACAAAACACAGGGTACCAAGCCATGGAGCGCTTCGTCTCCGTGTTGGGGTCGTACGATTGCAATGAAATAACGAGTTTTGAACTGTTCAGAAAAACTCGCACCAATAGGTGCGGGTTTTTCGTTGTCTTTAGAAAAATGTTCTAAAGCTTTAGTGTCCATGTGCGACCCGCACCGTGTGCTGCCATAAAGAGGAGTCCGGAAAAGATTGCCATATCCTTTATGAAGAGCATTTGCTGAAATTGATCGATTTGCCAGGCGTTTGGACCATGGAAAAGAAATGCGACGATAAAGGTAAAGAGTGCCACAAGAATCGCTGCCTCACGAAAATACATTCCAAGTATCAGAGATGCACCGGCGAGCACTTCAAAGATTGCAGCCAGCCACGCTAATAATAGCGGGGCGGGGAGGCCCACAGAAGCAATATAACCAGCCACGCCATCAATGGCTTGGAGTTTTTGTATGCCGGCAAGTAAAAACATGCCGCCCATGAGAACACGCGCAATAAGTAGTGCGTGCGTATCCCAGAGACCGTGTTTAAAAAAACGTTGCAGGGTAGAGGTCATAGATAAATCGTTAAGTTACAGAGAATAAAAGGAGGGAACAAGAGTTTCTAACGTAAGTATACCATCGAGGCCCCGTATTTGTTGGCTGTAGATAAGGGGTATTGAATTATATAAGTGTCGCACAATATATCTTTTACGACACTTATACTGAGGCTCGAGATATGTAATCTGGATTGAAATCGTTATGATTGTTTTACAAACAACTCTCTCGTACCCTGCTCTTTCAGCTAACCACATGAGAATTGATGGGATTTCAATATCAAGTTGGGCTCACCCAATTACGATTTTATTGAATTGGAATTGTTAAAAATGTAAGACCCCTCCCCTATCGGATCAAAAAGGGGAGTTTTCTCAATCAAAGTACTTTGCAGTTTTGAGAAGCTGGAGCGCTTCGTGTACCAGGAGGATTGCTTCCGATGCATCATTGGCTACAATCGCTTCTTTGATTTGCCCGAGACGCTTGTTTACCTTTTTGAGCGTTTCCTCATCAGGCGCTTCTTTGTCAATTTCACGTAGCAGTAGTTGGAGTCTGCTATTGATATAGAGCCGAAGCTCGAGCTCGTCGCTTGAAAGTACGTAGAGAGGTACGTATGCTTGATATATGTCCTCAGCTTCGGCGAGACGTTCTTTTGCAGCGGGATGGATAGAGGCCGGAACACCACTCTTTGAAATGAGATGCTCTTGAATATAGAGTGTAAGACCGAGTTCATAGAGCATGGTGACCGTTTCTTCTTGGGAGATACTCTCGCTTGTCTCAATTGCCGTTTTGAATGCGTTGAATGTTTCAGTAATCTGCTGGTCAATTTGAGCGGCAGCATCTTCAGACACAGAGTCATTTTTCTGTAAAAGACGTTCAATTTCCGCTCTTCGTTTATCGAGTAGTGTGAGCTGGTATTCTGCGCGGCTTTCGTCTGAAAGTTTGGTATATGAAATGAGCGGTTCAATGCCGTGCACTTTTATTCCGTAGAGTGAGCTATCAGGGAGACTTCTCATGGTAAATACCACAAAAAGTGTCAGCAGTATAAAGAGGCCAAATATAATACGAAGTCGCAGGCTGTACCGAGTACTGTTGATGTTTCCGAGCATGTGTCGGTTTTGCAAGTTACGACCCCATGAACTCAGTCGAATTCCCCACTCTTTTATTATCCGCTTTAGCTTTATCATACCGTGTTGCCTTCTACTATATCACTTTTCAGTCGATGTCGTTGATGTCAAAAACCCGCAGCGCTGCGGGTTTTTGATCGGGTAAGTTCCTACGACAGAAGGTAGCTGTCGCATAAGTTAGTATATCGTATTGCCGGTATTAATATGCGGGTAGGTAGTTCATCGGATCGAGATATGCTTCGGTGGCTGCAACCGGGGTGGTTGCTGCCCCACAGTTTGTGACCGCTTTAATTTCGTTGAATTTATGGATAGTAACCCCCTCTTTAGCGTACACAGTGAAGTGAAGGTGTGGTCCGGTCGTATATCCGGTATTGCCGGTATAACCTATAACATCGCCGGTACTTACGGCTTGTCCCGGCGAGACACTAATGACACTCTGGTGGGCGTAAAGCGTGGAGAGCCCGTTTGCATGATCGATGAGTGTCCACTTACCCCATGAGTAACAACCGGGGAATGCATCGGTGTTTCCTGTCGCACGCACGGTACCCGAAAGTGGTGCGTAGATTTTTGTTCCAACAGGCGCGCTGAAGTCTACCCCCGGGTGATATGGTCTACCCCCGTAGACGGAGGCGTTTCGGGCGGCAAACTCGGTGCCACCAAAATATTGTGTAATAAGAATATTTTGGAGCGGCCAATTAAACACTTGCGTTCCGGCGTTTGGAATGGTGGTTGGATCAAGTATAAACTGGAGCTGTGACTCGTAGTCGCGTATCTCCTTAAGGAGTGCTTCGTAGAGTGATTTTTGTTCTGCAAGACGGGCTTGGTACAGGGCTTCTTCGCTTTTTGTTTCTTCGAGTAGCTGTGCTTTTGTTTTCTTATTTTGCGTGAGTATTTGATTTTGGTCACTATACTGGTCTTTGAGGTCAACAAGTTCGTCACGTTTATTTGCCTGGTCGCTGCGCTGTTCTTCGAGCGTGTCTTTTTGTGTGATGAGGTTTGTAACCTCTTTTCCAACGGAATCGCGCACTTGCTCAGTTTCCGCAACGACATTCCAAAAGTCAGAAAGCTTATCGTAGCGCAGTAAGGAGACAATCAGTGGATTGTTATCTACTTCATTGAGGCTTCGAAGCGTGGTAGCCACTACTTCTCTATCTCGTGCGATGGTGAGTTCAGTTTCGTTGATTTCGTATGAAAGTTTTGATATCTCTAAATCCGTTGCCCCGATTTTGTTCTGGGTATATGAGATGTCCGCAGCAACTTTTCGTCGCTCCAGTTCAAGTTGATTAATTGCGTTTTGAAGCGTGCTCTTTTCAGCACCGACTTTCTGTAATTCGCCCTCCAGTGCGGCGATTTCGGCCTCGATATCGCCAAGACGGTTGTTACGCTCGTCAATCTGTGCGCGAAGTCTTTCCGCTTCCGACTGCGCAAAAACAAGCGGGGTTGCCACAAAACTGCCAATGAGAATTATGCTCACAATACCAAGTAGTGCAGGCTTCGTCGTTCTCCATATCATGCACTCAAAATTGTATCACAGGCGCGCTTTACCCGTTGATACGCTTCGGCCGCACCGATGACGTGCACCACAGTAAACGGATCCGGTGACCGTTCTTTTCCGGTGAGCGCAACGCGAAGCGGCCAGAGTACCTGCCCCTTCCCCACTTCTTCAGCATACGGCATGAGTGAGTCCTGAATAGCTTCGACGGTAGTATCTTCCGGTAGTGTAGAAATAATCTCCGCGGTGTGTCGTAGGCGTGGCAGCGTGTCTTTTACAGAGCCGTCATTTTTCCACTTAAGCATCTCGAGACTCACCATTGGTTGCTCTACGGCAAAGTCGTATTCCCCACTCTCGGCAGCATCCTTGATGTCCGAACCGACGTGGATACGTTCTCGAATGATTGGCATCAGACGATTCGCTCGCTCAGTGGAAAATTGAGATTTTGATTCTAAGTGTGGCAGGAGCCACGGAAGCGCGTATGAGGAAAACGCGTTTTCGTCCATCTTTAGCAGGTGTTCGCGATTAAACCAGCGCAATTTCTCAATATTGAATATCGCACCACCCTTTTGGACACCTTCCAAATCAAATTCTTTTATAAGTTCTTCTAAAGTAAATAGCTCCTGATCAGTACCGGGATTCCAGCCGAGGAGTGCAAGGTAGTTTGTTACTGCGACAGGTAAGAATCCCTGGTCTCTGTATTCGGAAAGCATCACGGTGCCATTACGTTTTGAGAGTTTTGATTTATCGGGCGCAAGGAGAAGTGGAAGGTGTGCATACTGTGGTCGTTCCGCACCGATGGCTTCTTGTATGAGAATTTGTCGGGGAGTATTTGATATATGATCTTCTCCGCGTACAACGTGGGTGATTCCCATTTCATGATCATCAACGACCACTGTGAAGTGGTAGAGTGCGTCATCGAGTGAGCGGGCAATCACAAAGTCACCGAGTTCTGTGGTGTCAAACGACACCTCCCCGCGCACGATGTCATCAAATGTGATTGTCTTATTTGGATTCTTCAGACGAACTACTTCTATTGTAGTTCCCGGGGCGCGTTTACTTTCCTCTTTAGAGAGATATGCCACTTTGTTCTCAATCATTTTTTCGAGGTAGCCGCGATAGATGTTTGTGCGATCTGATTGGCGGTAAAAGTCATCCCATGTAATACCGAGCCAATGCAAGCCTTCTAAAATTTCATCCTCAAATACTCGCTTGCTTCGTTCTGAATCAGTATCTTCACTTCGTACAATGAATGTTCCGCCGTGTTTCCTTGCAAGTAAAAAATTAAAAAGTGCGCTGCGCGCAGTGCCAACATGTAGATGGCCCGTCGGACTCGGAGCGATACGGACAACCATTTTTTTCTTTGCTTTTCGGCCAAACATAATATATGACAGTATTTTTTAAGTGTGTTCTTCAGTAATACGGTCTAAAATATCTGCCATTTTTTCTGCTGCACCCCGTGGTGCAAAATCTGTGGCAGCTTTGGCCATACGCTCGTATAAGCTTTGGTCGCTCATAATACGGGTTATTTCAGCCACAAGCAAGCTATCACGCACGTTCCCCTCCTCCATGACAACTGCCGCTCCTGCGCGCGCATACGCGTACGCATTGGAGCGTTGGTCGTGGCTTATGGTCTCCGGAATTGGGATCACTATAGCGGGTTTTCCATGAAGCGCTGTCTCAAAAATAGTTGTGCTTCCCGCTCGTGAAATGACGATGGCGGCGGTGTGATATATGAGGTTTAACGTTTTGGCGTCGACGTACGCAATCGGGTGGTACCGTGAGAGGAGTGTTGTGTCACTCACCAGAGCCATTGCGGAGCTTTTGACAGTCTCAAAGTGTTCCCTACCCGTTTGATGCACTATGTTGTAACTTGGAAGCAGTTCGGTAAGTGATTCAAGGATGAGGTTGTTGATGCTCTCAGCGCCCAACGATCCCCCGTACACAAACAGTGTTGGAAGGGACGTATCGAGACCAAGCTCAGAAGCGGTATTCCCTGTCGGGGATTCCAAAAGTGCCTTTCGCACTGGAATGCCAACGAGCGCTGTTTTTTCTTGAGGGAAGAATTGAGCCGATTCACTGTACGATATTGCGATATACTTTGCCGCTTTTATATTGAGTTTTGTTGCTCTCCCGGGTACGCTGTCGGATTCATGAATGACGATGGGAATGCGAAGCAGTCTTGCAGCGATGGTGACCGGAACACTGGTATAGCTTCCCTTGCTCATTACCACATCCGGATAAATAAGAAATAGTTTAACCAGAGCAATGACAATTCCGGCGATGATTTTGAACGGATCGATAAAGTTGCGAATAGACCAGTAGCGGCGCACTTTCCCTGAAGGGCAGTAAACAAAACGAATGCCAAGTGTGTCAAGTATGGCGGAGTCATGCGGCTCGGGACCCATGTATAGGAGTTCGGTTTCCCCTGCCTCGTTGTCACGCTCTTTAAGCACTTCGGCAATTGCCATAAGTGGGTTGAAGTGCCCTGAAGTTCCTCCGCCGACGAGTAGAATTTTCTTCATACTAAAGTGTGTTTAAAAACTCGTCACTGAATCTAAGACCGTATAGTATGTTCGTTTTACTTTGTGGCAGGTTTCTGAACATGTTCACAGTGTATCACGCTTAGCCGACGGAACGTTTCTGGTATTTTGAGACGTTGAGGACCATGCCAATTGCGGCAAGGGTCGTAAAAAGGGCTGTACCGCCGTGGCTGATGAATGGCAGTGGAAGTCCAGAGAGTGGCGCGATGCCGAGCATTGCAGCGATATTGAGAAACGTCTGCACAATAACAAGAGTGATTATCCCGACGACGAGGAGCATGCCAAACAAATCAGGTGCGTGTGATGCGATGCGGTACCCACGGAAGGCAAACGCAGTAAAGAGAAGTACAAGGAGTACTGTACCCAAAAATCCAAATTCTTCAGCAAAGACGGCAAAAATTGAATCCCCGATGGGTTCCGGTAAGTATTCAAATTTTTGGACACTTTGACCGAATCCTCTGCCAAAGAGGTTGCCGGATCCAATGGCAATAAGCGATTGATTCACTTGGTACCCTGCTCCGAGTGGATCGCTGCTTGGATTAATGAATGTCATGATTCGGTCCATGACGTATGGTCGGGCAAATGCAAGCACCGCAAGCAGAAGTACTCCGCATATACCCATGACAATTACGTCACGAATTCTACCGCCTGCGGTAATAAACATCGCAAACGCAGACGACACCATGACGGCGTAGGTATCGGTATCGGGCTGAAGGAGCATAATCACGCCAACGAGGGCAACAATACCAACAAACGGGAGAGTCCCCTTTTTAAACGTAGTGATGTGACCACGCATCCCGGAGAGCCACGTTGCAAGATATACAATAAAACCGATTTTCAAAAATTCAGCGGGTTGCAGTGTGATGATACCGAGGTCAAGCCAGCGTTGTGCACCTCCATGTGAAAAACCTATACCGGGAACAAACACCAGGAGTGTGAGAAAAAGTGTCGCTAGAAAAATGTAGAATGCCCACTGGCGCCAGACGCGGTAGTGTATCGAGCTTCCTACAAAGAGCGCTATACTGCCCCCGACAATGCCAAATAAGAACTGATTAAGTGCAACCGATGAGAATTGTGCACCCTCTCGGGATAAGAGTCCCAGTGAAGCCGAAGAAAAGATTAAAAAGCCGGCCAGCACCAACACAGTGACAACCCCAAGTAATATTCTGTCTGGAACACGCCGATGCATGAGACTATTATACTAGAGTATGCTAGAGCGCGACGGGCCGTCTCTATGCAATCGCAGCGAGTATGAGTCCTGAAATGGCACAGATGACGCTAATAACCCAGTAGCGCATAGTCACTTTATGTGACGGCCATCCGATGGCCTCAAAATGGTGGTGAAGTGGCGCGATACGGAAGAGTTTTTTGCCGTACAGACGTCGCCATACAACCTGAAGTATGTTTGAAAGCACCGTGACAACAAGTGGTAGACCAATAATAAAGAGGAGCGTAATGCCGTTTCCGTCGCCGAGGGTATCAGTCATAAACACGATGACCGAGAGCGTCAGTGTGAGTGCCATAGTACCCGTCTCGGTCATCCAGAAGCGCGCGGGAGGAATGTTAAACCACAGAAATGCGAGCGTCGCTCCGGCGATGGTTCCGGAGAGCGCCGCAAGGTCAAATTGTGATTGAAAAAATGCTACTCCGGCGTATGCTGAGAAAATCGAGACAAATACACCACCGGAAAGACCGTCGATACCGTCTATGACACCACTTGCATAAATTGCCATTGTCATGAGAACAAAGAACGGAACAATCAAAATACCGAGATAGAATGTGCCGTCAAATGGAACACTCACCGACACGACGTCCAATTTATTGTAGAACCACCACCCGATTGCGGTCGCAATAAAAGTAATGAGTAGTATACGCATGCGCAGCGAAATGCCCCGCTCCCCTTCGTGTGATATGTCATAGTAGTCGTTCAAGAATCCCACGAGTGCACCAAATGCAAGTGTTGCAAGCGGCACCCACGTTTGTGACCTACTGAAGAAGTCGAGATCGGAAAGAAGTGTGTGCGGAAAAAATAGCTTCCCGACAAATAATAGGCAGACAGTCAAAAAGACACTTCCCCACACCACAATGCCACCCATGCGGGGCGTGCGTGTTTCGGTTCCTTTACGAGTGTCGGTACTTCTGAGGCGTTCAAATTCAGTTGCAGCGCGGCCATCAATAGTGGTTTTTGATACTTTTTTCTTCCACACCTTGTATTTGTAGAGGTGAAATGTGACGAGTGGAGTAATCAAAATACCGATTACAAAGGCGAGAATTGTTGGGATAAATATTTTTAGTATTTCAGCTTCCATATGATTGCGTTATTTTGTGGTCGCGGCTCGAGTCGCCTCGAGTAGTGTTGCAACATCAGTAAATCTTCCTTCGTAGGATGAGCCAAGCACGGTGATAATAACAGGATGATTGAGATCGATGTCCACAGCGACCATGAGGTTACCTCCGGCAAGAGTTGTAAATCCCGTCTTGGAGGCCAAAATTCCATAGGTCTCCCCTACACTTTCGTTTGTGTTAGCAGCTTCGTGTGTAAGCCCAAGAGAGTTGGCGATGTATGTATGGTCGATACCGGTGTGTTCCAAGAGAGAGGGATACTCAGTGAGGATATACTCGGTGAGAAACGTCACATCTCGGGCCGAGCCGTACGCCCCGCTCTCGATGTCAGAGGTATCGAGTCCGGTGGAATTTTTAAACACGGTTCGAGACAGACCGATGGTTTCAGCGCGTATGTTCATCAGGTCAACAAAGGTTTTGGTGTTACCGCTACTTTTGGGAATGCTTGCGCTCGCGGCTGCGGCGAGCGCGTACGCTCCATCGTTTGAGGAAGTGATGAGCGTGAAATCCATGAGGTTCTGCACGTCAAACTGTTCCCCAGGGTAGAGTCCGCTGTCGCCATCTTGCCGAACTGCATCGGCGGTGATGTTGATTTGCGCGTCGTCGCCAAGGAGTTCGTGTGCCACGAGTGCTGTCATGAGTTTTGTGATGGATGCAAGAGGTAGTTGCTCGTCCGCATTTTTATTATAGAGAGCACGTTGGTCACGCACATCCCATACATATGCGGCTTTTGCTTCAAGTGTTACATCCTCAAAACTGATTCCCTCTGCTACCTTTGGCTGGTTTTTCACGGTGCGCGGCGTGGATGTTTCTGCATCTTTACCACTTACGATAAGTCCGTACACTTCCGGAAGATATGTTGCACCAAACACAACCACAAGCACGCCGATTGCAACAGAGAGTTGCGCAACAACCGGTACATGGCTAAACATTGGTGCACCGCTTGTCTCATTTGTAGTGGATGCTTCTTCCTGAAGGCTTCCCTTGTTTTGTTCTATTGGTTCATTCATGATAATGCAGGCGCACCAGACTCGGTCTGTTTGGAGGTTTCATTTTCAAAAGTATCGAGTGTGTCCATGATTCTTTCAAAATCAGGGAGTTCTTCGCGCCGGGTAATACCGAGGTGCGCGAGTAACTCCGGCGTGGTGCTGTAGAGAAACGTTCGTTGATCTTTTTTATTTTCAGTGCGCTTAATAAGGCCTCGTATGAGGAGGTTTCGTAGTATAAAGGTTGAATTTACGCCACGTATGCGGTCAATCTCCGCTCGTGAGAGCGGGCCGCGATACAGAATGATAGCCAGTGTTTCTGCCCCGGCCCTTCCGATATCGCGACTCATATCATCTTTACGGAGTTTTTCGATAACATCTGCCAATTCCGGTGCCGTGGCAAGCTGGGCCTCGGTCTCGGTTTGGACAAGTCGAATCGGTCCTTCATGCAGTTTTTCCCTCAGTGTATCGAGTGCAGAGAAAACCTCGCTCTCGTCCACCTCAAAAAAAGCCGAGAGCTCCCGGACGCTCATTGGCGCGCTGCGATAGAACAAAACCGCTTCAATCTGCTCTACAATGCCCATAGGTGCCATTATAGCAAGAATTTTTGGCTTGTTGAGGCTCGGGCTTGTGTCAAAACTGAATCGAGAGATTTGGCACGAATTTTATATATACCGAGGGGTGTCAGTTGCCTCTCGTTCAATAGCGATGTTTTCGAAACGTTTCCCTTGTGTGACTGCCACACTCCCCTGCTTCACCATTTCAAGAACGGCCAAAAAACCGACAATGACGGTTGCGGGCTCGGTACTGCCGCCGGTAAGATCGGAGAGCATACACTTCATTTGCTGTTCGATCCGAGTTTTAAGGCGGTCAATCATATGTTCGAGAGAAACGGTCTGTTTTACATGGACTTTTGGTTTTACTTCGACTTTCGGCAATCGTTCAAATACTGCGGTCATTGCGGCTCTGAGTGCCGATGTCTCTGTGTATTTATCCGGTAAAAAAATAGGTGTAGCATCTTCTCGTCCGGAGCGACTGTAGAGCGGTGTTTGCCCGAATATGTGCGCAAGATTTTTTCCCACACTGTGATACACCTGGTAGAGCTTGAGACGCTCTTCAAGGTCGTCAATGTCCTCCTCCTCTGACTCTGTGAGTTCGAGAACCGGCAAGAGTGACCTCGACTTTATTAAAAGGAGCGTCGAGGCGAGGTGTACAAAGTCTGTGGTTTCTCGAAGCGGGTTTTGCTCAAGGGCTGCCACATGCGCCATATACTCGTCCGTTACCTCTGCGAGGGAAATGTCGTTAACGAGGAGCTTTCGCTTCTCAATGAGGTCAATCAAAAGCTCCAGAGGTCCTTCAAAAACCTCTGTTTTTATCGAAAATTTGCTATCCTCTACGACAGTTTCATCCACGGCTCAATTTTATCACGTACTACTCACTAAAATGTCCTTCGTCGCGTAATGTTCTACTAAGCACGTCATTAAAGTGGTGTAGGACCGGGAATGCTTGTGTGTAAGGGTCTTTCATTGCCCTGTGTTGCTCGTAGGTAGCTTTCGTGATGTTGTAATTGGTTTTTACATCATGTTCTCGGTAGACATGAAAGGAGGGCTCTACCTTATCGATCGCTTTTACAAATTGTGATTCTGCTGTTTCTTGTGCAATATATTCATCAAGAAGTTCAGTCACAGGCTGGTGCATACTCTCGGGTAATCGGGCAATCACTTTTGGTAGAGCTTCCCTTTCAACAGCACGCCGCTCTTCCGTTTTTATATATCCGACCACATCACCGGTCTCAACTTCTTCGATATCGTGAAAGTTTATGAGCGCGCTAATACGCTCACGCTTCCAGGTATGGTTTTCGTTTTCGAGTGGTAAAAAGTAAGTCGCAAGGATATGCATTCCGTAGACGTGTTCAGCCACGGACTCAGTATCTATTTCATCCGTACGTTGCATATTGTACCGGATGACACTTTTGAGTTCGTATAATGTACGGAGCCGATGGACCTCAGTCATGACAAACTCGTCATCTTCCAGTATTTTCTTTTTTGTTTCTTCAATGGTCATGTTTAGTATTGTTCAGCAAATCGAACAAGGAGGCGTACCGGCTCGCCGGTGGAGCCTTTTGCCAGTTTGTCCGATGGGATGGCATCCATACGTGGCGCGATGTCGATATGCGCCCAAGGCACGTTTTTGGGAACGAAATAAGAGAGGAATGTTCCTCCTTCAATCGTACCACCGAATTTAGAAAATTTGGGATCAATATTTGCTATGTCCGCCCGATCGCTCTTTAGGTATTGTTTATATTCATCCCAGAGTGGAAGCGGCCACACGTAATCGCCACTTTCCTCGCCACGTATACGTAGCGTACTCCCCAGTTGCTCATCTTTTGTCATGACGGCACTTGCGTGCTGGCCGAGAGCAACGAGTGCTGCGCCGGTAAGCGTCGCTGCGTCGAGAATGACACCCGGGTTGTGGCGCTGTGCATAGGTAAGAGCGTCCGCAAGGACCATACGTCCTTCGGCATCGGTGTGCATCACTTCAATTGTTTTTCCACTCATGGAACGAACGATGTCGCCCGCGCGCATTGCAGTATCAGAAATCGCATTCTCGGCTGCCGGGACGATACCAATGACATTTTTTTTTAATCCCAGTTTTGCAATAGTTATAACCGACGCGATAACTGCCGCACCGCCCGACATATCGAGGTGCATATCATGCATTGCACCCGACGGCTTCACATTGAGCCCACCGGTATCGTACGTTATTCCCTTCCCAACAAATACAATAGGTTTTTCATTCTTATTGGCACCGCTATATTCAAGCGTGATGAGCTTCGTCTCGCTTCGTGTTCCTTGTCCGACTGCCAAAAGAGCACCCATCTTCAGTTTTTTCAGCTCCTTCTCGCCATGTACCGTTACCTTCACTCCGGTGCCTTTCGCGGCTGCCTGTGCAGCTTTTCCGAGCTCAGTGGGTGTCATCTCTTCAGCGGTAGTGTTCGCAATGTCTCGTGCGAGATTTACTCCTGTGGCGGTAATTTCTCCTTGCTTTAGAGCGGACTGTTCCGCTTTGGTTACACCACCGCAAATGAGTACTTCTTTCACCGGAGTCTTTGCCTCTTTTGTTGTTTGGTACTTGGTGAATTCGTAGTTTGCAAGTATGAAGTTTTCAGCAATGGTGCGTACGACCCACTCGTCACCAAGTTTTTTAAGTTTAGGGAACGGAGAGTTGGAAAGCTGAACAGCGAGGTGGTCGATGTCGTACGCTTTCGCATCTCTCACAATGCTGCGAACAAGCGTAATGAATGAGCGCGGCGTTACTTCAGAACGCTTGCCAGTGCCCTTATGAAGTTCCAGTATTCCGTCTTTTGTTTCAACAAAACGGACACTCGACGGTTTCTTTTCGGTCAGTATCAATCGAACGTACTTCTTTGGAGCGTTTGCGATATCTTTAGTCGTTGTCTTCAGTTTCATGTTCCGGGTTTTTTGAGAGTAGTGTGTCAATACGATTCATGTCTCGAGGGAAAAGGGTCGCCTCTTTGACGCTTCCGAGATTGAGGAATTTCTGTGTAATGCGTTCAAGCCCTGTTGCACATCCTCCATGTGGCGGTATTCCGTAGAGAAATGCTTGGAGGTAGAACGAGAACTTCTCAGGTTCGAGTCCCCATTTCTCAATATTTTCTACAAGCTTTTCGTAGTTATGAATACGCTGGCCTCCCGTAGTGATCTCCACACCTCGGTACAGAAGATCGAAACTTTTTGTAAAACCGGGGTCGTTCTCATCTTCGTACGTATAGAACGGACGTTTACTGACCGGATAGTGTGTGATGAAGAGAAAATCTGAGCCCAGGTGCTCCGCGGCATACTCCGAAAGCCATCGTTCGTGCGACGGCTCAAGGTCTGGCTCATTTGTACAGTCCTCCCCCGTCTCTTTTGTAATGAGTTCTTGTGCTTCTCTGAGCTTCATTACCGGGAATTTTTCCGGCATTTTTGGTGCATCTGTGTTGAAGCGCTTGAGAGTACCACTGTGTTTATTTGTGACTGCCTCTACGATATGTCTGATTACCGATTCATGTGCATCCATTACGGTCGTATGGTCTTCAATGAAGCCCAGTTCAAAGTCGAGTGTAATGTACTCATTGAGGTGACGTGTGGTGGCGTGCTTTTCCGCTCGAAAGACACGCGGCGTCGTGAATGCGCGTTCGTAGATTCCTACCATGATTTGTTTGTAGAACTGAGGGCTCGTGGCAAGATATGCGGTCTGTTCGTGGAAGTACGGTACTTCAAAGACGCCAGCACCACCCTCTGCGTCACCGCCGACGAGGGCGGGATTTTGGAATTCAACGAAGTCTTTTGCTCGGAGCGCTTCGCGAAATGCCTCGACAATCGTTGCTTGCACATTGAAGATGTCTCTTCCCCGCTCGGTTCGAAGTGTGAGTGGCAGATAGTCGAGATATGTGTCGATATTGAGGTCAGCATCCATATCGAACGGAAGTGGCGCTGCTTTGTTGAGAATTTCGATACCGGTAATTTCCAGTTCAATATCTCCATTTGGTGTGCCTTCCTTAACCATTTTTTCGGGACGTTTGTTGACGATTCCCTTTACGGTAACGCTCGATTCCGGTGAAAGTGTTTTAGCTATTTCAAGCACTTCCGGTTTATTAAAGACAACTCCTTGCACCACTCCGCTTCGATCTCGAAAATCAAAGAATGCCATTTTTCCCTGGTTTCGTGCCACGTCAACGATAGCGGCGATATGTATCTCTTTCTCAAGATGGTCCGGAAGGTTTTTTATAAGTATTCGTTCCATATGTGTTGTGTAGGAAAACGTAAATCGCCCCTACAAATATATTATCACTAATACATTTGTAGGGGCGATTGCAACAAGTGTTGCGTGAGTCGCGGTGCCACCCTACTTCTCCTCCACCTGAAAGTGGTGGAAGACTTTATTTTCGACCACGTTATATCGGGCGTCCCCGGAGGGTTCTACTGGCGCAGTGCGCGTTCTTCCCTCGCCTCGGCAGTGTCAGCTGCGTCATCGGCCTTGGACCCAGCATAGCGCACCTTTCCACTCTGTCAATAAACCTAAGAAAAAATACCGATTTTCTCTCGTACTTCCTCCATCTTCTTTGAGGCACGTGCTTTGGCACATTCCTTTCCTTTTTCAAGGATGTTGCGTACGTCATCGTCGGAAATACTCGCCCGCTTTTCACGCATTGGCTGAATAACGGTTTCAATATCCGCAAGGAGTAGCTTTTTGAGATCAGCGTATTTTCCTTTGTGCTCTTCATACATCTCGGCGAGCTCGGACTCAGACCGAAAGAGTCTATGAATGTCGTATACGTTTTGCGGAATGTCCCCTTCGGAATCGGTCACAATGCTCATAACCGCTTTCTCTACCTCATCGTAGCTGCCAAAGAGTGGAATAGTATTTTTGTAGCTCTTACTCATCTTTTGGCCGTCAGTTCCCAGCACGACGCCGACCGCGTCAAGGATGCGTTCTTCGGGCATGGTGAAAGTGTCACCGTAGGTATTGTTGAATTTTGTCGCCGCTTCGCGTGCGTACTCGATGTGCTGGCGCTGGTCGTTCCCCACCGGTACCACGTCGGTGTCGTAAAGGAGAATGTCCGCAGCCATGAGCATTGGGTAGTTAAAGAGTCCGGCGTTTGCTTCGAGACCTTTTGCTACTTTGTCTTTATACGCGTGGGCCTGCATTAAGAACGGCACAGTGACGAGGCATTCAAATATCCATGCAAGTTCGGTGTGCTCTTGGACATCGGATTGTTTAAAAATAATGGCGTTTTCCGGATCAACTCCCGCGGCGAGGTAGTCTTTGACCACATCAATGGTATTTTGCCGAAGCACCTCAGGGTCGCGCACTGTCGTGAGTGCGTGGTAGTCGACGACCATGAGGTAGCTTTCGTAGTCAGCGTAGAGGTCCACAAATGGCTTCAATGCACCAAAGTAATTGCCGATATGGAGCTGACCAGATGGCTGGAGGCCCGTAAGAAGCGTTTTTTGTGACATATCACGATAGTATCAGAAGCGTGCAGTATTTCAAACCGGGGCTACTTCGCCTTCTTCTTTTGGTTTTTTGCCGGAGTGGCCACGAGCGGGAGCTCAACATGGAACGAGGATCCCTTCCCTTCTCCGTTTGATTCAGCCCAGATGCGACCACCCATATCTTCCACCATCTTTTTTGCAACAAAGAGGCCGAGGCCCGTACCGGTCACGTTTACCGCGTTCGCATTTTTTGCGCGTATAAATTTGTTAAAGATATTCTCGACGGTTTCTTTGCTCATACCAACACCGGTATCTTTTACGGTAAGGTAGATTTTTTTCTGCTCTAAGTCGTCATGTGTCGTAAGGGTGACAGAGCCTTTTGGCGTGTATTTCATGGCGTTATCTACGAGGTTTTGGATAACCTGGCGCACTTTACCAACGTCCGCGTTAACTTTGCAGCTTCCTTTGCATTTTGATTCAACCGTTAGTTCAAGTCCGCGTTTTATCGCTGCCGGACGGAGCTCTTCTGCCACCGTGTCGGCCTGTTCTTTGAGGTTAAACTCCGAACATTCATATTTCATGTTTCCCGCCTCAATGCGCGACACGTTGAGGTAGTCTTCCACAGAGAGTGCCATGTAGCGGCTCGACTGCTGAATGTGCTCGATTGCCTCTTTAACTTTTTTTGGAATTTTTCCAAACGAGCCCTCAAGGACCATCGAGGCGTATCCTCGGATTGATGTGAGTGGGCTGCGAAGCTGGTGTGACGCGATTGAGACAAACTCAGATTTCATCTTGTCGAGTTCGGTGAGGCGATCGTTCGCAGCCTCAAGTCGCGATGCGAGTTTCTCAATTTCTCTCTTCTGGGCTAGTTCTCGACGAATACTTCGGACGAGCACTGAGCCAAGAGTGGCAATAAGACCGAGTGTAATAAGGGCAATAATTTGGACGTTTTCAATTTTTCGAACAAAAATCAAAGACCCTACCAAAATGGCCATACCAAAAATAAGAGTCTCAGAGCCAATCACTTTAATATCAAAGGTTTGATAGCGAACAATCAGATAAGTGAGAAATACGATAAAGATTGGCATACCAAAAAGTCCGTACTGGCCGAGTTCCCAGTCGATTTCTATACTTCCTGCAATATTTCCAAGAGAAAAAGAGAACAAGAAAGCAAGTACTCCAATCATGACGAGGATAATCTTGTTTCTATCCCCCTTCGTTTCAGCTTTCCGAGCTCGCAGTACTCCATATATCAAGATCCAGATGGCGATAAGAAGTTCAGCGGTGTAGACATAGAATTGCCAGAGAGGACCTTCAAGAGCTTCGCGATAACAGTTTGTGAAGTCAAATCCTGTTAAGTTGAGGCTAGTATGTGCAAAGAGGACGAGCGGTGTAAAGAGTAGGAGAACAATAAGATCAACCCGCCACGTTGGCATTCTATTATCAATAAACGCAAAGACAAAATAAAGTGCTCCGACGTAGAGCATGAGGTCGAAATGGATGAGTATCGACCAGAAGAACATCGTAAAATCAGTGCGTTCTGTTGCCCAGAGTACCAGGTCGATAAGACTCCATGCTAAGAATATGACAGAAATAAAGAAGAGAATTCTGTTAGTAAGTCCTCGAGGGTTTTGTATGAATACAAAGAGTCCGAGTACAAGCGCGGTGAGTGCAGGAAAAAGATGTGAGTAATATATAAAGTTTCCAAAAACGTTGTCTGAGAAAATAAAATATTGGGCTGTATCCCAACCACAGATTGCCGGATCTAGTATTTTATCCATATAGGTAATTATTCTTCGTCAAGCTCAGGGCCGCCAGGGTTTGTAAAAACTTCATAGTCGTGACGGACGATCATGGTGTTGTAGGTCAATATAATTGAAAAAAAGATCGACAGAACAATGATTACACGGAGCGTTATTGATATATATGAACTTTTCGTTTCCATGGCAAAGTACGATCCTCATCTGTAAGAGCAAATAGTGTCATTGCTCCATGCATTAATATATTTAGTATAGGGTATACGGCATACATTAAGCCGATGTTTTCAAGCAGAACTGTGTATAAAAGAAATGCGTATGCGAGTGTCCAGACAAGCCAAGGGAGCGGGTGTTCGTCACGCGGGCTTTCAAACGTAGTGCGAAGTATCGGATAGAACGAGGTAAGAGTACTTAGGCTCGTCAGTATCAGAAAGATGCCGCCAAACATAATATGCTGGTCTTGAAGTATGTATCCACGAGAAAGTAACGCAAGAATTCCAAGGTAAGAGATGAGTAGTGCTACGTCAATAGAGAGCACGAAGTAGTCTTGTTTTTCGGGAGGAATATAGGAACTTTTATAAAAAGAGTAACCAGCGATAACGAGCGCCGATATAGTGCAAATAAGCGGCAATAAAAGCACGGAAAGAGGTGCTGCAATATCAAATTCTATAAAAAAGAAGACAAATGTTCCGTATGCCCACATGAACCACGACATGCCGTTTGGTCGACGCTCACACCTCACCACAAAGTGATAGTAGAGAAAGTACCCCACTGCTTGTAGCAGCCCCGCAAGTAGGCCGATATAAAGTGGAATGATCATAAACGATGGGTAACTTGGCGTTTAAAATATTTTGGTATGTAAGGCATTGATTTGCTGAGATATTTAGACGGAACATGTTGGATGGCACCGATTTTTTTTCGGCAATCATGTTCACCACAAAAACAGTCCATTTGCCAGTCCTCCTCATTGTCTGTTATTGAGTAGTCAAACGCGAGCTCCTCATTTTTTTCAATATCCCGAAGAGACACAAAGCACCGCACCCTATCAATACCCAGGTTCGGATTACAAGAATGATTGACCTTTACGTACGGATACTGAATGTCGATCCAGACATTATCGTTCACCATGTACCAGTCAGGGTACTGATAACAGTCGTTGCCTTCAAAATGCCCGAATTCAACGGGACCGCGAGCAACAAAAACGAGCTTCCCTTTCCTGATGTCTTTTGTTGCAAAGAGCCCCTCCCCTTTTTTACCACTATCTCTCACTTCAAAATGGTGTTGATTAAACAACATGCCATACCGAAGAAAGGCGTAGAGGCGAGCAAAAAAATAACTGTACAGTAATGTGAGCCAGAGGACGTGAATTTTCTTTTTTAGTGAAAGTGCTGAAAAATCGTACGATTTTTCAGATGTAAGGTTGTATGCTCTAAACACAGGGTGGAAATATTACAGAAACATAAGACCGGCTATGGGTGCAAGGAGCCACCAGAAGAAGCTCGCTTCTGATCCAAAGAGTGTTTGAATCGGAGAGCCCGGCGTGATGAGATCGGTGACCGGAAGTACGTGGTAGCTATACGCCATCACGAGCGCCGAGCCGAGGAGTGCGAGTAAGAGCTTGCTTCCAAACCCACTGAAGCTGCTGTCGTCGTAGTCCCGCGGCATCAGTTTGCTGAAGAGGAATGTTCCGCCGAGCGTAAAGATTGCAAAGATGACAATCATGATCATCGAGTCGGAGAATCGTTCGCTGTCGACGCCGGAAAGAATCTTGTCGTAATACGGAAATTCAAGTGAAATGAGAAGTGCAAAGTAGAGCCCGAGAATCAAATTGACGAGGGATTGCTTCCCTCGAAACATGGCGTAACCGAGAAAAAAAGCAAATACCAAAATGAGGTAGAGCGATTCCTGCAGAACGCTAATAACGCCACTGAATTCCATTACTCTGTATTATAGGCTTCAAAAGATACAAGTAAGAACCTATCTCTGGATAACTTAAAATACTGTTGAATGTATTTTGGTTATCTAAAGGGTCAAGTTTCTAATTCGCTTACGCTCATAAGAACTTCCTCCCCGAGCTCGCGGTGTTCGCATTGGATAAGCTCACACATCGCTCCGGTTCATTCAGGTAAGAAAAACTGTCTGCAGGGACAGTTTATTCTTCGCTAAATGCCTTCTTCTTTCAGATCCTCAATAAGCTTCTTTGCCTTGCGAGAAAGTTTTTGAGGAATGTCGATTGAGATACGTACGAGGAAGTCGCCGCGCCGTGAACCGTTTGGTACCCCCTTCCCTTTAATGCGGAGCATCTCACCGTGGCGAACGCCGGCGGGAATTTTTATTGAAACCGGACCGTCGAGTGTTTCAACTTTATACGATCCGCCGAGAAGCGCGTCAGAGAGTTTGATATTGAGAGTGCTCATCAGGTGGTTGCCCTCACGGATGATTGATTTGTGCTGCTCAACATGAATTTTGATGTAGAGATCACCCGGAGTGCCACCACGCACCGCCTCGCCACGTCCGGTCATGCGGATGACTTCCCCATTTTCAATACCGGGTGGTACGTTGATTTCAATTTCTTCAGAGGTACGCAGAACGCCTTTACCGCCACATTCCGCGCAGTTCTCTTTCGGTATTTTGCCAGAGCCGTCACAGACATTACACTCGCGTACCGTTGCAAATGTACCCATAATCGAACGCCTGGTCTCTCTGATGCTTCCCTTTCCATTGCACGTGCTGCACGTTTCCATCTCAGTTCCCTTCTTCGCACCGGAACCTTCACATGAAGCGCAGACGTTTGTTTTAGTGAGTGTGACCGAACGCTTGGTACCAAACACGGCCTCTTTAAATGAGAGTTGAAGGTCAATCGAAACGTCATTGCCACGGTTTGAGCTGCGTCGGCCGCCAAAACTGCCTCCGAAGATGTCTCCAAAGTTTTCAAATATATCGCCGATATCGAACGGTGCATCTTGACCACCAAAACCGCCCTGGAAACCACCCCAGCCCGGACCTGCACCTTGCTGTGGGCCGCCGCTCGCGTATGAGCGTCCGTAAGTGTCGTACTCCGCGCGCTTCTTCTCATCAGAAAGTACGGCGTAGGCTTCACTCACTTCTTTGAATTTCGCCTCGTCCCCCGTCTTTTTGTCGGGGTGGTATTTGGCCGCCAGTTTACGAAATGCCTTCTTCACCTCATCTTTTGATGCGTCTTTTTTTATTCCAAGAATTTCGTAGTAGTCTTTCATAGAAAGCTATTATTGCACAGAAAAGTATGACCGCAAGATTGTCATCGTGCGGTCATAACTTTGCATTATTTTCCTTCCTCGTCCTCACTTTTATCGTCCTCTACTTCCGCATCACGAACTCCATCATTATCAGCTTCTGATTGCGACCCTTCCCCACCTTCGGGAGCATTTCCTGCTGCACCCTGCATCGCTTCGCCAATCTTTTGCATTTCTTTTGAGAGTTCTTCGGTTGCCGTCTTAATGGCAGCGGTGTCGTCTTTGTCCTTTGTCTCTCGGAGTGCCTTTATCTTGTCTTCGACAGCAGTCTTTACCTCTGCCGGCACCTTGTCACCATAATCAGCTACCGCTTTTTCTGCGGTGTAGATAACCTGCTCTGCGAGGTTGCGCGCGTCTATTAACTCTTTCTTTTTCTCATCTTCCCCTGCATGTTCTTCCGCATCTTTCTTCATTTTTTCAATGTCATCTTCGGTGAGTCCGGATGTCGCTTCGATACGGATGGTCTGTTCCTTGCCGGTCGACTTCTCTTTTGCGGTCACACTCAGTACCCCGTTTGAGTCAACGTCGAGCGTTACCTCTACCTGCGGCACACCTCGCGGCGCCGGTGGGATACCGTCGAGTACAAACTGCCCGAGTGATTTATTGTCGCTGGCCATCGGTCGTTCTCCCTGCACGATGTGTACCTCGGTTGAAGTCTGATTGTCCGCAGCAGTTGAGAATACCTGCGATTTCTGCGTTGGGATGTGTGAGTTCTTCTCAATAAGCTTGGTTGCAACCCCACCGAGCGTCTCGATTGAGAGTGAGAGCGGAATGACGTCGACGAGCGTGATGTCCTGCACGTCACCCTGGAAGATACCGGCCTGAATCGCCGCACCGAGCGCGACGACCTCGTCCGGGTTGATGCTCTTGTTTGGCTCTTTTCCAAAGAGGTCTTGCACCGCCTTCTGAACCAGTGGCATACGTGTTTGACCGCCTACGAGAATGATCTCGTCAATATCCTCCTTCTTAAATGGTGATGCTTCGAGCGCGCGCTTGGTGATTTCGATTGATTTGTCGACGAACTCCGCCGCAAGCTCTTCGAGCTTTGCGCGCGTGAGTGTCATGAGCATATGCTTTGGACCTTCAGCGCCGGAGGTGATGAATGGAATGTTGATCTCAGTTTCGCCCGTACTCGAGAGCTCTTGCTTTGCCTTCTCTGCAGCCTCGTCGAGCCTTTGGAGTGCGAGCTTATCTTTCCCGAGATCGATACCTTCCGATTTCTTAAATTCATCAATGAGGAATCGCACAATTTTCTGGTCGATATCGCGTCCGCCCATGTGGGCATCGCCGTCGGTTGATTTCACTTCAATCACATCGTCGCCCACTTCAAGTACAGTGACGTCGAACGTACCACCACCAAAGTCAAAGACAACGATCTGCTCATCTTTCTTTTTATTAAATCCGTATGCGAGCGCTGCCGCTGTTGGCTCGTTGATGATGCGCTTCACCTCGAGCCCCGCAATCTTTCCCGCGTCCTGCGTTGCCTTGCGCTGTGAGTCGTTGAAGTACGCCGGTACGGTAATCACCGCTTCGGTAATTTTTTCTCCGAGCTTTGCCTCAGCATCCGCCTTCAGCTTTCCGAGAATCATCGCGGATACTTCCTCCGGTCGGTGATCTTTCTCACCCATGTGGACGATCACACCGCCATCAGAACCTTTCTTCACCTCGTAGGGGACAATTTCTTTATCTTTCTGAACCGCTTCTTCATCGAAGTTGTGTCCCATGAAGCGCTTGATGCCGTAGATGGTGTTTTCAGGATTTGTAACCGCCTGGCGCTTGGCAATTTGCCCAACGAGACGTTCTTTCGTTTTCGAAATAGCCACCACTGAAGGTGTGGTGCGGTTCCCTTCTGCGTTTTCAACAATCGTCGGCTCCCCCGCTTCAATAACAGCGACCGCTGAGTTTGTAGTTCCAAGATCGATTCCTAGTATTTTTGCCATGGTTAGCTCTTAGTTGTTAGCTCTTGGCACTTAGCCAAGAAATTAATAAATTAATTTTTTGGACCGACAGCAACACGGGCGGGGCGAAGTACTCGATCACCCATGCGATACCCTTTTTGGAGTACGCCGGTAACGGTGTCACCGCCCTCTTCGTGCGATACCGCTTCATGTTCATTCGGATCAAACGGTATGCCGGTGGCGTCGATTGCTTCAACGCCATAACTTTTTAGAATACTCATGAGCTGCGCATGAATGCCCTCTACGCCAATGCGCCACGTTTTGTCGGCGCTCTGCCACGTCGGGTCACTCATCGCCGCTCCAAAGCTGTCTGCCAGTGGGAGGAGCTCCATAACGTGCGACTCCGTGATGCGCTCACGGTCGCGTGCGAACTGCTCATCGAGGCGCTTTTTGCTGTTGAGGTAGTCCGCCTTCGTGCGCTGGAGTGCCTCTAAATGCTCCATTTTCTCCTTCTCACAGCTTTTAAGCTTCTTTCTGAGGGTATCCATCTTCTCTTTAGAGAGCGACTCTGTGTCCTCAATTTCGAGATCTTCCCCGGATTCCACATCTTCAGGGATTACCGCTTCGAGATCGTCAATATTTTCGTTTTTCTCGTCACCGTTTCTCATTGCGGATGGGATTATAACGAGAAAAAATGTGTTTGTCAAAAAGAAAAGAAGCCACCGAGTCATCCGGTGGCCCCTGAGCACTCGCATCCGCGGGCGATGAGCTAGGCGGTTCTTTTTGACGGAGTGAAATCCGCGCCGCGTTTATATTTACCCTCGTCACGCAACGTGATGATCTCCAGAGGGTTCAGGATAGTCATAGGCCTAGTTCGTTTCATATACTGGCCGTCACGGTTCCGCACAATCGCCCCGCAGCATGCGCCGCCGCCCGGGTAGACAACCACATGTTCGTCATTCGGAGTCCAAAAGACATAATCGTCCGGTTTCAGCGGTACCCACTCTTCATCGAAATCAGACAATGTCGTATTGCCAGACGTATTTTCCGTGTCGCTCATGTCCCTCTCCCTGTTTCTTTTCGCACGATCTGCTAGAAGCTGATTGATTTTTACTCCCTTTCTAGGACAACAGTACCATATTTACCAATTTTGGAAATATATATTTAAATATATTAAAATATATATTTCTTTTAAAATACCTTTGAGTAGGCTCAAGATCTTGGTAAGATTTTATTCAATGGTTGTTCTCCCGCTACTTTCATTTGTCGGTTCAGCATTTTTTCTGATTGTACTTATTACTATCAATATCCTAAATAGAGATCTACAATTTAAAAAAGATGCGCTCAGCAAGTATGCAAAAGGAGAACGAGGCTGGCTATTGACGCTTGGCTTCTATTCCATTGGAATGTCCCAAGTTTTGCTTTCAGTCATACTTGCTAATGTCTATACGTTTTCTTACGGGCTGCTATTACTTGCGGTGGCAGGTTCAGGGACACTCTTGGTTGGAGGATTCAAGATGGAGTTTCCAAAAGAGAGCATTCGGGGGTATCTCCATACATTAGGTGCAGGAATGCAGTTTTTATTTTTTCCAGCTGCTCTCATTCTGATGAGGGACCAGTTTCCTTCGGCTATAACTGAAAAAATCACGCTACTCGTCGGTAGCATGACGGCACTGTTTGGTGTGTATATATTTTATGTGTTCTTGAAGGGCACAACACACCACCTTCCCTATTTTGGAATCATTCAAAAGACGAACATTCTTCTCATGACCGTATGGGTGGTACTAATCTCTTTTTTGGAAATATATATTTCTTTTTAAAATGAAAAATTAAGTGAAGAAACTCAACTTTTAACGAGGTTTTGGTACTGACAGTATAAATTTGTTATTCGTATAGCTACATCCGTCTATTCTAATCGGTTCTTCTCCTGTTGGATTTGCTTCAATTGCTAGTTCAATACCTGTTGCCTCAAGAGCTTTTTTTGCTCTAGACATACCAAGACCTTTTCCGTTTTTTTTAGATTTTTTTGCTTGTCTTCCACAGAATTTTTCTTGTGTAATTTTTTCTAATTCGTTTTTTTCTATTTTCAAACTTGACATTTCTATAGCAAGCTGAACTTTTTTGTCTTTTTCCAAAAAAGTCACTGAAATATCTGAACTTTTACGAGCATATTTCACCGCATTATCCATAATTTGATACAATCCCACTTGAAATAAACCATAGTCCATCAAAACTTCAGTCTCGTTCTCGTCTATGTTGAAGTATATATCCCTTTCCGCAAATTCTTGAAAAAAAGAATGGGCAATACTAAGGAATGCTTTCGATAGAGTATGTCTCTGTCTTTCAAGTTTTTGCAGGGTGCCTTCTTGCAGCTTGTAGAACACAGAAAACTCCATCTTCATTGTCTCGTGATTCTTTATGAGATTTAAGAACATGCTGTGTATTTGGTCTATCCGTTCCGTCACTTTTGATTGTATATACGTCTTTCGTTTTTCTTTTTGCTGTTTCCTAAGTTCTTCTTCAGGAATTAGGTTGTAGATTTCTTGAATATTATGACCCGTTAGATTTTCCAAATCGTGTACAAGGCGAGCCGATTGTATATTTGCTTTATCAAAAAATATTTTGCGCATCCTCTTTAATTCTGAAATTATTTGAAAAAAAGCATTTGTGGTTTCCCCGAACCACCTTGGACGCCTAACGAGTTCCGGATCTTTGGCAAGAATATACGCAACTCCTACTTTATCGTTGCTTATTTTCCCATGTCGATATTTTATCCCGTCTTCAAAAAACAAGGTGTTTTTTGAATTACATTTCTCAAATTTTGAATAAAAGACATCAGGCAGAGTGCTGTGTAAAACAACACCTTTGTGATCAGTCAGATGAAAATACATTGCCTTATTTATATATTTCCTTGCTAAGATTATCTACCAAGTTTTGAAATTCGTACGGGTTGGCATTTTTTGGCAATCGAGCATGGGCTTTTTCAAGGAGCTGGTTGAAACGATTGCCTTGCGTTTGGGCAGAATACACCACCACTCGCTTATGCGGGTATCGGTCCACAATGGCACCCACGAGGCCTAAACCTTGGTCTTTTTTAAATAAATTTTTTGCGACGCCTTGGATATCAATAAAACATATATCAGCGTCTTGAACTGGCTTATCATCAACAGAAGTTACATCTTTAATAATTTTTGTATTGACCCACCCACTTTTTTTTAAAATTTTTACTACTTTAAAGCTAGTGTCATCGTCAATAAATAATATTCTGGTGAGTCTTTTCCGTTCCTCTGTACGTTTTGGAGTTGTGTGCTTTGTGTGAGGGTGCTGCAAATTGTTATTAATGATGTTGGTTACAGAAGTTTCTTTCTTTGGAAAGAAGTATTTGGGAATATCAAAAAAGAAACTAAGGACGGAAATACCAATTCCACTAAAAATCCATGTCTTATTATTCATAATATATTCTTTTAGAATATCCACCATCATGTTTATAGAAAATAAGAGAAGTCCAACGGACTTCTCTTAACTATCGTTTCGACCACTGTGGTCGTCTTCGTGCTTTACGCAAACCAAACTTCTTTCGCTCAACAGAACGTGGGTCGCGCTTGAGGAAGCCGAGTGGTTTGAGAACAGTCCGGCGCTCCTGCTTCTCTTTTACGAGTGCTCGCGCAATACCGAGGCGAATTGCTTCTGCCTGTGCTGAAAGTCCGCTCCCCTGCACTTTTGCAGAGACGCTGTAATGCTCGATTCCTGCGTCATCTACTCCGAGTACTGAGAGTACATTCTTTTGGAGTGAATCATGAGGGAAATATTCAGCGAGCGGCTTCTCGTTTACTATGATACTCGTCTCTTTTGCAGGAGTAAGACGCACGCGCGCTGTTGCGGTCTTTCGTCGTCCAATGCCTTCAATGTATTTCTCTGCCATACGATTAAAAATTATTCACTCACGATTAGGTTCTTCATGCGCGGGTCACGAAGCTTGTTCTTTGGGAGCATACCCTTCACCACGCGACGTACCACTTCGCCGTATCCGCGACGTCCAGCAAGGTGCCCGAGGGTTTCGATTTTTTGTCCGCCCGGGTAGCCTGAGTAGGTCTGAAACTCTTCCTCTGCTCGCTTTTCTGAAATGTCGAGACCGCTCGCATTTGTGATGGTTACGGTAACCGGTGCAACGAGGTTTTTTGCAAAATCAGGTTGATCCTTACCGAGGAGCACGTGTGCAGCTTCGGTGGCTACGCGGCCAAGGCGCTTCCCTTTTGCGTCAATGGTATATTCTCGTTTTGTTGCTGTGGTTTCCATACGCTTATACAAATTCAATTACCGCTTCATCGCGCCCTGCCGGCGTTCGTCCAATTTTTACAATACGGGTGTAGCCGCCCTCTCGATCCTTGTACTCAGTTGCAATCTCGTCAAAAAGCTTTTTGAGCACTTCATTCTTAGGTTCACCAAGTCGTGATGCAACTTCCCGTCGCGCTGCGACAGTGTTCTTCTTTCCAAAAGTAACGAGTCGCTCCACAAACGGGCGAAGTTCTTTTGCCTTTGCCTCAGTTGTTTTGATTTTACCGCTCTCAATGAGTGACACTGCAAGACCACGCATCAGAGCCGTTCGTCCGCGACGAGTTCGTCCAAATGTTCGGTTTTTCTGATGGTGTTGCATGATGTCTTATTCCTTGAGTGCGACTCCGAGCTTACCGAGTACTTCTTCGATTTCCTCGACGCCCTTCTCGCCAATTCCTTCGAGCGCAAGAATATCATCCTTTCGTTTTCGTACAAGCCCCCCGACAGTTCGGATGCTTGCGGTTTCAAGCGCGCTCTGTGTGCGTCCGCCGAGATCGAGTGTCTCGATACGAGTTTTGAGGATATCAGGATCTACTTCGCTCTCACCCTCTTCGGATGCTTCGTCACTTGCGCTCACCTCCTCCGCTTCAACTTGAGGAATTTCCTCTTGGAATCCAATAATTGCTTTGAGCTGGTGAATCATAATCTCGATAGCGTTTTCGAGCGCTTCACGCGGTGCGAGTGTGCCATCGGTCTCGATAAATACACGAAGGCGGTTGAAGTCAGTTCGGTCGCCCACACGCATGTTCTCTACCTCGTAGTTTGCGCGACGGATTGGGGTAAATACCGCATCGAGCGCAATTGTACCAATCTCAGTCTTTTCTTTGAGGTGTACCTCACGTGGTACGTAACCAAGTCCGCGCTCAACGGTCATCTCGATATCGAGTGAGCCGCTTTTTGAGGTGATCTCAGCAATGTGTTGATCGGGATTGAGAATTTCTACCTGGCTTGGAGCGGTTATATCAGCCGCAGTTACCTTACCTTCACCTTTCTTTTTAAGTTCAATGGTGATTGGCTCGTCGCCGTGTACCTGAAGGCAGATGCGCTTAAGGTTAAGGAGGAGCGTAATGACGTCCTCTTTGATGTGATCAATAGTTGAAAATTCGTGTTCGACGCCATCAATTTTGACCTGTGTGATTGCGGCACCGGGAAGTGAAGAAAGAATGATGCGACGAAGCGAGTTTCCTAGTGTGTGGCCATAGCCTGGGTAGAGGCCGTCTATTTCGTAGACACCTTGAAACTTCTCCTCGCTAATAACACGGGGCTTTGATGGAAGTGTGACGTTTGTTTCGAGCATACTCATACGTTACGTATAAAATAATAATTATCGACTGTAATATTCAAGAACGAGCTGAGGGTCAAAGAGTGTTTCGGTTGGGTCGTACTGCGGTTCCGATTTCTTTGTTCCTGAAAGTTTTTTGATGTCAAACGTAAGCCAGTTCGGTACACCCTGCGCTGAGTGCTCATCGGTAATCGTCGTAAAGAGTCCGGTGTTTTTACTTCCTTCGCGTACAGTAATTTCGTCACCCACGGCTACTTTATGGGATGGGACGGTGATACGGCGGCCATTCACAATGATATGTCCGTGAGAAACCATCTGGCGTGCTGCCTGACGGGTCTTTGCGAGTCCAAGTCGGTATACGACATTATCGAGGCGAGACTCAAGTCGCTCGATGAGCATCACAATCGGCTGGCTACTTTTTGCAACCGCTTCACGAACGTATCGCTGGAGCTGTCGCTCGGAAATACCGTAGGAAAATCGCATCTTCTGTTTCTCGATGAGCTGACGCTTATAGTCACTCATTGCCCCCGGACGGCGACCGGTTCGTACTTTTCCGCGACGAGCTTCAGAAAGCGCAAACTTCTGTGTCTGTGTTTTTTCAAAAATTGGCGCGCCGAGCCGTTTTGCTATTTTAAATTTAGGACCGATTTTCATACGATAATAGTTCGTTCATTAAACTTGATTACACCCGACGTGCTTTCTTTGGACGCGGACCGTTGTGTGGCACGGGCGTGTGATCAACAATGGCAGTGATGTTAATTCCCTTACCGGCGAATGCGCGGATAGCCGACTCTCTTCCCGCACCAACACCTTTCACCACCACGCTCGTCTCCTTCATTCCCATCTGGATGGCTTTATCACCAATGATTTCGCCAACCTTTGCTGCGGCAAACGGCGTACTCTTTCGTGACCCCTTAAAGCCGAGTGCGCCACTTGAAGCGGCGATAAGCGCATTGCCTTTCCCGTCAGCGAGCGTGAGAATGGTGTTGTTGAATGTAGCCACGATGTAGAGACGACCAACAGCCACCTTCTTCTTTGGTACACGCGCAAGAGCTCGCGATGTGCCGCTTACGTCAGATCCCCCTCTTTTTTTGATGATTCGTTTCTTACCCATAGATCACAAGAATCGCACTGATATATAATTTTTAGGTCTTTTCTAGCTTACGACGGCCAGAAGTCATGGTCTTCTTCACACCCTTCAGCGTACGTGCGTTGGTCTTCGTGCGCTGGCCACGAGCGGGAAGGCGCTTTGCGTGCCGTGAACCACGGTACGACTGAATGTCCTTGAGCCGCTTTACATGTCCGCCAACTTCACGACGGAGCTCGCCTTCAATGGTGAATGATTCGATTTTTTCTCGAATTGCATTCTCCTCATCTGTTGAGAGCTCGCTCGGCTTTTTATCAAGATCAATTTTAAGCTCTTCCAAAATTTGCTCAGATCGTGAACGACCAATACCGTAGACCGCGGTAAGTCCAAAAGAAATATGTTTATTGTCTGGGATGTTGATGCCCGAAATTCTCATACTATTTTTACGCTTGGTTTAGCCTTGTCGCTGCTTATGTCGCGGCTTCCGCTTATTAATTACATAGACCCGACCTCGTCGGCGTACGATTTTATCGTCGGGACTCATTTTTTTAACAGATGACCGTACTTTCATTTTGAGTGTATCTAAAGTCGTTTTGTTATCCTCCCCTTTCCACCGTAGGGATCCGGTACGATCGCTACGCGGTCACCGACGAGCACTCGAATTCGGAACTTGCGCATCTTGCCCGCGAGGTAAGCCAATCGAGGCGTATCCTCATCGTCAATAAGTACTCGAAAAAGCGCATTCGGAAGCGCTTCCTCGATCGTTCCATACACGAGGTCTTTTTCAGTTGGATCGGACATCAAACGACGGTGAGTTTAACAGGTATTCTTCTCGGGGTCAATAGCATTATTCCAGAACAATATTAAGACCGATATCTTCCGGATCATCGGGGAATGACTGTTTCCAGAAAGGACGAATGGTTGCTTCAGCTTTTTCGACCGCAGTATAGCCGGAAAGCACCGTCGGAAGTGCACTTTTTGCGAGCCCCGCGATATCCTTTTTGAGCATTTCTTCGTCAAACTGCCATACGAGCTTCGCGGTACCGCTGAGTTTGAACGATACTTCGTTCTCATCTGCGAGGTTGCTCATGGCAGTGCTCGATGCGGTATATGCGAAGCTGAGCGTATTGGGATCAGCGAGCGCCACATCTTCTCCTTCGTACCCGGCTACGGTATTTTCGGCTATATAACTCGCAAATTGCTCTCCGTTAAAGAGTGGTACCTGGAGGCGGCCGCGCTCCTTCAGTGTTGCATTTCCGTCACCGTTGTCAGTGGATGGTAACTCTTCAAAGGTAAAGGTCACAGCGTCATCGTAGAGCACAAAGCCTGCCGGGCGCTCGGTTTCAAGCCGTGACCGGAGTGCATCGCGCAGTTCCTCATGAAGCGAGCCTTCTGCTGTTTTGAGCTCTTCTTCGCCAATAATAAATTTCGCGCCCTCAAAGCCACCGGTAAACGCCTCGGTAGATTTTGCATACACACCGTCAAATTCAGGCTCCCCTTCAAAGCCCGGAATTGTAAAGTCTGTCGGGTCGATGTTGTATTCTTCACCGGTGCTGTCGGCAAATACCTTTGCTGTTATAGTACCGGGCGCCTTATTCCCTTCCTCATCGGTCGTATACCCCGGTACAACGACTGATTCTGTTGCCCGAAAGATAAGTCCATCTGGAGATTCAAATCGAGTATTTTTTACGAGACGGATGGGTTTCTCGCTGTACTCGTTGTAGACGGTGAGCGAGCCCACAGCGTGCTCTTCCACCTCCTCTTGACCACTTGCCGTTACCTGCCGTTCGCCGTCAGCCTCAAGCACGAGCATCTCGTAGCCAAGCTGCCCCGCGGACGGCTCGGTGTATGCGGTGAAGTCTGCTTCAACAGTCACTTCTTTATTTTTTGGGTAGAGGGTGATTTCTGCACCTCTGAAAAAGAAGGTTGATCCAAAACCGATAATTCCAAGTAAGAGTACAAGAGCAATAATTTTGTACCAACCTCGCTTCTTTTTTGAACTTTTCCGCGGAGGTTGTGCACTTCGTTTTGGTGCTTCTCGAACGGTCTCCTCTCGCGCCGGTACAGTTCGTTTATCGACTGTTTTTGAGGGAGTCTTTCTTCGTGCTTCGTTTGGACTAATATCTTGCAAGTTCCATTTTTTTGTCATACGTGCTCTGAATTATACCTCATACTTCTATTTCGTCACAAATTCTGTCTTTTCGCCGTCCCCGTGAGCCAAGAAGTTAATAAATACCAATGACGGTGGTAGCTCACGCGTGAGATCAATAACACGGTGAGTTTCGTTGCCCGCCTCCGCAAAAATAGTCGTCACCTCTTCGGTGAGGGCCTCACCGTCGCCGGAGAGTGCCGATATAAATATAGTTTGCGGAATGTAGTAGTTTTCATAGAGGTTGTGTACCGCTTTTTTAAACGATGTCTGACATGCGTGCAATGCAGCATCCACCGGGGTTCCTTTCCTGTCACTGAGCATTTTTTCACAGAGTGCACGAGTTTTTGATTCTGCATCTGCCTTTGGTGTACCGAGATTTTCTCCAACTGCGGAAGCGATGAGGCTTCCGCCATATGGAACGTGCGTTACATAGCGCACCACACCATCGTTTATGACTGCTATTTCCGTTGCTTGTTCGGTCACATCAACCAGGCAGTACGAATGAGCGTAGGGATACACGCCGTGGAGCGCTTTATAGAGTATAAAGAGATGAGAATAGAGCTTTTGCTGGGCGTTGGGAAATATTCCCGACATAATCTCGGCAGCACTATCCGCCACATCTTTCACAAGGAGATTGTGGATGTGGGTAAGTGTAATACTGTTGCCGTGCGCGCCGAGTAGGTGCTTTACAGGATAGCCGTTCACCGTTTTTTGCACCACGGTACGTTCTCCAAGAGCAAAACCGATTTGTGCCGAGGCGTCGTTTTCTTTTAGTTCCTGTTCAGTCTTTTGCTCTGCCTGTTCGGCAAGATCAAGGAGCATCGTATTGGTAATTTCAAATGGTTTCTCACGTTCGTAGCTGACGCTTCGCGAAATTACTCGTGACCACGGCGCGCCAAAACTCAAGATAACGTTACTGACACCGGCGTGGGGAGCGCGGCTTCTGAGTTTCTCCATTCCCTCACGGAGAAAGAAACGTTCAATTTGTTTTTGTATACCGCCAAGCCCCACACAAAAACGTTTTGGGTCACACTGAGCAGGCAGGTTAAGAGAAATTTCATCTTCAGCGCAGACGGTTGCCGAACCGCCTTCGACAGGAACCTCAATAAACGCAGTGTATACACTTCCAGAGCGAATATGGAGCACGCCATAATACTCGGGTTTATTACCGCCAAAAAACATGGCTTTATTATACGTGTTGTACTCGCTCTACGCGCTCGACGCTGTTGAAAGCAATTACTCAAGAACCGCTTTGACACGACGAACTCCGGCAGAGGACGATTCTTCTTTTGTAATTTTGAAAGTCCCCTTGATGTCACCGGTGTTCTCTACGTGTGGGCCGCCGCAGAGCTCACGGGAGTACACCGTGCCATCCGTTCCTTTTATGGTGTAGACGTTCACCTGATCGGGATACTTTTCCCAGAAACTCCCCTCGATGGTTTTGTCATCGTGAGCCACTCCTTTTGCAAGCGTTTCAATCGTAACGTCCGCTTTTGCTGCGATTGCGTCATTTACAAACGCCTCCACCCTATCGAGAACATCGCGTGAGACCTTTTCGGGATAGGTGAAATCGAACCGAAGACGCTCCCCGGTAATATTGGAACCGGCTTGGTGAACATCACTCCCGAGCTCTTTTCGAAGCCCTGCGAGCATCAGGTGTGTCGCGGTGTGGTACTCCACCACCTTTTCGGAATGGTCGGCAAGACCCCCTTTAAACTTCTGCTCCGCTCCTGCACGAGACTTTGAGCGATGCTCCTCCATGCGTTTTTCAAACTCCCCGGTATCAACGTCTACACCCTTCTCCTTGGCCAGCTCTAGAGTTAACTCTAGAGGAAAACCATATGTTGAAAAAAGCACAAACGCGTCAATCGTTCCCGATGCAGACTGCTTTTCAAACTCTTTCATGCCCTTCGTGAGCGTTTGTCGAAATTTTTCCTCTTCCCCCGCTATTGCTTCGGTAATTGCCGATTCTTTATCTTTGAGGTTGGTGTAATTTTCTCCGTAGTTTGCCGCGATAACTGAAACAAGCTCTTTTAAAGAACCTTCCGGCATACCAAGCACATCCGCATAGCGCACCGAACGGCGTATGAGTCTGCGAAGGACGTATCCTTGGTCGGTATTTGATGGTGAGACGCCATCACCAATCAAAAAGACGGCTGCACGCATATGATCGGCAATAATGCGCGACGCGCGGTCTTCAGTTTCCGTTTTAAGTGAATTGATATGGTTTAGGATTGGCGTAAATAGATCTGTCTCAAACACGCTACTCTTCCCCTGCACCACGGCAGTGATTCGCTCGAGTCCGGAGCCGGTGTCCACGTTCTGCTGGTCGAGCTTCCCAACGACCTTCCCGTCTTTCTTCTCATACTCCATGAAGACGTCGTTCCAAATTTCCACAACGTCCTGCCGCTCATCTGCAGCGATAAACTCTTCATGCGTGAGTCCTTCGGTGAGCGTGCCGGTCACATCGTAAAACATCTCGCTATCGGGACCACACGGGCCGTTATCTCCCGGACTCCACCAGTTAGATTCCGCATCCATAAAGAAAATGCGTTTTTCTGGATCCAGTCCTTCCTTTTCAAAGATTTCTTTCCAAATTTGGAATGCTTCCTCATCGCGCGGCGCGTTCTCGTCACCTTCAAACACAGTCACATAGAGACGCCGAACGTCGAGACCAAGCCCCTCTTCTTTTGAGGTCAAAAATTCAAAACTCCAATGTATCGCTTCTTTTTTAAAATAGTCACCGAGCGACCAGTTGCCAAGCATCTCAAAGAACGTGAGATGAGTGTTGTCGCCCACTTCTTCAATATCGTTGGTGCGTACACATTTCTGGGCATCCACGATACGTGTTGATCCGGAGGGATGTGGCTGCCCCATGAGGTAGGGTACGAGCGGTTGCATGCCTGCGGTGTTAAAAAGTACCGAAGGGTCGTTTTCAGGTACCAGTGATGCAGAGGGCACAACGGTGTGACCGCGTTTTTCAAAAAAGGCTAAAAATCGTTTTCGGACTTCGTTCCCAGTCATCTCATTAGAAAGGTTTTGAGTTCCATCGCTCATATGCAAAATATTTCCACAATGCCCGCTTCTTAGCCGCCACTTCATTCGAGAGGCGTCAAACGGGACTGGTCGTGTCGCGATTGTATCACACTTGTACGTATTCTCTAGAGCACTGGTTCGCGGCCGTTTCGCTTGAAGAAGTAGCCCTCAAGCGAGTATTTATCGTAGCCGTAAAAGATAAAGGCAATCGGTATACCGATGAGTATGAGATGCGGCCACACGACTTCCCCAAAATAAATCAGTGAGAGCATGAGCCAGAATTCGAGAAAGAGTGACGTGAAACGAATTTCAATACCCAAGAGGAAGAAAAGTCCTATAACAACCTCGATGATACCGGCACCGAGTACAAGGAAGTGTGGTTCAAAACCTCCGAGGTTTTCAGCAAGCGTCGCCATATGTCCGGCAAGAGGCGTCGAAGCTACTTCAAATGCCAGCATATTGTGGAGAAACTTTGCGTAAATGGAGGCATAGAGAAGCGATATGCCAAACGCAACACGGAGAATAAAGAAACTCTTTGGAGCGAGCCAATCGGCAACTGCACCGAGCGCGCCACGTATACCGCGGCCACGCACATCGGCATGCGCATGTACTCCAATGCGATGTGCACCCAGGATTAAGAGCACGAAGATTTCACCGAGATAGTTGGTGTACGTCAGCATGTAGGATCCGTAGTGGTAAACCGCGAGGGCGAAAAATCCAAGTGCCGCCAGAGCCGCTGTGCGAGTGTAGACTCCAAAAGTAATCAATACGCCGATGATGACGAGCGCCACGGTCGTGATTACTTCATATCCGGGGACGGTGTTGGCAAAGGACAGTTCGGGACCATAAAACGCTTGGTAGTATGCCTGTGCTAAAAACGCGAGCCCAATAGTGACGCGACTCACCACCGGCGCATAACGCCGCAATTTGAAGAGAAATGGATCAAGCAGGCGCTCAAGTACGCGCGAAATTGAAATGAAAAACACTCCGAATGACACGACGACTGCGATGAATGTCCAAAAAATAAAGTCTCCAATATTTGCTGCGATGGTCTCCCACCCGGAAAACGGTGCGGTTTGAATTGCCGTCTCTATCGTGTCCGCCGGAAGCACGTACACTTCATGACCATAGGAAACACTCGGGAGCACGCAGATACAAAGCGCAAACGTGGCAAGTAGAAATCGATACATGGTGCGCACGTTAAAATGTAAGTGTTTCTGTGTAGAGACTAATAAAGCTCGGAATTGCAAAGAGAAGCCCGAGAAGCGGCAGCACAAACAGCACTATTGTAATGATAAGCGTCCACTGAAAGTATTTCCTCGTTTTTTCTACAGAAGTATGCACCGCCTCAAGGAGCTTCCGTTGCTCGCGCAGTTCTTGGAGTACTTCGTCATTCATACATCCCCATAATACCGCGTTCATAGAGCGCGATGTTAGGGCGGGTGTACAACTCTATCTAGATCAGTCGAGCAAATGTGTCTATGTCCCTACGTAATGAATCGAGACTTTCTTCAAATGTTTTTACTCTGAGGGTATCAATACCGATAGACGAGAAGATGTTTTCGACGGTATCTTTTCCTCCTGAGGTAAGAAACTGGTCGATTTCCTTATCATATCCGGGATCTTCGGCAAGCCGCCGCGCCATAATACTGCTTACTAAGATTCCATATGCGTATGAGTACACATAAAAGCCATATCTGAAATGCGGTACGTATACGAAGGACAGCCCATCACGTTGGGTGACATCAACGGCGGGGCCAAGATATGACTTAAGATGCTTTGTCATCATATTTTGTAATTCATTTTGTGTAAGCGCACCATGTTCTCGAACAGCACGATGCATATCAAGCTCAAAATTGAAGAACGCGATCTGGCGCTGAATTGTTGATATGTCACGCATAATTCGGTCATGAAGCAAACTGAGGCGGTCGCGCGGCGCCGCTTGGGCAATAATCGCATTCCCTGCAATTTGCTCGAAAAGCGTACTTGCTGTTTCTGCGGTTACAATAGAGAAGTCCTCGTAGAGTGCAGGCTGCTTTTTGCTGCGCTCACCGTGAATTGCATGACCCATTTCGTGTGCGAGAGTTTCGAGCGACTGAAAATCGTTAGTTTGATTAAGAAATACAAAAGTTGGTTTTCCTATGTCCCCCGACATGAACGCACCTCCCCGCTTTCCCCTTCGTGGGTATACATCCAGATGTCCGTTCTGAAGCATGGTGTCAAAAATAGCACCATACTCGTTTTTGACGCTATAGAATGCGTCTCGACAAATTTCCACTGCTTCCTTAAAAGGAATGACAAATCCTGTGCCGATAGGATCATATTTGTTGGCATACGACAACGAAGTCTTTTTATGATATTTCGCTTTAAGCTTGTAGAACTTTTTACTCAGTGCAAACCCTTTTGTGCTCACTGCCTCAATAAGAGCAAGTACGGATCGCTCTTTATTTTCGTAAGCTTGAATTGTGGCCGAGTACGGTTCCTTGTATCCGCGAAGTTCATCATTTACTTTCTTATTAGTCACGATTGCGTTGAATTCGTTCTCAGCAATAGGTGCGACATCTTCAAGTACCTCGAGAAGTTTACTCCAGAGCTTCGGTCGCTCTGCTGGCGGAAGTGTATTAAGCATTTCAGTCGCTTCCGGGAATGCATACTCCTTCTTTTTCCACATGAGTGTTTTGTTACTGAGAATCTTTTCTGTACCGGAAACCCACATATGAGATGAGGTGGTGGATTTGAGACTTAGAATTCGTTCTTCCGGTTCACTAAGCATGTGAGAGGCCTCTTCAAACACTTGCTGAAGATAATAGCGATATTTAAGCAGTCGCTCATCCGCAAGGTAAATTTTCTGTGTTTTCTTTGGAATAGATCCGATCGCTAACTCAAAAAAGAGAAGTTGATTCGCTGTCTTTGTCATTCGGTTACCGATCAAGTTTTCCTGCTTTTCGGCCACTGAGTCAGCGGTATTCAGAGCTCGCCTATACCCAAAGTACATTCCCGGCTTACCTGCGACAGCCATACTGATGAGTTTGTCGTAGTCCTTGAGCGCCGCAAGCAAGGTCTTGGATGATGCGGTAAAATTCTTTTTTGAATATTTTTTTGCAAACGCAGTGTACGCACGTTCAACTTTTTTTAAGTCTTTTTCAATCTGAGGATCTTTCTCGGATTTATAGTAGTGTCGCTTAAGATCCCACGTTGTCTGAATCTGCTTCAACTTGGGGAGGGTGTTTGAAGGTGTGTATTTAATCGTGCGTTGCGGTGTTTTGGACATTGGAAATAAATTTTTTATATTCGTTAAAAATGTGGTTGAACTCGACTACAATATCACTAGTGAGCCGCCGATTCAAAACATTGCTTATTTTTTGATACATCATGAGCCGCTCCTCGGTGGAACCTCCAAAGTCCCGTCGAAACGCGTCATGGTCATTGTAATATTGCTCAACTATGGAGCGCATATTATGAATCTTATCGGCAGCAGAAATAATGAGCGACCCCTCGGGGGCACTCGCCAGGTGCTCGAGGTATTGCTGCTTGCGCTCTTTCCATGGTTTTCGCTTCGCGCCATCTGCATTGATGTGCTCTGAAACTCCTTCAACCAATTTGCGTACCTTCCCGCCAAAATCATTCTCAAGCTCTTCCGGTGAGTATTCAGTGTCCTCAAGCGTGTCATGAAGAAGCGCAGCCACAATCACGTCCTCGTCGTCCGTATAGTCGGCAACAAGAAGCGCAACGGAAAAGAGATGCGATACATACGGCAGCTTCGCCGGTCCTTTTCGCACCTGATTTCTGTGGAGCAGTGCCGCTGCCTGCACCGCTAACTCTATACGCTCTGAATAGGCCATAAAATGATTAGATCCACCGTACAGGCTTTATACCATGTTCTTCCAGATATGTATTTGCTTTACTAAAATGCTTGCTTCCGAAAAAACCGTAGCGCGCTGCAAATGGTGACGGGTGCGCCGATTCTAGGACAAGGTGTTTTTCTCTATCAATATGCGCCCCCTTATTTTTGGCGTAGTTACCCCAAAGCATAAAAACGAGATGTTCGCGTTCGTCTGAGAGCGCTTTTATCACCGCATCGGTGAAGGTCTCCCACCCCTTTCCTTGGTGTGAACCTGCGGTATGCGCCCGCACCGTGAGCGTTGCGTTGAGGAGGAGCACACCTTGCTTTCCCCAGCGACTGAGGTCGCCGTTTTTTGCATCTGGCTCTATGTTGAGGTCACTTCTTATCTCTTTGAAAATATTCTGGAGAGACGGCGGGACCGTCACGCCTTCAGCGACCGCAAATGAAAGCCCGTTGGCCTGCCCTTTGTTGTGGTATGGATCTTGCCCGAGGATAACCACTTTTACCTCGTTAAACGGACATAGGTCAAACGCGTTAAAAATATATTTTGGGGGCGGGTAGACCACCTCGTCCGTGTACTCCTGTTTTACAAACGAGGTCAGTTCTTTAAAGTACGGTTTTTCAAACTCATCTTTGAGATACTCCTTCCATGACGGGTGAATTTTTACGTCCATAGGAGTGGGTGCGGTGTTTTAAAAAAAGCCAGAGGCTTTTTTCTGAGGCGAGTTATCATTGGCGGCTTTTTCTTGGGCTTTTTTCATTGCCTCATCAAGACTCTTTTGCTCACGCTGGAGCTCGTGTTGCAGGTCAGCAATCTGATTGGTTGCGTTTGTTATCTCGGTCGTAAGGTTCTTATTTTCTATTTGGAGTTTCTTTGAGTCTTGCTCATACTTTGCTTGCACCTTTTGCAATTCGGCATTGTTTTGCATTTGCTTCTTTTGAGCGACTTCTCGGTTTCGTTCCCAAATGCGAATTTTGTTTTTTATACTCTCAACTGCTGACATAGTAAGTAATGTTAAAGTGCACCTTCAGCTTGTAATATTTCACGTTTCTTTTCTACGCCTCCACGGTTATATCCGCCGAGCTCGCCATCGGTTCGAATAACCCGGTGACACGGCACTTCGGGATTGTAGTTCGCGGCCATGATATTTGCAACAGCGCGCGCAGCGCGGCTATTACCCGCGGCATCCGCAACCTCTTTATACGTCATAGTCTTCCCTTTCGGGATATTTTTGACCACATTTCGTACGGATTCAGTAAAGCTCATATACTCAATTTTATATTACTTTTTCGCTCTGTGAATAGCTTGCAGCTTCTTTCCCATTGCCTCACGGTATGGGCAGTATTCACAAGCTTCTCCGATCGGTGGCAAATCTTCACTCAGAAGACAGTTCTTAATATCGATGAGCGTGTTTTCAATCCACGACACATCAGTCTCCACCGGTACAAGTGTGGTCTCAAAGATGAGGCGGTCATCAAACGCCGCGACCGCTTTATCGGCGTTTGCGTATACGAGATAGCCGGTTGGTGCGACGGTAAAGCCGTTTTGCTCCAAGAGCCAGCGATAGACGCCAAGTTGCCGTGTGTATTGCACTTCCCAAGGGCTATCTCCCAATTTTTCAATTCGTTCATTTTTTGACGTCGCTTTGTAGTCGATAATGATGAGCTCCTCTTGTGGCGTGACCCAAATGTCATCGACCGCACCGCTCACGACAAGTCCAGTCTTTGTATCGATGTGGGTAATGCCGGTGAAATTGTCTCGCCACTTTTCAAGGTCCTTGTGCGCAAACGGAATCGCATCAACGTCGTACTTTTCCATTATCGGATGTTTCGTCTTGTTTTTGCGGTGAACATCAAACTCCTTCTTAAATAACTCATCGACCGCAATATTGAGGTTAAATGAGGGAAATCCCGGCCGCTTGGTACCGAGCTTGTTGTCGGCATAGAAACAGCGCGGACATTCCATGTAGAGATCAATTTTTGAACGAGAAAGTTTCCACTTACTGCCGCCGTAGTTCCAGTCGGAAGAGCGGTTTGGATTGTAACGTTTAAAGAATTCAGCCATGCAAGAGATTATACCACTTATTGAAAAAAGCCCCTGATGTGGGGCTTTTTTCAGATCTATCCACAGTGGATTTGCTATTCAGCAAAGAAATAGACCTCCGCTCCCGTCATTGGCATATCTGTCATTGTGTCAAAGACCAGGTCACCGTTCTCAGTGTAGAACGTTACCTGATACTTGCTTCCTGCCTCTGTTGCACGAAGAAGCTCTACACTCTCGGGCAAAAGTCCGACAGTAGTGCTATACCGAGCTGCTCCGAGGATTCCTCCCGCGACGCCATCGGCATAGTCGCGAACGACAATCCAGCCATCAGTTGTTGGATACGTGACCCTCGCGAGCTTCACCTCCATACCTGCCGGCTGTGAACCGACTGAAATTGATCCATCTCCAGACGAAATGACTGAGTCCATAGAGGTATCCATGTCTGAACTCGTCATACCGGTATCGTTGTGACCTGTCATTGTGTCTTCCTTGGTATCATCCATCATTGCCTGATCATCACCTGCAGAGTTTACTGCGGCCTGCTCAGCAGCTTCTTCGCTTGTGGATGAAGAAGATGAAAATATCCAAACGAGCAATCCACCAATCAGTAGTCCCGCGATAAACGCAACGACCGTTTTCTGACGTTCTTGTTTTTCGGCATCTGTCATAGTATTTGTCATAACTTATTAAGGTTGGAACCGTATCCGCACTCTAGTAGACATGCTCCCCAAACATTCGGCGGAGTGGTTTCCTGGATTGTATCACAGCTTACTTCGAGTGACAGAGTTGACGAGCTTCAGTAAGTACTGTCCCAGCTTTCTGCTTTGCCAGACCAATACGCTGAAGTACACGAGGGCTGCCTACAAGATCGCGGCACAAAATAACGCCCGAAGATAGCAGATTTTGCTTCTGTTTGTTAGAAAGACCCCGAAGCACGGTGACAGGATAGAGATTCTGTGCCTCAATTCGGTCCTGGAGGGTTGCTCCTTTGGGATAATTCCAGCTCAGAAGCGTGAGGCCGGTGCACTCAGCATATTTTATGGCCGCTTTAGTGAATTTTGTGTTCGTCACCACGTGGAGCGCATCGATACCGCACTTGTCCGCTGCGCAGCTTGGCCGCTGCTGCAAGTCTATATACCGCGCATATGAATAGAGTATTGTCTGTAGGTCGGACTTGATACCGGGGTGTGAATGAAATTTTGCCTCTGCCACAAAACTCCCCATATCGTTGAACGCCGCAATATCCACTTCGTGTGTGGCGCACTTCCCTTTGATTATCTGACGAGTTTTAACCGTAAGACCTTCTTCTTCAAAAAGTTTGGTGAGAAAGTCTTCAAAAGGAAATCCGGTCGGCCCAAGTCCAAAGAGCGCTCGCCGGAGGGAGTACCGTGCGGCTGCGCCGTATTCACTCTTTTGAAGCATCGAAAATGCCTTACGGTATATCTCTCCCGTGGTCATTCCTTCGGTCATGGTACGCATAACCTCCTCTACAATACGACCAATCTCGCCCTTCTTTGCTCCGGCACGCCGAAGTGAGTTTTTGAGTTTTTGCGGCCTAAATTCTTCCGTACTGCCATCCGCTTTTGTTACGAGCATACTGAGTATAATTAAAGTTACTTTGTGCTACTCCGTTATAACACCACCTCCGATACATTCGTCGCCACGGTAGAGGACACACGATTGCCCCACCGATGGTTTTTGAATGTCTTCCGGTACTACTAGCGTAGCATGGTCGCCCTGGGTTGTGGTTATGGTGACTGGGAAAGGGCGCTGATGGTACCGAAATTCGGCTTCTACGCACTCCGCCGCATTAAAACGTTGTATGTGATTTACCGACTCTAATCTTACCGTATCGTCGGTGGTCGGAGGCACTTCTGTGGCAACGGTGATGGTGTTTTTCTCAAGATCCTTATCGATAACGTAGAGCGCTGCGCGTTTAGTCTGCTCCGCGGTGACTGTGAACCCGTGTCGCTGGCCAATGGTGTAGAAGAACGCTCCATCATGACACCCGATCACGTTACCTGTCTGATCTAAAACCTCTCCCGGCTTCTCACTAATGTAATGAGAGAGAAACTCTTTTAGGTCAATCTTTCCAAGGAAACAGATGCCTTGGCTGTCGCGTTTTTTGGCCGTAGGAAGACCGTGCTCTTTTGCCTCTCTCCGCACTTCTTCCTTTTGTGATGCACCGAGCGGGAAAAGAATATTCGAGAGCTCGTCTTGGGTGAGCATCCAGAGAAAATAACTTTGGTCTTTTGAGTGATCCGTACCTCTGAGGAGGCGCACGGTGCCGTCCTTTCTCTTCTTCACGCGCGCATAGTGGCCTGTCGCGACATAGTCCGCGCCGTGTGCTTTGGCAAACGTCAAAAATGCACCGAATTTCACGTGCCGATTACACATCACATCGGGGTTTGGCGTTCTTCCTCGTTTATACTCGGCAATCATGTAGTCGGCGACCTCTCTCTTGTAGACCGCCTCTGCGTCAAAGGTAAGAAATGGAATTTCAAGATGGGCGGCAACACGCATCGCGTCGAGTCGCTCACGCTCCCAGTCGCACACCAAAAAGTCCGGGTGCCACACTTTAATGAAGACACCGACGATGTTATACCCTTCCTTTTTGAGTCGCAGGGCGGCCACAGATGAGTCCACACCTCCTGAGAGGCCTACGAATACTGTTTTCTTCTTTTGATTCTGACCCATGGCGAAACGCTAGCAATACCACAACCAAAAGTCAAAAGCTTTTATGTGTCAAAGCTAGAGATAGAGCTCTTTATTTCGTTTGTGCTCCTCAAACGTTCGTGAATAGTGGAATACGCCGCCTGGGGCAGTGAGGTAGAAAAGGTAGTCGGTTTCAATTGGGTCGAGTACGGCCTCGATGGACTGCAGTCCGGGGTTTGCGATTGGTGTTGGAGGAAGTCCCAAATTTTTATACGTGTTGTACGGAGAATCGGTCGCCAAATCGTCAAGCGTGAGATCAGCACTGCTCTTATCCAGGTAATACTCAAAGGTTGCGTCTACCTGAAGCGGCATATTGCGATTGAGGCGGTTGAAGAGAATTCCGGCCACCGTGCGCATTGATTCCTTGCTTCGTGCCTCACGCTCAAGAATTGAGGCAAAAACAACTATCTCTTCAGGAGTCAGCGGAGATGCTTCAATCTTATCTTTCAGATCCGCGATTTTCTGATTAAACGTATCGGTCATAAGGAGGAGAATATCTTCGGCGGTATATGCATCAGGAATGTAGTACGTTTCGGGAAAGAGGTAGCCTTCGTGGGGTTTGGCTATTTCTACAAAGTGGTCATAGTCAATATCGTTTTCGTGTTCTAAAATCTTCGCGATTTCCTCCACGCGCATACCTTCAAAAATAGTTACACGATACGGTGGCACTTGGTAATCACCGGTGGTAAGAGCTCGTGCAATCTTAAATACCGAAAAGCGCTGTGGGAACGTGTACACCCCGGCCTGCAGCGCGTCTTCCCTGTCGTAGAGGTGTACCGCCACCTGAAAGAGGAGTGGGAATCGAACAATCTTGTGCTCCTTAAGCACCATTGATATTTCACGAAGTGAGCTTCCTTCTTCAATAGTAATACGAGTGTGTGTATTGAAATCTTCAGGTGCGCTCGTTACCACGGTGAAAATAACAAACACTGCCGAGAGTGCCAGTCCTACGGCAAATGTGTTCATGGATTTGTCTTTCCAGAAATTTTTGACTTCGGGCTTGCTCAGATACGTATGCAGTTCGGAGCGAACTTTCTGCAATATTGACGGCGATGGTTCCATAATAGTTATTCAGCGGGACTAGTGGTTGGTAAGTTGGGCGGTGCTTCTCCGCGGGTTGACGGAATACGGCCGAGCGTTGGAGTACTGGCAACACTTCCAGGAATGTGGAAGATGGTTGCGAGTTCTTCGGTCGTCATGACATTCTTCGGATCACTTGAGGCTTCGGGAATGTAACCACGTGTTTTATATAGGTGGAATTCGCGTTTCTTCATCGCCCACTTCTTACGACCAGTGGGATCTTGCCACCAGTTCCAGTTGTAGTCAGTTCGCCAGCGCACACCGATTGCGTTTCGGTTGACGTCGTCATAACTTCTCCATGCGGTAATGAGTGCTCCGATTCGTTCTCCCGGGTTGAATTTCTCCGTTTTTGCAATATACATACCGCGAATACCGGTGTTAAAAGCATTTTTCCCGAGGCTTCGCTCAATTGCTTTGATCTTGTCTTTCTCACCTTCGGTGAGTGACATCATCACATTACCTTTTGACTCTTCCCCGCCACGCTTCCCCGCCTCGTCAATGATTTTTTGGATTTCTTCCTGTGCCTCTTTTTTCCAGTCCGGAACTTTTGTGAGAGACCCTTCTTTGAAGGTCACTTCCCTGTTTGCCTCGATGAGTATCTGCGTCCAATAGTATTCACCGGGACCAAGATTAGCGAGTGCGTCAAGAAATGTGGTGATTGGGTCGATTTTCTCCTCTTCTTTTGGCATGGAGTTAAGGCCGTAATCAAAATACGTCTTTAAGGGGTACGCATCTGCCTTCTTGAGTCCAAAGTGAATTGAGAAATACTGGAACTTATCCGGGTCCCATGGAATTTCTGCGGTATAGTCAATCGGAAGCTCGTGGACCTCAATACCCGGATACTGCGAATAGAGGGCCACTTCGGTGATATTTTTAAACTTTTTTCTCGCCACACTCATGTAGAAATGAATTTCCCCTCCGCGAGAGACAATCTCGAGTCCAGTTACGGGCGGGTGTTTTCCGTCCCAATAGGTTTGGACGTGGTTATCCGGTGCAGCTGTCTGATGGAGCTGCGTAAGTACGAGCTCCATTGCCTCGGGCGACTTCAAGACCTCCTGCGGGAGCTTGATTTCGAGTGTCACGCGTCCTTGCGCGAGGTCGTAGTGTTTCCGAACGTAGTACATCCAATACTCAAAGAAAAGAAAGAAGCTGATGATTGGAAGCCAGATGGGCGCTGTAGCGACCATAAACCCAAACGCTCGCTCTAGTGACGTGTCAACAACACTGAAGATCACCACCAAAATAGCAAGACCGATAAGTGTAAGCAAAATACCCGGATTCATTCCAAATCCTTCCAGCCACGAAACCGGCCCCTCAACAATCTTTTTCATGTGTATGTATTATACAAGATGTATTGAACTAAAAAACCTCCACGGGGATGCCTGTAGAGGTTTTTTATTAATGAATATTTCAATTAGTCCTCAAGTACAACGTACTGACCGTCAGACTGTTGCTTAAAGAGTCCGGTATCCTGAAGATTTACAACGATAGTATTGTCTTTCACGTACCGTTCTTTTCGTACTTTATCGATGATTTCTTCACGAGAGAGCGGTCCGTGTTTGCGAAGAATTTCGCAGAGCACATCCTTTACCACACCGGCACTGTATCCCCACTCGGTGAGTGCATAGAGACCGCGGCCGACGAGCACGAACCGAGCGTCCTTGATGAGTTCGTTGTGAGTGGTTGCGATATGAGCCTTGCGCCCAAAGAGTTCTTCAATGGCACCAGCAACTTCTTTAAAGTGCATCGGCGAGCCATGGCGCTTTACCGCAAGGTATGCGTAGTCACGAATGCCTTTTGCGCGAACATTCGGACTTTGCGCCGATCCCCACTCGCCGAGCGGGTTTCGTCCGATATTCTTTGAAAGCGAAAGCCACCTTCGGAGCACTGCTTCGTCACGGTATCGCTCTTCGAGATCTTTCAGTTCACCTCGGAGTTTCGCAAGCATATCTTCTTCAGAGACAAGCTCATCTTCGTCAAGCGTGTTAAAAATATTTTGGAGTGCTCGCTCAACCATGTCGGCAACCTTCTTTTCAATATACCAACGGTGCTTAAACGATTGATTCTCTTTATTTCGATAGAATGGATTTCCGAGGACAAGGAGGAAGTAGAGGTGATTTCGGGAGGACGCGTCTTTCGCGAGTTCACTTAGGAGGTCTTCCTCGCTGATCACTGCGCCGAGCGAATCAATAGCACTTCGCAGTTCATCAAACACCGGCTGAAATTCTTCGTACGCGGGAGACTTCTGGATAGACTGAATACCATGATTCTCTATCTGCCTGACGCGCTCGCGGGTGATGCCATACATCTGCCCGATGGACTCAAGTGTGCGCGTCTCGGCGTTTTCCCCGAGGCCGTAGCGCTTCTCAAGCACATCACGCGCACGTTCCGGAAGCACTGAGAGCAGCTTCTTCGTCACCTGTTTTGGTTTAAATGTAGTCATATTAGTTTTAATTCCTCCTTATTCCTCTATGTAATAGTAGTTACATTTGTATCACGTGATTTGACATAGGTCAACCCCCATGAGATAGCCCTCGTATTTAAGAGTCCTTGAGTATGATGTTGAGAATCCTCCCGGGGACGTAAATTACTTTTTTGTACTCCCCTCCTTCAATGTATTTCTGCAACTTACTGTCGGCCCGAACCGCAGCAAGCGCGTCCTCTTCTGAGGCATCCGGGGCGATCTCTATATTGCCGCGGTGCTTGCCGTTTATCTGTACACCGATAGTTACTACGTCATCAGTTGCGAGCGCTTCGTCGTACTCCGGGAAAGACTGAAGGTGGATCGATTCGCTTTCACCGAGTTTGTGCCAAAGCTCCTCAGTGAGGTGTGGCGCAAACGGCGCGAGCAACTTGAGTAAGGTTCGGCATGATTCGATACTAATACCCTCCTTCTCCGCTTCGTTGAGGAAAATCATCATGCTGCTAATAGCGGTGTTGAATTTAAACGCTTCAATATCTTCACCCACCTTTTTAATGGTTTTATGCAAGAGTGCTGTAACGTGAGTTGAGTCCTCAACGTCTTTCAGCGAGTCAGCACAACGGTATATTCGCTCAAGAAAGCGCTGTGCCCCTACAAGATTGGTGGTGCTCCACGCGATGGTGTTTTCAAAGGGGCCCATGAACATCTCGTATACCCGAAGTGCGTCCGCTCCGTACTCTGAAACTACGTCATCCGGGTTAATAATATTGCCCCAACGCTTTGACATTTTTCTTCCGTCTTCGGCAAGAATAAAACCTAGAAATTCCAAACGTTCAAACGGTTCAGTAGTGTGGACCATGCCAATATCATGGAGAAATTTATGCCAAAATCGTGCGTATATGAGGTGACGAACCGCATGGTCTCCACCAACGTATACGTCAACCGGCGCCCACTTCTTTTCTTTATGTGCGTCAACAAGCGCTTCGGTATTATGAGGGTCGATAAAACGTAAGTAATACCAACTCGAACCGGCCCATTGTGGCATTGTGTTTGTCTCGCGCTTACCATCGCCGCCACATTTCGGACACGCAACGTTTACCCATTCGTCGATATTGGCAAGTGGTGATTCTCCTGTTCCGGTTGGCTCGTAGTGTTCAACCTCAGGGAGTGTAACAGGAAGGTCCTTCTCGGGGACCGGTACCGCGCCACATTTTTCACAATGAATAATCGGGATCGGCTCACCCCAGTAACGCTGACGAGAAAAAACCCAGTCGTTGAGTCGGTAAGTATTCGTCATTTTTCCGCCCACCTTTCTGGTGACAGCTTCCTTTGCTTCCTCGGAGTTCATGCCACTAAACTCTGCAGAATCAACTAAGTCACCTGTACCCGAATAAACGTCCTGATATTTGAGCTTCGTGGGAAAAGTTCCACTAACAACCGTGTTACCTTCTATTTTTGCAAACGGTGATATCACTTGTCGTATCGGCAAGTTAAATGCTTTAGCAAACGCATGATCGCGCTCGTCGTGTGCTGGAACCGCCATAACCGCTCCCGTCCCGTATCCCTTGAGTACGTAGTCCGCAATGAAGACAGGAATCTCCTCACCGCTTGCAGGATTGGTTGCGGTAATACCTTCAAGCCTCACACCCGTCTTCTCCTTTCCTTCCGCGGTGCGCGTCATCTCGTCTTTTTTGGCTGCCTCTTTTCGATAGCTCTCTATTGCTCCCCAGTTGGTAACGGAGTTTTCGATCTTCTCGACAAGTTCATGCTCCGGTGCGAGCACTAAAAATGTTGCACCAAAGAGCGTGTCCGCTCGAGTCGTAAAGACCTTCACAGGATGCCCTGTAGAGAGCGTGAAGGTAATTTCCGCACCCTCACTCCGTCCAATCCAATTTCGCTGGGCCTCTTTAATGTGTTCCGGCCACTTTGTCAGCGTCTCAAGGTCTTCGAGCATACGATCTGCATACTCAGTGATCTTGAGTACCCACTGACGCATCGGTTTTTTCTCAACAGGTGTATCACATCGTTCACATGTACCATCAGGCTCCACATCTTCATTGGCAAGCCCTGTCTGACAGCCAGGGCACCAGTTAATCGGCTCATACGACTCATACGCGAGTCCTTTTTCAAACAGTTTCAAAAAAATCCATTGCGTCCACTTGTAGTACTCCGGGTCAGTAGTGTTAATTTCTCGTGACCAGTCGTAATTGAAACCGAGCTTGTCGAGTTGTGCCTTGAAATTTGCGATGTTTCTCTCAACGGCGACACGTGGATGTATCTTGTGCTTTATTGCAAAATTTTCTGCAGGAAGCCCAAACGCGTCCCAGCCCATCGGGTGGAGAATTTCGAACCCGGACATCTTTTTAAACCGAGAATATACGTCAGTCGCGATGTATCCTTTCGGATGTCCGACATGAAGACCTTCACCGGACGGATACGGAAACATGTCGAGTACGTACATCTTTTCTTTCGTAGTTTCGCTCGACGTAGTGTAGAGTCCGCTTTTTTTCCATTCCTCCTGCCATTTTTTTTCAATGGCTACGTGGTCGTATTTCTTTCCCATAACAGTGGCCATTATGCAGCGTTTTCATCGCCTAGTCAAAGAATCCTTGCTTTAACACTAGTATTAAAGCGGGGATTCTTTCACTGAAGTTAATGTGTGTCTATTCAGTTATTTTATAACAAAACACTCCGCTAAGCGGAGTGTTTTGTTACCCAAAATAAATTGGATTAGTTGTCAGTCTCGAAGTCTTCGGTTGATCCACATGAGAGCACGTCATCGTTGTCTTCATCCTCATACTCTATACAGATTGCGAAGTAGTAGTCAGTGTTGTCATCAAGACCATTCACATCGAGTCGGTAACTCGCATGACCGTCGAGGTTTGAATCGACACGGTGTTTCTGGAGGTCATCCCCATCCTCGTCGACGTCGCTGTATGTATCGTAGTCATCCTCAACGTCGTCAATCTGATTTTCATCCTGTCCCCACACGAAGAATACAATGCCGTTGTCGAAGTCGTTCATATCAACTTCACCATTGAGTTCAGCTGAGTCGTCAGTAATATCCCGTGCTCGGTTGGTATCAACCTCCGGCTCGTCGTCATTGTTGCTATGACCATTATCATCGGTACGGAAGCTTCGAATAGAACCGTAGTCCTTCTCATCGTCCTCATCCTCGCCAACAGCACGGAAGTAGTACTTGGTATCGTCATCAAGGTGCGTTATCCGAGCACTGAAATCCTCGTCCTCATCGTCATCACGACGAATACGAGATGTCTCCTCGTCGAGGTCATCTTCGTCCTCTCCCCACTCAAACCATACATATGCATAATCTGACGAGTTGAAGTCCACATCTCCGCGAAGACGCGCACTGTCGTCGTCAATGTCGGTTGCGCTGCGGGTGGTGATTTCAATTTCCGAATTACCATCGTAACCACCTCCGTAATTATGCCCCTGAAGCTCACTGAGCTGTCGCTGAAGCTGTTGGACGAGCTGCATGAGATACACGAGGTACTGATATTGGTTTTGGTATTGGTTCTGATACTGGCTACCACTTTGGTACTGGTATCCGTACGGCTGGACGTACGTTGACCCTACCGGTAGGTAATAGTACCCGTCGTAGTTAGCATGAGCTGCGCCGGGGAGTGCCACCATTGCAGTAAGCATCAGTACCCCAAAGAACGCTGCTCCTTTTTGACGTAGTGAATTCATAATATCTGTATTTATTCTCCAGGAAGACAAACTTACCTGACGTTATAATGCCTGGAAATTACCACAAAAACCCTATACGGTCAACCTATTTGATGACCCGCTCAAAACAATAGCTTCCCTCACCGTGATCCCAATTGTACGGGTTAACAATGGTTGGAGATTCGTCGAGCACCGGGCGAATAGCGATCGATTCGGTGGTCATCTCTTTGGAAGCCCGTGCAAACTCACCGCAGAGCTCAAATGATGTGGCGGACGTCGTACGATAGGTGTACATCTCTCGCCCTTCCGGTGCAGCCGGTAAGATGCCTTTGCCGTAGGCCATCTCGAGTGTCTGCGGTAGGCGGTCGTTTACTCGGTAATACTCCAGCACACGCCATTCAATGTCGGTGAAATCGGTAATTTGTTGTTCATCAAGCGCCTGCTCTCGCACTTCACTTGGCGTCTCAATGTTGTAGAAGCCAAGTACCACTACTGCGATGACGAGTGCGGTACTAAGAGCCCCAAACATCTTTGATTTGCTCTCATGGGTGTTCCAATACCCACGTACATCAAAGAGATAGTACTTGAATGCAGCGCCGACTACAAAGAGTACGGTGAATGCTTTGACGAGGAATCGTGAGGTGATTTCACCATTGAGGAACGTCCAAATGACTGAAACGAGGTCCCCAAGAAGTACGCCACCGCCCACAAGAAGTGAGAGGTAGATGAGCCACTTGGTAATGGTGAGATATTTCCCTTCAGACGTGCGACGCGACTGATTCACCATTCGTGTAAGCACGATATATGTTGGGAAAAAGACAATGAGGAGCGCTATGCCGAACCGTATTTGGGTGGCAGCGTTTTCATACCGCCACGACTCCCAAAGCTCATCGGGAAATGTGAAGTTGATAACGCCAAACGCTACAGAAATGAGTGCTGAGAGCGATACGTAGAGCGCAATCAGCGACCCAAGCTGCAGCACAAAGTTTTTTGCTGTGTGTTCCATAGATTGAGGGTTAATTAATTATTCCTAATCTGTCTCTTTAGCAGATAGATGTAAATAGCGACTAAAAGCAAGAGCATCGACGCTCCCATGAGCGGGAAGGTCATGAAGCCATATTCAAAGAGAATTCGCTTTGCGCAGTCTCCTGCTGCAGCCGGACACGGCACAAATTCACCACCGCCCATTTGCAGGTAATGCTGATAAAGACCAAGAATTATCCCCGGTACTGAGAGTACAATTCCATATATTGCCACCCGAGTATCTTTTCGAAGGAGCGCGGTGGTCATAATAAACGCCTGTGAGAAGACAAAAATGCGCATACTCCAGCACAAACCACACGGCACAAACCCGAATATTTCAGAGTACACGAGTGCCATCGTCATCGCGCCAACCGTAAGTGTTGCCGCGAGAAGGAGCCCAAAACGCTCAACAGCAGCGCGTACCTCAGCGCTCTTAAGCACCGCGAGGTCAAAGTAGAGGTACGCGGCAGCGGCGAGCATCACCACGCCGCCGGTTCCGAGAATAGAATTGAATGTGCCAACAATTTCGGTCATGATTCTAAAATTACTCTTTTGTTAGTTCACAACTCGTCTTTTCTGCGAGCGTTTCAAACGACTGAACACCCGTGAGCCGTGATCCGTCAGCAAATTCCCACGTTGGATAGGTTTCAATACCGACCTCATTACACTCGTCGGTCTGTCCTTGACCACTCGGGAGTGAACATTCCACGTACTTCACAAACTCCATTGAATTGCCAAACATATCTTTCTGTTCGGCGCAGTGCGGACACCAAAACGCACCGTAAAATGTCGCGCCATTATCGGTAAGACACTGCGCAAATTCATCGTACGCACCCGGCTTTACTGTGTTGTAGTACTTTGTACCTACGAGGAGCACGAGAACGGCGATTATGAGGATTAAAAAGTAGTGAACGGATGTGAGTTTCATATCCAAGATACTAACTATGTAAGAATTCTATTATATCACCGTCACGAACGACGTACTCCTTCCCCTCCGTTCGGACTTTTCCAAGCTCACGCGCCTTGGCCATACTCCCCGCATTTACGAGGTCGTCAAAGGATACCACTTGAGCACGAATAAATTTATCCTCAAAATCACTATGAATAGCCGCGCCGGCACGTGGCGCCGTTGAATCTTTTGTTACGGTCCAGGCACGAGTCTCTTTCTCACCTGTAGTGAAGAACGAAATGAGTCCCAAGTTTGCGTAGCAACCCTTGATGAGTGTGCTGACGCCCGAATCGAGCGTTCCATATTCACGGCGAAACTCATCTTTTTCGTCTTCGTGTAAATCTTTTAGCTCATGCTCGACACCCGCATCCACGACGACATGCTCCGAACCGGTACTTTCAAAAAAGTCCAAAAGCTCCTGCCAGCGCCCATCGTTTTGTTCATCGAGGTTAAAGGCACCCTGTTTCTTATTGCACACATACAGAATCGGTTTTAGCGTGAGGAGACCGAGGCCTTTCACAATATAACTTTCTTCGTCAGTGAGTTCGCACGTGCTTGCAAGTTTTCCACTCTCAAGCGCTTTGAGGATACGCTCGCACACCTCTTTTTCCTTTACCGCATCCTTATCGCCACGTTTTGCGTCTTTTTCAAGATTGCCAACTCTTTTAGAAACCGTTTCGGCATCTGCCATGGTGAGTTCCAGGTTGATCACCTCAATATCCGCGAGCGGATCAACCGCGCCTGAAATGTGATGTACGTTAGGATCTTCAAAAACGCGCACAACTTCAGCAATCATGTCTACTTCCCGAATATTGGCAAGAAACTGATTTCCAAGCCCCTCTCCGGCCGACGCACCTCTTACGAGCCCGGCAATATCCACAAACTCAATGACTGCGGGAATGGTTTTTTCTGACCCAGATATTTCGGTGAGTGTTTGAAGCCGACCGTCGGGCACCTCGACGACGCCAACAGATGGGTCGATGGTGCAGAATGGATAATTTTCCATCGCCACGCTCTTGCGTGTGAGTGCGTTAAAAAGCGTCGATTTACCAACGTTCGGGAGACCCACTATTCCTACAGAAAGCTGCATAAGGTCTGCAGTATTACTTAAAAAGACAAAAAAAGAAAGGGTTATTTAACATCCTTTCTTTCCAAGTTTCCGCACCTTTTCCGCCCATTTATCGCGACATGTGTTGTTCACCTTCTCACAAGGGCCAAATGCGGAGACTTTTGTTTTTATACCCGCAAACTCTAAGATGCCGTGCTGAATTTCGTTGGTGTAGTCGCCAAACTGCCACCACGTCTTAAACGGACTGTGCGTACCTGCGACAATAATGACGCGCGCGGTCTTCCCTTTGAGGCGCTGAATGAGCTTCTTTGTTTCTTTATCAAAGTTGAATGCAAAGCCTGGGAGCCACATGCGATCGAAAAGGCCCTTGAGAATCGCCGGCATGGTGTTCCACCAGTTTGGGTAGACAATCACAACATGATCCGCCCACTGCCAATCTTCCTGAAGTTTTTTTAGGTCAGGCTCAAGCTCTTGAATTTCTTTGTATCCTTTGTGGAGGATCGGATCGAATTGTATTTCACCGATGTTAATGCGTCGAACCTCATGACCCTCCTCCTTTGCTCCTTCTTCGTATACATCCGCAAGGTGACCCGAGTACGTCTCTTTATCTGAGTTTCCAAGGAGGATGAGTATTTTCTTTGTCATAGTTATTTCATTATACAAAGGGCCGCGGCTTTGGCGCGGCCCTTTGTGTATAAAATAGACGTGGCCCCGCACTTGGGCGGGGCCGGGTGGAACTTACGGGTGGACTAACTCGACCTTTCGGACAAGTCAGCTTGCAGTCTCTGACCTTGCTACGGGCGGCAATTAGGTCTGCGACCAATGCGTGTACACACTCATCATGAGCGGGTACTCCTTTCTTGTGAAAAGGAATTTCATTATAACATAAACAAATACATCAAAATATCTCTCTATCATCGATGATAAAGAAATATAAAAAGCAAAGCAGTTTGCTTTCTAACGTCGGACCGAAAATAGTAAAAATCGATGAGATACGCGGAGAATGAGAAAAAGAATACGAAACGTATCTAAATACGGTGAGGATTATTTTTCGAAATTCGACAAAGTAGATCGCTATTTTTGCTATTTTCGTATCGAACCATTGGGATTGAAGCCTTTAGCTCCGCCTCCCATACCTCGATTTGGCATACCACCACCCATTGCGGCTTGCAGCTCGGCCTGATACTTTGGCATCACCTTCATCGCCGCCTGCATCTGGCTCGCGCCCTTTTTGGTTTCGGCTTCAATTTCTTTAGAGATCTTTTCGAGAAGCTCTGGATTCTTCTCAAACATCGTCATAATCATCTCACGCTGCTCTTTCGGCGCGTCTTTGAGCTGTCGCTCCAGAAGCTTCTTCGCTCCCCACTTTTTTGCTTTTCCTAGTCCAAACATAGAGCAATAGTATAAAGGATAAAGTAAAAAGTTAAAAGAAATCGTATGTCTTCAATAGGACACTTGACAAGTGTTTATTACACCTGTAGAATTTGAGTGGACTTTTGGTCTATGCATGGACCATCGCTACACCTCATTATGTAAAGGACATATTGTCCAGAGGTAAGGCCACCAATCCCCGTCGGACTAAGGGACATCAGACTAAATGTCAATGATAAAAAGGTGAAAGCATGCAGCGTCCCAGGGCTGACGAGCCCCCAAGACAGGCGCAAACAAAAAAAGTATTAGACTGATCCCCGTGAGCCGCGCGCTTAATAGCACTCCGGGGATATTTTATTTTTTGACAGAAACAGTAGAAGTAGAGATCGAGTAGACAGATTGACATATATATGGTATTATTGCGCGGTTAGTTCAACCTAATCATTTTGTATCTTGTTTATGATAAACCGCTTGTATAGCTGGTATGGGAAACGTGTTGTCCGCGGAATAGGAGCGCTGATTGGCGTACTTTTTGTCGTGGGACTCATTATCACCTTCACCGGGAACGGAGAAAATGTTAAGACCGAAGCTTTTACCCGCACTGTCGAGGTTGCGCGAGTAAGTGACCTTAATAACGGTGCAAATATCAGCACCGTTGGGAGCGTGCGTGCTGTAAGTGAAGTGAACCTCCAAAGTGAAGCGTCAGGGCGTATAACAAACGTCTACGCGTCCCTTGGCGAGCAGATCGCGAGCGGCCAGACCATCGCAACGATTGAAAACGCAAGCGAGTATGCCGCGCTTATTCAAGCAGAGGGTGCATACGACGCGGCGGTTGCGGCGGCGGCATCGAGTGATGTCGGCGTGGATGAGGCAAAAAGCGACGCGGTCTTTACCTATCGTGATGCATACACAACAGTAAACGGAATCGTCCTCAATACCGTCGACCAGATTTATATAAATCCACGCCGACAAGTCCCCGGTGTTGAAATCAATGCAAGTGGTTGGACCCTTTATCTCAATGATAAGCGCTACGAGCTCAATGACGTACTCAAAGATTGGAAAGACAATGCGGCGGTGCTCACTACTACATATCCTCTCACCACAGCCCTCCAAGACGCAGAAAAGCGTACAAAACTCGTCCTCGAGCTCACTGAAAAGATTATTACCCTTCTTCCAAAGCAGTATCCTGATGTTTACACGGAGAGTCAGCTGAGCACGGTTCAGAGTAGCTTTGTAACTGCGCAAGCGTCTCTCAACGCCGTACTCACGGACATCACAAATGCGAAAGATGCACTCGCTCGCGCCGCTATTTCAGGAAGTGGCGGGAGTACCTCAGCAGCCGATGCTTCAGTGAAGCAGGCCCTCGGTTCGCTCCGAGCAGCGCAGGCACAGTACGCAAAAACAATCATCAAAACGCCAATCGCAGGAACGGTAAACGAGCTCTCCGTGCAAACTGGTGACTACGTCAGTGTGCTCTCACCGATTGCCATTGTCGCAAACAATGATGCGCTTGAAATCACCACGTTCGTGAGCGAACTCGAGCGCGACCGTATTGCGGTTGGGAGCGCCGTGACCATTGAAGGAGCCTATGAAGGCGTAGTGACGAACATTGCACCAGCAGTGAACTCTGCAACCAAGAAAATTGAAGTGAAAATTCAAACCGAATCGGCGGCGCTCTCCAATGGTGATACTGTACGCCTTGAGATTAACGCGCTCGGAGAAAAAGCAAATACCGATAACGCACCGCTCGTTGTGCCGATTACGGCGCTCAAAGTGGGTACCGACAACATTGTGGTCTTCACCACCGATCCCGATGGTACGCTCGTGGCGCACGAAGTAGTAGAGGGACCGCTCCTCGGAAGCAATATTGTTATCGAATCCGGTATTACACGTGACATGGAAATTGTGCTTGACGCACGTGGCCTCACTGCTGGTGACGAAGTTACTGTCGTACCTTCAAGTCAAAAGTAGAACGCCAAAAGTTCATAAAGTATTTTACTTTTAACCTTCAACTTTACCAACTTTAAACTTGATTTATGTATACCGTTTGGAGCTTCTTCCTACAAAAGAAAAACTTTAGTTACCTCGTACTGCTCGCACTTATAATCACCGGGCTCTTTTCGGTGTTCGCCATTCAAAAGGAGTCAAACCCGGAAGTGCAGGTACCCATCGGTATTGTAAGCACAACGCTTCCCGGCGCGTCAGCGACCGATATTGAATCTCTCATCACGAACAAAATTGAGAAAGAAATCGCAGGATCGCTCGACGACGTTAAACAGGTCACCTCGGTTTCTTCAAACGGAGTTTCTTCGATTACCGTTGAATTCGAAGCAAATGCAGACCTCGATAAATCAATTCAAGATCTCAAAGATAAGGTCGACGCAGCAACTCCAGAACTTCCGAGCGAAGCAAACGATCCATTCGTCACACGGGTAGACTTCTCAGCGGAGCCTGTACTTTCTTTTTCAGTGTCAGGTGACCTCACACCTTCCGCCTTTACAAAACTCGGAGACGCACTCAAGGATGATCTCGAGACCATCCCAAATGTCTCTTCTGTGAACGTAAGCGGACTTCGTGAACGTGAGGTGCAGGTGGTTGTAGACCAGGAGTCACTCCGTGCATATGGCCTCACACTTGCAGACATTACGGGTGCAATTCGTAGTTCAAATGCAACGCTTCCTGCGGGCTCTATTGAGTTTAGCGGCGTTTCATACAACCTTCAGTTTAATGCGGATATCGCAGATCCGTCTGAGGTCGGCGATATCCCGGTAACCACCCGCGGCGGACAGCCTATTTATGTTCGTGATGTGGCGCTCGTCTCCGACGGACTTACAGATACCACATCACTCGCTCGTGTGTCGGTTGACGGCATGCCGTCAAAGCCCGCACTTTCTTTTAATGTGCAAAAGCAGGCCGGCGGAAATGTCACCGATATCACAGAAGCGTTAAACCAAAGGCTCGAAGAGCTCCAAAAACCCGGTGAACTTCTCGATGGTCTCGATGTATTTATACAGTTTGATACCGGTGAACTACTCAAAGAGGACCTCTCAACACTGAGTGGAAGCGGCGTCCTCGCAGTCATTCTCGTTATTGGCATCCTCTTTATTGCAATTGGGTGGCGCGAATCACTCGTTGCCGGCCTCTCGGTACCGCTCTCTTTTATGATCGCTTTTGCAGGACTTTTGCTGAGCGGCAATACGCTGAACTTTGTGTCACTCTTCTCACTCATTCTGTCAGTCGGTATTCTCGTCGATTCTGCAATTGTGGTCGTTGAGGGTATTCACTCAAACATGAAGAGTGATCCAAAAGGTGATAAACGCGAAGCGGCGCTTAAAACCATTCGCGAATTCCATGCACCTATCACCGCAGGAACCATGACCACCGTTGCGGTGTTTGTGCCCCTATTCTTTATTTCTGGAATTGTTGGCGAGTTTATCAAATCAATTCCGTTTACCGTGATTTCGGTACTCTTTGCTTCGCTTCTCGTTGCACTTGGGTTTATTCCGCTCATCGCATCGGTTGCGCTCAGGCGGCGCACCGTCAGCTCCCTTGAAGAAAAACAGGAAGCGTACACCAAACGTGCGCTTGAGTGGTATAAATCAAAACTACTTCTCATACTCACCAACAGAACACGTGAAAATGCATTTATCGCACTGATCACGGGACTCTTTCTTGCAACTCCGGTCTTCCCTATCAAAGGACTGTTTGCGGTAGTGGTATTTTGTGTAATCGTGAGCATTGCATTCTTCTACCTTCTCCAGAAGCGTGTGCGATGGTTCTTCCTTGTTCCCGGCCTTGTGACCTCAATCGTCCTCGCAGGATTTATCGTGACCTTCCTCCCTGCTTTTCTCACCATGAAGGTTGAGTTCTTCCCCGCAGGTGACGAGGACTACGTTGTCGTCGAAATGGAACTGCCTGAAGGAACCGTCCTTGACGCAAGCGAGCTTGAGGCACGCAAAATTGAAGAAATCCTCTACAGTGAGCCAGACATCAAATCATTTGCGACGACTGTCGGTGCATCAAGCCCATATAGTGGCAATGGTGCGTCTCGTGGCTCAAAGTATGCAAATATCTTTATTGAACTCAAAGAAGACCGTCAATATTCAAGTCTTGAAGTGGGCGACCGACTGACCGAGAAGCTGAGCGACATTCACACTTCAGAGATACGCGTCCTTCAGCTTGCAGGAGGACCACCGGTGGGTACACCAGTCGTCATCACCTTTAAGGGTGATGACCGGGCTGTGCTTGAACAACTTGCTGTTGATTCGGCTCGTATTCTTAAAACCATCCCCGGAACAAACGCAGTCACCACGAGCACAAAAGACGACAATACCGAGTTTGTCCTTACCGTCGACAAAGCAAAAGTTGCTGCGGTCGGCCTCAATCCCCAGATAATTGCGAGCGAACTTCGAAGTGCAGTGCAGGGTACTGAAGCAACAACCATAAACACAACTGACGACGATATTGATGTGGTGGTAACACTTGCACTTAATCCGAACTATCAGGGCGTGCACGATACAAACAACATTACTCCTGATGCACTCCAGAGTATTGAAATACAAACTGCCAACGGCCCCGTACTTCTCGGCTCACTTCTCACGACGGAGGTTCAAAAAGGAAGCACGGCAATTAGCCACCGTGATGAAAAGCGAGTCGCCAGTGCTTCAAGTCAACTTGCGGAAGGTGGAAACGTTGCTGAAATTACCGCAGCCTTTGAGGCGCGTGCCGCTGAAGAACTCACCATTCCCGATGGTGTTGAGATGATTATCGGTGGTGAGAATGAAGAAACGGACCAGTCGTTTGCTGAAATGGGTTATTCCATTATTGCGGGACTCATTCTCATGTTCTCAATTATCGTCCTCATGTTTAACTCGTTCCGACATGCGGTCTACGTGATTGCACCGGCGTTCTTCTCATTTATCGGTATCGCCGTGGGCCTTACTCTTACCGGAAACGCACTCTCCTTCCCGTCGCTCATGGGACTCATTGCACTCATTGGTATTGTGGTTAATAACTCGATCATCCTGATCGATGTTATGAACCACCTTCGCGCACAGTACCCTGATTGGAGTATCGAACACATTGTGCTTGAAGGTGCAGCCTCACGACTTCGTCCAATCCTTCTCACAACACTTACAACCGTGATTGGTATCATACCGCTGCTCTTCACCGCATCGTTCTGGTCACCACTTGCACTCTCGATAATCTTCGGACTCTCCTTCTCAGTGCTCATTACACTGGTGTTTATTCCAATTATCTACCTCCGCAACCCGGGTGTCGTTGACGGCGGATAATCATACGCGTTGATCTTTTGAAAACCGCCATTTAAATGGCGGTTTTCTTATGTCTTATGGTAGACCCCACTACCCAGCAATAAGGAGGACGGGATGTTCAAATGGATTCGTAAGTTCTTTCTTGGAATTAAACACTGGTTTCTTTTGCGAGAAATAAATACTTTACTGAAGCCATACGGCTGTCTCGCAACCGGAATTAGTCTCTACTCCGTCGGAACACAGGGCGACGCGCGAACTTTCTACCCAAGCGTCATTGTTCGATTTTCCGAACACATGAGCTTCGAGGAGATCAGTGCAATCTCAAATGAAATAACCAACAAGACACGTGTCTCTCGAGTACTCATGGAAATTGCTCCTTCGTCACACACGGGCCGCGGAAATTAGCACCGCGGCCCTATTTATGTGACTCTTTATAGATTATAGGAGTACCGTTACCTGATTGTTGCTTACCTCGAGTGTTCCTCCCTTTTTTACTTCAAAAAACTCCTCTCCGTCCTCTTTTTGCACGGTGATAACACCTTTCTTAAGTGGCGATACGAGCGCAGTATGTTCCGGCAAAATTGTCATCTCTCCTTCAACACCCGGTACGGTGACAAAGGTTGCCGGTCCCTCAAAGAGAGGTTCGTTTACTTGTGCAATAGTGAGTTGAAATGTTTTCATGCGGCAGCATGATAGCATGGAGACGCCTCAAGTACCAATGAGGCCGCGCGTACGCGCGACCTTCCGTTCCTCTTTATCTAAGCGGTATTCTGTGTCCCTGTGCCGCCGCCACCTCCAGCGAATCTAGGCCGCGCTTGATAGAAAAAGCCTCAACCGAGCCAAGTGACGCAGAGACAGTGTTATTAAGCGCTCTCGCAAGCTCCCTTAAATCCAGAGAGTCACTGCTGGAGACAGTAATTTGTATCTTTCCTTTCTGTCTTCGCAAGACACTCCCTAGGTGATACAGGTCACTTTCCCACTGCTTCGAATCTTCGTTAGGTGTATTCACCGATGCGTGAATACACCTCCCGAGATATGTAAGATCAACATCCATCTTTCACTCCCTTTTTTCTAAAAGTGAGTCTACGCTTCTTCCTGTCGTCAATCAAGTCGAAGTAAACTTTTACGTACCCACTTCGTCACTCTTTACGACTACTATTTTGTTTAGCATCGTACTATTCTAGAGGTGAAATCTCTAATGTTTTTAAAATATCATTCATATAATATTGCGCGCCGCCCGCGGAAATAACTACCACTGTATAGCCATTACGTTTCAGCACCACCCCATTTACGGGTGACTCGAAATAACTTAACTGTCCAGAATACTCAGCATTTATGCCATTGGGGAGCTTGAGCTTCAAACACTCATGTTGGCGACAATAATATGCTAAAAACGACGCGGCAGATGCCTCAGTTGGGTACGTAAAGTTATCTCCAACTACCTCAATGAAAAGGCTCCGCCGGTTTGCGTTATCATAAAAGTCAATAGAATATCGGTTGAATTGAAGCTCATCGGGATATTCATTCTGTTGTTGTCCCCAGGCTCGCCACTTAGTTAGTCGGGCGATGCCAAGTGACGCTGGATAATCAAAAGCAATTCCAGTCTCTGAATCTTCAAAATGTTTCCACTCGCCCTCATATTCATAATAGGAATCCCCATAATACTGCAGAAACCCAGGCAGTTGCTGCAAAGCAAGTTCCTGATTCGAGTGGTAATAAAGCAATGTAGACGCAACCCCCACAAGACATCCTACAATAAGGCCAAGTAAGAATTTAGTCATTGTTTTACACTAACCTCAACTACTTACTTCGTCAATGCCGCCTTTCATGTAAAATTCTTGCTCTGATTTATCGTCGTGCTTTCCGTCGAGAATTTCGCCAAAGCCGCGAACGGTATCTTCAAGCGTTACATACTTACCGGGAGAACCGGTAAATACTTCGGCAACGCTAAACGGCTGACTGAGGAACCGCTGAATCTTACGTGCGCGGTACACCGTTTGTTTGTCTTCTTCCGAAAGCTCCTCGATACCGAGAATTGCAATGATGTCCTGAAGGTCTTTATACCGCTGGAGTACCTGTTTAACGCCCTGTGCGACACGGTAGTGCTCCTCACCTACAATCTCCGGGTCGAGCGCAGAAGAATTGCTCTCAAGCGGGTCAATCGCCGGGTAAATACCGAGGGATGCGAGTGCACGTGAGAGCACCACGGTAGAGTCGAGGTGCGAAAAGGTTGTTGCCGGAGCTGGGTCGGTAAGGTCGTCGGCCGGTACATAGACCGCCTGTACTGAGGTAATCGAGCCTTCTTTGGTAGAAGTAATACGTTCCTGCATCTTACCCATTTCCTCTGCGAGCGTTGGCTGGTACCCCACCGCCGATGACACCCGTCCGAGAAGTGACGATACTTCCTGCCCGGCCTGGGTAAATCGGAAGACGTTGTCCATGAAAAAGAGTACGTCCTTACCACCCTCATCACGAAGCGCCTCAGCCATAGCGAGGCCCGAGAGACCCACACGAGCGCGAGCACCCGGAACCTCATTCATCTGTCCGAACACGAGCGCGGTTTTGTCGAGCACGCCGGACTCTTTCATTTCATAGTAAAGGTCGTTCCCCTCACGCACGCGCTCACCGACACCGGCAAACACCGAGTACCCACCGTGCTCTGAAGCTACGTTGTTGATGAGCTCTTGAATGAGTACTGTCTTCCCCACACCTGCACCACCAAAAAGTCCAACCTTACCTCCTTTCACAAATGGTGCGAGAAGGTCGACTGATTTAATACCCGTTTCAAACACTTCAGTTGTCGTTGCCTGCTCACTAAACTCTGGCGGTGCCTGGTGTATGGCGCGCAACGGCGCATCAGTGATTTTTTCACCCTCATCGAGCGTATCGCCGAGCACGTTAAAGAGTCGTCCGAGTGATTGTTCACCAACAGGAACCGAAATGGGAGCACCGGTGTTTTCAACCTCCATACCGCGCGTGAGTCCCTGTGTGTCCTCCATCGCAATGGCACGCACTCGATCAAGACCCACGTGCGCAGCAACTTCGAGTGTAATCGTGTCGCCTCCCTTCTTTGCAACTTTAAGGGCTGTCTGAAGCTCCGGGACACTCTCTTTAAAGTGCACGTCTACAACCGGGCCGACTATTTGCGTTATCGTACCCGTGTGATTGCTTGCCCCGTTAGAATTTTTTGTTTCCATAATTGCGTCACTATATTACCGATATTGCACCATCTTGCAACAAGCTTGATAAATGTGTATTAAAAATTTCTAATGGGGCTCCTGTTTTCATAGGTTGAGTACTGCCTTAAGTTTGAATAAGTATGCCGATGGCGATTGCGATCAGTGGGCCAACCATTAAGAGAAGTATCGGCATTATAAAAAAGCTCATGAGAATATGAAACAATAATCTGTTGCGAAATTTATTCTTAGTGACTAGTAGTACTAAAACAAATGGCGCAAAAAGTAATTGTGCCAAGAAGAGCAAGTCGTCGTCACCATTTCGCAGTGCCGGAAATACAAGGAAGATAAATCCAATAATACCCGGAGTAACTAGATACACAGGCCAGTAACCATTCCTGAATATATCATCGCTGATGATAATCTCGTTCTTTGATTCTATAATTTTATTTTGATTAAAATCCATAGCTCACATTTTATTCCTTAAGGGCTTCTATTCCGCCAGTAATTTCGGACACCTCGGCTGTAATCACCGCCTGACGCTCCTTGTTATATCCAATCGTCAAAGACTTTATCATGTCTTTTGCTTTGTCGGTAGCGTTTTTCATTGCCACCATGCGTGCCGAATGTTCACACGCCTTACTCTCAATAAGCGCATGAAAAATCATAATACTCACAAGCTGCGGAATAAGTATCTTGAGTACCTCCTCTGCACTCGGTTCGTACGTATAGTCACCGGTATTTTTCATGTAATCTTCCGCCTTTGCATGGAGACCATGCTCGGGACGAATACCCGCAACCATCTGATGCAGTGCATCGGGGCTGAGCGGTAAGAGCTGCTGTGATTGCGGCTTCTGCTCAAAGGTTGAAACGAAATTCTGGTAGTTAATGTGAATCTCTTTATACTCGCCCGTTTTAAAGAGTTCCAGAATTTTTTCTGAGATTTCAGTGACATCACCGAGCGTAACATCGTCGGAGATATTTACATATTCTTTGAGAACGCTACCGCTCAGCTCTCGCTTTGCAAATTCAACTGCCTTGCGTCCGATACAAATGGAATCACACGCCTTATGGGCAATGTATTTTTCCGCCTGTTTAAGCACCGCACTATTCACGCTCCCCGCAAGGCCTTTGTCACTGGTCACAAGCACGAGGAGTACCTTACCTTTCTCACGAACATTCGTATACGGCCGGAGTGCTTCTTCATTTGTATGCGCAAGATGCTCAAGCATACGCGCCGCTGAATACGCATAGGCGCGGCTCTGAAGCGCGCGCTCCTGACTCTTTCGCATCTTCACAGCAGAAACCGCCTCCATGGCCTTGGTGACTTGGCTCGTTTTCTTCGTTGCGACTATTTTTCCTTTTATCTGCTTGAGGGCCATAATTACGCGTATTTTAGGGGTTTCTGCTTATTGTTATTGACAATATATTTAATACATGCTATAATATAAAAAGTTAAAACGTTCAACAAAGGAGGATAACCATGTCTGTTGAACCGTTCACGTGTGCCCTGTCCCAGCCCGGCCAGGGCATCTCCGTCAGCTTGACGGAGAAAGAGATTGAGCTGGGGTGCACGAGCACCTCCAGCGAGGACGATATCTACAAGACGGTCGTCCGCCGACCCAACATCTTCCAAATCCTGCGCACCATCAAGGTGCGGACGGCGGAAGACAGGATCGAAACGATCCTGATCTACCGGATTCTGGGCTGACGGAACCACCACAGGCGCCGCAACGCAAGTTGCGGCGCCTTTTCTATTTGTTACTTTTTTTTCGACCTGTACCCTCATAGTTTATTTCTCTACGCTATAGAGATCTTTATGTGTTTCTTTAAACTGTGCGATTGCCTTATCAATTTTCTCTGTCGTCGCATCCTCACAGGTCTTCTCTTTTTCTACCGCATCGAGGATTTCTTTGTGGTCGCGCTCGACGAACGCAAGGAATTTTGTTTCGATTTCTCGAACATTCTCCACCGGCGCTCCGTCGTAGAGGCCTTCGTTTGCTCCGTAGAGTGAGATTACCTGCTTATAGAACGGCATTGGGTCATTCTGCTTTTGCTTCAAGAGCTCGGTGAACTTTCGTCCGCTCTCTATACGCGCTTTTGTATCCTCATCGAGATCAGCCGCAAACTGCATAAACGCCTCAAGTTCACGGAACTGCGCGAGCTCAAGTCGAATCTTTCCTGAGACCTTCTTCATCGCCTTCGTTTGCGCTGCAGAGCCCACACGTGACACCGAGATACCAACATTGAGCGCCGGACGAATTCCCTTATTGAAGAGATCACCTTCGAGGAAAATTTGTCCGTCGGTAATTGAAATCACGTTTGTCGGAATGTACGCAGAAACATCGCCCTCCTGCGTCTCGATGATAGGAAGTGCAGTAATAGAACCGCCACCGAGCTTCTCTGAAAGCTTTGCAGAGCGTTCGAGGAGTCGTGAGTGAAGGTAGAAAATGTCTCCAGGATAGGCTTCGCGTCCCGGGGGACGACGGAGAAGGAGTGACATCTGCCGATAGGCAACTGCGTGCTTTGAGAGGTCGTCAAACACAATAAGCACATCCCTGCCTTTTAGCATGAAGTATTCACCGATAGCAGCACCGGCAAACGGTGCGAGGAAAAGGAGCGGAGACGCTTCTGATGCAGACGTTGAAATCACGGTGGTGTACTCAAGCGCACCGACCTCTTCGAGTTTCTTTACAATATTTGCCGTCTTTGACTGCTTCTGGCCAATCGCGACGTAAATACAAACTGGTCGCTTATCGGCCGGCTCGTTTTTCTGGTTGATGATGGTATCAATCGCCACCGTGGTCTTTCCGGTCTGTCGGTCACCAATGATGAGCTCCCGCTGACCCCTACCAATTGGAATCATTGAGTCGATCGCCTTGATACCGGTATGAATCGGCTCGTTCACACTCGACCGGTCCATCACGCCAAAAGCAACGCGTTCAATAGGCATATCCTCGTCGGCCTTGATTGCCTCACCACCGTCGAGCACCTCACCGAGTGGACTTACCACGCGCCCCACGATGTCTTCACCAACCGGAATAGAGAGGAGCTTCTCCGTTCGTTTTACAAACATCCCCTCTTTCACATGTGTCGATTCTCCGAGTACCACCACCTTAACGGTCTCCTCTTCAAGGTTCAAAATGAGGCCGTAGAGAACATCTTTTTGCTCGAGCGCCTCTTTTAACGACCGGTCTTTATCCGTATCAAAAATAACCATCTCCATCAGCTGTGCTGACTGGAGCCCTTCTATCTCTGCGATGCCATCGGCAACACTCGTCACTGTCCCGATTTCGTGGACAGACGTAGAGAGATCCAGTGATTCAATTTCTTTTTTAATTCTTTCTATAATTGCCGTACTCATACTAAAAACATTACGCGGTTATATTTCGGTAAAGGGTCAACAGCCTTTGCTTATAACTGTTATCGACAGCTTTGTCTTGATAGCGGACATGGAATCCACCCACCAAACGTTCGTCACACACGATATTGGGAGCATCTTCGGTGCCGAGCGCCTTAAGCGCCTCGGTGATTTCTTTTTTGAGCGTAGAGTGTGATGATTCGTTGGCAATAGTTACTACCGGCATATCTTTCACTTCGCGCACCTCGACAAACCTTAGGAGTGTACGGAGAATGCCCGGATAGAGACTCTCGTGGCCACGCTTTTCAAGCAGTGCCCGAAGCTTTTCCAGCGCGTCACCAGTAGACATGCCGTCCTCGATACATTGGTATGTTGCCTCTGTGTAATCGTCTCGAAGCATGATTGGTTATGATGATTTTTCCTTAAGCACACGCTCCGCGGCGAGCACTGCCAGTTTTGCGATCTCCGCTTCACTTTCTTTATGGAGTTTTGCTTTGTTTTCTTCCCCTTTTGCTGTCGCATTTTCGATGATGCCACCCGCTTTTGCCTCAGCCGCTGAAATAATCGATGCTGATTTTTCCGTCGCAAGTCCTTTGGCACGCTCAAGCGTATCCTCGGCCTCTTTGTTTGCTTCTCCGAGAAGTTTGAGACGCTCATCCTCGGCATGTTCTTTCAGTACCTTTGCATCTTCCGCATCCTGTACACCTTCTGCAATTTTTTCCTGCCGCTCTCTGATGATTTTAAGAATCGGCGTATAAAGGAAATACCAAAGTGCCCCCATTAGAATGGTAAAATTGAATATTTGAATGACGATAAGTCGCCAGTCGATTCCAAATGCGTTGAGTACTTCGGTCATGTGTTAGTTTAACTTAGCGAACGACAGTGAGCTTAGTGATACTTACACCCAGCCCTCTATAAAAAGTCGATTGTGTTGTTACAGGTCATATCCTCCCTGTACTTATTCTAGATTTTTTGAACAATTCACACTTTTTAGAGGGCTGGGTTCGCTTAAAACATTGTCGCTACGCTCTGTGTTTTAAGCGAATTTGATAATAAAGCCGACTACCAGGGCAAAAATCGCAAGCGCCTCGGTAAATGCAATACCGATGAACATCGTGGTTTGAATTTTACCGGTTGCTTCCGGATTGCGACCAATCGCTTCCAGTGCCCTGGCAACAATGAGACCGATACCGAGTCCCGGACCAAATACGCCCACACCGACGGCGATCGCCATTGCCATTGCTTTTGCTGCTTCTAATTCCATATGATTACTTAATTATTCCTTACCGAATAAGTGACAGGAGCTAGTGTAACCTAAACCCTCTCATCTATCCACTAAGATCAATGTGGCTCTTCAATAGCGAGTTTTACAAAGAAGAGTGTCAGTATCGCAAAAATGAATGCCTGGATGAGTCCAACAAAGAGTTCAAATGCCATGAGCGGGACCGGTAGTACAAACGGCACAAAAAAGAGCGCGACGAGGAGGAGCATTTTCCCCGCAAAAATGTTGCCGAAAAGACGAAATGAGAATGAGATGAGACGTGCGAGTTCGCTCAGAAGTTCAATGATGCCAATAATGAAATTAAGCGGCGAGGAAAAGTTAATGAATTTCTTACTATATTTCGCCATACCCACAATGAGCACTCCCGCTATTTCAATCGAGACAAATGCGACGATAGCGAAGGCGAACGTAATATTGAGGTCGGTATTGCCGGGGTGGAAAAATGGCACCAATTTCATGGCTCCATGGGATTCGTGGTACACACCAATAGCATCAATACCCGGGAGAAGTCCAATCCAATTAATACCGAGGATGAAAATGAAAATCGTCGCGATGAGCGGGAAAAAACGCCGAGCGTACTCCTCACTCTCCAGAACTTCCTTCACATAATCATAGCCTCCGCCGACAAGTGCCTCGGCGCTGGTCTGAACTTTAGAGGGGACGAGCCTGAGGCGTTTGCGGAGAAGTAGTGCGACGCCAATAAGGACTGCCATAACAAGCCACACCGTGAGCAGCGTGTTCGTGAGTGGGACGCCGAATACATACCCCACTGCCTCAGGCGCGAGATGAACGGCAATACCGCTTTCTGTTCCCTCATGAGTTGTCTCCAAACTCTCTGTGTGCTCCATAAATGCGCCCGCATTTTAACAGAAATAGGCGTTAAAACAAGCTGATTTTGTGGAATAAAGACAGATTTTCATACGTCACGCACTGCCGTTATATGAATTCGGAATATATACGTTGACTAATGGTGGTAAAATCCGTATTATATGCGGGCTCAACCGGTGGCGGTTGGATAAACAAATTATTTTTTGACTGCAGTGTGGGCCCGTAGCTCAGTTGGCTAGAGCACCTGTTTTGCACTCAGGAGGTCGCTGGTTCGAGTCCAGTCGGGTCCACAGTGCAGTCACATCAAAAAACAACACCTCGCGAAAGCGAGGTGTTGTTTTTTATCTTCCTTTCTAAAGAGAAAGTCTCTAGAAGAATGGAGATGGCTCCTTGCTTGCCGGCGCAAATGCGCGGAGAATCTTGTTACCACTCCCGTCAGGGTCACCATCAATCGGAGTGTCAAATCCACCCACAGTGTTATTGAGCACTGTTATGTGATCGCCGTACGCCCCGATACCGATATCGTATCCGTTCACGTTACAGTCTGCGATTGAGTTGTCGTCAATCACGTTATTGTTACGAACGACCATAGTTTCGTCTCCGGACATGTACATTCCGACGTCCGCATTACCTGTCGTGTCGTTACCCCTCACACTTGTTTTACCACCATTTTGGTAGACCAAAACAGCGGTTGCAACATAGTTGGAAGGACCACACCACTGATTTCCACCGATAGAGTTATCCTTCACCGTGCCTTGAGCTCCAAAACCAATCTGAATTGCATTGGCCGCAAGACTGTCTTGTGATGCACTTGATTTAACCACGTTATTGAGAACGTAGGCATCAACATCACCATTCACGATGATTCCGCCCTTTTGGTAGTTCTTAACGAGATTGTTGCTAATCATTACACCTGTTGTTCCAGGATGAGTGCCGTCGAATGGAGCATTACGCACCTCGATACCATTACCCTCCTGACAACCTGAGTCACCGTTGTTTTTGTTTAGGCGCTTGATTGTATTTCCGTCAATTGTTCCAGAAGCACCCTCAAATAAGATACCTCGCAAGCGATCGTCGCCACTCTTACACACATTCTGAAGACCAACCGCACGGATCTCTGTGTTGATCACATTTGCGACAGAGCCCTCATTTTTGATGACCGCACCGTTAAATGTCCCTCCCTCTGGATCTTTTGCAGTGATCAGGTGATTACGTCCATTGAGCGTCATACCGTCCGGTACCATAATGGTCTCGGTCGTCAGACAGTCATTCTGGAGACGCATCTGATCTCCCTGAATATCAAACTCACATGGAGCGGTCACAGCCGCTTCTGCGACAGGAACGCTCTGCGAGAATCCAAACCCGCTCAAGAGCATAGCCAGAGCCGCAAAAACACCCGCCACTCTCATTACTACTGTTGCACTCATATTATAATTATCGTTAGCTAGTAAGCGCACACATACTGTAACGTAGCTGAATAAGCAGAACAAATTGAAGTAATCCACAACTTCAAACGAGGTGATAAAATCAACTTTTTTTACAAAAATAGAAATTGATGCTCTATTTACGTCAAGACCTATGAAAGCACCTCATCCATCCGAAGTAACAAACTTTGAGGACATTCCCAATATTGGCCCGCGTATGGCAGAAGATTTTAGAATGCTTGGTGTTAAGACGCCCGCAGACCTTACAAATAAGAATGCTTACACGCTTTACAAAAAAATTTGCGAGCTCACTGGCACACGACACGATCCATGTGTCCTCGATACATACATGGCGGCGGTCGATTTTATGAACGGCGCTCCAGCGCGTCCGTGGTTCTCATACACAAAAGAGCGTAAAAAACGCTACCCCAAAGTTTAATTACGTCCTACGCTCAAGTGCATCGGCAATGAGATGATTCACCAGCTCCTCATATGACGAGCCAACGGCCGTGATGCTTTTTGGAAAAAGTGACTCACTTGTAAGACCAGGGAGGGTATTGACTTCAAGGAAGTAGACACCGCTCTCGGTCACCATGAAATCACTTCGTGAGTATTGTGAGAGACCGAGCTTGTCATGCACGAGTGCTGCTACACGCTCCATATCTTCCTTTTCGCTTCGCGTAAATCTGCCCGGACAAATTTCTTCCGTTGATCCGTCGTACTTTACGTTGAAGTCAAAATAATCAGAATTTTTCGGCGGTACAATTTCAACAGGTGGCAATGTGTATATTTCGTGATCACGAAATCGGTTCATCACGCCACACGTCGCTTCTCTGCCCGGTATTCGCTTTTCCACGAGTACCTGGTCGTAGGTTTTGAGTGCATCGTCGAGCGCACGCGGCAGCAGCATTGCATTTTGCACCATCATAACGCCGACTGAAGAACCCGAATTGACCGGTTTAATTACGTATTCCGGCCCGAACATATTGCCAATAGCAGACGCCATGCGATGTGTATTGCCGCGCGCTTCCGAAGTCACGAGCATATGTGGCGGCATGCGAACATCGTGGTCACGGAGAAAATCTTTGGTGAGTGTTTTGTTCATCGCCATGCTGGAGGCATACGGCCCGCTCCCGGTGTACGGCACGTTGTATCGTTCGAGAATGCGTTGCACCTTGCCATCCTCACCAAACGCACCGTGAAGCGCAATAAAAACCACGTCCACGAGCGCCAGGAGCTGTTCGGGAAACCATTCTCTACCGTCGTAGAGCCACTCACCACCCCTGGTAATAATAACGTCGAGTGGGTCAAACTGTGCTCTATCGATTGCAGCAAGCACGCCGCCTCCCGTTTGCATAGAGACGTCATACTCATCGCTTGGACCACCCCGAAGCACTGCAACGCGCAGGTTTTTCATACAGAATATTTTATCACGCCCGCACACTCACTTTTCGGTTGCCAAACGGTTTTGCAGTTTGGCGCTTACCAGCAGCCGAAAAGTGAGTGTGCGGGCAGGCCGCCAATACTTCCTTTCTAACTCAACTGCACACAGTTTTGTTACTTTTTTCGAAATATATATTTAAATATATATTTTAATATATATTTCTTTTTTCTACCTTTTCAGTTTACGTTTGCTCTTATGATACGTTATTGCAAATCGGTGTGCTTCGGCATTGGCGAGTAAAATAGCATCGTGATTGTCTTCAATTGTCTTTCGTACACCAATGATCCGCTCGGGCTGGTGTTTTTCATTTTTCACTACACCCACCACCGGGATAACAATTCCGTACTTTTTTAAAACCATATTTGCTGCATTTTTCTGTGCAGTACTTCCGTCCACTACGATAAGCTGCGGAAGAGACCATTCGTCGTGGCCAAGCCGCCGCTCGAGCACCTCGCGGAGCGCTGCGGTGTCGTTGGAGCCGGTGACGCTTTGAATTTTAAACTTTCGGTACGCACTTTTCTGCAGGATACCTCCCTCGAGCACCGTCATGACTCCCACCATGTCACTGCCACCGAGATGGGCAACATCATAGGCCTCGATACGCATTCGCCGATCGTCGCGGTAGATGCGCGAGTCATCTTTGAGGAGCGCGATGTCTTGGATGTGTGTGAGAGCAAAGATTTTTCGCTTTACTACCTCCGCTTTTTCAAATTTCTCTTCTTTTGCGAGTGTCTTCATTTCTCGTTCAAGCTCTTTAATAATTTGCCCCTTCTTTCCCTCAAAAAAGAGTTTGATGTGACGAATGGTCTTTTGGTACTCTTTTTTTGACTGCACGCTCGGATACAGGCCAATCTGGCGATTGAAGTCCACCTTCCCTCTCGCCATCTTGCTTCTCTCTTCACCAACCGGACGCGGCGTATCGTAGTATTGAAAAAGCTTTCGGATAATCTTGAGTGCCTCTTTAAAGAGTGAACCACTCGGAAACGGGCCAAAGTGGTACTTGATCTCCTTTTCCGTAAACTCTTCGGTGAGATCCTTCCCGCGCACCACAAGTACACGAGGATATTCTTCATTTGTAATCACGAGATGGTTAAAACTTTTGTCGTCTTTGGAAATCGTATTGAAACCTGGCTTATGCGTTCGGATAAGGTTTGTCTCGAGAATGTATGCTTCGAGCACCGAATCGGTCTCCGTCCACTCCACATTCTTTGCCTCCGCCACCATCTTTTCAATGAGTTCGCTTCGCTTTTCTCGCAAGCCACTTGCAAAATAACTTGTGACGCGATTCTTGAGAGACGTTGCTTTACCGATATAGAGAATTTCCTTACGCGCACCAAGAAAAAAGTACACGCCCGGCGCATCTGGTATTTTCTTTTTTGTAAGCGATTCTTTGGTCATAAAACATTTTGCCGCCGGACGAATTTCCGGCGGCGTGTCTTGTCAGCCATGAGCGGCGGCTTGGCAAAGCTTCTCGATTTCTTCTTGTACCCACCGCGGTACCGTGCCGCCAACACTCATTCTCTCGTAGGCAGTCTTTGCCGCCCTGGGAATGATTTTTTTGATTTTCCCTCTTGCCTTTCTCTTTTTTACCCCCAACCGCCAAGAACAGAGTGTTTCTAATATGTTGATCATGTCCCCTTGTCGATGTTCGCCACCAAAATGCTGACGGAGGAATTCTAAGGCTAACCCGCTTTGATTGCTTTGGATGCCATCACTCACTTCCACTCTCCTCTTGTGATTGTTACAGATATCTTAAACTAGGACTCTGGAGCTGTTCTAAAAATAGACTATAGCGCACTGATAATGTCAGCGCAACTACCGTTTCAACATCCACAGCACCGAAACGCAGTTTGGTGCTGGGTCCGAGAAAATCTACTCACTTCGTTCGTGATTTTCTAAGGACTTTCTTTAAATACTTCCCGGTAAATGAATCTTTTGACTCCGCAACTTGCTCCGGTGTTCCCTTTGCAACCACTCGTCCGCCGTTTTCACCGCCCTCAGGGCCAATATCAATGATATGATCAGCACACTTAATAAGATCAAGATTGTGTTCAATGACCATCACCGTATTTCCACGATCTACAAGCTTTTGGAGAATATCGATGAGTCTCTTCACGTCTTCGTAATGTAGACCGATAGTTGGCTCATCGAGGAGGTATATTGTTTTTTGTGTATGCGGGCGATAGAGCTCCGAGGCAATCTTTACACGCTGCGCCTCACCGCCCGAGAGTGTTGTTGCGCTCTGGCCGAGCTCAAGGTACCCGAGCCCGACATCAAGGAGCGATTTGAGACGCTCTTGAATCGCGGGAACATCGATGAAAAACTCGTGCGCTTCCTCAATCGTCATGTGGAGCACTTCGTAAATATTTCGCTTTTTATATGTCACCTCGAGCGTTTCTTTGGTAAAACGCTTTCCGTCACACACGTCACAGGTGACGTAGACCGTCGGCAAGAAGTGCATTTCAACCGCAACCACGCCATTGCCCTGACATGCTTCACACCGCCCGCCCTTTACATTAAATGAGAAGCGACCCGGCTTCCACCCGCGCGCCCGTGCCTCGCTCGATGCCGCAAAGAGATCACGAATGTGGGTGAACGCACCGGTGTACGTCGCCGGGTTACTGCGCGGCGTCCGACCAATCGGTGACTGGTCGATGAGTACCGTGCGGCCGAGGTACTCTGTTCCGGTAAACGTCTTTGCATTGTATGTTTTTGGCGTGCGGTACTTTTTATCAAGGCGACTCCGAAGGTTTCGGTGTAGAATTTCATACATAAAGGTGGACTTTCCTGAACCCGAAACACCCGTCACGCAAATAAACTTGCCGAGTGGTACATCAATAGAGAGGTTTTTGATATTAAACGCTTTTCCACCACGGATTTTTATCGAACCTTTTTCACTCTCTCGCCGTTTCTCAGGAATTTCGATGCGTTTATCTCCCTTCAAGTAATCGAGTGTCACAGATTTTGACGGGTTCGTTTTTGCTTCGAGAAGTGCATCAAGGTACCCGGACACCACCACTTCGCCACCATGCACACCGGCGCCGGGACCAATGTCGACGATGTAGTCGGATGCAAAAATAGTATCTTCGTCGTGTTCCACCACCACGATTGTATTACCGAGATTACGAAGATCGGTGAGTGTTTTTATAAGCTTGTCATTGTCACGCTGGTGGAGCCCGATGGTTGGCTCGTCAAGCACGTAGAGTGCACCCACGAGGCCACTGCCGAGCTGTGAGGCAAGTCGGATACGCTGCGCTTCACCACCCGAGAGTGTGTTGGCACGCCGGTCGAGCGTGAGGTATTCGATACCGACATCGAGCATAAACTGAAGACGTTCAATGATTTCGCGAAGTGCGGGCCACGCAATTTCTTGTTCTTTCTTGGTGAGCTTAAGTCCCGCAACAAAGTCCGCGGCATCTTTGACCGACATCGATGTAAAATCAACGATGTTTTTTCCAAGATCCTTACCATCACCACCGAGATACACCCGGAGTGCCTCTTTTCGAAGCCGCGCCCCTTCACATGAAGGACAAGTATCGCTTTGAAAAATACCGACCGTACCGAGCCCGTTACACTCTTCACACGCACCGTAGGGGGAATTAAACGAAAAGAGGCGCGGCTCAACTTCCGGAAAGGAAGAACCGTCTACCGGGCAAATGAACTTTGCGGAAAGCGTACGCTCACTGCCGTCAGGACTCTCAATTTTTACCAGACCACTCGATTCACGGAGCGCGAGCTCAACCGCTTCCGAGAGCCGCTCGCGTGAACCTTTCGGGTCGTCTTTAAATTCACTCACGTAAATCTCATCGACGAGCACATCAATGTCGTGACGCTTTTGCTTACTGAGTATGATTTTTTCCCGAAGTTGCTTTATCTCCCCGTCAACTTTCACTGTTTCGTACCCCTTACCGAGAAGGTCATAGAGAAGCTGGTAGTATTCACCCTTTCGTCCGACCACAAGCGGCGAAAAGATTGACACGCGCGCTGAAGAAATAGGTACACCCATGACCTCTTTTGTATTTTTTGCATTTTTGATTTCCTTGCTCTCAATAGATTTCAGAATGATGCCAAGTATTTCGTCCTGTGAGAGTTTTTCGATTTTAACATCGGTATCCAAACAGTATGGCTGCCCCACCCGTGCGTAGAGAATACGGAGGTAATCATAGATCTCAGTGATGGTCGCCACCGTTGAACGAGGATTTCGCGAAGCGGACTTTTGATCAATAGAAATCGCCGGCGAGAGACCGGAAATTTCGTCGACATCAGGCTTCTGCATCTGCCGAAGAAACTGCCGCGCATATGCCGAGAGCGACTCCACATACCGCCGCTGCCCTTCTGCAAAAATGGTGTCAAAAGCGAGCGACGACTTACCCGAACCGGAAAGTCCGGTAAATGCAACCATTTTGCCTCGAGGTATCTCTACATCGATATTCTTGAGGTTGTGGGTACGTGCACCTCTCACTATTATTTTTTCTTCTTTATCATTCTTTTTCATAGTGACACTGATTCATCTTACGGATGCCGGGACTTCGTGCTGCGCCGTCCCACGGCCACTCACCTGCGCATGCGGGCGCAGGTTTTAATAGCGACATTCTAGTACAAAAACGTCAATTGTGCTAACGTGACCAAGGGGGCATGGAACATACGGAGGTGAAAAATGTTTCAGGGAATAAAAATGGCTTTTCTTCTCTTCCTCGCTTCGCAAGGAATTAAGGGAACCAAGGTCACGTGGGGATCTCAAAGAGAGAGACGCGCCGAAAGACACCGACGGCGCAAATATATTCGTAGTCTCCAAGAATGTGGGATTCTCCGAAGTCGAGTTCTGTCCGTTCGCGAGCAGAAGAGACGTCACAGGCGATCCCGCGCAATCGCCATTAAGTTCCGCAAACGCAGGAGGGTCCACTGACCCTCCTATTTCTTTTTCCCATCAAGCGCTTCAAGTGCCCTAATTTCATCTCTAATTAAAGCCGCCGTCTCAAAGTCCAGGATTTTCACCGCGTCGTCCATCTGTCGTCGTTTTTCTTTCAATATTTTCTTTGGATTCTTTCGGTAAAGCTCTTCGTCGATCGTGAGGAGCGTCTCCACCGCTTCTTGATGTTCGGTACGCAGTTGCTCCGTAATATCTTTAATCTCTTTTTGAATAGTTTTTGGGGTAATACCGTGCTCTTTATTGTACGCAAGTTGGATCTCACGTCGGCGGTTTGTCTCTTCGATAGCATTCGTAAGAGAGCCGGTCATTTCATCAGCATAGAGCACGACGCGTCCGTTCACATTGCGCGCAGCGCGGCCAATCGTCTGAATGAGTGAGGTTTCACTTCGAAGAAATCCTTCTTTATCGGCATCCAAAATCGCTACGAGCTCCACCTCAGGAAGATCGAGTCCTTCACGAAGGAGGTTGACTCCCACCAGGCAGTCGAATACTCCCCTTCGGAACTCAGTGAGTATTTCAATACGCTCAATCGTTTGTACATCCGAATGGATATACTTGGTCTTCATCCCTTTCTCTTCAAGAAAGTCGGTGAGGTCTTCTGCCATTTTTTTGGTGAGTGTGGTCACGAGCACACGTGCCCCACCCTTGATAACTTTTTCCGCTTCGGCGATAAAATCGGCGACCTGCCCTTTGTACGCACCTTTCTCTACAACGGGACGCATCTCAATCTGCGGATCCACGAGCCCTGTCGGACGGATGATTTGCTCCACGAGCTGCCCTTGTTTACCATCGGCCTTTTCGTGTTCATATGGCCCCGGAGTTGCCGACATGAGGAGTACCGGCCCCACACGCTCTTCAAACTCTTCAAAGTTAAGTGGTCGGTTGTCTACCGCGCTCGGAAGACGAAAACCGTGTTCTACGAGCGTCTTTTTGCGCGAACGGTCTCCCGCATACATTGCGGAGAGTTGTGGGATGGTTACATGTGATTCGTCGACAAGCGTGAGGAAATCAGGAGTACCATCTTCCTTGTGTGGGAAGTATGAGAGAAGCGTGTACGGTGCCTCGCCGGGGTTTCGGCCGTCAAAGTGCCTTGAGTAATTTTCAATGCCATTGCAGTAGCCAATCTCTCTGATGAGCGCAAGATCGTGCTGTGTGCGTCGGCGCAGGCGCTCTGCCTCGAGTATCTTCCCTTCTTTCTTAAATTTTTTGAGCTGTTCGTCGAGAAGCATCTGAATTTCTTCCATTGCACGCGCTCGTTCGTCTTCCGGCGTCACAAAGTGCTTTGCCGGAAAGAGATAGAACACATCCGGCTCTTCAATAATGCCGCGCGATACTGCGTCAATTTTTGTGATTTGTGAGACGGTATCGCCCGAAAAATTAAGGCGATAGATAACGCGTTCGTTGGTTGGCATTATCTCCACGGTATTTCCCACCGCACGAAACTTTCCCGGCGTAAGGTCGGCATTTGTACGCTCGAAATACATACTAACGAGCGTCCGGAGCATTTCGGTACGCGTCGCGCTGAATCCTTTTTCTATTTTCTGATGTACTTTTTCATAGTTTTCCGGAGAACCGAGACCATAGATACACGAAACGGACGCAACAATAATTACATCACTGCGAGTTAAGAGCGCTTGTGTTGACGCGTGGCGAAGTCTGTCGATTTCCTCGTTAATTTGTGCTTCTTTCTCGATATACGTATCAGAGACCGGCATGTACGCCTCCGGCTGGTAGTAGTCGTAGTATGAGACGAAGTAGTGCACCGCGTTCTCAGGAAAAAGATCGCGATACTCCTGCGCGAGCTGCGCGGCGAGCGTTTTGTTGTGCGCTATGACAAGCGTTGGTTTCTGGAGTTTTTGTATCACCTGCGCCGCCGTGTATGTTTTTCCTGAGCCGGTAACTCCGAGGAGTGTCTGCCGCATCATTCCAGCATTAAAACCGTCCACGAGCGACTTAATCGCTTTTGGCTGATCTCCTGCCGGAGTCTTCTCGGTATTAATTTTGAATTTCACTTCGTGAGTATACCGCGCACTGTAGTATAAAAAAAGCGCGGAGTGGGCCGTATCCATATTGGATAGGGTCCACACCGCCTCGTCTCTCTCCAAGGTAGGATGTTATTCGAGATCCCACCTAAAGTATGCGTATCGAACGGCATACAGCCAGAGGAATTTCCAGATGAAGGAAAAACAGCCATCAAGTCTGGTTGACCGTTTCCCTACACTGACGTCATTGATCGTTGAGACCATGTCGTTCCCCTTTCAATTGAAGATGTACGCAATACAATCTGAGTAAAACATCTTTTTATTCTCCCGTCAAAATTTTTTCTCTCAGTCTCTTAGTAAAATTGACAACGACATACAGATTATGAATGGATGCAAGATGTGCGCCGAGTATCTCCTTTGCGCGGAAGAGGTGGGCCAAATATGCTTTTGTGTAGTTCTGACACACGTAGCAATCGCACCCTTCGTCCACTTTTGAAAAATTTCGGATATACTCACTCCTATACAGATTGGTTTTTATGATCTCCTCCCCTTTATGTTCGTAGATGGTGCCGGTACGTGCAAGCCGCGTTGGTGCAACACAATCGAATGTATCGCAGCCCATCGCAACCCCCGCGACAATGTCCTCCGGTTCCCCGATCCCAAGGAGGTGTCGCGGTTTGTCCTCCGGTAAATTTTCGTTCACCACTTTAAGCGATTCACCGAGGTCCTCTTTTGAAAATGAACCTCCGATACCGAAACCGTCAAAGTCCATATCGGCGAGGGTTTGTGCGCTTTCCGACCGAAGGTCCGGAAAGCGCCCTCCCTGTACCACACCGTAGAGTCCTTGCGTCTTCAGCGCGTTATAGTTTTGCTTATGCGCGAGAATAGAACGCTTCGCCCAGCGATGGGTGCGGTCCATCGCCTCTTTTTGATACTCATAATCGGCACTTGGCGAAGTACACTCGTCAAAAGCAACCATGATGTCCGCACCGATTGCGTGCTGGATTTCAATAGAGCGCTCCGCGGTAAAGCGGTGCATGGAGCCATCGATATGTGAAGTAAATGTAACTCCCTCTTCGTCAATGACACAAAGTTTTCCGTGACTCTGCGCAAGTTCCTTTGAGTATACATTCAGTTCTTCCTTGGTGTGTTCATCAACATCTCCCTTAGCAAACTTCGTCACTCCTTTTCCAAATGCTGCGCCGAGTGAGAACACTTGGAAACCTCCCGAATCGGTCATCGTCGGTGTCTTCCAATTGGCAAAGGTGTGTATACCTCCCCCTTCTTTCACAATCTCATGTCCGGGCTGCAGGTAGAGGTGGTACGTATTGGCGAGTGTTGCACTCACGCCGATATACTTATCTAAATCCTCCGGCTTCAGCGATTTTACCGTCCCTTTCGTACCAACCACCACAAACGCAGGTGTTTTGATATCGCCGTGCGGCGTATGAATAACACCAGCCCGGGCAAGAGTCCCGGGCTGACGCTTCAGAATTTCAAATGTAACTGGCCGATTGTTCATTTGATCGATAGGAGTTCGACACTAAAAACAAGTACCGAATTAGGCGCAATCGGTCCCACCTGCGCGTTGCCATACGCGAGATCCGAAGGTATTACGAGTATACGCTTTCCACCGACTTTCATACCGGGAACCCCTTCTTCCCACCCTTCAATCACTCGCCCCTCACCAAGCGTGAAGGTGAACGGCTCACCTCGATCGTAGGAGCTATCGAATCGAACACCATCTTGTGTACGTCCCTCATAATGGACTGTTACCGTATCGCCGGATTGAGCTGCAGGACCTTCACCGAGTATGACGTCCTCAATAACGAGTTTTTCAAGTTTCCCGCTTTTGGTGGCCGCTTCGGTAATGGCATCCGTGCGGGCAGCTTCTTTATCTTCATTTTCAGTCACGGTAATCACAGACCCTTGCTGTCTCTCAGCACCACCCCAAAATGCAAGCTCCGATACATCAAAACGAATAAACGCCAGTACGAGCGCCATGGCCGCAACGCTCGCAAAAATCCCTATCGCCTCATATTTGCTTAACATAGTAGGCGCATAGTACTGCGGAACACCGTATTTGGCAACATATCCACTACCGCGTAAATGGCCCGAGTGTCGTTCCAAGGCGATGCTTTGCGGCGCCCTGACTCCTCTGCATAAGTTCGTCCAAGAAAGAATCTCGCTCGCTGACATCCATAAGGTGTGGCTGACTCGGCGTATCAATACTGCTCACGGGCACAAGTGTATACGAAATGTTATCTCTTCCGATATTCATACGCACGGTGAGTCCCTGCTCGGTTTTGTCATTCAAGAACTGATCAAAAATGAAATTCCCGAGCGAATAGAAGATGGGGCGACCGTTATACACCTCAATATCCTGCACCACATGCGGATGGTGGCCAATCACCGCATCAACGCCCGAATCAATGAGTGCGTGGGCGAACGTCTCCTGCTCATCGCTATGCATCTGCTCATACTCATTGCCCCAGTGGATAAAAACAACTTGTATGTCACTGTTTGCATACAGTTCAGTGAGCATTGGTGCAACGTCAATAAGATCCGGCAACCCTGTTGTTCCGTGTATCGCCAGTATCCCAACCCGTGTGCTGCCCACTTCAACCACCGCACTACTTGAGGTACCTACCTCGCGCGGATCGCCAACACAGATGAGTGATTCCTGTTCACATACTGCATTTGTATGTATAAATCCATCCGCGCCATAGTCGTATGCATGATTGTTCGCGAGTCCCAGTACGTCAAACCCAACATTCTTGAGCTCGCTCAGGAATTCCTGTTTTATCGAGAATGTGAGTGATCCATCCGCAGTCGCGTGATGCACTTCCGGTACAGTGCCCTCAAAGTTAAGTACTGCAACGTCAGCGCCCTCAACCAATCGTCGCACACCTTCAAATGGATATGAGGTACCGAGCGTATCCGTACGCCGCTCCACCGCCCTTCCAAGCATCACATCACCCACAAAGAGCACTGTCCCGTCATTGAACTGATCATAAAACGCTCCGAGTGCGACATGCGGCACGTCGGGGAGCGATGTGTCCGTTATATTTACAAACATCAGAAAGAGCGTCGTGAGCACAACGCCAAACAACAGCGAAAACTGATGATGTCCCATACATGGAGCCTATATCAAATGAGATTCGTTAGCAACGAAATCCAGCTGCTCACGCGAGAGAGCAATCCGTCGGCGTACCCGTACTGCACCACCATATACACTCCCCATACAAACGCACCAATGAGTACCGCTCCAACAAAAATGCCAACATACCACCACACACTTTTCGACACTGTGTAGTGAGATACCTTTGGTAGCGGAGGCGCAGTGATACTATCTTCCGAAACCCGAAGTCCCACCCCAAGAAGTGAGGAGAGAACCTCAGGCGCAAGGTGAACATCTGCTCTAAAAAGCTGCTTAAGCGCGAGGTGTTGGGCGCTACCGTGCGCCGCTTCAGTTTCAGGATGCCGCAGCGTCACAAGAGCGGCCTCCACATCGGCTTTTGGCCAACCGGCAGCACTAAGCGCGCCTCGCACGTCCTCATCAGACGATTCTTCAGAGAGGTCGTTTGCGTGTAAAAAATTCAGAAGGTGCGACTTTCCAAGCATACGTTTTGTATAGAAAACCAATGGGTTATTCCCCCGCCTCGGCAATATGGAGTGCGTAGAGCTCAAGGAGCACCTTGAAGAGACTCACGATCACCGGACCGAGCACGAAGCCAATAGGACCGAAAAATGCAATTCCGCCGAGCACTGCAAGGAGAATCATGAATGGATGAATTGATCCGCCTCTACTGATAAGGTACGGACCAAGCAGGTTGTCAATGAGACCAACCGCGAATGCCGCCCAAATGGCCACACCGACCGCATGGAAATATGCTCCGGTGAGTACGAGGTACGCAACGGCCGGTATAAACACAATCGATGTTCCGATACCCGGCACGAGGGCGCCAAACGCGGCAACGCTTCCCCAGAGTACTGCCCGCTCAAAGCCGAAGAGCGCGAGGCCAATAGCGGTGAGTACTCCCTGAATAAGCGCGACGAGTACGATACCGAGCGCTACCGAACGAATGGAGCGCGCGAGTCTCTGTAAAATCATTGTATCTTCGTCATCAGGAAGCGGGCTGATTTCAATGAGGTATTTCGTGAATTTCTTTCCATCACGGAAAAAATAGAATGACGCAATGAGCGCAATAAAGAACATGAAAAACGTCGATGCGGTCTCCGTGAATATAAATGCAATATTAGAAGTGACAAATGCGGCCGCTTGCTGGAGATACGTTGCAACATTCAGTGAAAATTCCGGTGCATAGCCCTGAATAAACATCTCCAAGTTGCTAAATGAAGTACTGAGCGAAAAGGTACTTCCGTTGTTCAAGAGCGAGTAGATTGACGCCGCCTCACGAAAGATAAACATTCCCAATATACTCAGTGGCACCACCACCACGAGCACCACAAGCAATGTTGTGAGGAGTGCGCCGACAGACGCCGAATGTCCCGGCACTATAGCGCGCACCCGTTCATACAGCGGGTAACAAATTGTCACAACAATAGCTGCGAGTGCGAGCGCCCCAACAAATGGCGCAAAAAGTTGCCACACGAGGTATGCAACAATCCCAAGGAGTCCAAAGAAAAATACGTATGCTACGAGGCGGTTGGTAATCATGCTTTTATTCTAGCAAATAAATCCGCGGTGGCCTCACGGCCACCGCGGATAACCTAAATCAAAAAGGGGCTTTTAATTAGCCTTTGATATACAGTTCAAAATCTTCGGGCGTCTCTCCTTCTGCCGCCGGTACAAGATTGAGTTCTACGTCACGCCCCATGAAGCGTGCCTGAATAGTCGCGTCGGGACTTGCATCAAATGAAACGAGGAAACGCTGTGGCGTAACAACTTGCGTACACGTCTCGGCGTTATTGATAACCGTGAAGTCAATGGTGACTTGTTCTGGAGATGATTCGGCAACAGTCGCATTTGCTTCAAGAAGGTCGCACGGCGTTGGCATCAAGATCTCACCTGCAACAGTGTGTGTACCGTCGATGTAGAAATGTTTCGCATCAATACGAGTGATATCGCTATACGGCCCGTCAGCATCTGACATCTGGTCTTCATTTGTTCCCAAAGGAACGTCTGTAGGACGGCTGAAGTATGCAAATGCAAACATCCCAGCCACAACCGCGAGAAAAAGACCAATAAAAAATGCAATTGTTCGTTGGTTCAACATATGTACTACAGTATACCATATGTGGTTAAAAGCCGGTTTTATGGCAAAAATTACCCCGCCAATCCTTGATTTGATCCAAATTCCACAGTCTGACGCAGTTATTGTGCATACTGTGAGTAATTAAAGGAAAAACCCATCTCGTGGTGGGAGATAGGTTTTTCTTTGACCCTACATTGCAGAATCAGTGCAAGACTCAACGTAGTGAGGTCCGTATTGTGCTCTTTCAATACGCACGCACACTCATATGAAACCTCGCACCTACGCATTGTACCGTAATGTATTCGAAGCGTTAAAATCTTATACACAAAAACTAGAACCCATCAACTGCGCTTACTCTGAAGTAGCGTCATTTGAGACAAACAAATATTGCGCCAGCGAAACATTTTATACAACAAGCACACTCGTGGTCATAGATATGTGTACGTAGAAAAGAATTGCCATTGAGGCTATCAAGAAAGCGCCGTATGCGAGCTGCACAGGCCGCTGACGCCGCCACTCCACCACAATAGAGAGAACGAGCATGCCAACAACCGCACATGCGAGTATTCCATATAACACTTGGAGCCAAAGATTCGGTTGCACCGCCGCACGCGCAAATGCGCCCGGCGTTTTGAGTGCGGTAGCTGTCGTGACGGCGTCACCTCCGTCCGAAGCAGCCCCTGATTCCTGCGATCGAGCGGTGGTCGCAGTATCGGAATAAAAGACAAGTGTTTCCTGCTCTTGGGATATTGTTTCCGTCTCTTCAAAATCGGCCGTATTGTTCGGCTCTGTAGCTTGAGAAGACGCAGTGGTAGATACCCCCTTCGTTTCGGGCGTGTTCTCTGGCTGCTGCAGCCCGAGGACAATTGGTTCCTCACGTTTTACAACACGAGTGCTCGTTGGTTCCTGCGGGGCGGCCGCTGCAACAGCCGGACTCCCGAAAAGCTGTACCACGAACACCGTATCGACTCCTTCGTACGTTCCTTTCGCAGTGCCGACACCGATTTCTGTGTAGTTGCCACCCAAAATGTTTGCTCTATGCCCCGGAGAAGCCATCCACGCATCCACCACATCTTCCGAATCAGAGAAACGCACCGCAAGATTTTCTCCCGCATAGACAAAGTTGTAACCGGCTTCGTCAAACCAGTGCCATGGATCAATACCTTCCGGACTCGTGTGCGCAAAGTAATGTTTTGTTGCCATGTCCTCTGCTTTGAGAGTTGCGGCCTCGTCGAGAATCTCGCTGCGGGAGAGCGTCACTAGCTCGTCGCCTGAACGCTCTTCGTTTGTGAGCTCCACGATGACCGACGGAAGAATATTTGAGACGAGCCAGTCCGATTTAAACCACAACACTGATTGCAGGTTTGCAATCGTAAACGAAATCAAGATAAGCAACAGCATCACCGACACCGAAGCAGCCTGAAGCGCGTGTGGCGTGTAGTCATTCTCTTCTCTCGGAATCAGGTAGTTCTTGATTCTCGTTTTCATAGAACAATCATAGCATCCACTCAGTTCTCTATATCCGTATTTCTTGAAAATTCACTATTTTATCCTTCTCATCGACTTGTATACCCTCTTTTTTGTAGAGCCTCATTCGTTCTTTTCGGTATTTTTCATTTACCCAAATTTTTCCGTTTGCATAGACAATGCGATGAAATGGAATATCGGTAACACCTTCATCAAACCCTTTGGCGAGTATGCCGGTAATGCTGCGCGCCGCCATTGGCGGCGCGCCCGCAGCTCGCGCTAAATCTCCATACGTCGTCACACGTCCCGACGGCACCGACCGCGCCAGTTTGATCACCCGCTGACTAAACGTCTGTTGTTGCATGATGCAAGTAGTATATCAATGCTGCGACTGGTGAGCGGCGTTAGAACCACTACCCAAACGTAAACGTGTAGATTTTTGCCCCCGAACCTTCCACGTGGAGTTCAAGGAGGTGTTCGCCGGCGCTATCATGCTCGATGAGTTTGTAGAGGTCACTCTGCTCTATGGTGACATACCCATCTTCGTCCACGCTCGCGCCGCGATTGTCCGCCGTCACAGGCTTTCCATCTTCGAGCACTTGCACGCGCACCGGCCCATCCGCCTCGGCAACCATGTAGACACCACGAGCATTAAAGCGGTACAGTATGCGCGCTCCTGCCGCTGGCTCTGCGTATTCCTGTGAAATATTCCAATCACCCACGAGATAGAGTCGATTTAGAAGCGCGACAAGCGGTGCGTCGAGCGACTGCTGCCCCAGCTTACCGCGCATACCGTTGGCAAAGTATTCGTTTCGAGATGCACCAAAGTACGTTTCAGGACTGCGCGCAGCGATTGTGGTCTCCGGTACGGAGTCCGCTGCAAGACTTGTGTCGCCGCCCATGTCCTCGCCGAGCACCTCTGCACGCTGTGCGAGCAACTCTTGGATTTTTTTCTCCGTTTCGTCGTACGCGCCTTCACCGATGTGGTCGTAGACGATGTTGCCGTGTATATCGATAAGGTATTTTCGCGGCCAATACCGATTCCCATAGGCATTCCAGGTTGCGTAGTCGTTATCGAGCACAATTGGATAGGTGATGCCGTGCATCTTCATTGCCGCACGTACGTTGTCGATATCATGTTCAAACGCAAATTCCGGTGTGTGAATACCCACAATCTCAAGTCCCTCGTCTTTGTATTTGTCATACCACGCTACCAAATACGGAAATGTTCGCTGACAGTTGATGCAGCTGTAGGTGAGGAAATCAACAAGTATCACCTTCTTCCCCACAAACTCACCAATGGTAATGGGCTTGGGTGATCCGTCGAGGTTTTGGCCGGTATTCACGAATCCCGAAGGATTTGCAATCTCAACATACGGTTCTCCCTCTTCTGCTGTCTGATTTCCTTGGAGATTGAGCTCTGACATACCGCCGGACGAAAGTGCCAACACAAGTCCTCCAACACCCACCAGGGCTAAAAGAATGATTCCAATGATGTATTCTGCTTTCATAATTTCACTATATTACCGATCAAAGCGCTGGAGCAGTATTTGCTCCACCTGCGTAATATCGAAGAATCCACTGTCGAGTATGCTCACTTCGAGTTTCTTTTCATATCCGAGCGCAATTGCAACTCCAAGAATTATAAAGAGGAGGCCAATGCCGCGCTTAAAGAATCCTCGTGAGTCAGAGACTCCTGAGAGTCGGCGTGTGAGCCGCTCCCCAAGGAGCGCGATGAGAAGGAGGATGAGTGAAAGCCCAAGTACATACGCAAGGAGATATACCGTCCCGAGAAGGAAGCTTGCGGGCAGCACCGATGCGAGAATGACGAAGTACGTTGGTGAACAGGTTGAGAACACCGGCCCAAGCCCAGCACCAATGAGCACGTCGCCCCAGAAACTCTTTTTCTGATAGCCACTGCCGACGAGTGCATTTGAACCTTGAGAGACTCGCGACACACCGGGAATATGCTCCCAGAGTGAGGGAAATACGAGCGAAAGACCAAAGAGTACCAAGATACCTCCTGAGAGATACGTCCATACCTCTTGTGGAATCATTATGAACGCCGTCGATGCTTTGAGGAGGTACGTAAACGCAATAATAGAGAGTGCGAGTGATCCAACTACCACGTACGGCGTTGAAGCACTCCGTCCCGCTGCCGACGAGCCCACAACCACTGGAAGGAGCGGAAGGATGCAGGGTGCGAGCACTGTGAGCACCCCTGCGATAAACGAAATGATAAGAAATGTCATTGAGATAGATTAAGTACTAACCACACTTGGTTTATTGTATCTCACCTACGAGCGCTACGAGCGTTGGTGAACCACTCCACTTGGTAATCATGTTGCCGTTTGCATCGACCTGTACAAGTGTGTGCTGATACGTCACCCCATACTTCTGCTTAAGCTCTGCTGAATTATCGTAGTCAACATCCAAAATTGTCACTCCTTCAGGAATATCCCCTTCGTGTGCATGAATGTCCGCATCGAGGGCGCGACACGTCGGACACCAGCTCGCACGGAAAAAGAGTACCACGTCGCCATTCTCAGCCTTTGCAAGTTTTTCTGGAGCATATGCCTCGTATGAACCGGTTTTCATCATGACATCACCCTCCCCTTCCATCATGCTGTTGTCTTTTTCCATCATCGAGTCTTCTTCCATCGCCTGATCTTCTTTCATCATTGCGTCGTCTTCCTCCATCATGCTGTCATCCTCCATACGTTCATCTTCCATCATGGAGTTGTCTTCCATATGATCGCTTTCCGGACTTTTATTTAAAACATACACACCGCCACCCACCAAAAGCGCGACAAGAACACCAATAATTGCAATTGTAGAATTCATATACCTCAAAAATTATCTAACTAACTCTATATACTCTCTATTGTACGCACACCACAAACTATGTAAAGTAGACTTTACATAGACTGTGTGTATTACTGGCGGACGCCATTCATCCCCGAAGCTTGCTTCGGGGATGGTACGGCTGGCTGTGTTTTACTTGAAAAACCAAAAAACACCCATTTAAATGGGTGTTTCTTTTGTAAATAGGAGCGTACGAACTAACCCGCAAGGCTCATACCGAGGTAATACGGCCATATAACGAGTGCGAGCACTCCGGACCAGAAGCTCAAATGCAGGTAACCAATCGTAAAGAGCCACCCGATAAACCAGATGCCGCCGCCAATAGTGTGGTGCCCACAGGCGTGACGACATTTTTTATGATGAGGACGACAATGGTCGTGACCATGTTCGTGATGATGTTCGTGTTCGTGCATAGGTATAAAAATATGACTGGCAAAAACGCTTCGCTTTATTATACATGAGCCCTCCCAGCCCTTTACACTAAATGCTCATTTAATCAACTTTAATTTCAGTTTCAGAGGAAAGCGTTTGTCGAATAATCTCTAAATCCTGCGACGCATAGTTTGTACCACGAAGATCGAGTACTTGTAGGTTCTTTAAGTTACCTATCTCGTATGGCAAGCCTGTGATGGGATTGTTGGAGAGGTCGAGTATCTCGAGCTTGGAGAGTTGCCCCACTTCCGCAGGCACACCCGTAAAGTTGTTGTCGCTGAGGTCAAGAACGCGGAGATTTTGTAAATGCCGCACTTCAGCCTGGAGCGCTCCATCAAGCTTGTTATGCGACAAATCTAAAACCTCGATATCGGTCTGATTGAAAACCGAGGTAGGTACTTGTGTAAGTCCCCGGTCACTGAGGTCGAGTGTCCGACCCGTGCGCGCACTCGAGTCTGACTTCGAATCGTCGGCACTTTCTTCATCATAAACAGCTTCGCCTTCGGTAAAGTCAGCTTTCTCATCAACCGGCCGAGAATTTTCTCTCGATAGAAAGAAAACGGTACCACTGAGCAATAACACCCCAACGAGCATGGCAAATACGTAATTCATCACCACAGTATAGCAGGTTGGCAGAGGTCATTTAATCGTCCTCGTACTCTTCCTCCTCATATTCATATCGTTCGTGGTCGTCGTCCTCATCGACATAGATTTGCGTTGCTGGTTGTACCACTGTCTCTTCGGCAGCTGTCGTCTGCTCGATTTGTTGCTCCGGAGAAGCGGACACCGACGGTATGTCTTCCACCTCAATCACCTCCGGTGCCTCCATGATGACAAAGTCTTGAAATGGAATATCACTTGAATGATCAATTGCGGTTGCAATACGGTATACACCCGGCTCGCTGAAGAGATTCGGCCAATCGTCAAAGTTGTAGCTCCGCGATCCTTCGCTCGGTATGGCGACATTGCGCTCTTCTCCATAACACTCAGCATCACTCTCAGCGGTCGCATGGAGCTCTGTCCAATGGTCGTCCGCCCAGCGATAGACGCTCAGTGGCTCCCTCGGACAGCCGTTGGTGACATAGATGGCAACAGGAAAATGGTTAGTGACAGTGAAGGTTATAGGCTCTCCGAGCTCATAGTTTGTTTTCCCAACCGTGAGCTCAATACTACCAGGCGGCAAGTGTCGCTCTTCGTACCGATGGTACGAAGTCAGTGCAAATGCAGCGACTCCCCCTAGAACAACCGCGTAGACCAAAATCCACGGCAAAGACGTCTTAATATAGGTACCCATTTTTTGTTTAAACGTGGTGCCATTCATACCGTATACGACCGCCAGAGACGGAAAACTGAAGCAATGAGGATTCCTATACCACACAGAACCCATATCCATCGCAAGAATCCATGCGAGAGGTCCGTGCCGAGATAGAGCGCGTGGACAAACACGAACGCCATCGCAAGGTAGCTGAGAAGATGGGTTACCTTCCAGAGACGTTTTCGTGATTCTATCCAGATGAGTGATATTACGACAATAAGAACGATGATATAGAACGCAAGAATGCCGAGTGCAACGTAGAGTGAGCCAATGGAAACGCCCAGAAACGACACCGTCATATAGTCCGACACGAACGGGACAAGAAGGTCCGCCACGCCAAACGGCACAAAATGGTCAAAATAGAGCGCGACGATGTGCAGCACAAGCGCAATAGTCAGAATGATGCCGAGGGTTCGGTGCGTCGCCCACGCGGTAATCGGTTCAAGAAATGCGTAACTCGTCCCCGTGATAAAGCCGATGCCTGAGAGCATCAAAACCACCATCACTACCGCCGCTACAATGCCCGACGCGCGCGTGACGTACCACGGCCACGAGGTCATCACGCGCTCCATAAGCCCATGGGCGATTGATGTGACTCCGCTCTCATCAACAGTAATGCTCGCACCGCTTGCCGCATCAACGGATCCGATGAATATCAAAAAAAGTCCGCACAAAAGCACGAGTGTAGCAAGAGTTCCGAGTGCATATGTGAAGTACCGAGACATAATAAAAGAGGTGGGTTACTCTACTAAGGTAAAACCATCGCCGAGCACAAACGGTGTTTGACCGTTCTTTTGAAGCAGTACTGCGCGTATATCTCCCTGTTTATAGAGATCCTGCGCGAGTGACTCACCCGAAATAAGTATACATGACGCAAACACATCAGCGGCAGTTGCGGTCGAGGCAACCACGGTGCACATGTCAAAGCCCTCGCGAAGCACCTCACCTGAACGGGGATCAACGAGGTGTGCTTGTGCCTTCCCCTTCTTGGTCCGCGTTACATTTGAGGTGGCAATACCAAAGGGGATCTCTCCGGAGTATGTTCCTATATTTTCTTCCGCGCGCGCGGCTGATTGCACATCGATAACCCATGGTCCGTGCGGTGTTTCTCCGTTCACGTACATATCACCGCCGAGTGAGAGACAATAGTCCTTTGTTTTTGTGTTGAGGTATGTGCCGAGCTCATCGGCGAGATAACCTTTACCAATACCGCCGAAGTCGAGTGCTGTCTTTTTCGGAATTCGCGCCCACGTATCGCCCACTTCGAGCGCTTCAGGCTGCGCTATTTCACACTCCGAATAGTCTGGAGCGATGTTGTGCTCTCGCGTCATCGAGTGCACGTACCCCGCGCGCTGGAGCGCCGGCAGCATGAATGGGTTAAATGCGCCATCTGTACGCTGTGCATATTCACGCGCTTCTTCGAGAAGTATTTTAAACTCCGAAGAAATCGATGTTTGTTCTCCGGCTACTGCATTAAAACGAGACAGCTCACTTTCCTTAAGAAATCTACTGAAACGCTCGTCAAATGTGGTGATATGTCGCCAGAGCCTTTTAAACCACTCGTCTACAACACGTTCATGTTCGTGAACAATTCTAAGTTGAATGGTCGTTCCGAGTGCGTCGGCAGACTGCAAATAGGTTGATCTCATGATGTCCGTGTTCGCGGGCGTTTTACTGTCCGCACTGTGGTTGGAGCAGGTTGCGTCTTCTGCACCGGCGCTGGCGGCGGCGTCACGCTCACTGTCTGCGTTTTAGTTTGTGGGGCCGGGGTCACTGTCGTCGTCTGAGCTGGCGCCGTTTGCGCTGTGGACTTTGGCTCATTTGATGTGGCGTACTTGATCACGGGTGCGGGTGTTGTATTTGTGTCCACCTGCGGCGGAATCGAGTCAATGTCCGGCGTGCCGCTGAGTTCATCGCTCGGGGTGAGTGTAGCAGCATCAATCGGTACCTGCTCATACGTTGCCTCGAGTGTTGGGAGCGTCTTAAGGAGATCACTCGTGGTCACAAAAAATCCTGCAGCAACAAGCGAGAGCCCGGAGAGCGCGTACATGTTTGCCGGCCATCCGGTGAATGTGCTTCTCCTATTTTTTGTTCCCTGACCAAATTCTTCGGTGACAATCTGATGTTCCGGTACGCGGTATTCTCGGAGGAGTCCGCGTACCGCGTCGAGGTATCCCGACGGTCCGCAGACCATGTTTACTCGTCGTTCGTATTGCATACCGAGTGCTTTCAGTACCTCTCTACTTATTCTGCCGGTCAACACACGCTGACCGCGCAGCCGATCCGTTGTTCCTTCAGTGACAACAAAAGTTACTCGAATATTCGGGTTTTGCCGTTGAAGCTGCACGAGTTCTTCAAAAAATGGTATGTCAGTTTCATTGCGACAACTGTACACGAGGTGCATCTTCTTCGAGAGCTTTAGCGCAGTGGCACTTCGGAGCATACTCATAAATGGCGTAATCCCAATACCACCCGCGAAAAACACAAGGTCATGGGGCGCATACTGTGGAAGTGTGAATGAGCCGAACGGGCCGCGTACCATCACCTCGTCACCTTTTTGCAGCCGCTCAAGCGCGTGCGTATACGCACCTCCCACACGGGCACAAAACTCGAGCGCACTATGATCGGTTGGTGAAGAAGCAATAGAAAAACACCGTGTGGTCGTCGGTCGCCATCTGTCATGTAGACTCACGGATGCATACTGCCCCGGCTCATAGAGAAGCGGCATACGCCCCTCCTCCGACGCCAGTTTGACTGAACGGACGGTGGGTGTCAGCAATTTATTCTCGGTAACTCTGTAGTGATATTTACGCATGTCATGTCGCAGACACCTTTAAGAAAGGCACCTATATACTTATACGCATGAGATACAGATATATTACAGTATCGCGACTGTGCTGGCGCGCTTATTAGTTGTTTCTACTGATATACGCGTGTGCCAAGAGCTTGGCAAGGACCATGACGGCGAGTGCTGTAGCAATCCACGGGTCGATGCTGTGCGCGAGCCCCTGCACGAGGAGTGCAACGGTGAGCACGGCAATACCAGCAAGGTACGCAACACGACCGGTGAACATACGGTGTTGTACTTCTCGTTCATCAGCCGCTCGCTCATATGCCACAAAACCCATCCAAAAACACATGAGTACCGATGCGCCGGCGAGTACCGCCATCACCATTTGTTCAGGCATCCAGTACATAAAAGGGTCAGTGAGCAGGAGGAGGAGCACAACGGTGACAATCCCAACAAATGTGTGTGTAATGGTGTTTCGCATACGTTTATAGTTTAAAGAGATCTTCGACTGATGTATTAAATGTAGCGGCGAGCTTGAGCGCAAGCAAGACCGACGGTGTGTAATTACCTTTCTCTATCGCAATCACCGTCTGACGACTCACACCAACACGCCGCGCAAGTTCATCTTGCGTCATTTCCGCCTTCGTGCGAAATTCACGTACTCTGTTTTCTACATATTCAGACATGCTCTTTTTACTGGTATTGCTCTACTCAGCTCTGTGCTTGTACGCGGGAGTCGGACGAGCCAGCGCGTTTATACAAACCACCGTACTAGAGAACAAAGGACTATGTCAAGCTTGCTTGACATAGTCCTTTGACGAAGTGCCTCACCCGGTTGTAGGCAAATCAAAGCAAAATTCCTAGATAGTGATTTATTTTATGTGTGCTGAGACGAGTTTTGTCATCTCAAACATAGTCACTTCCTTTTTCCCATCGAAAAGTGGGAGGAGTTTGTCATCAGCGATGATGTTTCGCTTGTTCTCCGGATTCTGGAGGTCGTGCTTCTTAATGTATACCCAAAGTTGCTTCACCACTTCAGAACGAGGCATAGGCCCTTTACCCACAACAGCCTCGAGTTCTTCGGAAAGTTCCAATGGCTTAAGGAGTGCCGGGTTTGCTTTTCTTGGCATAGTGTTAAAAATCGTTAAATGATAGTAACCCTGTAATCGTACCACGAGAAATAGGCTTTTTTATGTATTTCACAACATCTACTGCATAACGCAAGCAGGGGTCATAAACCTGAAATCGGATCACTCATAGTGATACTCAGAGGTACTTCCCTAGAATTGATATTTTTCCAAGCCACGTACGCTTAAGATAGGGGCCAAGCCCACCACGGGCCGCTTCGGGAATGAGTGCGATAACCAAGAAGCCCGCTGCATAAATGACGTGCTCTTCCACGACAAAGCCGTGGTCCACGTATGGAAAGGCAACGTGCGGGAAATAGTAGAGAAGCATGAGCGCCGCCCCCGCATACGCTGCCGGTCGCACACAGACGCCAATAAGGAGTGCCGCGCCGACGAGTGTAATACCCCACGCATTCAGAGGATCGATCCATAGTAGATTCATCGGCTCGGCAAACCATGCGTAGAATGTCGGAAATGTCTTAGCGTGCGCAAGAAACTCTGCCGCAGTCCATTCGGGGTTCAAAATTTTCGGAATCCCGGCAAAAAACATCATCCACCCAAGCACAATGCGAAGGAGTGTAAGTGCAAATACCCCTGATTGACTCATGATTACATAACTATTCACTAGTAAAGCACTTATTACTCTACCACGGTGCTAGAATGTCATATATGAATACGCGTGACTTTCTCAAACTCGCTGTCGCTGTTGGCGCCTCTCTGCTCGCGGGTATTATCGGTTCTTTTTTTACCGCACCAAGCATTCCCGGTTGGTACACCACCATTGAAAAATCAATGCTCACTCCGCCTTCATGGGTATTCGGACCGGTATGGACCCTTCTTTACATCCTCATGGGCATTGCCGCGTTTCTTGTGTGGCAAAAAGGACTGCAAAGTCGCGTGGTGCGCGCTGCGCTTTTGGTATTTTTCGTGCAACTCGTCCTCAATGCGACGTGGTCAATTATTTTCTTCGGTTATCAAAATCCCGGACTCGCGCTCGTAGACATCGCGCTCCTCTGGCTCGCAATCGTATGCACCATGAAGCGATTCTATCCTGTTTCTAAGACAGCAGCATATCTCCTCCTCCCCTATCTTCTTTGGGTATCATTTGCCACATACCTCAATTTCACTATCTGGACGCTCAATTAGCGCGCTATGAGAAAGAAAACGATTCGCGTCCGTGACAAAATGCAGAAAAATTATCGATATGAACTCTCCGAGCCAATCGGCAGGAACTTTCACTCAGACTTCACACCCGACTTAACCCCAAAGGAAATGCTCGCTCTCGGCATCTTTGGCGGCAAATATATGACCGACTGCACAAAAGAATTTCCAAAGAGTTGGTTTCCGCGCGCAAAACTCTCTCCGGAGAAACACGACGACTCCCTCAATTACTTCAAAGTACACGCGAGCCAACCACTCTCCGTCTGGAAAAAGAAAGGATGGATCAATGAAAAACACGACCCGCGCGGCTGGTTTCAGTGGTATTGCCGCTACTATATGGGCCGGCGTCTCGGCAAAGAAGACGAGCGGCAGATAAAGCGATGGAAAGCGTTCCGCCGTCACGGCGCGCAGATAAGAAATAATTGCCGCGCGGGCGACTTCACCTGCCGCCCGCGCCAACGCCAAGCCCTCCTCCACTGGGCGTACGATTCGCGGAAATTGTAGCGCCCTCCTTATGAGAGATAAAACACCCATTTAAATTGCAATTAAAATAGGGGTTTTATTTTCTCTCTGCCATCAAAGCGATATGTGTTTCTGTCTCCTCCCACTTTGTGAGTCCTTTTTGCTTAAAAAGTGTTTTGATGTCATTTTCAAAGTCGTCGAGCTGTTCTCCAAAAAAGTCTCGTCGCGCATAAGAAGTTGAATACAGAAAGCCAAGAACACGATCAGGTATCCATGTTGACTTGTGCTCTACCTCTATACGACACAGATTTATAAACAAGTCAGATTGTTTGAGGAGCTGTTCTTCAAAAGTTTCATTTGTTTTGGATACTTTATCTTTAAAGAGTCCTCTACCTGCTCTTCGTTCTTCTCCCAGATATTTTTTTATAATACTGGAAACCTCATCTCTCCATGTGTGCTTAGGATTCTCTGTTAAGACATGCGCGTTCCCCGAAAACTGAATCGAGAGCCAACCGCCCGGCTTCAACACACCCGCAACTTTCACAAACATTCCGTCGATATCCCGAACCCAGTGGAGCGAAGCGCCGAAAGTGACGAGATCAACATCCTTAAGTTCGCTGTGTTGGTCGATATTTTCTGCAACATCCTCAATAAAAACGACATCTTCAATCGACTTTTCTTTTGCGATTCGCTTCGCTTCGTCGAGCATTTCTCTTGAAGGATCAAGTGCGTACACTATTTTTACGCGAGGAGCCAAGTCCATCGCAATAGTCCCCGTCCCCGTACCAACGTCAAGTACGGTCGAATCTTTTCCCAGTTTCGCCTTGCGCGTAATCTCTTCATACAACGCTTCAGCGTAACCATTGCGGTATGCGCTGTAGTATTTCGCCGTTCCTTGAAATAAAGATAAATCAGGAATCATAGTGGCTACTTTTTCTCAAATAAAACATGCTCCGGTCGCGGACCGATACCGATAATATATGCAGGGATGCGTCGCAAAATTGGTAACCACGAGAAGATGCGAAACTGCCATGGCAGTGCTTTACGACCTCGAGATTTGAGTACCGGCACAAGAATTTTCTTATGTATAAGCGTTTGGAATTTTTGAATAACTTTTGTTGGAAACATGCGACGTTTTTGCACTTTATGGAGATCGCTGAGCGTAACGCCTCCCGGCCTTCGAAACGCCGGTATAAGAATATTTGCCGTTGCAATCGCATCCTGAATCGCAAGATTAATACCGACACCGCCAACGGGCGACATCGCATGTGCAGCATCGCCAATGAGCAAGAGTCCCGGCTTATACCACGTAGAGAGCCGATCTACAGTGACGGATAAAAACTTTACGTCATCCCAATCTTTGATCTCGCTGACGGCAGATGTGAGAAATGGCGCGAGCATCGCAATGTCTTTCTTGAACGAGTCGAGTCCTTTTTCTTTAAGTGCTTCAAAGCCATCTTTTTTAATGAGGTACCCGCACTGCCAGTAGCTATCACGGTTGATAAGTACCATGAACTTCCCTCCATCAACATAGCCAAGCGACTCATCAGCACCGCTTGGAATACGCGGCAAACGAAACCACAGCACATCAATCGGTACTGTGAGATTCTTTTTGGGTAAATGAGACTGTCCCCGGACGGTTGAGTGCCGGCCGTCAGCGCCAATTACGAGCGGCGCTTTTATTTCAAGAAATCCCTCTTTGTCTTTTGCCCGAAGGCCCACTACTTTTTCATTTTCAAATATGAGCTCCGAGGCCTCCGTTTCCATCCGTAGATCAAATTCGTCATACTGCCTTCCCTTTTCGGCAATGAAAGTGAGAAAGTCCCACTGCGGGACAAAACCGATAAACGGACACCCCTGACGGAGGTGTGTGAAATCGGCGAGTATCGCCTTTTCACCGCCAATATGGAGCGCCACCTGCCGTGTTTCATTGTGTGGCAATTTTAAAAACTCATCGAGAAGCCCGAGTTCCTTAAGCGCTTGCATCGTGGAGGGATGAATCGTATCACCGCGAAAATCACGAAAGAAGTCCGGCCACTTTTCAAGTATCGTCACTTGTATACCACCGCGCGCCAAAAGATAGCCCAGCATGATACCCGCGGGACCACCACCCGCAATACAACACTGTGTTTCTACGCGACGCGTTTCCATTATGTGAGTATACACCCGACACGCATGTTTTCTAAAAACACGCATGTCGGGTATATAAATCAAAAAACGACTGAACTAATTACATCATTAATTCAGTCGAACACTCTCTTGTATAAAAAATAAATATACCCCCGACTCATGCGATGCACGAGACGGGGGCTTTTCGCCGGACGTTCTCCGACAGGAATTGGGCAAGTGCGTACGGTAATTCGCAACATGCCCGAAGCGGATGTTTCAGTAGGGGAGCGAACTCACCCTGTATGAGGTCCGGTGGACTGAGCCTGAGCCGGTCGCCTCATTTTTTTACATCCGCAAGAATGGGAATTGCTTCTCAGCCCGAAAGCTCCACAAATCCCATTTTGGTGCCGTGAATCTCTTCGCCGGGCGACCCGCTACCGCGCGGGTTGGCGATAATCGCTGTTGTCCCCCTCAGGAGAAGAACGTAGCGATTAGAGGTTCACGGCCGCCGGCCCTGGCGTTCAGGTGGCCGCGGCGATGCGGCTCGTGTCGCTCAGGGCGCCGGCGTGGTTGGCGATGCCGACATGACCGACGGACGCGCCGGGGCCGACCAGCTGGTTCATCGTGGGAAAAACACCATTGGTTTTGTAGGTACGGTAGTCCGTCGTCGGACCACGGATCATGCCGAACATGACCTTCTCCCTTCTGCGGCAATGCCGCATAGCGGTGCGGGGCCGTTCCCCGCACCTAATCGATAAAGTACCATATATTTATAAAAACGCAAGTGTTTACCCAAACTAAAAAACACCCGTTTTAGGCGAGTGCTTTTTAGTCTTTTCTATCTTATTCTCCCTCTTCGTAGATCATTCGCTTCACTTCCACGCCGGTTTCGGTCATTTGGCCCTGAATGTGGACCTTTGATGGCTCGGTGAATTGGCCGCTATCGCATGTCGTTTCATTTCCATCGAGGCCAACACAAGTACTTGCCCCATCGAAGTACAGTCGCGCTGCATGTCCCATTTCACCGGCCTCCTCAAAGACGAGGTGCCAGTAGTTTGAGTCGAGTGGTGCGGGAACGCTCTTGAGGAGGTACCCCTCCGTGTCAAACGAGAACTCTCGCTCGGGTGCAAACTCTCCGGCAGCACATTCGATAGAGTCGATGTACCATCCGTCACCTTGCTTTAGGAGCGTAAATATAGACTGCTCGGTCTTTCCCTCTCCTCTCGGCAAAACCACCACCTGCGCGCTATCCTCGCGCTCATACACGGGAAGTGCAGCAACCTTGCTCGACGGAGAGGTCTGGCAGAGCACCGGGTCGATTTCATTGTCGGAACGCACCTCTGCGCTCTTTAGCTTCGCGCGAAGCTCTTTACTGAGAATTGCCGTCTGGTCCAACTCCTCTTGATACGGATTAGTCGTGGTCGACTGAGCGGCGGACATCCACGCTTCATAAAAATTGAGCGTTGTGTTCACCGGGTCCTCTGTTGAGACCTCCTGTGGTGAAAAACCACCGCCACCTCGGATAAAAATAGTTGCGATCACGATAACTGCGATGACCGCAAGACCCCCTACAATAAGTATTTTTCGATTCATATGCGAGAAATTATAGCACAATACCCACCTTGGCTATATCTAAGCTGTTGGGATTTTTTAATACCGGCCGTCTGGGACGAAGTTGGAACTTTTATGTTACGGACCTAAGTAGAGCCACGTCAAACCTGCAACAAGAAAAGTGCCTGTAATAAAAATCAGGAATACCGAAAGTTTAGCGCTTGAATCTGAATTCTTTTTTTGTAGGTCATTTCCATAAAGTATATACAGTAATGAATAAAGGAAGATATGGTAAGCAAGAATTCCCCCAGTCAATACTGTAGTCATAGCTACCAGAGCATAGAGCACTGAAAATAAATCGTGAAGATAACTATCTGCGTATAAGGCATACCCAAAATACAACACCGTAATCGCTACACCTAGTCTATATAAAACATCTATACTTCTTGCCCAAACTTTTTCTAATTTAAGGAGTTTAAAATTTTCTCCATAAGTATAAAATTTCCTTATCATTTTTTCACTCATGTTGAATTAATTTTATTTCTAAGAAAAGATTTCTGTCATGGCAACTATATAAGAAGCTGCTTCGTCGTACTCACCTTTTTCTACTAACTCTGTTAGTAAGCCATGGACTTTTTTCGCCTCGTCAGATTGCGGACCACTAGACTCGAGTCCCTGAATAAACCCATCGACTAATTCTTTATTTTCATTCATAAAATTTATTAATTTAATAGCGTTTTGATTTTTTCCTCCGTCTTTGTTCTTCCTTCATTATTCTTATTTTCTTCCTCCTCTTCTCTCTATTTTTTGCTTTTGATAATGAGTATCTTTTGTATTTTTCAAGACGATATCTATTCTTCATGCTATTCCCTGTTTATGCCGAGTACTTGGTACACATACTTTTCTAAACTTTCAATAAGTGATTCAGATTTGAGTGACCTATCTCGGACTATATTCAGGTCTTCCTCAAGTTCTTTAATATCATCTCTAACAGTATTTATTTGTGATTCTTGAACAGCTAGAGTTTCTGAGTTGTCTATAACATTTAGCGTGACCCATCCTGCTAAAGGAATAAAAATTACAGCAGCAATACCTCCTAAAATGCTAGGCCAGTTGTCACTAACGAATGTGCGGAACGATCGAAATGGTTTTTTATTCTTCTCGATTTTCTCACCGCGGGCAGTAGCACCCATATCAGTTGTATCATCAAAAGATGTATCGATAGAATCGTCTGTGGTGCTTCCTCGTTTTTGTTCGCCTTGAACCATACGTTCGTAAATATGTCTTTGACCAGTGGTTTTTGTAGTATGGCCAAATCTTTTAAGATTGTTTTTGCTCCTCATCGACCTTTAGCCAGTTAAGAAATTTTGAATCTAGTTTTTGTTTACTCTCGTCTAGAAATGCCTTAAACTCAATATCTCCAGTGCTTTTTATTTCTGGGTCAAAGTAAAATTGATAGTCAAATTTCGCCAGAAAAGTATCTTCATCAAATCCAATGGCAATTAGATAATTCTTATAGTCGAGCAAGTCTTTCATTACTCGACTACGGCTATCTACCTCCTTGGAGGCAAATTTGAAAAGTCCATTTTGTGCAGAAGTAAAATTACCATTAGTGATTCTTGATAACAGTTCGGCAGGATCTCCAGTAACGGAGAATTCGTAAACGATTCCAATTCGATTAAAGTTTTCAATTGTGAAGTCCTTATGGATATTTTTTGTTATGTAGGGAATATAGGTGTCTGTAAGTTCTTTTAGAGTTGCATCTATATCATCAGTAGTGGTGTTAAAAATGACACTATCAATATCTATTGCAAGAGAGTTGTCACCAGAAGCATCCACCAAGACACGCCCTTTATTTTCTCCGCGGTTGTCTAAAAGGGCATCAGTACGTTCATAATTCTCTTTGTTGAATGGAGATTGTGAGTCATGTATTACCTTATCTATAACGCCGCCAGCAATTTCCGGAATTCTGAACATCCTTCGATGACGTAATCCAAGGGATATCTTCTTAATTTTAATTTCCATAAAAATACACCAAATTGACCCTTTAAAACTATTGCCTACAGTATACTTGCAAATACAGAACTTACAATGTCAATAGCATCTTTCTAATAGTCTCTGAGAAATCAGTTCCAACGCTTAATCTTTGTAGCTTTATACCTATTCGTTCGTATAGGTTATTAATGAACTCATCTCTCACTTGCATTTTCTCACTATCGTGCGACTTGCCGTCCAGCTCAATTGCAAGAGCAATCTTGTTCTGCTGTACATCCCAAATTAAAAAGTCCACATGCTTTGAACGTATTTTGTTCCACCACCCTTGGTACTCCTTACCTCGTGCAGTCACTGCAATAAAATCTGCGAGACGTACTTTTGGAAAAACGAGATAACGATTCATGTCTATCTGCTCGTGGAGTATTCGCAGAAACTCATGCTCCGAACGGGAGAACAGATATTGCTTTACTTTGTACGGCAATGGTTTCTCTGCTTGGTTGCGTTCAAGAAATACTTTTAAAATCAACAACCCTACGACCAGAATCGCAAGGGCAAGCAACAAAAATAGCCAATTCATATGTGCCAACTATACCACCGCTTAACGACTGAATTAATGACGTCATTAATTCAGTCGTTCAAATGCTACCACTGGGCCAAGGTTCGAACCTAGGTAGCTGGCACCAAAAACTAGAGTTCTACTTTCAAAGTGAGTGAGTAAAATAAATAAAGGAATACAGACGACTGTTGGGTTGTAGGCATCGCTGCCGGACTAGGATTCGAACCTAGATAGCTGGCACCAAAAACCAGAGTCCTACCATTAGACGATCCGGCAGCGATAACTGCAACCGTTCGCCTGTATTCCTTTATTTATTTTCGAACGAACGCCGAAAGCAAGCTTCGCTTTCCATTAGACGATCCGGCAGCACTGAAGCAAAGATGCTGACGCGTTAATACTGCATAAAAAGGAGCAAGGAATCAAGTGGCCATGTGATATTACACAAAACCAATAAAGACCACCGTAATTGCTCTCACGGTTGCGCAAGAACAAGGAAGACAAGGAATCTGGAGTGAGGTGTATATACTGGCATACAGTGAGCGACAAATTCCGCAGTCTGACGCCGTTATTGCGTAAGCTGTGAGTAATTATGCGAGGTGCGAACGATCGTTTCGCCTAATACAAAGCCAATCGCAAGTATTGCCGTTGCCATCGTCATTATACGCAACCGTTGTAATGCTTCCGTTGCCGAGCGACTTGGCCGCGATGAGTGTTTTCACGTAATCGATGATACGTACATCCTTATACTTGCACATGTACCGGAGAAAAATTTGCAAGATGAATGCGTGTGAGACCACGACCACCTTTTCGTGCTCCTTCCCTATTGCCTCAAGTTGCGCAACCGCGCGCGCCACACGGTCTTTGAGATCGTAGAGATTCTCCTCGTCGCTGTAGTGCCAATTTCGGTTGTGTAGGTGCGCGAGTATTGGAAACGCAACCTTCGCGCTCGCAAAACTGAAGTACTTTTCTCCGAAAAGCTCGCTCGGGCGGCGCACTTCGCGGAAGGCGCTATGGAGCTCGGGCGCCAGCCCGAGCTCCTCCCCAATAATTTCCGCACTCTGATACGCCCGAAGGAGGTCGCTCGTGATGAGCTTTGTAGCGCCGAGTGCTTTCAGCGCTTTTGCCGTCTTTTCTATTTGCGCCACGCCCTTTTTGGAGAGCGGCACATCAGGACTCTGATGAATACTCTTTCGGTTGTATTCCGTCTCACCATGCCTGACAAAGTAGATTTTCATACATTATTCCGCAAAGTGCGCGTGGTCATTCCAAGTAAGCAAGGACCACACACCATCTTCAAACGTACAAATAGTGATACCGGTATTACTGGTGGTAAAACTGCTTTTAAACCTTTTTGCTGCTTCAATGGGATTAGCTTCCCCCACAATTACCAGCCCTGCAAAATACCGAATGAAGTTACCGTGAGAAACTACCATGATATTTTCTTCAGACCGCCTCGAGAGAAAGTTCATCGCTTCTCTGACACGGGCAATAAACTCAGTTGGATTTTCTTCATCATCAAAATGCCACACAGGATCCATATAGTGCTCCCGACGTTCTTGTGTACATCTTTCAATAATCTCATCCTTCTCTCCTCCCTTATTATCTCCCAATACACAGGTCGGATCTTTTTGTTCACGAAATAGATCAAAAAATTCTATTTCTAACTTTGTTGCACTTGAAATAGTTTCTGCAGTTTGCTGAGCTCGAGTCATTGTACTCGAGAGTAGACGATCAATATCAATATTTTGAGCACGCGTTGCCACGACATTTGCCTGATGCCGCCCTTTTTCGTTTAACGGTTCCTCAGGACCTTGCCAAAAACCTCCCAGATTACCGTTGGTCTCACCGTGTCGTACAAAATATACTCTTTTCATATCTCTATTTCTTATCGCTACACAGATCAATAATCGCGAGCTCGAGCGGGAGCTGCGGGAGATGTGTACTTCCGACCGCGAGTGCTGCGTCGATGAGACGAAGGAGGAGGTGTGAGTGGATTGGTGAAGAAGTATTTTCTGCCGACGCTTTGAGCACAGCAACTTCTTCTTCACCAAACTCAGCGAGGAGTGCCTCGTCTTTCGTGTGGCGAAAAATAATAATTGCGCGCACGCGCTCGAGGAGTAGCTTTGCAAAGAGCTTCATATCGACCCGTGCCGCTGCGGCGCGCGAGATCGCTTCAATCCCCATCTCAACATCGTGCTTCTCAAGCGAATCCACAAGCTGCGTAAGGAGTGCTGTTTTCGGTGCTCCGATAATCTCTGCAACTTCGTCTGCTTCAGCGCTATCATCTTTTGACGCAAGGATCACCTTTTGCAAAATGCCGAGCGCGTCGCGAAACGAGCCGTCGCCCGCCATTGCAATGAGGTCGGCCGCATCCTTGGCGAGTTTAAATTTCTCTTTCTTTGCAACCGAGAGAACAGTGTCCCTCAGCACTTCCCTCCCCGGTGCGCGAAACTGAAACACCTGACAACGGGAGGTAATCGTATCGAGGAGCTTGTCCGCCTCGGTCGTGGCGAGAATAAAGACAACGTGCTCCGGCGGCTCTTCGAGTGTCTTGAGGAGCGCGTTAAACGCCTCTTTGGTGAGCATATGCACCTCATCGATGATGTACACCTTATACGGCGATTCATACGGGAGCGTATGTACCGCTTCTCGAAGCTCTCTGATGTCGTCGATACCGCGGTTTGACGCCGCATCTATTTCATAGATATCTACTTCTGACGCACCGATAGCGCCTGCAAAGATGCGCGCGACCGTCGTCTTTCCCGTACCGCGCGAGCCCGTAAAAAGGAGCGCGTGCGGAATGGAACCTTTTTCAATAGCGCCCTCGAGCACCGAAGTGATATGTTCTTGATTTCGCACTTCTTTAAACGCATGCGGGCGATACTTGCGATAGAGTGCGCTCGGCGTGTGTTCTGGGGCGGCGACCTTTTTCATATAGCGGCAATTATACCAGACGAGCCCCTCACCGCATTACTTAGCCAAGTTTTGTTTTTTATTACGGTTAACCGTAGGTGTGGTGCGTCGCAGAGAGAATCACAGCTTTAATACTAGTATCAAAGCAAGTATTCTCTTACGTCGATGATACCTCTCTAGGGCAAGAGACTCACAGCGCGGTCGATGTCACCTTCAAGGTCACTACTGCCGAGAAGCACTACGACGTATGAACCTTCGTCGGTATCAAAGAGCCCCGCAAACGTCCTCCCCGCGGCCGGAGTATAGCCGTGTTTGCCGCCACTAAACGATTCATACTTTCGTCCGGGATCGTTATTGATCCATCCGCGGTACTCGCCGAGGTACGAGCGGAGCGTCGTGATATCAATAACGTACGAATCATTCACGTCGAGATACTCAAGAAATCTTGCGAGCTCGCGCGCAGTCGAACGATTTTGTGCGGTAAGTCCCGTAGGGTCGGTGATTGTCGTGTGCTGAAGTCCTGCGTCTTCGTAAATCTTAGCGAGCGTGTCGGTGAAATAGCTCCGGCCGAGCGTACGCATGATTGCCGCGCCCGCATCGTTTGACGATGAGAGAAGAAGCGGAAATAAAAGCTCGCGAACGGTGTACTCCTCGCCGAGCCACAGCGAGCCGGCCGTCCCTTCGGTTGCAAAGTCCTGCCACACGATGAGTGCATCGTCGTCTATTCTCTCAGAGCGCGTTACCACATGCGCGGTAAAGAGTTTGGAAACCGAAGCAATGGGACGCACCTCGTCCGGACTTCGAGATAAAATTTCTCGGCGTGCGTTTCTATCGTAGATAAAGTACGACTCCGCGGTGATACTCTCCTTATCAAAATTCTGAAGGAGCGCCGCGTAGCGCGCAAATGGAGCATACGTAAACGAAGAGCTGAGTGCCCCCAAAACCGCGAGTCCCGCGAGTACAAGAAAAATCGTGAGTGTCTTTGCACGTTTTACCATCGCTCTATACTATCACCTGACGAACCTTACTTCTTAGTCTTCTTTGTACTCTTTTTCGTCGTCTTTTTGGAGGCCTTCTTGGCCGTCTTTTTCGTTGCCCGCTTTACCTTACCCATTGCAGATTTCATCGCCCTCTTTGCAACCTTTTTCACTGCTCCGCTCTTTTGAAGCTTTTTCCACTGCCCTTTCATTTCCTTTTTAAAATCAGCAATCTCGCCTTTTGAAGCATTCTGAAGAGAGCTATATACACCAGCCACCGATTCAATGAGTGAATTGTATTCCCTCTCAGTGATGTGCTCTGCGCGCTCGAGCGCTTCGAGGACTTCGCCGCGTGCTTTGAGCATCCAGCCTTTTACTTTCTTTCTGTTCTTCGCTGCATCTTTACTTCCGTAGAGGAGATACGCACCCGCGGCCGCCACAGCGGCCGCGGTGAGCCCCACCCCCACCGCTGCTTTCTCTCCTCCTGACATCGCTTTTTTCTTTTTTGCCATACTGTTTGTATTAGATTAACGCTCTTCTATTCATCTTCCTCACCGTGGTGACTTTTCTTTTGTTTGTTAAAAAACATACCGATGATGCGTGAGATGAGGCTTCGCTCTGCAAGATAGGTACGCAGGTGTGCAACATCTTCCGCAATAACATCGCTCCCGCGCTCAACGCGCGCGACGATGCGCTCAACTGCGCGCAGAATGCGGATTATGTAGTAGAGCGCAACGCATACCAAAACGCTGAAGAGCACCACGCCGATACTCGCAATAAAGAAAAATATATTCGCGTGCAATATCTCATTCATCCCGTTAGAGATAGGAAACTTTTGGTTTCCATGTCTTAGACAATTTATAATCAGTCAACATAACCGACTCCGACATTACCATCCCGCAAGTATCCAAAAAGTTTGATCTCTAACGGGACGTGTCCCCACCAGTATACCGTGCATATAAAAACAAGTGGGATATTTATAAACAAAACGGCCGCGTCCCTGGCGGGGGACGCGGCCATGTGGAGGGGAGACTATGGGGAGGCCAACCCCTCCACATTATTCAGTCGGTCAGCAGGCGCTTGCGACGTTCGAGGACTGTTGTCTTAGTCCCCTCATCCTTGATCGCAACCGTGAAGAAAGGCTGCGATCCTGAGGGAATAACTGCCCTGCGGTCGCCTTTGATTTTGATCGTCTGCACCTGTCGGACGATCTCTTGCTTCGGGAAGATGTTTGCCGAACAGAACTTGGGCTCGTCCCCGAGCCTGTCCTGGCATTTTTCTTCCCAGGTCACCGAACCCAGGTTTCCGACCCCAACACTAGAGGCCGAGCTACCGACAAGCACTGCTCCGGCGAGCAGGCCAATCAGCAGGTCTTTCGGTGCAATCATTTGATCGCCTCCGGTCAGAGCGTCGACAACCTTGTCGAACTTTTGAACTCTAATCTCACCCTACGGCGAAACGTTGACTTACGCAAGGGATTGTTGCTCTATGTATGCTTTCTCAAGAATTGGGCTATATGCTGAGCCACTTCTTCGCTATTTGACGACTCCATTAATTTAATGCGTAACTCTTTTGCGCCATCAAACCCTTGCACATACGCTTTGTAGTGCTTTTTCATGATTGCGAAATTCTTGTGTGGAAGGAGTTCCTCAAAGAGGCGTGTGTGTTCAAGGAGTACTTTTAGTCGTTCTTCGATACCAACCACTTCTTTTTCGCTCGCAGAGATTTTTGCCGGAGACGAAGAGCGAGGAAGAATCAATTCACAGAGTGTGTCGTAGAACGTCCTACGGTGAGGAAGTGAACTGTTTTCTGACGAAGCTATCCGCTCCGGCAGCGATTTATGTGGATGAAAAAGCCACGGGTTGCCAAAGATGGCACGCCCAAGCATCACCCCGTCGGCGCCGGACGCGCGCGCTTTTGCGCGCGCGTCCTCCATATTGAGCGCGTCACCATTTCCGATAATGAGCGCTTCTGACCCCATCTCATCACGTATTTCAACAGCGCGCTTCACCCGCTCCCACCGCGCCGGAACTTTCGACATTTCCTTTCGCGTGCGTGCGTGAATTGTGACTGCCGCCGGATCTTCCGCGAGAAGTTCCGGGAGCCACGTTTCGAGCTCATCTTTGTTGTACCCAAGACGCGTCTTTACCGATACCGGCAGCTTGGGCGCACCGCGTTTTGCGGCCCGGATTATTTCTCGCGCACGAGCAGGATTTTTTATCATCGCCGAACCACATCCCTGCTTTTCAATACTGCGGTCGGGGCACCCCATATTTATATCAATCCCATCAAAGCCGAGTTCCTGGCAGAGCTTCGCAGCACCCTCCATATATTCCGACTCACTCGAGAAGAGCTGTGCAACTATCGGCCTCTCAGCCTCGGTATACATAAGGTCTGCGAGAAGCTTCTTTCTTCCCTCTTCATCCGCACGTATGAGGCCGTCAGCAGAGACAAACTCGGTCCAAAAGACGTCAGGACCATACGGTTTTGAGTATTTTGCGATCGCGCGTCGAAACGCCGCGTCGGTGACATCGGCAAGCGGCGCTAAAACAAAAAATGGTTTTTTGAGTTTGTCCCAAAATGATTTCATAAAGGTGGCTCACCTTATCACAAATCCTCTGATTCTTCTTCCTCAGAAGTTGTCGCTGTTTCTTCTTCCTCCGGCTCATGCTCTTGTACAAACACGCGGTTTCCAAACCGGAGGTCGATGTAGTCGAAACTGCCGTCTGCGATGTCCTTGAACTCTTCAGACTGGAGTACCGAACGAAGGTTACTGAGCGTTTGTTCTGCACTCGCATCCGGTGCGACGAGTAGCCGACCACCACTTGAAAGATGGAAGATTTCGTCGGAGGCTGTAGTGCGCACCACCGCATGTACACGGAGTCCAAGCTCACGCGCGAAACCGTCAGAAAGTGTTCTCGTCTTTTCAATTTCTGAAGCAGAGTATGCTTCTCTTCCGGCCTCCGGGGTTACACCCTCTTGTATGAAGCGTAGCAGCGCGCCGCCGCGCAGCGGCGGCGCCTCTTCAAACGAATACCCATCCCTTGAAAGAAAGGTGCACACAGTCGCAGTGATGTCGTTACACCAAAGTGCATATGGCACATATTCTTCAAACGAGATGTTGAGCGTGTTTCTTCCCGAGGTCTCTACAGAAAAATTCCGGACGCGTGGCACGTCCGCAAGTGCATGCTCAATATCTTCTTCCGGATAAAAATAGACAAACCGTTTTGGAACAAGGAAGAAGTAATTACCCACGAGCGCTCGCTCAACCCGTGATTCAATTTCATTATGCGACACCGTTTCGCCGCCCATAACGGCAATGTTCTGGATGGTAAAAAATGGTAAGCGCGTGATGTACCACACGCCGTATCCAAGCGCGCACACGAGCGTAATACTCACCGCGCCGTATATGAGCTGACGGAGTATACTGCGCGATTCGCGCTTCTTCTTTCTTTTAAATCTCCTACTCGCAGATGCCATACGTAACGTACGACACATTCTACATCGAATAGGACAAAAAACGATGAGGCAGCGGCGCTGATCTTAATTTTTAGCCTATTTTGTCTGTGCCCATGTATTTTTGAAGCGCTTCCGGAATCTTCACCGAGCCATCCGCCTGCTGGAAGTTCTCAACGAGTGATACGAGAATGCGCGGTGTGGGGATTGCCGTACAGTTGAGTGAGTGTGCATATCGCGCCTTTCCCTCTTTATCTTTATAGCGAATATTGAAACGGCGCGTCTGGAAGTCGTGGAAGTATGACGCAGAGCTAATCTCGCGATACTTCTCCTCTCCCGGTACCCAGAGCTCGATGTCATATTTTTTCACCTGTCCCTGTCCGAGGTCACCACCACAGTTGAGCACGGTGTGGTACGGGATGCCGAGCGATTCAATGAACTCCTCTGTGTTTCGGTTGAGCCACTCGTGCCATTTCACACTTTCTTCATGGCTCGCATCACAGAGCATAATTTGCTCTATTTTATAAAACTCGTGCACGCGAATGAGTCCCTTGACGTCTTTACCATGACTCCCTGCCTCACGACGGTAGCACGGGGAAAATGCGAGCGTCTTCACGGGAAGCATGTCACCGGGGAGCACTTCATCGGAATAGTACCCCATACCCGATACCTCAGACGTACCAATAAGGTAGTCATCGTCCTGCGTTTTGAAAATATCCTCCGCTTCATTCGGCAAGTGCCCCGTGCCATAGAGGTTTTCCTTGCGTACAATCGTCGGCGGGAGCATCGGGCTAAAACCCTTTGCCAAGAAAAATTCCTGCGCGTAGTTCCAAATTGCCCACGAGAGGCGTGCGCCGTCACCAATGAGGTAGTACCCGCGAAAGCCATGCACCTTCGTTCCGCGCTCAAAGTCCGCCATCTTGAGCGCGGTCATAATTGCAACATGGTCTTTGGGTTCAAAATCAAACTTGGTCTTTTCACCCCACGTCTTTATTTCTTTATTGTCTTCATCTGAGTCTCCCTCCGGGACCGTCATATCGGGAACCTGCGGTACTTGGAGCATAAGCATCTGCCACTCTTCCATGACACCCTTTAACTCCTCCTCTTCTTTTTGGATTTCCTCCTTGAGCGTTTTCATTTCGCCAATGAGCTTCGATCGCTCTTCGTCGTCGCTGGTCTGTGCCACCGTTTCAGAAACGCTGTTTTGCTTGGCCTTCTTTTCTTCCACCGAAGCGAGAATACTTCGTCGCTTTTCATCAACCTCAACGAGCCGGTCGAGGTCAACATCAATGTGCTTTTTCTTCGCACCTGCTTTGACGATATCTAGGTTTTCTCGAATGAATTTTATGTCTAACATGAGCCAGCGAAGAGCGGTTAGCGTATGGTTTTTAGTGTTCTTGATTATACCTCAAAATACTATACATGCTACGATTGAGTAGTATACCGCCATTATGGATTTTCCTATCCGGACACTTTCAAAAAACGAGTTTCCTCCTCTCCTCTTTGAAATACCCGACCCACCGTCTTCGCTCTACTACCGCGGAGTACTCCCTCCGGACGACATGAAGCTTCTCACGGTCGTCGGCTCGCGCAATTATTCAGACTACGGAAGGATGGCGATAGACTCGCTCGTCGGCGGACTCCGCGGACATAACATTGGTATTGTCTCCGGTCTCGCTATCGGTGTCGATACGCTCGCACACCGCGCAGCGCTCAGTGCAAATCTCTACACACTCGCAGTACCCGGCTCCGGCATTGATGAGAGTGTACTCTACCCGCGCCGCAATCGTAGTCTCGCGCGAGAAATCCTCGAGCGCGGTGGCGGACTCCTTTCAGAATACGAACCAACGTTCCGCGCGACGCCGTGGTCGTTCCCAAAGCGTAACCGCATTATGGCGGGTATTGCCCGCGCCACGCTCGTGGTGGAAGCAACCGAACGCTCCGGAACGCTTATCACCTCTCGCCTTGCCGTCGATTACAACCGCGATGTGCTCACCGTGCCGGGAAATATATTTTCTGAAAACTCAAAAGGCCCGCATATGCTGATTCGGCTCGGCGCAACGCCGGTAACATCGCCCGGAGATATTTTGGAAGCGCTCGGAATTGAAGAAAGCATGCCGCGTGAGGCAAAGCCTCACGCGGCATGCTCTCCTGAGGAAGAAAAGGTGCTCGACCTCCTCATCTCCCCCAAAGATCGTGACGAACTCATCCGCTCACTCGGCATAAGCGCAACGGAGGCAAACGTGCTCCTGATGAAAATGGAGATGAGTGGAATGATTTCTGAACAAAACGGCATTTTTTTGAGAACTTGAATAATACAACTCTTCCCTTATAGTAGGAGGTAGAACCGAACGGGAGAAAAAATGATGAAGTCAATCAGTGCTGTAAAAAAGGGTCCGAAAGAGACTGTGGTCACCTGTAGCCATCAAGATCCCTTAACCGGCGAACGTTGTGGCAGTCCGAGCTTTGACGGGATAACCGCACGTTGCGATCAACATGCCGGCGACCATCCCACGGAGATTGGCCTCAAGGCCATTGCGAACGTTCCCAAAAGAAAGGGTCGCGGAACCAAACGAAGAAGCCTCCCTCCGTGAGACCCCCTCGATAACTTCCAGTCCGGCGTTTTGTCGGACTTTCTGTTTGCTATTATTTGACAGAACAATTCATACCTAGTATCTGTTAGCTGTACATGGCTGCAAAAAACACACTCGTAATTGTAGAGTCCCCGGCAAAAGCAAAGACGATTGAAAAGTATCTCGGAAAGGGATTCACCGTCAAAGCGTCTGTTGGACACGTACGTGACCTGCCGAAGTCAAATAAAGACGCCGTCGATATTGACGGCGGTTTTGTGCCGCACTACATCGTCTCTCCCGGTAAAGAAAAAGTCATCGCCGACCTCAAAAATGCTGCGAAGAAAGCAAGCGAGGTACTCCTCGCGACTGACCCCGACCGTGAGGGCGAAGCAATCGCGTGGCACGTGGCGGAGCTCATAAAAGACGCGAACAAAAACGTGAAGCGTATCGCATTCTACGAGATTACAAAAGACGCAGTACAAGAAGCACTAAAACACCCACGCAAGGTTGATATGGACCTCAAAGAAGCGCAGGAAGCGCGGCGCGTCCTCGACCGACTTGTTGGGTACGATCTCTCGGGACTCATTTGGAAAAAAGTGCGCTACGGTCTCTCTGCCGGACGTGTCCAATCACCGGCACTTCGCATCATCATGGAACGCGAACGAGAAATTCGTGCGTTTATTCCTGAAGACTTTTTTGTACTTACCGCACATACCACAACAAAAGACCCGAATGCGCAAAGCGCACGGGCAGGCGGTACTGCCATCCCCTTTCTCTGCACCGAAAAGCCGGGTAAAAAAGAAGAGGCTGAGCGCATCAAGACTGTCGGCGAAAAAAATGACTGGTCTATCACCGATATAAAAGAGACGGAAGCGAAGCGAGCGCCGCGCCCACCGTTTACCACCTCCACGCTCCAGCAGACCGCATCGACCCGTCTTGGCCTTTCCCCGTCGCGCACCATGGGCGCGGCGCAAAAGCTCTACGAGGCCGGCCACATCACCTACATGCGTACCGACTCATTCAACATGAGTCCCGTTGCGCAGAAGCAAATCATTGCACTCCTTCACGACGAATACGGGAAAGACTACGTACAGCCGCGCACATACAAAACCAAGAGCAAGTCGGCACAGGAGGCACACGAAGCGGTGCGTCCTTCCAACTTTGCAAAGCGAAGCGCCGGCGCGACAGACGATCAAAAAAAGCTCTACCAACTTATTTGGGAACGTGCCGTTGCTTCCCAAATGGCTGACGCAAAAATCAAGCGTACGAAAATCATTACTAACATCAAAGAGGATGGCGATACAATCCCCGACTTTGCAGTGAATGGCTCGCGTGTCACATTCGATGGATGGCTCCGTGTTGACACCAGGGCGCGCGGTGAAGACATCGAAGTGCCAAAACTCGCAAAAGGAGACCCGCTCACCCTCAAAGAAATCGAGATAGAAGCAAAACAGACAGAACCGCCAAACCGATACACCGAAGCGGGTCTCATTAAAGAGCTCGAGAAGCGCGGCATTGGACGACCATCGACGTACGCGTCCATTATGAAGACCATCAACGACCGCGGGTACGTAGAGAAAGAAGGTCGCACGCTCATCCCCACCGACACCGGTGATGTTGTTTCATCATTCCTCGAAGAACATTTTAAAGACTATATTTCTGACACGTTCACGAGCGAAATGGAAGATGAACTCGACGAGATAGCGGAAGGAAAACGCGAATACGAAAAGACGCTTCGGGATTTTTATACCCCATTCACCAAAGCGGTTGCGTCAAAGGAGGATATTGAGAAGCTCACCAACCTCGGCCCGGGACCAAAAGAGTTTCCGTGCCCGAAGTGCGGCAAAGAGATGGTCATTAAACTCGGCCGCGGCGGGCGCTTCCTTTCGTGCGCCACCTTCCCCGACTGCGACGGCGCACGTATGATCGACGGTTCTGAAATCAAAGAGGATGAGCCGATCGGAACACATCCCGAGACCGGTGACGACATCTACCTTCTCACCGGACGCTTTGGGCCGTACGTGCAGCTCGGCAAGACGCCGGAAAAAGTGAAGGGTAAGAAAGCGGAGAAGCCGCGGCGCGCATCGGTACCAAAAGGTAAAAAAGTTGATGAGGTCACACTTGACGACGCAGTACGGTATCTTCTGCTCCCGCGGGAACTTGGAGAACATCCGGAAACGGGAGAGCCTATCACCGCAAATGTAGGGCGTTTTGGGCCGTACATTGTGCACGCCGGTGACTTCCGATCACTAAAGGGTGACGACAACCCATACGACATCACCTATGAGCGAGCTCTCGAAATTCTCAAAGAGCCGAAGAAAACACGGGCCGGAGAAAAACTCCTCAAAGAAGTTGGTCTCAACCCAAAAACTAAAAACATGATCAAGGTGTTTGAATCAAAATCCGGCAAGTACCTGAAGCGTGGCTTCAAGCGTATTATGCTTCCCGACAATGTTGATCTTGAAAAATTCACGGTCGAGGATGCGCTTGAGTTCTATAAGAAAAAGTAGATCACCCAGTCGCAAACGCCCCGCATCCAAAGGATGCTGGGCGTTTGCGCTGCAGTGCTATCGGCTATACACTTAGCATAACACTATGAGCGCCGTAAACGACATCATCAGCAAACTCACGCATGCCACTGACGAGGATATAAAACTCGTGAAGCGCGCGCACGCCTACGCCGCAAAAGCGCATGAGGGACACAAGCGCTATTCCGGCGAGCCATTTATTAAACATGTTGAGCGTGTCGCTGAAATGCTCGCTGAAATGGGTATGGGGCCGCGCACCATCAGCGCTGCACTTCTTCACGACACGGTGGAGGACACCCGCGTCACGTCTGACGACATTGGAAGAGAATTCGGTGAAGAGATTCGGTTTCTCGTTGAAGGTGTTACGAAACTCGGCTCTGTCCGGTACTACGGAAGCGACCGTCACAACGAGAGTCTCAGGAAACTCTTTGTTGCCACCAGCCAGGACATTCGTGTCCTCATCATCAAACTCGTCGACCGCCTTCACAACATGCAGACGCTCTCGCATGTGCCCGAGGAGAAACAAGAACGCATCGCGCGAGAAACACTTGAAATCTATGTTGCCGTCGCCCACCGACTCGGCATGGGTCGTATTCGTAAGGAGCTCGAAGACCTCGCCTTTCCCTACGTCTACCCTGAAGAATTTGAACGAGTCACTGAACTGGTAAAACCACTAAGCAAGAAGAGTAGCGAGGAACTTGAGAAAGCGCGTAAAGCACTGCAGAAACAACTTGCCGAAGAAGGTTTTCGAGATTTTCACACCTATCGCCGCGTAAAAGGCCTCTACAGTCTTTTCCAAAAACTCAAACGCCGAGACTGGGATATGGACAAAATTTATGACTACCTTGCCGTCCGTGTCGTCGTCGACTCCATCGAAGAATGCTATCGCGTGCTCGGTATCGTCCATGACATGTGGCGACCGCTTCCAAAACGTATGAAAGACTACATCGCATTTCCAAAGCCAAACGGCTACCAGTCACTCCACACGACCGTCATCACGCCCAGCCGCACCATCCTCGAGGTGCAGATTCGTACGGAGAAAATGCATCAAGAAGCTGAATTTGGTGTTGTCTCACATATCACCTATAAGAGTAGGCAAACCGGAGATAAACGGGCCGGCGCCAATCAACAAACATGGTTTAGCAGCCTCGTCCCGTCACTCTTTCGACCGTTTGCATGGAAAAACACAAAGAAAGATCAAACGAGTGACGAGGTCCTCACGCAGACACACTCCCACAAAGAGCGTATGCCCTACTGGATTCAAGACATCGCGGACTCACACAAATCGATAGACGGCGCAAACGAATTTGTCGATGAACTCCGCACCGACTTCTTTACCAACCGAATCTTCGTCTTCACGCCCGAGGGCGACGTCATCGACCTCCCTGTCGGCGCAAGCCCTATTGACTTTGCTTACGCAATCCACTCAGAAGTCGGCGACCACATTGCGGGCACAAAGGTAAATAACAAACTGGTCGGCCTCGATACACTCCTCCGTAATGGTGACATTGTAGAAATTGACACAAAAGAAAGCAGCCATCCGACACAAAAGTGGCTCGACTTTGCAAAGACTTCACTCGCAAAACGCCGCATCCGTGCTGCGCTTGCTGAAAAAGAGGATACTGCCTCTTAAAAGACTTTTTATATAGAAAAATTCCGCACCGAGTAGAGGTCCTCGTCATCCTCCTCAGGAGACGACTCAATATCTTCCGGCGGCGTCTCTTCAATCTGTCGCGCTTCCGCAGGCGGCACATCATCTATCGGCACATTCTTCTCACCATAAACCGTTTCCGTCTCAAGCGGCACGGCCGCGGTCATCTCTTCGACCGTTGCCCGTGTGACGCCTCCAATCCCCTGCGATTCCGCGAGTTGAAGCAGCTTTTGTAAATCTTCCGGAGAGAAGTAGTCAATCACCACTTTCCCACCATACTCCGTTTTGGATATCTGCACGCGCGTGCCGAGTGATTCGGTAAACTTCTTTTCAATTTCAATGAGTTCCGGATCAGTGTCCTTCCACGTCTTTTTTCGTACCCTATCTGTCGCAATCTTGCGCGCGGCCTGCTCCACCTCGCGCACCGAGAGTTTCTTAAGGAGCACCTCTCGAAAGAGTACGTCCTGCTCCTCCGGTCTATCCGCGAGCATGAGGAGTCCGCGCGCATGTCCGTCACTGATTTCCCCCTGACTCACCGCGCTGAGGATGGTGTCCGGAAGCTTCAGAAGACGAATACTGTTGGAAACATATACGCGGCTTCTCCCCACCTTCTTCGCCACCTGCCCGTGCGAGAGCTTAAATTGATCCGCAAGTTGCTTAAAGGCGAGTGCGCGGTCGATTGGGTTGAGGTCTTCGCGCTGGAGGTTTTCAATAATGGCGAGTTCGAGCTTCATGAGCTCCGTCTCTTCACCGGAACGAATGATAACCGGCACCTGCCGAAGACCTGAGATTTTTGCGGCCCGAAGCCGCCGCTCCCCGGCGATGAGCTCGTATTCGTTCCGAAACGAGCCATCATCGCCCACTACTTCCTTTCGGACTACGGTAAGCGGCTGGAGAATACCGTGCATGCGAATAGACTCCGCCAAATCCTTGAGGGCGGATTCATTAAATTCTCGCCGCGGTTGAAACGGATTCGGGACGATTTTCTCAACCTCCACCCAAAAAATAGAATCACTTTCGTATGCCATGACCGGTATTGTAGCATAGAGACATTTTCACCCGCACGTTTATTTGATAGACTCCATTCATTGCCGAGATGGCGGAATTGGTATACGCGCACGACTCAAAATCGTGTCCCGCAAGGGATGTGGGTTCGACCCCCACTCTCGGCACAATATAAAAAATAGCCTGCCGGGAGTTTCCCCTCGGCAGGCCGTTTTGTTCGTCATTTCTGGAGCTCGCTGAGCAGTCGTTCAAGACGTTCGGGTTCTTCCCCGACCACTTCAGTAAGAGGTTTCCCACACACCGTCTCGAGGTCGATGCGACCCGCAATCTCTGCGGGCAGGAGAGTCTGTGCATGCTCGTTGTCATCGCGATACCAATCAGGCCGAAGGCCAGTGACCATTTTCGGAATCGAGATGTCCTCCACCTGTTTCAGCTGCGTACCCGGAAGGATAATTCGGTCACACCCTCCCTGAACCGCTTCATCTATCAGCAGGCGAACTTGGACGTCCATGCGCCGACCAAAGTGATCCATGCAGTACCGATCAGTGTAGTGAGAGAGGACCGTAAGCCCGTATATCTGGAGCATTGTCTCACCCACCTCCTTTCGAAACATGGTAACGGCGCGTTTGAGTTCCGCTCCCTTACCATCCTCGTCGGGACGTCCTCCGGCAAGCGCCCATACGTTGACGGCATCAAAGTCGGCTTCGTGATACACCCGAAACGTACGTGCCATGGTACGCGCGCCGTTCCACATTTTGATATCCCCGAAACGCTTACGTTCGGGCGCAAGACGTTTGAAATAGTCTGCGCCGTATTTGTAAAGAGCGTCGCCATTGAACTTGAATCCGAAGTTCCCTTCGACTTCATTCAGTGACCGAAGGAGTTGCTCCGTCTCTTGCTTGTCTTCCGAAAAGCCGTCGAGAGCCACCCAGAGAAACGGTGAAAATTTTCCGATCTTCACGACCATCAGACGCCTTCCTTCTTCTTGGGAAGTTCATACCCGTGGTTCAGTTGCCACTGGTCCGGGTTACCCAGGAAGTACAAGTAATCGTCAACGAGCCCCTTTTCATAGCCGGCCCCGACCGCATAGTCCAGAAACTCCGGCAGTGTAAACAGGGGAATAAGCGTCACCCCCGTATCAGCCAGAAGTTTTCGTGCGTTCTCGTGGTCGTAGGTAAGGATTGTCGCAGCGAAATCCGCTTCGAAACCATTTTCACGCTGCACGAGAACGCTATTGGTTGTGGTTTCAGCGAAGTTGACCAATTCCTCAACGGTCAAACCGCGACGACCTCCAGTGGCAAAGAAATCATTATTTCTATTACCGGTAATGTGCTCGCCATGACCACCCACTTTGCGGGTGTTCCTGACGTAGATGTTCGGTATGTCCCGTGCAGTCATATTGCTGAGCGCCTCAGCAATACACCAACCAGGAATCATACCGCCCGTCGCATTACCAGCAACGTACTCGACTTCCGGGAACACTTCTAGAACCCGGATGGCGACTTGATAGCAGAGTGCCTTCATGAGTGCACGCTGACTAACAAGCCCCTTGACCATAAGATAACCGGGGCCATGGTTAAGAGAAGAATAGAGGAAAGCTTCTTCTCCGGCCTTGATATTTCGAATAGTCAATACATGCGCGGCGAGCATCCTGCCTACAAGGTAGGCCAGAATCGGGCTGTGGGTCATGTTGAAGTCCTTTCCTTACTTTTTCGGCTTGATCGCCTTTCAGTCCAAAAGCAACAGTAGCAGATTCTCCTTAAAACTCAAAGATCTCTTTTATGCTACACTCCCCTCGTGAATGAAAAACCGCGTGTACTAGTAATTGTCGGCCCTACAGCATCCGGCAAAACTTCCCTTTCAATAAAAATCGCTAAAAAATTTAACGGCGAGGTTATTTCCGCTGACTCGCGGCAGGTTTACCGCGGTCTCGACATCGGAAGTGGCAAGGTGACAGAAGAAGAAATGGAAGGTGTACCGCACCACCTCCTCAATGTCGCTGATCCAAAGGATGTGTACACGGCATCTGACTTTGTCCGTGATGGCCGCAAGGCCATCACGGACATCCTCGAGCGCGGCAAGCTCCCAATCGTTGTCGGTGGCACCTTTTTCTACGTTGACGCATTGCTCGGACGTATAAGCACCCCAGAAGTACCACCAAATGAGAAACTCCGCGCGAAGCTTGAAGACAAAAGCGCTGAAGAACTCTTTGAAACCTTACAGAAAGCCGATCCTCGCAGAGCTGAGAGCATTGATAAAAAAAATAAACGCCGCCTTATCCGAGCTCTTGAAATCGTGGACGCCCTCGGTGTTGTGCCTCTCATCGAACCAGAAGAAATCTACCATTCACTTATTATCGGTATAGACATCCCTAAAGAAGAACTCCATAAAAATATCCATACCCGACTGATCGAGCGTATCGGCCAAGGAATGATTGAGGAAGTAGAGCAACTCCATGAGAGCGGCGTCTCGTGGGAGCGTCTTGAGTCGCTCGGCCTCGAGTACCGACACATTGCACAATTTCTCCAAGGAAAATATTCAAAAGAGGAAATGCTCGAAGCCCTTGAATCTGAAATTCGTAAATTCGCCAAACGACAAATGACATGGTTAAAGCGCGGCCAATCAGTCCACTGGTTCTCCAAGGACAACACCAAAGAAATATTCACTACCATTAAAAAGTTTCTCTCCTGCGAGTCCTAGCACAATTCACTATCATATATGATAGTGACCGAGCTCGTCCTACTTCTAAAAAGAATCCCTGCTTTAACGCATGCATTAAAGCAGGGATTCTTTTTTATATGAATTGACCAAGCCTCCCCTTTCCTCTAGTATTGAGGGTCACGAAGGGCGATTAGTTAAATGGTATAACAACGGTCTCCAAAACCGTCGTTGGGAGTTCGATTCTCTCATCGCCCGCTGAGTGAACACCGTGAGCGAAGTGGTGGTGAGAGAATCGAAAGACGAGCGATCTGAGAGACTATTCCTAATGTCCCGAAGCAGCGAGTCCGGGCAGGTAACTCTTATGAACGTAGTAAATTAGAGTTAGACGCCGATTCTCTCATCGCCCGCAATTGTTTATGGGAACGCGGAGCATTTGAGTAACTACGGAGTTTTAAACTGCACATCCAGATGGTCCTTTTCAATGATGTACGTGGTGTATCCAGCTTTGTAGAGAGGACCATATGCCGTATCTGTTACGTAGCTGGCGCCACTTTTTTTCGTCACATAATCAAGAAGTGCTTGGTTGCCGTTTGTCCTAAGATCAACTTTATATCCATTTGCATGACTGAATGTCCCAGCTGCGTGTGTACCTCCAGTGCCTTCAGTGATAGTAATTGGACAACCACAGGCAAGTGAAAGGTTAACAACGCCGTCAAGCGTACTCTGTTTAATTCCCTCTAAACTAGCTCCAGGTTTAATATCGATATTTGCGCCCGATGCTTTCAGATATGCTTCTGCTTCACTATTCGCTTTTGAAACACCAGCGGTCGCCGGCGTATATTCATCTGCAGCAACAATGACGTCTGGTCCGGTCTCGTTATACTCTGGTAATTTCTCACACTTAATATTATTCCAAGTGCCGAAACCTGCGCTCTTAAAGATACTTGTGTCGACAAACTGCTTCATTACCGTGTCAACAATGAGCCATGAGGCCATGAGAATAATGAATCCCACTACAACGTTCGTCATCATTCCTTTTGCTGCAGTAAGTTCACTTTCATTTCCCCTTGAAGCTGCCATCCGAAAGCCGGCAACTGCGAACACAACTGCGCCGATACCGGCCGCAATAGAAACGAGAAAGGTGATAATATTTGAGCCAAGCTGCACTAAATGACACGCTTGGCACTCCGGCTGACCAGTACCTCCACATTGCGGTACAAGCGTGATTGCATACGCCGCATACGGCAACATGAGCAAGAGCCCTGCTATAAGAAATATATACGTCGATCGCATATTGATACCCGTATCATACCACCCAACTCCAAAGCACTTTTACTTGTCTGTGAGTTGTGATACCGTATGTTTTCAGCAAAAACTGGCTGCACAGGTTCATTTTGAGTTACAATTACATACCTGCGTCGGTGGCGGAGTGGTCAATCGCGACGGACTGTAAATCCGTTGACTTATGTCTACGCTGGTTCGAATCCAGCCCGGCGCACTTTTGAAAATATCCCCTATTCTGGGGATATTTTCTATAGACCGGGATTGAGAGTTCGACACTGATGTAAGCTCAAAGTATTTCTCTTGTGATTTCTATGAGTTGTTCTGGATTTGCACGGAGGTCTACTTGAACGACTGACTGACCACTTTTACACTTCTCTAGCACTTTCCACTCTTCTTCAAAAATGTCGTTATCAAACCATATAAAATCTGACCCCCAATCCAAAGCCTCTGTCTTCATATCGGACCACACAGTTGGCTTGATTCTGTCTATATCCTGGTGAAGCTCTTTTGATAAGTAATTCTTCATCATTGCTTGAGCACGTACTGGACTCCCGTCCATACAGTGAGTTGTGAGCCAACAAGTGTCATGCGGGCGTAAAGCAATTATAAAGTCTTCCAAACCCGCTGCAGGCTTGCCATAATTTTCCGTTAAATCTTCGTGTATGAGGGTTCCGTCAATGTCGAGGTAAATTTTCATTGAAGTACTAACCGAATAGTCCTTGGAAAGCTAGATGGGTCACACCGATGATAACAACAAAACTAAGTATATCCAGAACTAGTGTGAAGCTAGGAAACCTCTTTATCAAGATAAAAAATGGCATTGATATACCTATTGAGGCTACAAACATGCCCACAAAAAGAAATACGGCTCCAAAAACTAAGCCCGATGACGCATCGGTAAAGAAAGCTTCGTATATGAAAGTTCCGATGAAGGTAAAGACTGCTGCCTTACTCACCGAACTCGCTTCCTTATCGTAGTTGCTGTCGTTTGCAATATCGCTTAATCTAGTACCTATCATGTCTTTTGAAATATAGATATCCCTAGGACCACTTCCGTCTTGTTCGCCTATTAAACCTTCGGTTTCCATAGAGTCAATCAGCTCCCTTGCTTTCTCATAAGGAATCTGTAATTCCCTCTGCAATAGGGCTGTTGATGCCTTCTGCTGCTCGTAAACCACCTCAACTGCCTTATTAAACAATTTTTTATCACTCATAACCTCTTATTTAACCCCACTCTGATATTAAACACAACTGGTCCGAACCCCCTCCAACTCGGCGCACTACTTGACAATGCCATAAAAAGATGATATTGTTGTCATTGTACAATGAATCATTGGAAAAGGAGTGACCAATGGAAAGGTTCGTTTCGATTCTCGGTGTCGTCTTCAGTGGCGGCCTTATCGTCATCGTCGTCATGGCCATGCTTGCTCTCGTGGCGGCTATACCGGTCTATTTCCTCTGGAACTGGCTGATACCCACGATCTTCGGCCTGAAAACGATCACATTCTGGCAGGCATGGGGACTCTTCTGGTTGACGAGTATCCTCTTCAAAGGAGGCGGTTCTTCTTCCTCCAGCAACTAGGCTGCCCCGAGAACGTTAATCCAACACCCTGCCTGAGACCCCCGCTGCATATCAGCTAGCGTCAGTCTCGGCGGGGTGTTCTCATTTTATGTCACACAAAAATTTCGAACTCTCTCCATCTCGGCGCACAAACCTTGACAATACACTAGAGATAGTGTATTGTTTTATTTGCATTTGTTGCTCGAAACGGCTGCGTGCCACCTTGGTGTCTGTACGGGATAATCAGGACACTTAGGAAGTAGGGCATTGCGCACCTTCCCCGATAATAAGCGGGCGCAAGTCTCCTCTGGCAATCCTGCCACGTTGGAGAAACGAAATGTCGAAGAAAAATCCGGAAGTTAGCGATATCATCACAGACCGCCTCCTCTCCGGTCAGATGACCAAGGAAGAGTGGGAGGATCTTCGTTCCACCGACTGTCCCGACGATGCGGACGCGTACGAGTGGTACGAAAAGGGTCTCTTTCACCGAAAGTGGAACAGTGGCTACCGCGAATACAAGAGCGAAGCCACCAGCTGGAAGTGGAAACCCTACAAAGCATAACGCCTCGAAGACGCCTCGGCTCTCGGGGCGTCTTCTTTTATATACCCACACAAAGTTGTCTAACCCCCTCCATCTCGGCGCACAGAGTTGTATTTAAACTATTGACATAGTGCCTAATTTAGTATTTAATTTTATCAAAAGTCGCATAGAAAAGGAGGTTTGATATGCGAAATGTGTACCTTTTACTGACTGCTCTGACGGTTACCGTGGCCATCACGGCGGCTAACCCGCAGTCGCGGTGGGCCGTCTGGAAGCGCTGCGGTAAGTCTGACTCTCTGCTGAGCTGCTGGGACTCCCATCGAGTTGCCAGCGTGAAGGACGAGTTGCTCAGACGCGCTCCGGAGTTTCACCTCCTGTGGGTGGAATTCCAGGCGTGTGCCCGGCAGGAGAGTTGCTGGGACAAAGGCTTCGATGCCATTCTCAAAGAGCGCGATGAGATGCTCAAGAGAGTATGGCCCAATGTCTGCCCGCATCTTCTTATGTGGAAAGATTGGGGCAAGGCGAACGGCACCACAATCGAAAAAGAAGCCTTTCAGGAAGTTGTTCGCGGCATGACCCCGAAGGAGGCCTGCGAAGCACACGTGCCGCGAATTGAGTTCCATTCGCCACAAGTGGGAGCTGCGAGTTTCTACTTCAAAGGGCTCAAGAAAACCCGACGCTAACAAGCGTCGGGCCTCTTTTTTGTTTTTATCTGTTTGCGCGCACTACGCGGTAGTTGTCTCTCGTTTTTTGCTCGACGCTCTTCGCTTTTGTGTTCCCTTTTTCTTCACCGAGAACGAAAGTTCTTCCCTAAACGCATCTTTGGCGTCGGGCGAACTTCCTTTGGAAGTTTTAGCCTTTTTCATACTAACGGAAACAGAACCTCCTTGAAGCATGCCTTCATGCACCATCATGGACGCAACCGGCGTGAGGATCTTCGACTGAATTACACGTTTGAGTGGCCGCGCCCCAAACTTTGGCTCATACCCCTTCTCGGCGAGATATTCGAGCACGTCTTTTGTCACTGTGAGTGTGATTTCTTTTTCAAGAAGCCGCTGGCGCACCTGCTCCACCTGCATCTCCACGATGCTTCGGATGGTGTCTTTGGCAAGAATGTCGAAGGTAATAATCTCGTCGAGTCGGTTGAGAAACTCCGGGCGGAAGTAACTCTTGAGGCTTTCCATGACCTTCTCTTTTGCCTGATCATACTCCTTACCCTCTTCACTCTGCTTTGAAAAACCAAACTTACTCATGCGGTCGATATGCTCAGCACCGATGTTTGACGTCATCACAATAACTGAGTTCTTGAAGTTGACGACGCGACCTTTTGCGTCAGTGAGGTGCCCTGAGTCGAGCACTTGGAGGAGAATGTTAAATACTTCAGGGTGCGCTTTTTCGATTTCGTCGAGAAGAATGACCGAGTACGGACGGTGGCGCACAATTTCAGTAATCGAACCCCCTTCCTCGTGTCCAACATAGCCCGGCGGCGAACCGATTATTTTCGAAACAGAGTGCTTCTCCATATACTCACTCATGTCGATACGTATGAGCGCTTTCTCATCATCGAACATAAATTCTGCGAGCGCGCGGGAGAGCTCGGTCTTTCCCACTCCGGTTGGCCCAAGGAAGAGGAATGAACCAATGGGTCGATTTGGATCAGCAATACCCGCGCGCGAACGCTTCACTGCGTCTGCGACAAGCCGTACGGCATTATCTTGCCCGACCACACGCTTCTTGAGGTCGTCTTCCATACGCGCAAGCTTCTTTGCCTCCGCTTCGAGCATGCGCGCAACAGGAATGCCCGTCCAACGCGACACGACAGTCGCCACATCTTCTTCCGTCACTTCCTCCTTAAGAAGTCGTCGGGTACGCTGGAGCTTCTTGAGACGAGATGACTTTGTTTCAAGATCCTTTTCGAGTTTTGGAATTGAGTTGTACCGAATTTCTGCAGCGCGCGTGAGGTCGGCCATCGCTTCTGCATTCTCGGCTTCAATGCGGAGTGTTTCAAGCTCTTTTTTCATCTCGCGAATTTCTCCAAGGACGCCACGTTCATTATTCCACTTTGTTTCAAGCGCTTTCGTCTTTTCCCTCAGCTCTGCGATTTCTTTATCAATTTCGCGAAGTCGCTTGCGTACTTTTGTCTTCTTGTCGCTGAGCTCCTCCTCTTTCTTGAGCGCCTCTTTCTCAATTTCCAAACGACGTATCTGACGGCCGGCGACTTCGAGTTCTTCCGGTTTATTTTCAAGTGAAATTCTGAGTCCCGATGCAGCTTCATCGATGAGGTCAATGGCCTTATCCGGTAGGAAACGGTCGGTAATATATCGGGCTCCAAACTTTACCGCTGCAACAATCGCGTCGTCAGTGATACGTACCCCATGAAAGAGTTCATACTTCTCCGCAACGCCGCGCATAATAGCGATCGCGTCTTCAACAGATGGTTCATTGACATACACCGGCTGAAAACGTCGCGTGAGCGCCGGATCGCGCTCGATGTGTTTTTGATATTCCTTGAGCGTCGTCGCACCCACAACGCGGAGCTCTCCGCGCGCAAGTGCCGGCTTCATCATGTTTGATGCATCCATGGAGCTCTCTGCCTGTCCCGCACCCACAATCGTATGGAGCTCGTCGATAAACAGAATCACGCCGCCCTCGGCCTGCTCAACTTCTTTCATTACCGCTTTGAGACGCTCTTCAAACTCACCGCGGAACTTGGTACCTGCGACAAGCAGCCCGAGGTCGAGCGAGAGAATTTCTTTCTCTTTGACTGGCTCCGGTACATTTCCTTGTGCGATTGCAATTGCGAGTCCTTCAACAATCGCAGTCTTCCCCACGCCCGCCTCACCGATAAGGACCGGGTTATTTTTTGTGCGCCGTGAGAGAATCTGAATCACGCGTTGAATTTCAACGTCACGACCAATAACCGGGTCGAGTTTATTTTCCGCCGCGAGATCTGTGAGGTTGCGTGCGTACTTTGAGAGAGCGCGAAATTTCTTTGGCTGCGTAGCCTCGTCAAGGCCTCCCTCGCGAATTTCCTTGAGCGCATTTTCGACATGTTTTTTATTAATACCTGCGCGCTGGATGACTTCCGCCGCTGGCCCCGCGTGCTGCAACAGCCCCAGGAAGAGGTGCTCGACGCCAACATATGAATCACCGAGCGATGTCGCGATACGTCCTGACTCTTCGAGCGCTTGTGCGAGATCGGGAGTGAGATAGAGTTGGTAGGACTGTGAGATGGTCTGACCCGTTTCCGGCCCTTCAAGCGCCTCGAGGAGAAGATCGGTAAGCACGATAATGTCAATATCGAGTCGCTCCAGAATTGAAATCACCGTATTCTCCTCTTGCATTACAAGCGCAGCAAGAAGGTGCACCGGACTCACATGGTTTTGTCCGCGCTCAATGGCAAGCTCGTGCGCCTTACGAATCGCTTCTTTTGCTCGTGATGTAAAATTTTGAAAATTTGGCATGGCTCTACAATTGCATTATACGTACTCTCCTCCGTCTGGAGAAATAACAAGCGCCATACCTGTGTATGTGCGCTTTTTGTACCTAGATAATACAACTATAAAACGCCTGAGTCAATGTTCTTCACAACATCGCGCATTCGCGCTACGTACTCCTTTAAAATATGTGCCGCACTCCGCAACTCATGTAGCGCCGTCTCTTCTCCGAGCGAAAGCCGAATGGTCGCATTCGCTCGTTTTTCGTCACCGGTGACGGTGCGCACCACGTGAGAACCACTACCATCAGCACCGCCACATGCACTCTTGGTTGATGCAGCGACACCATGGGTATCGAGCGTCACGACCGCAAACTCACTATCGTATCCGGGAAGTGAAATGTTAATGTTATTTGCGACTCTATTTTCACGCGGGCCATTCAGCACCGCTCCCGGCACTTCGTTAAGAAGCAACTCAATACCCGCGTCGCGTATCCTCGCGACGCGTTCACTCCTTTTTTCAAACCCTTCCTGCGCGCGCACCAGTGCGTGTGAACATCCAAGAATGGAAGCGGTGTTTTCAGTTCCACCGCGGCGTCCACCCTCCTGACTTCCGCCATGCAGAACAGGTGCGACTTTCACACCGCGACCGAGAAGCAGTGCGCCACTACCGGCCGGTCCACCGCACTTACCGCCATCAAGCGTCATGAGATGAACTCCGAGTGAATCCATGGAGCATCGGAGCCAGAGCGGCGCCTGACTTGCATCGAGGTGTACGCGCACATCCGTATCCATTTCAGTATTCCACTTCTTAACGCTACGCGTAATATGTTTTACCTCTTGGACAGTGCCAATCTCGCTGTTCACATACGCAAATGTTACAAGAACGGTCTCTTTTCGTAGATGTTCTTCGAGCGATGAACGGTCGATACGTCCTTCTTCGTCTACATCAACGTACGAAACGTAAACTCCACGTTCTTCGAGCATTTCCAGAGTCCGGAGTATCGATGGATGCTCGATTTTGGTAGTGATGATATGAAGATCAGCATAGTCCTTCCCTTCTTTTCGAAGTGCTTCTACAGAGCCGGTAATCGCAAGATTGTTCGCCTCCGTGCCGCCGCTCGTATACACCACCCCTTCTTCCGGTACACGGAAAGCGCGCGCAACGCTCTGCCGCGCCATCTCGATTGCATCTCTGGCCCGCGCACCTTCCTTGTGAATCGCACTTGGATTACCGTAGTGCTCGGTAAGCCACGGCTCCATCACCGCGCGCACCTCCGGAAGTACCGGCGCATTCGCCGCGTAATCGAGGTATATACGCTTTGGTGCTTTTTTCCAAAAATGAAATAATCCCATAGACTGCATAATATAGTGCCAAAACATACCTGACAAATAGCCGTATCTGGGGTATACTCCTTTTACGTAGCTCTCTTTTCGCCTTATCTGAAGGCGTTTTTCATTGGAGACCCTCTACTACACCTTTTATGGCTAAAAAATCAGCACAACCACATATGGTCGCGAGGCCGCCAATCGTGGTAATTATGGGGCATATTGACCACGGCAAATCAACTCTCCTTGACTACATTCGCAAATCAAATGTCGTAGACAAAGAAGCCGGAGGTATCACCCAACACCTCTCTGCGTACGTCGCTGCGCACAAAAAAGAGGACGGGAGTGAGGCGCCGATCACCTTTCTGGACACACCGGGACATGAAGCCTTCCAAAAAATGCGGTTCCGTGGCGCTGATGTTGCCGACATTGCAATTCTTATCGTTTCCGCAGAAGACGGCGTCATGCCGCAAACACTCGAAGCGCTCGAATGTATCAAGAAAGCAGAAATTCCATACATCGTTGCAATCAACAAGATCGATAAACCGGGCGCGGATATCAATAAAACCAAAAACTCCCTCATTGAGAACGAAATATATATTGAAGGAATGGGCGGGGACATTCCGTTTGTGGAAATTTCAGCAAAATCCGGTCAAGGTGTGGACGAACTCCTCGACCTCCTACTCCTCACTGCAGAACTCGCAGAACTCACGGGAGATACAAATGCTCCGGCATCAGGATTTGTGATAGAAGGACACCTCGATGCAAAGCGCGGCAGTACGGCAACGCTTATTATTAAAAATGGCATCCTCAAGAGTGGGTCATTTGTTGTATCGGGAAACGCATACGCACCGGTGCGTATTATGGAAAATTTCCTCGGAAAAAATATTAAAGAAGCGGGTCTCTCAGAACCGGTCGGTATTGTTGGATGGAACACCATACCGAAAGTAGGTGCAGCATTTGATACCGAAGCAAACAAGAAAGAAGCCGAACAGCGCACCTCCGAGAACATTGCTTCACCGGAGGCCGCTGCATCTGGCGACTCATCACTCCCCACTATTCCGCTCCTCATCAAGGCAGACGTGCTCGGCACTATCGATGCGATACGACACGAGCTTGATAAATTTGCCTCAGATCGCATCGCTGTACGCGTCATCGACTCAGGCGTTGGTAATGTAAACGTAAACGACGTGCAGAATGTGAGTGCAACGAAAGACGCACTGATTGTCGGCTTTAATGTAAACGTGGAGCGACCCGCCAAAGATCTCGCGGAGCGTCTTGGAGTTGAAATTGAGACGTTCGATATTATTTACGAGCTCTCGAAATGGCTTGAGGACGCACTTAAGACACGCACGCCAAAGCACGAAGAGAAGCGAGTCACCGGGCGTGCAAAAATTCTCAAACACTTCAGTGACCAAAAAGGAGTACATGTACTCGGCGGCCGCGTTGACGAAGGAACGCTCCATCAAGACCAACACGTGACCATCTCTCGCCGCGATATAGAAATCGGCACTGGTACGCTGAAAAATCTTCAACAACAAAAGTCAGATGTCAGCAAAGTCGAGAGTGGTGAGTTTGGCATGCAGCTCCAGACGAAAGCAGAAGTTGCCCCCGGCGACCACATTGAAGGATTTGAAATAGTAGTGAGCTAAGTATGAAACAATTCGCACGAGAAGATCGCGTCCACTCGCTCCTTCTGGCCGTGGTAACCGAGTTTATCCGTAATGAAGCAAACACGGACCCACTCATAACGGTGACCCGCATCACTACATCGCCTGACTATAAAAAGGCGACCGTGTACTTCACCACCATCCCCGATGGTCGTGACGAAGACGCACTCATTTTTCTAAAGCGTCACGGCGGTGCATTGCGAGCATTTGTAAAGAAAAAGAGTAATTTAAAAACACTTCCCTTCTTTGAATTTGCGATTGACGCAGGCGAACGCCACCGCCAGCACATAGATGAAGTGGTGAGAGATATCGGAGATAAGAAATAAAAACTGAGTCCTGGGCGGGAATCGGCGTCCAAATCTAATTCGCTTACGCTCATAAGATTTACCTGCCCGGGTCCGCTGCTTCGCCGCATTAGGTATAGCGACTCATATCGCGGACCTTTCGATTCCCGCCCAGTCCTCTGCATTTACTTCGCTCGTTTGAGTCCTGGGCGGGAATCGAACCCGCGTATAAAGGTTTTGCAGACCTCTGCGTTACCACTTCGCCACCAGGACGGACAAGAAATACTCTAGCATTTTAAAACATTTCTGGCCAAACGTTTTGTGCTATGATGCGCTCCATGCCTGCCTGTGCGTTTCGCACGCAGACAGGCCCGGATGGCGAAATTGGTATACGCGCAAGACTTAAAATTTTGTGACCGATAAGGTCGTGTGGGTTCGACCCCCACTCCGGGCACCAAATGATACTTGTTTTCTGTGTTCAGTTTAGTACACTCTAGTATCTAAATATCAGAGATATCCGCCCTTAGCTCAGTTGGTAGAGCAGCTCGCTCTTAACGAGACGGTCCAAGGTTCGAGTCCTTGAGGGCGGACACGGGTAAAAATGTTTATAACAACGTACATAGTGTGCGCGAGTGGCGGAATTGGTAGACGCGCTACGTTTAGGCCGTAGTGGGGAGACCCGTGGAGGTTCAAGTCCTCTCTCGCGCACAGTGTGTAGGTTGTAGAAAACTAGGACGAAGAAATTTGCGTCGTTTTCAGTCCGATTAACTGATGCTACGAAAGACGAAGTCGGTTTTTCTTAAACTGCTCGAGTTTCTTTTTGTGATTGTTTTTGGTGAGTATTTTCTTCAACCATTTCGGAAGCGCATCAAAAAGGGTACATTTGTACGAACAGTAACCACCCTTCTTTTTGAGACATGTTTCGCAACCAATAAAGAGCACGTGACACGCTTGATTTTTGCAGTGGTAGTGTGTGTCCGACTTTTCCTTCGCGCACAGGTGGCAGTGTGCAATAACCTCCTCTCCAATCCGTTCACCCATTCGCTCGTCAAATACAAAGTTTTTTCCTTTAAATTTATTGGGGAGTCCTTCGGCTTCAACTTGGTGTTTGTAGTCAATAATCCCGCCTTTAAGGTGCTTCACGTCCTTAAAGCCGTTGTACCGAAGCCATGCACTCGCCTTCTCACAACGTATACCGCCCGTACAGTAGAGCGCCACTTTTTTCTCTTTGTGTGCTTCGAGAAGCTCCGGCGCGACCTTCAGCTCATCACGAAATGTATCGACGTCGGGTGTTACCGCATTCTCAAAATGTCCCACCTCACTCTCGTAGCTGTTCCGCATATCCACCACGACCGCGTCCGGGTCATCAATATACGCATTCATCTCTGCAGCAGTGAGATACTCCCCCGTCTTCGTCACATCAAACGACGAATCGTCGAGTCCATCCGCCACAATTTTGTTTCGCACCTTTACCGTGAGTTTATAGAATGAAGGCATATCCGCCTCCTCAACCGCAACCTTATACGGCACGCCGCTTAGCTCTTCGAGTGATTGAATAAATGCATCAAACTTCTCCCAATTCACTTTCGGTACATTCATCTGTGCATTAATTCCCTCACTCGCTACATAGATACGTCCCAAGCAGCCAAGCGCTTCGAATTTTCCATAAAGTGCATCGCGAAAACTCTCCGGATCAGAAATCCTGACGTAACGGTAGAACGAAAGTGTCGTGCGCTCTACGCCGTCTTCCATGACTTGCTTTTTCTGCTCTTTTCTCGGTATGAGTACCTTTTTCATTTCAAAAATATCATACAGTACCGCAGCACAGAGGCAAGCTTTCGCTCACCCGACAGAAAACACCCATTTAAATGTACATTTAAATGGGTGTTTTTCTTTACGCTTCCACTATCGTGCTTCGAACTGCTGCGAGACCGAAATGACTGGAAACCGCCCATTTGCATAAAAAGCTTATGAAGGCCCGTACAAAATGGCTCTAAAGAGCCGTTTTATGCGAGCCAAAACCTCTATTTTACCTTGACTTTTTCCCATAATTTGGTATAATAACGCACAGAATGGAGAATTGGCAATAAATTGCTTTTATTCCCTATTCTCCACAACATCAACCGCGCCCTACGGGGCGCATAGCACTTTGAAAGAGGTGACAAATGGATAAGTTAGGCAGACTCAAGAAGATCGCGGTTAGCATTACCGCAATCTTCTTAATCGTCAGCGCAGGAGGTGCGCTATGGTGGTGGCAAATCAATCCAGTCGAATTTGTCGGAGAAATTCCAACAGATCCGTCAAGCCCAACTACCTACCTCGTTGGGGTTAGTGCGTTTCTGATAACGCTCTTTCTCTTCTCCCCAATCTATGCGTTGAGGAGCGCGGAGGCAACGGATCGGGGGGAAGAGTGGTTTATCATCTTCACGTTTCGGCGTGCAAACCGTCTGTTGCAGCGAGATAAAAATGAACGGCCAGTTGACTACCTTGGCCTCATACCACCTGGAAAGACCTTTAAGGGTGATGGAAACGCCAAGCTCCCAAAGGAAGACCCACGATACTGGGAGTTGTATATAAAGAAAGGAGTCAGTCCACCAGTCTGGATCAGAATTCATAAATTCTGGTTCGTCCGACTATGGATGCGCTACGTCAACCTCTGGGTGGACGTAGGCCTTGTCGGCGTTAGACGTATCTTCTCGCTTCACTGGTACGAAATTGAAAAGACGCGATACGAGAAAGTGGTCGAGGCAGACGCAAGTACCCCCGGTGACAGAACTCTGTATCGCATCAAACCTCCCGCACCACTTGACGAACCTGAAATTTCAAACCATGTACGGACCGCGCCATTCCAATGGGTGGTACCGATCGTGGGTGCGAAAACGAAGGACCGCTTGTCGTGGGATATGCTTCTCGTTGCCCAAGTACGCTCGGTGAATCCATGGCTACAGCTCAATAATCACGAAAGCTGGTCGCAATTTCTCTCAACCACAATCGCAGACGCGGCCGTAAGAGGACTTCGTGACCTGACTATCGACGAGGTTGTAGGGCTTGCCAGCGAGGGATCGAAAAGTAACGATGAAGCGCGTGATAAGATCATCAGTTCGATTTATCACGCAGACGACCGTCTTAAAAAAGTTGTCGGTCTCGCCTTCGATGAAGTTCCCAGCAAACGTAAGACGGGTTATTCGGGATCTGTCCAGATCCTCTATATCAACGCCTACTTTGCCAATACCGAGGACCGACTTTCCTTCACCCAACCCTGGCGTGCCGAACAAGAGGCTGCCGCAGAGCGGAGCCTCGGGGACGCAGAAGCCTATCGTGAGTCGCACGTTATCGACGCCGTGGCTGCCAAAGTCAAGGAACACGGCGATGCAGGTCAACACGTACAGAGGATGCAAACTATCGAAAACGCAGCAAAATTCGGAAATAGCCTTATTTTCGACACCGCAAATCAAATATCGAATGATGAACGGTTGCTGGCTCTCATTGAGCAGCGGTTGCGTCAAAGAAACGGGGAGAACGTCAAATGACAGCCGTCAACCCAATACTTGCCGGGGTCGTGCTGGCACTAGTGCTTCTAGTGCTGGTACTGAGCTTTGGCAAGCGACCTAAGCCGAAATCAAAGGTGCGTAAGCCGCATCTCAAACAAGATACGGAGGAGGAAACGACAGATGACGAGACTGCCCCTGATGCGGAGAAAAAATCAAAATCAAGTCGGCTCTGGCACCTAATCCACATCGCAGCATTAGTCATCGTCGGACTAGCCATCTTATCCCTGGCAAGCCGAACGGAGTGGTGGCCGACCCTTTTCAACTGGAGCGGCCCCTCGAGCTGGGATATAGGCTTCCGCGATGTCGTCCTCGCGATCTTCGTTGCTGCAGTCGTTGGGTTGGCCGGTTACGGTGGCCTCCGAATTTGGATTGAGAAACCTGGAAAAGCTGCAAAGCGCTTTACAGAAGTTCTCATCGGATGCGCCACAGGCGCCGGACTTATCATCGGCGTCATGATGGTCATCTTCGGACCGGCAGAAGCATGGGGCCGACTCGACAGCGGCCTCACCAAAGCCGGAAAATGGCTCGACAACGCGTTCGAATCCAAGGGTAAAAGCGGGTTCGTACCCGGAACGACGAGACGTCGTCCCAAACCTGTCTCGGTCTACCGACCGAAGTACCCACTCTCCTTCCGGCTTGCCGCCGGGGAAGAGCGCCGTATCGACATGCCGGATGATGAGTGCATCGGGTACCCAAACGAACTCCTGCCTTTGATAAAGCGGGAGTACTTCTACCCAACTGGCCGAGAAAAGCCGGACTACATGGTAGTGAGCACAAAGGAAAATACTCCTGGATTTTCGATCGTCTTTCGATTCCATCGAAGAGCCAAAGGGACATGCGAATAACATGGGCGTACGCGCCCGTTGTCACCTCAACAGATCGCCCCGGTTCGCAGTGCGCGACCGAGGCGATTTTTCTTTTTATACACTACGCACTTATTCCAAATGTACCTGCGGCGATTTTGAGAATGGTGTAAGCGCTCAGCATCACGAACATGCCAAGAATACCATAGATCATATGTCGCTTCCCTTTCGTTCTAGCAGTTTCGTCGCCTGCGCCCGCAATAAATTGAAATGCGCCCCAGAGAAATACCACCGCTGCGACCGACGTCATGAGGAGCATGAGCGGAAAGAAAATAGCTTTGTTCAGCCTATCGACAGCATTCTGCGCTACCTGCACCGCGCTTGCAACTTGGTCAATCATTATACCGGCGAAGACAGTGTCTCCGCGCTGCGTTAGTTAATAATGGCGTTCGGCACATTGAGCAGCTCTTGATCCTGGAGTCCAAGACCACCGGCAAGAAGATTCACAATTCCCCATACAGAGACCATGACCACGAAGCCACCAATACCATACATCATGAGGTTGCGCCCCTCTTTTCGCTTGTCCTCATCGTCACCGCCCAAAATGAAGTACTTGAAAATACCCCAAAGAAATATAAGGAACGCAACTGCAAAGATAAGCGGTACGAGCGTGCCGTTTATAAAATCGAGGATGTTTCCAACAAAGTCATTCAGTTTATTGAACTCACCCGCAGCGAGCGCGAGCGTCGGCGCAAATGCTCCCAGAGACGCTATAAATCGTGCAATGTATTTCTTAATCATATATATAAATATGTGAATAAATGAGTACCTCTATTGTACCTGAATCACATAAAATGTACCCCTCTGCTGTGGATTAAATACTCGTGAGCGTACTTCTAAGAATCGCCAGAATTCCCCACATCCCCGACATCACTACAAGTACAATAATTCCAACGGTGACAATCTTCTTTCCTTTGGCGACCGAGGTTTCGTCCCCGACATTGATGATCCACGTATTAATGACGGTCCAAATAAGTACAAGAAACGTCAGCGTAAATATGAAATATATAAGATACTGATTGATCTTAAGTACTGTGTTTACAACACCACTAAACGTGCGACTATCGTTTGTGAGCTTTATCGTTGTTGCCGCGAGAACGGAAAGTGGGGTGGCAAGCAGCACTGCGGATGTGGAGATGAGGCGAAACATGCGTTAAATATTTGTGATGGTATTTTGAATAACACTAAAGATTGTTTTTGCTCCCACGACGATCACTCCGCCCACAATCGCCCACGTGAGCGCTGAATGCGCTTTCTTAATCTTTGATTCGTCACCCTGAGCGGTTACGTAGAGAAAACCGGCATACATAATAAAGATAACGATGATTGGAATCGCAAACGTGACGAGTACGTCAAGAATATCGAGAAGAAGTTTGGTGAGTGACGCATCTTTTCCAAGTGGATTGATGAGACCTCCACCACTAGAATTACCATCGTTAGATGCCGCGTGGATAACTTTACTGAGACCAAAAAAAATGAAGGCAGGAATACTCGCAGATATTTGTCTGAGACTTTTTTTCATACCTTAAAATAAAAGTTCTAATCGTCCAATTGCATCGTCGACCGATTCCGCCACACGGCTTCTTCCCGATGTCACGTCTTCAATCATAAGCTTAAAGATATTTTCACTCTCTCTCGGGTTCGGGTCAAGCCACCCGCGCGTGATAAGTGCTGCGCTGAAGAGCGATTGCCGATACGGATCCGCTGCTCCGGCAGCAATGAGATTTCGAAGTACCGGCGCAAGTCCAAGCCCTGTGGTTAAGAGATCGCTCGCTTGGCTCCCCGCGAGCACCTCCGCCACAGCAAACGCTCCTGAAGTATTATCGCTCGCGCGGGGAATCGCAAAAGCATACACCTTTCCAAAATCTCGCTTCACCGTCGCGTCAGTATCCTGCGGAACCGCGGCAATGTCGAAATTGAGATTCGGGTTCCTCCCCTCGATATCGCCATACTCGCTCCCAAAGCCAAAGTAGAGCCCGAGGTTACCGCTTGAAAAGAGAAGTTTGTCGTTCGAGAGTGATCGGCTCCACGAGTATTCTGCGGCGGAAGGGCTCGCGAAACGCGTATAGAACGAGAGCGCGGCATCAGCCGGAGAAAGTGCCTGCCCTTCAGCAGATTTAAGGGTAATGGAATACCGCCGGTCACTCTCAGATACAATCGAACTTCCCGACTGCAAGAAGAGAAGCGAGAGTATCGCCTTTGCGTTTGTCACGTTTGTATACTCACCAAATGAAACTGCGCTCCGCGCAATACTGAAATCTTCATTAACACGCGTCAATGCCGGTACTACCGTGGTTTGAAGTGCACTCCATGACGCCGGCGGCACTGCAAGTCCCGCGCCGCCAAACAGATCACGGTTCCAATACATCATGAGCGGATCAACCGCAAACGGGATACCGTAGATACCATCGGTAAAGAGAAACACCTCGGCGCCGTCAATGTAGCGGTCGCGGAATGTGCGCGCCGAGAGTGTGTCGTATGAAATAGCGAGCAGTTTCTCTCGATGAGTCACAATCGAGTCGCTCGGGAGCACTATAAGATCGGGTGACCTCCCTTCTGCAACCGCATTGATGAAATCCAGGTCAAATGTGCGTGCATCCTTCTGGGTATACTTCACCACCTCAAAGGCCTTGTCGTCTTGGCCGATTTCGGCAAGCACCGCCCGAACGATCGTGCTGTCGAGCGTACCCCAAATTTCAACACTGTCGCCGTACTTCCGCTCTTCTGTCGTAATGGAACCCTGGTAGAGCATGAAAAAAATGAGTGCAAACACTGCAAGCGATGCAAATACCCCGAGGAGTACAATTTGAAATGGCCGAAGTCCCATCATGTTCTTGCACAGTAGCTTTTATACATGCTCTAAGATTATCATGTTTTCCGAAAAGCGAAGCCGTAGTGGTGAACACTCGCTGGAAAATCACGCTCAAGGAAAAATCCCGCATTTTCAACAAGTCCTCGCGCCGTTTCCGGTGTGAGCACTGCTTCCGGATGCGGTCCAAGTCCGCCAAAACTCCCCAGCCAGTCAATCACAAACAACCTGCCCCCTTTCCTTAAAATCCTGTATATCTCTTTGAGTGCCTCTTCCTTATGAACCATCTGGAAAAGGCTATTGACCAGCACGACGGTATCGAGCGTACCGCCCGCAAGACCGGTCCCTTCCGCGCCTTCCACATCACACCACAGTGCGTCCACGTTCTTTAGCTTTTCTGACGCTATCTTCTTTCCAATCAAGTCAACCAGCCCCTCCTGTATTTCAAGTGCATACACGCGGCCGTCCCCCCCGACAGCCCGTCCGAGCACCGGTAAGAAATGTCCGGCACCGGAACCAACGTCCGCGATGCGATCTCCGGCGCGGATATGAAAATGCGTGACCATGCGGTCAGGCCGAATAAAGTGAGGAACGCCTCCAGCTTTGGACATGAAGACATTATACCCCGCCCTTTCTAAAGAAAGGGCGGGGTCCGTGAAAAACCATCAATATATTTAAAATTGCACAAAACTCAGTGAGATACGAGGCGGACGAGGAAAAAATTATGAGGCGTATTTTCTATACGATGAATGATATTTTCTGAAGTCCAACGAAGTAGATTGCGAATTTTATGCAATTTTTCAGAAGTAGACCATCGATGCACAGAGATCCCCCGCACGAAGCTTCATCACCCGCACACCCTGTGTCTGCCTGCCGTGACTCGGTACATCCGCGAGCGGGAGCTTAATCACCTGCCCCTTCTTGCTCATCACCACCAGCTCACCTTCATTGTCCTTCTCTTTTGCAATCACAGCACCTCCAATCACCTTGCCGGTCTTTGCGGTCACTTTTGCAGTTTTAATACCCGAACCGCCGCGCTTCTGCACCTTATAGTCCTTCGCCGGTGTCGTCTTTCCAAAACCGTTCTCAAGCACAACGAGCACCTCAAAATCTTTCTCGTCTTCCTTTTTAAATACATCCGCCGCCACAACGTAGTCGTCTTTTTTGAGTTTCATACCACCGACGCCCGCAGCGGTACGCCCCATCTGCCTGACGTCGCTCTCTTTGAAGCGAATGGATTGCCCTTCGTGTGAAATAAGGAATACTTCGTCACCCTTCCCCACAAATTGCGCCGCGATCAGCGAGTCCTCGTCCTTGAGGTTAATCGCAATAAGGCCACTCCTACGTACGTCTTTAAAGCTCGCCGCGTCTGACTTCTTGACCACACCATTTTTTGTCACCATAAGGAGCGACCAGTCTCCTTCCCATTCACCCTTACGAACCGCGAGCACCGACGTCACCCGCTCGTCAGCGGTGAGTGAAAGAAAGTTCATGATAGATTTCCCTTTCGTTGCACGGCGTCCCTCAGGAATTTCATACATCTTTGTCTGATACACCTTGCCCGCGTCAGTGAAGAAGAGGAGGTCACTGTGTGCTGACGTGGTGAGAAGCGTCGTCACCACATCCTCTTCTTTCGTGTTGAGATCCACCACACCTACGCCACCACGCTTTTGCGTGCGGTACTCAGCCGGATTGGTACGCTTCACGTACCCGCCGCGCGTTAAGACGAGTACGCTCTCTTCGTCTGCCACGAGGTCCTCCGGATTGAGTTCCTTCACACCACCTTTCACGACCTTCGTGCGCCGATCGTCGCCAAACTTATCCGCAACATCCGCGAGCTCGTCTTTGATGAGCTTTCGCATCTTTTTCTTGCTCGCCAGAATTGCCTCAAGCTCTTTGATGAGTGCTTGAATCTCCTTGAGTTCATCCTCGATTTTCTTTCGTTCAAGTCCCGCGAGCTTCTGGAGGCGCATGTCGAGAATCGCCTGCGCCTGACGATCGGAAAATTTGAACTCCTTCATGAGCTTCGCGTGCGCGGTCGGCACGTCCTTTGCAGCGCGGATGAGCTTGATAATTTTATCGATGTGGTCGAGTGCCTTCTTGAGTCCGAGGAGTATGTGCTCGCGATCCTGCGCCTTTGTGAGGTCAAATTGTGTCCTGCGGCGCACTACCTCTTCACGGTGCTTGATAAACTCCTGGAGCATCGCCTTGAGCGAGAGCGTTTGCGGCACGCCGTCGACGAGTGCCACGAGGTTGTAGTGGAAGGTTTCTTCGAGCTGTGTGTGTTTATAGAGTTTATTGAGAATGGTCTGCGGATTTGCACTGCTCTTGAGTTCCACCACGACGCGGATATCACTGGTCGATTCGTCACGGAGATCTTTAATACCCTCAATCTTCTTATCTCGAACGAGGTCGGCAATCTTCACGAGCATGTCCGCCTTATTCACGCGGTACGGAATTGAGGTAATAATGATCGAAAACGCACCCTTCTTATCCTCGGTGATTTCCGCTTCACCGCGCACGACTACACCGCCCTTTCCGTTTGCATACGCGTGTGCAATGTCCTTTTGATTAAATGCGACGCCGCCGAGCGGGAAGTCCGGTCCTTTGACAAATTTGAGCAGGTCGCTCGTTGAGGCGTCCGGCTCATCAATGAGATGTGCGATCGCACCGGCAACTTCGCGGAGGTTGTGTGGCGGGATGTTCGTCGCCATACCAACCGCAATACCGAGCGTCCCATTCAAAAGCAAGTTGGGGACCGCCGCCGGCAGCACCGATGGTTCACGCTTCGTGCCATCAAAGTTTGGCCGCCAGTCGACAGTGCCTTTCTCGAGATCGCGAAGAAGCTCTTCGGCGACTTTCGACATCTTTGCCTCGGTATAACGATAAGCGGCGGCCCCGTCACCGTCGATGGAGCCAAAGTTTCCCTGCCCCATAACGAGCGGATAGCGTGTGGTAAAGCCCTGCGCGAGTTTTACCATTGAGTCGTAGACCGCAACATCACCATGCGGATGAAAACTACCGAGCACGTCTCCGACCACAGTCGCGGACTTCTTAAAGCGCGCGCTCGCGGTGAGACCGTTGAGTCGCATCGAATAGAGAATACGCCGGTGCACAGGCTTGAGACCGTCACGTACATCGGGGAGCGCGCGCGAGGTAATAACCGACATCGCGTAGTCGAGGTACGCGGTTTCCATCTCCTCGGTGATCTCTTGGATCGCAACACCTTTCTGCCGCACATCTTCTGGAGCAGCCTGGTCTTTTCCGCCTTTTTCTTCCTTCTTTTTAGCCATATAAGTTCCCTATTCTAGCAAATTATTGCTGATTTTGCTTGTCTGTTGACGTACCGATTAAAATGACGCGCTTTGGGCTCTCAGGCGCTTCCGGTGTTTCGGCTTCCATTCGCATCTCCCCTTCCGCCTCCACTTCAGGCGCAACCTCTTCAGGTGTGTTCTCTTCAGACTCTGTACTGATACGCTTAAAGCTCTCCGCCACAGCGCCAAACTGCGCCTTCACATCCGAAAGAGTGTTTGAGAGGGTCTCACCGAAGCCCTTCTTATCTTCTTGTGCGACTGCCGCCTGCTCCACCTTTTCTTCGACGGGCACCTCCCCCGTTTCATTAAAACGTGCCGGGAGCGTCGTTATCCAAACAAGCGCCACTGCGAGTGTCACTGCGAGCGCAGAACCAAACGCAACGGTCTGCTTCGCCTCGGGTGACCTACTTCGAAGTTTCTCGATGAACGACATAGTACTCTTTATTGTACCGTACCTCTACGCTGCGAGCACCACGATTTCTCCTTCCTTTGTCTGCACATCTTTTCGCTTGATGGTGAGCTTGTCTTGTGGTTTTCCATTTTGCGAGCCTTCTTCTTTGAGAAATGCCGCGAGCGCCTTTTCATCGTAGTGCATTGGAATAACAATTCCTGCCTCAAGCTTGGTTGCGAGCTTCGATGCGGCCGGCACGTCAAGTACGTCGCCTCCGCCCACGGGAAGAAAGAGAATGTCCACATCACCGAGCTCTCCCAGAATCTTCGAGTCAATATCGCTCGTGCCGAGCGCACCGAGGAAGAGTATGTTCATACCTTCAAGCGTCACCTGGTAAATGGTGTTGTATCGCTCTTTTTTGTCGTACGTTTCCTTGATGCCGTAGCCGCGCACGGTTACATCGCCCACCTCATACTCTCCCGGTCCATCAATGACAAACGGTCGCTTGTTTCCAAACGCAACACCCTCAACGCCGTTAAAGTCGGGATGATTCATTGAGACGAGCGCGACATTGGCACCAAATTTTACCGCCGGAAGCGATGATTTTTTTGAAACTGGGTCAAACGCGAGTGTGGTGTCGCCAAACACCACCTTGAAGCACTGACCGCCATGATGTGTGATTACCATTGCGTGACAGTATACAAGAGAAGCGGCCGCGGTGCACACTCGTGCACCGCGGCCGCTTCTCTCTACCCACACCCCACCTTGACACCAAAACACTATAAAGAGTATGTTTAGTTTATCCGCACCCATTTTTAGTTTCTAAATATTTTGGGACGAGCGGATGTGTGTAAACTAAACCCACAAAGAGAGGAAAACGTCATGAGACGAATTCTCGGTCAGTGGTACGATGACCAGCATACCTGGGTCATCGGCCTCTTCTCGGCGCTTCTCACGGCAGCATTCTTGTCGACCGGCATCGTTCCCGCCTCGGCCGGCGACGGCGGCTCGAGCCACACGGCGGCCGCCACCAAGCTCGGCGGTGGCTGCTCCGGCGTCAAGGTGATCTTCATCCTCGCCAAGACCCGTGTCGCAGACGGTACTGTTAGCGCCAACCTGTTGGCAAGCCAGTCCGTGCTCATACTGGGAGCCACAACCGATAGCTCCCTCTTCGGCTACGCGGTCAGGTTGACAACCGATTCCCTCTCCTTGGGCATGCACCACAAAGCCATGCTCCAGGTGCGGCAACGGATCCATCCGCCGAGCAATACCTACAAGCGGCGCAACTGGATCGAAACGATGCTGGTCAATCCGCCGCCGCGCGAATCGCGCCATGGCGGCAACCGCGCCGGCTACGACCCTGACAGATATTCGCTCGCCATGGACATCCGGAACGAGCGGCTCGCCTAGGCACCTGCGCCTAGCAACCTGTGCGACACACGACAAGCGCATCGGACGCACATAAGCCCGAACGCAACATTCCTACGAAACTCTTACCACTCCTCCGGGGGTGGCTTTTCTTTCGCCACCCCATTTGAAATACCAAAGCACATTTTGTTTCGGTTAACCGAAACAAAAATAAAACTTCTCACTCCATACATATCCATATGAAACTCGTGCTACAAACTTTTTATTACGGTAGACGAAAGAACCACCGCATTAACGCATGCGTTAATGCGGTGGTTCTTTCGCTGACTCCTATCTCCGGTGTTGGAAATGGCTATTGACAAATTCATGCACGTTTTGCTATGCTCGCAAACAGCCGCCCAACAGAAATTGGCGGCATTCGCCGGGTTTGGCGGAGAACTCCTCAGCCAAATCCATCCTCTAGCAAAAGGACTGGAAAATGTTCGATTGCACCACCGGGCGCCTCGCACGAGGCTCCCCGTCCAGCCTGATCGCGTCGTCGCAGACGACGTATAGGTTCGGCAAGCACTTCAAGACGGATCTCGGCAGCGTCATCGCCTCGGGCGCCGGCTGACCAGATCTCGGTCCGGCGGCCGCCTAAGGCCGCCTGCCGTCACGAGGTCAGTGATCTCGTGACCGCTCGAAAATTATCGGAAGGGAGAAATATGATGCGCAGACGGCGCACAACGAATTCCCGCCGTCGCCCGCGTCCGGGCGACAGTACCTCGCCGGAGTAAACCCTCCGGCTCCCGACCACATTCTGACCACGTAATGTTATGCACGTGGTACCAGCCCAATAATCGGATCGCGCACGCGATCATAGCCTCTACATGGCATCGGGCGACCTGGCCGTACGTATCTTCCGAGAGCGTACGGCCATTTTCTTTTTATACTTTTCACACTCTGTTTGACAGAACAAACCACAGTGATAGACTTTGCGTAGTAAAGTAACGTTCAGTTGCCCACCGTGGCAGCAGCGGGTCGGTCGGGTGTTTCCCGGAGGTTTTTTAACCCCCCTCGGTTACTCCCCGTCCTTCGGGAATATACCCGACCGATTCCCGGCAACAGTTGCCCAGCGCGGCCGGCGGGTCGGTCAGATGATTCTCTGAAGGGATTCAATCCTCAGGAGCGGCCTCTTCCTCCGTCAGGTTTCATCTGGCCGATCTGGCCGCCTATCACACGCCTTGAGTTTCACTCAAGGTTTTTTAAATATATTGACGGATCATACGTCCTTACACACCTCAAACTCGGCAAACACCACCGTAAATTGCTCACACGGTTGCGCAAGAGCAAGAAAGATAAGGAATTTGTCTGGAGCCGTATATAGACATACGGTGACAGATAAATTGCCGCAATCTGCCGCAGTTATTGCGTAAGCTGTGGGTAATTATTGACTCTCTATATATATCTGCTATAGTCGTCCCACCTTTAAAGAGGTTTATTAGTTCCTAGCGGCGTATAGTTTAACCCCGTCCATACGGACACGGCCATGAGCATCGGCTGGACGGACACATACGACCGGGAAATATCAAAAATGTCAGAAGAAAAAACATCGGTCCTCGACCGGATTGTTTCTGCGGTTACTCCCTCAAAAAAAGAGGCCGAGGGAGACGTAGAGACCAAAGTGGCGCCAAAAGCAAAAAGCGAAGCGCCTGTTGATACAAAAAAGATGACGCTCATGCAGAAGTACGTGCATGAGAGTCCAACACCTCCTGCAGAGGGAGAAATTATAGAAGGAACCGTCTCGGCGATTGGCCGCGCACGGGTCTATATTGATTTGCCGCCATTTGGCTCAGGTATCATCTACGGCCGCGAGTTCATGAATGCGCGCGATATTTTGCGCAAAGTATCCGTTGGCGACAGCATCGCAGCGAAAATCGTGGACGCCGGCAACGAAGACGGCTACATCGAACTTTCACTCAAGGAAGCGCGTCAGGCGCTCATCTGGAGTGAAGCCGAGGAAGCGCAGAAGAAGCAGACCGTGATGAGTCTCGAAGTGAAAGAGGCAAACAAGGGTGGTCTCATTATCGAGTGGCAGGGCGTACAGGGATTCCTCCCTGCATCACAGCTCGCGGCAGAGCACTACCCACGTGTTGAAGACGGCGATAAGGATAAAATCCTTTACGAACTTCAAAATCTTGTTGGTCAGTTCCTATCTGTCGTGATCATTACAGCCGACCAGAAGGAAGGAAAGCTCATCTTCTCTGAGAAGGGACCACAAGAAAAGGAGGAAAAGGAAGAAAAGGTACGCAACTACGAAGTGGGCGACGTACTCGATGGCGAGGTAACCGGCGCAGTTGACTTTGGAATCTTCGTGAAGGTGGAAGAAGGCCTTGAAGGACTCGTACACATTTCTGAGCTTGACTGGGGTCTCGTGGAAGACACGCGTTCACTCTACAAAGTCGGCGACAAGGTGAAGGTGAAAGTCATCGAGGTGAAAGATGACAAGATTTCACTCTCAATCAAGCAGCTCAAAGAAAATCCATGGACCACTGCTTCAAAGAAGTATAAGAAGGACCAGGAAGTGCAGGGTGTGGTGATTAAGTACAACAAGCACGGCGCACTCGTCTCTATCGAGGAAGGTGTTGCTGGACTCGTACATATCTCTGAGTTTGAGAGCGAGGATGACCTCAAGAATACCCTCTCACTCGGCCAAAGCTACACATTTACCATTACCCTCTTTGAACCAAAAGAGCAGCGTATGACGCTCTCGTTTAAAAAGCCTGAGTAATATCTACCTGGAGTATTAAAACACCGCGGCGCCTCACGGCGCCGCGGTGTTTTAAAAAATTAGTTATACCTGTTCATCGCCTTCTCCTTCCCCTCACAAATAATAATCCTGATTGCCTTTGTAACCTCCGGCAGAATGTCCTGGAGCTTCCCCTCCTCGCGTTTTGAAAAATCCTTGAGCACAAAATCCGACACCTTCTCACCCGTCGGGCGTTTCATATTGCCAAAAAACGAAACCGGGGCAATCCCAATACGCACACGCACGAAATCGCCGGTCCCGAGCGCGTCAATCACCGACTGCACGCCGTTATGCCCTCCACTTCCCCGTCCAAAAGAAATCTTAAACGTACCAATCGGCAAGTCGAGATCGTCATACACCACCACAAGCGAGTTCGCGTCGCTGTCTGCGGTCGCTTTTTTAACCGCAGCACCACTGTTATTCATAAACGTGGTCGGGAGGAGCACACGCACGTCCTTCTCGCAGAGTGTTCCCTCAGAAATTTCACCCGAATACTGTGCCGAGGAAACAAACGACGGCAAACCTTCTGCTTCGCAAAAATGACGCACCGCAATAGCTCCCGCATTGTGCCGCGAGTGTTCATATTGCTCTCCCGGATTTTGAAGTCCAACGACAACCATTGCGATACAGTCTACCAAAGAAACGCCGCATTTGCCTCGACGTCTTTGGAAGCGTATAATAGGACGAACTTTGCACTATGGAGCACTCATCGTCAGAACCACACGTCACTCCAGAGCCATCAACAGAGCTAGAGCCGCGCGAAGGCGGAGGATTCTGGGGTGAGACGCTGCGCTTCTCGCTTATCGCACTCCTCATCGTACTCCCTATTCGATTTTTTGTTGCGCAGCCGTTCATCGTATCGGGCGCCTCGATGGAGCACACCTTCAGTACGGGCCAATATCTCATTGTGGACCAAGTATCATACCGTTTTGAAGCGCCTGCACGCGGTGATGTCATCGTGTTTAAGTACCCGCGCGACCCATCCAAGTACTTTATTAAACGAGTCATCGGTCTTCCCGGCGACACCGTCACGATTTCCGGCGGCACCGTGACTATTTCAAATGACGAACATCCCGAAGGTACCGTTCTCGATGAGCCGTACCTCCCCGAAGCACAGACGAACGGCTCAAAAATTCAGACAACACTCGCGGACGGTGAGTACTTCGTGATGGGCGACAACCGAAACGCGAGTTCCGACTCACGCTCGTGGGGAACGCTCCCGGAAGAAAATATTATCGGCAGAGCAATCCTCCGACTCTTCCCTATTTCCAACTTTGACCTTTTCCCGGGTGAATTCAACATCGGACAACTTCTTGATAAATAAGCCAACGCGCATACATATATGAGTCTCACACCATCCGCTCTTCATTTCTTAAAATCTGGAACACGAACTGCGGGCCACTTTGGCTTTCAAGATCTTGAACGTCTCAAAAAGTCGGCCGCAGAACACGAACGCCCGGAGGACAAACCGGTACCCGTCCACAAGGCATCGGCAAACGACCGCCGCATTGACGCCCTACATGGAATGCTCACCTCCGGTGTCTGTGCATACATCGACAACGAACTCTACCGCAGCGGCGAACCCGCACTGTTTTATACAGTGGGGACCGTCCCACGCACCGGCGACACCGCTCTCTCACTCCAAGTGGTCGGCGTCGAAAAGAGCATCGCAGAAACCCTCCTCATCCAGACCACGCGTGCAATTCTCGAAGACCTTGGATACGAAGAACAACTTGTTCGTATCAATTCGCTCGGCGACGCCGAATCGACCGCCCGCTACATTCGCGAGCTCACCAATTACCTCAGAAAGCGTATTGAAGACCTCCCCGCACCGGCGCGAGAACTCATGAAGGAGCACGTCTTCTCTGCACTGAATTATCTTGTCGAAAAAGAGCACGAGCTCGGCATGCGAAGCCCAAGTCCGCTCGAATACCTCAGTGATCCGAGCCGAAAACACTTCCGCGGTATTGTTGAATTTCTTGAAATGAGCGAAGCGCGCTACGAAATAGACCCACGACTTCTCGGACATGACAGATGCTATAGCGAGGCGCTCTTCTCCGTTGAACCGCAAGACGAGCGAGCTGAAGGTGAAGAAGCACCGATTTTCGTACGCGGCGGACGATACAACGCATTTGTTTCAACCATTAGCAAAACTGAAGTTTCCGCAGCGGGAGCAGTCATGGTGCTCCGTGGCAAAAAATCTCCCAAGAACACCCCTCAAGTACGCACCAAAAAACCATCGGTGTTCGTCGTACAGCTTGGATTTGGCCCTAAGATACGAAGCCTCCTCTTGGTGAGTGAGCTTCGGCGGGCGGGTGTTGCGGTACTCCAAGATGTCGTGAGCGATTCGCTCCAGTCACAACTCCAAAAAGCCGAAGGATACGGCGCAAAATACGCGGTTATCATTGGCCAAAAAGAGTACGTCGAGGGCAATGTTATTTTGCGCAATCTCGGCGCACGAAGCCAGGAACACCTCCCAATAAGCACACTCGCAAGCTATCTCAAACGAGCTACAAAATAGCGGTCACTTCGCGTTGCAGCGAGGCGAAACGTGTGGTATGCTCCTGGGGCATTTATGGCAACAAATATCAAGGTAGAAAAGAATAATAACGAGAGCACCGCAAACCTCATTCGTCGCTTCACAAAGCGCGTGCAGGGATCGGGTATTATTCCCCGAATGCGTGGCAATCGATACTTCAAGCGTGAGAAATCAGGCAATGTAAACAAATCCGCCAAACTCCAAAAGCTTGAACGAAAAGAAAAGTACGAGAAGCTTCTCAAACTCGGAAAAATTCAAGAAGCACCACAGCGACGCGGACGACGGTAATGCCTCAACCCGCTCAAAACACAAACGGCGCAGCAGAGCTGCGCCGTTTGTGCTGTACACTGTAGTACACTAGATACTATGCTCACCATTTCCCATACCGCGCGTTCATACCCCAAGCTTCCCTACGAAAAGATGGTGAGCGATATTCTCGGGCCTTCGTACCAGCTTTCGCTCGTTTTCGTTGGTGAAGCGAGAGCCCTCTCGCTCAACAAAACCTATCGCAAAAAAACGTACGTCCCAAATGTACTCTCCTTCCCGCTTGAAAAAGAGCGTGGCGAAATTTTTATCACACCGGTACGCGCAAAAAAAGAAGCAAAGGACTTTAATCTCTCTCCGCAAGGATACATCGGATATCTATTTATCCACGGGCTGCTCCATTTGAAAGGTCACCACCATGGGGCTACAATGGAGCGAGCTGAGAAGCGATATATTGCAAAATATAAGCTCCGCTAAAGGTGCACATGTTTCGTTGTATTGAACAAGATACAAAGCGGAGTTAAAGAGCGTACGCACATCAAAGAATGGCAACTAAAATTATAACGGGAATAGATGTCGGAACCTACCAGATAAAGGTAGTGGTCGCGCGCAGTCCCAAGAGTAAAAAGCCGGGTGCACTCCCCCAAATAATCGGCACCGGTTACGCCGAATCGCGAGGCCTTCGAAATGGCTACATCATAAACGAAAGCGACGTGGTGCGGAGCCTTCAAAATGCCGTAACGGAGGCGGAAAAATCCTCCGGCATCACCATCAAAGACGCGTACGTTTCCATGGGCGGTATCGGACTCGACGAAATCCACGCACAGGGCGAAGTCATCACCTCCCGCGCTGACTCAGAGATCACCCAAACAGACGTCGACAAAGCGATTCAGGACAGCGAAGAGCGTATTCTCGACCAAATTCCCAACCGGCGCATTCTCCACGCCGTACCGCTCTCATACACTGTCGACAAACAACCCGTTCACGGGCGTCCACACGGTCTCAAAGGCACGAGGCTCGAAGTGGAAACTCTTTTCATCACCTCCTTCGAACAGCACCTCAACGACCTCGTTGCGGCAATTGAGAGCACCGGTATCGCGGTAAACGACGTTATGGCCTCTCCACTCGCCGGCAGCCTCGTTATGCTCACCAAGGCGCAAAAGCGTGCGGGATGTGTCCTTGCAAACATCGGCTCGGAAACCGTTTCGGTCGTCGTCTTTGAAAACAATGTGCCGGTCTCACTGAAAGTATTTCCGATAGGGTCAAATGACATCACCAACGACATTGCGCTCGGCCTCCGCGTTCCGCTCGATGAAGCTGAAAAGATTAAGCGAGGAGGCATGACGAGTGCGTCATATTCAAAGAAAAAACTGGAAGAGATCATCGCGGCGCGCCTCACCGATATTTTTGAACTCATTGACGCCCACCTCAAGAAAATAAAGCGCGACGGCCTCCTCCCCGCCGGCATCATTATTACCGGTGGAGGTTCAGGTATTGCAACCGTTGAAGATCTCGCGAAGGCGGCGCTCAGACTTCCCTCACGAATCGCAACACTCGATCCAAAGCACAGCAAGGTAAAAGACTCCTCGTGGGCGGTCGCCTACGGACTCTGTATCTGGGGTCTCTCGGGGAGCGAAGAAGAGAGCGGCATTGCGACCGCCAAGAGTGCCGGGAATACCTTACTCAACTGGTTTAAACAATTCTTGCCATAAATTTTCTATATTGAAAAACGCCCGCGGCTTCGCCGCGGGCGTTTTACGCTCTACAGCTACTCATTATTTTCTAGATTTGTAATCACACGGAACGCAGATATGTCAACGGGATGACAGAAATTTTATAGCCATGTATGATGGGACACATAACAGCGGGAATGTGGGGATTCCGAGGTGGTATTTGGAGTTGTAACTCGAAGCATATATGGAACAAATTAAAACAGACGTAGAATCATTTGCGCGAATCCGAGTAGTCGGTGTGGGAGGATCTGGTAAGAATGCGATCGATCACATGATTGCGTCAAAAGTAAAGGGTGTTGAATTCATCGCGATCAACACCGACGCACAGGATCTCCACCACTCTCAAGCGAAGAAGAAAATCCACATCGGAAAAAACCTCACCCGAGGTCTCGGTGCCGGCGGTAACCCCGACATGGGACGCCGTGCTGCGGAAGAGACGCGCGAAGAAATCGCAAACGCGCTCAAAGGTTCCGACATGGTATTCATCACCTGCGGTATGGGAGGCGGTACCGGTACCGGAGCCGCGCCGGTTGTCGCAAAGATTGCACGTGAAATCGGAACACTCACCGTCGGCGTCGTCACAAAGCCGTTCCTCTTTGAAGGACAAGAGCGTATGCGGCTCGCCCTCCAAGGAATCGGGGAACTCAAGAAGGAGGTTGATGCGCTCATCACTATTCCTAACGACCGACTCCTTGCCATCGTTGATAAGGAGACGACAGTGAAGAATGCCTTCGAGATGTGTGACAACGTGCTCCGCCAGGCGGTTGAGGGTATCTCAGACCTCATCACCATGCCGGGTATCATCAACGTCGACTTTGCCGATATCCGAAGCGTCATGGAAAACGCCGGTTCAGCACTCATGGGTGTGGGTACGTCTGTCGGCGACAAGCGCGCCGAGGAAGCCGCTCAAGCCGCAATCAATTCTCCACTCCTAGAAGTTTCTATCACCGGAGCCAAGGGCGTACTCTTCTCAGTCGCCGGAGGTGACGATCTCGGAATGCTCGAGATTCAAGACGCCGCACGTGTCATCACTGAGTCCATCGACCCGCACGCAAAGGTGATCTTCGGTGCCGTTCGCGATGATAAGCTGAAGAAGAACGAAGTGAAGATTACCGTCATTGCAACCGGCTTCCCTGAATCAAACTCTCCCGGTGAGCAATCACTCCGCTCATACGAAGATCGAAATATCGAGGTTGAAGAAGATGAGGCACCGGCACGTGGCCGAATCTTTAACTCGCTCGGGTCAAAAAAGTCGACTGAGGAAGACGTGGAAGAGCGACCAAAAAAGGAAGCAGTCACCGCAAAATCAGTCAAAGAGCCAAAACCAATCGACCCCATCGACGAGGAAGAAGACGATGAGGATTGGGGGGCGGTTCCGGCATTTCTGCGACGTTCGAAGCTTAAATAAGCTTCGACGCGCCGAAATGACGGACCGCCGGGCGCAGCGATGTGAGGAGCGGCTTTGACCTGCAGCGACGAACCAGCGAGCCGGGGTCGCGAGCACTTACTAAAATTGGAGCGTAGCGAACAATTATAGTTAGTGACTTGTGACCGGTTCCGGCATTTTTAAGAAGGTCTAAATTGAAATAGACACTACACTTTTTTACCGAAGTAATTCACTGGGATTATGCACGGCGCCCCAATGGGGCAAAAAACGTGAAGCAAAACGAGACCTGCGTCTCGTTTTGTAGTTTTTTGAAGCGTAAACGATGTTTTTTCTTCAAAAAACTAGAAGAAAAAACGAGTGCGCTGGGGCAGCAGGTACTTAGTTTTTTAATGCAGCTCAGCTGTTTTTAAAAAACTTAGTAACCTGCGCCGGTTCCTGCGTTCCTCCATTTGCATTTACCCGCAAAAACCCGCATACTCCCATTCAATCTGGGCACGGTACCCAGTAAGTTCAACAACAGGAGGCTACCATGCCCGTACCGAGAATTGTGAAGCTCGTCCACCGTTGCAAAGACTGCCCCAACTACAGATACAACTCTGGGGGTAGCTACATCTGCGATTTGACTGGGGAAATTTTGTCTCCAGGAATGGAGTTCATACCAGCATTCTGTCCGCTCCCGCTATACCCGAGCGGAGTGATCGCCGACCTCGAGCACACCAATAAGATGCTTCGTCATGGAGACGAGCAACAGTTTGAGGATGTCTTCTTTACTTACGCAGCCAAGCATCTGGGGCTCAATATCCGGTCCAAACAGCTGGCAATCATAATCCCTTATGGGAACAGCGGAAAAGAAGTTACACTCTCGATCATCGGTATCCGCGAAATCAACATCCGGCACGGGCTAGAGATCATCTTCTCCGACCAACCTGGGCCCGATTACACGCTGCAATTCTATACAGACGGCAGTGCTGTGCTCAGAGAGCCCATCCGGATAGACAACGATGGCGAATGGATCTACCAAGAGCACGAAATCAAGAAAGCCCGAAAAAACCCGCCCGTCCCTTCCTAGGGACGGGCGGCCTTTTTCATCTATATATTAAAATATATATTTAAATATATATTTTAATATATAGATGATTTTTTGGGGTCACGATAAATCATTCGTGATACAATACTCTACGTTTAAAAATAACGAGGAGAAACGTAATGGAAGCATTTGACCTGGTAATCATAGGCGGCGGCCCCGCAGGAACTGCTGCGGGCGTCTACGCGTCGCGCAAACAGCTAAAGTCACTCGTGGTGGCTAAAGAATGGGGCGGGCAGAGCATCGTCTCCCCCGACATCCATAACTGGATTGGCACCAAGAGTATTTCCGGCGAGCAACTCGCCAAAGACCTCAAGGAGCACCTCGAAGCGTATGCGGGCGACGTCGTGACTCTCAAGGAAGGTTCTTTGGTTACCAAGGTGGAAAAGAACGATGAGGGCTTTGTTACCACCCTCGAGGACGGCTCAACCTACCAATCGGCGGCGGTACTCGTTGCATCGGGCTCCAAACGCCGTAAGCTCGAAGTACCCGGTGCGGACACCTTCGATCAAAAAGGCCTCACCTACTGCGCGACGTGCGACGGACCGCTCTTCTCCGGCCAGGACGTCGTCGTTATCGGCGGCGGAAATGCCGGCTTTGAAACCGCAGCGCAGCTCCTCGCGTATGCAAAGAGCGTTACACTCCTCCACCGCGGCCCCGAGTACAAGGCAGACCCGGTTACCGTCGAAAAAGTGCTCTCGCATGAAAATATGACCGGTATCTTGAACGCAAGTACCACAGAGATCGTGGGAGATAAATTTGTGACCGGCGTCAAATACAAAGACGAAGGTGGCGAAGAAAAGATGCTCGACGTCACCGGAGTGTTTGTGGAGATTGGCTTGGTACCAAACACTGAGTTTGTCGCCGATCTCCTCGATCTCGACGAATACAAACGCGTGAAGATAGATCCATGGACACAGCAGGCGAGCGTCCCCGGCGCATGGGCGGCCGGCGACTGCACCAATATTAAATACCACCAGAACAATATTTCTGCAGGTGACGCCGTCTGTGCACTTGAAGACATCTATGTGCACCTTCGGGCAAGATCATGACTCTCTCACTTACTACCTAAAAGAAACACGCGCTGCCTTTCGGCAGCGCGTGTTTCTTTTGCAATGTAGAGCTTCTATCTTACGGGATAACAGGCGATTCGCCTGCTATACATATGGAGAACGTCACCACCCCATAAGACATTCTCAGTGTTGCACCACCCCACTCCCCTGTCAATTTACAAAGCAAGAGGACTCAAAAGCGCCAAAATACGCCATTCTGGGGATAAACCTGGGGATAAGGGCGTTGAAAAAGCTGTGTGCAAGCGCGCGCCACAGCTCCCTACGCTGCAAAGAATGTGCCCACAAAGAAGGCGACGAGCGCGGCCGCGCTTCCCACAATAACCACCTCACCGACTGATTTAAGGAAGTCACTCCCCACCACCTTCCATTTCACAATACCGAGGAGAACCAGCGCCGCAAATGTGCCGATACACGAGTAGATGAAAGTTGAAAAGGCATCACTTGAGGCAAGAAATACAAACGGCACGAGCGGTACGAAGCCAAACACCACAAATGAGATGAAGGTCGCGAAACCGGTAAAGAAAGGATTATCGCCCCGCGGGTCAGACATTTCAAGTTCGTGCGTCATCATAAAGTCAGTCCAGTACTCTTCATTTTTCTGGTATATAGATGCGAGCGTGTTCGCTTCTTCTTCGGAGAATCCCTTTTCCATCATGATGGTAACGGTCTCCTCAAATTCAGCGCCCGAATTGGTGCGAATTTCATGCACCTCTTTCTCGCGAGCAGCGTGATAGACATCCTGATCAGAGCGCACCGAAAGAAAGTTGCCGAGCCCCATTGAAACACCGTCCGCAAAGAGGTTTGCGAGACCAAAGAGGAGTACGATGAAAAACGAGAGCTGTGTGGTCGTTTCGCTTGAGAGCGCTGCACCGGAGAATCCGGCAACCACCGCAAACGTGGTGACGATACCGTCAACTCCGCCATACACCACCTCTTTGATATATGCAGCGACCGCCGACTGCTTATGCTCCTCACGCAGGTGCTCCGCCAGCTTCTCTCCACGCGCGTTCATATTGTTATTTTCCATGGCCACCATAGTACCACATCGAGCTGTGGACATCCCTGTGGAATACCCTGTATATAACGGTGGTGGCAAAAACCTGCACAACTCCCCTTTTCAAAATAAGAAAGTAAGTATTCCTGCGATATTTGCCCTTCAAAGAAGCAAAAAGTTGACGGCAAAACGCACCCTCTCCATAATGAATAGGCATCCGCTTATTGTGGCGGGTGGGAACGGGAGGAGAAACGGAGGTACGAATGCGGTTCCCGCACTCGTATGTTTCCCCTCTCACACGCAAACACCCTCGGCTTCGGCCGAGGGTGTTTGTGGTTTGAGTTTGTTATCCTTTGTGGTGTCTTTATACAACGCAGCTCGAACCGTGATCGGTTAAAACCTGAAGGTTATTTTGGCTAGAATTTAGGAGTTAGTTTGACCCTTTTCGAGCACTTAAATTTTCCAAATTTTGTCATATGAAATTGAAGCTAAATCATTTGTTCTTTTTTCAATATCCTTCAAATTCCAATTTTTCTTGTTTCCGTTTTCTTTAATAAAATCTTTAACTATATTCAATTTATTCTGTCTTTTTTGTAAAATCTCCATTTTTTTAGAAAAAGGAAAATCATGCAATCTAGAATTTGTGTGTAGTGAAATAACTATTAAATTCCCCATACTATGAACATAGTCCCTGTTTTCATCTGTAATTGAAGATTGTGGCATTAAATGCTCGATATTATAATTACCCCTAGTTATACGCTGATCAATATTATAGACATCGATTATTTCTGAACCTTTTTGTTTGTAGTTAGTAATTCTATCGAAAATATAATAAATTGATTTAAGTGAACTTGATTCATAAGCTATTTGATTGAATGAAAGCATGAATTGTTCTCTATCTTCAATATGATTTTTTATGTACTTTTCTATTAAGTCACAATCTTCAATAAAACTACCTTTTTGGTAGACGTCTTTTGATAAACCAGCAAAATCCTTCTCAATCATATTTCCAGGATTACCTATGACTTCGTGATTGATGAATAAGAATTTTTCTAGCTTTTCTAAAGTATTAATATATTTTTTAACATCAGAGTCATTTCTTTTTGTGTTTTCTAATAATGAATGAGTCAGTGACATTATTAGAGGGTAAGCTTGTGTAACACCAAAAAGACTGAAGCTTGCCAGGGTTCTTAATAGAGGTTCAAGCCTGTTTTTATTTCTAAATTCTTCAACCTTTAAATCGTCAATAAAAACTTCTTTTAGAGATTCTATGGTTGGATTATATATTACAGAGTAAATTTTTGAGAATTTCTCAAGATCAAATAATACAGTTTTTGCCCCAATTTCATGAGACAAACTTTTCAACTCACCAAATAACTTTTTATAAGATACGTGACCACCTCTAGAAATATAATAATACCTAAGCATTCTTAATAGACCTGGTGCTTCTGATATTCTTTCCCAAATTTCCTCAACACTGAAATCTTCCTCATATAATTCAGAGAATAAGTGATTTTTTAATAGATCAGCAGCATTTAATTCAACACCTCTGGAGTTCATTCTTTCAAATATTTCAAAAGCATTTGTTATATCTCTGATTACAATTTCACCAAAATAACAACTGTAAGTTTTCGAAAGAAAATTACTCAATTCTTTTTCTCTTAGATTTTTTACAAATGACCAAAACTCATCATATATTGGCTTTATTTTTTTAACTATACTTTTTTTATTCTTAAACTCTTTTAAGTTAAAATCACCGTCCCAATCATAAACAGCTACAGTCTTATCGAAAACATCTTTTATAATTGGAGAAACCTCTATTTTAGGATCTTTATCTTGGCCAGTTGATTCATCTATGTATGAAATTTTCTCATGGATTCTTTGTGCTAATTTAAAATTATTTAAATTTTTAGCTTGTCTTCTTAATGCCGATAACAATATGAATATAGAAGTTAATCGTTGTTGACCATCGACAACTCTTATTTCTTGTTTTCCAGTGGAATGGAAAACAACAGTTCCTAAAAAACTACCTGAATCACTATCATTTATGTCAGTGATTAGATTATTTGCTTCATCTTTACCCCAAATAAAGGTTCTTTGGTACTCAGGAACAATTATTCTTAGATCTTTTTTTAACAAATCTTGTAATTCTGTTTTGAAAAAGTTATCCATATTTAAATTATATACTTTTTTATTAATGTATAAAGTAATTTACTTTATACCCTTCTCGAGTGCTCGAACGAGCTCTCTCTAATTGGTGATCCCACGGGGCTGGAATATGCCGGGGGCATATTCCAGAAGGTTGTCGATATTTTGACGGAGGAGAAATATCATACAGCCTGAACGGTTTCTGTAAGAAAACGAACCCCTTGCTAAGGAACGGGGATCGGCGCAGGTTTGTAATTCACTACGTTCACAACAACCTCCTGCCCTGGCTCCCTCGTTTCGGCATAATAAATAGCCGAAACATCAGTCCGCCTTTCGATTCCCCGACGTAGGCAACGCAGGTTGCCTACTTGGGGTCACAGCGAGTTCCATATACGAAAAAACGGCTTAAATAAGCCGTTTTTTCGATGGAACTTACGCTGTGACCCCACGGGGAATGATCCTGACGGTTTCTAAACTCACTCCATTTGTTAAGAACCGCGGGACACGCCTCGCTCGTAAACATCGCTGTGGCGGTTCGATTCCCACGAAACGTGCGCAGGCACGTTTCTCTCGGGTCATGGACAGAAAAGGCGCTCTTGACGAGCGCTCTTTTCTGTTGCCATGACCCCACGGGGAATCGAACCCCGATTTGCAGAATGAAAACCTGCTGTCCTAACCATTAGACGATGGGGCCGGACGCTACTTACCTTCCTCAGGTATGTGGTAAATAGTCACGCTATACTACAAAAAAACGGGCAAAAATGCTAGCGTATCTGGTACGGAAGGATGCCAGAGTGGATGAGGAAGCGTAGTACGCTTCCGAATCCGAGTGAAGCGAGGTGGACGAACATGAGACCTCTCTGGCATCCTGACGAATTTATGAGGAAGGATGCCAGAGAGGTCGAATGGGACGGTCTCGAAAACCGTTGTGCGGGAAACCGTACCGAGGGTTCGAATCCCTCTCCTTCCGCAGTGAACGAAGTGAATTGGCCGCCGTCAGTAATACGTGCGAGGCGTATAGTATACTTGGTGATAATGATTTTTGAGTGGGCGGTGAAAAAAAGACTGTTTAGGAACACAAGCCATGCCATGTGGTTTCTTATGAGTGTATGGGTGCTTATCCTAACCACCGCATACTATTTTTATCCTGATTTACGCGTAATTATGTTACTCCCTGTTTCGATACACGGAGTTGCTTTGGTTCAGGCAGTATATTCTATCTGTATCAAGAAAATATCCACTGAAACTCTCAGCGTCGACTGCCTTTGGTTTAATGCTTTTATGGTTGTAGTTTATGTCTCTTTATTTTTTGTGGTGGTTACTTACGGTTTGTAACCTTTACTCCGAGCATTCCCCACACTCATAAATCTCTCTCCCTGCTACGATTCCATACCCGAAACTACTCTGCACCACCCTTGAGATACGCGAGCATTGTCTCTGCGTCAGATACTTCAAACGGGTCGTTGGGGCAGTTGTCCTCCATTCCCGGTTCGATAAACATCTTTTTGATTTCTCCATCCTCAACGTACATTGAGTATCGCCAACTGCGATCACCAAAGCCAAGATCCTCCTTTTTTACCAGCATTCCCATGCCGCGTGTGAAGTCGGTATTACCATCGGGCAACATGTGCACCTTTTTGACGCCGAGCTCTTTTGCCCAGCTATTCATAGTGAACGCGTCGTTTACTGCGAGACAGACGACATCGTCGATACCGAGCGCTTTAAACTCTTCATAGTGCTGTTCGTATCCGGGGAGATGTGTACTGGAACACGTTGGCGTGAAAGCACCGGGAAGGCTAAAGAGTACCACTTTCTTTCCTTTAAAAATTTCTTCAGAAGTCACATCCTGCCAACCAAACGTTCCGTCTTCACAGACATTCGTAGCGGCACCTCCCGCTTCTGCAGGGAGCTGCACTCGAGTTTTAAACGTCACCTCAGGGACATGTGTGGGTATGTTTTGTGTATCCATATAGAAAAAAGTATATCACTTCAGACAATATTTTACATAACCACCGGCCCTTGCCTGAGGACCGGGTGCTCATCCGTCGTGCAATCTATGATTGTCGACGCCTCCGCCTCTTTCGCCACACCGGGAAGCACGGCGGCGACCGTACTGGCAAACGCTGCGCGAGCCTCTTCGTACGTGGTGATAGATGGCTGTCCGGACATATTTGCGCTCGTCGTTGCGAGCGCACCGCCAACCAGCTCAAGGAGCTCCAATACGTCCAGATGGTCCGGCATACGCAGTCCTATTTCTTCACGCTTTGCGATCTCCGGGAATTTTTCCTGTTTGCGCATGACCACCACTGTAAGCGGGCCAGGCCAGTATTTTTCACATAACGCTTCGCAGCTCTCAGAAATATGCCCGAGCGTATGCGCAGTCCTGATTGAGTTGACGAGCACGGGAATATTCTTCTCAAGCGGGCGTTTTTTCACCGCATACAACCGCTTGAGCGCATTTTCATTGAATGGGTCACACCCGATACCAAACACCGTATCGGTTGGAAAGACAATCAGCTCACCGCTCCTGACCGCGTCGGCCGCTTGTTTTATGAGTATATCCATGCGCAATTTTATAACATACATTACGAGGTTTGAGCAGAGGGCTCCAAAAGCGGCCGCGCGCAGAGCTTCTATACCCAGCGCTCACGTTTCCCAAAAACTTGAGCGCTGGGTATACTTCCTTCATGAAGACCACACTCGAAGGTAGATTATTCGTGATTGGTATGTGGTGGCGTATTGGATATGGATCGCTGCGTATCCTACTTGGTCTCGCCGTACTCAAAATCGCCGGCACACCACTGGTTGATGTCGTAGAAAAGATAATGAGTTACGAACTCATCGAAGACCCACATGACATACTCTTTACGTTCGTTAACCAAACACTCGTCGCGCACCCCATCTACCTCTCCCACTTTTTGGCAACATACCTACTCTTCTGGGGCACCACCGAAGTGGTACTCTCATATAACCTTATTAAAGATCGCCTCTGGGCCTTCCCGGTGAGTCTAATTCTTATCAGCGCATTCATTGGCTACGAGATACTGCGATTCACGCATACCCATTCCCTCATTTTGCTCTGGATAATATTCCTCGACGCCATCATTCTCTGGCTCATCTGGAAAGAGTACGAACGACTGTTGAAAAAGCAGCGCGCGGCTGTTATTGCTGAAAACTAATTACTCCTGCAAAAAACCTCCGGCTTGGTGTTCCCAGAGGTTGGCGTAGACGCCACCGCTCTTGGTGAGCTCCTCGTGAGTGCCGTCTTCAACAATCTTCCCTGCCTCCATTACGATGATTCTGTCCATCTCGCGAAGTGTTGAGAGGCGGTGCGCGATTGCAACCACCGTCTTCCCTTCCATGAGCTCGTGGAGCGCCTTTTGAATCGCCACTTCACTCTCGCTGTCGAGCGCGCTCGTCGCCTCGTCGAGGACGAGTATCGGCGCGTCTTTGAGCATCGCACGAGCAATCGCAATGCGCTGACGCTGTCCGCCCGAGAGCTTCACGCCGCGTTCACCCACGAGTGTTTCGTATCCATCGGGAAGCGAGCTGACAAACTCGTGTGCTTCCGCTTTTTTAGCAACGTCTTCTATCTCCTCGTCCGTTGCGTCGAGTTTTCCGTACGCAATGTTTTCTCTGATACTTCGATGGAAGAGCAGTGGCTCCTGCGGCACCACAGCGATATTCTCGCGGAGCGAGTCCTGCGTCACCTCTGCGATATTTTGTCCGTCGATTGAAATAGAGCCTCCATCAACCTCATGCTGACGAAGGAGGAGCGAGACAAACGTCGTCTTCCCCGCGCCTGACGCGCCCACGAGCCCCACCCGCGACCCCGGCGCTATCGTGAGATTGAAGTCTTTAAAGACTTGGTTGTCGCCAAAATCGAATTGTACGTCAGACCATTCCACTTTCCCTTCTTGTACATTGAGAGGTTGCGCCCCTTCTATATCGACAATTTCGTGAGGCATAATCACCGCCTCGAGCCCTTCCTCTATCTCACCATAGACACGCATGAAAGCGTTCATGGCGTTGCCAATGAAATTGATAACGTGCACGATGCGCTGAAGAACCGCAAGCACCAACACAACCTCACCGGCGGTCGCCGCACCATTTTTGAACAATATAAAGATGTATAGCAGGATCCCGCCAACCAGCGCCACCACAGCTAGATTGTTGAATGTCATCGCGAACTCGCTCATGCGCCATTGGCGAACATCTTTGACGCGACGTTCCTCGATTGCACCTCCAATACGGAGGAGTTCATGTCGACTGCGCGCGTACTGACGTGCTGCAGTCACATTTGTGAGATAGTCAACTCCTTCACCACGAAGTTTTGATGATGCGGCAGCGTAGGCGACTACGTGTGGCCTACGGTGTCGGACCCATACCCAGTTAACCCAGCACACGAATATAAACACGCCAATAAACCCAATGGCAATGTGTGAATCCACTGAAAATAACAGGACCACGCCAACAGCCAGCGCTATGAATTCCGGGTACCACCCCCAAAGCGAACGCTCGAGGAGTCGTTCAGAACCGTCACTCGCATTTGAGACCTTGTTCGAAAGCGCACCCGCAAACCGATTAGTGAAGTACGTGTGACTGTGACCTGAAATATATGTATACAGCTTTTGGTATCCTGTTGCATTTGCTCTTGTGAGCCACCCCATCCCGACAAAACCGCTCACGCGCCACCCGATAAAACCGACGAGAAAAAGACCGACATACACTACTCCCCAGTATGAAAATATCGCAACCTGATCTTCAAATGCGGTCGGCGTTGTAAACGCATCTACAATTTGCTTGAGAACAAACGGCGTAAAACTCATGAGGAGCTGGCCAACTGTCGCGCCCAGAATAGCGAAAAATGCCCACTTTTTGTGGGTCTTGGTGATATACCAAATAAAGCGAAGTGGCGTTTTCGGTATATTCAGTGTTGATTCTTGCGATTCGTTCATAGAAATTTCAGTATACCCAGCACTCACGTTTTTCAAAAATGTGAGTACCGGGTATAACAAAAGGCCGATGCTGACACCGGCCTTTTGTTGCCATAACGCGTATCCCTACGCAGCTGGAGTCTCTCCTTCTGCAGGAGCCTCTGGGGCAGCAGGCTCTGCTGCTGGCATTGCTGGCTCTGCCGCCGGCGCCTCTGGCGCTGGCGCTGCCGGCTGATCTGGTGTCATTCCTGGGTTTGGATTGTTGTCATCCATCATAGTAGTCGTTTTATATCGATTAGCTGATATAGCTCAATTCTACCATATATGCCGCCTCATGCAGTGTATACAGATGGGGAATGCTATACCGTGTTTTGTGTGTCCTCTGTGCCCTCCATACCGCCCTGCGGTGCACTCATTCCTGCGTTACCACCCATCGCGCCTCCTGCCTGATTCATATCGCCCATCGTCGCTTCAGGCGCTTTCTTCTTTCCGAACAACCCGCCAAATAATTTTCCAAACATAAATATTTATTTTCTACTCCTTATTCCTAATGGCTCTCATGGTACCAAACATAGCCCCTTTATGATATATTCTCCTCCACAGTCGCACAATTACTGCCCGGTTAGCTCAACTGGTAGCGGTTCGGATGCATCCCATGCATCCTTACCCTCTCCATTGCAGCGATCGGTCAAACATACGTCCGGTTAGCTCAGCTGGTAGAGCGCTACATTGACATTGTAGAGGTCACAAGTTCAAGTCTTGTACCGGACACCCATGAATATTCTCTCAATAGAAACATCTGCCGACGAGACTTCGGTGAGTGTTGTGAACGCCGATGGCGAATTTCCCCGTGCGACATATCGCGTACTCGGCAATGCGCTGCGATCACAAATAGAAATGCACAAAGAGTACGGCGGTATCTTCCCTACCATGGCGAAACGTGAGCACGCAAAAGCGCTCACACCGCTTCTGGAGCGCGCGCTCACCGAATCGGGAATGCTCACCACAGAGAAACAAGAAATCTCGGAAGTCACAGACGCCGAGCTCCACGAACTCCTTAGCCGTGAAGAAGGGCTCGCCGACACCCTCCTTTCGTTTCTTAAAGCGCATACACGACCGGATGTTGATCTGATTGCCGTGACGAGTGGCCCGGGGCTTGAGCCCGCTCTCTGGGTCGGTATCAGTTTTGCGCGAGCACTTTCACTCGTATGGAACATCCCTGTCGTGCCAGTGAATCACATGGAGGGACACGTGCTCGTGTCACTCCTTGATGGCGACACGCTTCCCGATCTCACCTTTCCTGCGCTCGCACTCCTCATTTCCGGCGGTCACACCGAGTTTGATCTTATGAAAGACTGGTACACGTACGAGTGTGTCGGACAAACGCGCGACGACGCCGTGGGTGAAGCATACGACAAAGTTGCTCGTATGCTTGGACTTTCGTACCCCGGCGGGCCGGAAATTGAACGTTGCGCGCGCGAAGCGCGCGCAGCTGGCATTACTCCCAGTATTTCGCTCCCTCGACCCATGCTGGATTCAAACAATCTCGACTTCTCATTCTCAGGATTAAAGACAGCGGTGCGATACGCGCTAGAAAAAGCCCCCGAAGTAACTCCAAAGCTTCGAGAGGAGTTCGCACTCGCGTTTGAAAATGCGGTCACTGACGTACTTATTAAAAAGACCGAGCATGCCATAGAACAGACAGGTGCTTACTCACTCGTCCTCGGCGGCGGTGTCAGTGCCAGCCCGCATCTGCGAGAACAGTTCACGAAACATTTTAAACAAACACACCCTAAGCTCAACGTGCATTTTCCCAATCCCGGTCTCTCGACCGACAACTCGGTCATGATTGCGCTCGCCGGCCACGCACGCGTGCATGAAAAACTCCAAGCGCACGAGCTTGACACCATCCGCGCCGAAGGACGTCGTCGCCTTTAAAAGACTCTATCTTTCTATCCGTTTTGCAAAAACAATGAGATTGTGGCTGTAATGCCCGGTACCATGATCGAATGAACCCGAGCAGGTGATGAGCCTAAGGCCAGCGTACGGAATATCGCCATACACATCATGCGTGGGAAAATCATCCTGTGACACATATCGCACCTCGGTTACTCCAAACTCCACCGTAGTGCCATCTTGCCGCTCAATTTCGATATGATCACCCTCCTCGATGTCGCGCAGTGGATAAAAAACCTCCGGACCTATAAACGAGTCCACATGCCCGAGCACCACCGCCGGACCAATCTCACCGGGTGTTGGTCCATATCGATACCACGCAACCGTGTCAAACGCTTTGGGAACTTCTATTTCTCCATGTTCATCAACGCCAAGCGGCGCCTCAAAGTCAGCATCTATTCCTACTGCGGGAATACGGATGTGCTCCGGTAATGACGCCGCGAGCGCTCGCGTCTCGTTTTCAAAATGAATGGGTTCGATCGATGGGCCCATATACGCGTTATGCGCATACGCAATCACCAACACCAGTGCAACACCAAGACCGAAGGCGTTCTGTGCAAGAAAACGCATACACTGCTTCACTGAGGCCGCTATTGTCATAGGTCCCTAGCGAAAGATGCGCCTGAGGAACATCCCAACACGTGTGCGGAGTTTTGCGAGAAAGCCCTCGTGCTCTTGCAATAGATCTGCTGCACCTCCTCTCCCCGCATACGCACCCCCAACCGGAAGCACTTCAGTTTGTACACCCGCAACTTTGCCGCCGGAACTGCTGCCGCCGGATGAGCCACCTCCACTACTCCCTCCTGAAGAACCACTACTTCCGCCGCCGCCTCCATCACCGCCGGATGAGCCACCGCCGGACGATGTTTGATTGTTTCCAAAATTATGCGGACCGGAATACTCGGTAAATGTTGCGGCGTGGGCAACTCCGCGGAAAAACGCAAGAATATGATCAAACAGGCTTGCTTCTGATACCACGAGCTCCGGCTCGTCCGGAACGGTCACGACATGGGTATGGGTGTCGTTATTCGGAAATGTGAAGTGCCAGTCATCTTCGATGGCTTGTGTGATGGTCCATGTGCCCGCCTCAACAGCAAACGAGTAGTGACCGTCCTCGTCCGTAGTCGTTGTAGCGGTTGTTTCTCCGTTTGTTATGGTAATGAGAATGTCACTGTGACGATACGGCTCGCTCTCTTCTTTTTCGTCATCTTCATCCTGATCATGCCAGACATACCCGAATATCTCATACAGGTCGTGGTCACTGCCTCCGCCTCCGTTATCACCGCCACCGTCGCCCCCACCGTCGTCTCCACCACCACCGTTCGTCTCATCGGTGAATGTATTGGTAATCGTACACGTTTGCTGTTCCGTGTTCGCAACTGTACCGGTACAACCCTCACTGTATGTCACATCAAAACCTGAAACCGATGTCTCTGAAACCGTGTAGTCGCCCGCAGGGATATCAACATCATTTGATCCATCATCCTCAAACGCTACGGCCGCACCTCCATTGATGCTAAAGCTGAAGTGGTCAGGTGACGTACTCGTACCAACCACCTCTTTATTGACCACCAATCGTCCGGGTTTGTACTGGTTTTCAGCAGAACAACGACCGGGATTATCCGCTGATCCATATTTCGTTAAATCCGACTCACTAACCACAATCGTTCCCGGATCCGTAGCGGGGATGTTACCCCCATCGCAAAGATCTCCGGCCCACAGAACTGTCCACATAGCGGGATCGAATTCGTCCGTCGCTGACTCAGTGATAGTGTAGGTTCCAACCGGCAATTCGACGACCCCTTCGTGCGGCACCGTTTCATCCGTCCCGTTATCTCCAACAATATGGAAGCTAAAATCAGATTCAGTGAGAGTGCCGGTGAAATGTGCAGGACTCAGTACCTTGCTCACTTGCAGGAAAACGGTATCTGGTTCAGCTGTAGCTTCTTCTGTCGAGGTCGCCGAAGTACTCGCGGTCGAGGTTCCGGTATCTGCGTGCGCTGAAAAAGTACCCACGCTCTCTGCGGCAAATGCGTATATGAATGCGCACGCTAAGAAAAATGAGACATGCAGTGCGATTGTTTTGTTGTGGGTCATACGTGTTGTATTAGATTAGGTTTTTGCTGATGTTACCCCTCCTTTTTATCCACAAAGAGGCCTTTCAAGGAGAGTGTTCCTGTGCTTTGAATATACTGCTTCGAGTATACTACCCTCCTAGCGCAAAGAGCAATTGACCTCTGCCGCAAAACGGGGCCTAATCGAGTACCCACACAACCCTAGAAGAGTCCTCCTATCGCACCCACGACTTTACGGGCAAAGAAGCCAAAGCCGCCTCCTCCGGTATTTTCAGCGGGTTGTGGCTCTGGCTGTGGTTCCGGTTCTGCTTTTGGCTCTGGCTGTGGTTCCGGTTTTGGTGCTGCGACTGCCACCGGTTTTGGCTGTGGGGCCCCAGTCTGCTTCGTCGCTTGCGCGCTCGCTACTTGGCCTGTCGAAGGAGCACTCACCACGGCTGGTGCCACTCCCGGCGTGGTGAGTGTGTAGTCTCCGCCAAATGCTGTATATGTTCCATCAGCTGAACGAATGCGATACGAGTACTCCTTGCCGTTTCGGAGTCCTGTAATGAACAAGAAGTGTTTTGTTGTGTCCATATATGGGAAGTAGAGACTTGCGTTGCTGTACCCATAGTTTTGTAGCGCCACATTGAACGGTGATGCTGCACTTTTTTCGCTAAAGAATATTTGCCCGTCGGATGGACGTGTTGTTTCCCACGAGATAACTGCTGTATGAGTACTGTTCGGCATCGGCACAAATCCAACCACCTGCACGTCCCCGATAGCCATATCGCGACCATCAATCTCAATCGTATGCACTGCAAACGGATCATATAGTTTCGAGGTCGGATCATTGTCTTCTGCATACGCCATGAGCCGAGCGAAGTTCTTATACTCACCGGATGGCGTATTTTCGTCGTATATTATTTCGTACTCAAGCTTAATCTCCTCACCCGCGAGAATATCTCCGAGATCCCACGTCTGCTCGTTCACCGTAGAACCAATCGGATTGAGGAGTTTGTCAGCAACAGACGCATCATAGAATTTCTTATTGCTGTTATTTCGCACAATGATGGTATAGTCCACCGCATTGCCGGCCTTGAGTGGTTTACCACTTCTGTCGCCCTTGTATTCTGCTTTCTTGATGATTTCAAGATCTGATTTATCAGCGTTTCCCGAACCAACAGCTCTACTGGTTGTAACGCCAAACACTTTTCCGATGCCGTAGGAATTGCCGCCACCAGATGAACCGCCACCTCCGGACGAGCCTCCTCCACCGCCACCTGAAGAACCGCCGCCACCTCCGCCAGAAGATCCACCGCTCGAACCTGACTCCGTATACTCGGCAACAAGTGCAAGCGTCTCGGTGTTGTCGTCACTGTTGTTATCCGGCTCATCACTGGTGAGTGTTGCGGTTGCCTCTACAGGTGTCGATCCTTCCGGAATATCGTCGTCAACGAACGCGTCGAAGCTTACCTCGACAGTTTCGCCCCGCTCAATAGTACCGAGATCCTCACGACGAGTGGTCCCTCGCACCTCTTCGCCGTCTTCGAGATAGAATGTGTGCGCCGATAACAATTCTTGCACGAGCTCGACGTTCGTCGCGCGCTGATCGCCGTTATTCACAATCGTGTAGGTATATGTGAGTTTTGTGCCCGGACGGACCGGCGTTTCCGACATCGCAACTTCCCCGCCAACCCAAAGATCAGGCGCACCAAACGAAATGTCGCCCGTAAAGTCGCCGAAGATGTTGAGCATCGCCATGATCATGTTGCGACCCACAATATTGGTGTTCGCGATATTCATGACGTTTGCGCCCGCATGTGCGTCACCGGTATTGATCTGACCGACATCCCCCTCGATATTGTTGTCGCCCGAAAGCGCCAAAATATCGATATTGTTATCTATGGTGATGTCATTTTCGTTATTGAAGTCAGCCTTGTACGAATCGACATCAACGGCGAGCGTCTGAGATGGTACGATCTCAGCTCCTTCGTTGTAGATAAGAACACCGTCAGGTACCCGTGTCCATGTTAGCCCTTCGGGAAGGCCGTACACGTTACCATCCCACGTGCCCTGTACCCGAATCATAAGCTGCATCGCATCACCGCCAAAGAAGTTTTGATTTACTTTGTTGATGACATTTGACGACGATGTTGCGTTTCCAGTCGTGATATCACCATCAAGCGTTGTCGTTGCGTTATTTTGACCCGAGTCGGCAATGGTGTTGAGGAGGTTATTGATGAAGGCATTATTTGTGTTGTTGTCATCAATATCAACTGCTTCAGATCCTTCGCTCGACTCAACGTTCTGCATAGCGTTTGGTTTACCGAAAAAGGCCTCAAAAAGTCCTGTTGTCGGCAGAATGAGATTGCCACTGAGCGTTCCCATCGCATTGAGTGCAAGCAGAAGATAGTTTGAATCAATAATATTGGTGTTCGCGACGTTCAAAATGTTTGCAGCGCCATACGCGTCACCGGTGTTGATAATCGCCGCGTCACCCACCGCGTCATTCGAGCCCGTTATCGCCTGGAGCGAAGCATCGTTCGTGATAACTCCTGTGTTTTGTTGGTCAGCGGTATACACCACATCTTCCGCGTAACACGAGACCAGTGTACACATACCCGAACTTTCCAATGTTGCATCCGGGTCCGGGAAAAAGAAACTGCGCAGATCGAGTGACTCGCCAGCTTCAATAAGCGTATTGATAAGTCGAATGAACCCGTAAGAATTGATGACGTTTGTATTAATAATATTTGCAATATTGAGTGCTGCGAGCGCATCACCGGTATCAACGTACGCCAAGCCATTCGAAGTTGAAGCGAGGTTTTCTCCGGTGACTGCAGTAACCTCACCAGTATTCTCAACAACCGCGTCGTTCGTTCCCGTCGCATGGAGGGTGTATGTGTCAAGATCTCCCGGCGTTGTAGTACCGAGCTCACTGAGTACTTCATTTGAGTTGGCGTCAGTTGAGAGTTTCCCGCCTGCGGTTGCGTCGCCGGTTTCTACCCCTGTGGTAGTGGTTCCTGTTTCAGTTTGACCACCAGTAATATCCTCGTCACTCCCGTCATCTCCTTCGGTTCCCTCAGCTCCCCCGTCTCCTTCGGTACCGTTGTCACCTTCGACTCCTTCATTATCAGGAGTGAGATTGTTTTCGCTGACAACCGGAATAGTTTCCCCATTGTCGCCATCCTCGCCGCCATCCGCCGCAGTCTCGCCGTCGCCACCGGTTTCTCCACTTCCTGCACCGCCATCGCCGCCGTCATCCGTTGAACCGCCACTACCTCCCGCATCTGTACTGCCTCCGTCCTCACCCACACCGGTCGTTTGACCACTTTCTCCACCAGCAGCATCATCTCCCGCCGTTTGACCATGCACGGGGAGCGGCATGAGTGAAGTGATAAGTACCGCGATAAGTGCCGCTACAAAGAAGTGGCGCGCGAACAAACGTAGTTTAGAAAAGCTCTGTGACATACTGAAGTAGTGTTAAACGGATAGCGGTGAGTAATTCCATAATATTGCGCGTTGCGAACGCTTGGGCTTCAACTGAAACCTCGTCGTCGTGATGGGAGGCTGATACATCAGAGACGACTTTTTCTGGATTTGTCTCATACGTATCAATAACCTTCTCGCCATTTATGTACGACTCAATATGAACTGACGTTGAACCGTTTCCGGATACAACAGACGCACCAGATTGCCCGGGTGCCCCGTCTTTTCCGTCGGCGCCATCCTGTCCGGATATCCCGTCTTTTGAATAAGAATAAGCAGAATAACCACCGGTACTCGAATGGGATTCAACGGTATTCACCACGGTCACCGCAGCGGCGCTTGGCGGCACCAACATACCACAAAGGACCGCACACATAATTGCAGTCCCTATCATATTTTGTTGGTCCGAAAACAACGTCATGTTCCCTCTCAAAGGTAAGCACAAATTAGAAATATGTGCCGACCTCAGGAGAGGGTCCCTCTACAGATGTAGAGAGATACCCTCAAAGAATCACAGAGTTAGCGTCGAACAACGCGAGTCGTGTTGCGATTTACAACATTGACTACTTCGCTCCATGAGTCAGCTGCTCCGGTACGAACAGTGCCGCCACGGCCGCCTTCTGCTCCGTTGCCGCCTGATCCGCCAGCGCCGGTGTCACCACCTGCGCCGCCGTTGCCGCTGTCGCCACCGTCGCCACCAGTACCGGTGCTACCACCGTTACCACCAGCGTCTGTGTCGCCGCCAGCTCCGCCGTTGCCGCCGTCGCCAGCGTTCTGCTGACCGTCAACTTCGTCGCTGCCGCTTGAGACAGCGTTACCGCCGTCGCCTCCGACGCTACCGTTGCCAGCATCCGCAGAGTCACCGCCATCTCCAGCACCCTGTGTATCACCACCAGGTGCGAAGTTAACGCTTGTACCTCCGGTGCCTGCACCGTTTCCGCCGTTGCCGCCGTTGTCAGCATCGCCGCCTGCGCCGCCTGCAGAATCGTTGTTTCCGCTGTCTGCGTCAGATCCTGCAACGTTGAAGAGTCCTACTTCGTTCTCATTTGCAACCACTGCAACCGTCTCATCGAGATCTCCGTTTTCGTCTTCATCACGAACAACATTTGCGTCGTTGCTGTTGAGGTCATTTGAAACCTTTGAGGTTGAAACAGCCTCGCCAGTTTCGATGTCACCTCCAGCGCCGCCAGCGCCGCCGTTGCCGCCATGACCGCCAGCACCGGTGTCACCACCTGCGCCGCCGTTGCCGCTGTCGCCACCGTCGCCACCGTTTCCGGTGTCGCCGCCAGTACCACCAGTACCAGTGTCACCACCAGCACCGCCGTTACCACCGTCGCCACCATTCTGCTGAGCGTTGTCGCCGTCAACATCGCCGTTAGCGTTGCCGCCGTCGCCAGCAGCAGCACCATTGCCGGCACCCATAGAGTCGCCGCCATCTCCCGCACCCTGTGTATCACCACCAGGTGCAACGTTGATGCTCGAACCGCCGTTACCAGCGTTGCTACCGCCGTTGCCGCCACGACCGCCGTCGCCTCCACGTCCACCACGAGAGGTGTTACCACCCGTGTTTGATGAAGAGACTGCAACGTTCGCAACAAATGCGCTGTTGCTGTTCGCTACAACTACTGTGTCGTTCTCGTATGCACGAGCCGGCATTGCGTAGAAGCCGAATGCAAGAGCCACGAGCGCTACAAGCGCTGTAAACTTTTGTGCAATAACCATATATATGATTTTTAATAACTAATTCTATTAATGTATGTGTGAGTCTGTCATAGCTGAGCAGCCCACATTCGAATGGTGTGCCGAAGCACACAACTCGGATGTGTACTTCTTAGTGCTTTTGCGTAAACAAAAAGAGCTGTTTTCGACAACGCGAAAACAGCTCTTTTTTGTACGCTTGGTATGTAAAATCAGTTCCTCGAGTGTACGTATTCATGTGGCGTCAACTCGCCGATCCCCAAAATCACTCTCTATAATAAGTAATGGTCCAACCCCCTGTCAACGAAAAACCGTCTACGGCGCGTACTGCAATATAACAACGTCGTCGTTGTCAACTATTTGTGCTACGTTTGCTCACAATACAGAGTGGTACACTAAACACACAAAACCGCTCTACGTGGCTTCGGAACATTGGGGACCAGCGAAATACTGGAAAGTCCGAAGCCACGTAGAGCGGTTTTAAAAAATCTATATGCCGTTTTAGAGAGAAAACTTAAGCGTCTGCCTCTTACTACTGCATCTCAAACGTCTAAGAACGATTACCGAGTTTTATAGCAGGTTTCCGAAAAAATAACAATACGACTTTCTTTGTGCGCGCTGCAAAAAAGCCGCTCATGCGGCTTTTTTAAAGAGATGTAGTGCAATAAGAAGTGGTCGGAGTGTTAGTGATCGCCGTGATGCCATTGACCGCGGTGATGCGGACCGGGAAGTGGTGGGAGGCCGGCATCTTCCATAAGTGCCCGCGCTGCTTCGTGGTCACCCGATTCATGAAGTGCGTGTGCTTTTACCAGTGTGGCAAACATGTCTTCGTCAACAAGATCAGCAAATGGTGAATCCGCGGCGGCTTCCACAAATGCATCATAATCTTCAGCCTCTATGGCGCTTCGAATTGCCTCACCTTTACCGTTACCGTGAGGACCATTCGGCCCACCATGTTGTGGAAGTGGCACACCGGCCGCCTGGAGGATGTCTCGTGCACCTTTAAAGTCACCTTCCTCACGCAATTCTCGAGCCTCTTCAATCGCTGATTTCTGGTCATCGGTGAGATCGGCAAAATGTGCAGAAGCAACAGACGCACCGAGTACTCCAAAGAGGAGTACCGGGAGGGCAAGCGCTGCGATTTTTTGATCAGTACTTAATGTTCTCATAAGACAAAAGGTTATGTTTTATATGATGTTTGTTATGTAGAGTCTTTTTGTAAGAGCCTGTGAGGTCGTACGCCCTCACACTCACTAGTACGCGATGCTTCGACTTTTCTTTCGTCTTCCGTGAGTTCTCCGCGCACCCAAGAAATAAACTCTTTACGCCTGTCAAACATTGCTGATTCAAAAAATTCATGTGAGTCCGGTCGTACACCGGGAAGTACGACACATACGTGAAATATGGGCTCATTCACACCACTCGCCTCACCACGGTATCCAATGAGTCGCACTTCATCACCAAGGCGAAGGAGTGCTTCATCGCGCTCGCGTGCCTCTTCTATCACAAGCTGCCATGTCTCGCCTTCGCTGTCACGAAAGATGAGCTCTGGATCCCCGGGTTTCGTGAGCGCACCAATGAGTCGTCCATCTGCCGGGCTATCCCAGAGTGTGCGCTGCGCGGTAATCACCGAGTGATTAAAGGGAACAAGTTCGCCGATAGTGTGTTCTATGAATGTTGCGGTTCCCGCCGCGTAGAGCGCCGCACCACACAGAGTACTCGCGCCAATACTCAAGAGCACGACCAGGTGTGGCGCGTACCGATACCCTCGCTTTGTGTGACGGAGGTTGTATTGCCCCACCACGAGAACCACGACAAGTAGTCCAATCCAAAAGTATGGCAACGCCTCAATGGCAAACGTCCAAAAATTCTCATGTGTCGCTTCGTAAAACTCCCAGCCCGCATGTTCTGCACTAAACGCCATTGCCGCAAGCGCTGCGGCACCGATAAGTACCGCACCGCCCCAGAGACCCCAAAAAAGTGCATTGCGCGCCACAAAGACCCAGCGCGCAACCGGAGTCACCGCCCCGTGCTCAATTCGGTCGAGCACCGACTCCTTGACAGTGTGTTTCGTCTTTTCTTGATGTGGTGTGTTCATGGTGTATGTGTCTTAGTGCTCTGTAAACATTTTTCAAGTGCGTGCTTAGCACGGTGAATGCGGGTACCTACGGACCCTATGGGGATCTGTAAAATATCTGAAATTTCGTTGTACTCTTTATGTTCAAAAAACCGCAAAACAATAATGTCACGATACTTTGCACTGAGCGTGCCGAGCGCATGAGCGACCTCCTTTGCGTTGAGCACTCGATCAAATCGTTCTTCCGCTCCGAGGTGGTCGTCTTCAAGAAGTGGCAGTAATGCTTCGCTGTCGTTCACAAGATTTCCTTCGGGGCGCACTGACTTTTTTCGGAAAAAACTCACCGCCTCATTGTGTGCAATGCGGTAAATCCACGAAGAGAACGAGAGACTCGTATCAAACTCATTGAGGTTTCGGTACACCTTGATAAATATTTCTTGCAGCACATCAGCAATATCGTCTTCATCACGAACACCGAGGCGACGTATGTATCTGGCGAGCCGCTCGTCGTAACGTTCGATGAGCATGCCAAAAAACTCTCGCTGCGTGCGAGACATCAGGGCGAGTTCCTCGTCGGTCTTTTGTCTGCCGGTTTCCATGTACGAGTTTATATTGTCATTCTACCTTTATTACGCAACAAACGTGACTTTCTTTCATATATCACAATTCGTGCTATTATCGCATAAACACTGGATATATCGCATATGTCAGAGAAAAAACAGGAAACACATATCCCGGAAATATTCCTCAGTCCGTACGACCCGCAAGCGCACGAGGACGCACTCTATAAAAAGTGGGAGGACTCCGGGTACTTCAACCCGGATGTCTGCGTTGCAAAAGGTGTTACCGACAAAAATGCAGAGACTTTTTCCGTTGTCCTTCCTCCACCGAATGTCACCGGTATGCTCCACATCGGACATGCGTACGAAGATACCCTGCAGGACGCGGTCATTCGTTTCAACAGAATGAACGGGAAGAAAACGCTTTGGATTCCCGGTACCGACTCAGCTGCCATCGCAACGCAAGCACGGGTGGAGAAAAATATCGCGAAGGAAGAAAAGAAGAGCCGGCACGACCTCGGCCGCGAAGAGCTCGTTCGTCGCGTTGCTGAATTCGCAAAAGGAAGCGAGGATACCATTCTCGGTCAGGTACGAAGGATGGGCGCCTCGCTTGACTGGTCTCGTTACGCGTACACCATGGATGACACTCGGTACAACGCGGTCATGACGGCTTTTGTGCGCATGTACGACGCCGGCCTTATTTACCGCGGTAACCGCATTGTAAACTGGGATCCGAAAGGACAGACCACTATTTCGGACGACGAAATCGTTCGTGAAGAGCGCACCGCCACCCTCTATACGTTTAAATACGCAAAAGATTTTCCAATAGCCATATCAACCACGAGGCCGGAGACCAAAGTCGGGGACACTGCCGTGGCCGTGCATCCGGACGACGAACGGTACAAGGAGTTTGTTGGTAAAGAGTACGACGTCACATTCTGTGACGTACCACTCCACATAAAAGTGATTGCTGACAAAAGTGTTGAAAAAGACTTCGGTACCGGTGCGCTCGGCGTTACGCCGGCTCACAGTCACATTGACTGGGACATCGCCGACCGTCATGACCTCCCTCGCCCACAGGTAATCAATGAGTACGCAAAAATGGACGTCGCTGGACGACTCGAAGGACTCAAGGTAGACGCGGCGCGCGAATCGGTCGTGGAGTGGCTTCGCGAGGAAAAGTTACTCGAGAAAGAAGAAGAGGTACAGCAAAATGTCTCAACCGCGGAACGAACAGGTGCCATCATCGAACCCCTCCCAAAGCTACAGTGGTGGGTTAGCGTTACAAAAAAATTCACTCTTGAACATTCGGAGATTCCCGGCATCGAGAGTGGGAGCTCAGTGTCCCTAAAAGAACTTATGCGCGCTGCAGTGGAGCACGGAGGTGTCACAATGCCGCAGGAAGGCTTCCGCAGTACGTACTACCACTGGATTGATAATCTACGCGACTGGTGCATTTCGCGACAAATTTGGTTCGGGCACCGCATCCCGGTGTGGTACAGGGGCGAGGAGACTTACTGCGGCGTTGATATGCCAGAAGGTGAAGGCTGGATACAAGAGGAAGACGTCCTCGACACCTGGTTTTCGTCTGCCCTTTGGACGTTTTCAACACTCGGCTGGCCCGAAGAAACCTCCGACCTTAATACATTCCACCCCACCTCGTTCATGTCGCCGGCCTACGAAATTCTCCCACTCTGGGTCTCACGCATGATACTCATGAGCGGATTTCATCTCGGACAGATTCCATTCAAGACGGTATATATTCACGGACTCGTTCGCGATGCGAAGGGCCAGAAATTCAGCAAGTCACTTGGAAATGGTATCGAACCGCTTGAGATAATCGAAAAATACGGCACCGACGCGCTGCGTATGGGCCTTCTTGTGGGTGCGCCGCTCGGTAGCGATATTAAATTTGATGAAAATAAAGTACGTGGCTACAAACACTTCTCCAATAAGCTCTGGAACATAACGCGGTTTGTGCTCGAAAACACCGACAAAGTAGACTTCACCGCCAGTTATACCGAAATGGATGAGACGTTATGGAGCGAATTCAACACCCTAAAAGGTGATGTTACGAAAGACATGGAAACGTACCAACTCTATCTCGCAGCTGAGAAAGGCTACCACTACGTCTGGCATGACTTTGCAGACAAAATTCTTGAAGAAAGTAAAGCAGTTTTTGAAGAAGGTAGTTCTGAAGATATCGCGTCTCGAAAGAAGCTTCTCGCTTCAATCCTTCTCGACAGTCTCAAACTCCTCCACCCATTTATGCCGTTTGTGACCGAAGCCATCTGGCAGGAACTCCCCGAAAACATTCGCGGTGACGAGCCCGAGATGCTTATGATTGCACAGTGGCCCGCACACTAATATTTTTATGATATGCTGCTAGTGGATGGAGGTCAGGATATAACCTCCTCCCCCAGACTAACCCTCTAGGGCAAGAAGCTCCGTCGCGCGTGAGTGCGGCGGGGCACTTTTTTTTATTCTGCCCCCGCACCAAAACCGCACTACTCTGAAATATATTTTATTACGGTTAACCGTAATAAAAACGAACCTTGATTTATACAACAAATAAAAAACCGAATGGAGTAATACTGCTAAAATAAACGAATGGAAACCACGTACGTCTTCATTGCCCTTCTCGGCGGATTTGTTCCGGCGCTTTTTTGGTTGTGGTTTTGGCTTCGTGAAGATGCTGCGCGACCCGAGCCGAAAGTACTCATTCTTTCGTCATTCATCGCAGGCATCGCCGTAGTACCAATCGTGCTTCCCCTCCAACAATTTGCCGTTGAACGATTCAGCGGCGAAAACCTCGTATTCGTCTGGGTGATTATTGAAGAAGTGGTGAAGTACGCTATAGCGCTCGCAATCGTTCTTTGGAATAAAGCAGTCGACGAACCGATTGACTGCATTATTTATATGATCTCCGTTGCCCTTGGGTTTTCCGCACTTGAGAACGCACTCTTCATCTTCACGCCGCTATCCAATGGTGACATTTTAAATTCATTTTTCACCGGCAACTTCCGTTTTGTGGGTGCCACACTCCTCCACATACTCGCCTCCGGCACCGTTGGTGCGGCAATGGCGCTCTCTTTTTATAAGGGAACCGGTACTCGTATCGTCGCATCATCGGTTGGGTTGTTCATAGCCATCATATTGCATGCGCTATTTAACTTTTTTATAATGAACTCAAGCGGAGAGACCATTCTTGGGATCTTTCTTTTTGTCTGGACCGGCATCATTATCCTCTTTCTCCTCTTTGAAAAAGCAAAACTAATTCAAGCGAAGCATAATAGATAACTATGATACGAAAACCATCATTCCTCGAGCGACTCACCGGCTCCGTTAAACTGTCTCACGATGACGACGAATTTTTCGAGGAAGAACAATTTGAAGAGGCTGACATAGACACAGAAGAAGAGGCACATGATCATGAGGGAAGCTCTTGGCAGAATGAACTCGAAGCCGAAGAGATAGACGGTGAACTTCCAATCGATATGTACCAGACGCCGGACGCAATCATTATTCGCGCACTCGTCGCAGGGGTAAGTCCTAATGACCTCGACATCGCGATTACGCGCGACATGGTCACCCTCTCGGGCAAGCGCCAAGAGCTTCAGGAAGTGTCCGATGACAACTACTATCACCGCGAACTCTTCTGGGGATCATTTAGTCGCACCGTGCTTCTTCCGGACGAAATCCTTATCGATGAATCTGAGGCGCGAGAGAAACATGGCCTCCTTGAGATAATCCTGCCGAAAGTCGACAAAGACAGGAGCACCCGGCTTGATGTAAAAATCGGCAAGTAAGTGTCCGTCACCCCCTTACACACTTTGAAATTTTCACATGTCAGATACAGAAAGTCATAACGAGATTAAACACCTCATCGAGCAGAATTCACACCTTCTCAAAGAAAATAATCGACTCCTTCGCAAGCTCCACCGCTTCCATGTTATCTCAGCATGGTTTAAGGTGCTCTGGCTCGCACTCCTCATAGGGTTGCCTTTTGCGGTGTATTTCTATATCCTTGAACCGTACTTTTCGGCGCTCGGAGCTTCATACGAACAGTTCCAGCTCGGAATACATGAGATTCCCGGTCTCAAGTGGTTTGACTCAACTTTTGGAGGATCGGGAGGATAGTTTCTCATTTGCTTGGGTAAGGTAACCTTGCCCAAGCTGCACTCGAAACCTAAATATAAAAGTGATACACTTTTATGCTTAGTTTCTCATTTGCTTGGGTAGCTCAGTTGGTTTAGAGCATTCGCCTGAAGAGCGAAGGGTCGCCGGTTCAAGTCCGGCCCCAAGCACCGAAAACAAAAATCGCCCTGCTTTAGCAGGGCGATTTTTGTCTGTGCTTGGTGAGAAAGACACCTGCGTGTCTTTCGTTCGGACTTGAAAAGTATTTGTATATTTTTGGCTATTCATAATGCCAAAATACAAATACTCGGGCAGGTAACTCTTGTGAGCGTAGCGAACTAGAGTTGGACGCCAAGTCCGGCCCCAAGCACAAAAAAATGCCGCGCCAATTCCTTGGCGCGGCGAATGAAGGGCCTTAGTCCTTCAAAATCTTCGTCAGAACATCATCATCGGCATCCGGCGCCGTATCACGCTTCTCCCATTCGGCATCATGCCTGGAAAGCGTCGACTCCTTCAGATCCTCGCGAAGATAGAGCGACGCTCCACCCTTAGTGAGGAAAACGGCAATCTTGCCGTCCTTCCGCATCTGAGTCGTCGTTCCGATCGGGTCTGCCTCGTCGCCGAAGTAGTCCCGAAACGCCCGGTTGAAGCCGGAATGTACCACGTGCACCCCCTTGTATTTTTCAGTCTTGAGGTTGCGAATGGCGCGAAGCACGAACTCCTCGGGAGTGAGGCGTTCTTCGGAGATAGTCATCCTAGACTTGACCATAATAGTACCCTCTACTTCACCTTCGGACGGGACTTCAGCACGGTCGGCCGCAAGGTGGCCTGGAAACTGCCACCATCACGGTAACGATTCCAGGCGTGCAAGCACGCACGGTAGAGATCTTCCTGACCGATCCTGGTTTTCGGACCGCTCCGAAAAACTCCGCCACCGACGGTGACACTCTTGAGCGTCTGACGAAGGCGTGCCGCCGGTTCGGTTTCGCTTTCGAAACCGACGCCGGTGGCCACCGCGCGCCAGAACTGCTCGGCATCCTCTTCGTCGACAACGAAGGTCGCGTAGAGTGCCGCCACGACCGGCCCACGGAACATATGCCCGTGGTGAACCGCCCGAGCATCGAATTTGTCCAGAAAGGTAGCGACATGCTGAGAGCGGTCCAGAAATTCGTTCTGAACGTCCAGTGCGGCCGTCTCCCCGGCATAAAGCTTGCGCTTGTTCGAATCCTCGAACCTCATGAACGCGAGCCCGATGGGAAGGAGTTTCAGCACCCGCTGGGATACACCCGAGAATTCCGACGTTCCAGCGAGAAGACTGATCGTCACATCCCGGTTCGTGCGCGCCATACCGCGGTCGACGCGAGCGTAGAGCTTGCGCATCTCGGCCTCGTCGCTGACCGTGAACATGATGAGGGTCACGCCCTGAAGCGCAAAGTCCTCGTCCTGCTTGGCCATTTCCAGCACTGCGGTCGCGGTGTGCTGCCCGTTGAGGCGATAAGTCTTGTTACCGAGCCGCGCCACCATGATGTTCGTGAGTTCCGGCAGAAAGTGGCCCTGCTCCATCTCGGAGATGAGATGCGCCACATGCGGCTTGTTCAGCGGCCGGTCGGCCATGAACGGCTCGACTTCCTCGAGCAGCCAACGGGCTTTTTTCGCGTCCAACTTGATCTTGGACTGCGTCTTTTCATGAGACATATGTGTTTCTCCTTTGTGTCTCAGTTTGTCTCGTGTGAACACGAGTTTATCCTGGGTTGTCCCAGGTTTTACGATTCATCCGAGAGGTCGAATCGCCTGGCTTTTGAGGCACGCCACCCTCTCCGGAATCTTGACATTCCTGAGAGAATAACGATTTCACCTTTCTGTGGCGGCCCGTTTCCGGACCACACATCAAGCGAGAGCTTGAAAGTGACCGTGCCGTAGTCGTCTGTTGAAGCAAACGCAATATCGACACCTCGATTTCTGTTAAACCCGGTGACTTCCGCTTTCACTTCATCATACTCTGGACATGTCACATTAGTACCCCTTTCTAGTTTCAGCTGTTAGTGTTGATGATGTTTAGTTGTATAGATCTGAAACCAGACAATTATTAACATGAATGATACAATATGTCAAATATAGCGATTTGTATGCTAAAGTACCCTCACCAGCCCTGGTAGTTCAATGGATAGAACAGCGCACTCCTAACGCGCCGATCTAGGTTCGACTCCTGGTCAGGGCACCTGTTGCAAAAAGATCTTATTTTCTGTATGTTTCCTCCAGACTTTTTCTGTTTAGGGAAACTGAGTATGCAGGAAAACACAAAGCGTTTACTCACAGCTGCCATAACCGAAATTACGGAAGCGAAGCGAAACGTCGGTACTGCGTGGCGTGAAATTAAACAAATGGAGCTCGTACTCCTTCGCTTATCACGCGAACACATCAACCCCGACTCGTAACGTCGGGGTTGAAACTTTTTTACCTTGCGAAAAGCACAACATTTTATATTATCTCTTCTAGAAAGTACGGGAGAGACAGAAAATGCGAGATATAATGGACGACCTTGAAAGCCTCGACCACGCTGGACTTTTGCGGAATAGTCAACGACAGCAGCTAACCATACGGTTCCCGGACAAAGTGCCCAAGCCGCCGCAGTTTTCCGAGGGGGAGCCGGTCAAGCTTCCGAACGGAACACCCGGCACGGTAAAATACCAAGACGCGTGGGGAGTACGTCTCAACGAGTTTGACGGGGTGTTTTGCCCTTACAAACTCAAGCGCCCATAGACGCAGAACGGCCCCGGTGAAAAACACCGGGGCCGAGTTACGTCAATCCGATAGGAGGTTATTTCCCCAACATCTCCTTCACTTTGCCTTCGTCAAAGCCGACAATTACTTCTTCACCGATTTTTTAACTCAATACTGCTATTGCTTTTTATTAAAAAATATTGCATAATGTTAACGAAACAGTTCATAAGCATGGGAGGGGCACATGTCCCGAATTTGTCTGACGTTGTTCGGCAACGTCTTTCACGCCAACCAGCCATCCAACACAATGGCTCGGATGGACACCGAACGCTACGGTCTACCGCTCTTTCGGCAGTACGGTATGCCAGCGACCGTCTTTTTCCAGGGAGTTGACCTCTTGGTCAAACCTTGGCTCGCTATGGAAATGCAGAGTGCTGGTTCCATTGAGTGGGGGAACGCTCCGTTCTCCCACACTCTGCTGCCGATTCAAAATGCGCTCTGGCAGGAAGAGGTTCGCCGGCGCCTGGGCACCGTTCCGGTAACATTCTTTGGGGAATTCTACGTCCCCAGGCCGGAGCAAATACCGACGCCGTTCACGTTGGTGCTTGAGGGAAGTTCAGTTCTCATGCGTGAGTGCGAGGGCGACTTCTCGTTGATGCCATACCCGGAACATGTGCATTCAATTCGTTTCGGCGGACGGGTCGGCATTCTGTTGCGTAAGCAGTGGTTTGGTGGTTTCCTTGGGAAATTTTTCGAGTTTCAGCGATACCCTATTCTAGGTTCACACCCAGATGGTATCGACTGCCTCGAGGAATTGCTCGACGAGATTGAGCGTATCGCCGCCGACAACCACGACCGTGTGGTGGTTGTGCCGCTCGACCTCGAGGCCCCCTGGATCGGTAGTTTCTTCGGTACCGATGTGTGGCGTATCTTCTTCGAGGGCTTGGTCCGTCGGGGGTTACTGCATGTTTTTGTGCCGCTTTCGAGCGCCCTAGAGCAGTTTGCCACCGAAGCCATTCCGGTCAATGCTCGACCCCACCGGGAGCTCGGCAAGTGGTACCGGTGGGGTCACCAACTTGAGCACGCGTTTATTCTTCGGCAACATCTGCCGGAGAACGACGAGCGGGCGAACGTCCACATGATTGCCACCGGTAGCGATATCTTCGCTGCCTGGGGCAACAAGGCGGTCGGCCTGTGGCCGCACGAACGCGCAGTGCTCAACTCGGTCGACATGTTTGGCCGGCCGAGCACTATCCCGGTCGGCTACAATCAGGACGTCATCGACGTCCAGTTGGCCGCTTCGGATGCAATAATAAACAGAACAAGTTTTCAGGAAGCTTTGGACAGACGCATATCCCAGGTGTCTGGCCACTTGTTCAGGCTTGTCGCCAACACTGCAAATCGTTTGCAACTCTAAGCGACATCGAGTCGGCCCGATGGGCCGGCTCTTTTTATCTACAAAAATTTCTTTTTTCGTTGGAAGCTATCGAACTCTCTAGCTTCCGACGCATACACCTTTTAAAAAACAACGCTGGCACATGCCGGCGTTGTTTTTTAAACATTTGAGAGATTTACTTCCCCAACATCTCCTTCACTTTGCCTTCGTCAAAGCCGACGATTACTTCTTCGCCGATTTTGATAACCGGAACACCCATCTGGCCGGTGAGTTCGATCATTTCCTGTCGTTTTTCAGCATCTGACGCTACGTCAATATCCTCGTACTCAACGCCCTCTTCCTTGAAAAACGCCTTCGCCGCCTGACAAAAGTGGCAAGTCGGTGTGCTATAGATAGTTACTTGTGCCATAGTATTCGTAAATTTATACACTAACGAGTCTAGTATACCCCATCCAACGTTCTGCGTCATTTTCTCACCACGACGTGAGCCACTCCCAAAGTGAAAAATGCCCCTCACCATCGGCCTCAGAAGGATCACGCAGGGACGTATCTGCAGCTTCACTATCATCATCCACAATCACCACAACCTTTTCGCCCTCTCGTGCAAGGTCAAAGCGATTGCGGAGCTCCTCTTCCGCACCGCGGCCATTTTGGAGGTATTCAACCTTTTCCTCAAGCACTTCCGCGCGCTCCTGAAGCAGCGCGAGCTCCTCCTCTTTCAGCGCACGTTTGTGTGAGATCTCTCGGAGCGCAGAAAAACGCTCAAACACGCTCATACCAACGAGGATCACGAGGACGAGCAGTACACCGATGGTGAGTTTTGAATAGACAATATTTCGTATTTTCCGCTTTTCATGAAAATCAAACATACCAAGCATACGCGGGCTTACCCACTGTCGTGTAGTATACTACGGAGACTATGTCACTACTATTTCACAAGCGAACGAAATCAATCATAAAATGGCTCTGGATCGTGATTGCCGCAACCATTATCATCAGTATGATTTTTGTGTATTCGGGTGGTGCAGCGTTGTTTAGTGGATAGAGCTTGTAGCAGAAGACCCGCGTGGTGCCGTGGGCACCACGCGGGTCTTCTTTTAGACTCAGTTTTATCTATATATTAAAATATATATTTAAATATATATTTTAATATATAGATGCACTATTCATCCGATTTAATCATCTTCATGAATACTTCTTGGGGGATGTTCACTTTTCCGCGCTGGAGCATCTTTTTCTTCCCCTTCTTTTGCTTTTCTCGAAGCTTCATCTTACGCGTAATGTCACCACCATAGAGCTTGGCAGTCACATCTTTCTTGAGCGCAGAGAGCGTTCTCGAGGATATAATACGCCCCATTGCACGAGATTGAATTTTGGTCACAAAGAGCTGACGTGGGAGTGTTTTATAGAGACGCTCCACCACTGCTTTTGCCTCAATTTCAACACGCCGAAGTCCGATAACTTTTGAAAACGCAGGAACAACCTCCTCGGCAACGAGCACATCGAGTCGCACCACATCTGCCGGGCGGAGTTCACCAATCTCATACGAGAGTGATGCATAGCCACTCGAGGCATTTTTGAGCTTATCGAAAAAGCCGCGCATCAGCTCACGAAGCGGCATTTCCACCGAAAGAAGCGTACGTCCATCTCCAAATACCTCCGTGTCGAGCGTCTGCGCCTCATGATCATAGAGGAGGGTCATTGTGTTGCCGAGATAGTCCGGCGGCACAATAATTTGTGCAAGTACCCACGGTTCGCGCACTGAAACTTTCTCACCATAATCGGGAAATCGAGACGCGGCGTACACCTCTTCAACAGTGCCATCCGGATGTGTAATTTCATACGAAATCGAAGGAGAAGTCACCACGAGGCCAATACCAAATTCACGACTAAGACGCTCGGTCACAATCTCAAGATGGAGCATCCCCAGAAAACCGGCACGGAATCCCCTTCCGAGAATTCCGGACGACTCCTCTTCAAACGAAAGTGATGAGTCAGACAATTTGAGCCGGTCGAGTGCTTGGCGAAGGAGTGTAAAATCATCCTGGCTCTCCGGAAATACCGACGCCCACACCACCGGCCGCGCCTCCTGATAGCCAGGCAGAGCGTCCACCGTACTTTTATCTCGTGCGAGCGTGTCACCGACACGTGCGACGCCCGGCTCTTTGATGCCGGTCACTACGTATCCAATACAGCCGGCGGTGAGTTCATCGTGCGCCCGCTCCTCCGGCGCGAGGACTCCTGCTTCAAGCACGTCAAACGTCTTGCCTGATGCCATAAATCGAATAGTATCTCCCTTCTTCACTCGACCTTCCATAACACGGAAATACACGACAATCCCCCGATGATTTGAGTAGTGGAGGTCAAAAATAAGGCCACGAAATTCTGCGTCATCTTTTATTTCCGGAGCCGGCACGCGCGCGCAGATAACCTCAAGCAGCTCTGGCACACCCTCGCCGGTCTTCCCTGAGACGAGTACAATATCCTCCCTGCTACAATCCAAAAGTTGCATGACTTCGCTCCCCACTTCTTCCGGTCGTGCGTGCGGTGCGTCAATCTTGGTGAGCACGGGAATAATAGTGAGCCCCTGCTCCTTTGCCATATGGAGCGTGGTGAGTGTCTGTGCCTGCACGCCTTGAGTACTGTCGACAAGAAGAAGGACGCCTTCCACTGCCTTGAGTGCACGTGACACCTCATACGAAAAATCGATGTGGCCGGGAGTATCAATGAGATTCAGTTCGTAGGACGAGCCGGCATGTTCAAAGAGCATCTGCACCGGCTGCATTTTAATAGTGATTCCACGTTCACGCTCAAGCTCCATGGAGTCGAGCACCTGGTTTTTCATCTTCCGTGCCTCAACCGTCCCCGTTGCTTCGAGCATACGGTCCGCGAGCGTACTCTTACCGTGGTCGATATGGGCAATGATGGAAAAGTTTCGTATATGCTTCATAGAGAGCATGGCTACTCTAGCATAGAACACATAAAGCTAGAACTCGTTTGAAAATTCCTTGGATTCTACACAGCGAGATGATCTTCGTCCTGCGGAGCAATGACCTCAGTTTTAAAGAGACGTTTGCGAAGCGCGCGCCACACTTCACGGAGCTCCTCACTGCCAAGGGCGTAATATGTGAGGACCGCACCGGCAAGACCCGCCAGGGCGGCAACCACCCCGTGAGTGAGCGTCGCGAGAAACGTCTCACTTCGAAGTCCTGAAGCCGTAAAAAAATTAAGTGCGCTGTACGCCACAAACCCGGCCACAAATGCCGCAAAAAGTGCCCGTACAAAATGTGTTACGAGCGCTTTGAGTGAAAATGGGAGCAGCCGCGAAGCAATAACCGTCAGCACAATTCCATGTACAAGAAGTACCAGAGTGTAGCCGAGTGCAAGCACAAGTATCTCGGTCCCCGGAACACCACTCACACGCATGGTGCTTTCAAGCGCAGTGCGGAACGCCACGCTTCCTTGGAACCATTCGTATAAAAAGAGTGAACAGGCGAGAATACCCGCTGACGACGCCAGGGTGACAAAAAACGGCACCCGAGTATTTCCGCTCGCATAAAAAGCTCTCACGAGGAGGAGATTAAAACCTTGCGCGAGCAGGGAGATTATGAAAAGCGCAAACACCGCCGCGGTGAGCCTGGTGTCGTTCCAGTCAAACGCACCCGAGCCGAGCACTACGCGTACGAATTGAGCGCGCACCACGACGAGTACCGCTACAATCGGAAGCGACCAAAACATGACATGGCGAAGCGCAGTGACGAGGTATGTTGTAAATACTTCCCGCTTCCCTTCTGCGAAGAGTTTTGCGAGCGTGGGGAATGCCGCAACCGAATAGCTCACCCCGATCACCGCAAGCGGGACCGATTGTAGGTTGAAGCCAAATTGAAACACTGAAACCGAACCTGCGGTCATAACACTCGCCACACCCACCAGAACGAGTAGTACGATCTGATGGAGCGACAGCGTGAGCGCACGCGGCACTGACGTTGTGCACACGCGACGCATGTCACTCCACACAAACGAGAGCGTCCCGCGAGGCATGACCGAACTCTTCTGTACAAATGGCAGCTGGATCCCCACATGTCCCACCGCTCCCAGTACCACACCCGCAGCAATACCCACGAGTCCAAAGTATGGGTACAGTACAGTGATACCGAAAATAATACCGATGTTGTAAAGGAGTGGTGAGAGCGCGTAGAGTACGAAGCGATGACCGAGCTGTGTGATTACCCCAAAAATGCTTGAAATTCCCAAGAAGAGCGGCTGCAGCAAGAGTACGCGCATGAGAAGCACGAGCGTATCGGTATGCTCTGCAAAACCAGGAAAGAGGAGCGTAACAATTTGAGGCGCGCAGAGTGCAATAATGAGTGCGAGCACAGCATAGATCACCAAAAAGAGTGAGAATATTTGTGACAAGAATCGCTGCGCGCGCTCATCAGACCCCCTCCCCAAACGCTCCGACACGAACGGAATGAGCACGTACACGGAGAGTGTCGACGCAAAGAGTACATAGAGCAGATCGGGTACTCGAAAGGCGGCGTAGTAGAGATCGAGCTCAATGCCCGCACCAAACTGGTGAGCCAACAGTCGGTCACGAACCAGTGCCAACAGTTGAGAACCAACAGTGAAAAGGGCAACAACATACGCTGCCTGGTGGAGGCCGCGTACCTCCCTGTACACAATACCAATCGCTTTACGAACCATGTTTCAAAAACTATCAGTTCGTAGTCTCAGGCTCAAGTCCTGTATCAGTATTAGTAGTCCCTTCCGGAGGTGTATTGACCGGCGTCACCAGTGGTGTGTTCGGTGCTTCATCTGTCGTTACATCATCTTCAGTACCTTCAAGGGCCTCCCCTCCTTCATCCGCCTCATCTTCGATGATTTGATTGGTCGGGGCCGGTGCGATTGTCCCTGTTGTCTCAAGCTGCTGTATGAGCCCCGCAACGAGTTCGTTATCAGGATTGAGCTCCTGCACCGCGCGAAGCTCTCTGAGTGCATCCTCCGTTTGTCCAAGCGCAACGTATGAGAGTGCGAGGAAGTATCGCGCATTTGAATAACTCTTGTTGAGCGATATTGCCGATTCGAATGCACTCACTGCGGCTGTGTGATTTTGCCTTGACGCCTCGAGTACTCCGAGTTGGTAATACCGAGTGGCATCTTGCGGAGAAAGTCCGATCATCGCCTTTGTGGCATCAATGGCCGACGCCACATTTCCACGCGACACCTCAATCTGTGTGAGTAGGAAGAGCGCATCACTGTAATTTGATTTTAAGGTAAGCGCCTGTTCTGCGAGTGAGTGTGCCTCATCGAGGTTGTCTGCCTGCACTTCAAGTACCGCCAAATCGAGTACCCTCCGCGGATTCTTTGGATCAAGATCTCGCGCGCGTTCGAGCCGCTCCTTTGCAGCATCGTACGCACCGTCCACGCCAACAATCGCGAGCGTTCGATAGAGGCGCCCAAGCACCGACCAATTTTCCGGGTCGGTGCCGTCACGATCCACCGCAAGTTGTGCGGCGCGGACTGCTGTTGCCGCCGATGACTGGAATTGCTGTTTTTGTTCGTCGGTTGGGTTGTTAAGGTTGAGGAGTGTATTGAGACGCAATTGCTCATATGACGCAATCTGTCGTGCAAACGCATCGTTTGGAGCGAGATTGAATGCACTTACTATCGTCTGCTCAACATCTTCGATGTTGCCTCCCGCCTGCACCATCTTTGCTCCTTCTGCGAAGAGGTACACCGCACCATACTGCTTCACCGAGATATACATAACCCCGACCGTACCGGCGATAAGTACGACGACGGCAAGTGTCAGTACGAAGCCACTTTTTCTATTCGTTGCAAGTTGAATACTTCGCTTGGCCTCGGGCCGCAACATACCTTGTGCCACGAACGTGAGTCCCGTGCACAGCGCGCCGAGCAAAAGAATGGCCGCCCCCGGCACATAGACGAGCGACATACCCCAAATGAACGAGGCGCCGACAAAAGACGATGTCCCAACAAACGACCATAGTGTGTCTTTTGTACCGCCGCGGAGAATCATGCGAAGGCCACCCCACACAAAGAGAAGAAGGAATATGAGCCACGCCACTCCTCCGAGCACTCCTGTAGTGACAAAGAAAGTCGGAATGTACCCACTCCCCGACTGGAAGTTCACGTTCCAGTACGGCGTATTATTGAGCGCGTCAGCCTTATGGACACGCCACGCGTCGGCAAATCGATTGGTGCCCACTCCGAGGAAAGCTTCTGTTTTATACACTTTTTCTGCAATATCTGCGGTGGTGGTAAATGATGGCCGAACTTCGATATATGAGATTTGTGTAACATCACTCACTATACGACTGAGTGTACCGCCACCAAGCACGAAAGTTCCCGAAATAACACAGACAATGACCGGGAATATGAGCGATGCCATTGAAGGCGTACGCGACGTCTGTACTGTCATCGGATGCATGCTATCTGACGCTCCTTCCGGCGGTGAAAACCTGTCCTTACTGAGCGCGTAGATAACCATTACAGCGCTCACAAGCCCGAGTACGACCCATACGAAGAGAAAATTAATCACTGCGAGCATGACGAGTGCCGCCGCAATAACGACGCCAAAGAGCATCTTGCCCCATGCGGTAAGCGACAGCTGCTCAAGTGTGACGAGCGCGAGGAGCACCGCAAGTCCAAGGAGCAGCGCGAGGTCATTCCAACTCCCGATAGGCGACGAGTTTGCACCGAAGATTCCGAATGAGAGAAAATCAGCACCGAATATAAGACGTGCAACATGGAAGAGTACAAGCACCGTGGTGCTCAAAATGATGAGCATGTAGAGCCGCACCACATTCTCTTTCCGAAATTCAAGAAACGTCCAGAGTGTCGAGCTGAGCGCTATAAGTACCACGAATGCAGCTGTATGAATGCCAAGTACGTCACCAAAGAGAGCATCGCGCACATCTCCTGAGAGCAACGCTGAGACGACCGAGACGATTGCGACCCCCCAGAGTGCAAAGAGTGCATACGGGAGTGAAAAGCTGATACGACCCGACCTAAGCACCGAGAGACTAAAAAAGACTACGGCAAGCAGTACCGCAAGAACAACAACCGTCACCTTTGTGAGCGCAAGTGGTACGAGCGACCCGGGAATAAATATAAGTGGAAGCAATCCGAAAACTGCAATGAGAATCCAATGAGAAATTCCGCGGAGCTTCCCTGCAACAGAATCCCCAGCAGAATGCTGTGTTACCTCGCCTTCCATAGAGCAAAATTGGTTATCTATAATGTACCTTTAGAATATCACAGAGCTCATTTGCACGTAGGGAGATGAGTTGTCGATAACTAATAAATCTGTCGAAAATGTAGCCTTTTAAAGGAGCCTGACACAACAAAACGGCAGCGTCCAGAGGACGCTGCCGTTTTGTGTCGATAAGAGAATCTTGCAGACTGCATTCGCTCAGAAAAAGGAGCCCGCGAGGGGCTCCTTTTTCGTTCACTCAATTGTCTGTAAGCCGGATTCTGTGTCCCCCACCACTTACATGATGAGGGTGATGATCATTTACCTAGGCGCCCTGTTACCAAAGCGCTCACGCGGCTCTCCCAGCTCAGCTTTTGTCATATGATCAAAAATTGAGCTAGGCACGGCCTTGCACGCAGATAAGGATTTAGCCGTTTCACTCGTACGTTACCGTACGACTTCGCCCAGCCCTACTTTTGCAAAACTATTCTCTCGGTGTTGTACTCGCTTACGCTGCGGCCTCTTCCGGCTCTACAACACGAGTCGCTGTTTAGGTTTTCAAAAAATGAAACCTTGGGCGTCAAAATAATTCCGCAAAAGTAGGGCTGGGCTCCCTCAGGCTTGCGCCTTCGGTCGTCTCTGCTCGCACCTCGTGGGTTGCCCCAGACGGGTGTTACCCGCTACCCTGCTCCCGAATGAATCGGGGCGTGTCCGGACTTTCCTCCACCCAGCCCCACTTTTGCAATCAAGCTACGGGGTCACTTCACCACTCCCTTTAGTGCAAAAGTGGAGCTGGGCAGCGATCATCTGACCAAACTATTATACAATAAAAATTAAAAGTCGCAAGGATCTACTGGTGTCCGCCAGAATGAATGCCCCGCGGGCTTGCCGCGGGGATAGCGTGCGGACGTTTTTACTCCACTCCCGCAGGCAGTGTCACCTCGTCCCCCACTGAAATACCGTACGCATCCACGAGATCCGGCTTGGTTTCAAGCACATATTTTGCGGGTTTTGCGGGCTCATAGATGCGAGGATAGCTCTCCGGAAGAAGTCGTCTCGTAATATCGATAACACGCAGATCTTCACTAATCCAGATCACATCTATTGAAAACCTCATGTCCTTCATCCAAATGCCGTGATATCCAGGCTCATTAAAGACCATCAAGAGTCCGAGCACGCCGCCGAGGTCATCCCGGCCGGAGAGCCCGAGCGTCCGTGCCTCGCTTGTACTTGCCACTTCAACCGCAAACTTTACCCCATCAATCGACATCACCACATCATCACCCACAAAGAAATCGTAGAGCGTAGTGTCCTTTCGCTGCCAGTTATACCAAACACCCACTCCTATAACCGCAACAATGAGTAAGAAATAGAGTCCTCGCATATATCACAATAGTACCACTCTTAAAGTTCAAAATAATCTTCGAGCAGTTCAAAGAGTGGGCGGCCCACCAAATTTTGCGTACATGAATCAAAGAGATAGCGCGTCTCACCAATGAGGATTTCGTACCGCTCTGACACGTCGCCATACTCCGCAGGGCAAATACCCCCAAACTTCGACGCGACCACAACACCAAACGGCGTGTCTTCGAGTTCTGAAACAAGCCGAGAAAATTCTCGCGACGGAAGCTCGCTCTCATATCGGTCGTCCTCCCCATCTCGCTTTGAGACGATCACCTCAAACGCACCTGAGTCATCAATACGGTAGGACACGCAGCCGCTCTCAGCGCACCCGCCGTACTGGTCACCAATAATCTCAAATCCGCGCGCCTGACCGCCGCCGCCAAAATTAAAAATAGGATCGGTGTCGTGACTCACAAAAAACGTGTACACACCGCCCAAAAACCCAATCGCAAATGTGGAGAGCAATAAAAAATAAAATGCCTTCATTGTTTGTATTGTAGCAGGTTGTGCTACATGAAATACCCACAATCAGACTTAACAGTTTGGTTACTAAATCTCTTTGATAAACCATTGACACGTAGCGAAAATCATGATAGGGTCGCACCGGAGTTTTGCTCCATCTAAAACGGAATTCTCCGAGTTCACTCCCTGAATATACTCGGAGACCAACAGAAGGAATACCCCAAATGGTTTACATAGTCCTGGCAATCACGGCCATTGTTGTAATGGCCGTGCTGGGAGTACTGAAAAAGAGCTACTCCAATAGTGCCTTTTTCAGCACCCCGCTCTACCGCGTAACGCAAGTTGTGCTGCTGCTTGCCGCCATCGGCTTTGTCAGCTCCACATCCATCGTGATCGTCGGCGGCAAGGAAATCGCAACGCTCGACCGCATCTACTGGTGCACACCGATCGCAAACGGGCGTAACGTTGCTCTCGACGGCGAGTGCGGCCGCCAAGCCAGCATTCTCATGCCTGGCTTTCATTTCTCACTCGGTATCCGCGTACTCAACAGCGTGGAAAGTACACCGATGGTGAATGTCCCGGACGGTCACTATGCCACCCTCACGGCCAGAGACGGTCGAAAACTCAATGAGGGTCAAGTGGCCGCACGTCCATGGCCGCTAGGCACCAGCACCTTCCTCAACGAGGATGGAAAGAACGTGACGGGCAACATGCTCGACGCCGCCTTTTTCCTCACAGAGGGGGGCGGGCGCAAAGGACCGCAGGCAACGATCCTGACGCCGGGACTCTACCCGGTGAACACGTTCCTGTGGGACGTACAGGTTGACGAAGGCAACACACGGACGTCCATCCAGCCCGGCCATGTCGCCGTGATCAAATCGGCGATCGACGAAGTTGTGGTGCCGTCTTTCGCACCCGGTGGAGGAAACTCGGTCGTCTGTGGAAAACACAGCGCCGTCGAGAAGGACCTGGGAAAAATCAAGGCGGTCCTTGTCCCGGTCGGCTGTCGCGGGGTATGGAAAGATCCTCTTCCGTCAGGGGAATACTACCTGAACAGGAAGATCTATCAGGTCTCCGAAGTTGACACCCGCGTCCAGAACTGGACCTACAAAGGTGGCTACACCCGTCGTTATATCGACCTCAAAGTCGAAGACGACGGGAACATCAAGCAAGAGCCGCGGAGCGAGCCTGTCCCGACAAGCGAAAATGCCGCGGGCGAGGCAATCGCCGTCAAAGTCGAAGGTTGGACGGTCTACCAAGAGCTGCGCATCCAAGCTCGTGTCCTGCCCAACTTTGCGCCCCTTGTCGTTGCAGCTGTCGGCGGCATGCGTGAAATCGAAGATCGGATCATCACCCCCCAGGTGAGGTCCGTTGTTCGGAACGTCGGTGGCTCGAGGATTCAGGTCAAGAATACGGCCGCGTACGACGAAGCCGAATCGGAACTCAACGCCCTCAAGGCTCGTCTCGAGATCTTGAGGGACAAGAATACCGATATCGGCCTCAGCCCCGAGCAGCGTGCCGAAGAAATCGCACAGATCGAAAAACAGATCGCCGGTTTCAGCCTTCCGGATCCGGATAAGGAAGTCACTCGGACTACCAAAGTTCTCGACTTCCAAAACGAACGGGCGCCGCTCGAAAAACTCGTGGCCGCCGATATCAGAAAAATCGGCAGCGAAACGGGTATCGAGATCGTCTCGGTCACCTTCGGGAATACGGACATCCCTCCGGAACTACTGGTCGCGCGGAAAATCGAACAGCTCTCCGGTCAGTTGCGAAAAGCCTACACGCAGATGCGCACAGCCCAAGTGCAACGGCAAGCAACGGAGGCGGCGAAGGCCCGGGCCGATCAGCAGCGTGCACTCGTCGCCGCACGTATCGGCGTCGAAACCTCGGAACAGAGGATCAAGTCGCGCGAGAATGACGGCGAGGCCGAAAAGCGCTTCCTCGAGAAACAGGCCGCGGGTCAGAAGGCCCAGGTGTCCGTGCTCGGAGAAGATCGCGTTGCGATGCTTCGCGCCCTCGAACTCATCTTGGCCAAGCCTGACATTCTGACGGGCATCAAGTTGCCGAACACGGTCGTGTTTGGCGGCAATGGCCCGGAAGGATTCGGAGCAATCCTGGGCGGAACCAAGTTCTTTGGTGGGCCGGCAGCGGCTCCCAAATAGAGGTTCAGGGATTCCCCAAATCTAGGGTCGGCGCGCGCTTGCGTGCCGACCCTTTTCTTTTCAATTTTTCAATTTGACAATCTAGGATTAAATGTTAGTATTTTGATATGCGACATATTGCATATACAACCGAATCACAGGTGCGGGCGCCAGAATTTATTTCTGCGGCTTTTACCCGAAAGAATCCGTACATGGCGGGACTTTCAGGTGTGTTTGGCAGCCCGTGTAGGCAATATGTTATGACTTCGTAAATCTCCTTTATTTTCTTTGTGAAATCAAAACATCTTGCCTCAAACGCAAGATGTTTTTGTTCTGACGAGGGCTTGTAGCCCGCAGATCTTTCACAACCATAGGAGGGACACATGTCCAGATTCAGCCTCGAACGATTCGACAAAAACCTCGCGTTCATTTGGTGGCAGCTCATGAACGAGCGTTCCAGACGTTTTGCACTGCATGCATTGGTACGAGTACTACTTGGTTCGGCACTCCTTATCGCAGTGCCATACGCAATCGGCTTCTTTATCGACGGTCTCACTACAAAAACCGTTGATACATTAATCGTCGGCGGAATACTGTTTGTGACGCTTGAAATGAACGGGGTCGCGCTCGGTTGGTGGCAACAGCAAGTACGCGAGTACTTCTTCCAAGAGGCATTCTGGTACATGCCACAAGCAATTACCCACCTGTACTACCGACGCCCCCTTTCGTGGCTATCGGGTGGCACCTCGGAAATTGACGGGGGTGGTGTCGAAAGTCTCAAAGATAAAGTCTGGAATGTGACTGGGAGTTACATCTTCCAAATCATCCCAGGATGGGGTCAAATCGGTTTTGCCCTCGTTGCCTGCACGTATGCAAATATATGGCTCGGGCTGCTTGCGCTCGTGTACATCGTTGTTGAAAGACTCGTCAGCGAAAATGAGAACGTACACATCCACACCGAGATGCGCCCAGTAATTGATCTCTTCAAACGTTGGGAACGTCGTATGCAGGAGTGGTGGCGTAACTCTGACCACGTGAAGAGCCAAGGTGTCGAGACAAAAATACTTCGTCAAATTAAAGATGAAGTTCAGACAGCACTAAAGGGAGACGATGCCGTCTGGCGTGTGTATTTCGCAAAAGCAATCGTGAAGCATCGCTTGCGAAGCCTCACATTTGCAACAGCGCTCTACGTTCTCGTCGGCTACCTCGTGTTAAGTGAGACCGTCAGTCTCGCGGTCGCAGTACTGGTGTTTTTCTCCTTCGAGCGGATTCGTTCTGTTCTTGGGAATCTGAACGACCAGCAGCGCGAGGTGCAATTCAATATGGCAAGCATTGCGAAATATCGTCGTATACTCTCGGCAAAAGTGCCCTTCGCGTACAACGAGGGTATGCCGTTCACCGCCTCTCGGATTTCGGTGAAGTACGACAATGTATCGCACGAGGTTGGCGAAAACGGCAACTGCAAACTGATCTTGCGCGATGTCTCGCTCGAGATTGGAATTGGCGATAAAGTCGGCATTGTGGGCCCGAGCGCAGCCGGCAAGTCACAACTGCTCAGTCTCCTTGTACGAGCAAGCGACCCTGTTTCCGGGCAAGTACTGGTGAACGACACTGACCTTCGCACGTTCGACCTTCAGTCGCTCTTGCGATACTACGGCGTGATTATGCAAAAGAGTGAACCGTTTGAGGACACCGTCCTCGGCAATCTACTCTTCGGCATCTCTCACCTCGACCTGCCAGTACCATACGGCGAAATGTGTCAGCAAGAAAAAAATGTTCTGCACCAGAAAGCGCACGAAGCGCTCGCAAGGGCAGGACTCTACGCGGACACCTTTGAAAATGGGATTCATACAAACATCGGATACAAAGGACTGAAACTCTCCGGTGGTCAGCAACAACGTCTACAAATTGCTGCTGCACACATGAAACTCAGTATGGATGAGACACGGCCGCGGATTATCATCGCTGACGAACCCACGGCATCGCTCGATTCACTCTCCGAGCTCACGGTCATGGAGCACCTACAGGACAATCTTCCTGAAGGCACAACCTTGCTCATGGTTGCTCACCGTCTTTCCACGGTAGCCCGTATGGACCGGATTGTGTTTGTGCGGCCGCTTGAGCGGTGTTGCCAAAACACCACGCAAGTGACCACACATGCCTCCATGAAAGAACTCTATGCTGCTGAAGCACTCTTCCGAGAGATGGCTGACGCTCAAGGGTTCGTTCCGTAACCGAAAACCAGCCCCGGCGCGCAAGCGCGCCGGGGTTTTTCTATTACCCTGTTGTGGGCGGTTCGAGTTAGTACTGTATAATACCGAGTTCTGTTTGACCTATTATCTACGAAGCGTAGTTGACCCATCCTCCTAAAGCCAAGACAAAGGGAGTTGCTGCCAATACTGAAATCAAAAGCGAGACGACAATCTTCTTACCATCTTTTGAGTCAATTGCTTTTTTAATGTACCGAGGAACAAGGAACAAACTAATTAGCGACAATCCAATTGCCAACAAAAATACGTACACAACGGGAAAATTAACCAGCTCAGTGATAGCTAGCAGATACACAAGACCCGTTAGAATAGGAGCTGATAATAAGATATAAGTATCGCTGACGAGTTCTCTTTTCACATTGAAGATTATACCACCAGTACCTCACGCTAGCTCGGTAAGGCCGGACCATCCGGGCTAGGACCGTGGACGATCAAGTCCGGGTTAGCTCTTTTCAATAGTTTTATTCTAGCAACTTAAGGTTCTAACAGCGTCTTACTCTAAAGTCTCTTCACAAACGTAGGGCTTGCCTCCAGACAAATCACAGTTTTTACCACATTCGTAGTCATAGCCCGTTCCATCTGGGTTGTGGGTAGATACCTGTTCATCAATCCAATCACGACAAGATTCTAGCGAATTAAAGGTTTCGCTGCTTTGGATATCATTAGTTAAATTGTTTGCGTCTGGATAGTAAAAACCAACGTAAGTATCTCCACGGACTATATTTCCTGCTACCCACACTATGATTAGTGCAACGACTATGATTAATATTGTTTTCCCTATTTTCATATTATTTCTTTTTGAGAAAAACATCTCTTAAATTTGCTATTAGTTTTAATTTACCCCTATTATCACTTAAGTGATAACCACCATAAGTTAAGTTATCAAAACGTCCGTGGGCAATATCATTTCGCATGTCTTGTATTTTTCTCATTAGTTTAACAACAGAATCTTTCTTGCCAGTATATAGTTCTTCAATTATTTTTATTTTGTCGCCAAAATGCAACTTATTAACCAATGCTTCTATTGCTCTTTGCCGTGCACCAATTTGTACTTCTGGATAAATAATTAGATCTTCAGCTTCGCGTTCAACAAAATAAGCAATCCAAAAAACGAAATCCACTGCTTTAAATTGTTGGTCTGTTAATGAAAATCTCTTTTGCACCATTTTTCGTGCAATATCTTCATCTAAACCACTGAAATCAATGCCAAGCTCTGCTGCTTTTTCAATTAAGGTGTCTGGGTCACCATCAACCAATTTTTCGATCTCATCGATATTCATAAATTCAACACTCTCGTGCTAGCTGTTAGATGCGGGCCGTCTCGGGCTAGAACCGTGAGCGGTCAAGCCCTGCTTGACGGATTTGTATTCGGATCAAATCCTATTTCGAAGCACCTCGTGCGCCTTTCCCAAACCAATCCAACAGCTCGATTCAAGATTACTGTTTATGGAAATCTCGACGTAGACGTAGGGAGAGAATCAGGAGAGCTACACTAAGGACAAAACTTGCCATGGTGTTGTATTCGTTAGTGATACTAGACAGTTTAGACATTGCTAAATAGCCAGTATAAATCACAAGAAGTAGTGCTCCTGCCACTACCACGTGATTTGCTTTATGGCCGTCGTACCAATGAAAAACGTGCAATCCTGCAAATAGCGTTACAATTGCTAAAATTGCCGTAGTCAGTAAGTCAGCTCCCAAAAAGAACTGAGAGAATAGACCTATTAATCCAATGACAAATAGTGACCATTCGATTTTTCTGTGTGTGCTCATATACTGATAATTATATGGTATAGACAAGTTACTATTGACCTCTATGCACCTATTCGCGCTTCAAAAAGTGACAAAAGTGACACAAATACACAGGTACAAAAATGACACTACTCTGTCACATTAATAAACAAAAATGACCCGAATGGGTCATTTTTGTTTATCTTGATTAATTGACCGTAAAGTCAAACATCATTCCTGAGTGCAAGTGTTCAGCAATATGGCAGTGTGCCATCCATTCTCCTGGATTGCTCATATCGACTAGCAGGTCGATTGTCTGGCCTTTCGGAATCAAGACCGTGTCTTTCCACTGTAGGTTGTCGTTTACCTTTCCGTCACGAGCCAAGACTACAAATCGTTGTCCATGGAAGTGAATTGGGTGCTGCATCGGGTGAGCGCCTTTCTCATCGTTGTAGATGCGAACTTTCACTAGGTCGCCCTGTTTGAATGACCAGTCAATGTCACCATTCTGCTTTTTGGTGTCTTGGTCCTCAATAATCCATTCAATCATATGGTCGGTACTCATGTCATTCATCATGGCCATGTCATCTTCCCACTCAATACCGTCTTCACCATGTTCTTCTTCACCATCTTCCAAGTATGGCTCACAACCAGCCATTTCGGGCATGATCTTGCAATGCTCACGCATCATCTCATCTTGATCGTTATCATTTCCGCCCATCATGCCACCGCTCATCATGTTACCCATTGCTCCCATCATGCTGACATCGAGTCGTAGTCGCTTGTCTGGAGCCTTGCCAAGAAGTGCAGTTTCATTGGCACGAATATCAGCATAGTCTTCGACATGACTTTTAGGTGCATTGAACTCACTGAGTTTATTCTGGCTACTTGGTTCAACTACCACCGTACCGATCTTCTTTCCACGATGTTCAATAGCGTACGTACCAGCGTCTTTGTAGTAGACCTCAACTACGTATCGTTCGGCTGGAGCAATAATAATGTCCTCGACCATCTTTTCTTGTTCAATCCGTCCCAAGTCACCACCAACTAGCTTCACAGACGCACCGGGCAGCACAAGGTCAAAAGTGCGGGTATTGGCAACATTGGTAAAGTAGAGACGAGTAATCGCTCCTTGTTGTACAGTCAACGAATAATCTTCCTTGTCATTGATGAGAAGCGTATCGCCAAAGCGACCCATGAGGGCATTTGTGACCACATTAGGGCTGTAGTCACCATCTTCAAGCACGTCATCGACAATCAAATATTCTTCTTGGTCTACGTTATTCCAGTAGTTTAGTTCCGTTACCACCATGTTTCCGTAGAGACCCATGTCTTGCTGGTAGTCCTCTCGAACATGAGGGTGATACCAGAAGATTCCGGTATCTGGAAACTCTAGTTCGTAGGTAAAGGTACCGCCAACTGGAATAGGGTCTTGCGAGAGTGGCGCGGCACCGTCCATTTTGTAGTCTCCGCGCAGACCATGTGAGTGGAGAGCAGTTTCCATATCGAGGTTATTCGTAAAGTTCACTGTCACTTTCGCCCCTTTAGGTGCCTTGAGTATAGGACCAGGTATCTGTCCATTGTATGCCAGTCGCTTTACCACTCGATTGCCAACTTCTTGCTTTACGATTGAAGCCGTTAGTTCATAGGTGTCACCGTCTTTGAGTTCCACCACTTCTGTTGGTCGAAGACTCAAAACGGCAGTGTCGGTGAGTTTCGTGAGCCCTCCATTACGTTCTGCAAACTCACCAGATACATCCATGTGACGACCCATGCCCATCCGGTAATCATTGTCATACCAGAAGACACCCGCCAGTAGTAGTACAAGCAAAATGCCACCGCCAATAATTAATGTGTTTTTCATACTAGATAGTTACGTATGGTGACATCGCACCTTGATCTGATAATTGATACACCTCATACGGTGCAGTTTTCTTGCCGGGCATGCCGGGTGTACCGATAGGCATACCGGGAAGTCCAATACCAGCAATATCTGGTTTTTCAGTGAGGAGCTTTTCGATAGCTTCAAGCGGAACGTGTCCCTCAACCACATAGTCACCAATAACAGAAGTGTGACAGCTCTCACCTCCCAACGGAATATTATGTGATTGTTTCACTGATGCTAGGTCGTCAGTGAGTTCGATTGTTACATCGAATCCCGCTTTCCTAAGTGCCTCAGCGTGACCACTACAACAACCGCAGTTAGGACTTTTATACAACGTCACCGACTGACCAGTGCCAAAGTCAGCTACTGCTAAGTGTGCTTCATATTCTGGGCTACCTTGTCCGAATGAAACCAGACTCACGACAGCAACGAGTACAAGAGCTACTGCGGGTACTGTAATAAGATTTTTCTTTTTGGAAAACCATCCGTACGCAAGTACACAGAGTGCGAGGGTTGCGACGAGTGCGGTAACGATAACAGAAGGTTCTTGATACCACATAGTGGTCACGTGCTCACCATCGTGAGCGAGTGTGACCATTGGTGCAAAGAGGATTGCACCAAGTAGATATATTTTTTGCATGTGTATTAACTCTTTAGTGCTACTAATAAGCGATAGAGATCGCGTATCAGTCAGCTAAAAGAGCTTGGGGTGAAGAATCCCGTTTGAAAACAATTCTTGGAGTGGTCGGTAGGAATAGGAGTATGTTCGCTCTTCAAGGTTGTATATTGGCAATATGGCCCTATACCTCTGTCTCTGGAGTAGGTTGGGAGCAACTGAAAATACGAGGACAACAGTAGCTATGGCTAGAAGCAACAGCGTGAGAGACGGAAGTACAGCCATAAACGCCGATTTCCAGGCAGTTAAGTGGTCGAGCGTGCTCATTGAGCAAATTACCTCCTCATGCGACATGAATGGGCAGTCAGAAGACATGCTTCCGGACATATCCATACCAACTGGCATATGAAAGAGACTGAGAAACATTACACTCAAGAAGATGCCGGTCACTACCGCCCACACAGTTCTCGTTATTGTCATTCCTCGAGGATTCATGCCTCTATTCTAGCTCAAATTGACCCGTTTGAGGAGCATGGCGTTCGCGACCACAATCACCGTTGAAAGGCTCATGACAAATGCACCAATCTCAGGGCGCAGGAAGAATCCCCAATACGCGAATGCTCCCGCTGCGGCTGGGATTGCAATGATGTTGTATCCGAGTGCCCAGACAAGGTTTTGAATCATTTTCGTGTATACCTTTTTTGATAGAGTGATCAATCGAGCAATATCCTCAGGATTACTTCTCGTGAGTACCACGTCACCAGATTCAACTGCCACATCTGTACCGGCGCCGATAGCGATGCCAGCGTCAGCTTGGGTAAGGGCTGGTGCGTCGTTTACACCGTCACCAACCATTAAGACTACGTTGCCGTCTGATTGTAGCGATTTGATATGCGAATACTTATCTTCAGGCAACACTTCAGCAAAGTAGGTATCAATTTTAAGTTCCTCTGCCACTGACTTAGCTACTGATTTGTTATCGCCGGTAAGCATAGCTACCTTAACACCCATGTCATGTAATCTTGTAATGGCTTCGTGCGATTCTTGCTTTACGGTATCAGAGAGCGCAATTAACCCGATGACATTACTTTCATCAGCTACAAAGATAGTTGTTTTACCTTTCTCTGAAAGTTGCTGATAATCTTTTATCGCCACTTCTGTGGAGACGCCCACTTCTTCCATGATGGCTTTGTTGCCAACAATGTATGTCTTTCCCTCGAGGTTGGCTTTGATACCTTTGCCAGCTACGTTCTTAAACTCAGATATATTGGCAAGTTTGATACCTTGCTCTTTTGCATAGTTCACGATCGACTGCCCAATAATGTGTGAGGAATGTTGTTCAAGTGAAGCGGCTATATGCAAAACCGATTCATTTGTCTCATTTCCTTGAGCTACCACATCAGTTACTCCAAACACACCGGTAGTGAGTGTCCCGGTCTTATCGAAGACTACATAGTCAGCTTTTCTGATGACTTCAATCTTGGCGAGGTTCTTGATAAAGAATCCGTTTTTTACAGCGAGCGATGTAGTGATAGTAGTGACGGTTGGGATCGCCAGTCCGAGGGCGTGTGGACAGGCAATGACAAGTACAGTAATGGCAAGCGTTATCGCAAAAGTAAAGGTCTCGCCAAGTAATAATGACCAGACAAGGATGGTGAGCAGTGCAGTAACGCCAGCCACAATAGTGAGAACTGCGGCGGCTTTGTCTGCTATGCGCTGTGAGTTTGGTTTTGTTTGCTCGGCTTCTGCAATCAGTTTCTGGATCTGACCAATCGTTGAATGCTCACCAACCCGCGAGAGCTTGATCGTGAGTGACCCATCGAGACAGATCGAACCGGCCACAACCTCATCTCCCGCACCTTTGTGAATTGGTTTTGACTCACCACTAATAAGTGCTTCATCAACGTTGGCTGAACCAGAGACAATTGTACCGTCAGCCGGAATCTTCTCGCCCGGCTTCACAAGGACCTGGTCATTTTCTTTAAGCTCAGCAATATCTACATCTTCCTCGACACCATTCACGAGCTTGTGAGCTTGTTTCGGCAATAGCTTTGCTACTTCCTGAAGTGCATTACCAGATGCTGCTCCTGATTTCGCTTCCAAGTAATGTCCAAAGAGGAGCACCCAGATTAAGGTTGCTATTTCAAGATAAAAATCTGCATGAAGTGATGGAATGAATGTTGCGGCCACAGAGTAAAGATAGCCAGCGCCAACCGCTAAAGAAACAAGTGTCATCATGCCGTACTTGCGTGCCTTTATTTCATGGAGCGCATGTTGAAAGAAAATAAGTGCAAAGCCAAAGATAACGGTGGCGATACCGAAACCAATCCATTTACTGAGTGTGTACGCTTGTAGTCCGAGTGCATGCATTACCATTTCGTTGGCAAACACGAGTGGAATGAGAAGAAAGGTAACAATCCAGAAACGCCGCAGGAACATCTGCGCTGAACCATGACCCATGCCATGACTTCCATGGTCATGATGGTGCTTATGATGATTATGATGTGAGTGATTCATACTTCCATTTTAACAAAGTTGTCAACCACAACTTTAGCATCATCTCAAATTGGTCTTGTCTAAAACCAAACGCACGAGCAAATAACAAACTGGGTATAGAATGAGTGCGGTAAAGAAACCGAACCAGTTGCTAACAAACACCTCCGGTCCCCAGATCAACCCAATTACAAACAGTGTCCCGAAGTAAAAGAAGTTGTATAAAAAACTCCCCAGTGCACCCCATCTGCCAAACATCGCCTTAATTGTCACAAGCACAAAGACGCCAAACAGTATCAACCCGATGACGAGCCAGTGCTCAGCAAGGTACGCCAAGAGCCAACCCCAAAGCATGTTAGCGGCGTCTTTGGTTTCTTGCTCAATACTTTCTAGTAACAAAGCTACTACGGTATCGGCACTAAATGTTGTTGTGGCGGTCATTTCTTTTTCTTTTCAGCTAGCTTCAATAAATCCTCCTCGCTTTCATACACCCGTACTCGACCAGTGAGTATTCCTAGTCTGTAACTGATACCGTCTGTCATAAGTCGCCAGTTGGTCTCTTTGAGCAGTTTGTTTATGAGCTTCCTGAGTTTTAAGACACTGGCTCGCTCATTATCGGTGGTCATCTCTTCGACACTAAACTCAAGTGAAACGATACGACCAAGGTCAGGTTTCTCGAACGTGATGTTGGTGTATGACTGCTTCTCAAGCGCAGTTGTGACGCGCTCTTTTACTTGTGGCACGGTCAACTTCTCAATTTGTTCCGCCTTATCGTAAAGCTCCTTGTTCTCCTCCTTATGTTCCAGTTTCTCCATGAGCTCTTTCAAACTCTCAAAGTTCCGGCGTGATTCCTGAGCGTCCTGCAACTCCTTACCCGAGAGACAAAAGCGGTTGCGGTCGTACTCGTATTTGGGGTCTTCGGGTTCTTCCTTTGGGGTAAGGTCAAGTGTGTCGACTTCTACGTGACCGCATTTTGGACAGGTGTAGGTGTGTTTGATTTCGTAATCTGATACGTGTTCGCGGGTAATCTCAACCTCATGCTTACACTTCTCGCATAGATGCGGTTTCGGTACATACACGGTGCCATCGTCGTAAATTGCTTTACGCTTTTTGCAGTTGTTCGGGCAATCGAAGAAGAATAAAACACGGTCACTGTCGTCGAGGTCCCACAGGTGTTTGTCGCTGAATTGCATCCGTCCGTAACATTCGTCACAAAAAATGTTCTCAGGAATTCGAGCGTTCTCTAGTTTATCGTCACGACGAGCATCTTCGTCCATCCACTTTTGTATGGTCGCCTCTTTCTTGTCGTACCAATGCAAGGTGAGGAAGATTTTTTCGATACTCCACGCGTACTCACTAATGCCATGAATCGCTTCGCGTTCTTTTTCATTCTTCACTTTCTGCTTTTTTGCGTAGCCAAGATGAAAATTCTCATGCCAGCGACAGTCATTTACTGTCGCCTTATCGTAGCGATCCACATACTCCTGTCGTTCCTTGAGGTACGTCATACCTCGATGATAACAAAAGAGAGCGTTTGACAGGATTCTCGTTACGTTGACCAATAAATTGATGGTTTGTCTGCATCGCTTGGGAAGTCTTTGTGCAAACTCGGTACGGCATTACTTGGACCGGTGGACAGGATTCGCACAGCGTCTTTCTCATCAGATACTGGCACATAGACGGTGAATTGAGGGTCGTTGCCGTTTACCCAATCGATACTTTCAGTGAACTCCATCACGTATAGTTGGTTGCACTCGCGACACTCCAAAAGATATTGCCAAAAGTGGTCACCTTTAACGTACGTCTTTAAAAGTTTAAAGCGGTCCTTAAGAGGACCGCTTTCGATCTGTTCTGGTTCTTTCCAGTAGATGCACTGGGTAGGATTTGGGCGTTTCATTTCAGTCTTTCTCATATATTTATTATATCGCTGGGGTCCCAGAAAGAAAGCTAGTGGGTTGACGTATGTTGGCAACTGTTTCGTAAGTATATGTTTGTGGGTATATCTGTATAGAGTTTTATATTCTTTTGCATACTTTTGTTTGTTATATCAATCTGTTTTGCACTGCATGATTTTTCATTCCCTATCATTCATGTATTATCAGACTAAAGACGTGGGCGGAGAGACTCCGCGAATGTAGACTAACGTATTGAATAAAGTAGTGAATCTGTAACTTATTCGATAAGCAGTATTTGCTATGTCTAAAAAGAAAGTGCCACTTGAGTGGCACACAGAGAAGCGTACGGTCAATTCACTCGTTCCGTACGAAGCTAATCCACGAAAGATTAGCGATAAGCAATTAACCGACTTAAAGAAGAGCTTCAAGCGCTTCAATCTTGTGGAGATTCCTGTCACCGATGTCGATGGACGCATCGTGGCCGGGCATCAGCGCCTAAAGGTGATGCAGCTTCTTGGTCGTGGTGACGAAGAGATTGATGTACGAGTTCCTAATCGCGCACTCACTAAAAAAGAGTATGAGCAATATCTACTCACCTCGAACGCAGTCGGGGGTGACTGGGATTTCGATAAGCTCAAGGCATTTGATGTCGACTTTTTGCTCGACGTTGGCTTTGATGCAGACGAACTCAACTCAGTCTGGGCTGAGCACCTGAAAGTTGAAAAGGAGGATTTCGACGAGGAGAAAGAGTTGGCAAAAATTAAGGAACCAAAGACCAAACTCGGCGACCTTATTGAACTAGGTAGTCACCGTTTGATTTGTGGCGATTGTACTGATGCATCTGTATTGAAACGTCTGTGCGGAAAGGAACAGCCAACAATGATCTACTCCGACCCGCCATACAACATCAAGCTCGACTACGACAAAGGTATTGGCGGCAAACAGTCGTACGGCGGTCACGTCAACGACGATTTGACCGATGGCCAGTACTACGTCTTTCTCGGCGATAGTCTTGGTCCTGCGCTTGATGTGTCAGGTAAGAATCTGCACGTTTTCTACTGGTGTGACCAGATGTACATCGGACTACTCCAAACGCTCTACACAGATTTCGGAGTAAAGAATAAGCGTGTCTGTTTGTGGTTGAAAAATGGACAAAATCCTACACCCAGCGTTGCCTTCAATAAATGTTATGAACCGTGTGTATATGGCGTGCGCGGTAAACCATATCTTGCTGACTCATTTCAATCATTCAATGAAGTGATGAATCATGGTGTCGGCAACGGTAACGAGCTACTTGATGCAATGGACAATCTAGACGTATGGGCGGTAAAGCGACTGAGTGGCAAAGAATATGAACATCCAACATCTAAACCGCCTGAACTCCACGAGAAGGCTATTCGACGTTGTACGAAGCCGGGCGACATCATCCTCGATTCCTTTGGCGGCTCAGGTAGTACGCTCGTAGCCGCTGAAGGTCTTAAGCGTCGTGCCTTTCTCGTTGAACGTGAGCCAGTCTTTTGTGACCTCATCATTAAACGCTTTGAGAAGCTCACGGGTCTTAAGGCGAAAGTGACCAGCGTATGAAAAAGGACCGAGTGCAAAAAGAGTTCCTAGAAGAACTCAAACAGATTCCAGTAGTGCAGATTGCGTGCAAGAAGTGCAACGTATCACGCAACAGTGTCTACCGTTGGCGTAAAGAGGATAAAGAGTTCGCCAAGCACATGGATGAAGCCATACAGGAGGGCGAGGATGTCATGAGCGACTTGGGTGAAAGTCAGCTACTAACGCTCATGAAGGAAAAGAATTTTCCAGCCATCAAGTTTTGGCTCAGTCATCGTAATCCGAAGTTTAAGAAACGTGTTGAAGTGACGGCGCATGTTGAACCTGATACCGAGATGAATGAGGAGCAACAAGCATTGGAGAAAAATGTAATTGCATTAGCAGATGAATTCACCAAACCGTATGACAACAAAGATAACGACGGAGAAGATTGAGCAATTACGAAGTGACCAAGCGGTACGCATTAGCGCGTGCCGCAAACGTCACATGCTCTTCTTCCTTACCTACCTCAGTGACAGCATCGAATACCCGTTTGCGTCAATGCACCACGAGATGTTTGCCCTATCACAGGGCAAACAAAATCTTGTGGTCATGGGATTTCGTAATTGTGCCAAGTCCACCATCCTGACCTACTCATATCCGATTTGGGCAATTGTTGGAGAACAGCAGAAACGCTTCATTCTGATAGCCAGCCAGACGCGCGGACAAGCGGCGGCTCACTTCCAAAACATCAAGCGTGAGCTTGAAAGCAATATGCTGTTACGGAAAGACCTTGGTCCCTTTGAAACCACTGAGGACTCGTGGGGTTCGTTTATGATTACCATCGCGAAATACAAAGCCAAGGTGATGATTACCTCAGTTGAGCAAAGTACCCGTGGTATCCGATACCTCAATCGACGACCAGATCTCATCATTCTCGATGACGTTGAAGATAGTCGTTCGGTCAAGACCAAAGACGGACGTGACAAGATTTACGACTGGCTTACTCGGGAACTCATTCCCATGGGTGACCGCTACACTCGGGTGGTAGTTATTGGAAACCTACTACATGAGGATTCCCTCATGATGAGACTCAAGGAAAGTATCAAAAATGGTGACTATAGTGGTGACTTCCGAGCGTACCCTATCCTTGATGGCAATAGTGAGTGCTTGTGGCCGGGCAAGTTCCCTGATAAGGAGAGTATTGAGGCTGAACGCCAACGTGCTGGTAGTCCAAGGGCGTGGAAACAAGAGTACTTACTGAAACTGGTTACTCCCGAAGACCAGATTATTCAGCGTGAGTGGATTCAGTACTACACCTCAATGCCGTCAGTACGTGATGCTACTTATCAAGGAACCATCCTCGCCATCGACCCTGCTATCTCACTATCGGAGACGGCCGACTACACCGCTATGGTTGGTATCCATGTCTTTGGCACAGGTAAAGAACGCAAGATGTATGTACACAAACATATCGTAAACGAACGACTTACCACCAACGCCAGCACAACGAAAGTGAAACAGGTACTACAAACCATCGAGGCCAGTCACAACACTAAAATCATTGTTGAGAGTAACGGGTATCAAGGTGCCCTCGCTGAAGCACTTCATCATGAGGGCATGGTGACCGAAGTCGTTCACAACCGTATTAAGAAAGAAGACCGCATCTTTGCTGCTTCTGGACCTATCGGGGCTGGACGAGTGTTATTTCCTAGTGTGGGGTCAAAAGAATTGGTAGATCAGCTAGTCAATTTCGGTACCGAAAAACATGACGACCTCGCTGATGCGTTTGCGATGGCCGTACAGGGAGCGATAGACCTCAAACCATTCGTTATGCCAGAGATTTGGTGTCCGGGAATGCCGTACTAACTATCAAACTCTGATGAATCGTCTGAATACAACAACTCACCGTCAAATATCAATTCGTTTAGAGTCCAGTTACCTTGGTTCGACCAATCCCCACCGTTGTATGTGAGAATGACCGACCAGTTGCTCCTAATCATTGCACCAAAACTATTTTGTGAATCAACGTACGAGACAATTTTATGTTTGTTGTTGCCGAGATCATAATGAGTAAAAGCTAAAGTCGGAAAGTCAGCGGTTGAGGGTGATTTAAGAACAGCTTCGACATAGTTCTCTGCCATGATGTTTATCTGCGTTTCAGTAACTGTAGTTGTTTTTGGCGTTGATGTGCTACTGCCACTATCACTACCTGCGAGTATAAAAGAAGTGACGAGTCCGACTACAATTATGGTGAGAATTAGTTTGCCTGCGGTGATTGATTCTTTTTGTTTTGTGCCACAGTGCGAGCACTTCTTAGCTTCTTGTGGAATGTCTGCAAGACACTCAGGACACTTTTTAGTTAGTCCAGATACCTCAGGCTCTGATGAGCTTGAGAGTCTAAATGATTTCATATTTTTCGCGTGGGTTTTTGCTTATAAAAATCTCGGTAACACAAATGGCCACACAAGACCGACGGCAACTCCCTTTCGAGAATTACCCCACACCCTTTCGGATGTGAACCCACGCGAGTAAGTGCCGGCTTATGTGGCCGTTTCTACTCGCGTGGGATTTTTTGACCATGCCAGAAATTGCTCACTGGTTTAGGTGTTGTGAAGAACATAATAGCAGAAAACTACTATTACTGGGATTGTATCGCCAATTGATTCGTTTGCTAAGCGAGTATGTGACGTTTTTCTAAGTCTGCATAGCTATGCACCTCGTGCGGTTCTGTCATTAATTAAATATGGAAACAGAACAACTATCAGCCCGAATGAGCCATTCGATACAACCGCCAAAGGTAGCAGTAAAATACCTCCTCTACGCTCGGAAAAGTACCGAGTCCGAGGAACGGCAAGTTTTAAGCATCGACTCACAAGTCAAAGAGATGATGGACATGGCGGCTCGGGAAAATCTCGAAGTGGTGGAAGTGAGACGTGAAGCACACTCAGCCAAAGCATCAGGGCAACGACCAGTCTTTAAAGAAATTTTGGAAGACATACGACAAGGCAAGTTCAATGGCATCATCGTTTGGCATCCCGACCGATTAAGTCGTAATGCTGGTGACCTCGGCGAACTGGTTGATTTGATGGACCAGAAGCTACTAGTTGAGATCAGGGCGAACGGCCAGACATTCAGTAACAATCCGAGTGAGAAATTCCTCCTCATGATTCTCTGTTCCCAAGCCAAACTTGAGAACGACAACAAGAGCATCAATGTGAAGCGTGGACTAAAGACACGGTGCGAGATGGGACTGTGGCCAGCCCCTGCACCGACTGGTTACATCAAAGAGAAACGGATGGATAGAAGATGTGAGACACTCATCGACCCTGAACGTGCTCCAGTTATCAAAAAGATGTTTGAGAAAGTTGCCTATGAGAAATGGAGCGGTCGAAAAATATACAACTGGCTCAGATTTGAGCTTAACTTCAAAACAGGCAGTGGCAAGAAACCACTCAGCTTAGGGAATGTGTACCTCACACTTCAAAACCATTTCTACTATGGTGTCTTCGAGTACCCACGCAACAGTGGCAACTGGTATCAAGGTAAGCATGAACCGATCATCACAAAAGAACTGTTCGACTTGGTTCAGACACAGCTCAAGGGTAATGAACTGAAGACCCGACAGGAAAAAGAATTTGCGTTCACTAAACTCATGGCCTGCGGTCTGTGTGGTTCAGGTATCAGTGTCGACGAAAAATATAAAAAGCTCAAGAACGGTAAAACCAACACCCACGTGTACTACGGTTGCACCAAAGCGCGAGATAAACACTGCAAGTGCGGGTATATCAATGAGACCGACCTCATCAAGCAGTTACAGAAGCTGGTCGATAAGGTGGAACTGAACGAAACCAGCATCTTCAAGAAAGTGAAAGCCGAAGTAGCTCGGTATAAAAAATTCCACGCCACCCTACTAGGGGAGAAAGTGAATACTGTTGTATCTGATATCGATACCAAGGATTACGTTAAATTCCTTCTAAAAGACGGCACTATGGAGGAAAAGCGTGAAATCCTATCGTGCTTCAATTCCCAGATAGTGCTTAAAAATAAGGTTATTTCTCTCAAAAGCGACTCCCATAGCTAAAAGGCACTTTACAAATTTTACGCAGTAAGGTAGTCTACTGAAATGAAATTAGGAGACATTGCACAAGTGACACTAGGTTATGCCTTCCGTGGGGCTATCAAGCCCGACAAGGACGGCAATATTCTGGTACTACAAGCAAAAGACCTAGTGCGTGGCATTCCTGTCACCGACACAGACCATCTTACTCCTATTTCGTTCGACCTACCAGGATACGCTGGCCACCTCAAACGGGATGACGTTCTTCTCATCTCGCGCGGTATGAAAGCTGGTGCGTTCCGTTCGGCAGTGTTTGAGTCCGATGCGACTAATGTCATCGCGTCAGCGTCAATCATCATTATTCGTGTCACAGCCCTTGATGAAGTTCTACCAGAGTACTTATCTCACTACCTTAACTCAAAGGACGGTCAGGTAGCACTCTCGGAGATTGTCTCAGGGTCGTACATCGGGGCCCTGCCCCGTCGGGAGCTGGAGAAGATAAAAGTTCCGGTACCGAACATTAACAAACAGAAAGCGATAGTCGACCTTTACCGGAACATGCAGGAACAACAGAAGATACTCGACCGCAAGAACGAACTGAAACAACAAATTATCGAAGCAACATTTACAAACATAACAAAACAACATGACTAAGAAATTCACTCAGGAGGAACTCAATAAAGTACTGTGGTCAGCGGCAGACTCATCGCGCAGTCAGTTGGCGGCTGAAACATACAAGGACTACGCGCTTCCAATGCTCTTTTTCAAGTACCTGAGTGATCAGAACAAGAAGAAGTACAACGAGTACAAAGAACGCTTCGGTGACGACGAAAAACGCATCGAGGAAAAGATGAAGCTCGACCGTTTCTATCTTCCGCCAAAGTCATCATTTGATTACATCTACAGCAAAATCGAGGAAGACAACATCGGTGATGAGATAAACAAGGCTCTTCACCGCATTGAGGATGCCAACAGCGAAAAGCTTGAGGGTGTCTTTAGTGTCGACTTCAACTCTGAGGCCCTTTTGGGAAAGCTCCCACAACGAAACAAAATGCTTCGTGACCTCATTCAAGACTTTGCAAAGATTGACCTCTCTGACGTTGGCGATGACATCATCGGAAACTCATACATGTACATGATTGAGCGGTTCGGTGCCGCTGCTGGAAAGAAAGCTGGCGAATTCTTCACCACACGCTCAGTCGCACAACTTGTTGCCATGCTCGCACAACCTAAGGAGGGTGCGCGTATCGCCGACCCTGCTTGTGGTTCTGGTGGTCTTCTTCTGTTGGCTGGTGAAGAGGTGGAAAAGAAAGGTTCAAAGAACTACGCTCTCTACGGTCAAGAATCAACGGGTGCTACATATCAGCTCGCACGTATGAACATGTTCCTACACGGTAAAGACTCTGCTCGTCTTGAGTGGGGCGATACACTCAACAATCCACTTCTAGTTGAGAATGACCAGCTCATGCACTTTGACGTCGTGGTGGCCAATCCACCATTTTCACTGAAGAAATGGGGTGCAGAACACGCTGAGTCAGATAAATACAATCGCTTCTGGCGTGGAGTACCACCCAAAGACAAGGGTGACTTTGCATTTATCACCCACATGATTGAGACAGCCAAGCCAAAGACCGGCCGTGTTGCGGTCATCGTTCCGCACGGTGTTCTTTTCCGAGGTGGTGCTGAGGGAAAGATTCGTGAGCAACTCATCAAGGAGAACATTATTGACGCAGTGGTCGGTCTACCAGCTGGACTGTTCCAAACGACTGGTATTCCAGTAGCGGTACTCGTGATTGACCGTTCACGTGAAAAAGGTGGAAAGAACGAAAAGAAAAAAGACATCTTCTTCATCGAAGCATCAAAGGAGTTCAAGCCGGGCAAGGCAAAGAACATTCTTACTGACGACCACATTGCCAAGATCTACAGCACGTACGAGAAGCGCAAGGACGTCGAAAAGTTTGCACGTAAAGTGGAGCTTTCAGAAATTGAAGAGAATGACTATAACCTCAACATCACGAGGTACGTAGACACCTTTGAGGAGGAGGAACCAGTGGACATCAAGGCGAACCTCAAGGAGCTTGCCGAACTGGAACCAGAGCTACAGAAACTTGAAAAGCAGATGGTCGACTACTTAAAAGAACTAGGTATTAAATAGAGTATGAGTGAAGCAAAGATAAAACACTTAGAAATGATTCAGGGCGTCATCAGTAGGATGGCGGGCAACCTATTCTTTCTGCGGGGCTGGGTCGTAACGCTGGTAGCGGGAATGCTGGCTTTGCTTTCACAGCTCGACGGCGGGATACTCCCCATCGCGTTTCTGATGGGAATCATGTTCATTTTTTGGGTCTATGACGGATACTTCCTAGGACTGGAAAAATGCTACCGAGACCTCTACGACAAGATACGAAAAGAAAAAGACGAGAACATCGACTTCTCAATGGATGTGACTGAATTCAAAAAGTACAAGAAGAACAGTGTGGTCTACTGCATGTTCTCTGAGACGCTGTTCTTTTTCTACGCGCCAATTCTTGGTGCCGCAATCTACTTAATCATTAACACTCAATAGGCTTATGTCTACTTCATCACGAAAAATTTTTGTTAGCTACAAATACAAAGACTACGATGTACAGGACCTGCCCGGAGTAGAACCGGACGAAGACACTGACTTTGTGCAAACGCCTCGGCACTATGTCGACAAAATAATCGACATGATTGGTGCTGAACACATCTACAAGGGAGAAAAAAGTGACGATGACGCGAGTCACCTCGCAGACTCAACCATCCACTCCAATCTGAAAGACAAGCTGTTTGATAGTTCCATAACGATTGTTCTGCTTTCACCAAACATGATTGACTCGTATGAGCCGGAGGCAGAACAGTGGATTCCCAACGAAATTTCATATTCATTGCGAGTTCAGACACGCGGAGACAAAACTAGTGGGACGAACGGTCTACTTCTTGTAGCCCTACCTGATTCAAACGGTAGCTACGACTACGCCGTACTGCATCAGGGGTGTGGCGTAAGGAGCTGGCAGACAGGTTCATTCTTCTCAATCATCAGGAAGAATATGTTCAACCGAAAGAATAAGAATCAGACTTGGTGCAATACCTGTTTTGGCTATCATCACCATGGTCGAGATCACTCATACGCCCATCCAGTGAAATGGGAGGACTTTGTGGCAGACCACAACACATACATTGACCACGTTGTGGCTCTTAAGGACGCACTTGATGACTTCGACGTTTCAAAAACACACGATTAAACATGGCAAAGCAAGTAAAAGACAAATCACGCGACATCACCGAGGACTTTGTGCAGACACGGGTCATTGAGTGGTTGTCCAAGAACCACTGGAAGCTGGTGAAAGTGGCGACTCTCAGAGAGCGTGGTGTAGACATCAAAGCGGTACACAGCAAGTACTCCCGCTACTACCTCATCGAGTGTAAGGGGTCCAACAATTCTTCAAGTGAAGAGGTGGCCTTTATCTATGCGCTTGGCCAGATCATAACTCGTATGAATACGTCTGGAACCACTCGCTACTACTACGGCATTGCACTTCCAAAACGCTCTGCTGATAAGGCCATCAAGCGAATACCGTACCAGCTCGCAAAGAAGCTGTTGCTTCACGTTTTTTCGGTCGATAAGAAAGGAAATGTCACGCGTTATTTACCAGCTGATTTACAGAAATTACAGAAATAATTATGTCAGCACTAACACAACACAAAAACATACCAAAGGGGTGGTCTTCAAAGAGGATTGAGGAACTCGCTTCTATAAACACAGGTGACAAAGATACACAGGACCGAGTGGCTGATGGAAAATACCCTTTCTATGTGAGGTCACAAAAAGTTGAAAGGATTGATTCATATGGCTTTGATGGTGAGGCTGTCCTGACTTCCGGTGATGGAGTTGGAGTTGGAAAAATCTACCACTATGTGAATGGAAAGTTCGACTATCATCAACGCGTATACAACATTCATAATTTTTCAAAAGAAATTCTTGGCAAGTATCTATTTCTGTATTTCTCAAAGAACTTTTACAGAAGGGTCTCTATGATGAGCGCCAAGAACTCAGTCGATTCAGTACGAAGAGAAATGATAGCTGACATGCAAGTGGTATTTCCTAATGTTGATGAGCAAAAGCGGATAGTGAACATAATGGATACCTTTGATTACAGCATTGAAAACTTAAGGAGATTAATCAAAATAAAGAAAAGCATAAAGTTAGGTTTAACTCAGAAACTTTTAACTGGAGAGATTCGCTTGCCAGGGTTTAAAAGTAAATGGAAAGAAACCCACTTAAATCAGTTGGCAAAGATATATGACGGGACACATCAGACTCCAACGTATGTTGAGAAAGGAGTACCGTTCTTGAGTGTCGAACACTTAAGCGCCAATGACTATCAGAACACAAAGTTTATTTCTGAAGAGGTTTATAAAAACGAGTCAAAGCGAGTCAAAATTCAAAAGGGTGATATTTTGATGACACGTATCGGAAGTATTGGAGCTGTTAAGTATATTGATTGGGATATAAAAGCTTCTTTCTATGTAACTCTGGCACTATTAAAAGTATCAAAAGATGTTGACGCAGAGTCGTTGTCCTTTTTCTTGTCGGGTCCAGAGTTTCAAAAAGAACTATGGAGGAAAACTCTTCATGTGGCATTCCCGAATAAAATCAATCTCGGTGATATTGGAGAGTGCAAGATTACGCTGCCTTCGGATGTGGAGGAACAAAAGGCGATAGCAAACGTGCTCAGGACAGCTTCAAGAGAAATAGAAGTTCTTGAAAATAAGATAAAGGTGTTAAGGGGCCAAAGAAAATATCTCCTCGACAATCTACTATCTGGAGAAATCAGAACACCGGATACATTATCAATTCCTAAATAAACTACCATGCTAGAAAAAGTACACTTCGACGAAGCTCGACAATCACAACTTCCAAACCTGGAGTTGCTTATTGCCATGGGCTACAAATACATCCCTGCTGAGGAGGCACTTCGACAGCGTGGTGGTGATACGAGCAACTTCATTCTTGCCGACATTGCTGAATCAAAGCTAATGGAGATTAACGAGTATGAAGTTGATGGTAAGGCATACAAATTCAGTGAGAAAGATGTCCGTGACGCGATTGAAGAACTTGAACATCTCCAGTATGAGGGTCTCATTGATACCGCTCAGAAGATATACAACACTATTATGCCAACCTCGGGTGGTAAGACTATCCGTGTGAGTGCTGGCGGTAAGACAGTTTCAAAGAACTTTCGCTTTATAGACTTTGAGCATCCTGAAAACAACGACTTTCATGTAACGGCTGAGTATGTCGCAAGTGGCAAGCAGAATATCCGCCCAGACATCGTATGTTTTGTTAACGGTATCCCTTTTGCTGTCATCGAAAACAAGAAGTCGAGTGTGTCTGTCACAGAAGCACTAAACCAAATGAACAGGAATCAAGGTCCAGAGTTTTGTCCTCGCCTGTACACATACACTCAACTACTCGTAGCTACTAATGGAAAAGAGTTGCAGTACGGCACCACAGGTACACCCAACAAGTTTTACGCTGTGTGGAAAGAAAAAGGTGTAAAGCTTGAAGAGATGAACAAGCGAGCAAAGAAGCTCATTGCAAAGAAAGTACCTGATGAGATCTATGGGCAAGTACTAAAAGACCTCAATGGCTACACCACTGGACACAAACAAAAGACTGACCGACTTCCAACCGAACAGGACCGAGGTGTGCTAGCTCTCTTTGAACCAAAGCGACTCTTAGACCTTACCAAGAACTACATTCTCTTCGACGCTGGGGTAAAGAAGCTTTCACGATACCAACAGTACTTCGCGATTCATAAGATGCTGGAGCGAGTAGATGAAACAGAAACTACAGACACTGGTATCACTCGTAGGAAAGGAGGTCTGGTGTGGCATACACAAGGTTCAGGTAAGTCACTCACCATGGTGATGTTCGTGAAAGCTCTCATTGAGAACCCTCACATCAGCAATCCACGAGTCATTATCGTGACTGACCGAAAAGACCTAGATAAACAGATTCGTGACACGTTCAAAAACTGCAACCTCAAGAAAGATGTTATTCAGGCAACAAGTGGTCAGAACCTACTCGACCTCATCAAAGATAAAAACCTCGGTGTTATCACTACCGTCATTGATAAGTTCGATTCAGCTTCAAAGAAGAAAGCTGGATTTGTAGATACTGACCAAAACATTTTTGTCTTAATCGATGAAGCTCACCGAAGTCAGAGTGGTATTGCGAACCTTGAGATGAATCGGATTATTCCGAACGCTTGCTACATCGGATTTACTGGTACGCCACTGATGAAATCTGAAAGGGCCAGCTGGAAAAAGTTTGGTGGTTATATCGACAAGTACACCATTGATGACGCACTCGCTGACAAGATTATTCTTCCGCTTATCTATGAGGGTCGATATGTAGACTTAGTGCAAAATGAAAAGCAGATTGACCGACATGTTGAACGTATTACTGAGGGACTAAATGACAAGCAGAAGAAAGACCTGCAAAAATACATTGGTTCAAAAATCATTAAAGATAACCCGCAGCGCATTGTTGAGATTGGATACGACATCGAAAAGCATTTCACTGAACACTTCCAAGATACTGGCCTAAAAGCTCAACTGGTAGCTCCCTCAAAGTTTTCTGCTGTGCTATTCCAGAAGTTCTTCCAAGAACGAGGCAATATCCGCACAGCGGTGGTTATTTCTGATGAGCATGACGATGGCGACGAAGCAAATACTCACAAAGCAGAAGTGGTGAAGTATTTGGATGGAATTCGTAAAAACCACAGTAGCGTCAACAAGTACGAGAAGGACGTTATAGACAGCTTTAAATACAACGATGACGGCGTGGAGATCATTATCGTCGTAGACAAGCTCCTGACGGGCTTTGACGCCCCTAGAAACACCGTTTTGTACCTTGCAAAGGACTTGAGGGACCACAACCTACTCCAAGCGATTGCTCGTGTGAATCGTCTCCATGAGAACAAGAAACTGCCGAAGACTGCGGGGTACATCATCGACTACTCTGAGAACGCCAAGAACATCGACACAGCGATGAAGCTCTTTGGTAATTACGACGAGGATGACGTACAAGGCACTCTCATTGATGTTAAGGAAAAGGTCAAAGAGCTTGAGGAGAGTTACAGTCTTCTCCATGACATCTTTAAGACCATTAAAGGTTCAGCTGATGACGAAGAGTTTCTACAACTTCTTGATGACGCACCGACTCGTGAGACTTTCTACAAAACACTCAATGCTTTCATTAAGAACCTTAACGAGTGTTTTGTGTTGCAAGATTTCGTACATGAGTTTGATGACCTTGATGTATACACTCGTGAGCTTAAGAAGTTTATGGAGCTTCGCAAAACTGCCAGCCTGAAGTATGCAGATAGAGTTGACCTCGCTGAGTACAAACAGTCTCTTGTAAATATTCTTGATAAGTATGTGGATGCTCAAGGTGTCGAACTGCTCACCAAGCAAATCAACATCACTGATCGAAAGCAGTTTGAAGAAGCACTTGAAGACCTCGGCTCTGACAAATCAAAAGCTGAGGCAATTGCCGCACAGACAGAAAAAACCATTACCGAGAAAATGGATTCGGACCCTGAGTTCTACGAACGATTCTCTAAGAAGATTTCAGAGATTCTCCAGAAGATGCGAGAAGGCAAAATGGCTGATGTAGCCGCGCTGAAACAGCTCAAGCTCATTAGTGACGATGTGGTCAATAAGAAAGACGAGAGCCTGCCAGAAGTAATTGAATCAGCCAAAGGTTCTGATGTCTTCTACCGAAACTTACGAGAAGAGTTTGGTAAGTTCGACATGCCTGAGAATGAGTTCATAGCGATTGTTCTCGATATTTACAACACTGTGAAAGAAGAAGCGATTGTTGACTGGTACAAGAACTTGGATGTGAAGCGTCGAATCATGAATAAGATTGACGATTACCTTTATGACGTAGTGAAGAAAGAAAAAGGGATTGAACTTTCTGATGAGGATATGAAATCAATCATAAATAGCACACTTACACTTGCTGAAAATAATTATGAAATCTTCTCCTAGAAATCAAAAGGAATTCATTTTTGGCTCATTCGTCTACTGCTACGACCTCATTAAACAAGATAGAAAAACACTCAGTCTAACCGTCACTCCTGATCTACGAATCTGTGTGAAGTGTCCCCATAGCACTGACGACGAACGAATCGAACAGTTTCTTCGTAGAAAGTGGTTTTGGCTTCAGAAGCAATTGAATTTCTTCGGAAAGTACCAACGTAAGGCCTACACAAAAGAGTACGTCTCAGGTGAGAGTTTCCACTACCTAGGCCGTCAACACAAGTTGGTAGTCAAAAGAGGCTCTGAGGATGGGGTATCTCTACTCAGAGGGGTGCTGATGGTCACCACCACTAAACTTGTTGGAAACGGTAAACACACTCAGAAACTCATAAACGAGTGGTATGACCAAAGACGGTCACAAGTCTTTAGTGAACGATTTGAGGAGATGCAAACCAGATTCGACTACAAGAACATGCCAAAGCTAGTGGTGCGTGACATGAAGCGTCGCTGGGGTAGCTTTGTGAACAAAGACAAGATTATTCTGAATCCAAAACTGATACACGTTTCAAAAGACTGCATTGATTACGTGATAGTCCATGAACTCTGTCATATGCGATACAAGAACCACGATAAGAAGTTCTTTAACTTCTTAGATGAGAAATATCCTAAGTGGGAGAAGAAGAAAGAAAAACTTGAAGCCCTAGGAGTCCACATCCTGTAAAACCTATAACGAATTCGAGCTAGCACGACTTGCTTAAAAACTAAGCTCTTCGTGCTAGCTCGACTTGGCGGAGGGTAAGAGATTCGAACTCTTGAAGGGATTTCTCCCTTACCGCCTTTCCAAGGCGGCGCACTAGACCACTATGCGAACCCTCCATATCGAAGACGAGCACCTCTCCAATGGCAGTCTTTATACCACAACTAACCTTTTCGCTTCCAGCAGCTTGCAACATGGTCGTTGACCATGCCAACGGCCTGCATGTACGCGTAGATAATGGTACTCCCAACAAACGACATGCCGCGTTTCTTTAAATCTTTCGAGAGTGCGTCGCTCTCCTGCGTTGTGACAGGTACATTCTTAAAACTTTTTGGCTTTTTATCTATCTGCTTCCCTCCCACAAACTGCCAGAGATATTTGTCGAATGAACCGAACTCTTTTTGAACATCTAGAAACACCTTGGCGTTCTTCCGCGTCGATTCAATCTTCAGCCTGTTTCGGATGATCTTCTCGTTACCGAGGAGTGCTTCAAGCTCCGCGTCAGTCATCTTTGCGACTTTCTTTGGGTCGAAGCTATGGAACGCGGCGCGGTATCCCTCACGCTTTTTAAGAATGGTCTCCCACGAAAGCCCAGCTTGCGCGCCTTCGAGCACCAAAAATTCAAAAAGGACCCGGTCGTCGTGCTCCGGCACGCCCCATTCCTCGTCGTGGTACCTTGAATACAATTCACTCCCCTCACCGAAACACCGTTGCTTTCCGCTCATGACTACGTATCCATATTACGGAGAATTTTAATTCTTTCCGAAGCAGGCGGGTGCGTTTGAAACAGTCCTGAGATTTTTTGGCCGATTGTGCGCTTTTTATTTCCAAACGGGTCGGCAATGAAGAGGTGCGCGGTGGCATTATTTGCGCGACGCATCGGGACGCTGCGGGCTGAAATCTTTTCAAGCGCAGACGCGAGGCCTTCCGGGTAGCGTGTGAGGAGTGCGCCCGAGGCGTCCGCGAGATACTCGCGCTTTCGGGAGATCGCCATATGTATAAGCTGCGCGGCGATTGGTGCGAGAATAATACCTACAATACCGAGCACGAGGAAGAGTCCACTTGCTTTATTGTCTCTATCTCCTCCACCAAACATCATACTCCGCATAAAAATGTCAGCGATAATCGCCACAAAGCCCGCGAGCACCACAGCGACTGTTGAGACAAGCATGTCGCGGTTGCCAACGTGCGAGAGCTCGTGCGCAATGACCCCCTCGAGTTCATTCCTTTCAAGGATTTGAAGAAGGCCTGTCGTCACCGCGACAACCGCGTGCTCCGGGTCGCGACCGGTAGCAAACGCGTTTGGTGATGGATCCTCAACGATGTAGACCTTCGGCATGGGTAGCCCCGCGGTAATCGAAAGATTCTCAACCACATCCCAGAGTTCACGATGTTCCTCGCGCTTCACCGGCCGTGCGCCCGTCATTTTCACCACGAGCTTATCCGAGTACCAGTAGCTAAAGACGTTCATGAAAAGCGCAAACGCCACCGCAATATAGAGAATGAAAGGATTGCCCATATACCACGCAATGAAGTATCCGAGTGCAATCACGAGTACCAAAAACACCGCCATGAGCAACCATGTCTTCCGTACGTTTTTCCCCTGCTGTGTGTAGAGTGTTGCCATAGTCAGTCAATTATACGCGCCTCATTTCAGATATAAAGCGCTACCACGAACCACCCCCTCCTCCACCTCCACCTCCGCCGGAGAAACCGCCGCCGCCAGAGGCTGACGATGATGTCCCTGCAGATGATGAGAGTGCGGTAGTGAATTGTCCTATGCTCTGCGAGAAGGCAACCGCCGAGAACTGCCCCGCCACGCCACCTTCATACCAATCAGGATCCGGAATGGTGATGTCCTTAAACACTTCCGCCCACTCTTTCTCAACGCCAAACGCAATCGCATACGGCAGATACTCCATAAACTGCTCGGGGCTCTTTTTTGGCGCGTTGTGGAACTTAAATCGCTCTTTGTCGGTCACCGAGAGGAACTCTTCAAATCCCTTGAGGTGATCAAGCGCTTCATAGCCTTTTCTCGTGCGCCGACGGTAGAGTGCGAGTGAAAGTCCGCCAGCAGCAAAAAACACCATAAACATAAACGGTATGATTGCCACAAATACATCCGTGTACATTGCTGCAATAGCAATTATGGTGAGTGGCACAGCTGCGAGTACAAGAAAGAGTGTGAGGAAGTTTTTTAGCGGACGCTCGAAGAACCCTTTGGCGACGAGATCCTTACTTAAATCTTTCCTTAGATTTTGTATTTTTTTTGCGTTCTTCCTCTGCTTTGAAAGATCGCCCTTTAGTGTGCTGAGTGTCACCTTGCCACCCGGTTCGTGATATCCACCATCAAAAAGTAACGAGAGCGCCTCGAGTTGATGAATCCGCAGTGCATTGTCCACCGAACGCACGAGTTCTATCTCATAGTCATCACTCTCAAAGAAAAAGAACACCTTAGGACCATCGACATGCCGAATTTTAATATATCCCTGTTCAGCTAAATAGAGAATGGACGCGGTGATGTCACGCGGGTTAAGCCTGCCATCAAAAAGGAGTCCTGTGTACATCGGTTTAAAGTCTTCATACGGCTCGTACTGCGCGATGATGGTTCTATCGGTCTTGTATGCTGTCTTGTATCGATAAATATAGATTCCCGCTCCCAAGAGCCAAAGCACGATGAGCGGAAGAATGATCCACGTGAGTGAAAGACGCTCGAGCTCTACACGTGCGACTGCACCGCTTTTCAATCCCTCGGCAATAGTGAGTCCTTCACCTGCCGCGAGGCTCTCTGCCTGAAATGTTACCGTGTCATTAGCAACTTCTATGTCGCACTCGCCCTTTGCGCCATATGCGCCGCTGTAGCACGAGCGGGCATCCATCAAGGAATCCTCGGGGGCGCGAAGCGTCGCGCGTACCGCTCTGATTGGTACGGTCCATCCATTCCCTGTTACGTTCCAATAGAGTTCCGATGTATCGTCGTCAAAATATATGAGTCCGCCACTGACGCGGTACGTAATCGTATAGGTGTGCTCGCCGCTAATCGTACGATTTGCATCACCAATTTTGAGATAAATTTGGTCACGCTCTTCGTTTGCGGTAAACGGCACGGCGCCGCCATCCAAAGTCACACTGACATTCGAAATATCAGTGTACCGGTCACGGAAGAGACTGCTGTCCTCCTTTGGATGAGTGGTTGGAATGTACCGGAAAATGCCGTGACGACTCGCATTTTCAAAGTCATAGGTAATCTCCTCAGTTACGATAAACGAACTGTCAGGAGACAGCTCAATATCCGCATCAAACGACGTAATCTGCTCTGCAAAAGCGCTCAAAGGGGCGAGGAATATAAGCAAGAACACCACTCCCGCAACACATCTCTCTACTTTTCTAAATATAGTCTTCAGCATTTATGTATAGGTAACCTCCACAGGTTCAAACGAACCACCGCCGAGCTTCTCAATCGCCATCGGAATGAGCCACGTAATATTAAGGAGTGCATTCGCTGGAAGCGCTCCGGCAGGGTACCAGTCAACCTGCTCGTCGGTTGTCGTTTGAATCTCCTCTTTTGCTCCCGTATGGATAAGACCAAAGAAGTCCACTACGTTTCCGCCGCTCTCGTGTATGGACGCGAAACGTTTCCAATCTTCTACGCTCGTTGCCAGACCAGTCTCTTCTTCGGTCTCACGTACCATGCACTCTAAAGCGCTCTCACCCTCTTCGACGCGTCCTCCAATACCATTGAGCTTACCCTTCTGCCAATCGGGGCGATTCTTTTCCATGAGTACCACCTCTTCCAGAGCCGAATCAAATATGAATCCGACTGTGTACCGCTTCATGGTGCTAGAAGCTTACTTTCACCGGTTCTTTAGCGGCAGCATCATCTTCATCAAGTTCAAAGTATTCTTCTTTCTTAAAGCCAAACATGTTTCCGATGATGTTTGAAGGGAATGACTGAAGCGCAATAGAGAGATCGCGCGCGTTGCCGTTGTAGAAACGTCGTGCTGCTTGAATCTTGTTTTCGGTATCTGAGAGTTCACGCTGCAGCTCGAGGAAGTTTTCGTTCGCTTTGAGCTCCGGATAATTTTCCGCAACCGCGAGAAGTTTGCCGAGCGACTGTGTGAGAGCCTGCTCTGCGCCCGCCATTGCTGCAATCTGTTCCGGCGTAATATTGCTTGGATCAACATGAACCTGCGTTGCTTTTGCGCGCGCCTCCGTCACTGCGTCAAAGGTTCCTTTTTCGTGCTCGGCATATCCTTTAACGGTCTCAACGAGGTTTGGGATAAGATCGTACCGACGCTTGAGTTGTACATCGATATCCGCCCACGCTTCTTTTGTGTGTTGTACGAGTCGCACAAAACGGTTGTACGCGAAGACCGCCCAAAGAGCCACCACCGCGACAACACCAATGAGAATGTAAGTAATATTCATAAGATTAAATTAAGCTTTCCGCCATTCTATCACAATCTGTCAATGAAAAGTACTGGTAGTGGCCCGTACGTCCTTGAGGGCCTACGAGCCTAATGCAAAAAGATGCGGCGGAGGCCGCATCTTTAGCAAGCAAGAAAATCTGGTTCGGCTCTGCCGATTTGCTTACATCATCCCAGGCATACCTCCTCCCATGCCCATATCAGGCATCGCTGACTTCTCTTCTTCCGGCGCGTCCGCAACCGCAACCTCACTTGTGAGAAGTACCGCTGCCGCAGAGACTGCGTTCTGTACACCTGCGCGCTCCACTTTCACCGGATCGATAATACCCGCCTTAATCATGTCATCCACCATCTCACCCGCTGCTGCGTCGTAGCCTGCGTTATTTCCCGCGTTCTTGACACGCTCCACTACCACCGCACCTTCGAGCTTTCCGGCATTGTCTGCAATTTGGCGGAGTGGCATTTCGAGTGCCTTCAGCACAATGTTGTAGCCAATGAGTTCTTCGCGGCCGAGCTTCTTGCCACCAAGCACGCTCTGTTCCACAATAGCCGCCGCTTTTGCGAGCGATGTACCACCCCCCGGCACGATGCCTTCCTCAATCGCTGCTTTGGTAGCATTCACCGCGTCCTCGATCTTGAGCTTGAGGTACTTCATTTCGGTCTCGGTTGCTGCGCCGACGCGAATAACCGCAACACCTCCCGCAAGCTTTGCGATGCGCTCCTCGAGCTTTTCTTTATCAAACTTTGATTCAGTTCCCGCGAGCTGCGCCTTGAGCGACTCAACACGCTCATCAATCGCCGATTTCTCTGCCTTGCCGCCAACGATCGTTGTGGTGTCTTTTGTCGAAACCACACGCGCCGCGCCTCCGAGCTGACCCACTTCCACATTTTCAAGCTTGAGTCCAACGTCTTCAGAAATGAGCTCCCCGCCGGTCATGATCGCAATATCCTGGAGCATCTCCTTCTTTCGATCTCCATACCCCGGCGCTTTTACTGCGAGCACTGAGAAACCGCCACGGAGTTTGTTGAGCACAAACGTCGTGAGCGCTTCCCCTTCGACATCATCGGCAATGATAACGAGCTCCTTCTTGCCACTCTGCGCAAGCTTTTCAAGAAGTGGAAGAATTTCCTGTACGCCGGAAATCTTTTTATCGGTAATGAGAATCTGTGCATCCTTGTATTCCGCCTCCATGCGTTCAGGATTCGTCACCATATATGGCGACACGTACCCCTTATCAAACTCGAGGCCTTCGGTGAGCTCTGTCTCAATACCGAATGATTGCGATTCTTCAACGGTTACCACACCGTCCTTCCCAACTTTTTCAATCGTCTCGGCAATTTTTGCTCCAATCTCTTCACTCTCTGCAGAAATCGTGGCAACTTGCTTAATTTCTTCAGCGCTACTGATATCGGTTGCGATTGACTTCAGCGCATCAACCACATCACGCGCCGCGTGCTCCATACCCGAGCGCACCGCCATAGCATTGAGACCCATGGTCGTCTGTTTGAGCCCTTCTTCGACGAGCGCCTGTGTGAGTACTGTTGCGGTCGTGGTGCCGTCGCCCGCGAGATCATTGGTCTTGCTCGCAACCTCCTTCACTATCTCAGCTCCCATGTTCTCAAACTTATCCTTGAGGCTGATTTCCTTCGCAATAGAAACACCATCGTTGGTAATCGTTGGACCACCGTAACCCTTATCGAGCACGACGTTTCTTCCGCGCGGACCGAGCGTTACTTTCACCGCATCCGCAACCGTATCAACACCTTTCTTAAGTCGCTTCTTTACGTCTTCACCAAAGATTACTTCTTTTGCCATAGATTTCTTAATGAGTTTACGAATTTTAGAAATCTTGGCCCGCCTACAGTTTTGTGAATACAAAAGTGTGTGCGGACCGGTGGTATTTCCACCCATCCTCCTCATTTTCTCCGCTATTGCTTCGAAATTGAGGAGGATTAAGAAATTATAGTCGTTACACTCCTTAATTTACTTAATAATCGCCAAAATACTGCTCTCACTCACGAGGTAATACTCCTTTCCGCCGATTTTTACCTCATCAAAACCGTATTTAGAAAAAACGATACGGTCACCCTCTTTCACTTCGGGCTTGATACGTTTATCACCATCTTCATTCCACTTTCCTTCTCCAACTGCAACCACAATACCCTGTTCGGGCTTTTCCTTACTCACCGTGTCGGGAATAATGATGCCTGCGGCAGATTTGGTGCCCGCCTCCTCTTCGGTAAGAGGGCGCACCACGATCCGATCACCAAGCGGACGAAGCGTATTTCCACTCTCCTTCTGTGAAGTGTTTTCTGACATACGTATACCCTTATATAGTTACCTTTAAACGCAGTTATTTAAACAATATTTGACCCCAATTGCAATATGTCAGGAACTTTGTCATACTCCGTACTGCCACCGCCCGAGACCGTTCTGAATTGCGGGCCTTGTGGGAGGACACATGGTACCAGTCCGCCCGACCACAGGAGACAGTCAGTCATTCGTTATACGGTGTTGACCATTAGGGCGGTGGCAGCCGGCGAGCGAGAGCGAGCCGGCTTTTTTCTTTACATTCCTTTACGACTTTCTGGCGTAAAGTACATACGACCACCATAATTGTTCACACGGTTGCGCAAGAACAAGGAAGGCAAGGAATGTGGAGCGAGGTGTATATAGGCATACAGTGAGCAACACATTGCCGCAGTCTGACGCAGTTATTGCGTAAGCTGTGAAGCAATTGCCCACTTTTCAATTATTTCAACCTATGCTATCATCACCGGCACATGGAATTCATACGTACTATTCTTCCGTACGTGCAGATTATCCTCTCCATTTTGCTCATAGCCGCAATTCTGCTTCAGCAGCGTGGCTCAAGCCTTGGTGGCGCATTTGGAGGAGATAACTACAGCGCAGCATATCGTCAGCGACGAGGGAGTGAACTGTTTCTGTTTAGACTCTCAGTTGGACTCGCCATACTCTTTACCGCTTCTGCACTTCTCAGTCTCATTATTTAAAGGACTTCGCGCCTTTTTTGTGTGTGTACATACACTAGTACAAAACTCTCCATTCAATCATAACCTCAATCATTAGTTACTTTGTTTCTTCATGGAAACCTCCACCGATCATCATCTGCACGGTAGCGTGCATACCGCAAAGCGGCCGCGAAAACCTCTTCTCGACAAACTGTTTGCGCGCATAGGAGCACTGCGACCGAGCGACCGCTTTCTCATCCTCACCGCAGCGGGCGCGCTCTTTGTGACTGTTCTCTGGTCAGTGCTGGTTGTGGACGCACGTATGAGTGGCCCGATATCAGCAGAGGCCGGCACGCTCGTTGAAGGTGTAGTGGGTACTCCACGTTTTGTGAACCCGGTCCTCGCCGTCACACACGCAGACCGTGATCTCGATGCACTCATCTATGCGGGTATCGCTCGTCTTAATGAAGACGGCGAGGTGGTTCCCGACATTGCCGAAACCATCACTGTCTCAGATGACGGACTCATCTATAATGTTGTACTTCGGTCGGATGTCGTCTTCCACGACGGTGAGCCACTCACCGCCGAAGATGTTGCATTCACCATAAGCCGCGTGCAAGACCCCGCACTCGGTAGCCCGCTTCGAGCAAGCTGGGACGGTGTAAAAGTTGAAGTGCTCGGAGAACACGAGCTTAACTTCATCCTGCAGAGTGCGTACGCACCGTTTATCGAAAACTTGACTATCGGTATTTTGCCAAAACACATCTGGCAGGATGCCTCAAATGAAGAGTTCCCCTTTAGTCAGTACAACAGCGAGCCTATTGGCGCGGGGCCCTACAAAGTCGACCGTGTGACACGCGACGAGTCGGGTATTCCAAAGTCCTACACACTCGTTCCTCATACGGAATACCACCGCGACAAGGCAAAAGTGCAGACCATTGTGCTCGACTTCTTTACCAACGAGTCAAAACTGATTGAAGCGTTCAACCTCGGCACCGTTGAAAGTGTCGCGGGACTCTCTCCTGAAGCAATCGCAAAGCTTGATCTCAGCGACAACACACACACTATTGTGACCACCCCGCTACCTCGAACATTTGCAGTCTTCTTCAATCAAAATAAGTCAGCGGCGCTTCTCGACGAAGCAGCGCGAAATGCACTCACGGTGGCGATTGACCGCGCCGATTTGGTAAATACCGTGCTCGGCGGTTACGCAGTACCACTCTCGTCACCGATTCCTCCCGGATTCGGTATTGAGCCGCACGAGGAACATGAGCTCAGTGCATCACCACTGGATACGGCGCGCACTATTCTCCGAGACGGTGGTTGGGAGGTGAACGAAGAGACCGGTATATGGGAAAAAGAAATTGACGACGTGGTAACGCCGCTTGCGTTCAGCATCTCGACCGCAAACGCACCCGTTTTTGAAGCGACCGCTGAGTACCTCGCAAACACGTGGAATACGCTCGGTGCCTCCGTCGGCATTAAACAATTTGAGCAGTCAGACCTCACACAAGCAATTATTCGCCCGCGCGACTACGAGGCCCTGCTCTTTGGCACCGACCTTGGCCGGGCGCTCGACTTCTACTCGTTCTGGCACTCTTCCCAGCGCAACGACCCCGGACTCAACGTTTCTCTCTACGCAAACATCACCACTGATTCCATTCTTGAAAAAGCTCGGACGAGCCAAGATCGGTCCGACCGCGCGCAGGCGTTCAAACTCTTTGAGTCGGAACTTGAGAAAGAAACGCCCGCTGTTTTCCTCTATAGCCCGCTCTTCACGTACGTGCTTCCAAAGTCCATCACCGGCGCAGGCTTCACCGGGCTCGCGGAGCCGTACGAACGCTTTTCGGGGGTGAACGACTGGTTTATGGAAGTTGAGTCAGTGTGGCCAATTTTTCAACATACAAACTAATTAATTATTTACATATTACAAACAATTACTCTTATATTAGTCACTAAAACATTATGGACAACACAGCAAAGAAAAGCAGCACAAAACGCACCAACCGGAGACGAAGTGCCCCGCGAAGCGGCACTCCCGTGCGGAAAGGTGGATCAGGAACGACACGAAAGACTGTCGGAACAGGTGGCGGCCGACGAAATGGCCGAAGGGACAGCGGCTCCCGAAAGCGCAGCGGGCGCTCACAGGCACGCAAGCCGCGGAGCATGAAGAGTCCGGCACTGAGGCATCGCCTCTCAACAACAGATGAGAGAACGCCCGTGATCCCGCCGATTACGGATGAGGATACGGTGCGCATTATTCCGGTATCCGGTGTTGAGGAAATTGGGCGCAACATGAATATTATTGAAACGAAGGACGATATCATCGTGTTTGATGCCGGCTTTCAGTTTGTTTCCGAGGAACTCAATGCACCGGGCATCAACTATATCCTCCCCAACACGCAGTACCTTGAAGAACGTAAGGACAAAATCCGTGCTCTCGTCATTACCCACGGTCACCTCGACCACATCGGCGGTATTCCGTTCATTATGGAACGTATCGGCTACCCGCCGATATACACGCAGTACCTCACCTCGCTCATGATCAAGAAGCGACAAGAGGAATTCCCGCACATGGACCCTCTCGAGATCAATGTGGTGAAAGAGGGTGAGTCGTTCACTGTTGGAAAAACGCAAATTAAGACTTTTCCGGTGACGCACTCTATCCCTGATGCAATGGGTATTTCAGTGGTAACTCCGCATGGAAACATCGTCATCACCGGAGACATCCGCCTCACTCACGAAAACGGCGAAATCGACAAGAAAGAGCGAGAGTCGTGGGAAACTATCGGAAAAGACAACAACCTCATGATGCTCGCCGATTCAACGAGTGCGCACAACGAAGGCTTCTCAACGTCCGAATCCATCGTGTTTGAGAACCTTGAGAAAATTATCAAAGAAGCGAAAGGCCGGCTTATCATTGGTACGTTCGCATCGCAATTTGAGCGACTTATTCACGTCGTGAAGATGTGTGAGAAGTATGGAAAGCTCGTCGTTCCCGAAGGGCGAAGTATTAAAACTCACATCGATATCGCACTCACCGCAAAAATGATGGAGGTGAAGCCGGGTGTCATTGTAAGCGCCGAAGAGGCTGAGAATTATCCGCGCGACCGAGTGGTCATACTCGCAACAGGCGCGCAGGGTGAAGAGTTCGCGGCACTCATGCGTATGGCGACCGATAATCACAAAACGATTAAACTTGACGAACGCGATACCGTTGTGCTCTCTTCCTCGGTGATTCCGGGCAACGAAACTGCGGTGCAAATACTCAAAGACAACATCTACCGCAGAAATGTGCGCATTAAAAACTATAAGAGCCAGGGTGGCGTCCACTCATCCGGGCATGGAAACGCCGGAGAGCTCCGTTGGGTGCGTCAGGCAGTGAAACCGAAGTACCTCATGCCGGTCCACGGTCATCACTTCATGCTCAAGAGTCACATGTATGACGCGATCGAGCACGGCTTCCCGAAAGAAAATATCGTTGTTCCTGACAACGGCACCATCACTGAAATTAAAAACGGCAACGAACTCACTGTACTCAATCAGAAAATTCCAACCGAGCTCGTTATGGTGGACGGCTTTACCGTTGGTACCAAGCAAGAGGTCGTCCTTCGTGATCGTCAGTCACTCTCTGAAGACGGAATGTTTGTGATCATTGCAACCGTCAACTCACGAACCGGCAAACTCCGCAAATCGCCCGACATTATTTCCCGCGGATTTGTTTATCTTCGTGAAAATCAGCAGCTTCTCTCAGAAGCACGCGTTCTCATAAAGAAGACTGTTGAGAAGCACACCGAACGTATGCACCCGCTCGACCTCGACTACGTGAAGGACCAGCTGACCGATACGGTCACCGGATTCCTCCTCCAGAAAACCAATAAAACACCTATTGTCATTCCCGTCCTTATTGGTATTTAGGAACCAAATACAGATCGAAAGAATCACCGCTTTAATGCCTTACACGGCCGAGCCGTCAGGCTTTAGGCATGCATTAAAGCGGTGATTCTTCATAAAATGTACCGCACTATATCGTAGCGTTTTTATTACAGTTAACCGTAATAAACTGCAGGAAGTTGCCAAGTCTGAGCTTTGTTGTGTATACGGTTGTATACGCATTACGATGTGCGTATACAGAGAGCTGATACAATACAGCCATGCCCGCACCTGTTCCAATCGAGCGACGTCCGCGAAGAAACGTGAAAAACTTCGGTGCGCTCTACATGGCGTTCACTCTCCTCTCACTCCACTGGGCCGTGGTGCTCTACATCAACTCATCCTTCCTCAAACAGTTCGTACCCGACAGTGCCATCGGCGTGCTCTACACCGCGAGCTCTGCCGTTACCATATTTGCCTTTCTGTTTATCTCACGTGTCCTTAAGCGTGTCGGTAACTACCCACTCACCCTTTTTCTCACTTTCCTTGAGATGGGCGCACTCATTGGCATGGCGTACGCAGAGTCACTCCGCGTTGCGATCCCCCTTTTTATGCTCCATCAGGCCGTCACGCCGCTCCTTCTTTTCAATCTCGATGTCTACATGGAGCGCATGATTGGACGTTCCGAGAAAGAGACCGGCGGCAAACGCGGTCTTTCACTTGCTGTTATGAGTTTCGCGGGCGCCATCGCACCACTCGCTGCTGGGCAGCTCGTCTCAGACGGAGACGGGGCAAATTTTTCGGTCGTCTATTTTGCGAGCGCATTCCTCCTTGTCCCCTTTCTCTACATTATCGTCAGATATTTCCAAAATTTTTCCGACCCTCGATACCATGAGATCAAAATACTTGGCACCATTCGCTCATTTTGGGTCAAGCGAAATATCCGAAATGTTTTTCTGACGAATTTCCTGCTGCAATTCTTTTTTGCATGGATGGTTATTTATACACCCCTCTACCTCAACACCGTCATCGGCTTTACGTGGTCTGAAATCGGCATCATACTCTTTGTTGCACTCATGGCATATGTCTTTTTTGAATATCCCATCGGCCTCGTTGCCGACCGGTACACCGGGGAAAAAGAGATGATGTTTTTCGGCGTCCTACTCATCATGCTCTCAACAGCAGCACTCTCATTTGTGCACGAACCCTTCCTCGGCATTTGGATGTTCCTCCTCTTTTTAACACGCACCGGCGCCAGCTTCGTTGAGACCACCACTGAGAGCTATTTCTTCAAACACACGAAAGGCACGGATGCAAACATCATTAGCTTCTTCCGTATCACACGGCCGCTTTCCTACGTTGTAGGGGCACTTCTTGGAAGTCTCACGCTTCTCTACCTACCGTTTAGCTATATCTTCCTTGTACTCGCCCTCCTTCTCTCTCCCGCCATTGTTTTTGTACTTTTCCTCAAAGACACGAAATGATCTACGTTGGGAGCGTATAGCGCGCCTCACCCTTCTGCGTGCGAGTGGTAATAAGGCCTTCTGCAGCTAACTTTTCCAACTGCTTCTTGAGGCGAGGTTTTGAAACTGCTGTTCTTTCATGGAGTTGCTCAAATGTTGCAGAATGTTCTGTTAATTGTCGCAAAACCGCACCACGGATTTGACGATCGGAACCTTTGAATTTTGACTGTTTCTTGTAGTGCTTACTTCTCCTATTCTGATTACCGTGCACCCGCTTCAAGTACGTACCATAGTCCATGAGCGCCCAGTACCACACACGCGGATTCTGCACATCGAGTGTTCGCTCGATTATCGGCATAAGCTCCGTATCCGGAATATCTTTTTTATCTTTGAAAAAATGATGGAGGTAGACGCTGCGTATATTGGTCTCAATCATCGGGACCGCCTCGTTGTACGAAAATGCCATAACTGCGCCTGCGGTGTACGGGCCAATACCGGGGAGATTCACGAGATCTGCGTACGTTTTTGGAAATATTCCCTTGTGCGCACGCACCACTTCTTTGGCACATTCGTGGAGCATTCGCGCGCGGCGATTATATCCAAGTCCTTGCCACCCTATCAGCACCGCACGGAGCGGTGCTCGGGCAAGCACTTGAACAGTTGGAAATTGTTTTACAAATTCCTTATATTTCGGAATCACACGCTCTACCTGGGTCTGCTGGAGCATCACCTCAGAGACCACGATCGAATATGGATTGGTTGTTTTTCGCCACGGAAGATTGTGCCTCCCTTCTTTTGTATAGAATGCCTTTACCGCTCGGATAAACGCCCGTTCTTTCTTAGTCCTGCTCTTCATCGATATCAATCACCCGAACCGTTTCTGACTCAGCGGGAATCACAAAAATGAGAATAAGATAAATGAGTGCTACCGGAAAAAAGCCGGTGATTACAAAGAGTACAATTCCCACCACCCGAAGGAGTGTCGGATCAATATCAAAATACTCACCAAAACCGCCCATAATACCGGCAAGCACTTTGTTATCTTCACTTCGATACAGTTGCTTCATATGCGTAGGAGTATACTCTGCACAATGAACAAATTCAAATGAATTGGAAAATTGAGTGAGATGCGAGGCAGACGAGAAAAATACTGCGAGCCGTATAAATGAAATACGGAGAGTAACAAAGCAGATTGCTTAATTTTACAATTCATAAATGACGTCTTTTCGTTCGACGACTATTTTCCACCCCTGCCGCACCGCATGGTTATACAAAACCTGATTTGGATTAAAACAGATTTGTTTCTCCACCATCTCAAGAAGAGGAACGTCACCGTCGGTGTCACCCACCGCAACCGAACCCTCAAGCGTAAGATTTTCATTCTCCACAACGCGCCGCACAATGTTTGATTTGTTTTCTATGAGGTGCTCGTCGATGATGTTTCCTGTAAATCTATCTTGCGGACCCGTTTCATACATTCGACCGTACACTTTGTCGAACCCATATGAAGCACAGAAGTCGTCGAGTATTGTTTTTGGTGATTGAGAGATCGCGACAATATAGTAGTTTTCTTTTTTTAAAGTTTGCACCAAATCACGCGTAAATCGGTACACGTGCTTGCTCTGCTCTGCCACCACAATTCTGCCAATGTCGGCAAATTCACCGTAATGGACACCCTTGATGTGCAACAGGAAAGAGTCCACCACCGCACCGATATACGCCTCATAAGTATCCTCTCTGTTTCGCCACGCTTCGTACTCATCCTGGTACATATCACGCGCCTTTCTCGGAAATATATCCGCATCAATGAGTTTTTCTACAAGTTCAATAAGCAAGCTCGAGCGAAAGACTGTTCCGTCAATATCAAAAAAAGCGACTTTCTGCTGCATAGCATTTAGTATACTCGGCACTCGTCCTTTTATAAAATGCGGATGCCGAGCACGGCGACACAACCCTTGCGTTAATACTAGTATTAACGCAAGGATTTTTCCGCGGGAGGTTCCGCAATATCAAGAAAAACCGGTTTTATCTCTCTCCACTCCTCTTTTGTAAGTACCCGCTCGTTATAGATACCTTGATCGGGATAATTGGTTTCTGAAATACGCACTGTGTTGTCTGAAAGCACCGCGTCAACGTAAGCAAGGTGGCCGGTCCCGTCCTCGCGAACGTACTCCATAACGCATCCACGACACGGATCAATGCCGATATGCACACCGGGAGCGCCTTTCAAAATCTTATGCCAGGTACCCTCTCCGCGCGGTCGCTCTCCTTTCCATGGCACCGTGACCCCTTTCCGCTCCAGCCGATAGAGCACATATTCCGAGGATTGAAGTGGAAGCTCGCACACCGCCGCATTAAACTCATCGTTGATATACGCACGAAGCCGCAGGGTATTTGGGTCTTCTGCATTGTTCGCCTCTCCAATAGTGAAATCCGGGTAGACATAGGCTGAACGGTCTGCGAGATCGTCCCGAAGCACCCATCCCACAAGGTCCTGATACGCAACACGTGACCACCTCCCCCTATTCTCAAGCACCATGACCATGACGCCATACGGAAGCCTACCGATTACACCGTCAAACTCGACCGCCTGAACACGGAACACGTTCACACTTGGACTACCCGTGTACATCACAGTATTTTTTGTCGGCCGATTGGTCTCGCTCCCCAGTATGTCGGCAGTGCTTCGGAAGGTCTGCGGTGCAGGTTCTTCAGGCTCCTCCTCAATTCTTTCTGATTCTAAAATAACGTCACCGGTGAGCTCCGGCGACCGTTCCCGCGGCGGAAGGAGCGGTTTTTGGGCAGATTTATTGCCTCCAATCTTCTTAAAAACACCAAAAATTGCGTCACGAGCAAAGAGGATCAAATCTTCCATTACAGCAAAAATGAGTCGCATAGCAGTCAAAAACAGTTAGCAGTTAAACGTCCCCAGTGCATAGGTACTATACCACCAAGGACCCTGAGTGCGCCACCGCGCCACAAAGGCTACTTTGCCCGTGGCCAAATCGTGGCCGCTTTTGGATATATTTTTGTGAGCGGATGCTCACTGCAGTCGTGCTTCCGTGCCGGGCAATAGTCGCGTCCGTAGTGCACCAGCCGATGATTGAATCCCCACCAGTCCTTTTTGGGTATGATCTCCATAAGATCTCGCTCAATACGGGTAGGGTCGCCATAGTCGGTAAGATCAAAACGAATGGCGAAACGCCTGACGTGCGTATCCACCGCAATCCCTTCGTGTATTCCATAGAGGGTACTCAAGACCACATTGGCGGTTTTTCGAGCGACGCCGGGCACAGAGAGCATCTCCTCCATCGTTTGTGGAAGCACCCCGCCAAACTGCTCTTTGATCATTTTCGCGGCGGCGATAATATTCTTCGCTTTGTTTCGGAAAAACCCGCATTGATAGATATCTTTTTCAAACTCTGCTTGTTTTGCCTCTGCATAGTCGCTCACTGACGTATACTTTTTAAAGAGCGACTTTGTCACCTCATTCACTCGCTTGTCGGTGCACTGCGCTGAGAGCTGTACCGCCACTAAACATTCAAAGTCGGTACCGTAGTTAAGTGCAATCTTTGCTTCAGGATAGAGTTTCCGAAGTATTCGATTCATTTTCTGCACTCGTTTTGTGCGTGCTCCCTTTGTCCGTTCGTTCATGACAAAACGATTGTACCAAAAAGAACGACCTGCTGCCGAATGGCAGCAGGTCGTTCTTTGCGTTAAAAAACCGCGGCAATTGTTACATGCCTCCCATGCCGGAACCTCCGCCGGAAGCCGTACACGCCTTGCAGCTCTGCTTATGAGTCAAAAGCTCATAAATAGCTGAAAGACCTACGAGCACGTAAATTGCCTGGGTGAGCACCGGAGAAATTGGATCGGTCACATTTGCAACTCCCCAATCAACCACACCCACCAACAGCCAGTTGAGACCTCCCACAATGAGAAGGAGGAACGCAACCATGTGTAATGTTTTGTTATACATACAAAAGTCGTTAAATACTGGTATACGACCTAATATATGTAGTTTACCACGTCGTCCGGGCGTCAAGGGGCAAAGTGGTGACAATCTTATTTTCGCAACAAGACGCGGTAGAGATGAGTCGAGATACTGCCGAGTGCAATCAAGACGCAGGCAAAGACTGCGAGAGGTCCCACAAACGGCACCAACGCGAGGACTTCAAAGGCAACAACACCGAGCACCACCGAGAGCAAGGTGATTTGAGTATCTTTCGTATACAACCGCCGGAGAAACGTACCGACAAATACAATAGCAAGCACCCACGAAGCAATCAGGAGTGCGATGTACATTGAGAGGAGGAGTACTCCTGCCAGGAAACCGAGCACACTCACCATAAGTATTATTGCTACAAACGGTATCGCCACGAATGCTGCGAGCCCCACGAGACCATGGAGTCCGTAGGAAGTACGAAGCTCTGAGGTGTACCGAACGAGGAACGGCCGAAAGAGCACAAACGCTATGAGTGCAACAAAGAGGCTCGCGAGCATAGGAAGCAGTACCGTTGCGATGGGAGCGTCGGATGCGGGCAATGTTTCCTGTTGAATATCTCCAACCACCACCGCATTCTGAGAACGTACAATTTCACTTCCGCTCTTGTATGTGATATTTCCGAGTACTTCAGCTCTATCGCCCAACGTCAGTGAACCTTGTGTTGCAACGTCGATATCTCCCGTCACCGAAGAGTTGATGCGCAGATCACGCGCGCTGCCAAACACCGAACCACCCACCGCTCCGTCAAGCACGAGATTATCTCCGTAGAAAACCACATCTCCTGATATTGAAGCTGTCGAGAGTACGCGGAGAACTCCGCCAAGTACCACAACATCGCCGTCAACCGCATCAGCAAGTGTGACTTCTCCGGCAACAATCCGGACGTCGTCCCCGACCGGGCCGTGGACTTGTACCGTTCCACCAATAACCGTCAAGTCATTCCGAATGGGCGCATTGACCGTAACGGTGCCTCCCACCACATACGCATCTCCTTCAATTTCACCGGAAATCGTCGAGGCTCCACCAACGCCATAGAAATCCCCTTCCACGGTCTGATCACTGTCGACTACCACTTCCTCCCCACTTCGAATGACCGCAGCACTTGCGAGTACCGGCACGGTAAAAAGTAGTGCGCCCAGAAAAAGGGAGAGCGTAAATTTATGTATTTTCATGTGATGTTTCTTTATCTTGTTCATCAGCGATTTTTTCAATTGCCTCCTCTTCTTCTTTTAAGCGTGACGTTTCGCGCTTGATTGTTGACTCGGCAACTTTGTGTTTCTCGTGTAAATTCATCAGAGAGAAACTTACCATCGCTGAGAAAATAATCCCTGCCACATTCACTCCAAGAAGAAGGAGAGACCCTGTGATGATTTTAATGTCGAGCCACGCGATACCAATACCGACAACGGCAAGCGGCGGGATGAGGGCCACTGAGATTGCAACACCTGGGAGGGTCTCACTCCATTCCGGCTGTGCGAGGGCATATGACACCGCGAGTCCCGCGGCCACCGCCACCGCCACGGAAATGAGAGAGGATTCGGTGCGAAGGAGAATCTCGGACGTCACACTGCCGGTCTCTCCAAAAAACAATGCGGCCAATGAAGCAAAGCCGACACCAATGACAAGTCCTTTAGACAGCGCCATGAGTGAACGACTGAGCACCGCCGCATTACTCATCACAAGCCCGAGAGCCACACCGAGCACCGGGTAGAGCACCGGCGCAATGAGCATACTTCCAATGACAATAGCGGCACTGTTAATGAGGAGACCAAATGTCGCCATCAATACCGAAAGTGCCGTAAGATAGAAAAAGTCAAAATCGGGTGTGCTGCTCTCCATCAATTTTCGGATCACCGCCGCCTTATCGTCGTCTTTGATTGCCTGAAACCGGGCGAGTATCTTCATAGTTTCTTAAGTTACCGTATTAATTGGATATGGCTCCAGTATACCGTACCTCGAGGAGTCATTCCAAGCCTAAAATAGCTCCGTTGCCCTATTCCACATCTCATCGTGGCCACGCTGACGCAGCCAATACCACCACTCTCCTCCCCAGAGATACTGGGTATCGTACCGAGTTTTCTTTGCATATTCGATAATTTCATTGAATTTTTCAACATTCATACGTGAATATTGCGTTTCAACATCAGTATCAGCAACCGGTTCAAGGAGCCACGGCTCCGCTGAGAGCTCGATGAGTATGGTTGGTTTTTTGCCATAGAGGAGTCTCATCAGTCCCTCTTTGACACGGTAGAAGTAGGGCGGCAAGATAGTTTTAAATTGGCCAAGTTCCGGCGTCCAGAAATATACATAGACACTGGTACCAAAAAGGTCTCCGTTTTTATACGCACCCGCCCACGTACCGAGGTTTCCACTGTCGGTCACCAGCACCGGCCGCGACGAATCAAGGGAATGCACGAGCGCAATTTCTTCCCGAAGAAAATCTTCGTCCAAATCGCCACAGTACTCATACGCAAACACAGTGAGATACGGCTCATTTTCCACCTGCCAGTACCTGATTGCCGGGCTGTCCTTATATCGATTTACGGTGGTTTCAATATATGCACGAATTTCTTTCTTTTGCTCCTCCCACGAGAGGTCCTTCGCCCAATCAGGCACATGACACTCCGGCCAGCGTGGGAGTCGTCTTCCTACGCCAAATATAACGTCGGCTCCCGCTCGCTCAGCGCGCTCCACCTGGTAGTCAATCTCACTGAAATCATAACGATCCCGCTCCGGCTCCACAAGGTTCCACTGCGCCGCGAGCCTAAAGTGCCGCACACCGAGCTCGTCGATGAGCGCGTCATATACTTGGCGCGGCTCCAGTCCGAGCTCTCTTGCGTACTGAGTATTAAACGAAAGTCCATACGTTACGCTTTCGGGCACCTCTTTCCGTCCCAAAAGAAATATGCTCGCAGCACCGATAAGTACGATGATGAGTACAACTCCAAGAATTTTTCGGGGCCATCCTTTCATAATTGAGTCGTGTGGGGAGTGTTAGACAAAGAGGATTAGAAAACCAATAGCAATGGTCGCAATAAAGAATGCCTTCTGCACGACCTCGCGAGTGCGACATCCTCCTTCACCACACGAAAGCGGCGTCCGATGGCCAATCACAATCCCGATGAGCAAGATAAATATAAACTGGAGTCCTCCAAGCGCCTGCACCACCGCTACATCACCGAGGTCGGTCGCTTTCAGAATTAAAATGGAACTCACGCCCGCGAGCAACTTATTGCTGAGCACAAAGAGTCCTGTTTTCTTTGTAGTCTTTTTGGTCTGTTCACGAATTTTTTCAAAGTACGTTGGAACCAAGAGGAGCGTGAGCGCGAATATCATAAGAATCACACGCGACCAGAAAAACCCATTATCAAACGAAGTGACCGTAAAGAGTCCTTTGATGGCAACGTAGTAGAGCGCAAAAAAAACGCCCGAGTGAATTGCATTCATCGCAACACTGAGCGGGAACCTGAGGCGCGACACCAGAAACGTACCGAACGCGAGAAGGGCGATACCGTAGAGAAAATTTGACGAAAGCTGTGTATCCAAAAAGAAGTAGCCCATCCCGAATGATCCAACTGCAGAAACAGCACCGACGACCGGTACAACGTCAGATGCGTCGGCATTTCGAAGTCCGGTGAAGAGCGATATGAGTGCCAGAAAGAGCGTGTACGCCGCAAGAAGCGAGAGCGCGACGACCTCAAGCGTCGGCTTTACCACATTTGCAAGTGAGGGAACGGTAAATCCATCGATATGGTGAATGGGGAGTAGGCTGAGTGCATAAATGACAATCCACCCTCCCGATACAAGACACGTGTAGAACGCATACACAAACGGGCGCGGAAGCGCCTTCTCATCAGAGACAATATACTTATCAACCAGTGATACGACCGCGTTGATAAGCTGCGCGCCGACGGCGAGAAAAACCCATGACATATCCCCTCTATTTTAACCTACATGGAAACCGAATTGACGTTGCTATTCGACCACACCATTTTGCTCGATAATTTCTTTGTATACGTACGCAGACGGGCGAATCGTTCGCTCAAGCGTATCGTAGTTAATTTCAACGAGCCCAAATCGTTTCTCAAAGCCCTTATCCCATTCGTAGTTATCCAAGAGCGACCAATACATAAAGCCACGTACATCAACTCCTTCCTCGAGTGCAATGTGCATACAGCGCACAAGTCCTTTGATGTAGTCAGCGCGTATGTCATCGTCGGCATCAGCCACCCCGGCCTCACTCACCCATACCGGCCGTCTGTACCGCTTCACCATCCTGAGCGCGCCACAGAGTCCGTCAGTATACACATCCCATCCCATGTCAGTCTTCTCGTACGTTTCTTTGTCGCCAAACTTTTTATGGAGGTAGTAGTTCACCCCGATTGAGTCACACTTCTTGTAAACGCGCTTTAAAAAGCTGTGCGTCCAGTGCCTGTTTACCGCCCAAGCGAGCAATTTATTAAAAGGATTCCAGTTCGCATGAAAATAAATGATATGCTTCACAACTCCAATCTCTAGCCCGAAAGCGCACTGTTGCATGCTGTCGTACGCTGCATTATGCGCACGAGCAAGCTGCTTCAACACTCGAGAGTACCGAAATATATTTCTTATACTAACCTGCTGATCTTCAACCTTTCTGTAACCCGGCACTTTTTTAAGATTAAAGCCGGGCCACTTCTTAAACGGTGGCCACGTTCCACGTCGATATCCATTCGAGGTAAATACGGTCGGCTCGTTCATCGTCGCAAAGTGACGGCAGTCATTCCCCAGTCTATTCACCACGTAGCAACAATACCGAGCAAAGATTTCCGGTGCGTCTTTACGCTCAAAGCCGCCACTCTCTGCAAACCACTCCGGAAGCGTAAAGTGCCAGAGTGTCACAAACGGTTTGAGTCGCCTTCTTCGAAGAGCCGCGAGCACCTGCCGATAGTGCTCAATTTCTCTGTCGTTAAATTTTCCCTCTTCCGGCTCGATGCGCGCCCATTCGAGTGAGATTCGGTGACAGTTGTGACCGAGCTCTATCGCGATATCAAAATCTTTCTCGAAGAGATGATAATGATCCGCCGCACGGCCACACACCGGCACTTTTCCCTCACGCGCAGCCTGTGCCCAGTCGCAGTTTTCTATCCCTCCCTCCACTTGGTACGAAGCTGTTGCTGCGCCCCAATAAAAGTTTTCTGGGAATGTACGTTTATTCTTTTGCTCCATATATTAAGTAATGGTGTGAATGTTATGAGCGATTCCCGTATATTCAAATTTTTTCTCCCGGCATACGAAGCTAGTATAGCAGAGCATTCACCGCCAAAATGACCGCAACAACGAAAAGGGCGTACTCGGTGCCGGACACCCAGTTCGTTGTCAGGTAATACGGCGTGGCCCAGTCATCAATACCGAAACGCTCTATATAACTGTCGAGCTCATCTCGTGACCAAGAAACCAGTATTTTAAATCTCCGCTCGTCGTGCGGGAGTGTATCCCAGTCGCCATTTGCTTTCAAAAGCCGTTTGAGGCGACCCGCGCGGCGCGCACAAAATTTATACCGCCTGTCAGTAAGCGGCCAAAAGAGTGGAATACCCCACCCGGTGCCATAGAAGTCGTTAAAGAAGTGGAGCATGGTCGCTGCGAGAAACATCGTACCAAAAAACGTATTCACAAACAGAATGAGCAATACCCCAACAAGCACGAAGAGTACCGGGTAGTGAAGCATATCCCGGTGATCGGACACATACTCCGCGTCACACGAAACGCGGCCGCGGCGTAGAAGTTCAGGAATGGCATCAAGGTCCGGTGACATCGCAAGCAAAACACCAATCACAAAATGCCACCACACCACTTCTGTACCGGAAACATACCCGGCAATAAGGACCGCAAAGAGGCCGTTTGCAATATCCGCCAAAAGTACCAGTACATTTTTGATTACTTTCATATCTGCTCCGGTGCAAGGTACGCACGCCATTTCTTATAAAGCTCCGTTGTCGCGATGACGTCCCGTACATTATATTCAGCAATCTCTCGGTACTTCCCGTCTTTAAAGAGGGCGGTAACATCATCTCCGGCCACACCCTCCGCCTTTGGGCTCTCAATTCCAAACGCGCGGCAGAAGAGATGGAGCGATGGCCTTTTATACATCGCCCCATAAAACGTGAGCTGATCCTGCAGGTCAACGTGTTTTGCACCTTTCTGCTGGTAGAGATACCTCCCTTGCATCAAATCTCTTGAAGGGCGCACCCCGCAAATCGCCGAACGAAGATTCAAAAACGGAACATCAAACCCTCTCCCGTTAAAGGTCACAAATGTATCATACGCCGCGGCGCCGTCCCAGAAATCTTGAAGCATCTCTTTTTCACCGCGCACCCGGAGTGAATAATCACCCACTTCATAGTCCTCCTCGCGCCTCTTTGACTGGTAATACACAACTCCTTTACCTCGCTCAAGATCATAGAGCCCGATTGCCACCACTTCACCGGTGAGCGGTGAGAAGCCGAGGCCCTCTCGAAGGTCTTTTAGGCCCGATTCGCGTTCCTCATCTGTCTTTGCGCTCCGCTCTACCCAGCGCGAGAGTATCTTTTGTGTCGTCTCGTCAAGCGTGCCCCAGTCTTCCCCTACTGTTTCAATGTCAAAAACGAGCGTCGCCATGGTTAGAAGCTTTGGGTGGTGCTACCGGAAATCTCATGTGTGGTGGTACCATTTTCCGAAAGAGGTTGCACTGTAGGGGACGTAATGCCTCCATTTACATCCACCGGCGCCGATTTTATGACAACCTCCTTGGGCGCCTCTTCTTCGCTCTCATTATAATCACTCACGCGATCTCCGAGCCTGTTTATCAAAAACTCACGCATGGAAACACGCTCGTTTTCTCTGTCCTCTCCGAGTACGAGCACACTGTAGGAGTCATATACCGTTGCGACGTTTAATACCAGGTGTTCAACACCAAATCGCACGCCACCCGCTTTCTCTGCCATCACACCAAAGAGCACTCCCACGAGCACAATAAAAACAACCACCACCGCAATCACCGCATGTTTTGTTCGAGGTATCATATCCCGTTACTTCTATAATACATGAGCGCCGTGCCTTTTAGGCACGGCGCTCCCCACCTACCGAACTTGTATATTGACCAGTTTTTCAGCGCGCCGAATGTCGGCAAGGAGTTTTGCTCGTTCTTTGTTGTAGAGGGTAAGTGTAAAGACCGCCTTTCCACCATTTTTCGCAAAATAACATCGATCACCGACTTTCTTACTCACGAGGACTTCCACCGTTGAGTCGAGCTCTCTGATTTTCTTGATGCCCTTAAGCTTTGTAATCTTCCCCTCTTTGTGCGGGTACCACTTAAGGGTTGCGGCGAAGCCCTTACACTTCTTTGGAATAATCGGCTTCTTTGGTATGCGCACCAACACATCGTTGAGTGAATGATCGATATCACATGAAAGTTGGTGGAGCGTATGGCGAAAACCACCAATACGAGCGCCGATCTCAATAAGTTTCCACTCATCGTCCACTTTCATAAGTTCAACATGAGCAGTGGTACTGCGAAGTCCGAGCGCGCGAATACCCGTTTCCGCAACTGTCTTCGCACGATCAACAGTCGTTTTCTTAAGTCCAGTAGGAGTAATGTGGAGATAGTTATAGAAATCGTCGTGCCCAACATCACGACCCGTCTTTACCCGCACCATCGGACAGAAATACACATCACCACGACTATTTACATACGCATCAATAGAGTACATATCGCCTTCCATATATTCCTCGGCCATCATGGTTGGCATTTCTCCACGGTTATTTTCACCGTATGTCTTTCTAATTTTTCGAAACGCATTTCGAAGAGCCTTCTCAAGTTCCTCTTCGTGGTAACAGATGGTCACCAAGAGACTCGACGCCAAGTTCGCCGGTTTAATAATCATTGGAAAACCAACTTTATCAATGACACGTGCTCGCTCTTTTTTCGTATTCTCTTTTACAATTGAAAACTTCGGTGTATTTTTTTTGTCATAAAGTTTGAAACGCTTTCGCATTTTAAGCTTATCACTCGCCCACTCTATCGATTCGGTTGATGGTGTGCGCAAATATGGCACGTGTGGGATCACTGCAATAAATTTCATCATGTTGGCCTCACTCCTACAAGTTACCGCCAATAGTTCATCCTGATACGGCAACAGCGCCTCAGCAATCTTATTTGGTTTTGAAAAATCCACCGAAAGAAGAATGTCGAGGTCGTCATAATCTTTCAATTTTTTCCCATCCTTTTTCCGACTGTCCACGACGTGCATTATGCGAAACTTCTTTTTTTCCCTCTTCTCGTAACGCCGAATACTCTCCGACACTCCTGACGGAAAACCTGCAACATATGCGATTATATTTTTATGCTTCATGCTCTTTGGCAATAAAAAAAGCGGCGAAATATCCACTTTAGTAATATTCTATAGGAATGCATCGACAGGATACTATAAAATGCCCATTCGAATACATTATGCAACACGATGATCATATGTCAAAATCTATCCTAAATAACTATCAAAATAAATAGCGTGACAGGTATACCCGCCCGGATTCTTCTTGAGATAGTCCTGGTGATACTCTTCCGCTGGCCAAAACTTGGTGAACGGCTCGAGGGTTGTCACCACAGGGTCTTCCCACCGCCCCGAACGGTTTACAATGTCAATCATCTCCTCTGCTACTTTTTTCTCTTCTTCATTTTGGTAGAAAATTGCGGAGCGGTACGAGGTGCCCACGTCGTTTCCCTGCTGATTGAGCGTCGTCGGATTGTGAATCTGAAAGAAAAAGTCGAGAATGTGCTTGTAGTCAACTTTTTCATCGTCGTACGTTACCTCAAGCGCTTCAGCGTGACCAGGATGATCTTCGTATGTCGGATGCTCGTTCTCGCCGCCCGTATAACCCGCCTCGGTATCAGTAACGCCGGGGAGGTCTCTTACTAAGCCCTCCAGTCCCCAAAAACAACCCCCCGCGATGTAAGCTTTTTTAATCATTGCTTTTCTTTAAATCTAACGAGGTTGAGTTAATACAGTACCGATCGCACACCTTCCCCACTTTTTCCGGCCCATCGGGGAACACGTGCCCGAGGTGTGCGCCGCAGTTTTTGCACTTAACTTCCGTACGCCTCATCCCGTGGCTCGTATCTTCGTGTAGTGTCACCGCGTTAGTATTTGCAGGGTCCGTGAAAGACGGCCACCCGCTCTTGCTGTCAAACTTCGTGTCCGATGAAAAGAGTGGCGCACCGCACACCGCACAGTGGTACATTCCGTCGTCCTTGGTGTGCACGTATTTTCCGGAAAACGGCGCATCCGTGCCACCTTCTCGCGCAACGGTATAGAGCTCGGGGTTCTTCTTTTTAAGTTCTTCGTCTGAAAGCATGCCCCTATTATATACCGACAGAACAAAAAACTCCCCTTCGGGAGTTTTTTGTTGCGCTATTTTTTCACCTTGACTTTGACTTTCTTCTCCGCCTTTTCTGCCTTTTTCGGCATTGTGATCGTGAGTACCCCATCATTGTACTCCGCCTTTACCTTACTCTGCTGCACCGGCTGCGGAAGTGGAATAACCCGCTGGAATGAGCCACGACGAATTTCTTTGGAGTAGTGCCCTTTCTCTTTTTTCTCCTTCGACTCTTCCCGCTTGCCGGCAATGCGAAGATGATTATCTTCGACCTCAATATCAATGTCGTCGCCCTTGAGGCCGGGGAGATTCATTTCAGCGATAACATTTCCTTTGTCTTCATAGACGTCTGCAGCAAGGTCAAACCCCATGCCAGACATCTTGAGTGCGGGAAGCGATGAAATCTCGCGAAACATTCGGTCAAAGTCATCAAACGGTTCCCATTTTACAAGTGACATACGCAAAATTTGTTTATGAAACGTATAAAGACAACCTTTATGCCGATAGTATACAACTACAAAACGAGAGCTTCAAATGTGCAGGCTCTATGCATCAGAAGACGCTTGTGCTTCGTCCCACGCCTCAAGACCTCCCTCAAGATAATCAATATCATATCCTTTTGCGCCAAGCTCTCGCGCCACAATCTCGCAGCGCCCGCCAGTTTTGCAGATAGTCACTATTTTCTCATCCTTTGGGAGGTTCCCCTTTTTGGCCTCCACAAACACCTTGCCCATCGGCATATTTTTCGCTCCGGGAATCGGGTCCTCATTTCCCGCAACCTCATCCCCTTCGCGCACGTCGAGGATCATTATGTCCTCCTTGTGGTTAATTTTCTCTTTGAGTTCTTCTACTTTCATACTTAAAATCACTACTACTAAGTAAAACACAGCCAGCCGTACCATCCCCGATGCAGAGCATACGGGGCATTGGTCGGCTGGCACCGTGGTGGTTTTGCTGGAATGGTGCGTCCCTCCGGACGCACAGCCGACCTGTGTAGCTGCTACTCGCAGCTACAGGATCGGGGCGCCACTCATCCCCGAAGCTCTGCTTCGGGGATGAGTGGCGTCCGCCAGTAAAAAGTGGCACCAGCCGCTACTCGGTCGTCACTCCGTCAAAATGTTCCTCCACTTCATCGGCCTTCGTTGCTTCAACGACACCGTCTTTGTGCTCCGGCGGAGCATACACGGTATAGAGTTTGAGCGGAGCATCACCGGTACTCACCACGTTGTGAGACGTACCCGCAGGAACGATAAACGCAGTGCCATCCGCAATATCATGCTTCTCAGTTTTATTGAGAATAAGCTCTCCTTTCCCTGACTCAATACGAATAAATTGATCCAGTGTATGGACCTCCTCGCCAATCTCATCACCCGGCTCAATACTCATAAGAACGAGCTGTGCGTGCTCGGCGGTGTAGAGCACGCGCCGGTAATCGGTATTATCGAGTGTATCTTTTTCGATGTTTGTGATAAATCCTTTTTTCATATGTTTAATAATATACCCGACACGCACGTTTGTAAAAAACGTGTGTGGCCGGGTATGTCAAAAATGCCAAAATTCTCTATAATAAAGGTATGTTCAGGATCATCACCGGAATCGTCGTCATCTCTGCCGGAGCATGGTTTATTCTTGCAAGTGTGCGCGAGGCAATTGGTCTGTTGATTCCCGGTGGCATTATTATCGCCATCGGCATAACAATACTCCTCAACACGCGCGAAGACGACATCGAGGAGATTAAAAACAATAAAAAAGAATAGACATTATGAATACCATACCAACAATAACCACCGAGACTATCCCGGGTAAAGAAATCACGGAAGTACTCGGCGTTGTAAAAGGAAGCACGGTGCGCGCGCGAAACATCGGGCGCGACATCGGCGCGGGACTCAAGAGCATGGTCGGCGGCGAGGTAAAAACCTATACCGAAATGACCATGGCCGCGCGCGACGAAGCGTACAACCGTATGGTAAATGAAGCTATCGAGCTTGGCGCGGACGCAGTCGTCGGCGTACGCTTCACCACCTCGATGGTCATGGCGGGCGCATCTGAGATGCTCGCCTACGGTACTGCGGTAAAAACGAGATAATAGACTTTTGCAACAATGCTCCTCTCTACTGCTCGCGCGCTAGAGCTTGTGTCAAAACCCTCCGAGCTCCAAAGGCTGGCAAAATTCACGGCAAAAAATTGAGAAAATTTCGAGCCATACCGAGGTACGGTAAGAAATTTTAACGGTTTTTTGACCGAATTTTGCAAGTCGACGAGCCGGAACAAAAACTAGAGTATATTTTTTACGTTTTGTGTAAGAACATCTTGCTTTCTGCACTCGTTCGGAAATGAAAATGGATTTTCATTTCACTCACTCACTTGAAAGTAGGATTTTTAGACATGCTCTAGATACGCGGCGCGAGCGTTTCGGTACTGTTCTGCGACAAGTGAGTGTTCGGGATGTTCTTCTATCCACGTGTCAATGTTGGTCCACGAAAAACCATGAAATCCAAACTGCGCGTCGTATGTTCGGACCTCGCCTTCTATACTAAAATCACTCGCTACCCCCACGGGAGCAAACGATATACCGCGATCCTCAAGAAGATTCCTATGCCACGCACAGAGCGCCACATCTTCGGGCTGTGGCTGCGGTATCTTTCCCTCGCGCATAAGCTGCGCCGATGTCTCGAGAAATTTCTTACTTCGAAGTGAGAAACCTCCATTCCCGACCATCCGACTACCGAGCAATTCATGGGGCAAGTCAAATGTCTTCACCGCCCAATCGTCAACGAGCCATGGAGCCCCAATATAGTCGTAGTTCAAAAACTCTTCTCTCCAGCTATCCGGATTGAGCACAAAGCCATCGTACTGCACCACAAGCACAAAATCTGTATCCACATACTGCACCAGATCAGCAATACAAAAATGCGAATACGCCTCGATACTCCCAATGTGTGGAATGTTCACGAGACGTCGGTCGTCGGTTTCGAGCGATGTAAGTAGCTTTATCGCCCCGAATTCAATTTTTTCCTGGCAAATGTCCATCGCCGCCTGAAGCCGCTCCACATTCACACAATCCGCTCCAAGTAAGGTGACATTCTCAAGCTTCCTTTTCATCCAAAAAGTATAGCAAAAGTTCAAAAGTGAATTTTAGGTGTCTAGAAAACGCCACAAAATAACACGTAACATTTGACGCTGGTCGTCAGAGGAGATGGCGGCCTGTCCAGCTAAAGCTTTGGTTTGGACCTTGCCAACATACGCTTTTTGTCAGAGATGACTACAGCCAAAGCGCGGGAACATCGTTCCCGCGCTTTACATTGAAAGTGTGCCCTTCATCTGATGGGTGGTGTACGCACACTACTCATATAGGCGCTATGGCTAATTGGACAACTTAGTGCTATTCGTCACCAGTATGACGCCGCTATTTGGTGCAATGTTAGGAGCGCTCGCCAGAGCTATTGACGCACTTGCAGCATTCACACTTTGTATCTTTCCGTTTCTATCAATAAATTGATAGAACGTGTTACCGGTAGTCACAGACTCGTAACTTCCACCAGTCCCAGTTCCTCCAATAGTGACAAGGACAACGCCGCTATGGAGACCAATATTAGGTGCGGTGGCAAGTGCCTGGACAGCACTGTTTGCCTGCATGCTTCGAAGTACCCCTCCGCTATCAACATACTGATAGGTATTTGCAAGCGATACCGCTGGCAATCCGAGTACAGCCAACGTCATCAGGGCAGTCGTTATTTTTTTAATTTTCATTTTTTTAGGTCTTATCGAGTAAATCAGGTCAGATGTTAAGTAGTGATCATCTTCTTACAACATTGAAGCCGTGCCATAAGCATTATGATGACAAAAGTGGTAGCATTCCTTAATGGGTGAAACGAAGGAAGAGGTACTGATTCGTGCCTACAAAGACCACGAGAAAGACCTCCTCAGGCGGTCATTCTCTAAATTGAGTGATCAAGAAATCGCGGACGACCTCGTACAGACCACTTTTTTGAAAACGTGGCAATATCTACTGAAGGACAGGAAGGTCAAACATATGCGAGGGTTCCTCTTCCATATACTCAATAATCTGATCATAGATGAATATCGAAAAAAGAGACCCCTCTCGCTCGATACACTGCAAGAAAGTGGCTTCGAGATTGTCTTTGACGACACCGAACGCCTACTGGATCAAATTGACGGCAAAACAGCAATACTCCTCATTCCCCTCCTTAAGGAAAAACACCGAGAAGTTGTTTCCATGAGGTTTGAGGAAGAAAAAACAATTAAAGAAATCGCGGACGCTACAAAACAAAAAAACAATACAGTTGTTGTTCAAATTCGTAGAGGTATCGATGCTCTGGCGGTCTTACTAAGAGTCGAGAAAAAGAGTCGAAAAGCAGTGTAGGAGACACGCTTACCGTTTGCGGTTAATCTAAAATTTTCCAAGCCTACTGGTAACCGGGAGCATCCACATGGTGTGATGTTTTTGAGACCCGTCTGTTTAGTATAAAAACTACGGCCGTCTGGGACGATGTTGGAACTTTTTTGAGTTAAGGGTATATTAAAATTGGGTGCTTGAGCGATTCAGGAGACAGTAGGTCCGAATCAGCTTGTCGGGCCGAATACTCCGAGTGGGGTCATCTCCACTTGCCCGGTGCCAGAAGGTTGCGGAATGGGGTGCGAACTCTAAGCCATGGCCCTGGTAAACGGCGGCCGTAACTATAACGGTCCTAATCGTCTCAAGCACCCACTACACGCCACTTTCGAGTGGCTTTTTCTTTGCCGGACGGAAGTTCGAACTTTTGAAGTCTTCTACCGGCGATTTTTCACCCGATCGCTCTCCTTCAGGTACCGCTTTCGGAGTCGGACTGAAGACGGTGTCACTTCAAGAAGCTCATCCTCAGACATGATTTCAAGTCCGTTCTCAATGGTGAGCGCCTGATGCGGCACGAGGTCGAGTGCTTCGTCCGAACCCGAAGAGCGCACGTTGGAGAGCTGCTTTCCTTTCGTTGGGTTGACCACCATCTCCTCACCCTTTGACGTATTGCCAATTACCATTCCCTCGTAGACCTCTGTAGCAGGGCCGATGTAGAGCACGCCGCGGTCCTGCAAGTTCCAGAGTGAAAATCCAAGCGACTTGCCTGTCGCCATCGAAATCATCGAGCCAACGATACGCTTTTTTATCTCACCTGCATACGGGCGAAAACCAATCACCTGGGAGCAGAGGATGCCCTCACCTTTCGTATCAATCACAAACTGCCCGCGATAGCCAAGGAGTCCGCGCGTCGGCCCTTCAAAAATCATCCGCGTCTGATTGCCGTGCGTCACCATATTTTGCATAACGAAGCCTCGATTTGAGAGACGCTCGATAACCGATCCTTGGAACGCTTCGGGCACATCTATCGTCACTTCCTCAAACGGCTCTTCCCTCTTGCCGTCTATCTCACGAATAATTACTTGTGGTTGCGATACGGACAGCTCGTATCCTTCGCGTCGCATGTTTTCCATCAAAATAGCAATGTGCATCTCCCCTCGGCCGTACACTTTGAATACATCTCCTCCGGAGAAATCCACCTGGAGACCTACATTTATCTCAAGCTCCTTCTCAAGTCGCTCTTTAATCTGACGACTGGTCACAAACTTTCCCTCTCGTCCTGCAAAGGGTGACGAGTTCGGCATGAATTGGAGGCCGATCGTTGGCTCGTCCACCGAAATGGCCGGAAGTGCCTCCGCTCCCTCACCGTCCGTGAGCGTGTCGCCGATGGTGATGTTGCCAAAGCCGGCAACGAGCACAATGTCACCCGCAACCGCTTTTCCCACCTGTGTTTGCGCGACGCCCTCAAAGGTGAAGAGTTTGGTCACTTTCCCATTTTGTACCTTTCCCTTATCGTTTTTCACAAAGAGTGATGCTCCATCTGATAGTGATCCTTCATAAATACGCGCAACAGCCAGCCGGCCGAGGAAGTTGTCGTACGCGAGGTTAAACACCTGCGCGCGGAGCGTATCGCCCTCTTTGTACGCTGCGGCCGGCGGCACCACCTCGAGAATCGTGTCGAGAAGCGGTGTGAGGTCGGTAAACTCATCGGTGAGCTTACGCTTTGCCACGCCATCTCTCCCTATGGCGTAGACCACCTCAAAGTCCGCCTGCTCATCGCTCGCGCCGAGCTCAAGAAAGAGCTCGAGCACCTGCTCTTCACACCTATCCGGGTCGGCCGCAGGCTTGTCCACTTTATTGATAACCACAATTGGGCGCAGACCGAGCTCGAGGGATTTCTTGAGCACAAACCGCGTTTGCGGCATCGGGCCTTCCTGTGCGTCAACAACAAGGAGTACGGAGTCAATCGAACGCAGCACCCGCTCAACCTCAGAGCCAAAGTCGGCGTGCCCGGGTGTATCGACAATATTGATCTTCGTATCTTTGTACCGAACCGAGGTGTTCTTTGCGTAGATAGTAATACCACGCTCTTGCTCGAGCGCATTGGAATCCATAGAGACCTCCTCTCTCGAGGCACCCGTCTGTCGCATAAGCGCATCGGTAAGTGTGGTCTTCCCATGGTCCACATGGGCGATGATGGCGATATTTCGTATTTCTGTTTCCATAGAAGCAAATAAAAACGCCACTCCGGGCGATTAGAGGCAAAGAGTACGCTGAAAACGCTCTTTGGTCAATGGGACCGAGGTAGAAAACAAAAAACACCCAGAGGGTGTTTTTTGTTTAAGCTCGTATAGTTCGCAGTTCTGCGACTTACACGCGGCTTACCTGCACAGCGTTGGGGCCTTTTGGACCTTCACCAACTTCAAACTGTACATTGTCGCCTTCACGGAGATCATCAAATGATACTCCTTGAAGTTCATTCGCGTGGAAGAAGAGGTCTTTGTCCTCTCCTTCTCGTGAAATAAACCCGTACCCGTTATTCAAACGAGCGATAGTTCCTGATTGCATAGTACTTAAACAATAGTGGTTAATCTCAAACCTTATGAGAATGTACAAACACTACACTTGTTTAATACAATTCAGATTTGAACCTATACAGTACACTAAAAATGAATTTTGTCACTACCTCTCCGTATACTCCATCAAAACCTCATTACCCCAAAATAGCATGTATTGACTTGAAATCGAATACGTGTTATTCTGGGCGCGCTTTTGATATTCGTGTGGGACTCTGAAGCATACAGCTCTATATCTCTCACAGCTGTTTTATTACCTGCACAGTCCCGAGGCGTACTCCGTCTCACTAAAACATACATAATGCACACAACAAGAAGCCGTGGCAGCCGGCGTGGTGGTTCAATGACCAACACGCGCGGTTACGCTCGGCGAAACAAACAGGCTTTTAGAGGGCGTCGCGGAAATGCGCGACCCGCAGGAGGCCAACGTCGCGGTGGCGGACGAAAACTCCCCACCTTCAATCCATCGCAATTCATAAACACCAATCCTGTCGAAACGGTGGTGGAAGCATACGTTCCCAAACATCGGTTTGGCGATTTTGGTTTGGACAAAAAACTAGTGCACACTCTCAGCACCGTAGGTCTCAGTACTCCATCGCCTATTCAAGATCAGATTATCCCGCTCATTCTTGATGGAAAGGACGTGGTGGGCCTCGCGGAAACCGGTACCGGAAAGACTGCTGCCTTCCTGCTTCCACTCATCCAAAAAACACTCACCGAATACAACCGGCAGACGCTTATTCTCACACCGACCCGTGAACTCGCCATCCAAATTGAAAACGAGCTTAAAAAGCTCACAAGTGGATTCAAAATCTACGCGACGGTGTGCGTCGGAGGCGCAAATATTCGCCCGCAGATTCACGGTCTCCGAAGAAAGAACCATTTTGTGATTGGTACTCCCGGCCGTGTCACTGACCTCATCAAGCGAAAACACCTCGATACGCAAAAAATCACGACCGTTGTTCTCGACGAGGCTGACCGCATGCTCGACATGGGATTCATTAACCCTATCAAGGATATTCTGAAGACGATTCCTAAAAATCGAGAGACACTCTTCTTTTCCGCAACAATGGACCAAAAGACCAAGGAGCTTGTTGGCGACTTTCTCAAAGAACCCGTCACCGTGTCAGTCAAGAAAAAAGACGTCACAAACAGCATCAAGCAAGACGTTGTGCCACACGGCCACAACAACAAATTTGAGACGCTCGCAGACCTCTTTACCGACAACAATCTGAAGCGTGTCATTATTTTTGGCGCAATGAAACACAGCGTCGAAAAGCTCGCCAAACAGCTTACCGCAAGTGGCATACCTGCCGAGTCTATTCACGGTAATAAAAACCACTCTCAGCGGCAGCGCTCGCTCGCTCGCTTTAAGAGCGGCCAGGTGCGTGTACTCGTGGCAACCGATGTGGCGGCGCGTGGTATCCACGTTGACAACGTCTCACACGTCATCAACTACGACCTTCCCAACACGTTCGAAGACTACGTTCACCGTATCGGACGTACCGGACGCGGCGACCAAAAAGGCGAAGCACTCACATTCGTCCCCGCCTAAACACGGAGACAAATAAAAGAAACACCCATTTTAATTGCAATTAAAATGGGTGTTTCTTTTATGTCTGTCGTACCCAAACGAATTCTCCTCTTTGCTATAATGCTCGAATGAAATTTAGTTCATGGCTCAGCACATCGCCACTCATCGCCGCTATTTATGCGGCTAATTTGTTGGTCTCGTTCCACTACTTCTTTGTCATTTACATTAACTCTTCGTTCATCAACCAATACATCAGTGAACGCTCTGTCGGAATACTCTACGTTCTTGGTTCACTCATCAGTGTCCTTCTCTTCGTCTATTTTATACGCATACTACGCGCCGTTGGAAATGTGCGGCTCACGGCGCTATTCATTGTGCTCGAAGCGCTCTCACTTGGGGCGCTTGCGTTTGTGGAACATATCTACCTTCTTCTCTTTTTCTTCACACTCCACCTCATTATTTCACCGGTGATCTATCTCAACCTCGATATCTTCCTTGAGAAGACAATCAAACATGAAACCGTCACGGGAAGCGCCCGCGGCCTCTTTCTCACCATGATAAACATCGCGCAAGTCGCTTCACCGGCACTCATGGGTCTCCTCCTTGTGCACGACGCATACTGGAGAGTGTACAGCGTCTCGGTGGGGTTCCTTCTCCTCGCGCTACTGCTTGTCGTCACAAAACTCCGCACATTCAAAGATCCTAAGTACGCGAGGTATACAGTCCGGCAAATGAAAAAACGACTTCTTGGAAGTCGCACGTTCTACAACGTCTTTGCGGCACAATTCCTGCTACGATTCTTTTATGCATGGATGGTAATCTATACGCCGCTCTACCTCTATAAATATATTGGTTTTGCGTGGTCAGATATCGGTATCATGTTTACCATCATGCTCGTTCCATTTCTGCTGCTTGAATTTCCGCTCGGTCGCGCAGCTGATCTATTTTTTGGTGAAAAAGAGATGCTCATTATCGGTTTTATTATTTTGGGGAGCACTGTTGCCCTCATGTCGCTCGTGACAGAGCCGTTCTTTTGGTGGTGGGCGATACTCCTCTTCTCAACACGTGTCGGTGCGAGCCTGGTGGAGGTGGGGTCGGAAAGTTTCTTTTTCAAGCATGTCGATGGCACGCACGCAACCACAATCAGCATATTCCGCGTTGCACGTCCCGCTTCATACGTACTCGCGGCAATGGTCGCTTCAATGGTACTCATAGTGGTCCCCTTCCAGTGGAGTTTCTTGGTGCTTGCACTTGTGATGTTTGGAGGTATTCGTTACGCAGTGGCGCTCCGAGACACGAAGTAACTATGAAATATTTTTATCGTACTCGGTGTATGAAACGGTGTACTTCTTTCGAGCGTAGAACCACCTGATGGCCCTGCTGGAAAAATACCCGATAGCAGCTAGGGCAAAGAAGTAGCCGACCCCAAAGACCGTAATACTTGGTATCTGGTCGGTCGTGAAGAGGCCAATGAGTGTAGCGCCAACCCCCATCGAGGTGACGACAGTGAGATTCTCAACAGACTTCTGTGTCGCCTCTGCCTGCAGGTCGCTAAAGAGTCCAACCGCTGAGACGACGTAGTTCTTGGTCATAGCCCATATCTCCTTTACATATGCCAACGTGTCGTCGAGCGTTTCGTACGTATATTCCAGCACGTCGAGAAAATTGTGTATCCGTGGGTCGTCTTTGACGATGGCACCACGGGTGTGAATGTATGCGCCCATCTGATTTATACGCGCATCGATTAGATTGATGGTTTTGAGATAGCCATCAATTTTATCTTTCAGTTTCCCGATCTCTCTTCCTTTTATTTCTCCCCGCTCTTTTACATCAGCAATACGTTCCCAAATAATACGATGGAGGTTGAGGTACCGGTGCATCTGACCCTTGAACTCACGAATAAATATTTGTTCCTCCACAAAACGACTAATATTTTCCAATGGCTCACCTTTACTGTTGATCAGGTAGAGCTTGTTGCCCCGGTAGATATCATACTTCTCATTACTAATTTCAAAATACTTCTTTTGTTTGAATCCATCGAGGAGCGCCAGCGCATCCTCCTTCTCAGCGTCCTTAACGACCACAAAGTATGGGTAGACCGTTTTAATATTGGCGAGCTCTTTCGGAACCGGCGCACCGAGACTGAAGAGATAGCTAAACGCCGGGGAAAGCTTCTGTTCGTAGTAGTTGGTGAGTGTCTTGATAGCGCCTTTGAGAGTTTTTACCCCCTTCTGGTCTCTCCCGAGCACAATGAGCCCATCTTCGTAGATTCTGAAAGAGATGTCGCTTTTCGTTGTAGCAAGAATATATTGCAGACTGTCAACCATCATCTCGACCGATTTAAGGTTGAGATCCTTTTTAAGTGACTTGAGTTTTTGTTTATCCAGTTCAAGCGGTGACTCACCCTCAGTCAAAAAGTCATAGAGCTCCGAAAGATGTAGCGTCGTTCGCTGAAACCAGCCACCGACAAAAATATGTTCTACTTCCATGACTTCATTATACCCGCGTAGACAACCACACAAAGTTACTTTTTAACAAAAGGATGTCCTACAGCCGCGTGAGTGAGCGGAATGAGGAAAATTTTTGCGTTCCATACATCGCTGCCGGACTAGGAATCTCCCTCCTTACAGAAGCTGTACAGGTTGTCAGGATTTTTGGAAAAATCCTAGGCAACCTTTTCGAGTCCGTCCAACGCTTTACATGCGTAAAGCTGGACACGTCCGGCAGCACTTCGCTACCACTCGTGCTGCCGGACTAGGACTCGAACCTAGATACCATGGACCAGAACCATGTGTCCTACAGCCGCGTGAGTGAGTGGAATGAGGAAAATTTTTGCGTTCCATACATCGCTGCCGGACTAGGACTCGAACCTAGATACCATGGACCAGAACCATGTGTCCTACCATTAGACGATCCGGCAGCGATAAACACAACGTGCAAAAATTCTTCTCATTCCCGAACGAACAATGGCTGTATGTTTTTTATACCATTAGACGATCCGGCAATAGTGTGGGGTGGCAACAGACTATCATACTTTTCCTAAGTTTTCAGCGTCCTCTATGTTGGTCAATGCCACAAAAGAAGGTACACTCAGTAGGGCACGTCCTTGGTGAACAACAGAAAGGATCACTACGATGACAACGGCAGAGACGACTATGGCGACTATTCGTTCCTTTCTGGAACAGGCGCTTGAGCTCCCGGCAAAAGAGCTCCTGCCGGGTACTCCTCCCAATGAACGACCGAACGAAATGGCGCTTCTCGGCGGCGTACTCCATGGTTTGGCAGAAGAACTGATGGCCACAGAAGGAGGCGTCAGCCTGGAGCACGGGTGTATCCCCACAACACAGGAAATGGGGCGCGGAATACGCATCGTATTTCGCGTGAGCACGTGTACACAACTCCGATCTATCGAAATTTCCCTTGAGGAAATCAACGATAACGAGGGGACCATCACGGCTCTCAAGAACCGGGAAAGAATCGAACCGCCGGAGACGGTTGCAGAGCTGCAAGAACATCTGCGGGATCTCATCAATGAAATCAAGCCGACGCCACCCTAGAGGTTGCGTCGGCTCAATTGCCCTCAATTTTTTACAGAGTGGATGTAAGAATCCTCCGAGTTCCAAAGACTGCCTAAATTCGTGACAAAAAATTGATTGGATTTCGAATCATACAGTATATGGTGAGAAATTATAGCGATTTTTTGACCGGATTTTGGCAATCGACGGGCCGGAACAAAACTCTGAAAAATTTTATATTTTGTGTAAGAACATCTTGCTTTCTGTACTCGTTCGGAAATGAAAATGAATTTTCATTTCACTCACTCACTTGAAAGTAGGATTTTTACATGTGCTCTAGACCCGGAGATACCGCGCTATCGCAAGAATGCTTGAAAGTGCACCGAGCACAATCCCGATCCCTACCACCGTTCCAAAGAGTGAACCGAAGTTTGATACGTAGTACGAGAAAATATTAAATTGGAAGAAGGTTTCGGTCGCCGGGCCGATCCACAGGACAACTGGGTATGCGATAAGGAGCGCGAGCACGCCCGCAATGAGGCCGTACATCACTCCCTGAAGAATAAGCGGTCCGCGGATAAACATGTTCCCCGCTCCCACGAGGCGCATCACTGAGATTTCTTCGCGCGTTGTGTAGATAGCGAGCCTAATAGTGTTGAAGGTAATGAGGACCGTCGCGGCAATGAGTACTATCATCGCGATGTACCCGGAACGCTCCACCGCATCTATAATCGATGTGAGTTTATCGATTGCTGCTTTGTTTTCAAAGAAGTTAACGTGATCTATCAGTGGAACGTCGGGATTTTCCTCCGCCTGTCGTTCATCGAGGAATGTTGCGATACTTTCATACTGCGAAGTTTCTTTTGCACGAATTGAGAGTGATGCCCCGAGCGGATTGTCGCCGAGTTCGTCGAGGGCCTGAATGGTGAGTTCATCATCCTCGTGACGCTCTTTGAACGCCGCAAGTGCGTCGTCTCGCGAAGTGTACGTCACCTCACTCACGTCCGGCAGTGACTCGAGGGACGTCTTGAGCTGCAGGACATCAGTTTCGTTTGCGGTTGGCACCATGTAGACATTGATGTCCACCTTATCGCGAATCTGCGTAAGCGATGCATTGAGAAGCTGTCCAAGAAGCAGTACCGAGGTGAATACAAAAAGCGTCACCGTCATCACAAAGACCGCCGCGATTGATACATACGCGTTTCGCCAAAAGCCGATAAATCCCGAATGTGCAATACGTTTAAAGCCGGTCCACATGGTTCGTTTATTTATAACACGTACTTCCCTGAAGTATCGTCACGGATAATTCGCCCCTCGTCCATGGTAATGACGCGGCGTTCGAGCGCGTCAATCACTCCCTTGTTGTGCGTGGTCATGATAACCGTCGTGCCAAGATCGTTGATCTTCTTCAATATCTGCACCACTTCGTATGTCGCAATCGGATCGAGGTTGCCGGTCGGCTCATCCGCGATGATGATGTCGGGCTGATTGACGATCGCCCGTGCAATGGCGACACGCTGCTTCTCTCCGCCCGAAAGCTCGTGCGGAAAATGCGGCGCTTTGTCGGCAAGGTCAACGAGTTCAAGTGCCTGAGGCACGTTTTCCTCAATTTCTTCATCCGTTCGACCATTCGCTTCCATGGCAAAGGCAATATTTTCAAATGCAGTTTTATGTGAGAGGAGCTTAAAGTCCTGAAAGACGGTACCGATTTTACGTCGGTACTGTGGGAGCTGCCCGCGTGGAATCGAGTGGACATTGAGTGATTCGAAGAATACGCTTCCATCCGTGGGACGGTCTTCCGCGATAAGCATCTTGAGGAGTGTGGTCTTTCCCGCACCTGAATGGCCGACAATGGAGACAAACTCCTGTGGCGCCACCTGAAATGTGACGTTCTCTACGGCTGCAGAACCACCGTTATACAGCTTCGATACATTATCAAAATAGATCATATGGTAACCCGCATATTGTACTCTAGTTCCCGCTCACTGACTAGGAATCAAACCCCTCAACCTGTGAAGTAACGCCTAGAAACGGTTCAATGCCACCCTCTAAAACCTTATCGACATCTCTCACCTCTACGCCGGTGCGGTGATCTTTCACCATTTGGTATGGGTGGAGTACGTACGAGCGAATCTGACTCCCCCACTCAATCTTAACCGACTTCTCAGCAGAGAGTCCTTCCAGCTCACGCTTACGCTGCGCTTCCTGAAACGCGTAGACCTTTCCCGCAAGGAGCGTGAGCGCTTTCTCCCTGTTTTGTTGCTGACTTCGTTCGCTCGAGACGTGTACCGAAATGTTGGTTGGTATGTGTGTAATACGCACCGCCGTCTCTCGCTTGTTCACATTTTGCCCACCCGCGCCGCCGGAACGTGCAAAAGAAATCTCAAGATCATCTTCATCGAGGTCCGCCTCCTTGAGGTCGTCGAGTCGAGGCGACACCTCCACGAGTGCAAACGAGGTTTGCCGCTTGCCATTTGCGTTAAAGGGCGATATGCGCACGAGGCGGTGTACACCCGATTCGCTCTTCAATGTTCCGTACGCGCCACTTCCGCGCACTTCAAACACCATACTTCGATAACCTCCGACATCATTATGATTTTCATCGAGCACTGAAATACTCCACCCCTTCCCCTCAGTGTACTTCTGGTACATCTCTATGAGCATACGCGCAAAATCCTCAGCGTCGTCTCCGCCGGCGCCGGCGACGATGGTAATGACCGCGTCGTTTCGGTCATACTTCTCCTTCCCCGCCGCCTCATCTTTTAGTTCCTGAAGTTCCTTGATGAGCGCTTGCGCTTTCGGGGGGTCATTCCAAAAGTCCGACTGCAGCATCGCGGCTTCTATTTCAGCTATTCTATTTTTTGTTTCTTCACCAGACACTTGAGCCATCGCGCGGGATTGAACCGCGGACCTCATCCTTACCATGGATGCGCTCTACCGACTGAGCTACGATGGCAAATCTCGTTGAGGATACCAAACAATGCGTTGAAAACAAAGCGTGAGTATACTACTATGCTTTCGCGCCACCTTAGCTCAGTTGGTAGAGCGACGCACTCGTAACGCGTAGGTCCGCAGTTCAATCCTGCGAGGTGGCTCCCGTATTTTTTATCTATATATTAAAATATATATTTAAATATATATTTTAATATATAGATACTCACGACGCCTTCCGTGCACCCTTCACCTTCTTTTTAAGACCTTCTTTCACCTCGCGCCCGAGCCACTCTGGCTCACGTACCGTAAATTTAAGACGTTCCGGAAGTTTGTCACGCACAAAAAGAAGGCCAGCTGCAACAACCGCGCCACCCATGTTAAACACTAAATCGAGGCCTGTATTAAAATAGCCGCCGACATTCGTGTGTGGGAACGTTACCACCGCAATAAATTCCACAATTTCATTGAGCGCCCCGAGTCCCATACCCGCAAGGACCGCAAGAAGCAGAACGCGTCCATCCGTTGCGCCTCGTCGTGCGAATGGCTTAAGAAGATAAAACATCGCAACAGTTGCGACTGCAAATCCATAGAAATGAACAAACTGGTCAAATTTGAGGAGCGCAAAATCGCCATTCACTACAATCGGCCAAAATACAAACGCGTAGAGCACGTTGCCATTCACCACCACACCACCGCCCGCCATGTGGAGAAATCCCCAGAGCGAAAGTGCCCAGAGCATTGCCGGTGAAAAACGCGTCTGTTTGATGGTTGCTGTGATAAAGAGGACAAACCCGAGCATCACCGCGATATACCAAATAAACTCGCTATTACCGGTCAAAAAGTAGTACCCGGCGAAACCCGCAATGTATGCGAGCGTAGTGGTGAGTATGATAAGCCTATACCACGTCATGGCGACATTGTACAGTATATTCTCTATATATCCATTGCAAATATCACCTAAAACGGCTATACTCTGGCCCATCTGCAGAGCAATCTGCGGGCGTAGCTCAACTGGTTAGAGCACCCGCCTGTCACGCGGGAGGTTGAGGGTTCAAGTCCCTTCGCTCGCGCAGTTATACAAAATGCCAGGCCTTGTGTCTGGCATTTTGTATAACCTGTGAAAGAAGGGACTTGAAAGACTTGCGATGTGAGGAGCTATTACTAATGCTCCGAAACAGCAAGCCCGGGCAGGTAACTCTTATGAACGTAGTGAATTAGAGTTGGGCGCCAAGTCCCTTCGCTCGCACTAGAGAAAGAAAACACTAGATTTTTATCTGGTGTTTTCTTTTTCATCTTTTGTTACAGATTTTCGCGCCACGCAGACGAACCACGTGAGAAAGCTCGCAAGACCAAGTACGAAGGCCGTTCCGGCAATTTGGAAAATCCACTCTGGCGGTTGCAACCGTTCACCAAACCAGATACCAAACAATACGAGCACAGCCGTAATCGGCATGCAGGTAAAGAAAATTCTGAGTGCGATGCGTTCCATTACAGGCTATAACGCCATCAAATGGAATGAAGTTGTGTCGACGGGTGGAATTGAACCACCGACCTTAGGTTTATGAGTCCTACGCTCTAACCAACTGAGCTACGTCGACAAGTGAGGGTCAAAGCAAAAGCTTGCTTTTATTTTACCCGAACGCAGTCGAGGCAAGATTCCTCTTACACCGACAAGTGAGCAAAAGATACCATTCTCGCGGTGTCATTTCAATGGAGAACCGCAAGTACTTTAAAGAGCCGAATGTAGTCTTGATCTCGCTGAACAAGAACAAAGACCGGCATGAAGCCGGTCTTTGTTCTTTCTTGTTGCGGGGGCCGGAATCGAACCGGCGTCTGGAGGTTATGAGCCTCCCGAGGTACCTCTCCTCTACCCCGCTATGTCTTCGTGTGGTCCACACTCTACAATATAAAGCGCATTCGCGCAAACTCCGCCCGGCCTACAACACACCAAATTCTCGGAAGACGCGCTCATATTTCACAATTGCCTCACGCGCACTTCGGTTGGTGAGTACGAAGTCGCTTCCGGAGTGTGCAATTTTATTTCGAATCATGTGCGCGTCCCATGCGTCACGGATGGTTGTAAACGACGTCTCATTCGCCCCCTTCAGTTTCTCCCCCACGGACGCACCGGGATATCCGGCATCATCGAGCGTCTCCTCGAGCATGATGTCCGCTTCAATGATTGCGAGTCGCCAGTCGTTTGGATTTGACGACCCGATATGTTCTTCTATCTGACCCCACCTGCTATTGGCCGTTTCGCCACCGCCGCCATAGGCGTGATGCCACGCTTCAACCGCCTCTTCGAGCTGCTGTGCTTCAATTTCCGCCACCTGCCCAAACCGTATCTTTGCGTAAATAAACGCCCAAATAAATACGAGCGCAAGGAGAATAGCGAAAACCGAGTAGATATCCCACCACACCCCGAGTGAGTCAAAAAACGTACCGATGCCGCTCTGGCCATACCCATCACCGAATCCAAAAAAATCCTTAACGGCATTTGCGACTCTTCCTAAGAAGCCGAAAATATCAATTCCGTAAGTATCGTAGACGATATCGTTCTCATCAGGCATAAAAAGAAAATTGGCACGTCGAATATTACCTGTGCGTCCCTATTCGTCGCAAATCTTCTTGCCGAGATCAAAGAGACGCGCATCGCCGCCGTGCGGACCCATACATTGTACCCCAACCGGAAGCTGTACGCCGCACCGATCTACAGTACCAAACGGCACCGAGAGCGCCGGCGCGCCGGTGAGGTTGGCCGGGACGGTGAACACATCGGCCTTATACATCGAGAGTGGGTCGCTTCGCTCACCAATTTTAAACGCAGGAACAGGAGATGTCGGTGTCATGATGATGTCAACATCTTTAAATACTCCGTCTAGCTCCTTACGCATCAAAGTGCGCACTTGCTCAGCCTTCCCGTAGTATGCATCATAGTACCCCGCTGAGAGCACGTACGTGCCGAGGAGTATTCGGTTCTTAACTTCGGTACCAAATCCTTCGGCGCGCGACTTCTTGTACTCGTCGAGCAGGTCCTTTCCCTCAACGCGTACTCCGTAACGCATACCATCAAACCGCGCGAGGTTTGAAGACACCTCCGCCGGCATAACGATATAGTATGCGGCAAGCCCTTTCTCCATAAGCGGGAGGGATACGTCGACGATTGCATGCCCCGCATCCTTCAATTTTTGAAGTGATTCCTCAAAACGCGCAAGTACGTCCTCATCAACTCCTTCTCCCAAGAAATGCCGTGGTACGCCGATGGTATATGTGTCTTTCACCTTTACCTCTTTGAATGTTCCCTCCTTTACAGTCGTTGAATCAAGAGGGTCTTCTCCCTTCATAATATTGAAGAGTAACTCCGCGTCGGCCACCGTGTGCGTGAGCGGCCCCGCTTGATCGAGCGAAGAACCCATCGCGATAAGACCGTTTCGCGACACAGTGCCATACGTCGGTTTAAACCCAACCACACCACAAAAACTTCCGGGCTGCCGCACCGAACCGCCGGTGTCAGTTCCGATAGCCGCCACTGCTCCCCCCATCGCGACCGCCGCTGCAGAGCCACCTGAAGTACCTCCCGGGACACGCTCCGTGTCAATCGGGTTTTTGGTAGGACCAAAGGCGGAATTTTCAGTGGAGGAACCCATCGCGAACTCGTCCATGTTAGTCCCCCCGATAAAGATTGCTCCCACCTCTTTCAATTTCTCTATAATCGTCGCATCAAACGATGCAACATAGTTGCTGAGCATTTTTGAGGCCGCTGTCGTCCTTTTTCCTTTTATTAATATATTCTGCTTCACGGCAATCGGCATGCCGAGGAGTGGCGGCGCTTCGTCTCCTTCCGCTTTATAACGCTCGGTTGCCACTTTGGCCGCCTCAACCGCGTCGTCAAACAATTCAAGATACGCATTTATATCCTCATTCTTCTCTTTTATGACCGAGAGGTAATCATTCACCGCATCAACAGGTGTATACGACCCGGAGACAAACTTTTTTCGAAGTGACACAATCGATTCCATACGCTATTTTGGATTTTCGATTATTTTCTTCACCCTAAGATACCGACCCTGCGAATCTGGCATTGCCCCAATGATGTCGTCAGAATACACACCGGGCTCATGTGGATCCTCATCCTCACGCATAATATTGTAGTGTGCCCCCACCTCTTTCTTTTCTTCGCTCACCGTAATTTCGTCAATCTGACTCACGTACCCAAGTACATTGGTAATATTTTCCGCAAGCGTTTCGCGTTCACTGTCAGTGAGCTCAATACGTGCGAGCTCCGCAAGATGGTCGATATCTTCCCGTTTCATTTTGCGTATACTAGCACAAAATGCCCCAGAGACTAGCCTCCAACGATTTTTTTAAATTGCACTTCGTTTAGTATTTTTACACCGAGCGTCCGCGCTTTTTCTGCTTTTGAACCTGGGTCTTCCCCCACCACGACATAGTCGGTTGCCGAAGAGACTGAGTTTGTGACGTGCGCACCCTCTCGGCGCACCATGTCAGACGCCGCCTCTCTGCTCAGAGAGGCGAGCGTACCGGTAAATACAAAGGTCTTTCCTGAAAGTTTTCCCGTTGCAGCACTTTTCTTCGGATTGACTACTTCAATTTCCGCAAGAAGATCGTCCAGCATAGCAGTATGTAAGTCGTCATGCATCCACGCAAACACTGACGCACCGACGATCTCGCCGACCCCGTGAATTGCCGCAAGCTCTTCCGCCGACGCGGCTCGAATCGCCTTGATTGAACCAAAGTGGTTGGCAATCAACCGCGCGGTCTCTTCGCCAACGTGGTCAATGGAGAGCGCAACGAGCACTCGATGGAGTGGGAGTGTGCGCGCTGCGTCAATTGCATCAATTGCATTTTGAGCCGCCTTTTCCCCAAACCCGGGAAGATCACGAAGGTCGCCCACTTTAAGTGTAAAGAGGTCGACGCTTGTATTAATAAGTGCGTTATCAAGCAGAAGATCGATGATGCGCGGCCCCACACCGTCTATGTTGCACGCGGCTTTCGATACAAAATAGTAGAGCCGCCGCCGGTGGAGCGCATCAGAGTCTTTTGAAACGCAGCGCCACGCGGCCATACCCGGAACGCGCTCAATCGCGCCGTCTCCGCCACACTCCGCCACACGCTTCGGAAACGCGTATGGCTTCGCGTTTTTCGGCCTGAGCTCCTTGAGAACCGAAACCACTTCAGGTATTACATCCCCCGCCTTCTGGAGCACAATGGTGTCACCCACACGCACGTCAAGACGCTTAATTTGGTCTTCGTTATGGAGCGTCGCGCGTGAGACCGTGGAGCCGTCAATAAGCACCGGACGGAGATGCGCCACGGGTGTGAGCACCCCTGTACGCCCCACCTGCAGCTGAATGTCCTCCACAACGGTTGTGGCCTGTACCGCAGGAAATTTATACGCGATACCAAAGCGTGGCGACTTTGCGGTGTGCCCCAGCACACGCTGAAGCGCAAGCTCATTTACTTTCACCACTACGCCATCCACACCATACGGAAGTGAATCGTGTCGTTTCTTCCATGTATCGTAGTACGCGAGCACGTCATCGATAGATTCACACCGCTGGTAATGGGAACTCACCACAAAGCCAAGTTTTTTAAGTAGCAGAAGCTCTTCTTCTTGTGTTTCCGGGGCACGTGCAGCGGCGCCCTGCGCTTCAAAGTAGTCAATATCGTAGGCAAAAAACGAAAGGTTGCGCTTTGCGGTAACGCTCGCGTCGAGCTGCCGGAGCGACCCCGCCGCCGCATTTCTCGTGTTTGCAAAAAGCGGCTGGCCCTCTTTTTTACGGAGCGCATTAATACGCTCAAGCTCAGACGCTTTCAGCCACGCTTCACCGACCACAATCACATCAACATCTCTCTTTAACTTTTTGGGAATATCACGAATGGCACTCGCGGTATGCGTAACGTCTTCGCCGACAACGCCATCACCCCTCGTCGCGGCGCGCACCAACTTTCCTTTTTCGTATTCCAAAATGACCTTCAGGCCGTCTATTTTATGCTCTGCGACATACGTAAGGCGCGTACCGGCGACATCCTCTTTTTCCAAAAAACGATAGAGACGCTTCTCCCACTCACGAAGCTCATCTACCGAAAACGCATTGTCAAACGACCACTGTCGCACGCGATGTGTCACTTTGGTGAATGCACTGCTACTTTGTGCACCCACCACTTTTGTGGGTGAATCTGCCTTCTGCAGTTCGGGATACTGACGTTCGAGCTCCTCAAGCTCTCGCACGAGTGAGTCGTACGCCTCGTCACTTATCTCCGGCGCGTCTTTCACGTGGTAGCGTTCTCGGTGATAATCAATGAGTTTGACGAGTTCTGTTACTCGTTTTTTGGCTTCTCTTTGACTCTTCTCTGCCATAGAGCATCATTAGAGCACGCGCAGACAGCGCTCGCAACAACTAATAGACGACGGTGATTTCGCGCTCCACGACGTCTTCCGAGGTCACCCCGCACTCATCATTGTAACCGCGAGCGCGCACCACGGTGCACGTAAAGCCCTCCGGGCAATCGCGTGAGGTGACGCCGGCACTGTCCATATCAGCGTCACCCGAAGCGCTGTAGAATTTATACACACTCACGTCAGAACAAACTTTATTTCCTTCTGCGCCCCACGTCCAGAATACTCGCTGCTCGTCGCCACTATCGGCAGCACTGAAGTCCTCATCAGAACCAAAACATGTCACTGTTCCGCCGGAGTTTGGAATGTCAAACGTACCGTTTTGCAAGTCATAGTATCGCGCGCATTCATACCCCGCCTGCGCCGCGTGGAATGCGCGCTCCGACTGCTCAGCGATACCCGCAAGCTTTACTTGCTTTAGCGTGATGTCGAGAATTGCGAGCCCGATTGCGAGCACAATAGTCGCGACGAGTACGGCAATTAGCACGGTGAAGCCGGCCGCATTTTGTACGGCCGGCTTCACCGTGACCCTATTACGATTACAACAATTATTTTTATGATTGCGAGATACTGTTTGCATAGACTTTATTGATACTGGTCGAACACGCGTGTTTGAAGCGATACATCAACGTTCTCTTTTGCCACATCCGAATACCAGCTCACTGTTGAGGTAATCTCCGCCTCGCCACTCGTCGGCTCACTCACAAAAATCTTTCGCGTAAACTGCGTTGGAGTGTCTCCACTGTCATGTGAGTAAAACACATTGCCGCCCCCATTTTCATCAATATACATGAGGCAGTTTGAGCCGGAGCACGGAGTAAATGAGTCACTATCAACATCATAATCACAGCCGGTCCCATTTGTGCATGCGCCCGGCAAGCCGCTGTACCAGCTCCATGTCGGCCCACCGTCGAGGTAGTCGTTATCACGAAGCCTCGTCATTGCCTCGATTCCCTCTTGTGCGAGGAAGACCGCGATAAGCTGCTCACGCGACGTCACCGACGCTTTAATGCTCTGTGCGACAATACGCATCGGTGCGAGCACTGCAATGAGCAGAATAGACACCGCAACGAGTGTTTCAACGAGCGAGAAACCTCTCCGGGGGACACTTTTTTGCTTTGATGTGGTGAAAAAATACATAGACTACAAATCAATACTTCTGCTCGCCACGGTCGTCTGAATGTGGAATGAGAAATCTTCCCGCTGATCCGCACTCGGCGTACCCTGAAGCAGCACACGGACACGTGGCTGATAATCGTCTCCCGGAGTGCTATCCTCGAGCACAAACGTGAGATCCTCAATGACGACAGTACCAGAGGTAATAGCGGTCCAACTTCCCGCCGTATACGTACTACCACCCTCCCATTCATCGATACGCTGTTCGATGCTATTATCCGTCGCATTAAAACGGTACCCGACGCGATTCCCTGTCTTCCCGTCGGTAAAAGCGAGCTCAGACGCCCCATTTGAACAGTCGTTTGTACTCAGGTATAAGTAGCTTCCCTGTTCGACGTCATTTGCACAATAATAATTGTACCCCGTGCGAATTTTACGGGTCATGATGTCGAGTACAAATGAAATATGTGCGGTGAGTGCTTGATTTTCTTCGGCGGCAGCGCCGGCACGAATAACCGCAATGAGTGTTCCGATGCTCACCGTCATCACAATGGTAAAAATACTCATTGCAACAAGCATTTCTACGATGGTAAAACCATGCGCCTTAGAGCGCTTCGCGCTATAAGACGCATGGTTTTTCTCCGACAGCACTCGAAGCACAAATGAGCGCACGCGCTCGCTTTGCTTCTCGTTTGTCGTAGTGAGCCCTACTTTGTTGTTATTAGTTTGACTGTACATGTTTATTCTTCAACGAGTGAAACGCTAATTTGTCCTGCGTAGCCAACTTCAATTTCTCCATATGAATTTCCGGTCGGCGACGTGATCCGCACCGACGCGCTTTCGATCGAACTCGGACTTGGACCCCCACTTCCCTCAACATAGAAAAGTGCGGTATATTCCGGCCTTCGAAACGATATGTCGAGTCGGGTGAGTGAACTGCCGTCGTCGCACGTTTCGCCACCCGAGGTGGTATAGCATATTTCGTCAATAACGTATGATCTGCCGAGCGTAAAAATTTCCACATCTTCGGCGGTATGATTCCCGGTATTATCATATCGCGGCACCGCGCTTGGATCCGTCGAATTGGTGTACTGAAAAAGTGAATATTGCGTACTTCCCGGCGTAAACGACACGCCGTAGGCAGCGTCAAAGGCAAACGTACCTCCTTCCTCCTGTCGCACACCGAGTGAGTACGACTGTGCCTGACGCACCGAGAAGCCAATGTCGTATGAGAGCGTTTTTAGAAGGAGTGTGCTATCGAACGACCGATATCGAAACACAATCGCCGCGGTAATAATAACCATGATAGAAACCGACACCATAAGCTCCACGAGGCTGAAGCCTCGCTGATTTCGATTTCTAAAATATGTGGATATAATTCGTGAAAATATCAACATGGAAATAGTACGCACTGAGAAAGCCGAGAATAAGAAACGGCGCGAATGGAATCTCACTCTTCATTCTAAGCGGTACGTGAGAAAAAGGTAAACGCGTTTTCCCCCGCACCCACCCGTGGGTGCGGGACATGCCCGCACGAAATAATTTTTGCAGCGCAAGAAGCAAAAGACTTACGGCAGCCCCAATCCAAAATGAGAGTACGACGGCAGAGATTGATGCGATAGGACCGAGGAGTACGCCAAGCGGAAACGCGAGCTTTGCGTCGCCGAGCCCCATCCATCGCCCGCGCGAAACGAGCCAAAACGCTCCAAAAAATGCCGCCATACCAAGCCCACTGAGCATGGCAACGAAAAGCGCGTCCAGCGACCCCTGCCGGTACCACACAAGCACGAGCGACGCGGCGGTTAAAAACACAACCATTTCATCAGGGATAATCATGTGCCTCACGTCGTAGACGAAGATCACGATGAGGAGCGAGGCAATCACAGCATGGAACCCAAACAACGCGAGGTTGTGTTCGGTAAACCACCACAAAAAAACAAAAGAGGCGCCCGTGAAGAGCTCGACGAGGAAGTACCTAAGCGGAATGTGCGCCGCACACGTGCGACACGTACCGCGAAGCGCAAGGTACGAAACGAGTGGTACGAGCTCATACCATTTGAGCGTCTCACCGCACGAGAGACAGTGTGAGCGTCCGGCCGTTGACTTCCCGGTATGGAGGCGATATATCACCACGTTCAAAAAACTGCCGATAATGGTTCCAAAAAGAAAAACAGTAACGTACCAGTAATATTCCATACCACTATTTTAGCACCCTCCCCTGCACACAAAACAAAAACGCCCGAAAGGGCGTTTTTGTTTTGTGTGAACAACACCTATATGTTAATTACAAGCTGTATCAGTTGCACCGAATTCGGTACCAACATCACCGGTGAGCACTCCTCCGTAACCCGTACTGTCAACACAGAAGTAGTCACCGATATCAGAACCCACCAACTGAGCTGCCATGGCCCACGCAGTAGCTCCATCGTTACAGTCCGTTGCAGAGCTTATGCCGTCAGCGGCAGTGAGTATATCTGCTATACCAGCGGGGTCATCAGTACCCGCAGCAGCACAGACACCAGTATACGCGTTGCTATTATCATCATAATACAACTCGGCTGCTGCCCGCGCATTGTTTAGATTGGCTTTAATTGCAGCAGTACTGCCCTTGTCTCGAGCACTGTTAAGTGACGCGAGAACAACGGATGCAAGGATACCAATAATCGCGATTACAACGAGTAGCTCGATGAGGGTGAAACCGCGGTTCTTTAGGTTATGAATATTCATAAATCTTAGTTTCTTTTTTAATAATTTTTATTCCACTACATTGCAATCGTGGTTGTTCTTATTATACGTTTTAATACCACTTTCTTTGTCACTACTGTGGATAGTGCACAGTGAACACATTTTAAACCTCGCAAATTTAAAAAACCTGCAACAAAAATCGGACTCACGCTTCACGGCGCAAAGATGCCCGAGATACAAGGCAAACGAGGAAAATGATTTGAGGCGTATTTAAATACGATGAAAATTATTTTCTGAAGTTTAACGCAGTAAATTGGGTATATTTTGCGCCGTGAATTTAGAAGGTGGCGGTCATGTTGTAAATTGGGAGAAGCACCGATGCCAAAAGTACACCAACGCCAAGACCGAGGAGCACAATCATGAGCGGCTCAATGAGGCTAATGAGTGCGTCCACTGAGTTGTCGACTTCCCTCCGGTAGAAGGTTGAGAGCGTCACGAGAATGCTGCCGAGATTTCCCGTCTCCTCACCCACCTTGCTCATTTGCGAGAGCACCCCCGGTATTTCTGGGTACTCAGAGAGTGCGTCGGCAAACGAACGGCCGCCCTTCACTTCGTTGAGGACCGATTCGAGAATCTCTCTGTACACGCCGTTGTCCACAATCTCCGCCGTCACCTCAAGCGCCTGCACCATGGAAATACCGCTCTGAAGCATTGTTGAGAGGTTGTCACAAATACGTGTGAGGTAGAGCTTTTCATAGAGCGACCCAATGTATGGAAAAGAGAGCTTAAACTCGTCCAGAGTGCGCGCACCCGCATCGGTTTTTTGAAATTGCCACACGAGGACACCTACAATAGCAAGGAAAATCGCAATGAGCCCGATATAGTTGGAAAGAAATGAGGAAAGTCCGATGACTATCTTGGTGTAAATCGGAAGTTCCTGCCCAGAGTCGGTCAAAATATCACTAATACGCGGAATCACGACTGTGAGCATGAGTCCCATCACAATGAAGAACACCCCGATAATAAACGCTGGGTACATGAGTGCGTTCTTTACCTTGGACGTAATCTGGTAGACCCGGTCGAGGTAATCCGCGAGATATAGAAAGGTCTTGTCGAGCGTACCTGACTCCTCGCCGGACTTTACCATGCTGACGTAAAACGGCGTGAAGACATCCGGGTATCGCGCGAGCGCGCGCGATATAGTGCTTCCACCTTGGAGGTCGTCCACGATCGAGAGCAGAACTTTGCGCAACATCGGATTCTCCGCCTCACTCGCAAGGAGTCTAAAGACTCGGAGCGCCGAAACCTGCGCATCAAAGAGCGTTGCGATTTGCCGTGAGAGAATAACGATCTCTTTATTTGAAACTCGCTGAAACCACGTAATCTCAAAATCAAGAATAGATTTTTTCTCATTGAGCGGCTCAACAGAAATCACCTTATACCCACGCTGCTCAACGGTCTGCATTGCAGCCGCAACGGTACTCGCATCCACCGTACCTTCACGGATGGTATTGTTTTTGTCGGTTGCTTTATAGGTAAAGAGCATACAACTAGTGTATCAAGTTAAAATTTAAAAGTTAAAAGTTATACGCAGTTGGCAATACTGGAACCCGGCCCCACTTCCAGTTGAAATCTATTCCCGAAATAGCGATATGCCAACCCGTTTTTCAAAAATTACTTCAATAAATAAACTTGAGGAACGTGGGGCCGGGTAAATTCGTGTTTCCATATTTTACTTCGCTCTGCTCGTAAAATACGGACACTCATCTACATCAATCGTTCGAGTCCTTTCGGATTCAGTGAGTATGCAAACGCATTCTCAACCGTAATCTCACCTTTTTGCACCAGTCCCGCAAGACAGCGATTCATGTCGATCATTCCCTGCTCAAGACCGGTTTCAATAACGGTCTGAATTTCATGTGTTCGCTTCTCTCTGATAAGGTTCGCCACCGCTGTATTGTTGATGAGGAGCTCGTACGCGGGCACGAGTCCGCCTGAAATATGCGGGATAAGGCGTTGCGAGAAAATACCCGCAAGCGATGCCGAGAGCTGCAGACGCACCTGGTCTTGCTGGTCAGACGGGAACGTGTCAATGATACGGTCGATGGTTTGTGCGGCGTTGTTGGTGTGGAGCGTTGAGAACACCAGGTGACCCGTTTCCGCGGCAGTCACTGCAGTCGATATGGTCTCGGCGTTGCGCATTTCCCCAACCATGATAACGTCCACATCTTGGCGAAACACGGAGTTGAGTGCCGTTTCAAACCCTCCGGTATCCACACGCACCTCACGCTGATCAATGAGTGATTTGTTTGGCTGGTACATGTACTCAACCGGGTCCTCAATCGTAACAATGTGTTCAGCGCGCGTCTGGTTGATTATGTCGATGAGCGCCGCGAGTGTGGTTGACTTTCCTTGACCAACCGGCCCCACACAGAGGAAAAATCCTTGGGAGAGCCCTGCAAAAGTTTCCAGCACCGGTGGGAGCTTCAATTCTTCAAGATTGCGAATCTCATTTGGAATATAGCGAAGCGCAATGGAGATGGTGCCTTTTTGGAAATAACCATTTCCGCGGAAGCGTGCGCCTCCTTTATATGCATACGAGAAATCAACCTCTTGCGAGGCAAGGAATTTCTTCTGCTGTTCTTCTGTGAGCAACGCCCCAATAAAACCACGCGTATCCTCCGCGGTGAGCTCCGGCTTTTTTACGAGAGGAATGAGCGAACCCGCAACGCGGATAAGCGGATGTGAGCCGGCAGAAAAGTGGAGGTCCGACCCGTTTTCGGAGATCACAATATCAATGAGATCTTCGAGTTCTCGTTTGTAGTCTATGTTTGCCATACGTTAGTTCCCTCCTATGAGGCTTTCTATCTTCTTTACCACCTCGCTCGGAATCATTGCTGCTTTCACGATATAACCGGCGGCACCCGCTTTCTTTGCCGCGTCAATATGCTCTTCTTCACCCTGGTTGGACAACACAATGAATTTTGGAGCCGGCTCTTTCGATAGTTTTTGTGCCGCTTGAAGAAATTCAATACCAGTCATGGTTGGCATCACGATATCGAGAAGTACCACGTCAAAGTCTTGATCCTTGAGCATCTCGAGTGCCCGCTCGCCACTGCTCACTGCCTCCACTGAATGGCCGACCTCCATAAACTTGGTGGCATACATATCCCGAAGTAGTGCGTCATCGTCCACCAGAAGAATCTTCATCCCGTTATGCATAGGAAACGCGAGCGTTTCCGTCGATTATTTGTCTCATAATTACGACCAAAAACCGCACCGTCCCTTTCGTGCGGCAAGCATACATACCATTTCGATGTCGAGCGGAGTCCATACACATGTATTATACCTGCACGGACACTGCCGCGCTTTGGTTATCACCAGAAGGAGGCGCTACTCCGGATTATCTCGCTCCTCCACTTCCTTTACCTCATCGGCTATGGCAGTCTCGAGCGCAACATCTCCCACCGGTGCAATGTTTTCAACCGGTTTCTTCTCCATCGCCTCAATGTCGCTCGTTGCGACGATATCACCACCAAGCGTGTTCACCTCTTCAAACGGAATAGTGTGATTGAGCGCCTTGATAATCGCATCCTCTTTCATGGAAACAAATCCATTCTTGCGTGCTTCCTTGAGCAACTCCTCCTCAGACGCACCTTGCAGGATGAGACGCTCCATAACGTCGTTGATTGGAATACCTTCCATGACCGCAATACGCCCTCTCGTTCCGGTTGCGCACTCGGTGCTTGGCTCCGCTTGGAGCACATACTCCGCATTCGGCACATCCTTCCTGAGTTCCGGCGACACATCTCGAAATTCCTCGTCAATCATCGTCTGGATACTTCCCGCAACCGGAAGTTGTTTACCGGTACCCGGACAGATACGCCGCACGAGGCGCTGTGCGAGTGCAAGCTGGAGCGTCGGCGCAATCAGGTACGGCTCAATGCCCATATCAATAAGACGCGGGATGGCGCCGAGTGCGTTGTTGGTGTGAATGGTCGAGAGCACGAGGTGACCGGTGAGTGCTGCCTGGATTGCAAGCTGTGCGGTCTCTTTATCACGAATCTCACCCACCATCACTACGTCAGGGTCTTGGCGGAGTGCGCTGCGAAGGCCGGTCGCAAATGTGTACCCGATCTCAGGTCTAATTTGCGACTGACTCACACCGTCAATGTCATACTCGACCGGGTCTTCAAGCGAAAGAACGTTCTTTTTCTCTCGATCAATCTCAGAGAGCATGGCGTAGAGTGTAGTGGACTTACCCGACCCTGTCGGGCCGGAGATGAGAATAATGCCGTACGGCTGTTGAATCGCCTCTCGTATGAGCTGTCGATTATGTTCCGAAACACCCGTCTCCTCGAGTGTACGCACACCTTTTGCGGTGTCGAGAATACGCATCACCACCTTCTCACCGTGGTTGGTTGGAAGAATAGAGACACGAAAGTCAATCCGTCGATTGTCGATCGTTGCTGAGAAGCGTCCGTCTTGTGGCTTCCGTTTTTCGTCGAGCCGAAGCGACGAGAGAATCTTTACACGCGCCACCACCGCACTATGCACCTTCTTTGGAAGTTCGAGACTTCGCATAAGCGTGCCATCGACACGGAATCGCACGAGTGTACGATCCCGATACGGCTCAACGTGAATATCCGACGCATGTCCGTCAACGGCATACCGGAGAACTGTGGCAACAATTTTTGTGACTGGAGCATCCTCTTTGAGCGGCTCGACGCTCGATTTATGCTCGTCTTCGCTCTTCTTTCTTGCTTCCGCTTCCTTTTCGGTGAGCTCGACGGTGAGTTCGTCGAGCGCCTCACCCACCTCTCCGGTAAGGTTTTCGTATGACTGCAGTCCGTTTTGAAAATCTTGCTCGAGTATGACCGCGAGCTTGTATGGAATATGGTATTTCGCTGTAATGAAATTGAGTGCATCGCGCAATCCATAGTTCTCCGGATCCACTACACCAACAATGAGCACGCCCTCATCGAGGCGAAGTGGGATCATTTTATAGTGCTCCGCTGATTCAAGGGGGAGGTACCGAAGTACTTTCGGGTCAATGTTCTGCCCCTCCTCAATAACACTCACCGGGAGATTGTAGTACTCTCCGAGCGCAGTGCGAAGCATATCAACGCTCACGCCCGCCTCAACGAGCGCAGCCTCGGTGGAAATTTCCCCTTTTTCAATGCGCGCAGTTATCGAAGCAACTGCCGCTTCATCAAGGATTCCTTTTTCTTGTAGTAGTGAAACAAGATTCATCCCGTACAAAACAGATCACGAATAAAAAATCGCCTCTGTCTAATTAATATTAACGACCTTTGATATTTCCTATTGTACATGTTGGAAGACTTCATTACGATCGTGGTTTTGTACGGGATTCATAACAAAAAGACGGTATGTTCAGGGTGCGCACCAAAGAAAACCACTCCTTTTACTGTCCCACCGGCTTGAATGGGTTTGGCCGCCCCGTTGGTTCGTCCTCGAGCTCAGCACGGAAATTTTGGAGTGACAAGAAACGCTCGTCATTCAACACGCCGGTGTCGAGCGAGATGCTCTGCAGTTTTTGGAGGCGTGTCAGGAGATCTTGATTTTCAATCAACACCGATGAGCCTCCGGTTGTAATGAGTGGCTCGTCTTTGGTAAAGAAAAAGTAGTACACCACCACACCAAGTGCGAGTACAACGACTACGAGTAATATGTTACGAAGGATTGGTGACATATATTGATTACTCAACGGATACCGGGGCAATGCCATAGAGCCGCACGGTAACGTCATAGTTGGTTAATTCGACCCCTTCTTCACTGCCGGCAAATTCTATTTTGGTCACTTCCATAAGGACCAGGCTTCGCTCTAACTCACGAAGGAAAGAACGGAACTGTTCGTACGTACCTAGTACTGAAAACGACACTTCTCGTGACTCAAGGCGTCCCCCAAACAATTCTCCATCCACATCTTCAGCGCTCCGCGAGCGACTCGCACGAGACGGTTCATCGTTTACCGCTTCATCTTGCAGTTCCGCAGTGATGTCCTGGAAGATCATTCCGTGTTGGTTCGCCAACTTTTCAAGATCCACGAGCGCACGAATTTCGTCAATCACCGGTGGCACAAACGTATCGAGACGTTCCCGTTCGAGCGCACTGAGAGCATTCTGCTGAGAGTACAACTGCTCGATGAGCCGATTGAATTCCGTTGCTTTACTGAGCACATCAGCGTACTGATTTGATTCCGCCTGAAGTGCATTCAAATCGGCAATTTTTGGTCTCACGAAAAATATCACCACAAGGAGTGCGAGTACGAGTGCTGCAACTGGACGAATAATTCTAAACATAGATATTATGATGTTCCCTCACTTGAGGTGCTCGTAGAGGTCGACCCGCTCTCCGTCCCAGTGTCTGCTGCACCATCTCCCGCGCCGGTATCAGTACTTGTTGCCGAACTACTGGTTGCGGTTTCGGTATCACCGACAACCTCCGAAGATGAACCGATTGGCACATCCTCCGCGTCAACAGTGTACGGGATGTTTTCAGCCAGAATGTTTGCTGCGAGTGAGAAACCGACCTCCGCATTTGGATTGGCCTCTTCGGCATCAGCTTTGGCCGGGTCCAGCGCGATTTTCGTCATAACCACCTCGGCGAGCACCTGATCTCTGAGATACTGCGTCCACTGGAGTGACACTTTCCCAAACTCACTCGTTACCCCTTCAATGTTAAGCGTTACGTTGCCCGAGGCGCGGCGCTCGTACGAAAAGTTCGTATACTGCACACTCTCTTTCGTATTGTCTTCGAGCGCGGCAAATATCTTGGACGGCGACGTGTGTCGGTCGAGAAGGTATCGCGCAGCGCGAAGCTGTTCGTCCGCAGATTGCACGACTCCGAACTTTGCATCATCAAACTTTGCGTATTCGCCGGAGAGGGCGTTTTGCTGCGACTCGAATTTTCCTTGGAGGTAGTAGACGTATCCGTAGAGACCGCCCGCGCCGAGGACCGCCGCCGCAAGGACGATCATAGAGAAGGTACCAACAATACTCACCACCCGTTGACGCTGAACCGCACGAGGCGACGAGGACGGTGCTTGTTTCGGTATAAAAGAAGAACGCGGAACGTTATCCATTACGCTCTATTATACGGTTACGTGCTCGGTAACTTCCTTTTGTACTGTGGACAGTACAACGCCGCATGTCGCTATTCACTAAATTGTCTGAGTGCCGCACCGATTGCAACGGTAAACGATGGTCCTGCCGCCTTGAGCGAATCTTCAAGGAACGCGGGGTACGCAACTTTATTAAACGGTGCACCAAGAAATGTTTTTCGCTGCAGTGTGTCTTGCATGTACTCCAACATTCCCACCATCTCCGCGCCGCCGCCAGTCAATACTATCGACGAGAGCTGCGCGCCTTTTTCTTTTTCATAGTCGCCAATAACGCGCGACAGTTCATGCGTCACGCGGTCGAGTTCTTTCTGCAGTGTTTTGCTGACCGTCGCACTTTCCTCAGCAGCGCGAAGACCATGTGTTCGTTTCTGCCCTTCTGCGTCTTTAAACGACACGCCAAGCGCACCGGCGAGTGCACTCGTGAGTGCAACCCCGCCCGTGGTAACGCTATGTGTTTTCTGCATCGTTCCGTTCTCCACAATGTAGAGTTTTGTTGCACTGGCACCGAGATCAACGATCGCCGCGCTCGTCCGCGCCTCAGAAAGTGCGGCACGTGTTGCACTAAACGGTTCGAGTTCTGCATACGCGAGTGAAAGTCCCACTCCGGAGAGAATAGTTTTCGACTGAGCGAAGCCGTCGTTGTGGATTGCTACAAGAAAGAGTTTGGTTTGCTTCGTTTCTTCGTTCACACCGAGCGTGAACCAGTCGAGCGTCACTTCACTGAGTTGCACGGGAATATATTTACGCGCTTCAATTGGTACCAACTTTGCGATCGCTTCTTCGTCCACCGCATCAACGATAAGCGTGGTTGCAAAACTGGTCGCATACGAAATAGAGAGCGCAGCGTTACTCCCCGTAATCGACGACTCGCGGATAATGTCGACAAAGGCCTCCATGAGTCGTTTGTTCTCGAGCGAAACCGTGTTCCCCACGTCACTCTCTCCGTACGGACCAAGCTGAAGCTCTCCGTAGGTATCGAGCGTCGGCACTCCTTCTTCACTGTGGAGCTGTACAAGCTTAATAGCCGAAGCGCCCATATCAACACCGATAATCGGTGCGTCTTTTGAACCTTTCAGATCGAGTCCGAGAAGTGACTTTAGTTTTGCAAAATCAAATGCCATGAGATGTACCAACAGCGTTACAACGGTCACGCACATTTTATCATGCATGCAATGAAGAACGCGAAGAATTTTGTACAATGAGGAGAACATGTCTGTCCGCTCACTGCTGCAAAGCTGCATTGATATTATATTTCCGCCGTCACCCGAACTCCTTTTAGTGCGCGAGGCTGCGCCTCGCGCACTCCTTCCATACATGCACGGCGTTGAGGTAAAGCGCACCACGGCACTGCTTCCTTTTCGAGAACCGCTCGTGCGCGCCGCAATTCATGAAGCGAAGTTTCACTGCAATACAAAAGCGATCGACATGCTCGCCGCAGTGCTCACTGAGTATTTTGAGCGGTTGCCGCGCGAGGAGCATGTGCTCATACCCATCCCGCTCTCCAAGCCGCGACTTCGCGAACGCGGCCACAATCAGGTCGCGAGTGTCGCCAAGCGCGCATGTAGCGAACTTTCACATGTGCACCTGGAAGAAAAGGTGCTCGCCCGCACACGCCACACCAAGCCACAGACTGAGCTCAAGAAAGAGGAGCGCGAGCAGAATGTCGCGGACGCCTTCGGCGTCCGCGACCCCTCCCTGCTCGAGAACGCAGACATCATCCTCCTCGATGACGTCATCACCACCGGCGCGACCATGCGCGCTGTCGCAAAGGTACTCAAAGCGCACCGACCGAAGTCGGTGCGCTTAGTGGCACTTGCACACTGATTTTCGAAATATATATTTAAATATATATTTTAATATATAGATGAGTTTTGGGATTCGTCCTGACAGTTTCTAAACTCACTTCGTTCGTTAAGAACTGCGGAGCGGAGAGTTTCGGGCAAGAACCGTGTGATATCAGTCCCTACTTGACTGATTCGCTTATTTTACCAAGCAATCATTGAAGCGTCTTGTGCGCTAAAATTTTTTCTTTAACTTTTCCCAGTAGGTATCTTCTGGACCATAAATATCCAACACTTGTTTACATGAAGCAGTTTGTCCAGTATTTACTCCTTGTAGACCAGAATCCTCAGCTTCTGGATTTTTAACACAGAATGCCACTGCATCGTTGATTAGTTTTATCTGAATTATTCTGTCACCTCTGCTAGCAAACTCTGTGAGTTTAGTTTGTTCCACAGCATAATATAAACCTACTGCAGTAAGTATTACCGAGATACCAGCAAACCAGATTGCTTGTGAGCTACTTTTTTCGGCATGCTTGAGACCTTTATAGTTAATGGCTGCAGTCATACCTTTTTCGTTCAAGGCATAATAGTGAACATTAGGTTCCACTGAGTCGTCGTTTTTGTAATGCTCAAAATACTTCCGATCTGAGTCCGAAGTGGTTAGGAATATCTTTTTTACCCAAGCCACTTGTTGGTCAGAAAGATTAAATTTTTCTTCCAATTCATTCCAAGTGAAACCAGTTTCTTGTTTACTGTTTGCCCACAGAAGTATCCTTGTATATAAATCCTCTTTTTCGTGATTCTTAACTTTATTACCAACAAATGGTAATTCTTTGACATACTTATTTACACTCATAAGCCTTCATGTTAGCTCTAAAACGTCACGCAATTAGCCACGTAGCGTTAAAAAAATCCACTCAGAAAAAGTTAGCCTTTCTTCTTTCTGTCTCAAAGAACGAAGGTATGCATGAAAAGCCTCGTCCACCTTACATTCAGAACAAATATTTTCGATATCTACTGGCTTAGGAAAAACTGAATCTGGATAATTAGTATGAAGCTTTTTACAAGTAGTACAACTATCTAGTTTATTTACCATGACTTAATTATAACAAGACCAGCACAAGACACAGTATCTCGTGCTAGCTTTCAACGGCGGAGACGGTGGGATTCGTCCTGACAGTTTCTAAACTCACTTCGTTCGTTAAGAACTGCGGGACACGGCTCGCCGGCCCAGAGGGGCCCCGGCTCCGCCGTTCGAATCCCACCGTCTCTCGCAACATGCAGCGAAACCGGAGCTCCCGCTCCGGTTTCGGCAGTTGCGGAGACGGTGGGATTCGTCCTGACAGTTTCTAAACTCACTTCGTTCGTTAAGAACTGCGGGACACGGCTCGCCGGCCCAGAGGGGCCCCGGCTCCGCCGTTCGAATCCCACCGTCTCTCGCAACATGCAGCGAAACCGGAGCTCCCGCTCCGGTTTCGGCAGTTGCGGAGACGGTGGGATTCGAACCCACGAGGGGTTTTATCCCCTACCTCGTTAGCAGTGAGGCGCTTTCGACCACTCAGCCACGTCTCCGTTTTTTACTTGGAGACGTGGCTGAGTGGTCGAAAATATCTTTCCGACCTAACCGAACCCACATTTCCAAATTTGTGAGGCTAGGATAGCATAATTATCCGTTTTTTTAAAAAGAATGGTAACGGGTATTGCTATATATGTAATTACCAGTAATCTGTACAGCTAGAAGCACCCTGACGTCAATCATCGCGCAAAGGAGATTACCGTGCCTCAGATTAATCCTCATCAACATGAGGTTCTCACAAGTCTGGATGATGTCATCCGCAACTTAACGCGGGTACACAAGTCCCGCAAAGGTGTCCTGTGGATGCCGAGCGAACTGGTCCGAGAGGACCACATGCCGCCAGACCTGCCGCCGGGAATCATTGCTATGTTGGTCCTCAACATGATCACCGAAGACGGACTTCCATACTTCTTCGGTCTGCTGACCCATCATCTGGGTCCCGAAAAAGCGATCGGGGAATGGACTCGCGTCTGGACGGCAGAGGAAAACCGACACGGAGCAGCGCTTCAGTATTATATGAAACTGCTGCTCCCCAACCATCAAATGGTCGGGGTCGAAAGACTCGAACACCAGTACATGGAAAAGGGATTCTGGCCGAACTGGGAAGGCGAACCGTATCAACTTCTCGCCTATGTCGTCATTCAGGAGATGGCGACACAGATCTCTCACAGCAATATCGCCAGACAGGCAAAAGAGAACGATCATACTCTCATGAGCCTACTGGGTAAAATCGCTGGAGAAGAAGGCGCGCATCACACCTTTTATCTGAACCTGTTTCGGCACATCCTGAGGACAGACTCCACCGGCGCTGTACTCGCGTTCCAAAAGGCGCTGCGAAAGTTCTCAATGCCCGGTCAGGGCGTCGAGGGATTCGGCGACCTCGCCTATCTGCAGGAGAAGAAAGGAGTGTTCGGTGCCAGCGAATTCGCCCTTATCGTTGATAAGGTGACAGAACGCTTGGAGCTTGAGTCATTGGGCGACCTCACCCCTGCAGACGAGGAAGCGCGGGACGCAATCTGCAAGTACTCAGGGACGTTGCGCAAAGTGGCAATGCGAAAAAAGAGAAAGGGCGAAGTCCGAACGATACCGCTTCCTTTCCTTGGGCGCCATGTCAGCATCACGATCTGACCACTGACCCACAAATAGAGTATTTACGCTCGGCAAATCCCCCGGTTTTGCTGGGCGATTTGTTTTTATTTCACTGCGCCGGCAACTGCCTTCGCGAGGCCTTTCGTCATGATGGAGGGAATCACTTCGTTTGCCGTTGGTTTCTTCACGAGCGACGCAATCTTTTTTGCAGCCCGGAGTTTCATATCATCCGTAATCTCTCGTACATTCCCATCAAGCGCACCGCGGAAAATGCCCGGAAACGCGAGTGAGTTATTGACCTGGTTTGGATAGTCGGAGCGACCGGTCGCCACCACCGCGGCTCCCGCCGCTTTTGCGTCTTCCGGTTTTATTTCAGGAATTGGATTTGCAAGACCAAAGACAATAGCCTTCTCGGCCATACTCTCCACGTGTGCTTTTGAAATTCTACCTGGACCGGATACACCGATGAGCACGTCGGCGTCCACCACCGCGTCCTCGAGCTCCCCGGTCACGCCATTAGGATTGGTGACTTTCGCGAGTTCTTGTTTATACCCACTGATTCCCTTCCGCCGAGAGTGAATGATGCCGCTTCGGTCAACCATTAAAATATTTTTTACGCCGTACTTTGCGAGAAGGAGCGCAATCGCGCGCCCTGCAGCGCCCGCCCCAACAATCACCACCTTCATATTTTTTATATCCTTCTTCACCACCTTCGCCGCGTTGATGAGTCCTGCGAGTACAACTATTGCTGTGCCGTGCTGGTCGTCATGCATCACGGGAATCTTGAGTGCTTCTTTTACCCGTCGCTCTATTTCAAAGCAGTGCGGTGCTGCGAAGTCTTCAAGGTTGATACCGCCAAAACCGGGCGCAATACGTACGATGGTTTCCACCACCTCATCCACATCCTGTGTATCGAGCACAATCGGCACCGCGTCCACATCGGCCATCTCCTTAAAAATCGCACACTTCCCCTCCATGACGGGGAGCGCTCCGAGAGGGCCAATATTTCCGAGCCCGAGCACCGCGGAACCGTCGGAAATAACCGCGACGGTATTTTTCTTCATGGTGTATTGCCGCGCGTCCTCCGGACGCGCGGCCACGCGCGCGGCAACCGCCGCCACGCCTGGCGTATACATCATGCTCCAGTCATCGCGCGTCTTCAGCGCCTGCTTTGAAACAACCTCGAGCTTCCCGCCGAGCTTCTTATGAAGCGCAAGCGCCATTTTGTTGTAGTCTTTTTTTCTGCCGGCAATTACTCGCTTTGTGGCATTTTTCGCTTTTTTGGTCTGTGTTCGTTTTGGCATATGTTGTGAGATACTAAATGAGCCGATACATTATACGCTATGAAACCAAACGACCAACTCACCGACCACTTCCGTATCGATGCGGCGCACCAGAAAGCGTTGAAGAGGCTCCGCATTGAGACTGTCCAGGACCTCCTCTACCATCTCCCCTCACGATACGAAAACATCGCGGACATTCAGTCTGTGGAAGGACTCCAAAAAGGGCAGAGCGCGACCGTCTATGGTCAGCTCGGCGGTCTCAAAGCGCGACGCGCATGGAAATCAAAACGCCCTATCGCCGAAGGATGGATTGAAGACGGCACCTCACGCATAAAGGTAATGTGGTTTAACCAGCCATACCTCGCGAAGATGCTCTCCGACGGTATGTACGTAAAACTCTCGGGCACCGTGACCGGCAGCGAAGGCAAGCTCTATATTGCGAATCCGGAAACAGAGCAACTCGATTCGCTCCCCATCGATAGGCACGACTCGATTTTCAATAAAGGTGGCGACCTCGAAGACACGTTCTTTCCCATATACCGCGAGACGAAGGGTGTGACGAGCAAGTGGTTTTATCATCACGTAAAGAAGTGTTTTGAAAGTGGTGCTCTAGAGCTCATTCCAGAATTAATTCCAGAGCCGATACTGAAGCGGTATAAGCTTCCCTCAATCAAAACCGCCCTACAGTGGATTCACACCCCGCAAAAACACAAACACGCCGAAAGTGCGCGAAAACGCTTTGCGTTTGAAGAGGTGTTTTTAATACAAGTGCAAAAAGCGCTTGAGCGCAGCCGGGTAAACGCTGCAACCTGCTACACCTTTAAGACTTCCGCGTCACACCTCAAAGAATTTACCGACCGCTTTCCTTTTGCGCTCACCGCTGCGCAGAAAAATGCTATCAAAACGATTTTAAAAGATTTTGATGGCGTGCACGCCATGAGCCGCCTCCTTGAGGGCGACGTAGGAAGCGGCAAGACAGCTGTGGCGGCAACAACCGCGTACGCTGTCGCGACGAGCCGACCACCTGAGGGTATGCGCAGTATGGAGCGCGGCGCGCAGGTTTCCTATGGAAACCTTCAGGTGGCTTATATGGCGCCAACGGAAATCCTCGCCAAACAGCATTTTGAGAGCTTTATCGAATACTTCCATCACCTCCCCATCCAAATCGGCCTCATCACCGGGAGCGGCTGCATGAAATTTCCCTCAAAAGTGGACGGCACAAAGCCAACGAAAATTTCCCGAGCGCAGCTCCTCAAGTGGGTTAAAAGTGGAGAAATTCCCATCCTCATCGGTACCCACGCGCTCATTTATAAGTCAGTCGAATTCAAACATCTCGCCTATGTCATCATTGACGAGCAGCATCGATTCGGCACCAATCAGCGCAAGGCGCTCGCGAAAAAAGATACAAGGATGCCACATCTTCTCTCGATGACCGCCACCCCTATTCCGCGCACCCTCGCACTCACCGTCTACGGCGACCTCGACATCACACTCCTCGACGAAATGCCAAAAGGGCGCAAGCCGGTCATCACAAAAGTGGTAATGCCGGGAGGTCAAGACGAAATGTATGAACACGTGCGCGGAGAGCTGAAAAACGGCCGTCAGGCATACGTCATCTGCCCACGTATTGATGAACCCGATCCGGAGAAAGAGAGTGCGCTTCGCCTCAAGTCGGTCAAAGAGGAAGCGAAACGCCTGAAGAAAGACATTTTTAAAGATGCGCGTGTTGAGGTGCTCCACGGAAAGATGAAGCCGGCTGAAAAGGACGAGGTGATGCAGGCATTTTTAAATCACGACATTGATATTCTTGTGGCGACGTCTGTCGTCGAAGTCGGCGTCAACGTCCCGAACGCGACCAACATCATTATCGAGGGTGCAGAACGCTTTGGCCTGGCTCAGCTTCACCAGCTCCGCGGACGCGTTATCCGCGGTACACACCAGCCATACTGCTTTGCGGTTACCGAGAGTAAGAGCGAGAAAACACGCGATCGCCTGAAGGCGCTCACAAGTGCCAAAAACGGATTTGAACTCGCCGAGTACGACCTCACGTTCCGCGGGAGCGGCGAGCTCTACGGCCAGAAACAGTCCGGTCTCTCCGACCTTGGTATGGAAGCGCTCCGCAACCTAAAGCTCGTTGAGGCGGCGCGCACTGAAGCCGCCGCGCTCGTAGAGAAAGATCCTGAACTCACAAAGCACGAGGACATCAAAAAACGCCTCGGAGCCCTCGGCGAAGCCCTTCATATGGAGTAATTGCGTGTATCCAAGATTCACGCGATACCCCGCACTGATGCTTTTTGCAAAAGGAATTAGTGCGGGGTATAGTTCTGCCACACCCTTATATCCGCCTGTAGCTCAGTTGGTAGAGCGCGGGACTTACAATTTGAGCTGAAAAACCAGGCACATTACAATGTATTTGAGTTTTGAAGCGAAGAATTGTATGAATGTACTTAAAGAATCCTGTGTCCGCGTGTAGCTCAGTTGGTAGAGCGCGGAGCTTATACCTCCGTGGTCCTTGGTTCGAGTCCAAGCGCGCGGACACAGGATTCTTACATTCACATACGCCGTGATCCTTGGTTCGAGTCCAGGTGGGCGGACAACAATATAATGCCTTTTGATCCCACACTATTCTGGCTATTTTTACTGGCGATTCCTATTGGCGTCTTCGGGGTCGTCTTTGGCGGCACGATGTTCCTGTCACTCCCCGTTTTTCAAATACTATTTCCTCATATGACCCTCGGCGCCATCATCGGCAACATTAAACCGGGGAGTGTCTTTCGAAACCTTAGCTCGCTTCCACCTCTCTGGAAACATATCGGCTTGAAAAAAACAGTGCCTTTTGTCTTACCTCTTGCACTGGGGAGTGCCGTAGGAGCATTTGGTATCACACATGTGACGCAGGAAGTTGTGCCATTTGTCCTTCTGTTTGGACTTTTGGTTGTTGAGGGCGCCCCGCTTATTGCAGCGTACATAACGACACGCACTGAGATGCTTTCTTCGTTCGCCGTAGGAGCGTACGGTGGCATTTTTGGGGCCGGCATTTCGCTTCTCATCGTTGCTTTAATGCGCCTCCGCGAAACTGACGACTCAAAACTTATTAGCGTCCGGGCTGACGCTCTCTTTCTCGAAACGTTTTTAGCAGCTGTGTCGGTAAGTGTCTTCCTCTTTAGTGGACTCATATCCTTCCCTATTGCACTCACCTGGATCCTTGGTGCATCACTCGGTGGCTATCTTGGGGGAAAATTACTTAATTACACGGGCAAACTCTCTGGCGACATGCAGAAAAATATCGTCAGAATTGCATTTGTGATTGCGATTCTCGTTGCCTTTACAAAAATGTAAAAAGATACCGGCTCATTCGATGAGCCGGTATTTGCGAGGTTGAGTATTAATTATACGCAGGCCACTTCCGGCAATTTGTTTACGCAAATTACTGATATGGCACGCGACCCTACTCGATGGAACGCCCAACAAAAGAAAATCTTCCTCCCTCCACCCTCCCTGTACTGTCATAAGTCGCAGCAACACCGGAAATTGCCTCTTTGTGATTCTTAGTATTTTTCCGTTGACCGATACTTCCCTCTTTTTTTCGTTGACAACACACAGCGATCCATACGATAGTCCATCCCATGAATCTACTTCATTCTCTATCTCTTCAGGAGAGATAGACGTGAATGAGTCTTCACACAAGCACATGGCACACCTCCTCTTTTTGCTTGCTCCAGTCTTGATAACAAATGGTACACACCAAAAGATGTGCATAACAGAGAAACGAATACGACCTGCTTGCTACACTAAACGGTAGTTATCATTTACAAATTGTTTATATATATGCATAAAAAATCACTCCACGAGATTGCGAAATTCGGTGCCGGCCTCGTCGCAGGAGACTTCATCGGACTCGTGTGGATGGCAAATGCGGGCATTTTGCCGATCGAATTTCTCGGTCGCATGTTCACCGAGGAGATTTTGCTCCCGGCACTCGTGTTTGATGCTGCGCTCTTCTTTATCCTCGTCCATTACGGATGGAACATGGGAAAAATTCCTGCAATGCGCGAGCGAACATACTTCCTCATCGCGGGAATTGTATTCTCGGTAGTTGCTGCCGCACACCTCGGGCGTGTTTTCCTGGGTACCGACATTGTGGTAGGAAACTTCTCACTCCCACTTTGGCTCTCATGGGTAGGTACAATCGTGACCACCTATCTCGCATACATGAGTCTTCGACTTGCGATGCGAATGAAACGATAAGCAGACCGCTTACAAAAACCTCACGACGATGTCGTGAGGTTTTTGTTTTAGAGAATTTCTCCGTCTTTCATCTTGGGCTTTCCTCCGACGATAGTATGTACCGCCTTTCCGCGAAGTGTTTTCCCTGCAAATACACTGTTCTTCCCCTTTGATTCAAACCGCTCCGGATCCACCGTCCACTCTTTTGAAAGGTCAAATATCGAGACGTCCGCATCGGCGCCCACCGAAAGTGTTCCTTTATTCCTTCGCACAATCGCCGCCGGTTTATGTGTCATGAGTGCGATACCTTCTGCAAGGCTGATATGCTTTGGTCCTACGAGATAGGTATACATAACCGCAAAGCTCGTCTCGAGCCCGACGCTGCCAAACGCTGCGTCCGCAAACGGCTTGAGCTTATCGGGCTCAATATGGGGCGCATGGTCAGTGGTGAGTGCGTCAATTGTGCCATCCTGAATCGCTTCGATAACCGCCGCAACGTGCTCGGAAGAGCGGAGCGGCGGATACATCTTCGCGTTCGTGTTGTACCCAAAGCACTCCTCATCGGTAAGTGCAAAGTGCTGTACCGACACTTCTGCGGTGATATTTTTATGCCCCGCGCGCTTTGCGGCGCGTATTGCCTCGACCGCTCCTTGTGAGGAGTTGTGGAGGAGGTGGAGTCTGGCGCCCGTGCGCTTTGCGAGCATAATATTTTTGGCTACAGCCAGATCTTCACTCACTTCGGGCGTCCCCGGAAGTCCGAGCTGTGTTGAAACCCACCCCTCGTGCATGACGCCGCCATTCGTGAGTGCATCGGTCTCGCAGTGCGACATGAGGAGCATGTCGTACGTCCGCGCATACTCAAGCGCGCGGCGCAGGAGCCCCTCATCTTGCACATCAAAGCCGTCGTCGGTCACCGCCACAACTCCCGAATTCTTGAGTTCCCACATTTCAGAGAGCGTTTCTCCTTTCTCACCTTTCGATATTGAGCCGGTCGGGTAGATATTAATGAGGTTCAGCTCCCGCGCGCGCTTCGTGATGAATTCCACCACCGCTTGATTATCCGCCGTCGGCTGCACATTTGGCATTGCCACCGCAGTTGTCACACCACCGGCGAGCGCTGCGCGCGAGCCGGTCTCGAGTGTTTCCTGATCCTCCCGGCCCGGCTCTCGAAAGTGAACTTGGATATCGACGAGGCCCGGCGTCACGGTGAGCCCTGTTGCGTTTAGAGATTCGTCGGCGTCAAACGTTATCCCGCGTTCGACACGCGCAATCACGCCGTCCTGTACGAGTACATCGGCAATGTCATCAAAGCCGTTTGCCGGGTCGACCACGCGTCCATTTTTAATAAGAAGACTACTCATAGTTGTATATATGGCTTAAAGCGTTCGTCACTTCGCATCGCAAGAAGATAGAGCACCGCTTTTCGGACTGCCATGCCGTTCTCTACCTGCGCGAGTACGCGTGACTGAGGATGACGCGAAACGAGCGCCGAGTGCACGTCGATATCGCGCACCACGGGCCCTGGATGCATCAGAATCGCATCTTTTGCAGCGAGCGACAGCCGCTTTTCAGAAATACCAAATGTCTTTGAGTACTCTCGAAGTGTCGGGATAAAACCGCCAGCACCGCGCTCCTCCTGCACGCGGAGTGTGTACACCACGTCAGCTTGAAAGAGCGCTTCATCGACATTATCAAAATGTGTGCACCCAAACCGCTCCACATGCGCCGGCATCATGGTCCGCGGCGCTGCAACCCTCACAGACGCACCGAGCTTCACAAGGATGCGCACCAGTGACCCAAACACTCTCGAATGGAGAAGGTCTCCGACAACCAGTACCGTCTTCCCTTCAAGGTCCACCGTACCGAAATGGTCGAGCATGGTGAGTGCATCGAGAAGTCCTTGTGTTGGATGCTCATGCCAACCGTCTCCCGCATTCACCACCGCAGCAGGAACATGCCGCGCGACAAATTCCGCAACCCCTGCCTCCGCCGAACGAATAATCAGCGTGTGCACGTTGTATGCACCGAGCGTTTCAATGGTATCGAGAATGCTCTCACCTTTTTTATCTCTGTTGCCCGAACCGACATTCGTGGTATCCATACCGAGGTGCTTCGCGGAGAGGTCGAAGCTCGACTGTGTACGTGTTGAGGATTCAAAAAAGACATTCACCTGGGAATGTCCTTTGCAGAGTGAGAGCTTGGCGGTCTTAAGCTCTTTGAATTTTCGTGCGAGTGTGAAAATGAGTTCGAGGTCCTCCGCAGTCAAATAATCAACGGAGGTGAGGTCAAAAACAGAAAGGTCACGACCATCGCGGAGTGCGATGAGCTCGTCTTCGTAAGCGACCTTTTCGTTCGTTTCTGCCATGCGTTCCGGCTATTCTAGTCGGAATACACCATAAGTCAAATTATTATTGGTGTTTTGCAATATCCCTGGCCAAATATGGATTCCACATTGCCCCCGTTGCTGACATCACATAGTCCGCACCATTCGACATATACATACCAAAATCTTCCGGCACCACCACACCTCCAACGCCCATGATTTTAAACCTATGGCCGTACTTCTCTCGGAGAGCACCGAGACGCCTCACCATATCAAGTCCGGCCCACCGAATAGCATACCCGCAGACGCCGCTCCGCAGTCGTCCCTCTCCGGGAAGTGCCTGCTCGCCGCTTGGTGTGCGTACTTCCGCGGAAATAGTGTTGATGGTTGCAAATCCATCCACCACACCACCAACTTCTTTTACGAGTGCTTCGAGTACTGCTTCGTCGGTGAAGTACGAAATTTTAAGAAAAAATGGAATATCTCCGACGGCATCGCGCACGCCGCGTGCGATTTTTCCAACGCGCTCTGCATCAAAGCAAAGGAGTGAAGTGGTTCCTTCGTTCGGACAACTAAGATTCGCTTCGATGAAACCAACCTTTGTATCTTTCAGAAGCTTCGCAGCATCAGCCCAGTCGCGAATGTAGTCTTCCTCGCTGAAACCATCCCAACGTGTCCCTTCAAAACTCGCTCCCACCACCTGACCTTCTTTTGCATATGTTACCGAATCTGCGACGTCCTGCTGCCAAAAATCCGGATCAAACGACGGCACACCAAATGAGTTGGTGATGGAGAGTGGTTCAGTATAGGTTTCCTTTGTGGTGAGACCCTGATCCGCTTTTTCAAGTGTAAGATCCCCTTCGAGGTCAACCGGGAGTACGTTGGGGTGTGGATGTGACTTTTTCTGACGTGTACGGACCGTCTTATAAATCGGAAGACCAAATCCCTTATCGAGCGCCGCTTTGACGTATTTTCCATTAAGGAGCGGCCCAGCCGGTATACCAAACGGAAGCGCTATGGGCGTACCGAAAAAATCATACTCGGAATTTCCTTGAAGCTTTATCACCTCACCGTCAGCGAACGCGCCAAATGGACCCTCCTCAAAGTTTGCCTCATACGACTTTTCCGGATCGTAGAATGGTGTCTCTATCATTGATTTCAGTATACCAAATCTAAAGAAGCCCCGGCGCTACACGCCGGGGCTTCTTTACTTATTCAGCTTTCTTCTTCACGTGGTCTGCATCGAACTCAATCGCCCTGGTTGGATCCCCAACCGCTTCATCCTCTTTTCGCATTTCTTTATACGCGTCCTGAATTTCAACATTCTCTTCCTTGAGAATCGCTTCGTACTCTTCTCGTTCGAGCGTTTCGACTTCCATAAGTTTTGTCGCGATGGCGTCGAGGGCACTTCGGTGTTTGGTGAGAATATCTCGCGCAGTTTCCTTTCCTGCTTCGATAAGACGCGACACCTCCTCGTCAATCGCTTTGGCAACCTCCGGTGAATGCCGATGTTCCTCGCTCATACCGCCACTAATGAGGCGCGCGCCGCCGTCGAGCGCAACCGGGCCAAGCTTTTCGCTCATGCCATACTTTGTCACCATATCGCGCGCAAGCCCCGCAATGACTTGGAGATCGTTTGATGGCCCGGTCGTGAGGTCGTCGAAGACCATTTCTTCCGTCACATACCCGCCGAGTGTCATTGCGATGTCGTCAATAAATTCTTTCTTCGTGTGCATCCGCCGATCTTCGTCGGGAAGCTTGAGGGTGTACCCCGCTGCTCGGCCGCGAGAAATAATTGAAATCTTCTGCACCGGGTCGGCATATGGGAGAACTGAGGCCACGAGCGCGTGTCCCGCTTCATGGTATGCGGTGATTTCGCGTTCGCGACGCGAAAGCACGTGGCTCTTTCGCTCAGGTCCGAGCATCACCTTTTCGATCGAACGGATGAGATCAAATTGCCCAACCTTCTTCCTACTCTCGCGCGCTGCGAGAATAGCACCTTCATTCATGAGCGACTGCAGGTCAGCGCCAGAGAAGCCCGGCGTACGCTGCGCGATCACGCCAAAGTTCACGTCCTCCTGAAGTGGTTTCTTGCGCGCATGGATTTTGAGAATTGCTTCGCGGTCGTCACGGTCAGGAAGATCGATGGTGACACGTCGGTCGAATCGCCCCGGGCGAAGCAGTGCTGGGTCGAGGACGTCCGGTCGGTTGGTTGCCGCCATAACAATCACCTTCTCCGTCGGCTCAAAGCCGTCCATTTCCACGAGAATTTGGTTGAGCGTCTGCTCACGCTCATCGTTACCGCCACCCACACCAGTGCCGCGCACGCGGCCCACCGCGTCAATCTCATCGACAAAAATAATTGCCGGTGCTGCTTTTTTCGCCAGCTGAAAGAGATCCCGCACGCGCGATGCACCGACGCCGACAAACATCTCAACAAACTCAGATCCTGAGATGGTGAAGAATGGCACGCCCGCTTCGCCCGCAACAGCGCGCGCAAGGAACGTCTTACCAACGCCCGGCGCCCCCATCATCATCACTCCTTTTGGAATCTCAGCACCAATATCGAGAAACTTCTTTGGATTCTTAAGAAAATCAACAATCTCTTCGAGCTCTTGCTTTGCTTCTTTTGCACCCGCAACGTCTTTAAAGGTGACCTTTTGCGTTTGATCGTTCGGGTCAATCATCCGCGCTTTTGAGGATCCGAAATTGAGCGCCTGCATTCCCGCACCGCGAACCGATCGTGTGAAGAACCAAATAATGACACCGAGGAGTATGAGCGGAAAGAGGAATGGCGCGAGAGTTCCGAGCCAGTAGAAAAAACCACTTTCGTCTTTTACCGTAATCGTCACCGCAGAGAGCTCATCGGTTGAGACACCGAGGTTGGTGAGCGTCTCAGAAACAGCCGCGTCGTTTTCTTTCTTTGCCTCACCGCTGTTTCGCGTCTCGTCATTGTACGTCACTTCGAGCGCGCTACCTTTCACCACCAATTCTTTCACCTCCCCCGCTTTTATCTGTTCGGCGACTTGCGAGACTGATAGTTCTTCGGGCTTGTTCGCGTTGTCGGTGATATACGAATAGACGAATGTGAGCACGACGAGAAGGAGCACCGTTGAGAGCATGTTGTTCCAAAAATTCCCCGGTCCCACCGGAAGCCTTTTCATCATGTCGCTGCGAGACTTCTCCGGCTTTTTCCCCTGACCGGCCTCTTTACGTTCTTTTTTATGACGTTTTTCTGACATATACCTCAATTCCAAAATAGACTGCGATAATAGCAAAAATAAAGCCTTTTTGCGAGCCAGAGACGTAAAAAGGGCGCGGTCATGGACCGCGCCCCTTGAGAAGCTCCTTCATCGTCTGCCATCCCATGCGAATCAGTTCACGAGATTGCGGACGTGGAATCCGGAGTACCGGGACCTCAACCGGCATCCAAATTACGAGTACCCGCGGAGTGTTCTTGGTAGTCACCGCCTCAACTTCCGCTGTGAAACGCTCCTCACGACTCGCGATAAGCTTTCGGACTGTGGCATTTGCGCGAGCGAAGCCGCTCCAGTACGCAAACGCCTCAATGCGTCGACTCCACTTTGACTGCTGTTCGAGCCGAGCTCCGCCTGCAAACACTAGCACGTCGGTCACTCCTGTCTGTTCGTGCAGGAAACGAACCGGCAGGATGTCTTTCGTGAAGAACCCGTCGGTCACCGGACGACCGTGGAAGTAGCACGGCCGCGAAAGTCCGGTCACCGCAGCGCCGTATACCGAAGCCATTCGCGCATCCTCTGGCGTACGAAGCCTGTGTATGATTGACTCGCCGGTTTCAGGGCAACCGAGCACCGCGAAGATCGGCGCAGGTTGGCTCACGGCCGCGTCATAGTCGAACGCGCGACCGGTGACGCCGTATGTGAAGACGTCGTCCAGGTGGTCAACGTTGAACGGATATTTCCCAAAGAAACGCCGCCGCCGACTGAAGAGTCGTCTGTCTGACATGTCGTCAGAAAAAATCCTGATGCTTGGTGCCTTTCCGCCACCAGCAAAGTTGACGATCGTACCAATGCCACCCGACACTCCCGCAAACGCTGCGAAGCGCTCCCGGAGACGTTTTCTTTTGAGATATGCCATGGCACCACCGGTATATGCGTGCCGAACACCACCCGAACATACTGCCAGAGCAAGCGATCTGTTTGCATCAAAGAACGCATCGAGGACGGAGACGTCCCCTGTCATTTCAATTTTCATTTTTCCATCTCCCTTCTGTCGCCCATCCTAAGGTCAGCACTAAGAATTCCAGAGACAATTATACTCCAAAGGAATCCTGTGCAAAGAAAATTGCTATACTATTCGTATGAAAGTCATATTTATCGCCATTTTGCTCTTTATCGCGCTCCTTATTGCCAATAGACTTGTTTCGTGAAGCGATACACACTGATTCAGAAAGAGGTCGGGCAAACACCGCTCCAGGCGCTTGAAGCGTATCGAGAGGAGAAAGGTATTTCAAAAGAGGTACCGATGGCGTACGCTGGCCGGCTCGACCCGATGGCGAGCGGTACCCTTCTCATTCTCTTGGGCGACGAGTGCAAGAAGCAAGCGAAGTATCACAGTCTCGATAAGCGCTACGAATTCACCGTGCTCTTTGGCGTATCTTCAGATACCGGCGACGTGCTCGGGAGAATAAAAGCAGAAGAGCACCCGCCGGAGGTGCGCTCCGCGCACCTCCGGCGGGTGCTGGGGGACCTTCGCGGACCCATCACGCTCCCCTACCCGCACTTCTCCTCGAAAACCGTGGGAGGAAAGCCTCTTCACATGTGGACGCTCGAGGGAAAGATACGTGAGATAGATATACCGACGTACACCGCGCGTATTTATAATCTCTCACTTCTCAATATAGAGACAAAAACCGGCGACGAAATTGCACAAGACGCGCTCACAAAAATAGAAACCATTCCGCCCGTCACCGAAAGCTCAAAAGAGCTCGGTCGCGACTTTCGCCGAAGCGACGTCCGCCGCGACTGGAGTGAGTTTAAAGATGCACATGGCGACGAAATCTATCACCTCGCACGCATCGCTTGCACCACAACCTCCGGCCTCTACATGCGCTCGCTCGCCGAAGTGATTGCAAAGGAACTCGGCACCTCCGGCCTTGCCTTTGGCATTCACCGCACGCACATCGGCCGCTACCGGCGCTTCCTCAGTGCTTCGTTTTGGCAAAAACCATAGAAGCCGCCACGGGTATTTTTTGCTAGACTGTACGAATGGCACTGGTACAGAATAAAAAAGCGACATTTAACTACGAGCTCCTCGACACCTTCGAGGCGGGAGCGGCACTTTTGGGTACCGAAGTAAAATCAATTCGAAAAGGCCAGGGGTCGCTCGATGGAGCGCACGTCGTCATTCGAGGCGAAGAAGCCTTTCTTGTAGGGAGCACCATTCCCCCATTTCAACAGGCAAACGCGCCAGACGATTACGACCCCGAGCGCCCGCGAAAACTCCTCCTCTCAAAGAAAGAACTGGCGGCGCTCCACTACGGGAGCGAGCAGCAAGGTTTGACAATAGTGCCTTTAAAATGGTATAATAACGGCCGAAATTTGAAGCTCGAGATCGCCCTCGCTCGCGGAAAAAAGAAGTTCGACAAACGCGAAAAGATTAAGAAACGCGATGTCGACCGCGACCTCGGTAGGTCATTGAAAAACAGATAACCACCCTGCCACTCACCTAAAGCACGCTTCCCCGCTGAAGCATGTTGTAGGGGGATGACAGGCATCGACGGTTTGACCCATAGAAATGTGCAATGTCGAAGTTGAATGTATCTTCGTTAAAATGCATTCACGTATAGATGCAAACAAATCTGTACCAAGTCCTTACGCTAACGCGTTTGGATTCGCACCCGCTTTCGCGTAACTAACGCGTAGCCGATGCGGCGCTACCCACACTGAGGTCTCATATGTGTGGCGTGGTGAAATAGCCATGGGACTCTGGAATCCTAAAGTGTTCGGTTAGGATTTCGAGATTGTACGAACACGGTCAATTCGGCTTTTGATTACCTTCTTACGAACTGACTCAAAACCCTAAGGTAATCTACACATTGTAGAGTCATTGCTATGCTCACTCTCGGACGTGGATTCAATTTCCACCATCTCCACAGCGACAAAAAACACCTTCTTTTGAAGGTGTTTTTTGTCGCACGGATATGGTGAGTACGCAAACTGCTTTGCGTACGTGAAATTGAATCGAGCGGAGTTATGTTTTTGCTATTCCTAATGCAAAAACAAATGAGCTCGGGGAGGAAGTTCTTAGGAGTGCAACGACTTAGAAACTTGACCCTTCAATTTCCACCATCTCCACCACAACACAGAATTATATAGAAGATGAAGAAAACCACCTTACTGGTGGTTTTTTCCGTCATCTTGGAAGCCTCTACAGGACTACAAATCGGACTCTCCTTCAAAATCTGGCTCTACGATCGCCCAACGCATCGTCTCTGGGACTATTTTCAAGTACACACTCTTCCCTACAGACGGACGCGTACTCATTGGTTCATCCGGCGCTCTGTCTGCGTAGTTAAACACCACTACATTTTTATGACGAGGATTAGGACTTACGTTCGTTGACTGCGGGGCAACCCGATCACCAAGCAAGTACCCATCTGAACCTACGTATCTGTTTTCAGTATTGAGTGCTGCCACCGCATAATAAAAAGTGCCCGAACCGCCGGTCTCCTGTGTAACAATAAATGCGACGTCATCGTCCCCGTCACCATCAAGGTCAGTGAACAATTCATTGCCGAAATATCTGGTTATTATTTTTACGGCAGAACCGGGGGTAACCTCGGTTTCACTATATCCATCGATGAGCTTCACCGATTTCCCGTCAATTACATATGAGGCGTCTTTGTAGCTCTCAACTGCCGAACGCTCTTCCGTGATATCTCTCGCCCCTTCGATGACCCGCTCGCCATCAATTTCGATCATCGCCTCGCCTTGATGTTCCCAAAACACAACCGAACCGTCAGCTGAAGTGTAGCGAGCACCAGAAGCCGAGCGCGCTCGCTGAAGCTCGTACTTCGTGCCGCTATAGATAAGAACGGCAGTGTCCGCATTATCACTATACGAGATGGTGAACGTTTGAGCGCTGGTTGCAAAGGTAACTGTATGGAAGGAGCCGCTAGACACTGATGCATCAATTGCTGTCCCGTGGTCTTTTTGATTTTGGTCACCTTTCAGCAGGTATCCAATCACCACCATAGCGATGACGCCTGCGATAATAAGAATATTTTTCATACGAAGACTAGCCTACCATAAATCAACCATTTTCATCTTAGAAGAACTTGCACCAAGCTTATCGTATCCGTAATAAAATGTACCCACCTCCTTGGACGCCGCGCCGATTTTTATTTTCACAACTTTTCTATCTATATATTAAAATATATATTTAAATATATATTTTAATATATAGATGGGTTTCCTATTTTTTCGCTCAAAGCATTGTAATAAGAAAGCCCCGGCGGATTGGTAGTGCCCGCCGGGGCTTGTTTCGTCGCGCGGCGCGTACGCCACGTGTTGGAATCAGGACATGTACATGCGCTGAAAATCGAAGAGGGAACGATCTGCAATCATCGGGAAGATGTTCAGATACGTACCCGTCAGCATATACTCCACCTCGTCGGAGAACTTGATCGGGAACTTCTCCTTTTCCTTCCAAATTCGCTCAGCCTCGTCGCGTGCCAGCTGTTTGTCGAGCCAGGGGGGATCTTCCCCTTCCCGAATTTCGGAAGTGAGAGCAAAACGACTGCAGTCCGGCGTGCCGAATTCGTCAGCCATATACAGGTTTTCTTCTTCGTCTCGACCTGTTTCCTCTTTCGTATCGACGCACGTGATGCCTTTCCCGGCCAGATGGTTTGCGATCAACGAGGCCGTCCGAAACGATAACTGACAGGATGTGGGATAGTCACGCTTCACCAGACGAAACGGGAGCGGATCGTCCGTTTCTGACTTTTCGGTCGGCGTGAAGATAGGTTCGTCGAAACGATACATCTTCGGCAGACCGGGCGACAGGTCGAGCCCGTACGGATCGGGCAAACCCTTCTTGTAATAGTCGTTATAGAGACTGCCGGTCAGATGCCACCTGTAGATGTATTCCACCGGGTCTATTGTCAGTTTCCTGACCACTATCGCCCTCAAGTGTAAGTCATCGGGATAGTCGTCCTTCGAGCCCGGCAGGTAGTCATAGATGGCTTTGCCGAACGCCACCACATGGTGTCGTATGCCAGCCGGTTCAAGGACTTCCCTGCACCAAAACACAACGAGTGCGGTGAGTACCTCGCCCTTACGGGCGATAAGGCTTAGGTGCACGATGTTGTGTGTCGAAATACGGTTGGATGCCACGATGAGCAACAAATCCGCTCGACCAGGTACGGCATACATGTCGCGCGACTTCCCGGCGCCGAGGAACGGTAGGTTTTCCAGTATGGTCATGCTAACCTCCTGTAGTTCAAGGCCATTCTGGCTCTTCCGGAATGGATATAGTTTGGTGATTTCGAAATTTGACCAATTCCTTGTCGAGTTTCTCGTCACCCAACGCCAGAATGGATACCGCGGCATAACCGGCGTTATACGCGCCATGCTTTCCTGGCGCCACCGTGAGTACCGGCACGCCTTTTGGCATCATGAGTGTCGAGTCGCGCGCGGCCGCTTGTGCTGTGTCAGTCGAACCCGTGATTGGCACACCGATCACCGGGCGACGCGTCCACGCAGCAAACATGCCGGCGAGATGCGCCGCCATACCGGCACCAGCGATAATTACGCCGTAGCCGTCATGGTCCGCAGCTTTTTTCGCATGTTCCTGCAAACGATCTGGCGTTCGGTGCGCGGATAAAATCCGCACATGAAACGGCACGCTGAACTGATTCAGAATGATGCATGATTGCACCATCGTCGGCCAATCGGAATCGCTACCCATGCAGACCAACACCCTGGCTTTCCCTTTCATTTCGAGACGAATCCGAAACTGAAGGTGTTTTTCGGTCAACTCTTCTGACATGATCTTTCCTTTCCTGTCAGATTTCCATTGTCAAAACGCCCAACTGGGCGCAATCCACCTACTGTTGTACAGGAAAAAGATATGAAATACCAGAACTACCGGCAGGCGGACCAGAGGCCGAGATTTTGAGCCTTTGCGCTCTGCTGGAGCTCATAGAACTCTCTGGCATGCGCGGTGTTGGGCTTGATTGGGAGCGCAGTGGCATACCCCTCCTCGACCAATGCCCTATTTACAAAAATATCATCTGCATAAACATAGCGAAGGAGGCGGCCGTATTTGTCTCTATTTTCTTTTCCTTCCTCCAGTTGAACCTGCCCGGCTGCGAGCAGCCGAGCGTTTCGCTCTGTCGCCTCCTTGGCGTAACACTCCTCGTCGTCGGTACCGTGGGCAGTTTCCGGCGTATCGATACCGATGTATCGCACAAACTCTTCTTTCCCGTCTACTGAAACCACGATGGTGTCACCATCAATAACAGTCACCACATCAGCGTAGGTTGGTACCGGCAGCGCGCCCGAGGGCGCGCTGCCGGTACCAAACGCTCCCGCGAGAAAGATGAAAAGTGTTGAAATAAAATGTTGGAATGTGTCCATGGAGCGTTACTTTCGATAACACCCGAGGAGTGAGAGTCCTTCGAGGAAGGTTGGTGTATCGCCCGCTTTTATTTCTTCAATGCGCGCGGCGCCCACCTTCGCCTCCGCACATGCCATCATTTCGGGCGTTACCGTGATACTGTCCGCATCAATACCGAGCGCGCCAAGGAGTTTTCGCTGACCGTCGGTGAGTGCTGAAGTGGTGACTGTCACAGAACCTTCCGGAGCGGCATCCTCTGGAGTGGTATTCGCTGCTTCTTCTTCAGTGGTTACCTCTGTATCTGAATCTATTCCCGGCTGTTCCGTCCATGGCTTATAGAAAACTCCTGCCGCAAAGGCGACGGCTACCAGTACTACAACAATGATGATGGTTTTAATCATTTCATTATTCTTACACTCGTTTACCACAAGAGCAAGTTCGGGGTATACTCTCCCCTGTTATGTCAAAACTCCCAAAAACGAAAGTGAAGCGCTCTTCAGCAGGACTCGGGCTCTTTGCGGAAGAAGATATTAAAAAGGACACCTTTATCATTGAGTACACCGGTGAAAAGATCACGACCGATGAAGCGGACGAACGTGGCGGCCAATATCTCTTTACCTTGAACAAAAAATACGTCATCGACGGCAAAGGGCGTGAAAACAAAGCGCGATATATCAACCACTCATGCAGACCTAATTGTGAAGCGGAAATTGACGAGGACGACTGGAAAATAAATATCTACTCAAAACGCAACATCAAAGCGGGCGAAGAACTCGCCTACCACTACGGCAAAGCATTCTGGGAAGAACACGTGAAGCCAAAGGGGTGTAAATGCGAAAAATGCCAGAGCAAGTGACTCACCCTAACCCTTCAGATCAATATCCGCGCGTTCGAGTGCGCCGCTTGAGCCGTCGAGCCAGCGCATGAAGTGCGGTGTTAGCTTAAACATCGTGAAGTCATCCGCACCCTCTACAAAGTATTGCGCGGGATTTTTCTCCTTAAAGAGCGTGAAGATCTCGGGTAAATCTTCCATTGGCACCTCTGTGACGTCACCACGCATATCGACAACTTTGAGCGGGTCGTCCGTGCCCTCAACCACGGTGAGCGCTACCACCGGATTATTTATGATGTGCGTATATTTTGAAAATGAGGTCTTAGTGCCGAAATACACGTTCAAATCATCGTCAATAACATAGAGCATGAGTGACGTTGTTGGGAGGCCTTTCTCGTCGAGGACCCCGAAGATGCCCTTTGGGTGACCGTTGAGAAAATCTTTGGCGATTTTACGGAGTTCTTCATTTGTGTGCTTTGGTGCGTCTGCCATATTTTGCTTAGTTAGCCGTTTACGCAGGATATTCTACCATGGTTGCGGATATGGCCTATTTATAGTATATTTGGCGGGTATTCCGAGAGCGGAAATCGACTCCTACAGAGCCAGCGCGAGTCCCCGACCCGCGTTCCTTGTAGAGTAAAACCTCTCTCTTTTACATAGCTTTTATTACTTTGAAGGATACTCGAGTACGAATTAATCACGCAATCCGAGCGAAAGAACTTCGCGTCATTGGTGCGGATGGAGAAAATGTCGGTGTTATTCCCTTCACCGAAGCCATCAAAGCTGCCGAGGACGCCAATCTTGACCTCATCTTGATTTCTCCCGGAGCAAAGCCTCCTGTGGCGAAAATCATGGATTACGGGAAGTATCAGTACGAGCAGAAGAAGAAAGCAAAGGAGGTAAAGGCGAAGTCGCACGTTACAGAAACCAAGAGTATACAGGTGAAAATCGGTACCGGTGACCACGACCTCTCACTCAAAGCAAAACGTGTTGCTGAGTGGCTCGGCGAAGGACACCGTGTAAAGATCGACCTCTTTCTCTGGGGACGATACAAATACATGGAGCCCGCGTTCCTCAAAGAACGACTCGAGCGCTTCCTCAAACTCATCCCCGCCGAATACAAGATGGCGGATGAGATCAAGAAGAGCCCCAAGGGCTTTACCACCACCGTTGAGCGTGTGGCCGGCAAGAAACAGGAAGTAGAACTCCAATCATAGACATATGAAAACAAACAAGTCATACACAAAACGATTAAAGGTTACCAAGAACGGTAAGATTATTGCGCGTAAGCCCGGTCAGAACCACTTTAATGCAAAAGAATCGGGCAAACAGCGGCTCGCTCGTAAGCGAACGCAAGTGCTGAACCTTCCAAAGAGGGTGACGCGACGCTTTCTCCCGAAAAGCGGAGCATAAGCGGACCGCTACATTCTATCGACTATAAACCATCAACTATTAACTAAGATATGGCACGAGTAAAAGGAGGAGTAGTTGCCAATCGGCGACGTAAAAACATTCTCGCGGAGACGAAAGGATACCGTCATGGCCGCTCAACAAAAAAGCGTACGGCACGCGAGGCTATTTACCACGCGCAGCTCCACGCATTTGATCACCGCAAAGACAAAAAAGGCGATTTTCGAAGCCTCTGGATCACACGCCTGAGCGCGGCGCTTCGCGCAAACGGCCTCAAGTACAGCCAATTTATGAAGACTCTCAAGGACAAGAGTGTTCTTCTCAATCGCAAGATGCTCGCACAGATGGCAAAAGACCGCCCCGAAGCATTCGCCCGATTTCTTGAGAAAGTAAAGTAGGTTAGCACTTCGCTCATCGCACTTCACAAAACCCCGCGCCTACGGCGCGGGGTTTTGTTCTATTCTATCTCTCCCTAGCTAAGCGCAACGCTTCTTTAGCATACACACTGATATGGTGAGATATACCTTGTACAGCATCTATTTCTCCTTCATGACACCACACCCATTCATCGCTATTTTTCTCCGGCACAACAACATCACTCTCACTCATCGCCGCATAGAAGAGCGTAATGTGTTCGTGTGTTTCTGATATATGATGACGGCTCATTCCTAAAGGAGGAATGAGTTCTTTTTTGTCTTCTTCCCTATCTTTACAAATACGAGTATCGATAAGTCGTACATCCAAGCCCACTTCCTCTTTCACTTCTCGGATTGCTGCTTCCTCCGGGTCTTCGTCGAGCTCTATATGACCACCCACTCCAAGCCAAATGTTGTATTTATCGTGTTTCCTGAGCAAGACCTTATCTGTATGCACCACAAACACCTCTACAGTAAAATCTATTTTTTCATGAATGTGTCCCATATCTAAAAATCAATTTCTTCTACTTGTCCGAGCTCCGGCATAACCGCATTTACCCCCAGATAATCACGAAGGCGTTGCACGAGGAAAAGTGACGAACGCTCCTCACCCATAGTGACGTATATTTTCTTTGCCGATTCACCGCCTCGTGCAACGAAGTCGACGAGCTGGTCGCGGTCGGCATGACCTGAATAACCGCGAATACGTGCGACGTGCGCTCGTACGCGGACATCTTCGCCATCTATCTTCACATGCTTTGCGCCATCGTTTAGCAGCCTCCCTAAGCTGCCTACTGCCTGATAGCCCACAAGGAGGAGCGTCGTCTTTTTATCTTCCAGATAACGCTTCTCGTGCCCCAAAATGCGGCCGCCGTGACTCATGCCTGAACCCGCGATGATGATTTTTGCTCCCTTTTCTTTGTGTATCTCCTGAGAATCCTGTACTGTCCGCGTAAATGAGAGCCCTTCGAAGTTGAAAATATCATCACCGCTCTTGATCTGCTCCTGTACCTCTTTTTTTAAATAGTTCACGTGTTTTCGATAGACCTCGGTGACACCAATGGCGAGTGGTGAATCGAGAAAAACCGGAAGCGGCTCTATCTCTCCATTCTCAACGAAGTTGTTAATCTCGAAGAGCATGCCCTGCGTCCGCTCGAGCGAGAACGCCGGGATAATAAGTGTTCCCCCTTTTCTTTGTGTATCCTTAATATGCTCGAGAAGAAGATTACTCCGCTCTTTCACCTCTTCATGCTGGCGGTCTCCATAGACACTTTCCATCACGAGATAATCGTAACCTTTCGGTACGTCCGGTGCGCCGAGGAGCGGCTGTGGGACATTGCCGATGTCGCCGCTAAACGCACACGATGCATTGCCACGTGAGAGCACCACAAACGCAGACCCGAGAATGTGGCCCGCATCTTGGAAATGCGCCACTATCCCGTCTGGCAACTCTATGTTTTCCTTGTATGAAGTCCCCTCCCAGAGCGCGAGTGCGCGCTCGACATCCGGGAGATCGTAGCACGGATCCGTGCCAAAGCGCTTCGATTCCATTACCATCACATTGTGTGCGTCGCGAAGCATAAGCGCCGCGAGATCTTTCGTAGGTTCGGTGGAAATAATTCGGCCCTTAAACCCATCTGCCACGAGTTTCGGGATGCGACCGATATGATCGGCGTGGGCATGCGTAACGAGAAGTATATCGACCTCGCCCGGCGTATACGCAAATGCATCACAATTGGTCTCCATTGCGTAGCGGGTACCTTGAATAAGGCCGCAGTCCACCATTATTTTTGTTTTACCCGTGTCGAGCAGGAAATTTGCTCCCGTTACGCTCCCTACTCCGCCATAAAATCCCAATTTCGCCATATCAATTTACTATGAACTGTGCTCCCCCAGGTAAGAGAGCTTGCTATGAATTAAGAATCCAAGATAACCGCCACATACATCCATTGTAAGGTCTATTGCGGTATCGAATATATAGTTGTTTTGGATTGGCACACCCGCGTAGAGCTCAAACAACTCCCAGAGAATGCCGACACCAAGCGCAAATGTGAGGAGCGAGACGAGCGGCGGTGCATCGTTTTCTGACTTACCGAGCAGTTCCCGGATAGCGTATAGTGCGAACACAATCGTGATCCCGCCAAGCGTATGCACCGGCATATCAAACCAACTATACTGCCAGTAGAGGTAGAACTTGAGCGCGGCGAGATGCACGAACGCGAGCGTCGTTGAAGAAAGCAGGAGTAGTATGAGGGATATTCGCATGTGGAAATAGTACCACGGCATTCAAGGTACGAAAAAACACACGCAAAGCGTGTGTTTTTTCGTGGAGCGACGCGCGCATGTTTCCTGGGAAATCCAGGTGGGCACCCTCTCCACACGCGTTCGAAATCTCTTGCGAGTTCTCGGCGGCATGTGCGACTACAGGCAGCCCTAAACAATGATTTAAGCGGAACATGCGTCAACGCAGCTCCACCCATATTTTATCACAAACTACAAATGCACCGTGTTACCAAGTCGAAACATTGAATAGATTTAAAAATCAGTCAAATACGCGAAGCGGTAAGATTTTGGAAAGAGGTGTAGATAGACCTACATCGACTGATAAAACGCGGTCGCGACAAAGTAGTTGACGATTTTTAGAGCTATTCCTGTGAGCCGTCTAAGTTGACGTCATACATAATACGCTCCTGTGCCGTTGCGTACTTCATCATCTCATCATCATTGAACCAAATCTTAATCTCTCGCTCCGCCTCTTCGACAGACTCGGACTGATGTACGAGGTTTCGAACGCCTCGATTTTCAACTGCGGCATGGCCGTATGAATCCACTGTGTAGTCTCCGCGGATGGTACCAACATCCGATGTTGCCGGCTCGGTACTCCCCACCAATTTCGACACTACTGCGACCGCCTGATTACCCTCCATCACCATCGCTACGAGTGGTGCGGCGGTCATGTACTTCACCATGTTTCGAATGATGTCTCGGCCGTACTCGATTGCTTCTTTTTTTATCGGAAGATTGTGCGCTTCCATGTCTTTTATAATGCCTTCGCCTTTCTTCTGGCACCATTCGTCAGACTTATTGTAGTGGTCAACGAGCTGCTCCTCAGTCGCCATGACCATTTTCATGGCAGAAATCTTAAGACCTGCCTGCTCAAACCGCTTTACGAGCTCACCAACAAGGCTCCGCTGGATGGTGTCCGGCTTTAAGAGTACGAGTGATTGTTCCTGATGTGGCTGTTTGCTCATTGCAATATAAAAATTATCCTCCAAACGTGCGGCTACTATAGCAAATAAAGGCTAAATAACAAGGGATTTTATTCTTTGGCTCCGCGGAATTGGAATGAGATGATCTTTACTTCAGTATCAGCATCGACTCTATCACCATAGTATTTTCGGTACGCTTCGTACATAGCATCCTCGGACGCAAACCGCTCGTGCCCCTCCCAATCTTCTTCTGAGATATTCCCGAGCGTTTTAGTTCGAAGTGATGTAATGACTGCCTTTCCAAACGCTTTGTCGTTTTCTTTATTAATGAACGTGAGTTCGTCACCTTCCTGTAGATTTTTATCGTCAAAAAGACGCCAGGTGCTTGTTTTCTCTCCTGAAAGAATCTGCTCGACCAAATCCGATGCGAATTTAAGTGTTTTCATACGTCATTCTTTCGTCAAAATACGCGGGCCGTCACTTGTAATCGCGACCGTATGCTCGAAGTGTGCACTTCGCGAGCCGTCGACCGTAAACACGCTGTAGCCATCGCCATCATCGTCAAAAACAACCTCTTTTGTACCAACGTTCACAATCGGCTCAATGGCATATACATGCCCCTCCTCAATGAGCGGACCTGCCCCTGCTCTCCCTACGTTTGGTATGAGCGGCTCCTCATGAACCGAATACCCAACACCGTGTCCGCAGAGCGCTTCCACCATAGAGAACCCCTGCTCTTCCACGTACGACTGCATTGCATGGGAAATATCCCCAATGTGATTCCCCGGCTTTGCTTCCTTAATTCCGAGGGCAAGTGCTTCCTTCGTCACTTCAATGAGCTTTTTTGACTCGTTGTCGGTAGCCCCAACCGACACCGTAATACCCGAGTCTACAACAAGCCCTTTGTGCTCGATGGACATGTCGAGATTGATGACGTCGCCTTCTTCTAAAACCTCGTCTTCTGAAGGGATACCGTGCTGCACCGTTTCGTTGACCGACGTACAGATGGCCGCCGGGTACGGCGTCGGTGCGAAGTCAGGATGATAGCCAAGCAAGATTGGTTTGACCCCGTACTCCTCCGTGAGCTGCATTGCGCGGTCATCGATATCCCTGGTCGTCATTCCAGGCTGCACCTCCTCTCCAAGTGTTCTCAATATTTTTGCTAAAATTGCGCCGCCTTCAGCGAGGATGTTCACTTCTTCTTTTGTCTTTTTTGAAATCATAGTTTGAGCACTTTCATGATCGCCGCATGCACCTCGTCTATCGTCTGTGTCCCGTCAATGTCATGTACGTCTGTGTTCTCACGTTTTCGGTAGTATTCCACCACCGGGAGCGTTTCCTCGCGATACCACTTGAGGCGCGCCTCGATGGATTCCGGCGTGTCATCATTCCGCGCACGACTCTTCATGCGTTCTCTGACCACCTCCTCGGGCGTATCGAGGTTTATTACTGATACACACTCACGCTTATAGAACGAGAGTGCACTCTCAAGCACAGTAGCCTCAGCGACAGTGCGCGGGAAGCCATCAATAAGGACATGGCCGTCGGTATCGAGCTTCTCGCGCATCGCGTCGCCCCAAAGCACCACCGAAAGAAAGAGTGGCTGGAGTACGCCAGAATCGAGTGTTTCGGCGACGTGCGTTTCCGTATATCCCTCACCCTTCGCCGCAAGTGCGCGAAATCGCCGACCAGTCTGGATATCGACCGTCTGACGCGAAGGGTCTCTCTCCTCGAGCACCGCGTCGAGCTTCTCGATTTGTGTTCCCTTCCCGCTCCCCTGCGGACCAATAAATATGACTGTATATGGCTTCATAACAAAGACAGTCTACCGTGGCCACAGCAAGTCGTACAGTGTCACGAGAGGCCGGTATATGATATGGTTTGCCCATGGAAAAGAAAAAAATCATCACTATCGGTGGACTCCCCGGGAGCGGCAAGACGACCGCACGCACGCTACTGGCAGAAAAGCTTGGGTACGAACAATTTTCCACCGGCTCATTTACCCGAAAACTCGCCGCACAGCGCGGTATGACCCTCGAAGAGCTAAACGAACAAATTGCAGGCGACAAAGAGCTCGATCGCCTTATTGACGCGGAACTCGAGCGTATCGCAAAAGAAGAGGATGAGATGGTGATCGACTCACACCTCGCCTTCCACTTTATCCCGGAGGCGTTCAACGTATACCTCAAACTCTCTCCCGAAGTTTCCGCGGAGCGTATCTACGGTGATCGTGAATCAACGCTTCGAAAAGAGAGCGGCGACTCGATGGAATCACTCGATGAAGCGGTCGCTCGTACAAAAAAACGTATTGAAAACCATAAGGACCGATACCTCCGGCACTACAACCTTGACCCATATGAACCATCACAGTTTGACCTCGTGGTTGATACCGAAAAACATTCTCCCGAAGAAGTGATTGATATTGTTGAGAGAAACTACCGACAGTGGCTTATTTCATAAGAAATATCTGCACGACAAAAACCGCGGTGGCCCTTTAGGGCCACCGCGGTTTTTGTTCGTAGACTATTTTATAACACCAACACTTCTGGGTGTGTATTTTTCTTCCAGAGCGACGTCGTGGACCGAAGTGAGAGGACGAGCTGTAGAATAGACCTACGGTGAGGGCTCAAACGTGGGAACGACAAGTACTGGAAGAAAAAAGTCACCCAGATTAGTACTCGCGGAGAGATACTTGCGAGTCAATCCGTCTCACAAGATCAATAATCACCGAAACCGCGATCAGAAGCGCCGTGCCGCCAATAGCGAGCGTACTGACACCGGTAAGAATCTGCATACCAATCGGAAGCACTGCCACCGCGCCAAGAAAGAGTGCGCCGACGAGTGTGAGTCTCGTAATGAGCTTTCCGAGGTACTCTGACGTATGCTCACCAGGACGAATGCCCGGGATGAATGCACCACTGCGCTGCAAGTTTTGTGAAATTGAGTCCGGATCAAACGTGACTGCAGTATAGAAGAACGTAAACGCAAACACGAGAATGAAATACAAAATTCCGTAATAGACTGTGTTCGAGAGAAATCCGAGTACCGCTGCAGACACTCCTTCAATGCCTGAAATATCAAATGTTGAGAGCACATTGAAAACCATCTGCGGAAATAGGAGCATCGAGAGTGCAAAAATAATTGGAATCACGCCCGACTGGTTGATACGGAGCGGGAGATAGGAGGTCGTACCGCCATATGTCTTCCCACCACGCACTGTTTTTGCGTATGTAATCGGCACCTGTCGTTCAGCTTGCGTCATCACTACCACTGCATAGATAACGAGAAGCGCTGCAGCGAGGAATCCAAGGTAAATAGGGAGTTGCGATTGGTCAAATGTGAAAAGGAGTTGGCTCGCCGTAGCAGGAAGAGACGCCACAATTCCCGCAAAAATGATAATCGACACACCATTGCCAATACCATACTCGGTGACGAGTTCACCAATCCACATGAGGAGCAGTGCTCCCGCGGTGACTACCACGATATTTGTTACAAACTCAAACGTAGTGAGCCCGGTGAGTACACCTTGATTCTGGAGGAGTGTAAGGAAACCAAAACCCTGCAAAATCGCAAGAGGAAGCGTGAGCATACGGCTAATCTGCGTAAATTTCTGCCGGCCGGTCTCACCCTCTTCTGTATAGAGCGCCTTGAGCTTTGGTGACATCACCGTCATGAGCTGCATGATGATAGACGCCGTAATGAACGGCCCCACACCAAGAAGCGCGATGGAGAGATTTGAGAGTCCACCGCCTGAAAATATATTGAGGAATCCGAGAAACTGGTTGTTCTGGAAAAACTGCTCGAGCACCTGACGATTAACGCCCGGGAGCGGAATCGCTGCAAGTGCGCGGAATACCGCAATGGCACCGAGTACAAAAAGTACACGGGTACGTATCGCACTATCGGTGAAGATAATGCGGAGTTTGTGGATAAATTGCTGCATAATATCGTACAGTATACGTGAGGATGTGGGTCCGTCTAGTTTACCTCACCACCCGCCTTTTCAATCTTCTCGCGTGCTGAGGCTGAAACAGCGCATCCGGTGACCGAGAGTTTCGTCGCAAGCTCTCCGTTGCCAAGAATCTTCACTTTTGGAACACTCCCTCGCTTGCTGCGGATCACTCTCGCAGCCACAAGACTCTGTGGTGAGACAGCATCACCCGCCTGAAAGGCTCCCTCAAGCGCTGCGACGTTCACTGGAATATACGAAATACGCTCCGCATTGACCGTCTTCGCGCGATTTTTACCAAATCCTCGAAGTTTTGGCAGCTTCTTAATAATCTCACGCATTTCAGGACGCGTACTATTTCCTGCTCGTGCCTTCTGTCCTTTATGGCCACGACCGCTTGTCTTTCCGCGCTTACCGCCACGACCAATACGCTTTGCGCTTTTTCGTTTTGTTTTTGGTTGTAGTTCGTGTAACTGCATAATACTTAGCCATTTAGCTGTTCAAGTGCCTGAACTGTTGCACGTGCATTATTAAGCTTGTTCTTACTTCGAGAAAGAAGCTTCGCGGTTACATCTTTCACACCCGCCAATTCAAGCACCGTACGCACTGAACTCCCCGCCACGAGACCGCGTCCCGGTGCCGGCATAATCATCACCTCACTCGACGCATACTTCGTTTCAACATCGTGCGCGATATGTTGATCTTTGTTCATTGGTACTGTAACCATTTTCTTCTTTGCGTCACGATACGCTTTCTCTATAGCGAGCTGGGTGTCTCCGGCCTTACCAACACCGACACCGACCTTCCCTCGCTTGTCACCAATAACCATCGCTACGCTGAAGCTAAAGCGACGCCCTCCTCCCATCACACGGGTGACACGTCGGATCGCAACGATTTTCTGCTCGAACTCCGGACGAGTCCGTTCCTGACGACGTCCCCCTCGGCGTGTTCGCCTCTGACGTCTCGGATTTCGCTTGCGCTCTCCATTCGTGTCGTTCGCAGGTACGTCCGCCTTTCCGTTTGTCACGGGCGCGGTACCTGTCTCCTTTGTTGTATTTTCTGCCATAACGCGTACTTAATTCCTAATAATTAGACCTTGAGGCCTGCGTCGCGCGCACCATCGGCGAGCGCAGCAATAGCCCCTTGATATGTAAATCCTCCTCGGTCGAATACCGCTACGGTAATGCCGAGTTTTCCTGCGGCCTCAGCAATCGTCTTTCCAACGGCCGCCGCCCGCTCGCGTGCGTCACCACCTGCAACGCTGCGTGAATCAGCTGAAGCAAGTGTCTTGCCGGCCTCGTCGTCGATAAGTTGTGCGTATACAAACTTATTACTTCGAAATACCGCAAGCCGCGGCTTTTCTGCACTACCGCTCACACGCGTACGAATACGTGCATGCCGCCGGGCTCGTCCAAGTTGTTTATCTGCTGTCTTATTCATACGCTATACGGCCTTCTTGCCTTGCTTCCTAATAATGTATTCGCCCATATAGTGAATACCCTTCCCTTTGTACGGTTCTGGCTTTCGAGTCGCACGAATATTTGCCGCAAACTGCCCGACAGCTTCTTTGTCAGCACCTTGCACAGTGATCACATTCTTTTCGACCGCAACCGCAACCCCTTCAGGAGCAGCGAGCTCAACCGGATGAGAAAAACCGACGAGCAGTTTGATGCCGTTTCCACTTGCTTCCGCACGGTATCCCACTCCCTCGATCTCAAGCTGTTTTTCGAAGCCTTCGGTAACACCCGTAATCATATTTCGGATATGCGCCGCGTACGTTCCCCAGAGTGCCTTTCCTTCGTCCTTCTCACATGCGACAGTGATAGAACCGTCCGCAACCACAACCGACACGCTGTCGTCAACAAAAGTCCGTGAGAGTGTCCCCTTCGGTCCTTTCACCGTAAGCGTTCCGCCTTCAAATGAGACTTCAACGCCTGATGGTATTTCTATAGGAAGTTTTCCAAGTCGACTCATACGCGTATTACCAAATAATGAATAGCTCCTCACCGCCCACATTCTGTTCCCGAGCCTCTTCGCCCGTGAGCACTCCCTGCGGTGTCGAGAGGATGCGCTTACCTTTTCCAAACTTTACCGGATGAATGTTTGCGGCCTTTATATACAGGCGGCGCCCCGGCTTTGAAATGCGCTTTACACCCGAAACAACATGTGCGCCTTCGTTGTATTTAAGTGAGATTGCAAGTGATTTTCGCACTTTCTTGCCGCGTGTTTCAACATCGGCAATGAAACCGTTCTCTTTAAGTTTGCTCACAACTGCGTGCCGCAATTTTGAGTACGGGACGAGTACCTCGCCTTTCCCTACCATACCCGCGTTCTTGATGCGGATAATCAGATCTGAAATTGGATCACCTACCATGATGACTTTTTTACGCCCGGTAATTGCCCTTCGTTTGCCGCTTCTCGGAAACAGATACGACACATATCAAAATCACGCATATATCCACGCTTTCGACCACACTTAAAGCAACGCCTTACGACGCGACTCTTAAATTTTGGTGTGCGGAGTGACCGCACGATGATTGATTTTCGTGCCATTACAGCTTGAGGTGCCCCACCCTAATGGAGCATATGATTAACTCGACGTCTTTTTGATACGTGGTATCAGGAAGAATTCCTGACCGTCCATATCCATCCGCACAGAATGTGCGTAAACGCTGCCGACTAATCTACCAGATGAGTACCCGAAAGTCAAACCCCGGCCGCATCGCGGCCGGGGGACGGTTTCGGCATTAGGTATAGCTGAAACATCGTTTCAGTTCTTCCCGTTGCCAAACGGGAAACTATATCTCGTCTCAGAAAAGAAAAAGGAGACTATTCCGTCTCACTTTCTCTTTTCTCCAATGGCAAGTCAAAGTGCCGGAGGAGTGCTTCCGCCTCTTCTTTTGTCTTTGCAGAAGTCACAAATGTAACAGCAAAGCCAAAGACATCTTTAATATCTTCATCAGAGGTTTCAGGGAAGATGGTATGTTCGGTAATACCCAAAGTGTAGTTTCCCATTTCGTCAAATGCCGAAAGTTTGAGACCGTGGAAGTCACGCATGTTCGGGATGGCAACATGGACAAGTCGGTCAATAAAGTCGTGCATGCGAGCACCTCGAAGGGTTACCTGGTATCCGATAATATCTCCTTCACGGAGCTTGAATGATGCAATAGATTTTTTTGCACCACGCGGTGCCGCCTTCTGGCCCGTAATTTTCGCAAGGCGGTCCTGGATGAGCGCAATCTTTTGTTTATCGTCGATCTTTCCGGTACCGACACTCACCACCACCTTTTCAATACGTGGTGCCTCCATGTTGTTCTTGTATCCAAAATCACTCTTTAGTGCGTCAAATACTTTTTTACTTTTTTCAATAAATGTCTCCATATGCATTCGTTTATTTCACTGTGCGCTTACCGCCGCGTACTTCACGCACCTTCTTACGCGTGTCACCCTCTCCTTCGAATCGGTATCCGACACGACCAGCCTTGCCCCCTTCGACGAGCGCAACGTTTGAAATATGGATTGGCATTGGACGCTCAACAATCTGTCCCGTTGATCCTTGGCCACGTGCCTTCTGGTGTCGCTTCGCGATATTCATACCCTCGATGACTACACTTTCCGCCTTTGGAAGTGTACGAAAGACCGTGCCGGACTTTCCTTTGTCCTTCCCTGTAATAATTACCACTTTGTCGCCTTTGTGAATTTTCATATCTTAGTTTAGCTTAGCGAGTTTACGAGCTTAGCAGTACTTAGACCCCGCCCTCTGCTCACGGCGAAGAACCCCGCGACAATTCGCTTCTGCTCAGTGCTTCGTTTTGTATTTTTATCTGTTTTCATATTGCTTAGAGGGCGGGGTGGTTAAAAATATAGTCGCTACGCTCGTTATTTTTATACCACCTCTGGCGCGAGTGAGACGATCTTCTGGTAACCGGCCTCTGCGATTTCCCGTGGAATCGGGCCAAACACACGGTTTGCACGCGGTTCTTTCTTCTCCTTTTCAACGAGTACGACCGCATTCTCGTCGAAACTCACATATGAGCCGTCTTTACGGCGAAACGGCTTTCGCTGGCGTACGACCACACCGTACACCACGTCCTTTTTCTTTACGAGCTTGCGGGGTTCTGCGGTCTGCACCGAAAGAATCACCACTTCACCAAGCTCAGCGTATCGCTTTTTTGAACCTCCAGGAACTTTGAATACCCGTCCGAGTTTTGCGCCGGAGTTGTCAGCTATTTTAACTATGCTCTGTGGTTGAATCATATGCGTTTCTTACGAGTCGTTCTTTACAAGACTAAATCGCTTGCGCTTTGAAATCGGCGCTGACTCTTTTATGGTGACGTACTCACCAACCTTTGCGGTGTTCCCCGCGTCATGTACCAAGTACTTCTTGCTTCGGCGCTGGTACTTCTTGTACTTCGGATGCTTTACGTACCGCTCGACGAGTACCGTGATGGTGTCCTGCATCTTGCTTGCAGCGACCACACCCTTCAGCACACGCCCGCCGCGCTTTGCCTCTCCTTTTTGTGTTGTGTCCTTTTCAGTTGCCATACTTATGATTGTGTTTTGCCATGCGCTCGCGCATTTAGTTCAGTGAGCGCCATCGCAATCTCCTTTCGGGCCGCTTTAAACGCCTTTACATCGCGCATACCACTTCCCGCTGACTGAAAGCGGAGTACGCGAAGCTCCTCTCGCTTGTCTGCAACAAGCTTCTGGAGATCGGTATCTGTTGTTGTATGAATATCCTTTGCCATATGCTATGCGCTTGTCTCCTCACGAGTAACAAACCGACCTTTCACCGGAAGTTTCGCGGTTGCCTTGCGAAACGCCTCACGTGCCACATCTTCCGATACTCCATCCACCTCAAAGAGCACACGTCCCGGTGCCACCTCAAACACGAAGTGGTCGGGGTCTCCCTTACCCTTACCCATGCCCACCTCAGCGGGCTTCTTGGTCATTGGCTTATCAGGGAAGATACGAATCCAAATCTTGCCGGTCTTGCCAAGCGTTCGCGAGATAACGCGCCGAGCAGCCTCAATTTGGTTACTCTTCACACGCGACTGCGTCGTTGCCTTGAGGCCATACGCACCAAAAGAAACGGTGATACCGCGTGAGTCCGGCGTTGTTCGCTTGTCCGGATGCTTCCGGCCAATCTGCCATTTTCGGTGTTTTACTTTCTTAGGAAACAACATATGCTATACCGTTCTCGGCTTATGATCAGTCTTGTCCTTCCCACGGCCTGCTGCTCGATCTTCAAAAATGTCCCCGCGGTAGATCCAAACCTTGATACCGATGGTGCCGTACGGGAGGACAGCGCGCTCACGCGCGAAGTCGATATCCGCACGAAGCGTCTGAAGTGGGATTCGGCCACGCTTGATTTCCTCTTTCCGCGCCATGTCAGCGCCGCCAAGGCGGCCTGCAGCGATGATTCGCACACCTTTCACGTCGCGATTTGCCATCACCTTCTCTGCGGTTTGCTTCATCACACGACGAAATGGCATGCGCTTTTCAAGTCCCTCAACAATCATCTGACCAACGATAGACGCGTCGGCCTCCGCTGAACGAACTTCCTCGATATCAATCTTGACGTCCGGCTTTTCACTGAGCTTTAGTGTTCGAAGAAGCATGTCGATCTCTTTCTTGAGTTTTGTTGCGCCTTCACCGCTTCGGCCGATAAGAATACCGGGACGTGAGGTTGCGATAATAACGCGGAATACTTTTTCGTCACGTTCGATATGTACGCTCGAAACATACATCCCCTTGAGTTTTTTATCCAAAAATGAACGCACGGCCACGTCGGTACGCACATACTCACGAAACCGCTTTGGATCAGCAGCAAACCACCGGCTCTTCCAGTCACGGATGATACCTAGTCTTTGTGAAAATGGGTGTGCAACGTGTGTCATGTTTATAAAAATTATTTCGAAGCGAGTACAACGCTGATGTGACTGTTTCGTTTATTGATTGGCGACGCCGACCCGCGTGCTCGTGGCATAAAGCGCTTAAACACCTCCCCTTTGTTGACTGCAACTTCTTTGATGATGAGTGCGTCAGGGTTTGCGCCATTCTCCTTTGCGTTCGCCGCAGCAGATGAAATCACCTTCGCAAACGGCCCCGCGGCTCGCTTCTCTACAAATGTGAGCGCCTTAAGAGCATCAGGCACAGACTTGCCGCGTACGAGGTCCGCAATGAGCCGTACTTTTCGTGGAGACTGTCTGTAGTTTTTAAGCGTTGCCTTCATATGCTTTATTCAGCAGTTTTTGCGGCCTTTGCAGCTGCAATTTCTGCATCTTTCTTCTTCTGCTCAAGCTCCTTCTGCATCTTACCTCCATGACGGAGGAACTTCTTCGTCGGTGCGAACTCACCGAGCCGGTGGCCTACCATCTCTTCTGCCACGAGCACCTCAATATGGTCCCGGCCGTTATGGATACCGAAGCGGAAACCAACCATTTCAGGAGCAATCATCGAATCACGAGCCCACGTCTTAATAACCCCCGCTTCTTTCGGGTTTTTTCCGTCTACTTTCTTAAGTAGCTTTTCGTCGACGTATGGGCCTTTATAAAGTGATCGTGACATAGGTTACATAAATTTCAGGGCCTTAAACCCCGTGTCGCGACTAAGTAAGAAAAACCTAGCGGCATTTTCTTTCTTCCTTCGCTCGCTCAATCATACAAAACGCTTGTTTTGTGCGATTTTCGCTCGCTCGGAAGTAACGGCCTCCCGAGAGAAATACTTCTTACCAATTCTTCAACCTGCCAGGGTCAAAGAACAAGGTTAGGAACGCCGGCCATAGTACGCGATAGCGTAAAAAATGTCAATAATAAGGAAACCGGCTCAGGAACCTATGTGGATAAAAATCAATTAATCTCAAACGTCGCGACAATCGGCTTATGGTCGGAAATCGGGAGTGTTTCGCCGCTCTTTCGGTATGTTCCTTCCAGCACTTCGAAGTCTGTAATGTTCGTTGTGGCAGAGTCAAAGAGGACGTAATCGAGTTTCTTGTTGTTAGTATAGGCGTTGACCTGTGGTCCGCTCGGATCGCAGTCTGTATCGTTCTTGCACGCCTCAGCACCACTTGCATATCCAAGACCCATAAGTTTAGCAAAGCTCTGCGCTCGCGTATCGTCTTTCCCGGACGTATTCATGTCACCAACCAAAAATACATTGTCTACCTTTTTATGTGTATCGATGAAGTCCTTCAGTACATCGATTTGTCGCACGCGTACTTGCTCACCTTCATCGTACGCTTCTAAGTGTGTGCCAAAGACATCCACCTTTGTGCCATCCACATCGATACCGGCATAGAATGCACCCGGCGCTGTGTAGCAGCCCTCTTTCGCACATCCAACGTTGAAATATGTCTTTTGGAAATCCCCCACGGGGTACCGGCTGAGCAATACGAGGCCGGAAGAGACAATGCCCTCCCTATCTCCAAGCAGTATACCGAGCTCACTCGTCGCGGTGTAGTCAGGGCCGTACTCAATGTACGGAAAATATTTCGTCTTGAGATTCTCTAAAGAGTTTACAATGAGCCGATCCGAGTATTTTCCATAGTACACTTCTTGGAGCACAACCACGTCAACTCCCGCGTCAAACTGATCACGCAAGAAGCGAATGAGTCGCCGTCTGCGATCGGTCCTGCTGTCGTCCCACTGATCTATGTCACACTGCTTAAATGAGATACCCAAAAATGAAAGTTTTGTGCATGGGATCTGTCGCACGTTATAGCTCATGACTTTGAGCTGTTTCGGTCCGCCCTCCTCTTGGTCTACATCCCCCTCATCTGCCTCCTCCTGATCTGCATCTGCTTCGTCCGTTTGCTCCGAGGTATCGTCTCCCAACGTGAACGTCTTTGGGCTGTTTTTTAAGAGTGTGGCATTCTTAATGCCTGCTTCCGTTATATCCATACCGTACGCGTAGAGCGTGTGGTTTTGTCCGTCCTTATACTCGTCAGGAAGAGCGAACGTAAACCAGTGCCCCTGCCGTTTTTTTCCTTCGAGACTAGCATCTGTTTCGCTCGCAAACGCAGCACCAATCGCCGTGCCGACGCGTGCCTCCCCGTCAACAAAAAACCGTACTTTGATTGACTGGTCTCGATCATCCGGATCGAGTGCCCAGCCGGACACCACCCCGTCCGATCCTATATTAATTATGGTTCCATTTGGCGATCGTCTGCTCGAAACACTCGCAAGGGACTCCATAGCGTACTCCTCCATTCCGAGAGCAAATTCAGCGCCACGTTCTGATATTTCACTCACAGCGCGGGAAACATTGGCTGAACACGCATGTCCACTGCAGAACACAGCGCTCGAAAGCATCAAAAAAGCCGCGGCGCTGACAATAATACCTGTATACATTGGTTTCATACCTACATGGTACAACACTCGGCGCTTGGATATACCGAGTTATCCGAGGTTAGAAGGCTGGATGACAGATCTTTATTTACTCAGATTAAACCAATTCGAGTAGACAACAGGCGCGTACCATCGATCATACGACAGCGCACATTGGTAGCTGTCTCCGGAAACGTAGTTACCTTCCTCGTCAGCACATACCCACGCTTTTATTTTCAGTCGATATTGGGCGTTTGAATCAAAGTCCGTATCTGCCAAACAGCCGTCGGTATAGCTAGTTGTGCACAGATGTCGCATCCGAAGTAACGTCTTACCAGATCGAAATCCTCCCCCCAATACATCAAACAGTGAGAAGCCATCTAATAACTCCTTTCCATCTCTGTCGATCAAAATAAACTGAAGGGTTACATCACTGCTACTTATTTCGCCTCCACCTTCGACGTCCCAAGTTACTTCAAATGGGCTACCTGCCCTCTGATCCGCATCATCATCTATAATGACTACGTCTGAGTTTACCCTTAGATTTTTTACCTTAAAAGGGACATCTCCCGTTGATTCCGTAACGCTCCCGTTCCCAACTGAATCACTAGTGCTCTCCGGTTTACTTTGGACATAGTAGAAAGCAATGGCTGCTAGTGCAACAATGAGCAATACCATCAAAAAGAGTTTTTTATACATATAACCGATACCATAAACTAATAGCTTCTTACTCATTAACTATACAGAAGTCATACGAAAAGCCACAGGTTACCCTGTGGCTTTTCTATTACTTCTTCTTGGTCACAAGTTGCTAAGTAGAATTTTCTGCTACGCTCAAATTCTACTAAGCACTTTCGACCCCGGCTCGCGGTTCGTGACCCTAGGATAAGGGCCACTCACAGCACTCCGCCCACAAGCAAGAGCCGGGAGCTCAGCAGTGAGCTTCCCAAAACAAACAGACCGACACGCGTGTGTCGGTCTGTTTGTTTTACTTCTTGCTTGTCATCAGTTTGCCTGGTTTGCGGCGGCTGACGATAAGTTTGTTTGAGTATTTCTTTGGACTTCGTGTCTTCTGTCCCTTTCCTGTTGGGCGACCTTGCTTGGTGCGCTGGCGGCGATGTCCTCGCGGACTTCGTCCCTCACCACCACCGTGTGGGTGGTCAACCGCGTTTTTCGCAGAACCTCGTGTCTTCGGACGAAGACCCATATGACGCGCGCGTCCCGCTTTTCCAATTTTTACGAGGTGATGCTCCTCGTTTGAGACCTCACCAACGGTTGCCCACGCGTCTGCGAGCACTTTTCGAATTTCAGTCGATGGCATTTTGAGTTGTGCGTAGCCTCCATCGTGCGCTACGACTTCTGCATGGTTACCCGCAGAACGTGCGAGGCGAGCCCCTGCGCCTGGCTTCAATTCCACATTGTATACAAACGTACCTGAAGGGATCTTGCTGAGTGGAAGACGGTTCCCCACCTTGACCTTCGCCTTTTCTGAAACAGTGAAAGTATCCCCCTCTTTCATACTCTTTGGTACGAGAATGTACCGTCGATCGCCGTCTGCGTAGCACACGCGCGCAATAAAGCCTGATCGATACGGATCATACTCAATCGTTTCAATCTTTGCGGGGACGTCCTTCTTATCAAACGTGAAGTCAATTTCACGATAGACACGCTTGTTGCCGGCACCCCGGTAGTGCACGGTTGTACGACCCTGGCTGTTGCGGCCGCCGGTACCGCCGTTTCCATGGGTAAGACGCTTCACGCGAGTATTCTTATTCGACGTGAGTCTTTTCTTGTATGGAACCACGGTCATGCCGCGACGTCCTGCTGATGTTGGCTTATACTTTTTCATAAAATATTACTAGACAAGGCTTATGGTCTCACCCTTCTTGAGGTAGACATACGCTTTCTTGAGGCCTTTCTCACTGATTTTCCGACCACGTGCTCGTGACATAAACGTACGAGGCTTTTTGGTAACGGTACGAATTTTTACCGGTGTCACACCGAATGCATCTTTTACCGCAGCAGCAATTTCGTGTTTTGACGCACCCGAACGCACTTCAAAGACGTATACGCCCTTCTCAGATGCCATCACTGCCTTCTCGGTAATACGCGGTCGCACGAGTACTCCCGCGCGATTGACAATATTTACCGAAGTCGCCTGCTTCGGCGCTTCCGCTACCGCGTTTTCTGGTTTTGTATCTTCTGTTTTTTTCTTAAAGAGTGCCATGATAGTTATGCGTTCTTTCGGGCTCCCTTGAGCGCTGTACGCGCATCAAGTACTTCAGTTGCCTCTTTTGGCCCTGCAACCACAATATATTTATATGTGAGAAGGTCAACCGAACTCACGTCCTTTGCGGAAACCACCGCAACGTTTCCAAAGTTTCGAAAACTCTTCTCAACCGCCTCCCTTCGCTCTGGAAGCACGACGAGTGCTGCGTTTTGCCCTTTCGAGCCAATAGCTTCGTACCCCGATACTCCCGCGAGAGCGGTGAGTACCGTCTTTGCATCCTTCGCGCTTGGATTTTCAAGACCGAGCGCATCAACAAAGAGCACTTCACCATCAGCATACTTACGTGAAAGTACACTTGCAAATGCGCGCACGCGCGCGTTTTTATTGAGTTTCTGCGAGTAGTCCTTCTCAGCGCGCGGGCCAAACGTTACACCACCACCGGTCCAAATAGGACTTCGGCGTGAGCCGTGACGCGCGCGACCGGTTCCTTTCTGCTTCCACGGCTTTCGACCACCGCCGCGCACTTCGCTTCGATCTTTCGTGTGCGCAGTACCCGCTCGGGCATTCGCCTGCATAGCGAGTACCACCTGGTGCACGAGATCAGCGTTCCAAGGAGTGCCAAAGGTCTGCTCCGAGAGCGTAATGGTACCCGCAGACTTTCCGCCGCTTGTGTATACCTGTGCCTCAAGACCGCTTACCTTTTTTGGCGCCGCCTTCTTTGGAGCTGCTTTCTTTGCTCGCCCGGTAGCACGCTTTGTTACGCTGCTTAGGGCTGTGGTCTTTTTGGTTGTTTTCTTTGTCGTACTCATACGTATTCAAATACTTAGCCGCGCACTTCCACCATAGTGCCTTTTCGACCTGGAACAGCACCTCGAACGAGGAGCATGTGTGTTTTTGGGTCCGCAGCGAGGACGGTGAGTCCTTTTACGGTCACTGTGTCAGTACCGGTTCGTCCCGCCATACGGAGTCCTTTAATAACACGCTGTACGCCACCGACACCGATAGAACCCGGGGCTCGCTCGTGATGCTTGTTACCGTGCGTCTTTGGACCTCCCGAAAAGCCGTGACGCTTCACCACACCCTGGAATCCCTTACCCTTTGAGACCGCAGTGACGCTGATCTTGTCGCCCACTTCAAATACTGAAACATCGAGGGTTGCGCCCTTCTCGACACCATCGATTGATTCTTTACGGTTTGCGCGCGGTCGAAACTCCTTTACAAACTTCTTTGCCTCGCCAAGGTGACCCTTCTCTGCCTTTGTAAGACGGTGCTCTTTCTGTGCACCTGTCGCAATTTGCACCGCAGCGTAGCCATCTTTCTCATTGGTACGTACCGCAGTCACCGTTGCTGGCTCTACATAGAGAACAGTTACCGCATGCGCGGTGCCATTATCATCAAAGATTTGGGTCATTCCCTGTTTTGTTCCAATGAGATACTTCATATGAAGTGTTGAGCGCCTAGAGAAAACCGCGAATGTGGGCAAGAATGCCCGCATTCGCGGTTTTCTCTGCCCATTGGTCTCGGCCAAGGCCGGTACGTAGGTCTTCTAAAGCTGGCGAGAGTATACAGGTATTAAAAATATTTGCAACCCGGCACCATACATTTACTTTGTCGAAGTTTCCTTCGTTTCATCCGTATCTCAAAGCTAGAGCAATCGTTTGTGGTTATAAACATACTTGGCCCGTCTCGACAGAAAATAAGTAAATGCTGGTGCATGGGCGAGGCAACCCACACAGAAAACCCCGCACTCGTGGCGCGGGGTTTACCTTTCCAAGCACAATTTGTGATTTTTGAACTATTTCTTCACCTTCTCCCAAAGCCACATAATAGCGAGGACTCCCACAATCAACCACACGACCTCGCTCGCAAAGCCAAGGAGACTATAAAACCCCCAGCCGCCCATTGGTCCAAACATAGAAGATTAGTGTTTACTACTAACACATCCAGTATAGCACCAATACAAAAGCCCCGGCCGTCAAAAACATCCATTTTAATTGCAATTTAAATGGGTGTTTTTCTTCCGAGCCACAGCATCAAATTCCTCAAATATCACTTTTCGTGATAGGCAAAACTGTTTCTCGTAAATTTTTATATGCAGTATGTGAGATTCCGTTGGAATTGGTGCTGGACTTAAGAAAGCATAATCGAAAACGCCCGTCCTTTCGGACGGGCGTTTTCTCATTGCTTTTCTAAAGCATTTTTACATCAATGTTTACACCAGATGGCAACGAGAGGTTGGTAAGGGCTTCGATTACTTTTGCGCCCGGATTCATAATATCGATGACTCGCTTATGCATTCGCATTTCGAACTGTTCTCGCGCATCCTTGTGCACGAATGTTGAACGGTTCACCGTATACTTCTTGATTTCCGTAGGAAGCGGAATAGGGCCCACCACCTTCGCATCAAAGCGAAGTGCGGTGTCCATGATCTGCTTTACGGAAGCATCGAGAATCTTGTGCTCGTAGGCACGCACTCTGATGCGAAGTTTTTGAATGTCTCCGACTGCAGCATCTGCCTTCTTACTCTTCGTCGTTGTTTTTGTTGCCATGATTAGCTCTTAGTTATTAGCTCTTAGCTCTTAGCACAATTTCGCCCTGCGAAATTGCTAACCACTAAGTGCTATAGACTAAACAATTGCTATGCAATTATTTTTGTTACCACACCCGCGCCGACAGTCTTGCCTCCCTCGCGAATTGCGAAGTTCTGCTGCTCCTCGAGAGCAACCGGTGCAACAAGCTTCACTTTGAAGGTTGCGGTATCACCCGGCATAACCATTTCAGTACCCTCTGCGAGCGCCACATCTCCTGTTACGTCCGTTGTTCGGATGTAGAACTGTGGCTTGTATCCGGTGAAGAATGGTGTGTGACGACCTCCTTCGTCCTTTGAAAGTACGTATACTTCCGCTTCAAACTCAGTATGAGGTGTAACACTTCCCTTTGCGGCAAGTACCTGACCTCGGTGCACGTCTTCTTTCTTCGTACCACGAAGGAGAATACCTGCATTATCTCCGGCCTGTGCAGAGTCGAGCTGCTTGTTGAACATCTCAACACCGGTCACTGTGGTAACCGTCGTATCTTTGATACCAACAATCTCAACTTCTTCACCAACTTTCACCTGACCTCGTTCTACGCGTCCGGTTACCACCGTACCGCGTCCCTCAATTGAGAAGATGTCCTCAATTGGCATAAGGAATGGCTTGTCGAGTTCACGTTCCGGAAGTGGGAAGTACTCGTCCATCGCGTCAACGAGTTCGATGATTTTTTCTCCCCATTCGCTGCTTGGGTCTTCAAGTGCCTTGAGACCTGAGCCTTTAATGATTGGAGCATTCTTTCCGTCAAATCCGTTCTTTTCAAGAAGTTCACGAAGCTCTTCTTCAACGAGCATAATCATTTCCTCATCATCCACCATGTCGCACTTGTTGAGGAAGACGATAATCTTTGGCACGCCCACCTGCTTTGCGAGAAGTACGTGCTCACGGGTCTGTGGCATCGCACCATCAGTGGCCGCAACCACGAGCACCGCACCGTCCATCTGTGCCGCACCGGTAATCATGTTCTTGATATAGTCGGCGTGACCCGGCGCATCGATGTGCGCATAGTGACGATTCGGCGTTTCGTACTCACTGTGTGAGAGTGAGATAGTAATACCACGCGCCTTTTCCTCCGGCGCTTTGTCAATATCTTCGACAGCCTTAAGGTTTGCGCTGTATCCGTCGCCCTTCTTGTCGAGGACATTGAGGATAGCGGCCGTAAGCGTTGTCTTACCGTGGTCAACGTGACCAATGGTTCCAACGTTCACGTGTGGCTTTGATCGATCAAATTCTGCCATGTTTATGTTGTGATTAATAACAAACTAATATGTGACGGAAATACTGTATTGCTGAAGGCGCGAGAACAAAAAAAGCCTCAACACTACGCACTTCGTGTATCGGCCCTTTTCATACGCTTAAAAGCGTTCACCATAGCGGAAACTCCACTACAGCGTTTCATGAAAAGAGCAATACGCGTCGCGGGCAATGGTACATGAGGGCGCTTTATTATGCAAGCCCCTACATCGAAAGCACCGGCCGCTCTACAAGCGACCGGTGCTTTCCTCCTCCCCTCTGAATTAATCGTACGTAATACCGTAAATTCTATCGAGCCTACCATACCTATAGGTACCCCACTGGAATGTCGTGTCGCTGAGCCACATGATGCCCACTGCGCCCGAGTCGTTCCCGCTAAACGTAGCGAATTCGAACATGTATGGGTTGCTACCCTGACCTCTACCCGCGAATATGTCGGCATCGATGTACATGCTTCCCTTTCCTTGCGCGGCCACTTCGTCATTATCGCTCGCATATTGAGCACGGCCCATCACAAAAAGGGCATCGTAGTCGGAAAACTGCTTTCCGGAGCTCAGCGACTCGGTACCATACTGCTTGCCGCCGCCGCCGCCCGCATTGCCGTTCCATAAAAGATCATACGTAGAGCCGCCTGCTCCACCACCCATAGAACCGCAATTATTTCCGTCTTGATCACAGTACTGTGTTGCCCCTATTTTCCCCTCAACATCAAGGAGTAGGTCAGATGACACCGTTTCGGAGCCAATACTGAGCGAATCCTGAATGTACTGTGCGCCAAAGACCGCGAGTGCGTTTACGGTGAGGCCCGCGTCCTTCACCTGATCGGTGGTCCCAATGTTTACCGGCGCATCCACATTACCAGTCGGCGGATCATTGGGCGGAGCGCTCCAATCTGCTTGGATGTAATTCACCGAAAGTGCTGCGATTAAAATGACCGCGTACACGACGAGCTTGCTAAAAAATGTTGTGGGGTTCATAGATGCCTTCATGTTATTTATAATCGTACCATGTGTTTGAGTGTACTTTTGTCTAAAATCAACAACTCCCTACTGTAGATTCTTGAGTATCTGTTTCTTTTCTTCCGGTGTCAGCGATGTTCCAGATTGAGAGTGTAATCCGCCGAGCAACGCACGCTGGTCTTCCTCAGACGGCGCCTCTACATCGCTTTTCAGAGACTCAAGAATCATGAGCTTTTCGTTCTCACTCGGTCCCTCCGCTCTTTGCGCGTCGTGGTGACGCTCTGGGATAAAAGCTTCCTCCACATCAGGTCCGCCATACCATGTGACGTATAGCCACATCACCGGGAGCACGAGCAAAAAGGCAACAACACCAATAAGTCCGTATATAAGAATTCGCCGGAGCGACTTTATTTCCGGCGAGACGAAGAGCGCCGGTTTGATTATCTCCGGTTGTGACGATTTTTTATCGTTTTCTGTACTCATAATAATTCTATGATTCAAAGAATGAAGGGATAAAGCGCACCGTCGTCGAGGCGAGCTCCACAGTACTTGATGCAAGATCCATACAGGTAAGCGTAAAGACTGAGGTTCCCGGGATTACGACATCGGTCTCGCTTCCGGCGGCGCCGGTCCAGCTATTTATCTGGCTGCCGCCTTCGGCGTCTTGCGTCACCTCACAGCTCAGTACCGGGTTTGCTGACCAGTCGACATCAACCGTCTCCCCCGCGCGTACGGTTGTCGGGTCGACCGAAAACGAGAACGTGATGGTCGGATCAACACAGTTTGTTGGGTCGCTCGTATCACAAATAAGACCACTCGCGCAGGCGTTTGTCGTTACGCCACACCACTGGTCGGTATACTCACTTCCATCGGCAAGATTCGCGGCACATGCAAGGCCCGGTGAACAAGGCCCTGAAAAAGTAACGTCACTTGCGTCAATCCAACCAACGACATCGCTGCCCCATGCGTACGACGAGAGCGAACCGACGTTTACGTTGACTGAGTAATCACTCGTACCGCAGGTACTGTCGTTATCGCAGTTAAATGAAATCCAACCGTCCCAGCCGTCACCGTATGAAAGCGCTCGCGCCCAGCCGGCAAGCTCTTGCCCGGTCTGTGGGTCTCCCGTCACCCGCGCGTCGCAATCCCCCGCAGGACAACCCGTCAGGTTTCCAAACTGCACCCATCCAACATTGCTACTCCATCCGTATCCTTCAAGTGTTGGGTGACTCTCGTCTCCCGAGTTGTTAATAACTTCCACTGCGTAATTAGAAGTCCCACACACACCCTCATCAAGGCAGTTAAGAGAAATCCAGCCAATCGTACTGCTCCATACGTACCCCTCGAGTTCGGTAATCGCCGACTGCGCGCCAATGCGCTGTACGCCGAAAAAACCTTCAATGGCGGAAAAAAATAGCATAACCGCCACAACGAGTATTACAATAGAAAAAAACTTATGGAGAAAGGCCGTGCGCATGTCACTTCAGTATAAACTGCTTGGTGCATGACTAGTTTGTATCTTGTGTATAAAAAACACCCGCGAGCGTTCGCTCGCGGGTGTTTTTTAGATTTCGTTTTGCCTTGTGAAGAGTCTGGAGAGATTTTCCGGAGTCTTTTAGCGTCAACGTCAAGATATTTTTAGTATCGTAATCATATAACGTTCGCTGATTCCTTACTTTCACAAACGAGTGGACGGGAAAAGTTCACTTTTCCATGCCGCGAGTGCCGTGAAAGAAAACTTGTTTACAGCGGCTGGACACCTTGTCGCCATTTCTGTTCGTAAACTCCAGAAATAGCTGGCAAGGTCTTGCGAAAGCGCCCCGCGTCCTTCAGGGTCAAGTTGCTAAGTAAAATATCCACTTCGCGCATATTTTACTAAGCACTTCCTCCCCGGGCTCGCGGCTCGGCGCATTAGGAATAGCGCCTCGCACCGCTCCGCCTTGTGAAGAGTCGTGAAGAAGCTACGCTTCTTCGTCGCTCTTCACACCCCGCTCTTTTTTGATTTCTGCAGCGACGTTTGGCGGTACTACCTCGTAGTGGTCAAATTCCATCACCATATTGGCGCGTCCCTCGGTCATTGAGCGGAGCGTAGTGGTGTATCCGAAGAGTTCCGCGAGCGGCACTTTTGCGCGGATCACTTTCACCATGTCACGGTCGTCCATTCCTTCCACGATACCGCGCTTTGATGAAATGTTTCCGTTAATATCACCCATGAATTGCTCAGGAGTGGTTATTTCAACCTTCATAACAGGCTCAAGCAGCACCGGATTCGCGCGCTGTGCCGCTTCTTTAAAGGCATTGATACCCGCGAGCTTAAAGGCGATTTCTGAGGAGTCTACATCGTGGTAGCTACCGTCGAAGAGTTCAACGGAAATATCCTCCATCTTATAGCCCGCCACGAGACCGCGTCCCATCGCTTCTTTCACTCCCTTCATTACCGCAGGAATATACTCCGCAGGAATGACACCTCCCTTGATGCTGTTTATAAATTCAAAGTGGTCTTCACGCGTCACGTTCTTCGCCGGTTCTTCACCCTCCGCGAGCGGTTCGAGTGGTTTGATGCGGAGCTTCACATGTCCGTACTGACCGCGGCCACCCGTCTGCTTGATGTATTTATGCTCTGCCTCTGCCTCTTTCTGGATGGTCTCTCGGTACGCCACCTGTGGCTTACCTGTTGAGGCCTCAACGTTAAATTCACGCTTCATGCGGTCAACAAGAATCTCGAGGTGCAGCTCACCCATACCCGCGATGATAGTTTCGAGTGTCTCATCATCGGTTGATACCTTAAATGTCGGGTCTTCGTCTGAAAGTTTCTTAAGCGCAATACCCATCTTCTCCTGGTCGCTCTTTGTCTTTGGTTCAATACGCATCGCAACCACCGGCTCCGGGAAGGTAATCTGCTCGAGCACGATAGGACTCGCTTCGTCACAGAGCGTGTGTGATGTCATCACGTCCTTCAGACCCACACCTGCAGCAATCTCTCCGGCGTAGACTTCCTCAACCTCTTCGCGCTTGTCCGCCTGGAGGCGCACAATACGTCCGAGGCGTTCCTTTTCGCCGGTATTTGCATTAAATATGTAGCTTCCTGCCTTCACAGTACCCGAATACACACGGAAGAAGGTGAGTGCTCCTACAAATGGGTCGGTCTGAAGCTTAAAGGCGAGCGCGCAGAACGGCGCGTCGTCTGACGCTTCGCGCGTCTCTTCTTCCTCTGTCTTCGGATTGGTGCCGTCGATTGGCGGAAGGTCTGTTGGCGCAGGAAGATAGTCCACCACCGCGTCGAGTACGAGCTGTACACCGACATTCTTGAGAGCAGAGCCCGTCATCACGGGGAAGATTTCGTTTGCAATCACCGCCTTTCGGAGTGTTGCCTTAAGCTCTTCGTAGCTTGGCTCATTGCCTTCGAGGTACGCATTCATCTGCTCCTCGTCATTCTCCACGATTTTTTCCACGAGTTCGCCGTGATACTTCTCTGCCTCGGCCTTGAGCTCTTCAGGAATCTCGTGCTCGATAACGTTCATACCCATGTCCCCCTCGAACGTGTACGCCTTCATCTTGAGAAGGTCGATGACACCCTTCAGGTTGTCCTCACTTCCCCACGGAAGCTGAAAACGCACCGCTTTTGGTGAGAGTCGCTTCAAAATTGAGTCAAATGAACGTTCATAGTCGGCACCGGTACGGTCCATTTTATTAATGAAACAGATACGCGGCACATTTGCCTCGTCGGCATACCGCCAGTTGGTCTCAGACTGCGGCTCAACGCCCGCAACACCGTCAAACACCACAATCGCGCCGTCGAGCACACGCATGGAACGCTTCACCTCAGCGGTAAAGTCGATGTGTCCCGGAGTATCGATGATGTTGAAGGAGAATTTATGCTCGTCGCTCGTTCGGTCCTCTATGAGTGAAGGGGTCCAGTCACACGAAATCGCCGCAGAAGTGATGGTGATACCGCGCTCACGTTCCTGATCCATCCAGTCGGTAACGGTCTCACCGTCGTGTACCTCACCGATTTTGTGACTCATACCGGTGTAGAAGAGTACACGTTCTGAGGTGGTGGTCTTGCCCGCATCAACGTGCGCGACAATACCGAAGTTTCTTAGTTTTTCGAGTGGAAATTTACGAGCCATAAATAATCTAACGTATAGCGATTAGCATTTAGTGAATAGTTACCTCCTTTTTGCCGCGCGCCTCCGGCGCGCGGCGAGTGGGAGAAAATAAAAAGCCCTGAGGCTATTGCGCGCTACTATACGTCATTTACCCTAAAACGGCAACACATACCGCTGATAATCTACGTCCTTTTCAAGGAAATTGACAATCTATATATACTATGTTATAATAGACAATGAAGGTTCGGCCAGAGTGGCCGAACCAACAGCGCATTAGGAGGTATTCATGCGCAAGTTCCTCTACATTATTTTCATCGCCGTTCTGCTTCCTTCTGCCGCCTTTTCGGCGGACAAGGAAGTGAGTGCGGCGAGCATTGCACGCGGCATTGCCACCGCGTGTCCGAATCTCGATTCCAGCAACCTGGCGGGCATTGCCATGTCGGTCGCCGACCTGGAGGTCGGCAAAGCGGTCGGCCTTTCGGAAGAAAGCAACGACAGAAAGACCCTCGTGGAGGACGCTGTCGCGTGGCTACAAAAAAATTATTCCTGCAAACCACAGGTCTATGCGTTTTCCCGCATAGACAAAACAAAAGCCTACGTGCGGCAAATTCAAGCCGCATGTCCGACCCTGCCGCCGGAAACGGTGGATCGTCTGGGGAGGAACTTCGGCAATGTCGTCATCGCCGCCGAGATCGTCAAGATCACGGAGGGTGACTACCGGCCTTCACGAGCACACGCTCTGTTCGTCCTCTCGCTGACGAAGCGAGATTTCCGTCGGGACATTCTGCGGGCAGAAGAGAAGTGCACGGATTTCCCCAGACCACGGATCGAGATCCGTGAATGGGACGGCACAGGGAAATTCGTCGATTACTGATGGGGACCCGAGACGTTTCTATGCCTTGCGCGCAAGCTTGCGTGCAGGGCATTTTTATTTCATATATCGTTGTGGGGGAAGCTTGGTATTTTAGAAAAGCCTCGGTATCATGTACCTATTATGGTAATCGGAATTGCAGGTCCAACCGCATCAGGCAAGACGACGGTGGCAAACAACCTCGAAGAGCTCTACGGCGCAGTGCGCGTACGCTACTCTGCTATTCTGGCTGAAATTGCCCGCGACCGCGGCCTCGACCCAAGCGATAAGGCGACCCTCCAAAAACTCTACCTCGAGGGCCGCAAGACGGAGGGAGAGGACTTTCTCGCTCGAAAGGTCATCAAGCAGCTCGTCCCGATCACCAATGACCTCATCGTGATCGAGGGCAACCGGAGACTCGTGGATGTCGATGCGCTTCGCAGCATCGCGGCGGCACGTGACGACGAGCTCAAACTTATTTTCATTGATGCATCAGTCGAAACAAGGTACAACCGCTACTGCGACCGTCTTCGGGAACTTGGCGACGAACCGGTAATGTTTAAGGAATTTTGCACACTTGAAAAAAATGAAGCAGAAGCCGAAATTAGCGACCTTCGGTCGATATTTGAGAAAGAAGGCATGATCATTGACACCGATCACCTCAACACTGCCGACACAATGAAAAAAGTTGAGGCATACCTGGGACTTCCTCGGTAATTATAGTAAGAGAAAAAGAAAACCGCGGATGGCCTTGGCCATCCGCGGTTTTCTTTTCTTCTCACCTACCCCGCAAAACCAAACCCTACGTACATAAGGTAGAGACCGTAGACTATCGTCGCGATAACGATGAGCTTCAGAAGCCCCTGCTTCTGCTCAAAGGCCTTCCCCCATGAAATCACGGTGTCTGGTGCAAACACACGCATCACACCTTTCACGAGCGTCACCCACGCGACGAGCGTGACCATCGTCTGCCAGAGCTCGCCGTCCCACACCGAGTGAATGAGAACGAGCGGAATACCGACAATAAGTGACAGAAAGCCGCCCATCATCACCGCGCCGCGGTCGCCCGAGAACGCACGGATGAGGTCCTTTACCGACTGCGGTCGCACCAAGAGCGCTGCACCGGAAATCGCCATAAAGAGGCCGAGTGCCTGCGCAAGAAATATTGAGACATCCATATATTGCTATAGTTAGCTGATATATCTCATTATAAACCGCCCTAAGCACCCTACCCCGCCTCCAGTGTATAAACCAACCTATATATTAAAATATATATTTAAATATATATTTTAATATATAGATGCTTACGACCCCCTTGCGCTTGACGTAATTTTGTTTATGCAGCACTATCAACCAATCCTATTTGGAGGTAGACGAGATGAGAAGGAAGAAAAGGAAGAGAAGGATCATTCCTTTGACGTTCTTCGTTCGGGGACTGGGCTTCTACGGTCGCTTCGGCCGGAGACTGGACGATCTGGAACCCGTTTCGGGTCCGGAAGCCCCTGAGCTCGACGACTACGAAGTCAGAAAGCTCAAACGTCGCTGGGCATAGATGGCCCAACCCGAACCCCAAGAATTGGCTCCGCACTCGTGTGCGGAGCCATTTTTATTTTTATGAAACTAAAAAACACGTCTTCTCCGACCCCGGATACCCAAACATCCCCACCAGCATTGCCTTTTTCATTCGTTGAGTATTACAAATTCGATTCTCAGGCAGCACAAATTCAGGAAACTCGTCCACAATTACTGTCCCTCAATTATTCACTTTAAACCCATTAGTCTCAATTAAACAAATTGGTTCACCATCTTCAGGTGTGTTATGGCAAATAGCATGCAAATACTTATCATTATCAATTTTTTGATTACTCAATTTATTACCGTGATACGTACCTTCTTTAGGTAGGTTTGCTCTATCGAACTGAGTTTGTCTGAAAGCAACTGTAGCTATTTCGCCAGACGATAAGGTCATGTAAAAAAATGGAGTGTACTTATATTTTAGTAGCTCTGTCTCAACTGTTTCAGGTGAAAGTTGATGAAAAAATACAGACACTTCAACGGTATGACCAGCAGGAGCTAAAGGAAGAGAAACCTTAGGCTTCTTTTCGTTGATGAACTGATAAACTTCTCCAGTCATATAATCTGTAGGAAACAAAATTGAAGCTGCTCTCTTTATTTTTTTACTGTCACTTGGTCGTTTCCAACGAATTCTGTCTGGAACAGTAAAACCACTTTTCTGTAGTTCCGTACGATGTTTACTTACCAGTCCATATTGTGAGTCATTGCCGTCGTTTCCACTACCGATGGGATGAAAACTAAGTTTCATTTTTCCTCCATGAGAACGTACAAAAACATAGACTGACTTTTCGTCATGTTTTATTGTCCAAGTAGATGAACGCTGAACGTCGTTCTCATCAACAATTTGAAAACGAAAATTATCGATATATTTTTGTAGTTCTGTTTTAATACTCATTAATACAGTGTATAGGAATTACAAACTGGAGGACAACTATTAGTAAAAGCGTCTTTCAAAACCTTTATTTTGAGATGCAATACGCGGCGCGGAATGAAAAAGCCCCGAGGCCTATCTGGTATAGGACGAGGGGCTTTTTCGTAAACGCAACAAAGTAGTGCGCTCAAAATAGAGGTTTTGCTACCAGGCGAAGTGGGCGAAGGCCCTGTTAGCCTCAGCCATCTTATGCATATCCTCCTTCTTCTTCACCGCCGCACCTTCTTCGCGCGCTGCCATCATGATTTCGTTTGCGAGCGCTTTGTGCATTGGGACACCCTTCTGACCGCGGGCCGCTCCCACGAGCCACCGAAGTGAGAGTGCGAGACGCCGCTCAGGGCGTACCTCACGCGGTACCTGGTAGTTTGCACCACCGACACGTCGGCTTCGCACCTCCATCTGGGGGCCTGCATTTCGAAGTGCGGTATTAAAGACTTCGAGTGGCTCGCCGCCTCCCTCTTTTGCATTTTTGATCTCCTCGAACGCTGCGTACACGATTTTACGTGCGGTCTCTTTCTGTCCGCGGAGCATGACGTAGTTAATAAGGCGCGATACGTCTTCTGAATCGTATCGATCGTCCTTTACTACCTCTGGTCGTTTTTTGATTGGTCTTCGCATATTGGTCCTATCGTTTATCTATAGCGAATATAGACTATTAATTAATGTGGCGCTTAGCACCTAGCTCTTGGCTCCTAGCTAGCATTTCCGCTACGCGGAAACCTCCTAAGTGCAAAGTGCTAAGAGCGAAGTGCTCCTTTACTTTGGCTTCTTCGCGCCGTATCGTGATCGTCCCCTTCGACGTTCATCAACTCCCGTTGCGTCGTACTTACCGCGCACCACCGTGTAGTTCACGCCGATGTCCTTCACGCGGCCACCACGCACAAGTACCACTGAGTGCTCCTGGAGCGTGTGGCCAATACCCGGGATATACGCGGTGATTTCCTGGCCGTTCGTGAGACGAACACGCGCAATCTTACGAATCGCAGAGTTCGGCTTACGCGGCGTCTTGGTCGTCACACGTGTACATACCCCTCGCTTGAACGGCGAGTTGTATCGGTTCGGCTTGTTGGTTACTTTATTAAAGCCAAGCTGCAAAACGCCCGTCTTTGATTTTCGGACAGGATCTCGCCTTTTCTTACGTGTGAGTTGATTGATTGTTGCCATGTGTTCGTCCTTGGCACCTCGCTCTTGGCACTTGGTAGCGCCCTGCTAGGTGCTCATAAGAGTGCGCGTACTCTACTGTATTTGTTTAAATATATCAAGCCCAGCTAAAATTAAAATTCCCTCGCGGCGCTCCAGGTGGGAGTGACCTGGAGCGCCGAGCGAGGGCCCGGGCCGTGGCCCGGGGTTGCGTTTAGAAAACGCGGAATGGGCACCCCGCGACGCTGGCTGGGAGGCCGTATAGGGCGTCGCGGGGGCATTCCCGAAACATTGAGACAGATAACCGTAAACGACAGGCTTGTCTCAAGCCTTGGAAAGTTCCGGGAATTTCAATGTATATGAACAAAATCGGTGTCCCACGACGTTACCGGTGAGAAACGCCGGCTGACCTGAACGTCGCGGGACACCTAACCCAGGAGCGAGGCCGAACGGCCTCTATATTAAGCTCACTGGGTGTTGCTACCCACAGTATACACAATTTTAGGAAAAGAAAAAACGCCGCAAAATGCGGCGGAAGGAAGTGAGAGCGCGAGCATTGACCGTGGAAGAACAGGCCGTTGCTCGCGCGAGGGCTAAATCACTGGAGCAGCCCTCCATCGCCGTACGAACGTACGACGGACAGCTATCGTAACACATCTTCTTTACATCAAAACCCCGAAAGCCCTGTCATGAGCGAAAAGATACTGATGACCAAGTGTGAAAACGGCACCCAGAAAATATTGATGAAAATAAACACAAAGAGAATGGTGAAGAGAAAGCCGAGGCGCTGCATTTTCACCACCAAATCGCGATACCACATCGCAGCACCGCGAGGGAGAATGGCCTCAAGAATCTTTGAACCGTCGAGTGGTGGAATTGGAATGAGGTTAAAGAGTGCAAGAAGAATGTTGATATAAACGATATAGCTCGCGAGGCCAATAAACGACGCGGAGAGACCGAGCGGCATTGCTGTGCGAATGAGGAGCGCAAAAATTGCGGCCAATCCGAGGTTGGTGAGCGGCCCTGCGGCCGCAACGAGTGCCTCGCCCCACCGCTGGTTCTTAAGATTATATGGGTTATACGGCACCGGCTTCGCCCATCCAAAGAGAAAGCCTGCGTTGGTGAGAAAGAGGAGGGCCGGGATGAGTACCGAGCCCACGGGATCGATGTGTACGAGCGGATTCGGCGAGAGACGCCCCGAAAGACGCGCAGTCGGATCGCCGAGCCAGTCCGCGGCAAAACCGTGCGCCATCTCATGAAGAATGATGGAGAGGATAAGCGCGATAATAACTGCAATTGCTTCGATTCCCATAGTCGGTTCATATTATCACAGAGCACCAAAACGTCATCACACTGCGGGTTGCAAAAAGCCACCTGCGTGGTACTATGGCGCGCACTTATGGCTAAGAAATGTGAAGTTACTGGAAAGACCACCCAAATCGGTGGCCGATACTCAAACCGCACACGTGCGACGCAGTTTAACCCGTGCGGAAAGGCACGTCGCCAGCCAAATCTCCAGAAAAAGCGCATCTACGTACCCGAGCTCGGAAAGACAGTAACAGTACAGATTTCTGCAAAAGCGCTCCGGACCATTGCAAAAAACGGTGCGTACAAAACCCTCAAAGACGCAAAACTTATTTAAGGCCAATCTCCAAACCATCACTCACCATGTAAATACTGCCTTCATCGGCGGTATTTTTGGTTATAACGCCGTAGTTGAAGAGCAGGTCGGTGACCTCAACATGCGGGTGGCCATAGCGGTTGTCCTTTCCCGCTGAGATAATCGCGTAGGTCGGGGCGACTTCCGCGAGAAAGAGATCGGATGTTGAGGTACGCGAGCCGTGGTGTCCCACTTTGAGCACGTCGCTCTGTAAGTGCTCACCTTCTGCGAGCACTAAATACTCCTCAACGCGCTTGGGTGAGTCCCCCGTAAAGAGAAATGAGGTATCACCGTAGGTGAGCCTCGCTACTATCGACGATTCGTTGCTCTCCATATCGCTCGCGTCCGTTTCCGGAAAGAGAATTTCAAGCGTTGCGCCGCCGCCGAGGTCGTATGTTTGACCGCGGCGTGCGTATATCACATCCGCGTCTTCAGTTTCGATTCGCTCCTTAAGCGCGCGAAATACCGCCGTGTCGTTTTCGTTCTCGGTCATCACCACCGTTCCCACATCAAAACGATCAAACACGTCAACGAGGCCGCTGATATGGTCTGCATCAGGGTGTGTTGGGATCACCATGTCGATATCGCGGTCAAAGTAGTTCATCACCTCCGCGAGCTTTGAGATAACGCTACTGCCCGGCCCACCATCGATGAGTACCTGTACGCCCTCCGGCGATTCGATAAATGTTGCATCACCCTGCCCGATGTCGAGAAACGAGACGCAGAGCGCCCCCTCGGCGCACGCATTGCCTCCTCCAGTGAGACTCGCGGACTGCTCGACGCCACCTCCCTGTCCGGGAAGATAGAGTGCCGCGAGCACCAGCGCAAATACTCCAAGAATCCCGAGCCGCAGCTGTATCTTCCGCTCCATACCCACATGATACAATGCGACCATACCAGCGCCTACCTAAACACACTATGACCTACGAACCAAAGACATTTGATATTCCAGAGCTCGATGGCATTTCAAAACAGACAATAGATGAACACGTCAAACTCTATCAGGGGTACGTAAAGCACGTGAATCTCATCCACGAACGAATGGAAGCACTCGACGCTGAGAATGAAGAGGACGTATATGCCGTGGCTGAGATACGACGCAGACTTGGCTTTGAATTTGGCGGCATGCGAAACCACGAGTACTACTTTCACCAGTTTGAGGGCGGTTTTCGTGCGCTCCCTGACAGTCCGCTCAAATCAAAAATAGAGACGCAGTGGGGCAGCGTCGACGAATGGACCGAGCGATTTACAAAAATTGCCGGCACGCGCGGCGTCGGCTGGGCGATGCTCTACCACGATCCGCAGACCGGCGGCCTCATGCAGACGTGGGTGGACGAGCAACACCTCGGACAGCTCGCCGACCTCGATATTGTGCTTGGTATTGATATGTGGGAACACTCATACATGCTCGACTACCCGCCGAGCGAGAAGAAAAAATATATCGAAGCATTCTTTAAGAACGTGAACTGGGAAACTGTTGCGAGTCGCATCAAATCATAGGGCGCGCTAACGAAATGGGAACGTACTCGGCCCCGCTGCCTCCCCGGCAGCGGGGCCTTTTGGATTTACTCCACTTTTAACACCCTCCAACGTAACAATCTCCCAATCAGAAAAATCGCTCGTCTGATCTGTTTGACGCTCTTTCGTTTCTCGAAGCGACACTCTCCAAAGCGAGTAGCCGAGAAGTACGTAGAGGAGCACAACGAGTACAAACGGGAACGCGGGAACTGCAAATGCCGCAAACGGAAGCGCGGCGAAGAATGTGGCGACATACACGATGTAGTTGAGGAGTAGGGTCGCAAAGAGGCCCACTGCCGCACCGAGCGCCGGCGTGACCGCCCCCACCATACCCGCTGCAAAGGTGAGTCCCATTGCAAACGGCACGACCGGGAGCACGAGTACGTTGACCACCACCGCCACCACCGAGAGCTGCCCCATGAGGTAGAGGAGGAGCGGGAGTACCATGATTTGCGTTGCAATTGTTGCAACCACAAACTCTCGCACCTGATACTTCGTTTGCACCATGTGGAGCGCACGCTCAATGTGCGGTGCAACGAGTATGAGCCCGAGCGTTGCGAGGAATGAGAGCTGAAAGCCGGGATCAAACGCAAGCAGGTACGGATTGATAAGGAGCATCACGATACCCGCAAGCGTGAGCGTACGGAGAATGGCGGTGGTGCGTCCTGTGGCGCGCGCTATGAGCACAAACACCGCCATGATAGACGCCCGCACGACCGTCGCTCCGAGTCCCACCATGATTGCAAACGCGCTGATGGCAACGACACCGATAATGAGCCTCACTCGCGGCATAAAGGCAAACGAGAGGAGCCGCATGATTGCTTCTGCGACGATCATAACGTTGTACCCGGAGAGTACTACAATATGAATAATGCCCGCGCGGCGAAATACCGTATCGAGATTTTCGCCGAGCGCACGCTTCACTCCAAGGAGGAGCCCCTCGCCGAGTCCCGCGGCCGGCTCCGGCACGAGCGTCTCAAGCTCTCCCATAAACCAATGTTTGAGTGTAAAAAGCGATGAGCGCACCGGGTTTCCCTCTCCGTGCCCCATAACTTCAACGTCCGCAAACGACACCATGTGGCTGACGCCGCGGGCACGCAGATAACCCGGGTAGTTAAACGTCCGCCCCAAATCGGTTTCAAACGCCTCCGGTACTTCAAGTGTTCCTGAGACGCGGACGGCGTCGCCATAGGAGACATTTAAAAACTTGTCGGTGGTGACGAGCACGAGTTCATCCGAAGCACTGTCCCGCACATAGAGGTGTTGGTTGCTCTCGCGCACATCGGGCTCACGGAGCACTACTCCTTCGAGCGTCACTTCCTGATTTTCAAGAGCCGTGAGCGAAGGTTCCTGCCACATCGTCACATCGACCCGAAGCATGCCGAGACTAAGGAGGAGGAGCGAAATACTGCCCGCGAGAAAGAGCGTGCTGCGCGCGCGGCTCCAGAGCGCGGCGAACGCAAAGCTCACGACGAGCGACACGGTTACGACTTCACTCGAAAGCTCAAAGAGTGAGCGAAGGAAAATGCCAATTCCGAATGAAGTCGCACCCGTATAAAACAAAAAACCGCCCATATCAGTCATACGAGCAGCGTACCATCCTCAAGAACATTTTGGGAGAAGCTGGTCCAGACGGGCGCTTCAGAGCCCGTCTGGAAGATTTGGGTCAGACCGGCTTTTTGTCCAGACCGGCCTTTCGCCTCAGCTCTTCGAGCCTATCTTTCGCTCTGAGCTTACATGCTTTCAGCGAACGCATATTGCCCGGAATGCAACCGGCCGCCAGCGCCGCGGCCTGAGCCTCCTCGATCTCCCGATGCAGTCGCTGATGTTCATCCTCGGCCACAGAAATCTGTGCCGCCAGCTCCGGGTCGATTCCTTCCGCCGAAGCGGTGCTTGTGGAATGAGTCAAAACTATCTTCCTCCTTCTCTATGGTTCAGTGGCGAATAGTACCTATGAAGAACCTAGACGTCAAGACTCCACATCCACGCGTCATAAAAATCTATACACGCCGCCATAATTGCTCTCACGGTTGCGCAAGAACAAGAAAGACAAGGGATTTGGAGTGAGCTGTATATAGACATACAGTGAGGGACAAATTACCGCAGTCTGACGCAGTTATTGTGTAAGCTGTGAGTAATTACTCACCATCCATCGCTTCGTTTGCCAGCTCGTCAGCACGCTTATTCTGCTCGCGGCGTACGTGCGTAAAGGTAATGTGCGGAAAACTTGCAACGCAGAAATTATGAATCTCAACAAAAAGTGGCACGAGTCCCGGCTCTTTGATTTGGTACTCGCCCGAGAGCTGTTTCTGAACGAGTTCACTGTCGAGCTTCACCTCAAACGCCATGTCTTTTGTTTTCTTTCCAAAATGCTTCTTGAGGATGTTAAGTGCTGTTGCAACCGCCTGATATTCAGCAAAATTGTTTGTACCATTTCCGAGAAATGCCGCATGTTCCTTCAACACTTCCCCTTTTTCATTACTCACCACTACACCAATTCCCGCCGGTCCCGGATTTCCGCGCGCTCCCCCGTCTGTATTCACTATTATTTTTTCCATCTTCCTATTCTTGCACAGATTAGACTATTTCAACAATCCTGAGTCGTATCTCACGTCGCCCCATAAAAAACGACTCTTCAACGTGGGCGATGAGTGTGAGGGGTGCGCCCGCCTTCGGCGGGCGCACAAAGTCCTCCGCTTCCCTAAAAAATGCAATTGCTTCTCGCGTACCCGCAGCCGTCTCAAACACGACGCGTGTGTGGTTTTTTGTCTTTCCAAACACTTCGACCCGCGCAGGCGTCACCTCTTTAAAGCGAAAGAGCGGTTTTGCGTTCGCTTCTCCAAAAGGCGCGAGCCTCCCGAGCGAGCGCACAAATGAATCGGTGACATCTTCAAGCGAGAGGTCCGCGTCCATAAACGCTTCATGCATTTCCTCGACGCCTTCTTTTTTTGTGTTCGTATGTACCGCTTCGAGTGCGTCGGCAAGCGTATGAATCTTATCTGCCGCTACCGAAAAGCCGCCCGCACCCTCATGACCACCCGCTTCAAGGAAGTGGTCTCCCGCAGCTTCCATCAAGCTCGTTAGACTCCCGCCGCCACTTCTGCACGACCCTTTTATCATCCCCTGTCCGTCGCGACCCCAGAGAAACGCCGGCCGTTTATACGTCTCCGCGAGCGTATTGGCAACAAGTCCCACGAGCGACGGACGCCACGACGGGTCGCCCATCACAATAACCGCAGGGAGTGCTTCCAATTTCTCGAGGCGCCGCTTTGCATCCTTCACCATTGCCGCCACAACTCCCTTTCGTTCGTTGTTGAGCTTCTCAAGATGCAGGACGCGCGTACCCGCCTCTTCCTCGTCCTGTGTTGCGAGCATGTGGAAGGCGTCTTCCGGTGTATCCATACGCGACGCGGCATTAATACGCGGGCCGAGCGTAAAGCCGATGTCGTCTTCGGTGAGGTAACGCTGGTTCGTGCGCGTTTTTCGAAAGAGGTGGTGAAGACCGGGGCGACGCGACTTGCGCAGCACGGTGAGACCGTAGTGTGCGAGCGCTCTGTTTTCTCCCACAAGTGGCACCATGTCTGCAATGGTCGCGAGTCCCACCATATCGAGAAGCCATTTCTCTTGCCCTTCCTTCAGATTAAACGCGCCTGTTTCTTTTCCTTTTATAATGAGCGCCTGCACAAGCTTATACACCACTCCCGCGCCGCAAAGTCCGCGAAACGGATACGCATCGTCACGCTTTGGATTGAGGAGCGCGTGTACATCCGGAAGTTCCGCTCCCGGCTCGTGGTGATCAGTGATAATCACATCAATACCCGCCTCTTTTGCAGCTTTTGCGGCTGCAAGATCGCTCGTACCACAATCAATCGTGATTATGAGCGCTGCGCCACTCTCTTTAAATTTCTCCACAGCCTTTTCATTAAACCCAAACCCCTCCTCGTGTCGGTGCGGTATATAGTTTTCAAAGTTTTCAAAGCCAATCGAGACGAAAAAGTCATGGAGTGCGACGCCGCCCGGTATACCATCGCAGTCGTAGTCGCTGTAAATAATAATGTTTTCTCCGTCCTTGATGGCGCGAAGAATACGCGTCACCGCCACGTCCATATCGGTCATTAAAAACGGGTCGTGGAGGTGTGCTTCGTAATCCGGGTTTAAAAATGCAGCAACATCCTCCGGTGTGGTGAGTCCGCGGTGCCAGAGAAGCTTTGCGAGAAGCGCATCATCGGTCCCGAGCTGCGCAGAGACGTCATCAGGCGCATCCTCGCGCACTTTGTATACCACTTTAGGAGCCATAACTAGGCTATTGTATCAAATTTCGTATTTTGACTTCTCTCCGCCAAGTCGTAGAATGCAAATATGGAAAGTGTATTTGAAAAAATTGTGAAGCGAGAAATCCCCGCATCAATCATCTACGAGGATGACACTGTACTCTCTTTCTTGGACATCAGTCCGGCAAACAAAGGACATGCACTGGTGATTCCTAAAGAACCCTCAGAAAATCTCTTTACCATTGATCCAGACGTGCTGGCGCATATCGCAAAAATCGCTCAGCGAATTGCGAAAGTGCTCAAAGCTGAAACGGGTGCAGAGGGCGTCAATATTCTCATGAATGGCGGAAGTGCCGCAGGACAAGAAGTGATGCATGCTCATATGCACGTCATCCCCCGTTTTGAGGGAGACGGCGCATTCACCCAGCCACGGCAGGGCGAATACAAAGAGGGCGAGTGCGAAACGCTCGGCAAAAAACTCAAAGAGGCGCTTTCTTCATGAACATACCGCGGTATGTTCACGTGAATAACAAAAACCTTTCGGTTAACCGAAAGGTTTTTGTTATTCACTCATCCATATTACTTTGATTCTTTGAGCGCTTCGATACCGGGAAGTGTTTTCTTCTCTAAGAATTCCAGCATCGCACCACCAGCGGTTGAAATAAAGTCAAATTCTGTGTGGAGGCCGAGCGACTCAATCGCCGCGACCGTGTCCCCGCCGCCCACAATAGAGTGTGCACTACTGCGCGCAATCTCCTCCGCACATTGCTTGGTATATTCTGCAAAGCCGTGCTCATAGTAGCCGAGCGGCCCGTTCCAGAGTACCGTTTTTGTCGTTGCCAACTTCTCGCGGAGCATCGCGATCGTCTTTGGCCCCGCATCATAGATGTATTCACTTTCTTTTACATCGTCCGGCGTGGTGACGCGCGTAATCTCGCCGTCCGTCACCGTGACATCGACGGGAAGGAGAACTGTTTCGTCGCGCACCATCGACGCATCGTCGAGTACGACGTCAGATACCACCGATTTACCCACCGGACACCCTCGCGCTTTGAGAAGGTCGTTGGCGAGCGCACCGCCAATAAACATATAGTCGTAGATATCCGCATATTCATCGATAAGCGGGAGCTTCGTTGCAAACTTCGCGCCGCCGAGAATAAAAAGTGAGGGCGACTCCGGCCGCATTGCCTTCTGCAAGTGTTCATACTCGTCGAGAAAAGTGAGACCCGCGTAGCTGGGGAGCAGCTTCGAAACACCAACAATCGAGGCGTGTTCACGGTGCGAGACCGAAAATGCATCGTTGACATATACGTCGGCAAGCGCAGCGAGTGCTTTTGCAAACGCGTCACTGTTTTCTTTCTCTCCCTCGTGTTGCCGCAGGTTTTCAAGAAGAAGCACCTCACCCTCCTGGAGTGCCTCTACCGCCACCCTCGCTTCCCCGCCCACTGCGCGCGGACACCACTCAAGATCAAAGTGCTTTTGAAACGCCTCATAAACCGGGCGGAGTGTTTCCTCTTTTTCCCGACCGATGTGACCCGCAACAATCACCCGTGCCCCCGCTTGTTTTAAAAATGCAATGGTGGGGAGCGCTTTTCTGATACGAAAATCGCTCGTCACCACCCCGTCCTCCACCGGTACGTTGAGTGACGCACGAACCAGTACTCGTTTGCCGCGGAGGTCAGGGATGTCGTGTACGCTTTGAAAATCCATATACTTACCCGCCCGCTGTTTTTATAATCGAGGCAAATTCCGCTGCACGGAGGCTCGCGCCGCCCACCAGGAAGCCGTCAACCACTCCCTCGGTCATGAGCGCTTCCGCATTTTTTGCGTTCACTGAGCCGCCATAGAGCACACGCACCTTTGAGAGCGCGATTCGGCCGTACACGTCGGACAGCACCTTTTGAATAAAGAGCTTCATCTCATGGGCGTCCTGCGGTGTCGCCGTGTTACCCGTACCAATCGCCCAAATTGGCTCATATGCAATGACCACCTTTGAGAGTTTTGTTTTTGCAACCCCCTGCAGCGCCGTGCGTACCTGCTTCTCCACAAGTGAGAGGTAGTCACCGTGCGTGTCGCGCTCTCGCTCGCCAACACACACAATCGCCGTTGCACCGCTCTTTAACACGGCTTCGGTGTCCTTATATACTTCCTCATCGTCTTCCCCGCGCGCGCGACGCTCTGAGTGTCCGGTGATTATGTATGTCGCGCCGACACTGCGAAGCATCGATGCGGAAATCTCGCCCGTGTGGGCGCCGCCGCTCTCAAAAAAGACGTCTTGCGCGCCGAGCGCCACCTTTTTCCCCTTAATGAGCTTCCCGAGTTCTCCGAGGTACACCGCAGGCGGCGCAATGACGACGTCAACGCCACGCGTCTTAGAGGCGCGAGTCTGCACGTCTCTGCAGAGCTTTTCGGCCATCTTCATCGTCTTTGGATTCATCTTCCAGTTACCGACTACGAGCGGTGTGTGTTTGAGTCTCATGTGAACGATTGTATCACAGGCCTCCGCATTAGAACTTGCGAGTAAAAAACCGCCCGGGTGCGAAGCGCACCCGGGCGGGAATTTGGTGGATTATAAGTGTGTGACGACGTACGCGGTAAACACCGCGACGCCCAACACAATCCACAAAAAGTATCTATAGAAAAACCAAGTCATTTTTCAGCCCCCTTTCTGACTGTTTTTTTAATTATAGCACTTTTTTATATAAAAGTCAATGTAGCAAAAAGCCCTAGAATAGGGCTTTTTGCTACTCCTCTTCCCTCCATTCAATAAATTGGTAGTCGTCGGAGGTCTCCGGCGTCAGCGGCGGTGGATCACTCACGAGGTCGCGGTCGTAGGAGTTGTAGCGCGTCTCAAAACCCGAGGCGTATGAGCCGCCCGAGGTCCACTTTGTTCCCACACGACCGCTTGAGACAATCGTGCCGTTCATAGTGAGCGAATTTCGCTTCACATACCCATCGAGGTGCCCGGGGAGATACCCGGTGCTGTAGTGATTGCGGCCGAAGTGGCCGTTTTGCGCGACAAAGATGCCGTTTAGCTCCATGTCGTCGGGCACCGACAGACCGACAAGCACATCCTCTTCTGCAATAGCGAGAAGCCCTGAGTCTTCGTTTGCGTAGGTGATATTGCCATTTAAAATCATCGACGGATCCACCGACGCTGAATCGACATCAGCGGCGGCAACCGTCACCTTGCCGTTGACCTCACCCTCGAGCCACACCTTGTCCTCTACAAAAATAAGCGAGCACGAGCTTGGAATGGTGTACGTTGCATCAAAGTCGTCATCGCGGATAACGTTTCGTTCTGTGTGCCATCCGTCCTCCGATGAGTACGCGTAGTAGCTATAGGTGCGGTCGACGATGTAGACATCGACCGTGCCGTCAGACTGAAACGAGAGCCTGTATCCATAATCGCCGGATGGCCCGAGGTAAATACCGCCGTCATTCTCGGCGCTCGCTTGCATGGCCGCAAGGTCGACGGTGAGTCCGGTAAAATTCACCGGCGTCGACGGGTAGTACCAGAGGTCACTCCCCGTCCCGTCTCCGTAGACAGCCGGGACCGTGTCCCCGTTATTGTACGGGTCGCACGGAAGTTCACCGCTGTCGCACGTCCACTCTTCCTGGCCGCTGGTCACCGTTGAATTGTTGGTGCCATCCATACGAATAATACCGTTGGAATGGTACGGCCCCACGATGGTTCGGTCGCTGCCGGCCCACACGTTTGAGTTGATGATGTATGCGTACTCACTCACGGTCGGCCTCGCATAGCGCGCGTAGATGGTGCGTGTCTTATTGGGGTCGCTATATGAGTGGCCGGTGGAGTAGATATCGACCGCGTAGACATCGCCACACGCCGTTGAACTCGCAACGTTCAGCGAAAATTCGCCGATGTCGCCCCCTTCTGGATCGGCATACGTATGCACGTACGGCCCGGGAGTAGTGGTGCCGTTCGTCGTATCGTCCGGGAAGTGCGCGAGATACCACTTATAGTAGTTGAGTCCGGCTTCTGCAATTTCGAGTGCCTGCTCTTTATGAAATGCTGCGCGCTGGACATGCCGCTCGGTAATCACCACTCCCAAAAACGCCACGAGCATGACAAAGAAAATCCCACCAAACACCAAGATAAGTACGAGGAGATAGCCTCCACTTTGCGCCCTTTTTGATTGAGTCCTACAAAATTTGAAAGTGAGAATTTCTACAACGTAGTCAAATTGTTTTGAAAATCGATGAGATACGCGGAACACAAGCAAAACAGGCCGAGTCGTATGTCGAAATACGGTGAGGACTGTTTTGCGAAGTGTGACAAAGTAGGTCGCGGTTTTCATAACAATTTTTAAAAGTCCTCGGTAAGGTTGCGGAGCGCCGCACTACTCTTTAGCGTAAACTCTCCCGGATCCCGCACCGGATCAATGTTGATAATGAGCTCAGCCTCAACGTAAGCAATATCAGTCACCGTACTTGTTGCCGTTGCTTCATTCCCGTCCCCGTCAAAATACCTGAAGAGCGTGACGCCCTGACCCTCGTTTTGGACGTACTCGGAGAGTGTGTACGTTTCGCTCGGTGTGCTCTCGTAGACGGGCGGCGATCCCGCCGCATTATAAACGCGTTTCTCGAGTGTCTGCGCATCGAGTTCGTACTCAACGTATTCTACACTGTCGTCCCTATCGATATCGCTATAAAAACCAATGAGGTTGTCTTCCATGCGTGCGAGCGGGAATGTGCCGTCGTCCGCGTAGGTCATCTCTCTGATGTCGCGCACGAGTCGCTCGAGGCCGCGACGCGCATTCTGTACCTGATACGTCTGCGCGAGTGTGTATGCATTAAAGGAGTAAAAATTGGCAATACTCATCATCACCGCGCCCATAATGAGCGTAAAGAGTGCGACCACCACCACAGACTCGACGAGCGTCATACCTTCGCTTCTTCCTTTTTTTGTGCATCGGTGTCGCATACAAAAATTATACTTCGGAAAGCACCACGGTGAGCGACGCGGCGCCTCCCACCGTCACGTCTTCCACAAGTTCAGACTCATACCCTGCTGCGTCAACCGTCACCGAGTAGTCCGCAGCTGCGGACACACCACTGTTAAAGAACACCTGCCCGCACGCAGAGCTCGTCAGCGCTTCACTAAAGCCGGTACGCGCCAGCTGCACCGCCGCTCCCGCAATCGTTGCGCCACTCGTGTCTTCCACGCGCACGCGAAGTGAGTTGGTAACCGAACTGGCAAGCGTGAGCTTTAGTGTGTCACTTGCTCCCGGAAGGAGTGAGTACGGGATATTCCCACACGCTTCTTTAATGTCATAACTCGATGCACCGAGCACCACAGAATATACGTCCCACTCAAGATCGGTGAGCGCTACCGATCCGCCGCTGTCCGTGATGTGCGTCCTCTCATACTTGTACACCGGTGTTGAGCTTGCGCCGGTGCCAATCGTTTTGTTTCCCGTGAGAGTAAACGGCACATTTCCAATCGGCGGCTCACTCACCGTGTACGTGAGCTCCCAGTCAAGGAGCTGCGGCGTCGACGACGCATTGGTGGTAGCAAGGTCGGCGCCGAGTGCAAGTGACGGATACGTTACCGTATCGACCCCGGTGAGCGAAATGGTCCCAGTCGCAAAACCGGTACTGTTGCCCGAAATGACGGCATCAGGGACAAGTGAGGTGCTCGTGCCACTGGTGCTATAAATATGCACGAGCACGTTGGTGTCCGCCGGTGTATTTGTGGTAAACGAAGCTGTATCCCAAGCCGAAAAAGTTACCGGCTCTACATCCACACTCCGCAGCGATCCACTGCCCGGATACGGCGCACTTCCCGCGAGGGCAACTGCTCCCCCTGAAACCGAAACACTCGACGATGCGGCAGTACCGCTTGTGTCGTCAAACGAATCAGAAAAACTCTCGATCGTCGGCTCACCGACAGTTTGCACCGTGAGGTCGGCGAGCTCGTCGATTTGGAAATTCATCGTCGACACCTGCCCCTCGAGGACGGCGACCGGCGGAGTTGTCGGATTTGGATTGGTACTCGACGCGGTGTATGTACCATCAGTTGAGAACCCGTCTTTCGTTGCGGTAATTTGGTAGCTCGCGAGTGCGGGCGCTCCCGAGAAGAGTGCCACGCCGCTTTCGTTCGTATATTTAATCGTATCAATGGTCGTCGTGCCGGTGTCGTTGTATACATGCACCTCCGCGTCCTCTACGGCACCAACCGCAGCGTCGAATACATTGACGCGGAGTGTGCCACCACCGGCAGTCGTTTCAACCCCTTGCGGCACAATGTTTGAAACAAGCGCGAGTGACTCGGTTTCGCCGCGATTGTCCCAGCTATATTCGATTTTGACGCGCTTATAGTCGGCCACGATGCCATTTTCGTCGTCTGCTCCTTCGCCATCTTCGGGGGCATCAACATATTCAACGAGCACACGCTCGTTATATGTTATGCCATTGAGCGTTGTTGATGCATTTTGCGGGATTGCACCGTCGGGAATACCGCCCACGGTACCGACATCATCGTACGGGAGCGAGCGGATGTATTCGAGTCGCTCGTTTGCGAGTGCGAGTGCGCCCGATTCAATCTTGGACTTTCCGATGAGCTGTATTGACGTTTGAAACGCTTGAAAGAGTCCCCCAAAAATAAGCGCGAGCACGGCTGCCGCCACAATCACCTCCACGAGCGACATTCCCGCCCTTATATTTCCCCGCAAAACGAACATTGCCTCTATGATAGCACTCTTGTCTCACACGTTTTTACGTATTGGAAATATGCTTGCAATTTTTCAGACATTTTTAGCCGATGGAATCAGAAATGGAATAAATCGGCACAATCATCGCCAATGCAAAGAACCCAACCGCACCACCAATAAAGACCATGAGGAGCGGCTCAATAATGGTTGAGAGATCTTTTGTTTTCATCGCCACTTCTTTCTCATAAAAATCGGCAATACCGACGAGCATGGAGGAAACCTCGCCCGTCTCCTCCCCCACGAGGGCCATCTCACCCACGAGCGGAGGGTAGAGCGTATCGTACGCAACAAACGTCGCTGAAAGCGGATCGCCCTTTTCTACCTTCACCGCGGCCTCCGCGACCACTTTTTTATAGTAAATATTCTGCACCACCTCCTCCGTAATTTTCAGCGCCTCCACCACATCGACACCCGACGCGAGGAGCGAGGAGAGTGTACGCGTGGTGCGGGCCGCATTCACCTCCTTCACAATCATGCCAATCACCGGTACGCGAATGATGAGGAAATGAAACACACGTTTTCCGAACGTACTCCGAAGCGCCATGATAAATCCCCCGACGGTTGCGACGAGTATACCAAGTGCAACGAGTGCGTGCGCGTTTAAGAATTCACTCGTGCCTATCAAAATGCGTGTGGTAAGCGGCAAATCGATACCGATTCCCCGAAACGTTGCGGTAATGGTCGGCATCACGTATATCATCATCAAAATCCCGATGATAATCATCACGATAATCACGATGGACGGGTAAATCATGGCACCCTTCACTTTCTTTTTGAGCTCCGAACTCTGCGCAAGTTGGGTGCTGAGAATCTGGAGTGATTCAGCAAGCTTCCCGCTCTCTTCTCCCGCCTTCACCATTGCTACATAGAGCTTCGAGAACACTTTTGGATATGCGCTGAGCGCCTCGTAGAATTGCTCACCTTTATTGATACGGGCGCGAAGCCCTCGTGTGATCATAAGGAGCTTTGCATTCTTATTCTGCCGCTCAAGTACCGACAGCGCTCTTGAGAGCGGAAGTCCCGCCGTGAGCATCGAGGAAAGGTTTCGCGTATACACGGTGAGCTCATCGGTCTTCACGCGAGAGAGAAACGTATTGATTTTCTCCATGCTCAGCATTTTGAACGAAAACCCTTTCTTCTCTCCCCTCACATTTTTCACAATATGTCCGCTCTTTCGCGCAATATCATAGACCGCAAAGCGGTCAGCCGCTTCAACGGTGAGTGAAACGGGAGCGCCATTTTTATCTTCGCCGCTGTACGTAAATTTAGGCATGAGATTTATTCCGAAATAACACGGAGCACTTCTTCAATGGTCGTTTGACCAAGTGCTGCTTTAAAGATGCCGTCTTCCGCCATCGTCATCATTCCCTCCTTCTCTGCTTGTTCCTTGATATCGTCTGCGGTTCCCTGCTTCATGACAATATCTTTAATCGAAGAAGAAACTTCGAACACCTCGTGAATGCCGAGACGCCCCTTATAGCCATCGGCACATTCACTCGTCGGCTTTGGTTTATAAAACGGGATGCTATTCCACGTTGCGTTGCTTCGCACCACCTTCTCCTCTTTCAGAATGGTCAAAATCTTATCGAGATCAACATGCTTCCCGAGCTCTTCGCGCTCACTCGCTGAGAGCGTGTACGACTCTTTCGACTCACAGAGCTTCCTCACAAGCCGCTGCCCCACCGCAACGCGGAGTGTGGACACGAGGAGAAACGGCTCAACACCCATATCAACAAGCCGAGCCACCGTCGCCGGTGCTGAGTTGGTGTGGAGCGTCGCAAGGACGAGGTGCCCGGTGAGTGCTGCGTTTATTGCAAGACTTGCTGTTTCGTTGTCGCGAATCTCTCCGACCATCATGATGTCGGGATCCTGACGCATAAGTGAGCGCAGCCCCGCCGCAAAGGTAAAGCCGATGTCGGGCTTTACCTGCGTCTGATTGATGCGCGGCATTTGGTATTCGACCGGATCTTCAATGGTTGAAATATTCACCTCAGGAGTATTGAGAAGATCGAGAATGGTGTAGAGCGTGGTGGTTTTTCCGGAACCGGTCGGACCCGTGACGAGAATGATGCCTGTTGTCTGCTTCGTCGCGTTATGGACAAGCTCGAGTGAGCGTCCGTGAAAGCCGATGCCTTCAAGGGTGAAGTTCCCTTGGTTTTCACGGAGGAGGCGCATCACAATCTTTTCACCATAGTAGATTGGCAGTACCGAAACACGGAAGGACACCTTCTGCCCTTCCATTTCCATCTTGAAGCGGCCGTCTTGCGGGAGACGCTTTTGATCGAGCTTGAGGTTCGAAAGTACCTTAATACGTGCACTGATGGTGGACGCCGCGTGCTTTGGGAGTGTCATCGCATCATGGAGGATACCGTCGATACGATAGCGGATGAGGAGTTCCGTTTCCATCGGCTCAATATGAATGTCCGACGCGCCCTGAATAATCGCGTGACGGAGGAGCGTGTCGACAATGCGTACCACCGGGAGATCCTCGGCCATTTTCTTGAGGTCCTCTTCGCTTGTTTCTCCCTCCTCACCCTCTTTGACCACCTTGAGGGCCGACGATTCCTTCATGATGATGTCACCAAACTCATCTTTGAGCGTCTTCTGGTACTGCCGAAGTACGTTTTTCATCGAATCGACGTCGGTGAGACGCGGGAGAATCTTGAGACCCACCTTTTTTTTCACAAAATCAATCGCCGGGAGGTCGGCGGTGTCGAGCATGGCGACTTCAAGCGCGTTTCCATCGCGACGATACGCGATGATGTTGTGATTTCGGGCTACCGGCTCCGGAATGAGCGAGAGAATCTCAAAATCAATCTTTCTGTTTTTGAGCGCGACGAACGGAATTCCAAGTACGTATGACTCAATGCGTCGAAGGTCGTCCTCAGTAATCGCGCCGCCCGAAACGAGCGCCTCTTGCAGCGTCGTCTTACTTTTCTTTGCCGCTTTTTCCGCAGCGTCAATGTCCTTCCGGGTCACGAGGCCCGAATCAATAATAAAACGTTTGAGTTGTGCGTCTTCTATGCGCATTGCCGTATGTACATGAACCCCAATAAAGAGCGGTTGATTCAACTATTATACCGCCTCCGAGCAAGACCGAGACGTTTGACTGTTTAGAAACAAAAGCGGTCGCGCTTCGCACGACCGCTTCTTCTATCTATATATTAAAATATATATTTAAATATATATTTTAATATATAGATATATCTTTCCCACTCACCGTTGACGTCCTCCCATCCTCTGATATACTCATTTGTAACGACTGATTGAGTGTCGGCCCGCGGGCCGGCACTTTTTCGTAGGGAAGAAGGAGTATCGAGAGAAAATTTCCTTATTATTCAATAAATTTTTATTATGTTTGACCTAAAAGTAATTCACTCAGTTCTCGACCAGATGGAGGACGAGCGCGGTATTTCGCGCGAGAAGATGCTCGACGCCATCGAGCAGTCACTCGCAACCGCATATAAAAAAGAGTACGGAAAGCGCGGACAGGTAATTCGCACGCATTTTGACGTAAACACGGGTGACACTACCTTTGAGCAAGTGAAACTCGTCGTCGACGAATCGACCGTCCGCATGGAGGAAGAAGGCGAAGAGGAAGAAGCGCACGAAGACGCAAAAGCGTCTTTCGGTCGCTCACACCTAAGCGCTGGCGCGTCGGGCACGCATGATGCTTCTGCAGATGAAGCATCGGAAGATGAGGAAGAACGACTCCCTCGCTTTGATCCAGAAAAACACATCATGCTTGAGAGCGCAAAACTCATCAAAAAAGATGTCGCAGTTGGCGAAGAACTCGTGTTCCCACTCGAAGCAAAAGATGACTTTGGCCGTATTGCCGCCCAAACCGCGAAGCAGGTCATCATCCAGAAGATTCGCGAGGCGGAGAAGGAGTCCGCACTCTCAGAATTTGGCCAGAAAGAGGGCGACATAGTCCTCGGACACGTACAGCGCTTTGAGCGCGGCAATCTCTACGTGGACCTCGGCCGCGTCACGGCCATCATGCCGTACGACGAGCAGATTCCCGGCGAACGATTCCGTCCCGGCGAACGTATCCGCGCACTCCTCCTTGCAGTGGAAGAAACGCCTCGCGGTATTTTCCTCAAACTCTCCCGCGCGCACCCTGATTTCCTCGCGAAACTCTTTGAAATTGAGGCACCCGAGCTCCAAAGTGGTGCGGTAGAAGTTAAGTCGATTGCTCGCGAAGCCGGAGCTCGATCAAAAATCGCAGTACACGCGACCGACCAGCACATCGACCCGGTAGGGTCACTCGTTGGCCAACGCGGTGTGCGCGTTTCAACCGTAATGAGTGAGCTCGGCGGTGAGAAAATCGACATCATCGAGTGGTCGGAAGACCCGCTTGAGTTCGTCGAGGACTCACTCTCCCCCGCACAAGTCCTCAGCGTTACAGTGAGCGAAGAAGCCGATGAACGCGAAGACAACCGCAACCACGCAATCGTTGAGGTTGCACCTGATCAGCAGTCGCTCGCGATTGGTCGCGGTGGCCAGAACGTGCGCCTCGCGGCAAAGCTCACGGGATGGAAGATTGATATCGTTTCAGCACAAACCGGCGAACAAGTTGCCGAAGCCGACGAAGCAGGTGAGGTTGAGGTTGCGACTGATGCAGACCTCGCCGAAGGTGCGGTTGCACCACTTCCGGATGTTGAAGAGGTGCCAGAAACGACAGAATCAGACGATCCTGACCGCGACGTTACCAAAGAAGATGAGACCGAGGAAGGTGACATTAAATCCCCCGAACAAGCTGAAGCTGAAATAGACGAAGCAAAAGCGGAGGAGGAGGCAGAAGTCGAAGCGACCGAAGGAAGCGAAGATCCAGCACCTTCTCCAGAAAATGAGTCAGGAGATGGTGAAGACAACGCAATAGATAAAGAGTCAGAAGAAGGTGCTGTGGAAGCTGAAAAAGAATCAAAAGAGAAATAAATTTAACAAACATTCATTAAAAACACCGCGCGGCCGTACGGCCGCGCGGTGTTTTCGTTTCCTTCCGTCAAGAATTACTTGCTCTCGTATCTTTCAATACACTCCTTAATAACCGCAATAGCATCATCGGGAGAGCCGTAGCCGAGCACTTTCGTGGTTCCTTTCTTCTTCAAATCTTTATAGGTTGAGAAGTGGTATTCAATTTTCTGTTTCCAACGCTCGCCGAGGTCGTCGAGACTCTCAATGCGGTCGCCACTGTCGCGATCGTCAGCCGGCACACAAATTACCTTGTGATCTTTCTCGCCATCATCTTCAAAATTAAGAATTCCGATGATCTTCGCCTCGAGCACCACTCCGAGCGGAATCGCCTCGGGTGACACAATGAGCGTATCGAGTTCGTCGCCGTCCTCGTCGAGCGTCGCAGGGATGAAACCGTAGTTTGATGGTTTTGCAAAAATATCGGGCTCAACGCGGTCGAGCTCAAACGTCTTTTTCTCGCGATTGTATTCAATTTTTAGAATTGACCCCTTCGAGATTTCAACAACGGTGTTTATCGTCAAGTTGTCCAAATCTCCCGGTGTATAAAGTGAATTATAGTCAGTCATATGTAGAGCGTGTTTAAAAACCTATCGTCAGACCAAAGTTTTGCAAAATACGAGATAAAAAGCAAGCTGGAGTCTGAGCTGAACTGTCGTTCAGTGAAGACGAAGCGAAGGTTTTTAGCCGTATGTTGCAAAACGACGTCGACGAAACAAATTTGTTCGTACTAAACTACTGTTATCTATATTTGTGGTAGGTTTTTACACATGCTCTGGTTATAGTACACCATTCGCGCATAAACGCTAAGTGTGTGTATAAATGAAGCGGTGTTACCATGATGCCGCCTTATACTAGAGGAGACCCTTGGAGGTAGTTTCTTTAGGGTTGGAACGTAACAATAATAACTTCACAATGAAACACATTACACACTCACATATTCGTATGTATTTACTGATCGCGGTTATCTGCGCACTCCTCGCAGGTGCCGCATCGGTATTTGCCGAGGACGCAACCAGTACCGACAACGATAGTGCGACCACCACACTCTCGGACCGCATGGCTGCACGAAAAGCGAGAATGGAAGAGCGTAAAGCCGAAATGGAAGCGCGCATCGAGGAGCGCAAGAACAGACTAGAAGCGAAGCGTGCAGAGCTCCAGCAGCGGCAGGAGGACCGCCAGCAGCTTCTCAGTGAGCGCATGCAAAATCGCATTAACACCGTTTCCGACAACGTCACAGGTCTTCTTGAGCGTGCTATTGAACGTCTCTCGGGAATCATTGACCGTATTGAAAACCGCGCTGCGGAACTTGAAACGGACGGTGTCGACACCGGCGATGCGATGGACATCCTCGACGAAGCAAAAACGAAACTGAACGAAGCATCAGCACTTCTCGAGGGTATTGATGTTGATGTCGACTACATCTACTCCTCAGATGAGCCGCGTACGGCCTGGACGGAGCTTCGAGATCTCTTCAAAGAAATTCATGACATGCTTCGTGAAGTGCGCTCGCTCCTTAAGGACGCAGTCGCAGCATTGAAGAAAGCGGTACGAGGTGACACAACTGACGGAACTGACGAGACGGATACACAAGACACCGCAACCTCAACCGACGAAACTGAGTAATTTTGTAAATATAACTTTTTTACCATGGCAGAAAACACAAACCCGCAGCCAAATCAGACTCCCGCGCCGGAGGCGCCCGCTGCACCGATGCAAATGCCCACAGAGCAGGTGGTCACACCCGGCGCAGAGCAAAAAGCTCCTGACGCACCCTCAGAGGGAACCTCAGGTGGTGGTCACATGTGGCTGAGTATCACGATCGGTATCATTATTATTGTTGTTGTACTCGCCCTCGGCGGTCTCTACCTCTGGGGTGCAAAGCTCGCCGGCAATGATGCAATGATGGAAAATGACAAGGTGACGGAGGAAGGAAGTATGGAAGGTGATGGAACGATGGCCGCTGATGCAGAGAACACTATGGAAACACAAGACTCAGTTGAAGCGATTGAAGCGGACCTCGGCGCTGATGTTGATAGCATCGACGCAGAACTCGACGCAATAGATGCAGAACTCGACGCTGAACTGGGTGCGTAGTTGTACAAATCTTAAAATCCGCCGGGCGCTTGCGCCCGGCGGATTTTTGATAAAAGGACTAAAAACCTTGATTTTCTTATCTCACAGGGTACACTGCACACCCATACAATACCTATATATCTATGACAAAAGAGGAACAAAACAAAGTAGAAGTGAAGCATAACGACGACGCAACCGTAACCATCTCGGGAGAGATTCCGTTTAGCTACCTCGAGGCAGAGCGCGGAGCAGCAGTCAAACACCTCGGCGCACACATTAAGGCCGATGGTTTCCGTGAGGGGCACGTGCCCGAGAGCATCGTCATCGAACGCGCCGGCGAAATGGCACTCATTTCTGAAATGGCAGAACGCGCGCTCCGAAAGGTGTATCCTGAAATTGTTGAAGCGAAGAATCTCGAGGTAATCGGCTACCCGCAAATTCAAATTACCAAAATTGCAAAAGATAATCCGCTCGGTTTCACCGCAACGGTCGCAATCATGCCGGACATCACCCTCCCCGATTATAAAGCGCTCGCAAAAGAGCAGAACGCGAAAAAAGAATCTCCTGAAGTTTCTGACGCGGAAGTAGAAAAACAGATCGAGGAAATCCTCAAACAGAAAGCTGCCTACGACCGACTCCAAAAAGCTGCTGCTGATAAAAAAGCATCGGAGGATGGCGCGGACAAAGGTGACGTGACCGAACTCCCCACACCCGAGACCGTACAAAAAGAAGCAGAAGATGAGACCGTTCCCGAACTCACGGACGAGCTCGTACAAACACTCGGTCAACCCGGACAGTTTAAGGATGTCGCTGAGTTTAAAAAGAATATCCGAGAGCACCTTGAGATTCAAAAGAAACAGGACACCGATTCAAAACATCGCGCAGCGATTACCGACGCTATTATTGAGGGCACGAAACTCACACTCCCTGATGTGATGGTAGAAGCAGAGCTCGGACAGATGTTTGCGCAGATGGAAGAGGATCTGAAGCGCGCGAATCTGAAGATGGACGACTATCTCGCGCACATTAAAAAGACAAAAGAAGATCTTAAGAGCGAATGGAAACCGGCGGCCGAAAAGCGAGCAAAGCTCCAGCTGGTACTGAACGCAATTGCAGAAAAAGAAGATGTTCCCGTAGACGAGAAAGTTCTTGATGAACAAGTTAAACAGCTCCTCGAGCAGCACAAAGGTGCCGATGAAAAGCGCGTGCGCGTATACATCCACTCCGTTCTCCAAAACGAAGCGGTGATGAAAATGCTTGAGGAAGCCTAACCGTCACCTCTCACTCCCCAGCTCTTGAAAAACGGCTTAAATGTGGTATATTTTTCCATTATGGAATACAAAAACCCAGAAAAAGACCAGCTCGTACCAATGGTGGTTGAGAAAAGCCAGTTTGGCGAGCGCGCATTCGATATTTACTCACGCCTCCTCAAAGAGCGTATTATCTTTATCACCGGCCCAATTGAGGATCACATGGCAAACCTGGTTATCGCCCAGCTCCTCTTCCTCCAGGCGGAAGACCCGAAGAAAGAAATCTACCTGTACATCAACTCTCCGGGCGGCAGCGTCACCGCGGGCCTTGCGATTGTTGACACCATGGGACACATCAAGCCGGACGTGGCGACCGTCTGCGTCGGTATTGCCGCATCAATGGGCTCCGTCATTCTCTCGCAAGGTGCAAAAGGCAAGCGCTTCATCCTCCCCAATGCAGAAGTGATGATTCATCAGCCGTGGGGCGGCACGCAGGGACAAGCGTCTGATATCGAAATTACCGCGCGGCACATTCTGCAAACTCGCGACCGACTCAACAAAATGCTCTCGAAGGCGACCGGCAAGTCGCTTGCGCAGATTGAGAAAGACACCGACCGTGACTTCTTCATGACTGCCGAGGAAGCGAAGAAGTATCAGATCGTCGATGAAATCCTTAAATAAGAGAAGTTCCTAAAAATCACGACCTGCTTCGTTGCGTTTCAAAAAATAGCACTCGCCGTAGTACCTAGATACGACTCACACTATTTTTATCACGCGCCTTGCATCTCATTGATTTTCAGAAACTTCTCATTGAAAGTGAGATAAAGCCCGCGAAGCACAATGTGCTTCGCGGGCTTTATCGACAACACCTAAAATATCTGGTACTTTGAGAATGTGTGACACAACTCGTCGAACACATTTTACCAACGGTGCAACTGCCACGGCTGCCTACGAGAGAAAGGACCGCACGACCGTTTTGACCCCGATGCACACGCACCACCTGAACACTTATTACCATCATGGCACTAGAGATACTGCTCGCAATTGTCGCGAGCGCAGTACTCGGCCTCGGCGCAGGATATTATCTCCGATATGTACACGCACTCTCAAAAAAAGGATCGGTAGAACTTGAGATCAAAGAGAAACTCCTCGCCGCTGAAGAAAAGGCCGTAAAAGTACTCGAGAAAGCAGAAGCAAAAGTAGAAGCACTTGCGAAAGAAAAGCGTCAAGAACTAAAAGAAACAGAAGAAAAATTGTCAAAAACCGAAGATCGCCTCATCAGACGTGAGGAGCTGCTCGACGGAAGACAAATTGATCTCGACTCTGAGATTGAGAATGTACGTCAAAAAATAGACCAAGTAAAAGATATTCGGACCCGCCTCGACGAACGGGAAAAAGAAATCGACCAGAAGCTCGAGGAAGTCGCGGGCCTCACCAAAGACGAAGCGTACGAAGAGGTCACAGAGCGTATGGAGAAGGAGCGCGAGAGCGACCTTCTTGAGCGTATCCAGAAGCTCGAGATGCTCGGCGCGGAGCAGTTTGAGGAAAAAGCGAAGTGGCTCATTGCCACCGCAATTCATCGCGTCGGCAATACAACGCGCGCCGACCTCATGACCTCTGTCGTCGAACTCCCTAACGACGACATGAAAGGAAAGATTATCGGAAAGGAAGGCCGAAACGTCCGCGCGTTTGAGCGCGCGACGGGCGTCGACGTACTCATCGATGAAACTCCGGGATACATCACCCTCTCATCCTTTGATCCTATCCGCCGTGAAATCGCGCGCGTCGCCCTCGAAGCGCTCATTGAAGATGGTCGCATTCAACCGGCAAAGATTGAAGAGATCATCCTCAAAAGCCGTAAAGAGGTTGCGGAAACAGTGCGCAAGATGGGAGAAAAAGCGGCGTACGAAGCGGGTGTCACCAACCTTGATCCCGACCTTATTAAAATCCTCGGTCGCCTTCACTTCCGTACGAGCTACGGGCAAAACGTACTCTGGCACTCGGTGGAAATGGCGCACATGGCGGCAATCCTCGCAGAGGAAATCGGTGCCGATGTTGACATCGCGCGCGCGGGGGCGCTCCTTCACGACATCGGCAAGACGGTGAGTCACGAGGTGCAGGGTACACACGTCGAAATCGGCCGGCGCATCCTCCAGAAGTACAATGTCGATGAGCGCGTCATACTCGCCATGCAGGCACACCACGAGGAGTATCCGTACGAAACAGTCGAGTCCATGATCGTGCAGGTCGTCGATGCCATTTCAGGCGGTCGCCCCGGCGCACGTCGCGACTCACTCGAAAACTACATCAAGCGCATCACCGAGCTTGAGAACGTCGCCGCAGACATGCCCGGCGTCGACAAGGCCTTCGCCATTCAGGCGGGGCGCGAAGTGCGCGTCATTGTGCGCCCCGAAGAGGTTAGCGACCTCGAAGCGCACGAACTCGCCCGCGCAATTGCTGAAAAAATCCAAGCAAACCTCCGTTACCCCGGAGAGATTAAGGTCAACGTCATTCGCGAAACCCGCGTTATTGAATATGCAAAATAGCATACATTGACAGACTCTTGTTGCTAAGCCAAAACGCCCTCGCGCATTGACGCTGAGGGCGTTTTCGTAGTACAAAAAAGATGGCACGGGGGCCAACGAAAGGAAAACGGGATGCGGAAACTGACATTGACTGTCGTGGCGATCGGCGTTGCATTCTGCGCGCAGACTGCCACAAGCACGGTTGCAAATGCAGCCGCGTGCGGGATGCGTAAGGACTTGGTCGGGTACCTGACCAAGCGCTACAAGGAACATCCCAGGGCGATCGGCCTGGTGTCGAAAAATTCCGTCCTTGAGATCATGGTCTCGAAGAAGGGCACCTGGTCAATTCTCGTCACCATGACCGACGGTCGTACCTGCATCGTCGCAGCCGGCCAGAACTGGGAGGACATTAAGCTCCCCCAGGTCATCAAAGACGAGAAAAAAACATAACGGCTCGGAGCTGACTGATGACCGCGACACGAATACGAAAAAGACCTGACGCGCTCGAAGAGTACGAGTACGCGCGTCAGGTCGTTATTGTTTTTATTTCACCGCAACCACAAAGGTTGTGTAGTTGAATTTGAGGTCTTGGATAGATTCCTCGAGTATTTCAAGGCCGTAGATTTCTGCGCATCGGCGCGGCGCGATGACGGCCGTCGTATCAGGAAGGATTCCTTTTGCGAGGTCTTCCGCCGCCTTTGCGGTGTCTTCATACACTTCGATGTCGGTATGATCCCAGGCGCGCTTTAGGTACATGCGGCACTGCTTGAGCGCCTGATCGTGTGAGGTAACGGTGGTGATGTGGCTTGCCGTTATACCAGGCTTCACAAGGAGCATGTGGTGCACATCAATTTCAAACATGCGCTCTATTTGAAACACGTGCGCCGCCATAGCGTGCACCGCTTCGAGTACGACGCCGCCGTTTGAGTTTTCAATCGGAAAGATACCGCGGTCCACTTCCCCGTTTTCTACCGCACCGAGCACCGCTTCGGCGCTCACAAGCGGTACGATTTCCGCACGCTCGAGCTTCTCTGTCTGTATGTATTCTTCGCCGGCTTTCTCGGAAAAGCTCCCACGAGCACCCATGACACCAATTTTTATTGTTCTGTTCCCTTTTGACATGAGAAAAAGCGTACCACGCGCACTCTCGACTGCAATGTATAACCTTGCGCATTTTGATTAGGACATAAAAAACCCGCCTTTCATAGTGTGTTGCGCGCCAAAACGCGTACTATATAATGGTTTGAGGCCACGGAATTCACTCGCTCGGTAATTCCACTACGGCATCATGTGCATATTACACACCACTAATTAGTATTATTTACTTTCAGTATGAACAAGGCAGACATCATCAATAAGGTACACGAGGTACTCGGCGGTACGCGCGCCGACGCAGAACGTGCGGTTGAGACTATGATTGACTCAGTTACTGACTCACTCAAGAGCGGTCAGGAGGTTTCAATCGCAGGTCTTGGCATTTTCTCAGCAAAAATGCGTAATGCGCGCACGGGCCGCAACCCGCGCACCGGCGAATCTATCGAGATTCCTGCAATGCGCGTACCAAAGTTCCGAGCTTCAAAGGCACTTAAGGATGCCGTAAAGTAACAACTCTCTTTTTAAGAAATCTCCCGCGCCCTCTGGGCGCGGGAGATTTCTTTTGCGAACACCCACTTTAAAGTGCTATTTCGCCGCACACACCTGCGCATTGTAAAAAAGTTGGTGCGGGGTAAAATATTTCTGTAGCACGCACTACTTGGGGTGGTGCACGCTGCGATAACGGTCTGCCGTTATCTCCCACAAAAAGCAACGCGGCGCCATTCCGGCGCCGCGTTGCTTTTTACCCTCCTACATCACTCAAATACCCTCTCTCGTAAAGCCTTGACTTATAATATATACATGTCATAATCCTCCCCGAATCCCCTGCGCTGGGCGGGGGAGAAATTTGGGAGAGATTAATGGATAGTCTATTCGCTTCGATCGCTGGATGTAAATGCTTCCAGCTCATCGGCGACGCCGTCACTTTCGACAACTACACCCTGGCGGGCAAATTGGGGCTCACCCGCCTCGATTATGCTGGTCCTGGCAATGCCCTTGAGAGGGCGCGGTTCTACAACTGTAGGGGCGACGAGGCAATGCTCCGCATCTCTGCCGACATCGTGGCAGTGGAGCCTCCGGAAACCATGGTGCAAGAAGAACTGGTCAAGCGCCTTCGCGCTATTCCGATAGACCTCAACAACATAATCGCTGCACCGGCGCTCACCGAAGAAGCCGCCTGACAGCCCCCGCACGAAACGCCAAACGGCCGGATGCCCCGCATCCGGCCGTTTTTGTTTTGGAGAGGAATCGGTCACAGTTGCTAAGTATTTCGGTCACTTCGCTCAGCGTTAGGTTTTTAAAATTGTGCGGGTAGGGAGAATCGTCCCCGAAGTTCTAACTATTTTAGTTCACTACGTTCCTAAAATACTAAGACTCCTGGCCGGCGCCTCGTATCGCTGACATTAGAAAATAGTCAGCAATACACTGCGGCGCTTCGATTCTCCACGAAAGAGCCTCAAGGCTCTTTCTCTACTCCGCAACAGCAGCACCAAAAAACCACCCATGAAGGGTGGTTTTTTGGTGGCTGTGCGGGTAGGGAGAATCGAACTCCCGTATTCAGCTTGGAAGGCTGACGTTCTACCACTAAACTATACCCGCAGATCTTCCATTGAAGTGCGCAGATTCTAGCATATTGAAGTGTCTCACGAAAGTTTTGTGCGCTATGCACAGCGAAAATTTTGAGGCGGCGGCGACGTGCTTTATCATAGTCCTTCGTGCCACCTGATCAGTGGCGCATGTCGACACGAAAAACTCAGTTCTTTGATCAAAAGGCACATCGGGGTGATGTGCCTTTTGATATGGTCGGCCCAGGCTCTAGAATTAGCTCTAGAGCTACTTTTTTAAATACAGTGTCTGGGTCGGATACGCAAACTCAATTCCCTCTTTCGCAAACACATCCATAATGCCGTAGTTGATTTCCTGCTGTTTATCCATGTAGTCGCGGTACTCGCGTGACTCGACGTAGTACACAACCTCAAAGATAAGCGCTGAATCGCCGTAGGAGGCAAAATGGGCCCTGTCGAAGCGTGTTTCAGACACTCCCTCGATTATCTTTTGTACCATTTCCGGAATCGCCTTCACCTTCTCTGCGGGCGTTTCGTAGAGAATGCCAAATTGGAACGATACGCGCCGCTCTTCCATGCGCTTGTAGTTCTGCACGCGCGTGGTGGTGAGCTCCGCATTCGAAATAATAAGCTCTTCACCTTGCACGGTGCGAATACGCGTCGTCTTAAGACCAATGCGCTCCACCGTACCGCGGTCGTTTCCCACCACAATGTAGTCACCGATGCGAAAAGGCTTGTCGAAGTAGATTGAAAACGAACTAAAGAGGTCAGAGAGAATACCTTGGAGTGCAAACGCGACCGCGATACCTCCAATACCGAGCCCCGCAACGAGTGATGTGATCTCAATGCCGAGATTCGAGAGCACGAAGATAACACCGAGCGACCAGAGCACGATACGCGCGAGAAGTGTCACCATGCTCGAGGCCGTCGCGGCGTTTGGGTCCACTTCCCCATCGCCGTCGGCATCCTTTTCAAGAAAGCGCGTGGCTCCATAATCCACAAAACACACCGCCACCTCAATCACTTGCCACACGAGCGCAAAGAGAATCACTGCGGTAAATACCTTGTCGGCCATACCCGGTAGCGAGACCGGGATAAATGAGATGTAGAGTGAGAGGAGTACGTAGACCCACGGACGGATGCTCCCCACCGCCTGGATGAGCACATCGTCAACATCGGTTGAGGTGCGTTCTGAGAGCTTTCGAAGCCGCACGATAACCACCGCGCGAATAAGCCAAAAGAAAATCGTCGTACCGACAAAAAGAAAGAGGACGAGCGTGTATTTTGAAAGATCAATCGTCCCTAAAAATGGCACGTTGTATACCATTGCGGGGAGATTGTTCGAAAACGAGGTGAGTAGTGAATCCATAAAAAACCTATAGTTTATAACCAGTAGTCTTCCCTATTCTGCATGTATGCAGAAACTTTGCAAATGAAAAAGGGCGCGGTTCGTGACCGCGCCCTCGTTTCGATCAGGCCTAGATACGCCGTTTCGGCACAAGGCACTTTGGATCGAGATCCCCATCGATGATCGCGCGCATCGGATCCACGGAGCCATTTGGTGAATCCAGGCTGTTGATACCTGGCGCGGTCAGAAATGGATCAGAACTGTGAGATTTTCCCGCGTCGAGGGGAATCTCCGTATCGTCGTTCAATGACGTTATCTTCTTTGGCATTTTTGTTAGGCTCCCTTTCCCAACCCGCTCACCTCATTGTGGCGGGTCACCTTCAAACGCAGAGCGTTTGAAGGTGACCCGCAGCAATATCTTCCCGAAAAACAAACCGCTGGCCTTGTGAGGCCGGCGGTTTGTTTTAGAGAAATTTTGCGTTACACACCAACCGGCCTTGCTTTGCTTCGAAGCACGATAAAAGCCAGGGGCGAGAGCACTGTGGTCATCTTTCGCGATGTGTATGCACGCTGCATATCCTGAATATACACCTCATGCAAAATACCGTCAAAACGCTTGTGCACAAGACAATGCTTTCAATGGTTTGACAAGAGATACCGAGAACGATACAGTATCTCCGTCCGGCCTCGTGGAAGGGCCGGACAAACTTCCACACAAGCAAGAAAGGTACAGAGATGAGCACTAGCAACGAAAGTCTTCGCGCGGCCTCAATGAGCGCCACCCGGCATCCCGAACTCGGGTTCGCGGGCTACGGGTGCCCCGGCGACGACGGGTCCTGCCGGCCCTTGGTTTGGACACCTCATGGCAAGCGCGCGGCAACCGACAACGAGATGCGCGAGCTCAATCTTTCCTGCAAGACGTTCTGAACCTGAAGGAACGACCGCGGCGGGCCGTCCGGGCCCGCCGCACCACCCGCAACATGTGTATGTTTGCGGGATTTTTATTATTTAAATTTGGGCGTCAACGTTTACATCTACCGTCGTGGTAGCCGCCGCTTCCACCTCTCCGTCAATGTCCGCTTCCTCAGCAGGAGCATCCTGCGCTCCATCGCTCTCTTCTTCTATATCCTCAGTCGCCTCAGACTCGGGCGGAGTCGCTATAAACGCTTCGGCTTCACCGAGAAGATCCTCCGCCTCGCGCAAGTTCCCCGCCTCAAGAAGTTCCCTTATGTCACTCACATACTCGGTGAGTTCTGTGTTGAAACTTCCGGCACCTTCTCCATCCTCAAGCATTTTCTCGAGCTCCGAGAGTCGCTCCTCGGGGGTGAGCACCACCGGCACGAGCGTTTCGAGCGCCACGTTCTCGCGCACGTCGATGTTTGTCATGAAAGAGATAAGCTTCTGCGTGTCGGCAAGCGCCTCTGAAAGTGCCGCAATACTCGTCTTCGCGTCAACTTCGTGTTCCGCCTCCGCATTTACTATCTTGTGTTCAACATCGCTCAAACGTCGCTCTATATCCTTCCGTTCTTCGTCGGTCGCAGACTCTTTGACCGAGGCAAAAAGCTCATACGCGCGCGTGGTCTGCTCCTCAGTGCGTGCTGAGAGTCGCTCGTACGATGGTGTCGTCGTGCTTGTGTCAGACGCAATGGACGCCTTCGCGGCATTTACTACCCCCGCGATGCCGTGCGACGCTTTCTCACCATTCTCATCGTCGCCAAAGAATGCGGACTGCACGTCGATAGCCGAACTAAAGGTGATTTTAGCGATCGCACCTTCCTCAGCATCAGTTGCGTTAAGCTCCGCAATGCCCTCCCATGCGGCAGTGGCGTGACCCTTCACGGTCTCGGCGAGCTCCGCCTCAACCTCTTCGGTCAATCGCCCCTCCTTTTTAAGAAGACGAGCTTCCGCAATGCGGCGCTCCATGAGTTCGGTTTCAAATGCAATTTTCTCGTACGGAGAATCCACAAACTGTGCCCTCACCTCTTCGTTCACCTTTGTCTTTACCAAATAGAGTGCGTCGCCCGGCACAGAGCGCTCAGCGGCAAACGGTACGCCTATGACGACAAGAAGCACCGCAAATGCACCCACAGCAACGCGCGCATACATACCGCCAAGCGCGCGGAGTGCAAAACGGCGCGTCGTGACCTGCTCTGAAAGTGCCTCCACTTCTTTTGGAAGAGGATGGTACTCCATGTACGTCAAAATCCGCTCACGGAGTTCCTCCCGCTCTGCCGCCTTAAGGCGTGTCTTCTTTGCGTATGCTGCTAGTTTTGTATCAAACGATTTCATCTTTATTATTTCAAACGTTTCTGCCGAGCATCTTCTTCCGCTTCATCTATCATTTTTCGAAGCACCTTGAGCCCGCGGTGTATACGTACCGATACGACATTCTCAGACTCTTCCACCAGATCACTGATCTCGCGCGGTCCAAGGCCGTCAATAAACCGTAACACCACAACTTCACGATACGTTTCAGGAAGTTCTTTGATGAGCTCTGCCGCCTGCTTCGCATCGAGCGAAAAGGTGAGCTCTTCAATGGAGCCCTGACTGAGCTCCTCGAACTTCCCTTCGGACCCCCCTTCCTCATCAAGGATCTGATCAAGCGAGACCTCCTTTCTCCGCCGATACTCATCAATGACAAGATTGTTGAGTATTTTGTAGAGAAACGGTCGGTACGAGTCGATCTCATGACCATTCCTGATATACCCCCACACTTTGGTGAAGGTGTCATGCACGATTTCTATGGCCCGCTCCCGATCTGAGAGCCGGTACAGTGCATGCCGAAAGAGTGCATCATTGTACTCATCAAACGCTTTCAAAAAACGCGCTTCATGGCCCTCCCGTATGCCTTTGTTTTCTGCATCTTTTGACATGCGGGCACCATTATAAGCGAAGACGCACCAAAAGCCGACTTCTTTCAGGTTATCCACAGGCTCTTGATGCACGGGGCCGGAAACCCCGGAAACACTCAATATTTTAAATATTTTATGGTCTTTTAAAGTACCAGAGAGTAAAAAATTCGGTTCGTCAACTATTCGCTCCGCTGCAATGCCACTTTGATACTCTCAACAAGTTCGGGGAACGACTCAGTGAGAAAATGCCCCCTGTCTTCAAACGTATGCAGCGTGGCGCTCGGGAGGAGTTCCTGGAGCACCTCCGCGTGCCGGTACGGCACGACAAAGTCATCCTTGGAGTGGAACATGTGTATGTCCTTTATGCCGCTCGCTATGTCTTTTACACGCTCATGATCAAAGACAAAGTCACCGCCGTCTTCGCCTCCGAAGTCATCCGGGCCGCTCGGCGTCGCGACAAGAAAGAGTGCCGCAACGGAAACAGGCATGGTATTTTCCGATAGGTATTTCAACAAGAAGTACCCGCCCTGCGAGTATCCCACAAGGAGAGCCCCGTCAGTGAGAAACTGAAAATGACGCTCAAACCAAATTTTCCATTCTTCATACTTGGCGTTCTGCTTATTTGGCATCTGCGGCATGTATACGTCGCAGAGTCCCTCGAGCGCTTCCGGGAGCTCGTTTTTCCAACGCTTCTTGGGCGGCTCGAGCGGGTCGCCCAGGTCGCATGTTTTGAGATATTCTAAAAAGTCTTTGTACTCACTAAACGACTCCGCGCCATGAATAAAAATTAGCTGTCGCTTCCCTTTTTGCATATTGAACCGTATTAAAACCAGTGCCTTTTACTAAAATATCGCACCACGAGCGCCATGACCGCCGCGATGACGCCGAGCACCAGCCAAAACGCGTAAGGGCGCTCTCCGAGCGGGAGTGGTACGTTCATTCCATAGAGCGATGCAATAATGGTTGGAATGGTGAGCACGACGGTGAGCGCGGTGAGCATCTGGATGGTGTTGTTGAGGCGCTGTGTGAGCATTGCTTCTGACGCACCGCGCACGTTCTGAATGGTCTTGAGAACAGCGCGCGCTGATTCCATAAGCTGGTTGTTCGCGATCATGAGGTCCTCCGTGAGCTCAAGATCGTCGCTAAACATTTCAATATGGTTGCCCGTAGTGAGGTGTTGGAGGGACGCGTTGGTGGGTGTCATCGCAGCGATAGCGTCATTCAATTGGTGTTCATAGCTCACGAGACGCTGTATATCACGCCCTTTTATATCACGTACCCTGCTACGGTCGCGATAGACCGAGCGACGCATGTGTGTGAGCTCCGCTTCAAACGCAGTGGTGAGTGCACCCATGAACTGAATGAAAAGCTTTGTTTTTTGGGTCGTGGCGATAGGCTTCTTTCCGTCTATAAACGCGGATAAAAACGGCACGTCGCGCTGTGCAATCGTGAGTACGAATGATCCGCCGACCACAATGAGAAGTGGGGCGGTGTCGATGTCTTCGTCTCGCTCATCAAACGGGTAGCGAGTGAAGAAGTAGAGTACTCCCTCCTCCTGCTCAAAACGCGGCACCTCGAAGAAGTCACTCGCGTCGGCAGCAATCGCCTCGTCGAGGTCAAACTGCTCTACGAGCGTTTCAAACTCCTCCTCGGACGGCGCAACCACGTGCGTCCATGTTCCCTTTCGCGGTTCGTCGCACACCTTGAGTTCTTTGTCTTTGAGTGTGCGGAAGTAGTGTGTGATCATAGACGTGCAAGCCCCATCATAACAGATTATACTGGGACTCTATGAAATTTTACATTGCAGCTCGCACAGCAAAAGCTGTCGAGGTTCGCAAGATGAGGAAAATCCTTGAAGAAAAAGGTCACCGAGTCTCGTACGACTGGACCCTTGAAGATGTAGATATTCCACGGCCGTATGGCAATCATGTGGATAAAGTAGTCCCTCTTGCCGAAAAAACGCTAGAAGGTGCCAAGAATGCCGACATATTTATTATAATTGGTGATTCCGCTGGTACAGGTATGTATGTTGAGCTTGGTGCGGCACTTGCTGCTGGCAAAAAAGTATACGCGATCGAGGACCATAATGATAAAACAGTGTTTCATTTTCACCCCTTGGTCACACGCCTTAACACCTTCGAGGATGTTCTTAAAGAACTAGGAGGATAATGTCTTCTCGCATTTTTGCGCCACGAGTGGTATGATTTTGCGCACTGTTACGGTATATTTGCGGTAGCACATTGCGAAAATAATCCTCCGGATTATTTTCGGGGCATAGCATAATGGTAGTGTGTGCGGTTTGGGACCGTAAGATCTGGGTTCGATTCCCAGTGCCCCGACAAGCAGAGAGAAAGGCGGCTAGAAAAATCTAGCCGCCTTTCTCCTTATTCGTGAACCTGTACACTCAGAGAACCTCAATATTCTCAATCACATCAACGACAGCATACTTTTCACGTGGAACCATTCTCACGGTTGCTATATCAAGTTGAAATGCTCGGTCTTCCCTCTTTTCAGCGATCCACGTCTCTATAGTGCGTCGCAGACGCGCCAACTTATTTCTACTTACCCTGTCTTCGGGCTTAAAGGTTCCACGTGAAATGGCTTCTTTAAGCTCAGAAACGGTTTCATATGAAACAGTTTTCACTTCCACGAAGTGGACCGTGGCATCTTTCTGCATAATAAGGTCAATTTCTCCCCATTTTTTGCGGTAATTACGCCCGACCAGCGTAAAACCTCGTTTTTCGAGGTAATCGCGCGCTAAATCTTCTCCTAACGCGCCGGTTTTGAGGTGTTCAGGCCGATTCGAGAGTTTCATATGAAACCTCACTATAATGTAAAGCACGCAATAGCACTATGTTTCACGTGAAACATAGTGCTATTGCGTCAAAGTGTAGAAATAGTCATGTTTTATTGGTTTTTTTAGGGACTCTGACTTTTATGGATATGTCCTTTATACACATATCCACCGACTTATGCACTTTCTGAGACATGTGCCCCGTAAAACAGGGGTGAGAAAGGGGAGAGGATTGCCTCACCGGCGTATATGCACTATAATTGCGCGGCAATTGGATACATTTGCGGCCATGGTTAAGTGGTATAACGGGTCCTTGCCAAGGATCAGTCGGGAGTTCGATTCTCCCTGGCCGCACTGGGATAAGAAAAACTAGGTTTTATGCCTAGTTTTTCTTATGCCTGTTGGAGAGTCGAAAGGGTTGCCTGATATTTTGCGACGTAAGGAAGCAAAATGTCGACAACCCGTACTGAAACTGTAAGTTTCGATTCTCCCTGGGTTACTGGGAAATTTGACCCTGATTCTACACAAACTGACTACCGCATTGTGGTCACAAGTTACTAAGCAGGACTCGGTGTCAGGTCACTAATTCACACTGTAGTAATGATTGTTAAATATATTGGTGGGGTCAAGTTTCTCATTCGCTGACGCTCATAAGAACTTTCTCCCCGAGCTCACGGTTCTGGCATTAAGGACAGCCAGAACATCGCTCCGCCTCGCACAGCGGTCGCACACAAAGCAGTTTGTGTGCTAAGACAAGAAAAAACGGCCAATACAGGCCGTTTTTTCTTGTCTTTCCGCTGTGCGCCCGCCAGGACTCGAACCCAGAACGACTGATCCGAAGTCAGTTGTGATATCCATTTCACCACGGGCGCAATGTGCGACTATCATACGCGTGCGCGTAGGAAAACGCAATAAACATCTGCTAGAATAGGGGGGTTATGATCGTTCGCAGTGATGTACCCGCTGTGGTGCAAAAAATCGCCGATACGCTCGAAAATGCGGGTTTTGAGGCATACCTAGTGGGTGGCTGTGTGCGCGATCTTATCCTCGGGAAAAAACCAAAAGATTGGGATCTCACCACCAACGCAAAACCAGAAGAAATAGAGAAGCTCTTTCCCGAAACCTATCTTAACAACGACTTTGGTACCGTTGGTGTAGTAAATGACGGGGAAGAAGACGCCGCCCTCAAGGTGGTTGAGGTTACTCCATACCGCAGCGAGGGAACATACTCGGATGCCAGGCGGCCAGACACCGTTACTTTCGGTATTTCACTCGAAGAGGACCTGAAACGTCGTGATTTCACGGTAAATGCGATTGCGTACCGAATTTCAAACGAGCGCCTTGTTGACCCATTTTCAGGCCAAAAGGACATAAAGGACACGCGGCTCAAAGCAGTGGGCGACGCGAGCGAACGTTTTGCGGAAGATGCCTTGCGTATGATGCGCGCCGTGCGGCTCGCAACTGAACTCACATTTACAATTGACGGGGAAACGATGGCTGCAATTGCTGAGAATAGCGCTAATCTAAGCCGTATTTCAAAAGAACGTATTCGAGACGAGTTTGTACGTATTGTAAACTCTAATGAGCCAATGCGAGGAATCGTGTTTCTTGAGCGCCTCGGGCTCCTGAAACACGTACTTCCCGAGCTCCTCGACGGAATCGGGGTGGAACAAAATCAGGCACACTCTTTTGATGTGTACGAACACCTCCTTCGCACACTCCAGCACGCCGCGGACAAAAACTATCCGTTTCACGTGAGACTGGCAGCGCTCCTCCACGACATCGGGAAGCCCGCCTCCAGGCGATGGGGAGACGCCAAGAAAGATTGGACGTTCCACGGACACGAGGTGATCGGCGCCCGCATGGCGCGTAAGATACTCAAAGACCTTCGTTTTTCACGTGAAACCAGCGACGTGGTCGTCCGCTTGGTGCGCTGGCATATGTTTTTCTCAGATCCCGACCAAGTAACGCTCTCAGCGGTACGACGTACCATCAGGAACGTCGAGCCCGACTACATCGAAGACCTCCTCAATCTCCGCAAATGTGACCGTATTGGAAGTGGCCGGCCAAAAGAGCAACCGTTTCGATTTCGAAAGTACCAATCCATGGTTGAGGAGGCACTTCGCGATCCGATCTCTGTTCAAATGCTCGCTATAGACGGCACCCATATTATAAAAACAACGGGAGAGACACCGGGGCCGCGGCTCGGCCTTGCACTCCACGCACTCCTTGAGGAAGTGCTCGACGACCCTTCCAAAAACACCATTGCATATCTCGAAAAACGAAGCAGCGAGCTACTAAAGCTCTCTGATGAGGAGCTTAAGACGCTCGGAGAAGCAGGGAAGGAGCGCAGAGAGGAAGAGGAGGGCGCTGCCGTAAAAGAACTCCGCAAAAAACACCACGTCGTATAGAGTCCGCGAGCTTTACACCTGCAAAAACAGAGGCAAAACAAGACGCCGGGAAGGAGCGTAGTTTTTAGAGGTTTGAATAGAAAAAAGCCCGAGGGGTTCGACTACCGAGCGTATGCTCAGTGTCCGAACCCTTCGGGCTTTGAAATGGGGTGGTGACGTATGTGAGTCGTCAATGGGACGGAGTCCCTGTGGGTGGAACCAAGTGGCTCCGTACCCGCTTACTGGCGACTCATGTGAATTGAGCTGTTTGAATCAGAGGGACTCAAGAACTCAATTCAAGGTGGGAACAAAAATTTTACATTAGAGTTGGAGGATAACTCTTAATAACTTTTTGAATGAACTCTTTAGGGACAGCAATGCCGTCGCCCGCCCTTTTTGGGCCTACGTATGATGATATGTCCTTTATAAAAAGCTGTAAAGGACATCACGGTGGATAACTGTGTATAAATGTCCTTTAAAAGGACAGGTCCATCCTGTGGCTTATTTTGAGCGTTTTCTAGATACTGAGCTCAATAGAAACAGGGCAGTGATCGCTCCCGAGTACGTCTGGGTGAATTTCCCCGCGTTTGATGACCGACCTTAGACTGTTCGATGCCATGACGTAGTCGATGCGCCAACCGACATTTCGTTCGCGTGCATTCGCGAAATGCGACCACCATGAGTAGTGTCCGTTTCCTTGATGAAAGAGCCTGAAGGTGTCAAGAAAGCCGGCATCAACCATTGCATCAAACCCGCCCCGTTCTTCGTCGGTGAAACCCTTTTTGCCCTTGTTCTGCTTCGGACGCGCAAGGTCGTCCTCAGTATGCGCGACGTTGAGGTCACCACAGAAGATAACCGGCTTTTCACTCTGCAACTCCTTCATATAAGCAAGGTACGCCTTATCCCATTCCTGTCGCACCGGGAGCCTTGAGAGATCGTCTTTGGCATTTGGCGTATAGACGGTGCCCACAAAATAGTGCTCAAACTCGAGTGTGAGCACCCGACCCTCCGTGGTGGTGTCTCCGTAGCTATCTTTTAGCTTAAATTTCTTCTTAATGTGCTCTGGAAGACCCTCATGTACCTCAAGAGGGGGGATTTTGGTAAAAATAGCGGTGCCCGAGTACCCTTTCTTCTCCGCAGAATTCCAGGACTCTTCGTAGTCCGGAAGGTCAACCTCCACCTGGTCCCGATTTGCCTTTGTCTCCTGGAGGCAAAGAATATCGGGCTGGAAACGCTTGATGAAGGGAAGAAAGGCGTCTTTTTTGATAGCGGCGCGCACGCCATTTACATTCCAAGAAAAGATTTTCATCCCGTTAGTGTACCACTCCAAAAACAAATCGGCCCGGCGGAAATCATTCCGCCGGGCCTACCTGATCGCCGAATCGAAGGCTTTAATTAAACTTTCAACTTTTGCCTTGAATGCTTGATCGTTCCGCATATATCCGCAGGCTACCACTGAGTAGTTGTTGATCGTACCGGGAGCCTTGTTGAGCTGCTCTGCGAGTTCTTCTGTCGATAAGCCCAGAACTCGCTGTACAATATAGGCAGTTGCCGCCCTTGTCTTGGATTTTTGCCTTTTATACGGTGGGCTACGATGACCTCTGCCAACTGCAAAGAGTGTGCTGGGAGTCTCACCTTCTATGCCAAAGTAGCGATACAGGTCGTAGGCCACTTGAAGAACCATTTCCTGCACATCCGGAAAGCCTTGTTTTGAACCGTTCATTGAGCCGACCTCCTTTTAATCCACTTTGAGTAAAACACGACCTTACTTCATACACAACTATACAAAAATATGCAGAAGGGCAGGGAACGTGATACAGTGGAGCGCGTACAAAACACGTTAACGTAATTGAATATCACTTTTTGCTATGGCAGAGAAAAAGAAAACGAAATCAACTTCAACAAAGAAGGCTGAAAACACTGAGGCCGCGCAGGCTTCTACCCCGAAGAGCACACCTGTAAGGAAAGAGGGCGGCGGAGGAGGCATTGGTAAGGCACTCCTCGTTATTCTCCTCGGTATTATCGCCGGTCTTGGCTACCTCTACTTCACATATGACCCGGCACCAACCGACGAAAAAACCGGTGATGAACTCTCAACCGCGGACATTATGTTCGAAGGCGAAGAGGGCGACGGGCCTGTCGCCATGGTCAACGGTACACCAATCGCACGCGGTGAATACGAAACGAACGTACTCACTATCGCAGAGAATGCGCGGGCACAGGGAGCTGACCTCAGCGATGAAACGCTGCGAGCAGAAATTAAGAAACAGGCGCTCTCAAACCTCATTGATACCGCACTTTTGCTCCAGAGTGCCACAGCGGCAAACATCTCAGTGGATGATGATGCGGTAAATGCGCAGTTCGACTCGGTGGCATCCGAATTTGGCGGTAAGGACACCTTGCTCGCGCAAGTCGCATCGTACCGTGTCACTGAGGACTCATTGCGCAGCGACATCAGGGACCAACTCATTATTGACGCTTTTCTAAAGCAGCAGGTAGCTGACGCCACATTGGAGATCACTGAGGAAGAAATTGAAGACTTCTACGGCACACTTGAAAACGGCACCGACACACCACCGGAACTCGACTCAGTACGGTCACAAATTGAAGCACAACTCCGCCTCCAGAAAGAACAGGCATTTGTACAGAAACTTATCGAGGAGCTCAGAAGCGAGGCTGAGATTGAAACGCTCGTCTAGTACTATTGCGTTTTGCACGCCGTGTGCTTTAATACGAGCCAACAAAGCAGGAGCTCCCTTGAAGCATGTAAGTGATCAGGTGTGGTGAACGTTTTGTGGGTACGCTGTTGCACATGTAAAAGCACCCATTATAAAAGTAATTCAAAGGTTTAATGACAGGCAAAATTGCACGTCTTAAAGAGCAGGGATTTGGTTTCATTACCCCTGACGAAGGTGGTGAGAAGGATGTATTCTTCCACGCACGTTCACTCGCCGAAGGACTCATGTTTGATGAGCTCAAGGAAGGAGACACTGTTTCATTTGACGTTGAGAACGGACCAAAAGGTCCCGCAGCGGCAAACGTACAGCGCGCATAAGGCGCACGTATAGCAAAACCCCCCGCACGCTTCGCGTGCGGGGGTTTTGTGTTTCCAACAAACCTTCATACAATAAATAAAATGCCTATGGAATCACTTGCTGTATCAATTCACGTCACCACCATTTTCGTGCTTGTTCCGCTCATTCTCTACACCGACTATCTTGGCACACTCTGGGTACGTGGTATTCGCGAGACGCTCCCCGCAAGAACACTCACCCTCCTTCACCGACTCGTCCTTATGGGGCTTGCTGTTATGCTCGTGACAGGCGGTATACTCTTTCGAGACCTCAGCGCCTACCTTCTTACCGTACCTGCGTTTTATATAAAGATGTCGTTCGTGGCGGCACTCATTATCAACTCATTTTTTATCGGAACTCTCATGCATGTCGCTGCGGAGCGCTCGTTTGCTTCGCTCCCAAAACGCGAGCGACTCCCTCTGTATATAAGCGGTCTTGTCTCGGGGGTGAGCTGGGTTGGCGCTATCACCGCCGCAACACAACTTGGACTCTAGCGGTATGCGTCCCAAAACAGGAAGTGATATACTCTGCCGATAACGAGCTAAAATAACACTAAAAATAGTCTATGAAATTTTTTGCCATCTTACTCGCACTCGTTCTTCTCGGAAGCGGCATGTGGTATCTCTCATCAAAAGATAAAAGTGGGGAAAGTGCTGAGCTTCCCCTGGTAAACGAAACGGGAGAGGCCGCAATAGGTAATCACGAGGAAGCAATGGAAGAGCCCGGCGACGAAACGAGCATGGAAGCCGGTACCGACGCGGGTATGGAATTCCCCACAGCCGACACTAATGTGCAGACATTTAACCTTGAGGGATTTAACTTCGGGTACAATCTCAGCGAGATTCACGTCAAAGTGGGCGACACCGTGACCATCAACCTCACTTCAACGGGCGGTTTCCACGACTGGGTCGTCGACGAATTCGGCGCGGCAACCGCGCGTGTCAACACGGGAGAGACGACATCAGTCACGTTTGTGGCTGACAAAGCCGGGACCTACGAATACTACTGCTCCGTGGGCAGCCACCGCGCAAACGGCATGGTGGGTACGCTTATTGTTGAATAGCATCTCTTTGCAGTGGTTTTATTTCGGTTAACCGAAATAAAAGTGGTAGAAACCCTTAATAAAGAATCCCTGCTTTAATGCATGCATTAAAGCAGGGATTCTTTTCGTCCGGTCACGCTATTTCCGGCTTTTGCTGTGAAATTTCTTGTGAACTTCGCGTAAATGACTGTCGGTCACGTGTGTATACACCTGCGTTGTCGCGATGTTTGCGTGCCCGAGGAGCGCTTGCACGCTGCGAAGATCCGCACCGTTTGAGAGAAGGTCGGTCGCAAAACTGTGCCGGATGACATGCGGCGTCACCTTCCGCGTAATACCCGCAATCGTCGCATAGCGCTTTATGGTACGCTGCACGCTGCGCGGTGAGAGGCGTAAATCGAGACTGCCACTTTTTTTAGACCCTGCACCTTTCCCGTATTGAATAAACATCGCGTCATTCATGTCCTTTCGAGCTTTAAGGTACTCACGAATAGCATGCTTCGCACTCTCTGAGAGAAACACCACACGCACTTTGTCGCCCTTCCCGCGCACAGAGAACTCATCGCGCGAAAGATCAACATCCTCAATCGAAAGCGCGCAGAGCTCTGAGACGCGAAGTCCGGTAGAGAAGAGAAGTTCGAGCATCGCCTTATCCCGAAGCCCTTGCTCGGTTGCCGTATCCGGCCCATTCATGAGCCGCTCGAGCTCCGCAGGGCTGATGAGGTCGAGTGAGCGTTCCCCGACTTTCGCAAGTTCAATGCGCTCGGGAGAGAGCGACTCAATACCGCGCTTTCGGAGGTATTTGAGGAACGCCCGAAGCGCAATGAGATAGTAGTTCTGCGTCTTTCGCTTGAGCGTCTCTGTTTGTCGTCCCGAGCGTGTCCCCGGCTGGCGATTGAGCCATAGGCGATAGTCGCGCACCATACTCTCAGTGACTTTTTTCGGGTCTTCGACCTTCACGTGTTCGAGGAAACGAGTGAGATAGTGGTCATAGTTGGAGACAGTATGAAGACTCCGCCCCTTCTCAATCTCCAAATATTCAAGAAATTCACGCTTTAAGTCGCTGAGGTTCATAGCGTATAAATTGTACTATACATACGTCGCACAATAATTTGATTAGGACAGCCCTTGCATATTAAGTCAATATGTGGTAGAGTGTTTACACCTTCGACGGGGACTATCTATCTCCATTTTATTTATTGAAATACAGCAATACATAGCATGTTGACTAAACGACAGAAAGAAAACGCGCGAAAAGATACGAAGCGCCATGATTCTGACACCGGCTCACCTGAAGTGCAGGTTGCAACGCTCACAAAGCAAATTAATGAGCTTGCAAAGCACCTTAAGAAGCACGCGAAAGATTTTCACTCAAGGCGAGGACTCCTTCAGATGGTTGCGGACCGCCGCAAGCACCTCAAGTACCTCGAACGGAAGAACAAGCGGACGTATAATGCGATCGTGAAGAAGCTCGGTCTAAAGAAGTAGGCTACCGCTCGACATGCGCCGCGATTCCTATAGGAATCGCGGCGCATGTCGTCATTACCCTGACGCAGCTTATTTTTCAAATCCCGCGAAGGAGCGTATACTCTACTTACGCGCACATAATTTGTATACGAAAGAAGTTCTCCGTGCGCACATTATTTTAATAATTCACTAATTAATCTACTCTTTTTATGAGTGTTATAAAACATCCGGAACAGCGGGTCGCTATCTTTATCGACACGCAAAACCTCTATCACAGTGCAAAAAATCTCTATAAAGCAAAAGTAAACTTTGACGCGGTGCTCAAATCGGCGCTCGGCGGGCGCAAGCTCGTGCGCGCACTCTCGTACGTTGTCACCACCGAGAGCGGGGAAGAGCAGTCCTTCTTTGAGGCGCTTGAAAAAATCGGTATCGAGGTAAAAACGAAAGACCTTCAAGTCTTCTTTGGCGGCGCCAAGAAAGCCGACTGGGACGTTGGTATGGCAATCGACGCCATCAAGGTGGCCAACAAGGTTGACGCGATCGTCATCGCAACAGGCGACGGCGACTTTATCCCCCTCGTTGAGTACGTTCGCTCTGCGGGAGCCCAAATTGAGGCAATCGCCTTTGGTCGCTCAAGCTCTTCGCGACTTCGCGAATTTGTGGACGACTTCATTGACCTCGACGACGATCCGAAGAAGTACCTCATCGGGTACCGCGGAAAGGGAGGCGGCTTTCGAAAGAAAATACAAAAAGTCGTCGGCACCGACACCGACGACTTCGAGGACTAGGGTACAGAACGTAGGAAGAAATTGAAAAACGGCGATCCCGAGGGACCGCCGTTTTGGTTTTCGAGGAGGATGTGCAATATTCAGTTCGGAGCAGGTAAGTGCCCCAACATATAGTACACCCCCCATGTGGACAGCCCGATGACTAGCAGCAGGCCGGCGGCCTTCAGCGCCTTCCTTGAGCGTAAAAACGCCACAAAGAGAACGATCGCCACAAGGACAGCCACGACCAGCATCCAGGTGACCAGCACTGTCTGAATGTCAACCGCTCGCAGCCCGAGCTTGAGAAGACTCGGTGCCTGCATCCAGTCGAGGAGAGAGAATATGCTCTCCTTTATGGAGTCAAGCGCGGTGTCGGCGCCGTTTGCGTCTCGATTTACTCCATACGCAAATATCGAGAGCGCAACAGGACGCACCACTCCGACGCGAAGTGCGGCGCCTATGGCGACCCTACGCGACACCAGTGGAGTCGCTCCCACAAGCGCGATGAACGCAAGGGAGACCACCATCCCGATACTGGCCATATTGACGCCGATCGTGGAAAGAGCGGCACTCGGCGCACCGAGCGCCACCAGGGACGCTTTGATGAAATCCCCCTTGCGGAGGACCCACTCGATTGCATCGGATGAGGTCCACGCCACCACCATGAACACGACGACGGCAAAGACTTCCGATGTCCAGAAGAGGTAGAGTCCTCTCCTTCCACCGAATAAACCAAACATATAATTATCCTCCTTTCAGGGAACCTATTCTTTTTTATTATATCATATAAAGCACTCTGAGTCAAGATATGGCTGAATCTGGCCGAAAAAGTGGCTTTCTGGTACATTCATGACATTAGGAGCGACCACTTCGAGCAGGTAGGTTTCAAAGCGTTTGAAATCTGAAGCTCGCAGTGGTCAAAGCAAAAAGCGCACATGGAAACAAAAACATACGAGACCGAAGTTGGCGGTAAGACACTCACCGCCGAATTTACCGACCTCACCGGGCAGGCGAACGGCTCGGTCATGGTTCGCTACGGCGAAACGGTTGTGATGGTAACCGCAGTTATGAGCGGCCGTGAGTCGCACGGCTATTCATACTTCCCACTCTCGGTCGAATTTGAAGAAAAATTCTACGCAGTGGGACAAATTCTCGGTAGCCGTTTCATCAAGCGAGAAGGGCGACCGTCCGACGAAGCGGTACTCTCGGCACGCATTGTCGACCGCACCATACGACCACTCTTCGACCACTCACTTCGCCATGAAATTCAGGTGGTCGCCACCGTTCTCGCCATGGGCGAGGACGATCCCGACGTACTTTCGGTACTCGGCGCGTCGCTCGCGCTTGGCACCAGCGACATTCCATGGGGTGGGCCGGTGGGCGCTGTGCGTATCGCGCAGCGGACGGGCGAGAGTGAGCTCACGATTAATCCAACGTACCACGAGCGCGAGGAAGGGAAGCTCTCGTATGAAATTCTCGCGTGCGGCCGAGACGGAAAGGTAAATATGATCGAAACTGCCGGCAGCGAAATCAGCGAAGCGGCCGTTACCGAAGCACTCGGAGAAGCCGTACGCATTAATGACGCGCTTGAAGCGTTTCAAAAAGAAATCATCGCGGACATCGGAAAAACGAAACGAGAAATCAAAGCGCGCGACATTCCCGCCGAGATGCGCGAGCTCTTTGACACGCGCATCCACCAGAAGCTCACTGACACTCTCTTTAACGGAACGCCAGGAAAAGGGCATCTCTACGCACTCAAAGATGAGTGGTTTGAAATTTTAGAAACAGAACTTCCCGACGCCGACAACGGCCTCGCGGCGGACCTCTTTGAGGAATGCATAAACAGTGAAATTCATCGTGGTGCGATTGAAGAGGGAAAGCGCGCTGACGGCCGCGGTATGGATGAGGTGCGCACACTCTTTGCAAAAGCCGGAGGTCTTTCGCCCGTACTCCACGGATCGGGTATCTTCTACCGCGGCGAAACGCACATTTTTACGGCACTCACGCTCGGCGGCCCCGAGGACTCGCAGCTCCTCGATACACTCGAAGAGCGCGAGACAAAAAAACGTTTCATGCACCACTACAACTTTCCGCCATTCTCTGTGGGTGAGACCGGGCGCGTTGGCGGCTTTAACCGTCGCATGATTGGCCACGGGGCGCTCGCTGAGAAAGCGCTCGTGCCGGTCATTCCGCCGAAAGAACAGTTCCCATACACCATCCGCCTCGTCTCCGAGACGATGTCATCAAACGGCTCGAGCTCGATGGGCTCCGTGTGTGGCAGTACGCTCGCACTCCTCGACGGCGGTGTACCGATAACCGCCCCTGTGGCGGGCATCGCCTCGGGAGTCATGATCGGAGACGACGGCCGCTACGCACTTCTCACTGACATTCAAGGGCCCGAGGATGAACACGGCGACATGGACTTTAAGGTCGCCGGCACCGAGCGCGGTATTACTGCAATACAAATGGATGTGAAAGTGGGCGGCATCCCACTCCAGATACTCGGCGAAGCACTCGAGAAAGCGCGCGAAGCTCGGCTCCACATCCTCAAGACAATGAAAGCGGTAATCGACGCACCACGCCCCGACATTTCTCCGCGCGCACCAAAAATCATCACGCTCTCTATTCTCCCTGAACAAATCGGGCTTGTGATTGGAAGTGGCGGCAAGACCATAAATGGCATAAAGGAGGAAACGGGTGTAACGGAAATCAGTATCGAAGACGACGGCACCGTATACATCACCGGTAGCGGCGGCACTGCAGCAAAAGCGGCCGACGCGGTACGCTCACTCACGAAAGTGTTTGAAGTCGGTGAAAAACTCACCGGCACTGTCACTCGTATTGCACCATTCGGTGCGTTCGTGAAGCTCAATGATTTCACCGAAGGACTCGTTCACATATCGGAAATCGTGCCATGGCGTCTTGAAACTCTCGATGGTGTACTTGCGGTGGGCGAAACGGTGTCGGTTGTGGTGACCAAAGTTGAAGATGGAAAAGTAGGACTTTCCATTAAGAAAGTTGATCCGGACTTCGGAAAAAAGAAAGGGCTGAAAGAGCCGAGCGCCGGAACGGGGTCGTAACAATACGTTCACCCACATGTAACCCTCAATCGAGGGCACCGCATATGCCATACTAATTAGAGCGTGTATAAAAAGCTAACACAAAAGAAAGGGTACCTGATTTTTTGTTTCGCCGACGTCGTGTTGCAAAATCCGGCAAAAAATCTCGCTTCGTCTTTAATGAACGTCAGTTCCTCAAAGACTCCAGCTCAGTTTTTTACTCGAATTTTGCAACACTTTGATCTGCCGATAGCTTTTTTACACACTCTTGAACTATGACCACTCCAGAACCATCGCAAAAAAACACCGTACCTGAAAACTCTGAAGGCGATATGGGTGTTGTATTTGGTGATGTGCCACAAGAAGAAACATCTGAAAGCACCTCGAAAGCAAGCACGTCCAGCGTACGTGCACACACTGGCGAAGCCATTGACGTGACAAAGACCGACGACTCAAACATCGATAGTGGAACTATCGTGACCAACAAGAAGCACGGCGACTCGGTACTCGGCTCGATTAAAGATGCCGCAACTGAGTGGGGCACCGACCGCGCCGCGACAGTAAAGAAAACGCTTGAACCATTCAAGAGACCGGAAGCACCAAAAGTGACACCAGGACGCGAACGAAAAGAGGTTATTCAAGAGTCAGTTGAGAACGCCAAGCAAGCCGCCCTCGACGACCACCAAGTCGTCATCGAACGTATCAAAACGCTCCAACAAGACGCGGAGCGAATCACCGGAAAACCGTTTTCCATAAAAGCGAAAGAACCCGAAGAGAAAGCGCGCTGGACGCACATTCTCGGTGAGAAGGAAATGGCTCCCGCAGCGCCAGCGCCGGAGAGAGTGCAATCTGTTCGACGTGAACAAATCACCTCGGGAACCGGTGCGTCAATTGCGGGAAGTGTCGACAAACGTATCGAGGCAAAGCCGGACGACTACCTTCCGAAAAGTGAAACGAGTGCGACGCGAGAATCACTCGGCGGAACAACGGGCGGACAGATTGCGCCCGACACGAATGTTCGCACCGCAATGCCCGAAGCGCCGAAGCAGGAGACGGTGAAAGAAAACCTAGCGGCGCACAAAGGAACCATCGCACCACGCATCGAAAAACCCATTCCGACAGCACCGCCCGCTCCCGCCACACCTCCCGTTTCGCCACCTCCTACACCACCTCGGCCGGCGCCGACAACAAGACCAAAAAAACGATCACGCGTTTCAGTTCGCGTAGTGCTGGTCGCACTGCTCGTGGTGGTACTTATGGGTGGCATCGGTGCCGGTGGATACTACGTCTGGCAAACGAGGCTCGAAGGAACGCTCGGCGCCACTCCGGTAGTCGTGACCGAGAACAAGAACACACTGGCACTCTCTACCGATAAAGACGAATTCTTCCTCAATTTTGAAAACGCACTTCAAGACGGACGCGGCAATCTCTTCCGCATCACACTCACCGACGCGTACGGGGTAAGTCCCGCAAGCGCAGCATCACTCTTTTCTGTCGTTGCGTCCGATACTGCCGACACCTTCACTCGCACACTCAAAGGAACTCCCGTTGTCGGTGGTGTCGGCGATGGAGACGCCGCACCATTTATTGTTGTCTCGGTTGACTCGTTCGACGTCGCGCTCGCCGGCCTCCTCGAGTGGGAGACGGTGATGAGTCGTGATCTCGCTCCGCTCTTTGGAAATCGCGTATCTGCGTCCGAGTCCGAAAACGGTGAGCTCTTTGCGCCGCGCTTTGTCGACACGGAGTATGACGGAGTACACGCGCGCGTACTCCGCGATCAAAACGGAGCTGACCGCATTGTGTACACGCTTCGCGATGACAACACACTCATACTCACCACCACCCGAAACGCGCTCGGGACACTCCTTCGAGCGTTCTAACGCACGCCGTACACTCCTCTTTCCTGCAGAAGGGAGGCGGGGTATACTCTCCCTATACCTCTATCGACATAACTATGGATACACACGCATACAAAACAAAACTTGAAACAGAACTCGCTAAGCTCACTGAGGACTTAAAGGGCATCGGCGTACACGACCCGCATAACACATCAAACTGGGTTGAACGAGCAAACGACCTTGAAGCAACCGAGCCGGACCCGCTCGACGTCGCTGACCGCACCGAAGAGTATGACGAGCGACGCTCCACACTCGCGGTGCTCGAAACGAGGTGGAACAACATCACCAAAGCGCTCAAAAAAATAGAAGACGGCACCTACGGCACATGCGACGTGTGCGGCGAGCCAATAGAGCCCGCGCGACTCGATGCAAACCCGGCGGCCATGACATGTGAAACACACATGAATACCGATTAAATTGATACTCTTTAACTTTTCTCATTTCCGTCATGTCAGTCGCCCGAGTACACGCAGCCCAGCCCGGCGTACTCACCGGCGACATCGTTGTGGTTGAAGCGGACCTCTCACGAGGTCTCTTTTCATTTACCATCGTCGGTCTTGCGGGCAAGGCGGTGGACGAAGCAAAGGACCGTGTGAGTGCCGCTATTAAAAACTCCGGCTTCACATCACCGAAGAGTGGCAATCATAAAGTCGTTGTTTCACTCGCTCCCGCCGATCTGAAAAAGGAAGGACCGCTCTTTGACCTCCCGATTGCAATCGCGTACCTCACCGCGGCGGGAGAGATAGAACACAGACGCGACCGGACGCTTTTTGTTGGTGAGCTCGCACTCGACGGAACGCTCCGCGGCGTGCGCGGCATCCTTCCGGTCGTGCGCGAAGCGAGTGCACGTGGTTTCACCGAAGTAGTGGTTCCACGCGAGAACGCAGAGGAGGCCGCCCTCATTCCCGGTATCACGGTAACGCCCGCAGACACGCTCCTCGACGTTGTTAGACACATCGACGAATCACGAGAGGACTACGCCGAGCTCCCTGAACAACCCCCGACACAAATTTCCCACATCTGGGACGAAGATGTTGTCCGGCTCGAAGATATCCGCGGACAGGAGAGTGCGAAGCGCGCACTCACCATTGCGGCGGCAGGGCGGCACAACATGATACTCGTCGGACCTCCGGGCACCGGGAAGACCATGCTCGCCCGCGCGCTCCAGGGAATCCTGCCGCCGCTCGACGTTCCCGAAGCACTCGAGGTGACGGCAATTCACTCTGTTGCCGGAACGCTTGATGGAAAGATTTCTTCGCGCCCACCGTTTCGGAGTCCACACCACACCGCCTCACACACCGCACTCGTCGGTGGTGGCACACATCCGAAGCCGGGCGAAGTCACGCTTGCACATCGCGGCGTTCTTTTTCTCGACGAGTTCCCTGAGTTTGAGAGGCGGAGTATCGACGCACTTCGGCAACCGCTCGAAGACCGCGTCGTGTCTATTTCACGCGTGCACTCGAGTGCGCTTTTCCCGGCGGACTTCATTCTCGTCGCTGCGATGAATCCAACGCGCGGGGGAGACGAGCGCGGCACTACAGCGCACGGCGCTCGGGCAAGTGACTATGCTTCACAAATGCTCGACACGTACAAACAAAAAATCTCCGGACCGATTCTCGACCGCATCGACCTCTGGACGCCCGTTCCGCACGTTGACCATGAAACGATGACCGACAAGAACACGCAAGAAGGGGAGACCGAACGCGCTCGGACCGTCGTTGCTCGCGCGCGAGAAAAACAGCGCGAGCGCTTCGCCCACCTCGGCATCGGTTCAAACGCAGAGATGTCCGCGCGCGTTATCGACGAAACCATTCACCTCACGGACAGCGTCCGCGCACTTCTCAAAGATTCCGTTCATAAACTCAACCTCTCACCCCGCAGTTACCACCGCGTCATCAAAGTCGCCCGGACAATTGCCGACCTCGCCAACACAAAAGATATTGAGGAAACACATGTTTTGGAAGCGCTGCAGTATAGAACCAAAATGTAGGACTCTTGATTTCACTTTTTGTATGAAAAAAGAAATATATATTTAAATATATATTTTAATATATAGATGGAAAAGTACTAAAAAAGAAAACACCCCGCCGCCGTCATGCGAGGGCGGGGCATTTGCTCCGCCTCGCGGCGTGGGGTGGTCTTAGTCTCTCGGCGTAAAGATCATACTGCATTCGCAGTTGATTCGCTGACCAGCACCGAGCATTCGATAACGCTGCTTGCCGGAACCGACACGTACCGGCTCTACGCAAATGTAAAGGTCGGGACGGTCTGTCCAGATGAAGTAGCCATTGTAGCCTTCGTCCAACGTCACTGCGATGACGCCGCGCAAGGTGTCGACATAGAACATTTCGTCGCCTTGGCGGGGAACGAAAAAAGCTGTACCGATCTGGATGTTGTAATTGCTCCACCCCTGATCTCCATACCGCAAAATGAAGTCGCCGCCGCCCGTTGCGAAGTACGGATGAAATCCGATCGAATACGGCATGTCTTCATCGTGGATACGTTCAGTACCGAGTGAGACGCGATGTCGCATACACTCCGCGCCAGAGACAGCGGGTACTTCGGTTTTTGCCGACACCCACACCCTGTGATGCCATGGGTGCACGAACACGAATCCCGCCGATATCCAACCATCAGCAAAAAGCGAAAGGGTCGGATTCATCTGATGCAAGGCGGGGTTGCCTTTGACAACCCTGCCGTTCTCAATTCGACAATCGCGGACCAATCCATGTCTGGGAAGTGTAATGCCCTTATACGGACCAGTCGTAGGTGCTGTCCCGAAGTTGGGGCAACATACCGGTGCACCGCCTCGCAATTTCTCCTCGTCTCCGAATTTCAGCTCGGTTTCGGGATATAAAATGTCGACACCATCCATATTCCAATGGCTGATAGTTCCATTCGTTTCCATTGACCAGGCCACTGGGGCACCTCCTATTCATTTGTGAATTGCTACTTGGCCAAATGGCCTTGAGTTCGAGGCAAACAATATAATAAAAATTACTGTTTGTAAACCACACCACCTACGAAAGTGCCAATGCACTTTCATGCAAACATTTTCAAATAAACCTCAGAAAGCACATGCGACCGGTATTGCATGTGAAGATTTGGGGTGAAACACAGTGGAGACGGGAAATACTAAAAAGTAACCCTGCTATGTACAAATCTAAATAGAAATGCTTTTCTCTAAAATTCAGCTAAACTAGGTGGATGCTAAGAGAAGAGCTTAAAAACTACTTTGCTGAACTAGACTCATCAACTGAGTATTTCAACGAACACACAGTCACCGGAAAGATACGAGAAATTGTAAAAAAGGGAGACAAGCGCTCCCTTGAAGATGATGCCGAAATCTTTGCTTTCAATGTCTACACTGATGGAACCAACTCAACAGCATGGGGTTCTTACTTTGGGCCAATGATGTCATTTCCTGATACGAATGGTAACAACATTGATTTCCCGTCACGAGATATATTAAATGAGAAAATATTAAAATATTGGAAAGAAAGATTTGAAGAGTCGAAACATATATTTTTGAAAACTAGATACGCCGACTTGCTTATTGAGTTTTCAGACTATTCTACAGAGAAAGTAACTGTCGATGTTTTCCAGCAAGCTATTGATGGACATACGGCTTTGTCTCAACAAGAAGCAGAAAGGGATATAAGTGCAAGAAACCATCTTAATAGGTCACTAACTCTTTCAAGAAAATATAATCAAACAAAGAAAGTTGAGAAATTATTTGATGAGGCATTAAAACTAGAAAACGAAATTGCCATTGATGACAAACCCGGATTATGGGGATTTGTACTGGAGTGGTTTTTGCTTGACCCCAAGTTTTCTACAACTGAAGAAAAAGAGAAATTATACATAACTGATTTTGAAAACAGGAGACGAAGACTATTAAAATCTGAATCAATCTGGTCTCTTGAAAATGCAACAATTCAACTTGCAAAATACCATAAACATAAAAGCAACATCGTAGAAGTTGAAAGAATACTTGGAGAATATGAAAACTGTATTAGAAACTATAAGGAATTTACTGAAAGTTCATTTGGTAGACATCACTACTTACAAAATCTTGAGGAAATCTATATTCGCTTTAATCTGTCTGAAGAACTAAATAAACGACTAACTACAATTCGGGGTGAGTTAAGAAACTTTAGACTAGACCCTGATGACCCGAATTTTAAAACAATTTCAGTTACACAAGACATCCTTCAGGAAAAAATTGACCAACTATTAAATGGGGTGTTTGAGAGTAAGGATATAACTCAAATAATTCTAAAGATAGTCGTCAACTTTTTTCTTAGACAAAAAAGAGAAACGGAAAAGTTTAATGAATTAAATAGAAAGTATGTATTTGCCAAGATAACATCTGGAGCAATCTTTGATGAGGAGAAGAGATTTATTGCAAACTTGCCCCCCTTAGACGAAGCGCCTGATTTGCATTTCAATAAACACTGTACTGACAATCTTCATATAAATTCAATGTTTTTATCATTGGTAATAAACAAGTTAGTTGATGAGTATAAAAAAGATGAATTGGTAGACCAGATTAAAAAATCTGGCCTCATAAGTGAAGCAGACCATGTTGTACTGGAAGAATTTTTAGATTTGTTTTGGAAGCGTAAATATCTTGCTTTTATCCATATTGCTGTTCCTTTCATCGAATCTACACTACGTAGACTGTTCCTAACCTCTGGCATGGTTGTCTCAGTTGAGAATCAAATTGGTGGGTATGACTACAAATCAATAAATTCATTACTTGAACATGAACAAGCGGTGATTGTGTTTAAGCATATTTTCCAAGACGTTGGAGATGATTTGCTTTATACCATTAGATTAATCTTCACAGAGAAGATTGGTCTTAACATAAGAAATCGAGTTGCACATGGTATTTACCAAAGCGATTTTGTGAACGAGAAGCATTCTAACCATATATTGTTTATTATTTTTATACTCAGTCTTATAAAAATTAATGAATAGAGGGACAGGTGTTTTAATACTTGTCCCACGGCCCAAAGAGAAACACCCATTTAAATTGCAATTTAAATGGGTGTTTCTTTTGCTCAGCTTTGGATTTCACCAGAAACCCATTTTAGAGTGCAGAGCAAGGAGACAAGTAAAAAATTTATGAGCCTTATCTAAATAAGGTGAGTGAATTTTTATGCACAGTCGACACAGCTATGTGCCTAAAATGGGTTTCTGGCGCCGCGGACTTCGAAATGGAGGTGCGCCCCCGTCGACCGCCCAGTACTACCAACATATCCGATAACCTCTCCCGCACTCACACGCGCACCCACACCAACTGCGTTTGAAGAGAGGTGCGCGTAGAGTGTTTGCGTACCGTTTGCATGTTTGATGACGATGTACTGCCCATATCCACCGTTCCAACCGGCGCCCTTTGAAACAATCACATCACCTGACGCGGCGGCGAGTACCGGCGTGCCAACCGGCGCCGCGAGATCAACCGCGTTGTAACCATGGAGCCCCTGCGTTTTTACCGCTCCCGGAAGCGGGTGGCTAAATCCGGAACTTCCTTCACCCGAGACAACAACCGTACCGGACGACGCACGTGACGGCGTTGACGTCTTTGTCGGTTCTTTGGTTTCCACCATGCCGCCCGGAATCACCACGGTGTCACCGGCGCTGATGTCACTTGCCGAAGCAAGCTGGTTGTACGCGATGATATCGTCAACGTTTCCGTTATATTTCTTTGCGATAGACGCGAGTGTGTCACCGTCTTTTACAACGTGGCTGATACCGGTAATTGGAAGAATGACGAGTGTGTGCCCGGGCCGGATGAGGTCGGCGCGTGCAATGTCGTTTGCCCAAAGAATGGTGTTGGCGGACACGTCAAACATCTGGGCAATTTGAGAGAGGGTGTCGCCCTCTCGCACCACGTAGACACTGATCTCTCCGTTTGCCGTACGCGAGTTGATAGTGTCTGACTCACTGCCAAGACCTTCAGCCACGAGCGCACCGTCTTCGACGAGGATGTCACCACCACCTTTCGCAGGATTGGGATCAGTATGGAGGGCGGCCTTCAGAAGGGGGACCGCTTGCGCGCTTTCGCTGCTTTTTGGAGCACGTTCGAATACGATTTTATCCTCAAGCACGCCCATAAATGAGGAGAATACCCCGGCATGTGCTAAAAATGGAACGAAACCAACGGCCGCGACGACCCCGAACATCACGTGGTAGTGGTGCTTTACCGGATACGCAGCAACGCCGCGCACCACTGTGCGCCCCTTCATGAAACTATTGAGTAGCCACCCCTTCAAAATACGTCTATAGGAAGGATCGGGCTCTGGGTTACTGGGTTTTATAAGCCAAATTTAAGTGGTACGCGCCGCCGTTACAATCAGATACAGTCATTCCTCCAAAAGAAAAGAGCGTACTACGCTCCTTTACACCTTACGGTACCCACAATGATAGCTCGCCTGCAAAACGGTGCAACCTTGCCATAAACACCTATCCACAGTGTGATACAAAGCGCCAAAATAGAGCGCGTTCGGGGCGTTTTATGTACTCTTGACTAAAAGTATAAAAATTGCGCAGTCTGCGAGGGTATTTCGTTTCATACGTATTTCATTCTTCATTATTGAGACAGCGCGGGTATACCCCGCCGACTCTTTTGAAGAAAAGAGTCGGCGGGGTATAGTGGCCCTTGCATGAGTACCAAAAACCACCTCGACAGTCTCAACAATCCGCAGCGCGAAGCTGCCGAACACCGCGAAGGACCGCTTCTCGTCCTGGCCGGCGCAGGTTCGGGGAAGACGCGCGTCATAACCCACCGAATTGTAGGCCTCATCGAAACCGGCGTCGCCCCGCGAAACATCCTTGCTGTTACCTTTACCAACAAAGCGGCGGCGGAAATGCGTGAGCGTGTCCGCGAACTCATTGAAAAAACGGGAGCGGCGGCGCGCGCGGGACTTGAAGAACTGCCAACCGTCACTACCTTCCACGCACTCGGCGTTCGAATGCTTCGAGAGCACAGCACACTCCTCGGTCTCTCGCGTTCCTTCACCATTTTTGACCGCAGCGACTCCGTGCGCGCTGTTAAACGCGCGCTCGAGGAAGCCTCATATGACCCAAAGCAGTTTGAACCGCGCACCATCCTTTCTATTATTTCGCGCGCAAAAGGTGACGCGCTCTCGCGACTCGAATTTTTAGATGGCGCGCGTTCCTACCCGGAGCGCGTCGCGGGAGAGGTGTGGGAACACTACGAGGCGTTTCTTCGCGGGGAGCAAGCACTCGACTTCGACGACCTGCTCCTTAAAACGCTCGATATGCTCAAGAGCAACCCTCCGATACTCGCAAAATACCGCGACACCTTTCGCTTCATCCACGTAGACGAATACCAAGATACCAACCGCGTTCAGTATGAAATTGTGCGCCTTCTCGCCGGCGACCACACTAATATATGTGTGGTGGGGGACGTCGACCAAAACATCTACTCGTGGCGTGGCGCAAACATTTCAAATATTCTCCAGTTTGAACGCCACTTTCCGGGTACCACCACCATCATGCTCGAAGAAAACTACCGCTCAACAAAAACGATCATCGCCGCCTCAAATGACATAATCGCAGAGAACAAAAACCGCCCCGAAAAAAACGTGTTCACCAATAACAGCGACGGTGAAAAAATAACGCTCTACGCAGCCATGAACGGGCGAGACGAGGCGGAGTACGTCGCCATGAGTGCCAAGTCACTCATCGCAGATGGCGCGGAACCCTCCGACATCGCCGTACTCTTTCGCACGAACTTCCAGTCGCGTGTACTCGAGGAAGCGTTCTTGGATTTTAGTGTGCCGTACCAGGTGCTCGGCACACGGTTTTTTGAACGAAGAGAAATAAAAGACGTGCTCTCGTTTCTCCGACTCGCACAGAATCCCGAGAGTACGAGCGACCTTGCGCGCATTGCAAATGTGCCCCCGCGCGGCATTGGGAAAGTGACGCTCCTCAAACTCATTGAGGGGAATCGTGGTGACCTTCGCGGTGCAACACTCAAGAAGGTTGAGGTGTTCGACGCACTTATTGCCTCTATTCGCGAGTGCGCGACAAGAGAGCCGCTCGCAAAAACCATAAAACACATCATGACCGCGAGCGGTCTCGAGCGTGCATATAAAGATGGTGGGGAAGAAGGTCTCGAGCGACTCGAAAACCTCCGTGAACTCGTCACACTCGCTGCGAAGTACGACGAACTTGAGCCCTCCGAAGCGGTGGAGAAACTCCTTGAGGACGCCGCGCTTCAGAGCGACCAGGATGAACTGCAGAGTAAGGAAGAAAAAAATGCGGTGCGTCTCATGACGGTGCACGCCTCAAAAGGGCTCGAATTTCCATACGTTTTCATCACCGGACTTGAGGAGGGGCTCTTCCCGCACGAGCGCCTTTCGGATTCGAAAGTGGACAACGAGGAGGAGCGACGACTTTTCTACGTTGCGCTCACACGCGCGGGAAAGAAAGTGTTTCTCTCATTCGCACATTTACGCACCATTTTTGGCAGCGAACGCGTCAACGTGCCTTCGTCATTTCTTTCCGACATTAGCGAAGACCTCATGGAGAACACCGGCGCACAAGAACCTGGTGACGGCGAGGTCACCACTATTTTCCTCGACTAACACGCCCACTCGGGGTATGTTGCACAAATGAAATTACCGGCAAAAAAGTCCCTCGGACAAAACTTTCTCAATAACCAGCGTATACCTGCGCAAATGGCGGACGCGGGTGACGTGAGCGCGGGTGACACCATACTTGAAATCGGTCCCGGCACCGGCGTTCTCACGAAAGAGCTTCTCAAGCGCGGTGCGCGCGTCATTGCGATTGAGGCGGACGCGCGCAGCGTAGATCTCCTCAACGAGACCTTCGCCAGTGAAATAGCATGCGGGGCGCTTACGCTCCGCCACGGAGACATTCGCAATGTCCCACTTACTGAGCTTGGCCTCACAAACGGCACATTTACTGTGGTTTCTAATATTCCATACTACCTCTCCGGTGTTTTGTTTCGCACGCTGCTCTCCGGAGAAACAAAGCCTAAAACACTCGTTTTCTTAGTACAAAAAGAAGTTGCCGAACGTATCACTCGAAGCGAAAAAGAGTCGCTCCTCTCACTTTCAGTCAAAGCGTACGGTGAACCGACATATATAGGAACAGTGAAGCGCGGCAACTTCTCTCCCGCGCCACACGTGGATTCCGCCATTATCGCCGTACACAACATCGGGAGTGGCCGTATGAAAGGAATCGACAAGGACTTCTTTTTTGAGATTCTCCACCTCGGGCTCGGCAAGAAGCGAAAGCAGCTCCTCGGCAACTTAAGCGCTCTGTTTCCGCGTGAATCCCTCGAAGCGGTGTTTCAAACGCTCGACATCCCGCTCAATACTCGAGGTGAAGATCTCCCACTCGAAATATGGCTTTCTCTTGCGAAAAAATTGGATGAGATCAAAAGAGTATAAGCTAAGCTTTCCGCTTCTAAACAGAGGTGGGATACTCACAAATCGCTGACTGGTATACTAGAGACATGAAACGCACTCGCACCGTTGTCGCACTGGTGGTGGGACTTCTTATTATTGGAAGCGCACTCTACTTCAAGGGGGAAGAGGGTACTGCCCCGGCCTCCGTGGTGGCGGTTGGCGATGAGAGCACTCGCTCGTATATAAATTCAGAAGGCGATTGGGCGAAAGAGCTCGATGTGATGGCGCTTCGCGCGGCGGAGGACGCGCCGGAGATAGAAATTGAAGGAGTTGCAAGCAGTACGCTTCTGGGAACCGTGACTGACTCCTTCGCGCGCACCTTTTTTGAAGAGTTCGCACGCGGCGAACTCTCCGGTGCACTCGACGATTCCAACAAAGAACTCTTTCTCCAGGCATCAGTCGCAAAACTCACCCAAACAACAGACGACACGCTCCTTACAAAGAACAACATCCGCATCGGTACTGAAAATGACCTCGCGGCGCTCCGAACCTACGGCAATACCATTGCCGCAATAACACAGCGACACACCGCGGGCACCACCGAGGATGAACTCACCATTTTAAAGCGCGGTCTTGCAAGTGAAAACGAGGAGGATTTCGCGACACTTACAAACATGGCAGCGGCATATTCGCGCATACTTGCTGATACACTAGAGGTATTCGTACCGCCTGAACTTGCGGACGAACACGTGCTGCTCGTCAATGCCTATCAGGCGGTCGGCAACGATATCGCCGGAATGTCCGAGGGACTCACCGACCCCGTATACGCACTCGTGAGGCTCCAGCGACACGAGGAAGATGCAAAAGCTATGGCAACCGCGCTTGATCGCATTTACCAAACACTTAGCGCAAAGGGCGTACGGTACACGAGCGACGAGCCGGGAGCACTCTTTCAATAAATCTTAGAAAATGGAGCGTACCAGTTACAAGCAAACAAGGAGAGGAAAGCGGCCGATGCACTTTGTGCGCGGCGGCATACTTCTCTTTACGGTTGCGGTACTGTCGTGTGCTCCTTTTTCATACACCACGCTTAAAAAACAGGAGGCTGAGGCACTTTTTGGTGTGGGCGACGTAGTTCTAGATCCCACCAACCTCGTTCAAAACACCACAAACGCAGTCAACTCAACCGCGCTCCAACTCAAAGAATACGTCTACGACGGACTCGCGTCATCCATCGCCCGACACGCCGTGCGCTCGATGACGACGAGTATCGTCCGCTGGATCAACTCAGGATTCCAGGGGAGTCCCGCCTTCATCACCGACTTTGAGGGATTTCTCCGTGACGTGGGCGACAAAGTCGCGGGCGAATTTCTTTCCACCTCGAATCTCAGTTTCCTCTGTTCGCCCTTTAAACTCAACGTGCAGGTGGCACTCACCAACGCCTACTACCAGACTTCCCAAAAAAAGCTGGCATGTACCCTGACCGGTGCACTCGCAAACGCCACCAACTTTGCAAATTCGATGCAGAGCTGGAACGACTGGTTCCAAGTGACCACGAAGCCACAAAACAACCAATACGGCGTGCTCTTCCTCGGCCAACAAGAACTTGAAAAGAAAGTTGCCGAGGCGAAAGACAGAGCAAAACAGGAGGCACTGCAAAACAGAGGTTTCCTCTCTTTTAAAACGTGCGTCACCGTCAATGGTAAACAGCAGTGCAAAGTTGTGACCCCGGGCTCAACCATCGCTGACTCACTCTCAAAATCACTCGGCGCGTCCCAAGATACACTGATTTCATCTGACGAAATAAACGAGGTGGTTTCTGCGCTCTTCGCACAACTCTCCAAGCAGGCAATCACGAGCGCAACGGGTCTTCTCGGGCTCTCGAGCGCAAGCGGCAGTAGTGGCACATCGTATCTCGATAGGGTCGACGCCGAGAGTACCGATAGCGGCTTTGGCCTTGTCAACAACGAAAGCGACCCTATCGGGGATGCGCTCTCAAACGAAACAGAAGTGGCGGGACTGTACCAAAGCGTTGTCGCCATCACCGACGAGGCAACAGACCTTGTGGAACAGGGTGCATGTGATGACGACGAAGAGCTCCCGTCAAGACTCTCAAAAGCGCGAGCGGAAGCGGTAACTGCGCTCCCCGTGCAGAATTCGCTCGTCGCTCAGCTCACGTCGCTCAACACCACAAAGGAGACAACCGATGACCCTGAAGTAAAGTCGTCCGTGTACACGCAGTTCCTCGACCTTCAAGGAACGGGTGTGCTCCACACCGACTTCGATGTACTTGAACTCCAGTTTGAAATTGATAATACGATAGAATCAGCAGAGTCATACATAAATGATTGTAAAAACACGTCATATGGCAACAACCATTAAAGGTAACCAAAAAGCGGCAATTTTCGTTGGCATTCTTGCAGCGCTGCTTTTCTTTATACCCGCTACGCTCACTACAACGGGAACCGGCGAGCTCGCGGTCGCTCCGTCAGTGGCACATGCCACCATAGACGTCGGAACCGCTCTTGGAACTGCCATTCTCTCCGCCGGCGCTTCATTTACCTGGCTTGGAGGCATTATGTTCCAGGGTGTCTTTCACGAACTCGTCATCGGCATGGGTACCCTCATTGTAAAAAATTCAACGCTCGGCATAGTCATAAACGACATATGGGGTGTGGTGCGTGATGCGGCAAACCTTATTTTCATATTTGGATTTATCTACATAGGTATCCGCACCATCTTGCAACCAGAGAGCGCGAATACCAAGCGCTTTCTCGCACAACTCATTATTGCCGCACTCCTCATCAACTTTAGTCTCTTTTTTGCCAAGCTAGTTATTGACGTCGCGAATACGTTCACCGTTGAGGTGTATAAACTCATGACGCCCATTACCGCCGGTACAGAACCAAACATTGGATTTGAAATCGTACGCCAAGCAGGGTTGCCTACGTTCTATAACGGCCTCGACGCCAAAGAACTTAAGGAGCTCACTGAGAGCGGATCAATTGGTTTCTACCTCATGGGTTTCATATTCCTTATGGTCACCGCATTCGTACTCGCTGCCGCGGCGTTTATGCTCATAATTCGCTTTGTGATGCTTATTTTCATCATGATCTTTTCGCCACTCATGTTTGCACTCCTCGTATTTCCGCAAACGGAACGATACGCCCGTGATGTATTTTCGCGCCTGCTTCGCTACGCCTTCTTCGCGCCAATATTTCTTTTCCTCCTTTATATAGCCATCCGGGTGTTGGCCCCACTCGGTGCAAGTCTGCATGTCGATTCAAGCTCTACTGCAACCGGACTTGCAAAAGCACTCAAAAATACGCAAGGTTCAACAGCAACGTCGAGCACGTGGGCGGTATTTATCCAGTTCTCCGTTGCCATTATGTTTATGATTGCGGCACTAAAAGCAGCGCAACAGCTCTCGCTTGCAGGGGGTAACCAGGTTGTGAAGTTCGGCAACAACTTAAGGGGGAAAGCCCAGAGCTTCTTGGGTCGAAACACTGTTGGCATAATCTCCCAGGGCGCACGTGAGCTGTATGAAGAGGGCGATGCTCGCATGACCAGAACCAAGAAGGGCCGGTTTGCTCGCGGTCTAATTACGGCAGCTTCCCTCGGAACACTTAGCGACCGCAGTGTGCGGGGTACGCTCAAAGCGGGGGAAGAGGCAAAATTTGGCGGTTCGTACTCACGTGCTGACGACAATAAATATGCAGAGGAGCTCACTAAAAGAAGAGGTGATGCCCGTACCACTCTCGACCGTGAAGCCGATATTAAGCGAGGTGTGGAAGCAGGTCACCTTGCAGATTTGAATGAAAAGGAACTAGCTGCGTTCGTTAAAGCAATCGGGAAACTCACAACCGATCAGCTTAAAGACATGGACCTCAACATTCTTACGAAGGAAAACGTAGCAGTACACCTCTCACTGGGACAAATTGAGGAGCTCCAAAAGACTGGCAAATACTCTGCAGATCAAATAGCAGAAATTGAAGCTGCACGAAAGAACGGAATGGCGGCAATTACAGAAGCTGACGGCATCGGCAACCTTAAAGTTGATCAAGGTGAAGGCAAACCTTCCATTACCATGCGCGAAGCGCTCGCAAAACGAGCCGGGAAGGACACCGAGGCAGCCAAAATGCCGGTTGAGGTCTTCACCTCACCTCAAATGGCGCAGTACCTCACTCCGCGAATGGTTGACGCAAAGATACGTGACGGCATAAATACGGATGACCGGGCGAAAATCAAAGAGATTCTTAATGATTATCTCACCAATCCAAATACCTCTCCTGACGACATCGCGCAGTGGGACACGGGTCGCCGTCGATACGATTCCATCGCGCGTCTCGGACTCGACCTGCCAAACACCTAATACTAACACTATGGATTCCTGGGAAATCTTTCAAAAAAAATACCAAGAAATTTCGCCGGAGTTGCGTTCATTCATTGATTCTGAAGAAATTTCCAACTTTGCGCAATCACTCCAAAGTACTTTCCAGAGGGGGATAATTGATGTGCCTGAAATCATTACCACTCTGGTCGATGTCATATTAGACCTCGCAACCGCAGAAACTGCTTTGCCAAAATTATCGACAGACCAAATCACTCAAGAACAAAAGCAACAATTAGAACAAGAGGTTCGGGCTTTCTTGCAAAAAGTACCCGGCGGAGTCGCGCAAAGTGGAGCAGCAGGGCAGTCGCCCATCGCACTCGAGACTAACGTCCCAATACGGACGAATCCCGCACAAACCCAGACGAGCACCGCACCAACCTCCTCTCCCGCAACCCCACGGCAACCCCAAGCGGCCGAACCTGTCACTCACTCACCGCAAGTCATCACTCCCTCAACCACAGGCGCAGCGCCAGCACTTAGCACATCGCGCACTATGCAGGGTGACATTGCCTCAATACAGCGCGGGGGAGAGGCTGTGCCTCGCTACGCAAAGCCACTCACCGAAACACCAAGATACGAAAATAATGCTGCTCAAGATCCTTCGGGCTCATAGAGCTTTATAACTCATTCTGCTTAGAAGCCACTCTTGGTACAATAGAGGCATGCGCTTTGAAGTACCGCAATTTATCGAAGTCGAGGACAAAATCATTGGCCCCTTTACGTGGAAGCAATTTGTATATCTCGCGGGTTCAGGAGGCGCAGCGGTTGTCTTTTTCTTCACACTTCCATTCTTCTTTTTTGTACTCGTGAGCGCGCCCATTGTCGGCCTTGGTGTATTCCTCGCATTCCACAAAGTGAACAACCGGCCGTTCTCATACTTTTTGGAATCGAGCATAAACTACTTTCGAAAAAATAAGCTCTATCTTTGGCGCAAGGGAACCGTGCAGGTAGTTGGGAATGAAGGTGCGTCGGCCGACAGCGAAGCAATGCCGACGTCAACACAACCTGCCGCAAATCTCCCCGTGCCGAGTCAAAACAATATTTCGTCACTCTCTCGGAAGTTGGAACTTGAGGCACTTGAGCCGAAATAAAACTGTATTCTTATGGCAACGCAAGCATCGACACAAACATTCGTCCCCATACGCGACATACGCGACAACACCGTCATACTCGAAAGTGGACAGCTTTGTGCGGTGCTGCTCGCTTCTTCAGTAAACTTTGCGCTCAAATCTGCAGATGAACAAACTGCAATCCTCGCGCAATTCCAAGCGTTTCTCAATACACTCGACTTTTCACTCCAAATATACATTCAGTCGCGACGTCTCGACGTTGAGCCCTACCTTCAAAAACTTCAGGCACGCGAACCGGACCAGTACAACGACCTCATGCGTACACAACTTCGCGAATACATAGAATTTATCCGCACCTTCACGAACGAAGTTGAAATTATGGAGAAAAACTTCTTTCTCGTCATTCCATATACCCCCATCAATACAAACGTGAAGTCGAATATTAAAAATATATTTGGGAGAAAGAAGCAGAACGAAGCGTTTGACATGGCACGCTTCGAAGAGTACCGCACGCAGCTCGACCAACGCGTCACGGTGGTGGAACAGGGGCTCTCTCGCGTGGGAGTGAAGACAATTCCTCTCGGAGAAGACGAACTCACCGAACTCTACTACCACATCTTTAACCCCGGAGAGACGGCCGCGGCGCCGAAACGATAATTTTATGGGACTTCTTGATTTTATAAAACCAAAAACAAATACAGAGTCGCCCGAACAAGGGGCGGGGAAGGCAGTGCCGGACCCGAGCACCCTTGCGATTCCCGACATCGTCGCGCCGTCTGCGGTAAATATCAGCACAAAGAGCATTAGTGTGAGTGGCCGCCTTTCCCGCATTTTCTACGCGGTGTCCTACCCGAGATATCTCAACGACGGCTGGCTCGAACCCGTACTCAACCTCGAACGAGAGATGGACGTCTCAATCATCATCCACCCCGTCGATACCGCCGACACGCTCAAGAAGTTCCAGAAGAAAGTCGCCGAGGTACAGAGTCAGATCAATAGCCGCGCCAACAAAGGGCAGGTGCGTGACCCTCAGCTCGACGCGGCGTACCGTAACCTCGAAGATCTCCGCGACAAACTCCAACAGGCGGAGGAGCGCCTCTTTGATGTTGGCCTCTATGTGGCGCTCTACGGAGAGACCGAGGCCGATCTCAACAAGGCAGAAACGGAGCTGAAAGGTATCCTCGACGCACGCCTCGTTTACATTAAACCCGCGCTCTTCCAACAGGAACAGGGATTTCGAAGTGTTATCCCGGTCAATCGCGACGAGCTGCTTGTGCACAGCAAATTCAACTCCTCGCCACTCTCGAGTTTCTTTCCGTTCACGTCATTCGACCTCACCTCTGACGACGGTATCCTCTACGGCATCAACCGCCACAACTCGTCGCTCATTCTTTTCGATCGCTTTTCACTCGCAAACTACAACTCAGTGACCTTCGCCACTTCCGGTGCAGGTAAATCCTATGCAGTGAAGCTCGAAATCCTTCGCTCTATGATGTTTGGTACTGAAGTTATCGTTATCGACCCTGAGCGTGAGTATGAGTACCTCGCTGAGGCGACGGGCGGGCGCTTCTTCAACATCTCACTCTCTTCAGACCACCATATCAACCCGTTCGATCTCCCCAAACCCCTTGAGGATGAAGACCCTGAGGACGTACTCCGCTCACACATCATCGAGCTCGCCGGTCTTTTCAAACTTATGCTGGGCGATATCACGCCGGAAGAAGACGCCATTATCGACCAGGCGCTTCGCGAAACCTATGCTCTAAAGGACATCACCGGAGGATCCGACTACTCCGAGCTTGAGCCGCCACTCATGTCTGACTTTGAGATGGTGCTTGCCGGTATGGAGGGAAGTGGTTCTATCATTGGCCGTTTGCAAAAGTTCACTTCCGGCACCTGGGCGGGATTCATGAACCAGCCGACGAACGTCGATATTAATCAAAAATTTGTCGTCTTCTCGCTCCGCGACATGGAAGAACAGCTGAAGCCGATCGCGATGTACATCGTGACGCACCACATATGGAACGCCGTGCGGCGCCAGCTCAAAAAGCGCCTCCTCGTTATCGATGAGGCGTGGTGGATGCTCCAGCAGGAGAGCACCGCGGAATTTCTCTACAGCGTCGCAAAGCGCGGTCGCAAGTACTATCTTGGACTTGCAACACTCACCCAAGACGTGGATGACTTCCTTCGCTCTCCGTACGGTGTGCCGATGATCACCAACTCATCAATCCAACTCCTCATGAAGCAATCACCAACCGCGGTCGAAACGCTACAGGGCGTCTTTAATCTCACTGACGAAGAAAAGTACCTTCTGCTTGAGTCGGGAGTGGGTGAGGGAATTTTCTTTGCGGGCCTCAAACACGTCGCCATAAAAATTATCGCCTCATACACTGAGGATCAAATCATCACCTCAGACCCATCACAACTCCTCCAAATACAAGCCTCGCGCAACAAGCTCCGTGGTACGATATAGCCATCTATGGCCTTTTCAGAGCAGGAGTTCACTTCAAACAATGCAAACACCCGAAGTGGTGTAGCAAACGCTCGTCGGTCTGTACGAAACAAAAGCTATCGTAGCGGGCAAAATGCCCAATCTTTTCGCCAAGCTGTTCCCACATCTGAAACACGTTTTGAGGAGAGTAAAAGTATTGGCGCACAAGAGAGAAAACGACGTTTTGACGGAGGCCGACGACCCGGACAAGGTCGAGAGATGAGGCGGCGAGAGTTGGGGCAAGGTCGCGCCATTAGTACCCGAGACAGGGCAGGAGCACAGCACCACATGCGACACAGTGCCCCTCGAGCCACTAAAAAAGCGGTGTCTCTGCCAAAAATAAACTGGATCCTTGTCTCTATCGCTTCTTTTTTTTCATTTTGGATTTTTTTCTTTGGTTTTTGGTCGTTCGCACTCCTCGTGACCGGAAACATTGAGTTTTTCTGGTCAATAACGGTTGACGATGTGAGTGCTGCCGCAACCGCGCCACTTCGTTGGGTGGGACTCATTGAGGGGGAAATTACCGTCTCAGCAGTCGGCCTTATTATTTGGTGGGCCGCGGTTTTTACTACATTCATTGGTTACATATCTCTCTATGCTTGGTTTCGCTACGCGGAAGGAAAGAAGTTCGGAGACTTGAGTGAACTCGGTATGTTCGTCTTCTTGGTGCTTATTATTTTGGATCTCGCGCCCGGTTTTCAAATGATTCCGTGGATGACTATCTGGGTCGTTTTTATGGGACTTGGTATGCTTTCCTCAGATGAGGCAACATAGCAAAATGCGGCGTGGTAAGCTTATGGTATGAAAGAACTTGTGTTATCGCGTACTACAGTTCACCTTTTGCTCGTACTCCTCTTTGCAATACCGCTTTTCGCGTATGGTCAATCCTTAAGTCCCGGTACCGATGCAACACTTAGTACGGACCCTGCGTACCCTGCGCCGAACAGCACTATAACGGTTCACCTTGAAGCGTACTCAGTGAATCTTAACGGGGCGCAGATACAATGGTTCATAAACGGAGCTGAGGACGCCTCTGCAGCGAACGCTCGTTCCGTCAGCATCGAAACCGGTGAATCTGGTAGTGAGACGCGCGTTCGCGCGGTGGTGACCACGGGTGGTGTGGGGACTTTCGCTGTGGAAAAGGCCATTTCTCCAAGCGCTATCGACCTTATCGTGGAACCCAATACACGTACTCCATCGTTTTACAAGGGAAGAACACTCCCCGCAGCAGACGAGGCAGTGACCGTCACCGCAATACCGCATGTAGCAGGCGATCCTTCCGCGAACTCTCTCGTATATACGTGGACACTCGGGGACACTGTCCTTGAAGGTGGAGCTGTACAAGGACTCTCGCGCGTGACCTTTACGATGCCAAGACGAGACGAATACCTCTATGTGGAAGTTTCCAACTCCTCGGGTCGGGTTCTTGGTGGCAACGCCATCTTACTCTCTGCCGCATCTCCGGAACTCTACTTTTACGAGGACAACCCGCTCCGCGGCATACGCGAAAATGCCATTGGAAGTGAACTGATTCTTAGTGATAGCGAAACGACCGTACGTGCAGAACCCTACTACGTTTCAAAAGATATTTTTTTGCTGAGTAGAGAGACTGGCTGGACGATTGACAGTACTGCTGCCAATCACGGGGACGATATTCGTACACTTACGCTCCGTAGTACCGGAGGAAGCGGTACTGCGCGCATTGGTTTTGGACTCATAAATCCAAGGGCACTTCTGCAAACAATCAGTAAGACATTTACGATATATTTTGAGTAACATGCCTACACTTTTAAAAAAACACAAATGCTTGTACATCTTCATAGGCGCCGCGCTTGCTATGCTTTGTGTCTTTTGTCTTACGCCACTTTTGGTACTTGCTCAGACGGCAGCTCCTCAAACCTACCAACCCCTCACAGCCATCCCCGGAGTATCCCCAACGGGCGGAACGTCGCTGGCAACGTACATCAACTCTCTCTTTGTACTGTCACTCGTTATTGGCGCGATACTTGCCGTGGTGAAGATTGCCGTTGGCGGGCTTCAGTACATGCTCTCTGATGTGGTGACGAAAAAAGCGGATGCGAGAAGTAGTATTACCGGTGCACTCCTTGGACTCGGCATCATTATTGCATCAGTGACTATTCTTTACACTATCAACAAGGATTTGGTGAACTTTAACATCTTTAGAAATGCAGGAAAGGCGGAGACGGGAACTCCACCTGCGGCGAAGGTGGCAAAAGAAATTTGGCGAGAGGATTCTAGTAATCTCCCTTTCCTTGATACTAGTGTTGCTATCGCTGACAAATGTGAAAAGGAAAAAGACTACGCAAAAATCGAATTCGATTTTGGTGTTCTATCCACAACTATGAAATGCTACGTATATGTCGACGCTAAATAATTTTAGTTCACTATGAGAAAACTATCATTCATCGCAATAATTTCGAGCATCGTACTTCTTGTAATTCTCACTTGGGGGTACCTCTTTCTCTACGGGGCTCCAGAGTCCACCAACGACGTATTTGCTAAATTTGGTATTGTCGGCAGAAACGATGGGCCAAAGTTTGACGCCTCGAATACAGCAGCTGATGACTCTTTAGCTGAACGTGACGGCACAGCGAGTACTCTCAGGCAGCTCACTACAAGTCTCGTTGCAGGTGCAACGTTCGTGGACGACGACACCGTGAGATACATAGAGAAGGGTACCGGGTATCTCTATGAGCTTACACTTTCTTCAAAAACTGAAACACAAATCACCAATACCACCTTTACCAAGATCATCCGAGCTACAATATCGCCAAATGGTAATCGTGTGCTTCTGACGACTGAAGCGGGAGACACTACCCGTATCAGCATCGGGACCGTGGTGCGAACCGATACGGGAGATTCATCGTTTGAGGTAACCAATCTCCCCGAAGGAGCCTCCGAAGCCTCATTTAGCAAAGACGGAACGGGGGTATACTACCTACTCAAAACCGGACAGGGGAGTGAGGGGCACATGTACACGCTCGCGGAGAGCGAAGACCGCATTCTTTTCTCACTTCCGTTCGGCGCAGCACGTGTTTCATGGGGGGAGGAAACGTATATTTATACGAAGCCAACCTCAAAACTGCCTGGATACGTCTATAAAATTGAAAATGGCGTTCCGATGTACGTACGAAGCGGCGCACTCGGACTCACTGCGTTTGGCTATCCCGGAGGCGTCGTGACGACCGAAGTGACTTCGGAGAAATCGGTGGTATCACGCGCATATGAAAAGAACGGTGCGGAATACTTCCTTCCACTTGGTCTCTATCCAGAAAAATGTGCCGGAACATGGGCCACAAGTACACTTATTTGTGCATTTGATCCCAACATCAACGCAGAATATCCCGACAACTGGTACAAAGGAGTGGTTTCGTTTGAGGACGCCTTTTGGAGTGTGGGGATTGAGGACGGAAATGCCACAGTACTTACATACCCTGAAGATGAAGTTGGACGCTCAGTCGATATAACCGATATGCAGGGTAATGGAGACGGTACCGAGTTTCTTTTCACTAATAAAAAAGATGGTACCTTGTGGTTATTTGAACCTAACCTCTAAACACACAATGCGTCCGCATGGGCTTCCAACTTTTATACTGAGTACACTTTTTTTGGGTGTCCTAATATTTTTTTTGAGCTCTTCAACAGCCTTCGCGGCAGCTCCTCAAACCTACCAACCCCTCACAGCCATCCCCGGAGTATCCCCAACGGGCGGAACGTCGCTGGCAACGTACATTAACTCCCTCTTTGTACTCTCACTCGTTATCGGCGCGATACTGGCTGTGGTGAAGATTGCCGTTGGCGGGCTTCAGTACATGCTCTCTGATGTGGTGACGAAAAAAGCGGATGCGAGAAGTAGTATTACCGGTGCACTCCTTGGACTCGGCATCATTATTGCATCAGTGACTATTCTTTACACTATCAACAAGGATTTGGTGAACTTTAACATCTTTAGAAATGCAGGAAAGGCGGAGACGGGAAACCCGAATTCGGCGGGGGAGTGGGAAGAGCGAGTAAAGTGGACAGAGTCGCCAGGTCTTTACATCGGCCTCACCGACAAAGTAGGTACCATCAAAGACAAATGTGCGGGTGAAGATAATTACTCCCGAGCCACAGTAGGTTATGACACTTTCCTGAACGAGACAGTAACGTGCTATACGTACGTCAAGAAAGAAGCTACAAACGCATCGAAAAAGACTGGTTCCTGTCCGGATGGAGAACACTTAGTTTTAGATCTTGGTAGCACATCTTCGGGCGAAGATGCGTCTGCAAAATATGTTTGCCGTCCTGACTAGCCAGCTCCAAAAAACAAATCACCCACTAAGGTCTACTCTCTTGGTTTGAGGCCCTTACTCCTCACCACATACTCCTGTGCGATTGTAGCGAGGTTGCTGACGGTGAAGTATACCGCTATTGCAGCGGAGAACGTGTACGCCACAAAGAAGATAATGACCGGCATCATATAACGCATCTGGAAGTGCATGCTGTGCGCGAGATCTTCCTTAAAGTTTGGCCCCGCGTCTTTCGCGCGTTTCTTAGGCTTCGGCATTGTGAGTGACGTACTAATAAATTGCGTCACCGCCGCGAGAAGCGCGAGGGGTGCACTTTTTGCCGCAATATCAATCAAACCAAGGAACATTGTTGAAATAACTTCCGGTACCGGAATAAACGGGTAGAGCACCGGGATATTGATATCAGGAAGGGGCACACCGCCGCCGCGCGAAATTGAGAGGTAGAGCGCAATAACAATTGGAATCTGTACAAAAAGGAGAAGGATGCTGGAAAACGGATTAACCCCCGCTTCTCTGTAGGCCGCCATAGTCGCCTTTGCCTGTTCCTCACGATTATTTTTAAATTTCTCTTTAATTTCAGTCAGTTTGGGCTCGAGCTGACGGATAACGAGCTGCGCGCGTACCGATTTGAGTGAAAGAGGAAGGAGAAGAAATTTTACAAGTGCGGTCGTAAAAATGATTGCGAGCCCCACATCACCTCCCGGTACCGCATCAATAAAGAATACGAGACAGTTATAAATCGGGTCAAAAAAGATTGTGTGCCAAATAAAACTAAACATATCAGTCGTTATACTTTTTTAATCAAGTCATCAAGCGCCTCTTTAAGTTCGTCGTATGTTGCACTGAGCGCCGCCTTCTTTACCAAGAGTATGTACACTCCCGCTGGTGCACCTCCGCGCAAGTGCCCCCGCAGCATATCATAGATACGCCGTCGCATTCGGTTTCGATCCACTGCCCGCCGAGCAACTTTTTTTGAGACAACCACCGACCCATGCGATGTTTTGTGCGGCGAGAAAATGAGTGTGAAGAGGGGGGAGTGTAGGCGTTTCCCGGACGAAAAAAAACGGCTAAAATCAGACTTACTGAGCCGTTCTTTTTTTGCAAGCATGGCACTAGTGTACCGTTTCCTTCTCTTTTTGTCAGTCGGCGTATCGATACTGCCCCGCGTTTTTTGCGTAGAGATTCTTACACACTGAGCTTCGCGCGCCCCTTTCGGCGGCGTGCCCGGAGCACTCCTGCACCCGTCTTTGTCTTGGTGCGTGAAAGAAAACCGTGTGTTTTCGCGCGCTTTCGCTTTTTTGGTTGATACGTTCGTTTTGGCATAAAACTTTATGTAAGGCCCACACTCTACACTACACGTGCCATAAAATCAATGAGGCGTCTACGGGTTATATGGTTGTACACACGATATCCCCACATATATAGACACCCACTCCAAAAAGTGTTTGATTCTCCCACCGCCTTTACGCGCTCTGTAGCATCGGTATAATACTTCCTATTGCACGATACGTATTGTTCTATGAGTTCATCAACATCCAACAGTTCCCAAAGCATCGTCTACACGGAACAGGTTGATGTAAAAAAACTCTGGGATGACGCACTCGTAAACATCGAACTCACTATCACGCCCGCAAACTTCAAGACGTGGTTTCGGGACACCTACATCATTTCACTTGAAGACGGCACAATCACACTCGGTGTGCCGAGCGTGTTCGTACGTGATTGGCTGAAGGACAAGTTTCAGTCACTTATCCTAAAGACACTCCGCGAGATCACGAGCCATGTGCGTAATATTGAATACACAGTGGTACAAAGGAGCAGTCGAAAACACGAGTCCTCCAAGACACAGACTGTCAACGCGGCGCTACCCCTCGACGAATACTACATAAACAAGAGCGACAACCTCAATCCGAAGTATCTCTTTGAGAACTTCGTTGTTGGCCCCTTCAATCAGCTCGCACATACGGCCGCAAAAGCGGTGGTGGAAAAGCCCGGTATCGTATACAACCCGCTCTTTATCTATGGTAAGACCGGCCATGGTAAAACGCACCTCATTCAGGCGGTGGGAAATCAACTCAAGAAAACAGGAAAGAAGGTGTTTTACGTAACAAGTGAACGTTTCACTATCGACCTCGTCAACGCCATTCAGAAGGGAACCGCCAACACATTTAAAGACCGGTACCGCCAATACGATGCGCTTATCATGGACGACGTTCAGTTTTTGGCGAAAAAAGAGAAGACGCAGGAAGAACTCTTCCACCTCTTTAACGCAATGCATGACAACAACAAGCAAATTGTATTCTCGAGCGATACTCATCCGTCACTTCTGCAGGGGATGGAGGAACGTCTTCAGTCGCGATTTGTACAAGGAATGATTATCGATATTCCCGCACCCGACACCGAATCACGGAGTGCAATTCTCCACGCAAAAGCCGCTCAAAACAGCATCACTTTAGGTAATGACGTCGTCGAGTACCTCGCGGAAACTATTGAGGGAAATATCCGTGAACTTGAGGGGGCACTCAACACCATTATGTGCCAAACACAACTGGTTGGACGCACACTCGCACTCGACGAGGTAAAAACATTGATTAAAAACAGTACTAGACCAAAGAAGTCGCTCGCGGTCACCGATGTTGTCGATAAAATTGCCCGATACTTTGACATAGATCCGGCGAGTATCTACGAAAAAACGCGACGTAAGGAGGTGGTAAAGCCACGACAACTCATTATGTATGTACTTCGCGAAGACTTCCACGTCTCATACCCGGCAATCGGACAAAAACTTGGAGGTCGCGACCACACCACTGTTATTCACTCATGTGAAAAGATAAAAAGGAACCTCGAACAAGACGAGGAACTTGAGGACGAAGTTGCACAAATTAGAGCTCTTCTTAAATAAACACAACTGGTTGATAGCGTTGTGCACAACACGTGTATTACGTACGAAAAATTGTAGTAAAGGGGTCCAATACACCGTCCCATGTCGAGAATCGCGCATGCAACCTCCGTACGGCACGCGCACTATCCACCATAGGGCACAACACTATACACACATAAACCACACATGACATCCTTCAAATACCTTGAAATTACAACATTATTAGACAATACTCCACATATATACAGGACTAATAAAGCACAGTAGAATTAATTATATAAAAAGAAGAACACCTGTTATGCACACCATTCTTGATCACAAAAAGTTTCTTCAAACACTTGAAATAGTTGCCCGCGTGAGCACAAAGCACGCAACACTCCCCGTACTACAGTGTGTACGTCTTGAAGCTGTGGGAGAAAAACTTGTTCTTCATGGAACTAATCTTGAAATAGGTATTGAAGGGTCTGTGTCGGCCAAAACAAAAGAGGGTGGGGTGGTGGTGGTTCCGAGCATTCCTCTTCTTCAGACAGTGAGTCTTCTTTCTCAAAATGAGGTGGAGTTGAAGACGGAAGGGGATGTACTTACTATCACGACCCCAACCTCCAAGTCTTCCATTAAGACTGTTACTGCCGAAGAGTTTCCGAGTATTCCACGTGTTACAGGTGCTGGTCAGACACTCCAAGGAAAGACGTTTGCGCTCGGGGTAAAGACGGCAGCGTTCGCTGCGTCGCAATCTTCAATAAAACCAGAACTCGGAAGCGTCTATGTGTATCAAAAAAAAGAACATACACTCACATTTGTAGCAACTGACTCCTTTCGTCTTATTGAAAAAACTGTTCCACAAAAAGGGGTCGCATTCGAGGAGGGGTTACTTATTCCGTATAAGAATGCTCTTGAGTTTGCACGGGTGTGTGAGTTACTTGACGAGGATCCGGAACTTTTTACAAGCGAGAACCAATGCGCGCTTGCATTTAAAAATATTTATATAACCTCACGACTCACTACAGGTTCATTTCCCGACTACGAGAGTATTATTCCGAAGGAGTATGCGAGTCACGCAACCCTTCTTACAAAAGATTTAGAAAACGCCCTCCGCCAAACAGGGGTATTTCTTAATAAGTTCTCCAAACTGACCGTTACTGCGTCGAAACAGGCGTTCACAGTTGCTTCAAGCGGTGATGACGGGAATACCACCGACACTGTTGCCGCCACGCTTGAGGGGGATGAAATTACACTTAACTTCAATCAGCGATATATTGCTGAGGTATTGCCGCATGTTACCGACGATAGTATTACGATACATTTTGCCGGTATTGGGAGGCCGATTGTGATAGAAGGGGTGCATGATAAAACGCTTCGATATCTTGTAATGCCGATGAATAAATAGGATGTTCATATGGCACGTGGCGATGGAGTAAAGAAAGTCTCAGACCTTTTTGCGGTATACAAGAAACGACTCCGTGCTCCGCAAAAATCGGTCATCGACTGTTTTGTGGAGGTTGTAGAAGAGGTGTGCGGTATTGCACTCCCTAAAAAAAGTGTTCGTTACGTACCAAGTTCTCGTACCATTTCTGTCACTGCGCCGGGGCAGATTAAAACAGAGATTGCTCTCAGTAAAGACGAGCTCATTGTGCACATGAAGGGGAGGTTGGGAGAGCAGAGTGCGCCACACCACATCGTGTGATTAGTTGTTATCGAGGGCATTTGTGAGTGAGTCTTTCCAAACCTGTATAGGATATTCCCAGAGTTTGTATTGACCGTCTCGCTCGGGCCGCACGGGGTAAGGACCGGTTGGGTTGTCTTTGTCTACGTAGTGAAGGATTGAGTGCGCTTCAGTGATTGAAGTTTCAAGATCAACCGACGGCTCCTCCCCGTCTTTTTTATTGTCCACTATTTCCGGGTTAAACCATATTCCGCGGAGAATTGGCTTTTCTGGCGCTGGTTGTACCGGTTGTGCAAACGATTCATTCTCAATCTTCTTGAGCGCCACATCCATAAATGCGCGCCACATCGGTGTGATAATCAAACCAGAGATTTCATTCATAGAGCGATTGTCATTGTTGCCGGCCCACGAACCAACGACGAGATTTGGCGCATATCCAACAATCCACGCGTCCCGTCGGTCGTTGGTGGTACCTGTTTTAGCGGCAACATCTCGATCGCCGAAGTACATGAGGGAGTTCGCGCCGTAAAGAGGTGTTCGGGCTACATTGTCGGAGAGTACGTCAGAGATAAGAAGTGCAATGTTTCTGTCCATGACACGACTTTCGCGGGGTTTTGCTTCTTCAACCAGGTTCCCGTTGTGGTCTTCAATGCGCAGTATGCTCGTTTGGTCTACTTTCACACCTTCATTTGCAAAAACACCATATGCCGCAACCATGTCGGCGAGTTTGACCTCACCACCTCCGAGCACGAGCGTGAGTCCGTATTGGTTTGGGTCTGAGAGGGTGGTAATACCCATGTCCCGTGCGAGTTTAATAGAGCTTTGAATGCCCGCAAGGTAGAGTGTTTTTACCGCAGGTACGTTGCGTGACTGCGCGAGTGCATTACGCAGTGTAATAGGCCCGACGAATTTACCGTCGTAGTTGACCGGCGAGTAACAACCTCCCTCAGAGGTAAGGTTATCAGGAGGACAGGTGGTTGAGAACTGAGTTTTGAGGTCGAAGACGACGGTTTCCGGTGTGTACCCTTTTTCGAATGCCCGTGCGTACACAAATGGCTTAAAAGAAGAACCTGGCTGGCGTTCTGCCAGTGCAATATTGAAATTACCATCAATGGAATCGTCAAAGTAGTTGCGCGAGCCAACCATTACCAAAATTTCGCCGGTTTGTGGGTCTTCGGCAACGAGCGCACCATTTTCCGCGTTAAACTTCTTTTCATTTTTTAGGGCGTACTCTTGAACGATTTTCTCTGCTTCTTGCTGCAGTTCCCAATCAAGTGTAGTAATGACCCGAAAGCCGCGCTCGGCAAGCGAGGTTTCGCCGTACTTTTCGGCCAGGTATTCGCGCACATAGAAGACGAAGTGTGGTGCGCGAATGCCGGTGGTTTCCTGAGGACGAAACTCCACCTTGGCATTCTGAGCGGCGTCCCGCTCCTCCTCGGTAATGAACCCTGTTTTGTACATACGTTCAAGTACGAAGTTTTTTCGAGCTTCGAGTTCATCTATGTGGTTACCGTACGGCGAGTAGTATGTTGGCGCCTGTGGGAGTGCTGCGAGGTATGCGGCCTCGGCGAGAGAGACGTCAGAAGCGGGTTTACCGAAGAACGCGAGACTTGCTTCCTCGACTCCGTAAATGGTCCCCCCGTAGGGTGATTCGTTGAGGTATGTATTTAAGATTTCTTCTTTTGAGAGCACCTGCTCAAGACGAATGGCGAGAATCGCTTCTTTAACTTTTCTCGTGAGCTTTTTTTCTTGTTCGAGAATGGAGTTTTTAATGACCTGCTGGGTGATTGTAGAGCCACCTGCTCCACTAAACGGGCTGCCGTTTTTTAGTGTGTTGGTGATCATGGAACGCAAAATTGCGAATGGACGTACACCGTGGTGATCAAAGAAGGTGTCGTCCTCTATGGCGATTGTTGCATTTTTAATATTGTGGGAAATTTCTTCGTAGGGTACTACGGTCCGACGTACGTCCTGGTGGAGGTCGTAGAGCAAGATTTCGCCGGTGCGGTCATATATTTTAGTTGATTGCAGCACGCGGCGTTGCTCAAACGAGGAGAGGTCCGGAATCTCGAGTGTTGAGATCCAGAGGAAGAGGAGCCCTGATGAAACAAGACCAAACACAAAAAGAGCAATCAATGCGTCAATAATGAGCTCTTTTCGAGGTTGTTTGAAGAATTTTTTTATGAAATTCATGGCCGTGTATAGTGCCCATAGTAGCACTACTTGTCTATATATACAGCTGATACGTGTGTGGTAGAGTTATTTCCATATGACACTATCGGAAGAGCTGAGAGCACGCGGTTTTGTCCAGGAGCACACGGGAGACCTTGCGGATGTGCTCGACGGTGAGCATCGTGTGGTGTACCACGGTATTGATCCGTCTGCTGATTCCGCGCATGCGGGGAATATGGCGGTCTGGGTACTGCTAAAACATTTAAAAAATGCCGGTCATAATATAGTTTTTTTGGTCGGTGGAGGAACGGGGATGATCGGCGATCCAAAGCCGGATGCCGAACGAACCCTTCAGGAGGAGACGGTGGTTGCAAAAAATGTGGAGAACATTAAAAAACAAGCGGCACGTATTTTTGGTGATGACGGCGTTATGTTCGTTAACAACGCCGATTGGCTTCTCGAGCAGAAGCTGGTTGCGTTCCTTCGGGATATTGGGAAGCACTTCACCGTGAACGAGTTGGTGAAAAAAGACGCCATTGCGTCGCGCATGAAAAGCAATGAGGGGATTTCATACACGGAGTTTGCGTATCCCATTCTGCAGGCATTTGATTATTTACAACTCCACCAGTCACACAACTGCACGCTCCAAGTGGGGGGCTCTGACCAGTGGGGCAACATTGTTGCTGGCGTTGACCTTATTCGGCGCAAAACAAAAGAGGTGGTACATGCACTTACAGTGCCGCTCGTGACCGACAAAGCGACGGGAAAGAAGTTTGGTAAGAGTGAGGGGAACGCGGTGTGGCTCGACGCAAAAAAGACTTCACCGTACGATTTTTACCAATTTTGGTTCAACACCTCGGATGAGAACGTCGTTCCGTACCTTAAATTGTTTACATTTCTTTCGCTTGACGAAATCGCTGACATTGAGAAAGAGGTCGCAGAGAACCCAAGTGGTCGACATGCGCAGAAGCGACTCGCGGAAGAGGTGACAAAATTTGTACATGGAGACAGTGTTACGCTTGAGACACCATCACATAAGGTGAAAAGAGGGACGAGCGTCGTCGATGTTCTGGTAGAAGGGGGGCTTGCGAAAAGTAAGCGGGAGGCACGGACATTTATTGAAGATGGTGCGGTGACACTTAACGGTGAGCGAATAAAGGACGTTGATGCGGAAATATCTGAGGGAGTACTCCAAAGGGGTAAGCGGAAGCAAAACCAAATCGCCATTGAGCTGGATTCCTAAACAAAAACCTACGCTGCGGCTTAGGTTTTTGTTTCTGGTAGTCTTTGTGACGCTCTAGAGATCGTCCTGGTCGTCAAAGGAGTCATAGTCGACGTCTTCAACATCGTCATCCTCAGGGATACTTTCTTCGTCTTCTTCATCTTCGTCGCTTTCATCGTCTTCGTCCTCTTCGTTGGTCACCGGCTCTTCTCCATCTGTGTCGTCGACGTCGGTATCGTCAGCTATCTCGTCGATTAGTGCGGCATCAATATCATTTTCTTCTAGTTCAAGTTTTTCGTCGGACATGGTCTAAAAAATTATCCAGTCTTTTGTAACAAAACTTACGTTTCGGCGCAATGGGTTAGTTTGTATTGGTGTGGGCAAGCTCGGGTGTATGAGCGAGGTGCGTGATGGCGAGCGCAATTGCGTCGTATTCGTCGTCATGGGCCTTTTCCGGCACTCCCTTGATGAGTCTAAAGAGCATGTCGGTCACGGCTTTTTTATCGCTTCCGCCGTGGCCGGTTACCGCAACTTTCACTTCCTGAGGCCCGTACTCAGAAATTTTGCAGCCAGCTGTCTCTGCAAGGTAGAGCACAATGCCGCGGGCTTCAGCCACCGCGATGGCTGTTTTTTGGTTTTTGTTAAAGAAAAGTGTTTCCACAGCAACAGCATCGGGGTGGTGTGTTGTGAGAAGTTTCTGGAAGGCCACTCCCAGTTCATGGAGACGCCGAGGAAGTGTGTCACCCCGCGTCGTCTCAATACAGGCGGAATAGATCAATTTCTCTTTTCCGCTTTGTTTTTCCATGACCGCAACACCGAGACGGTCGTATCCGGGGTCAACGGCGAGTACGCGCATAATGATTTATAGTACCAATAAAAAATGATTTTTGAGGGTAAATTTTTTCAGAAGCGTGAAATGAGATGAGTGACGAGGAAGGCGAAGAAATTGCTTTGAGGTGTATTTTTACACAGTGAGAAGGAGTGTACTGTAGTCTAACGAAGTCAGTCGCGCATTTTACGCTTCTGGTGTGTCGGCGGTCGTATAGATGTCTTGCACGTCCTCCTGCTCCTCAAGTTTCTCTATAAGGTCAGCAAGCTTTTCGCCGTCTGCGTCAGCAAGTTCAAGGGGAGTGGTGGGCACGTATCCATGTTCAGTTTTTGTGAACGCCCACATAGCAGAGCCGGGTACGCCAAGTTCAAAACCAGCTTTTGAAAATATATGACGTATTTCCGGCGCGGTGCGGTTGTTGTTGTCGGTGACTGCGGTGATGATCATCGCAGTGCCTCCTGGACCGAATGCTTCGAAGGTCACTTCCTCGAGTGCTGCACCACCCGCACCGCTCCCTTTTGTGACTGCGCGCTCGATGTTGTCTTTTGGCATCGAATCTTTCTTCGCACGTTCAATCGCGGCAACGAGTCCCGGCGCATTTACATCGCCATTTGCTTTCTTTGCTTCCATTGTGATGAGTGCCGAGTGCTTTGAAAAGAGCTTACTCTTTACGGCGTCAGTCACCGCTTTTTTGTTCTTCACTTTTGACCATTTATTGTGTCCAGACATGATGAAATCATTGTTATTACGAACACCACTATAAACCAAATAATGGTGACTACAAGTTATTTATATGAGTGTATGCCTCGGCGCTCGCGACACGGCCGCGGGGGGTGCGCTCAAGAAACCCTTGGCGGATGAGGTATGGCTCAAGCACGTCTTCAATTGTCGCCATCTCTTCTCCGGTTGCGGCCGCGATCGTGTTGAGGCCAACGGGGCCACCGTTGAACTTATTGATGATAACGTCGAGTACCGCGCGGTCGGGACCGTGGAGGCCACGCTCGTCTATTTCGAGAAGCTCAAACGTTTTCGCGGTTATAGCACCGGTGATCGCGCCACCCTCAAGTTGGGCGAGGTCACGGCAGCGCTTGAGAAGATAGTTTGCGGTGCGTGGGGTTGCGCGACAACGCCCTGCGATGTCGGCGAGTATTTCTTTCGGTGCGTCGACCCCAAGGAGCGCCGCGGAGCGCTCAAGAATTTGCTCAATTTCCCTATCGTCATAGAACTCGAGACGAAAGGTACCTCCCGAGAAGCGAGAGCGAAGCGGTGACGAGAGGAGCGACATACGCGTCGTTGCGGCCACGAGTGTAAATGGCGGGAGTTCGAGTTGCACGGTGCGAGCCGAGGGCCCTTTTCCAATAATAATGTCGAGTACCCCTGACTCCATCGCAGGATAGAGTACTTCTTCAATTGACTTGGAGAGACGATGGATTTCGTCGATAAAGAGCACATCGCCGGGAGAGAGGTTGGTTAAAATGGCCGCGAGGTCACCGACGCGCTCGATAGCGGGGCCTGATGTGGTACGCATGTTGGTCCCCAGTGTTTTTGAGATGAGGTGGGCGAGCGTTGTCTTCCCGAGTCCCGGAGGGCCGTAGAGGAGGATGTGTTCGGCAGCGTGACCGCGTTCTTTTGCTGCGGTGAGAAGAATACGCAAGTTTTCTTTAATTTTTTCCTGCCCGACGTACTCTTCCCAATGCTCCGGGCGGAGTGTTTGGTCGAGGTTGCTCGCAAAATCGCGAGAAATAGCGGTGGATTCGCTCTGCATGAGAGTATTCTATCAAAAATAGGGAAGGGTTGCTGTAGGGTTGACAAAAACTCTATAAATGTTAAAATAGCGTCAATTGTTCTTCACCTCAGACTTTTTGAGGTGTTCTCTCACAGCAGTTTTATATCCAGCGTATAACCCTCTAAGCAACTTGGTTGCTGCGAGCGAGGGTACTTTGGTGCCCGCTTTAGGCGGTTCTACTGGGGTATTTCCTTAGTCCAGTAGCCACTTTCATATCGGAAGCCTTGCTTAGAGGGTTATATCCTGGATCGAAATTTCGTTACCACTGCGGACTATAGCACAGCAGACGCGGAGGACGTATTGACCGCGCTCTGAATATTTATTCGAGTGGAGAGAGACAAACCCGCCGAAATGCATATGCATTTCGGCGGGTTTGTTTTCATCCTGCTGGAGTGTTGGGGGGAGTATCTGTCACTTCAGGTTCTTTAGGAGTCTCCTCGGTTCTTGTGTTATGGAGGTCGACAACACGCGCCAGTTCATCGAGTGAGGTGACCCCTTTGAGTACTTTCAGTACCCCATCTTGCGCCATTGTAGGAATACCCTGTGGTTTTGCTGCGCGGAGGATGTTCTCTTCGCGCGGGTCGGCAATAACAGCCTCTTCAACCGCTTTATCGATGCGGATTGCCTCAAAGACGCCGATGCGCCCTTTGAATCCACTTCCACCGCATGCGTCGCACCCTTTTGCTTCGTAGATTGTGTGCGCTGCCACCGGTTCGTCCATAATTCGTGCAATGAGCGTCTGTTCCTCGGTGGTGGCATCGCGGGACGTTTTGCAGTGTTCGCAGAGAATACGTACGAGTCGTTGACCAAGAATTATATTGAACGCACTTCCGATCATGCGGTAATCAACGCCGAGGTCGATAAGGCGAGGGAAAGCCCCCGCGGCACTATTGGTGTGGAGGGTTGAAAAGACGAGGTGGCCGGTGAGCGCCGCGTGTACCGCGGTCGCCGCCACCTCGCGGTCGCGAATTTCTCCAACCATGATTACATCGGGGTCCTGCCGAAGCACTGCACGGAGACCACTCTCAAATGTATACTCTTCTCCCTCAACTTGTGTTTGTACGATGCCCTCAAGTTTGTATTCAATCGGGTCCTCGATGGTGATGATTTTTTTCTCGGAAGTGTGAACCTCTTGAAGGAATGCATAGAGCGCAGTTGTCTTGCCCGATCCTGTTGGTCCGGTGGTCACGATGGCACCGTTTGGCCGCTTGAGCTCTTCCTGCATCGCGCTGTAGAGTGCGTCATTGAGGCCGAGATTCCCAAGCTTGAAACTCATCGCATCCGGGTCAAGGAGACGCATCACAATGGATTCTCCGTAGGCTCCCGGGATGACCGAGGTTCGCACTTCAAGCGCTCGCTGGCCAATTTCGAATGTGAAGCGGCCATCCTGTGCCTCGCTCTTCACGTTGAGTGTGAGGCCCGAGAGAAGCTTAAGCCTCGAGTTCATGAGTTTATAGTTGCTTTGGTCGACATCCGTAACGTCCCACAGCACTCCGTCGATGCGGTACCGAAGGCGAACGCCGTGTTTTTCAGGTTCGATATGGATGTCAGAGGCACCGAGTGCGAGCGCGCCGCCAAATGCAATCTCAATAATGTGGGACACTTTCTCGGCGTTATTTGACGCCTGCATTTCTAGAATTTTAGTTTGGACGTCGAGGTGTGAAGTAATCTCTTTCGAAAGGGCATCCACCGCATCTGGGTCAACGTCGAGGACACCTCTCTGCTCTGCCACTGTTGCGACGGCATCTTGGTAGCGTGTCCACGCGTGCTCGAGACTTCGAAGCGACGCCAGATAGAGCGTCGTGGTCCACCCGGCCGACTGTAGCTTCTCGAGCTCTGCGATGGTATTCGGGTTTTTGGGATTTTTTACCGCAACAGAGAGGGTTTTATTGCGTTTCAGAAATATGGCAATTTCCGCACCGCGCGCGGTTTCTTCAGGAATAAGTCGGAGCGCGTCGGTATCAATCGTGATGCCGTGAAGGTCAACGTACTGTACACCCTGCTGTTCAGCGAGATGTTGTACGCCCATTTCCTCCTCTTTGTGGTGGAGTGAGGTGAGCTTTGTGTCAATGAATTTGTCGTCGAACTGTGGCATAGTGCGGGAGCATAAAGTTCCAGTGATACAATGGCGTTATCGTATGTCAGTATATCAGATACACTCCCTCGAAGAGATGAGTACGCTCGCTGAAGACTTGCTCGAAAATTTTCCGGAAACGGATGGCGCATACACCGTTACGCTCTCAGGCGAGCTCGGCGCGGGGAAGACTGCGCTCACACAGATGTTTGCGCGAAAATTGGGGGTGACCGATCATGTGACGAGCCCAACGTTTGGCATCATGCGAAGCTACGAAACAGCGGATGAGAAATTTAAAACACTCGTACACATCGATGCGTATCGTATTGAAGATGAAAAGGAGGTGGAAGTGCTTCATATACCGGAGCTCTTCGAGCAGCCGCACACTCTCGTCTGTATCGAGTGGCCGGAGCATGTCAAGGGTGTGGTACCGAGCGATGCACTGAACATCAACATTGTTGCGAATGAGTCCGGCGAGCGGAGCGTCACTGTTTCATAGGTATGGTTACAAAAAAAGCAAAACAGAAAAAACGACTCGTACTCCTCGATGCGCACGCTATTTTGCACCGCGCGTACCACGCGCTCCCTGAGTTTACGTCACCGACCGGCGAGTCAACCGGTGCAATCTATGGGGTCGTGGCGATGATGCTCAAAATTGTCGAAGAACTCGACCCCGACTACCTCGTTGCGTGTTACGACCTTCCGGAGCCCACGTATCGCCACGATGCTTTTGATGGCTACAAAGCGACGCGTACGAAGACCGACGACGCACTCGTGGCGCAAATAGAGCGCTCGCGCGATGTGTTTGAAGCATTTGGTGTGCGTATCTACGAACATGCGGGGTTTGAAGCCGATGACATTCTCGGCACTATCGCTGCAGACGTTGCGGACCGAAAAGATCTCGAGGTTGTGATTGCGTCGGGAGATATGGACACGCTCCAGCTCGTTGATAAAAAACGTGTGCGTGTCTATACACTCCGAAAAGGTATTAAAGACACCATATTCTACGATGAGAAAGCGGTCAAAGAGCGTTTTGGTTTCGGGCCGGAGCTCATTCCGGACTATAAGGGACTTCGCGGCGATCCGTCGGATAACATTCCGGGTATTGTGGGTATTGGCGAGAAGATGGCGACGACGCTCATCACCAATTTTGGCGGTGTCGACGCAATCTACGCGAAACTCGAAAAGAGCGAGGCGGCGTTTGAAAAAGTTGGCATTAAGCCGCGCATCGTACAACTACTGAAAGACGGAAAAGAAGACGCCGAGTTCTCAAAAATGCTCGCAACCATCAGACTCGACGCGCCGATTACTTTTGAACTTCCCGAAAAAACGTGGCGCGAGAAGCTCGACGTTGAGAAAATCCTCGCCCTCTTTGCGGAGCTCGGCTTTCGTACGCTCGCGACGCGCGTCCGAACGCTCTTTGGAGGTGAGGATACGACGCACCTCACCGATGCGGGGGAGGTAGTTGACCCGGCGGAGCTTCGCGAAACAGCGGTAGCGCTCTGGCTCCTTGAATCCGATACCACAAATCCCACACTCGAAGATATACTCGCGTATGCGCGCGCAAAGGGGAAAGATGCCGACTTTAAAACTGCAAAGAAACTCATTTTCGGCGAACTCAAAAAGCAAAAACTGGAAAAGTTCTTTAAAGACGTGGAGCTTCCGCTCATGGAGGTTATCGACGCAATGGAAGCGCGCGGCGTGCTTCTCGATGTTTCGTATCTTAAAACGCTCTCGAAGACGATGCATAAGGAGCTCGATTCCCTCGAAAAGAATATATACCGGTTGGCCGGGAGTGAGTTCAATATAAACTCGCCGCGCCAGCTTGGCGAGGTGCTCTACGATACGCTCGGGCTTTCACCGAAGAATCAGAAGCGTACCGCAACGGGCCAGCGCTCAACGCGTGAATCGGAGCTGGAAAAACTTCGCGAGGACCATGAGATTATCCCGCTCATTCTTCGGTATCGTGAGCTGCAAAAATTGGTTTCAACGTACATCGATAACCTTCCGACGATGGTAAAAAAGGACGGCAGGCTCCACACCACGTTCCTTCAGGCCGGCACGTCGACAGGGCGTATGGCGTCGAAAGACCCGAATATGCAAAATATTCCCATCCGGACGGAAGAAGGCCGTGCCATTCGCCGCGCATTTCTTGCGGACAAAGGCTTCTCGCTTGTGGCGATTGATTACTCGCAGATTGAGCTCCGTCTCGCAGCGATGCTCTCGGGGGATGCGAAGCTCGTGGACATTTTTAAGCGTGGTGAGGACGTTCACAACGGTGTTGCGGTCCGCGTGTTTGGAGTGAACGCCGATGAGGTCACGCCGGACATGCGTCGGCGGGCGAAGGTAATCAACTTCGGTATCCTCTACGGCATGGGTGTCAACGCACTCAGGCAGAATCTCGGTGACGACACCACACGCGCCGAGGCGCAGGAGTTTCTGAGTGCGTATTTCAATACGTTCACGCGCCTCGCAGAGTACCTCGAAGAGACCAAAGCGTTTGCACGCACGCACGGCTACACCGAAACCATGTACGGCAGACAGCGCCACTTCCCGGGCATCACCTCCGGCGCGCCGTTTATCCGCGCAGCGCAAGAGCGTATGGCGATCAACGCGCCGATTCAGGGAACCGAAGGAGATCTGCTCCGCATCGCAATGATTGAGGTGTTTGAGTATTTCAAAAAAGAAAAGCTCCAGAAAGACGCATACATGCTCCTCCAGGTCCACGATGAGCTCGTCTTCGAGATAAAAGATTCGAAAGTGAAAAAGGTAGTGCCGGAAATTGTGAACATCATGACGGGTATTATCGGCGAGAAGGAGAGTTGGGGGGTGCCGGTGGAGGTAGATGTTAAGGTCGGCCCCAACTGGGAACAGATGGAAAAGTTCGCAAAATAGCATCATCTACGTCGTTGGTCTTCAAAAAATAACACTCACCGTATAGTAAATACGGCTCGCATTATTTTTCTCGCCCGCCTTGTATCTGGCACTATTTTGCGAACTTTTACGTATCTCGAGCCATTTTTGAAATTTCGTATAAAATAGGTGGAATGTTGTACGCATTTTTTGGAACAGATGTCGTGAAAGCGCGTGAGAAAGCGCATGCGCTTTTGCATACACTCGAGGCAAAGGGTGCGGAGGTGGTGAGAGTGACGCCGGAGAATTGGAGCATCGGCGTGCTCTTGGAGCACGCCGGTGCGGCATCGCTCTTTGGCGAGCAGTCAGTCGTACTTATCGACACACCATCCGAGGATAAAGAGATGTTTGAGCGCGTGTTTGACGATCTCAAAATGCTCGGGGAGTCCGAGAACACGTTCGTGCTTATAGAAGCAGGGCTTCTCGCAGCGCAAAAGAAAAAATTGGAGAAGCACGCGGAGAAGTGTGAGGAATACGTTGCCGCAAAAACAGAGAAGTTCAATGCGTTCTCACTCGCCGAAGCGCTGCTTCGTCGCGATAAAAAGTCGCTCTGGATGCTCCTTACGCGCGCGGGAAGAGAAGGGCTCTCCGCCGAGGAGATCGTAGGGGTTCTTTTCTGGCAGATTAAAACGCTCCAGCTTGCAGGGAAGGCGAAGTCAGCCGCGGAAGCGGGCGTAAAGCCGTTTGTGTGGAGTAAGGCGACGCGCGCACTCGCAAAGTTTAAAGAGGGTGAGGTTGATAGGCTCTCAAAAGACCTCGTCACCCTCTATCACGACGGTCACACAGGGAGAACAGATATTGATCTCGCTCTCGAGCGCTTCGTCCTCACGCTCTAATTTTATTTGACATGGTCGACACGGAGAGTCATTGTGGTATAGTTTTCCCGCTAAACACTACTGTCCGCCCTTAGCTCAGTTGGTAGAGCAGCTCCCTTTTAAGGAGACGGTCCAAGGTTCGAGTCCTTGAGGGCGGACAGTGTTGTGTAGCCCATAGTGAAGGTGGTGGAGGTACGGCAGTCCGGGGGACTGCCGTACGCCTTTTAAGGAGACGGTCCAAGGTGAGAAGTGACCAAATGCCACTTCGCAAGAGGTTGCCAGCTCATTTATGAGGCGAAGCTGAAGTAAATGAGCAGCAACCTGAACAGAATTTGTAAGATTCGAGTCCTTGAGGGCGGACAAAGTATAGATTTTCTAAATTTAGTGCGTCTAGACATCAGAGAGCCAGCAACTGAGCCGTACATTTTGGGTGCGATTTTTGCTATTTTTGAGCACCCTATACAGGACCTCGAACTTATCCACCTTGAATACACAGAATCAACAGGATTCATCAGTTGCGCTACTGTGGGCTGTTGTTAGTCTAAATATAGTCAGTGTTCCGATTCGAGAGAAGGTCGCGCTGCTATATTAGCAATCAAAGGAAATCAATATGCCGAAATATATTCTCAACCGAAATCAACAGGATTCTGCCAGCGGAATGAATAATGAGCTGCATGACGAAACTCCTGGTGTGTGCACACGTCTCCCGTTGCCAGGAAATCGGCTGGATGTTGGCTACTATTCGAATTGCAAGGATGCGATGGCAGCTGCAGTGCAGAAATATCCAGAGTACCGATCCAGTATTGATGGCTGTTATTATTGCTGTCGGGAGTGTCACTCCGAATAGGTTAATGGAAAAGTGACTGGACTATGCAGATCTGAGGGGTGAGAGAACCGGTTGAGTTGCGGGTACGCCCTAAAATGGAGGCAGAAAAGTCACACCTACCACAAGACACCGAGGTTTATACCTAGGTGTCTTGTTTGTCCCACGGAAACCCCTCACGCTCCATACGCTCGTATATACGCTTGCAAAGCTCAAGGTATCGCTCAAGCTCCGGTGGGACACCCGGGTAGTCCAAATCATTCATTAGCCCGACTCTACCACGTCTTAGGCTGGTGGATCAGGTGGGCGGGTACGCCGCTCTACAAGCTTCTCCAAGTTTTCCCGCATATGAGGGTCACTTACCGTCTCAATCAACGTCCTCAGTTGCTTATCCTGCAACTCAGGTCGTCTTCGAGAAGTGGTACGATATGGGGGACAGAGTATTGATATAAAAGAAATATATATTTTAATATATATTTAAATATATAGATTCTTAAATTGGTAGATCAAACGCGAAGGCGCCGGCGCCGGTGATGAAAATTGAGAGGGAGACAAAGAAAAAGAGGAGGTAGAAGAGCTTGCTCTCCAGGTAGTCCACCGGTGTTCGTCTTTGCATCAGGGTAAAAATGAACGCAAGTGCCATGGCGCCAAGTGCTGCGGCTTGGGTGTAGAGTCCAATAATCAAAAGAGCACCGAGCACGAGTTCTGAAAATATCAGCACATATACAGTGGCGTATTTGTAGGGGAGGAGGCCCCTGCCGAAAGCTTTTGATATTCGTGTTTTATGTGCGAAGTGCACTCGGCCGAAGTAAATGAGCATCCCGCCGACACAGACGCGAAGTACGAAATAGGCGAGGGGCGCAAGAAATTGAAGGGGGAAGAGACTGAGCATGATTGATTACGTATGCTCCAGTATAACGTGTTGCGTGTTCGAGGCCAGGGAGTGGGCTGTGTAGATTTTGCGTATACTCGTTCCGGTTACGTAGGTATCTACGTAAATACCTACGTAGATTATTTTGTGAGAACTACGGGAATACTACTTCTTAAAGATCGCGTTCATCTCCTGCTGCACCACCTTCGCGTCGCTCCACGGCATTTTTGTGCCGGCGGGACCCATGATGTATGGATCGGTACCTTTGCCACTAATGAGCACCACACTTTTATCCGGCGCATCCTCGAGTGCGACGCGAATTGCTTTTCGTCTGTCCATAATGATTTCCACCTTCGATTCATCTTCGACTCCGCGCACCATGTCTTCAACAATCTTTCTCGGGTTCTCGTCGTACGGGTCTTCATTGGTGAGAATGACGCGCTCGCAGTACTCGCCGGCAATACGTCCCATTTCGGGCCGCTTCCAGGTGTCTCTGCCGCCGCCGGTGTTCCCGAGAACGCACACCTTTTTTTCTTTTGGGAATGCTTCGTAGAGCTTCTCAAGTGAATCAGGGGTGTGCGCGTAGTCGACGATTGCGGTGATGCTCCGCTTGGCACCTTTTGGCGATTTAAACCGTTCGACACGTCCCTTCACTTGCGGGAGTTCGGTGAGCGCTTTTTCAATGGTGGCGAGCGGGATGCCGAAGGCTCTCGCGGTCGTGATTGCTGCGAGGGCGTTGTATACGTTGAAGAGACCAACGAGCGGCACACGGATGGTGGTGTTCCCAATGACAAGGCTGCTGTCTTCTTTGTTGAGCGTGTGGAGGTCGAGGTCTTTCAGAGAATAGGGGAGTTTGTGTTCGACGTCGGCTCGAAGGAAGAGCTCGCCGCGTTCATCGTCGGCGTTTGCGATAATGTATCTCGGACGCTTCTTTGACTCTTCGAGTGCTCGAGCGAGTTCCAGCTTTGCCGCGACATACTTTTCAAATGAGCCGTGGGATTCGATATGTTCCGGTGAGAGATTGGTGAAGACGAGTGCGTCGAGATGGATATATTTATGTCTGAAGAGCTTCACACCTTCGGAAGTCATTTCGATAATTGCCACTTCACAACCCGCTTTCACCGCATCGCGCAAGAATCGGTGCATGAAAAAGCGCCCGGGCATGGTCATTTTATAAAGATTGCGCTCGCTCTTTTCACCGATCTTGAAGCGAATAGTGCCTGCCACAGCGGTGCGCCGTTCATCCGCTTCGAATATTGCATTGATAAGCTCAACAACCGTCGACTTTCCTTTGGTGCCGGTGACGCCAATGACGGTAATCTCTTTTGAAGGGAAACGATAGATGAGCGCCCCGAGGAGTCCAAGAAGGTAGTGGTACGCGGGTTGGAGTGCGCGAAAGAGCGGTGTCGGAATCAGTTTTTTGAGATAGAAGAGTAGGGTGTCCATGATTGTGGTGCGGGTTCCTGTGCTTATGAGGAAAGTGACTTCAGCGCTTCTTTGATTACGGCGTTTGTGTCGGTGAGATCACTCGAGATGTCTGCGAGTGCTTCGCGCACGTCCCGCGGACTGTATCCGAGTGCGATGAGTGCGTCAACCGCGTCGCCGCCGGGCTGGGGCGCCGCAGGTTCGTTTGTAGGCATACCGAGGATCTCGAGTTTATCCTTGAGACCTGCCACTATTTTTTCCGCCGTCTTCTTGCCGATGCCGGACATCTTGGCGAGATACGTTGCGTCATCTTTTAGGGTCGCTTCGTAAATGAGTTCGGTGTTTGCCTGGGCAAGAATTTGGAGTCCGGTCTTCGGGCCGATTTTCGGGAGGTCAATGAGGAGTCGAAACATCGCGAGATCGCGACTGTTTGCGAAACCGTAGAGATCGAGCGCATTTTCACGCACTGCAAGGTACGTGTGCACCGTCACCTCCTCGCCGCAGGTTACCCCAAAGGTGCCGGGGGTATAGAGGAGGTACCCCACGCCACTTACATCTATCACGAGGCTCTGCTCGCTCACGTCGGTCACATACCCTCGTATACTGCGGATCATCGTTCAATAATAATATGTATTAGGGGTCCCTCCAAATGGAGTAGGTCGCAAAGTAGGTCAAGTTCCGAAAACAGGTTGCGTTTTGTGATTTATTCGGTATAGTGGTGCGCACTTACTATCAATATGGCAATTACGAAAGGAGCAAAAAAAGCCCACCGTTCCTCGCTTAAAAAGCGAGTATTTAACGTGCGCCGGAAGCGCGCGGTGGACCTTGTCGCCAAAAAAGTGAAGAAGCTACTTACTTCTGGTGATGTTGCGGGTGCGGAGAAGCTTGTGCCCGAAGCCTACAAGGCGATTGATAAGGCCGCGAAGCGCGGTGTCATCAAAGCAAACACTGCAGCTCGAAAAAAGTCGCGGCTTGTTGCCAATATTACGAAGCAGAAAAAATAATTTTTTGTGGCGCAGAAAAGCGCGGCGGTCCTTTGGGCCGCCGCGCTTTTCTTTATGTAATACACAGCTGCCAAAATGTAGGAAGCGCGCCCGTAGTATTATTTAACGTAAATGGACACTGAAGATAGAGGTGCGGTAAAAGCGCCCCAACCAACGGGGATAACGAAAGCAGTGCCGCAAGAACCGCGCGCGGTAGGGAGTATGGTGCTGGTGCTCAAAATTCTTGGCGGCATTTTGGCTATTCTCGTCCTCGCATTTTTGATATACCGAGGGTATCGTTTTTACACCAGGTATGATGTTCCGTTTGTCTCTCAGGAGAGTGACTATGAGGAAAGTGAGGAGGATGCAGAAGTAGGGTTATCCGATGCAGACGTGCTCTCAGTACTGTCAGCGTACCGTGAAGGAGATGCGTTGCTCAAGGTCGGAGATGTGGCGAATGCCGCCGCATACTATCAGAACGTAGCGGTTAATCAGGGGGAGGTGTCGGAAGCGCTCGTGCTTCGCCGAGCGCTCACTCTCCCGCTCGACGAGCAAATTGCCGAGCTTCTCATTATTGCAAACCAGGAAGCGTACAGTGGTGACACGCGTGCACGAGCATTCGAACTTATAACACTCAGGTATCTTCTTGCAGAAAGTGAGGTCGAGAAAGGCAGCATCACAACAGCCGTTTTTGCGCTTCCTCCGTTTGACACGCTTTACAAAGACGGCGATGCACCGGCGGCGTATGCCAAACTTCTCGAACGTGCCGCGACGCTTGGTACGGCGCCGCTTGCCCATGCGGTGGTTGCCGACTATTACTACCGTGAGTCTGATCGCTTTACCGCAGAAGGTAATGAAAGTGCCGCTGCCACGCGGCGTCGTATTGCTGACGAGCACAAGCGCAAGCTCCTTGCAGAAAGAAACGTCGTAACGAACACTATTGTTCCGGCGTACCAAGAGACGCTCTCGGAATATCTCGCGGCGTTTAGTCAGTAAAAGTTTTTCTACAATCACGTTTATGTATATGTTTGAAAAATTGCTATCGCAGTCACGAATGCAGCATGTATGGATTGTGGTCTGTGCGGCCGCGTTTGCAGTGCTGCTGATGTATGCAGGGCTCGCTACGCCATTCGCGCATGGGGAGGACCTCAGCGGGAAATATTTCAAGCTCCAATGTGGTACCGGTAGCGAATATAGCTATATAGGGAATAGTAACGGCTCGGTTACCACAGATCTGAATAATTACGACGAACTCAACCGACCGGTTGAATTGGAGGACGGGGAGTCGTGTACGATCATGAAAAGCTGCACTAACGGAAGTCCAACCACTTCCACATTCACTCCTGATAAACCGTATGCTACCGTGCGTGATAAAGACTGTTTTGGTTCCAGTGAGTTTTGTTCCACCTCGTGTACACGTGGCGAATGTAGAACTTCTTGTACCAACGTCCCGAACACTCCTATTGATCTTAAAATTGATACACTCCCTCAGATTACCTCAACGGTCCCTGGGGACTCCTCCGTGGGCGACCCAACGCTCGAAGAAGGGGACAGTATTGAGGTGAGCTGGCAGTTTGCCGGGGTTGCTTTTGATGACAATACGTTTCTAGGGTACGGTGAAGACAACTGGTTCTCGCAGTGTTGGCTCCAGCTAAGAGAAGGGAGTGGAGGCTGGAACGACGTGTACGTGGATGGTGTGCAAGACGTGGCGACCTTAAATGGAGCGTCCAATGACAATTGGTCCGGGACATTTACGACAGGGCCACTCAGCTACGATCCGAGCGACACCCGCACGTGGGTGCGTATGCGCTGTAAGGTAATACGCAAGGACGAGAAACTCACCGGAGGCGACTATAAAACCTATTACAACAATACAAGTTCAAAAAAACTCTTTAGAGTACTCGACCATATTCCCACGCCGCCGGTGGTGGACGTAGAAGCATGTAATCTTGCGACCGATCCGGATAGCTGCTCCGCTGCGTCTGCTGGGTGGAACGCGAGTGGTGCGTTCCAGCTCTACAGCGACGAGTCACTCGCACTCCGCTGGAACTCGAGCAATGCGTCGAGCTGTAGTACCTCAAACACACTTCCTGACCCGTCGTCTTTCAACGAATCCGGAACCTCAACCGCGAGTACCGACTATACGGTCGACGTGCCGGCGTCGAGCTCTTCCGCGACCTATCAGGTGCAGTGTACCGGGCCCGACGGAACGAGTTCTGATTCGGTTGTTGTCGATACGCTTCCTGACAAAGCTGACCTTCGCCCGGACTCATCGGTGACCGCTGTAAATCAACTCACGTACTCCGGGGATCTCTCAGATGGAGGTACGGTCAATTTTGATGTGGAAGTGGAGAATAACGGCCTCACTGCGAGCGGACCATTTACGGTAAAAATTGAATTTACAAACAACGACCCGGGAGTAACACTTACGGGTTCAAGTGCGAGCCTCAACCCGGGCGAAACTGCAACAATTCCGATTACCTGGAACTCGGCGATTGGAGGTGACTATACAATTCGTGCTTTTATCGATAGTGGGAGCGCGGTTGACGAAACAAACGAACTAAACAACTACACAACACCCGAATCCCTCGCCATTGACCTTGCCGACCCCACCGCAACACTTAGTGTGAGTATAAATGGCGGTACGTATGAAAATGTGAGCACGGTAGAAGTCGCCGAAGGCGACACCGCGTCCCTCCAGTGGACGTCAACAAACGCCGATACCTGCCAGGGATCGGCAAACCCGGCAAACAGCAGCTTTGTGACCGGTGGTGATACAGGTCCTGCAACTGACGCGGTGGATATTCCCGCCCCACAAGCGTCCGTTGCGTATACCGTAGCGTGTTCTTTCGGTGGAGGGACACCGGCGACTGACACTGTGACCATAGAACACCCACTCTACGATGTGACACTTCAAGTGAGCGACGAAAATGTGCGCGCGGGTGAGTCAGTCAACTTCTCGTGGGATATTGGGGACTTCGATCCGCAGTTCTGCTCGTTTAGTGGCCCCGTTGCAAGTCAAGATCCAATTGGCAGCGCGCCAACAAATGTAGAGATTAACGCACGATCTGAATTTATCCTCTCATGTAACGACAGGGCGGGGCATGATGCGGAGGCGACTATTACCGTGAACGTCATTCCAAGTTTGTTCGAAAGCTAATGTGGTAGAATCAGAGTAACGCGGTATGCACGATCAAAGCAATCGTTCGGCAATTATTCTTATTCTCGTCGGCATCCTTGTGGGAGCGAGCGGACTTTTTCTGCTCACGAGCTACGTGTTCAATAAGGCTAAGCAGACTCCGGAGCCCGAGGTGTTTGGCGCGACAGGAACGCTCCATATTTCGCTTGCCGAGCGCGGACACTGGGATGTTGACCTCTTCGCGCTTGACATTGCGTCTGGAGAGATGCGTCGAAATGGAGTAAGTGACGAATATACGAGCTACACTGACACCGTGTCACACGACGGCACGATGCGCGCATTCATGGCGGCACCGATAGACCCTGATAAGGACGCGAGCATTGAATCACCACAGGCAGAACCGTTTGAACTGTATATCGAGGATTTAAAAACAGGCGCGCTTACAAAAGTCACCGAAGCGGCATACCGAACACCGACGCTCCCGCAGTGGTCGCCGAATGACCGATATATCGCGTTTGAGTATCGCACCAGTGATTCATTTGAAGATTTGGTAGACAACGACACACTTGCCGTCGCGGTGTACGATCGCGAAACGGGGGAGCTTCGCGAGATCGGCGCCGGCGCACACCCGCTGTGGTCACCGGATGGGAGTAAATTGTTGACGTTGCGAAGTGATGGACTGTATCTCTATGACGTTTCAGGTGGGAACGGGAAAAAAGTGTACGAAGCAGTACGAACAACTTCGACGCTTCTCAAATCGGCGCTATCGCGCGATGGTAGTCAATTTGCGATCACTAACCCTGAGGGGGTGTTTGTGTTTCGGATAACGTCATGGAATGATTTCGCCATGGAGCGCATCGCTACACTGGCACTTTCAGAGGAAGAGGCACCTGAAGGAGCCGCCTATCGTTGGCCGGTATTTTCTCCGGATGATACATATATCGCGGTCCATGCCGGAGTGTACGCTGATGGTAAACGTATCAGTCCGAGAATTACGGTATTTGATATTGAGACAGGAGAGTACCGGAACGTAGCTGATCTTTCCAGCTACAACAACAGCGTCACGTTTATTAGCGATTGGAATTGAACGTTACTATGAGTAAGTTATTTTCACTTAACAAAAAAGTAGTGGGAGGTGTTTCGGCCCTGTTTACGTTTGTCCTGACGTTCGTACTAGGATTTTTCTGGTCGACGAGTGCGCAGGATGATGATTTTCTCAGTGGCGCACATATTACTCGTGTTGCACACGCGGATACACCAAGTGATTCGCGAGCAGGGCATAGTCATGGCAGCGGAAGTTGTGCCAGCGACTTGGACTGCTATGATCCCTCTGGAGGCATCAATAGCGCGTTTGATCCGGATAATGCAGCTCCAGGAGCTGGTGGTGAGGGCAGTGGTACAGATTCAAGTTGTGGCGTAGACTGCGCTTGTGCTTCAGACTGCGCTTGTGTAGGTGATAGCGGTTGCGTATCCTAAATTTCTTGACGGAGTAGTTGTTCTGTGTGGCGAGGAAGTATAGTAAGTTGTTCAGTAGCGAAGTTTATGGATACACAGATACGTTTTAGTAAGGAGCCGAGCACGCTACTCCCCGCTGTTCCTGCGAAAGAGTACATTTCGCAAAAACTAAGAGCTTCGCACCCTTTTTTTAAGAACATACCGCTTCGCGTACAAGTGTTCGAATGGTGTGTTCGCAAGATGGTGGGTGCACTTGAACGTCTCTCGGGATCCACTCTTTTTATAAAAAATCCATTTGCGGAACTCTTCGAACTTGACGCGCGTGCACGTACTCTCATCGCGCGGCTCAAAAAACAAGGGATTGTCTATTCATTTTTTCAAGTTGGGCAGACAGAAGATAGACCATTTATACTGCAATATGGTGTTCGGTTTTTAGAGGACAATCGGATGGCGTTTGGTCGGTCACGTCACCTCACTGCGTACGGCATGGGCTGGTCAATCAACGATGCGCTGCGCGCGACACTCGGAGAGTTTTTTGAGCGTCACGCACTCGCTCGCCTTGATGGAGTGGAGTTTCAACGCGGCTCGTATGAGGAGTTTAAAAAGCGCAGTGCAGTTGCTCCTTCGGTGCTCAGCCCCTTTTCACTCACTCAGGTGAAAAAGAAAGAGCTCCAGATCTTTAATGTGAGGGATGGAGACAAAATTAGCTGGGTGTCTGCGGTATCGTTACACGGAGAGTCTTGCCTTATTCCTTCGTCGCTTGTTCAACTTCGCTTTGCGCCACGAAGCGCCAAAGAAAAACGTATTTTCCCAGGGAGTAGTAACGCTGCCGCGGCAGGAAGTTCGTACAGAGACGCAGTGCGGCGCGCAATTCTTGAGGGTATTGAGCGCGACAGTTTTTTTGTATATTGGCTCAATAAATGTACGCCTCAGAGAATTGATCCTACAAGTATTGTAAACAAACAGGTGCAAAGACTTCTTGGCGAACTTGCTCGGTATAAATTGGAAGTCCATTTTCTAAATTTGACCACAGACCTTGATGTGCCGGTGGTGGGAACGGTACTTATTGATCGGTGTGGCGGCAAATCCGTCTCAATTGGTCTTGCGGCGGACTTCTCTCCGGAGAAAGCGGCGGAAAAAGCGCTTCGAGATGTGGTGCGGCATAGTGAGTCAACCAGTGTGGAGACTGAAAAAATAGCTCCCGAAGCGGTGTGTGATCTCGTCATCAGACGAGCATTTTGGGCTCCGCAGCACATGATCTCTGAAATTAATTTTTTCCTGGAAGGGGAGACTGTAGATGTAGATACACTTTCAGTGAAGCAACCCGACCTCACGATAGATGAGCAGTATCTTGAGCTTAAAACAACTTTAGAGCAGAAGAAGTACAATTGTTATATAGCAGATATCACTACTGATATGGCTCGCAGAGAGGGAGTAACGGTGGTGAAAGCAGTTATACCTGAGCTTATACCGATGTATTTTGATGAAAAGCTGAAGCCTCTTGGGGTACGGCGTATTTACGACGTACCAGTTTCAATGGGCTTGCGATCACGGGCGCTTCGTGAAGATGAGCTCAATAACGTACCGCACCCATTTTTATAATTATGGAACTCGATCCACTCATCCGCTTTCTGAGCCGCGAACACAGGACCGTTCCGAGTGGTTTGTACGCGCGCAGTAGTGGCTATAAAGAATACGCTCGATTTCCATCCATTTCACTTCCTGGAGCGAGGACACTAGATATGTCCATTGAACAGGCGCTGCGCGAGCGTTCGTCAGTGAGAGAGTTTTCCAACAGGCCGCTTACTACTGACGAACTCAGTACAATTCTTCTTTGGTCTGCTGGTGACTTACAGACGAGCGCGGGCACTCGGCCGCCGAAGCGCCCGCACCCTTCGGGCGGGGCGCTCTACCCAATTGAAATATATCCTCTTGTTCTGAACGTGGCGGAGGTTGAGCCTGGCGTGTACCACTACAATATTAAAAAGCACGCGCTCGAAAAACTTATACCGGTGAAATTTGAGGAAGTGCTCGGGTCATTCGTAACGCAGAGAGAGGTGATAAAACAAGCGGGTGTGATGTTGTTATTCTCGTTTATAAAAAGTCGTTCGATGGGAAAATATGGAGAGCTGGCTTATAAACTCGCGTTCTTAGAGGGCGGGCACATCGGGCAGAATATCCAGTTGGTAAGCACGGCGCTTGGCCTCAGTTCCTGTCCATTTGGAACAAGTATGAATCAACTGAACGAGATATTGACACTTGACGGTGTGGGCGAATTCATTTTTTATGGTTTGTGCGTTGGACACATGGCAGATAAGGAAAATTTGTAATCTATGAAAAAAGTAGTACTCATCGGCGCTCTTGGAATAGTTCTGGTTGTCGTGCTCGGCACATTCGGATATAGGACCTTTTTCGAGAGTGATGATAGAGAAACTGCGCGCGGTGAATCGGCGGAAGTTGTTGAACCTACCGATGATTCTTTTCTGCTCGGGGAATTTTATTTTAATCAAGATGAGGATCCGGAAGGTCCGTATGATCTCGCACGCGCCCGCTTCTATTACATGCGAGCCTTAGAAGAAGACGTCTCGCACGAAAATCAAATGCTTTGGTACCAGCTCGGTAGAATTGATTTTCTTGAAGGAAACTTCGAAGACGCAATAGCACGGTTTCATCGGCAGTATGAGCTCTTCGGTGACCAAATTCCCGCTGTACACTACATGCTCGGGCTGGCGTACGGATTTCTTGCAAAGGACACCAACAGTCAAGAGGACTTTGAGCTCGCGGAGAACAATTTTAAAGAATATATAGCGCTCACGCCGGGGGAACCATGGCCGTACGTAGATCTCGCGTGGGTATATTTCATGCAGGGAAAGTACGATGATATGGAAAAGCTTCTCTCAGGTGTGGTAAGCGAGTATGAAGAGAATGCGTGGATTAATAACATGTATGGATTGGCTCTTCACAACAGCGGGAATAGCGAAGCGGCGCGTGCGTATTTTGAAAAATCACTTGCAGTACTCGAAACGTTAACACCGGAGGATTGGGGAAGGGTGTACCCGGGTAATAATCCGGAGAGTTGGTCGCATGGACTCGCAGAAATGAAGAGGGCGGTTGAAGAGAATATTCAACTCACAAACACTGATTAACCACACCCGATGCTCTTTTATCGCTTCATATGTCGTACTATGTACGTACATGCTCACGGTTCTTAGTACCGCACTCATCATTATCTCGTCGCTTTTTGCGGGCGTTTTGCCACACTCAGAGGTGGCAAGCACATTCCATTCCGTAGAGGTGGGATACACTGAGCTCTCGCCGCGCGGTGAGAGTGGCGGATATGCGGTGCCCGCTTCCGGAAGTTCCGGTTCGGTACCATATGTGCTCCTTGAATCAAAGAAAAACAGTGGGAACTGGATCAATCGAAATTCGCGGAATATGGTCGACGGGGACTCTTTTCGTCTGAAGTGGTACAACCACAGTGGTGTTGACGAGGCAACCTGTGAAGCGGTTGGCTTTAACAAAGATAATGGTAACAGAAACGCGGGTACGAACATTGCTGAGCCACCTGCGGGTGAAACGTGGCGGTATGAAATTAATTGTGATACCGCGAGCGATTTTATCGAGATTACGAATCGCAGTGAACCACCTGCAGATCCGAGTGACCCGGGCGGCTCTGATACACCGGCAAGCGCGCTTCTTGAAGTGCGAAAAATTGGCGACAGCACGTGGCAATCAGGCAATATAAATATTCAATTTGGGGAAGAAGTCGAGCTCCGGTGGGGTGCGACAAATGCGGTGAGCTGTGGTAAAAGCTTGGGACCGAGTGACTTTAATGTCTCGGGCACATCGGGTACTGACAACACGGTTACTGAGCCGACGAGCGGTAGTGCGAGTTTTCAAGTCGCGTGTGTGAACGGTGTGGGGAATTCGTCGAACAGCAATACCATTGTTGTGTCTGCCACTGGAGGAACACCAACGCTTGAGGCGAGTGATAACATCGTGCATGCTGGAGACAGTATCAGGCTCGACTGGAATACTCGTGGTAACGACCCGGCGACCTGCTCAATTTCAGGTGAGAACGGATTCTCGCTCTCACCACTCCCAACACCGACCGGCGACACCTCTTCTATAACGATTGAAGCGGCAACCACATTCACGCTCACCTGTGCCGGCGGATCCGTTGAAGAAACGGTCAATATCATTCCAGTCATCTTCGAGTCGTAGGGGCGTTTCTTTTTGTGGGGTCAAGTTGCTAACTATAATTGTTCGCTTCGCTCCAATTCTAGTAAGCACTTCCTCCCCGAGCTCGCCCATTTTTGCTCTGAGGACGAGCAAAAATTACGGCTCCGCTTAGCACACAGGCACGAAACTGAAGCAGTTCAGTTTCTAAATCAAAAAGCACTATTCTTCAAAGAATAGTGCTTTTTGATTTACCTGTGTGCTCCCGCCAGGAGTCGAACCTGGATCGCAGGTACCGCAAACCTACATTCTATCCATTAAACTACGGGAGCGAGTGAGGAATAAAGCAGATACAGAGTATCTATTTTAGTTCCGAGCGAAGCTCCCGCAAGAAATTTATGTAGTGCAACGAAATAAATTTCTTACAGGAGCAAACGAGACCTCTTGCAAAGAGGTCAGGAGGATAATACCTTAGAATCCCAAAAATTCCAGTAACCGGTGAGAAAGAGGTTCCTCCAGATGTTCTTCATCGAGTCGCGGTGCAACGAGGTCTTCCACATCATCGACATACTCTTCGGGGAGGGGAAGAATGATAAGCGGCATAAAGGTGCGTTTTGATTTTACGAGGAGTTGCGGTCCGTGTTCGTGTTCCTCATCTATAAAATACGATTCAAGTGTCGTGTAGGGGTAGAGTGTCGTGCCGACACGAACGCCACGCGCGGTAACCGCAAATGTCACCATGTTGGGGTCATTCATGGCAAAAATCGCCATGGTGATCGCGCCAAGGAGTATCACAATGCCAAAGAGTGTATTGCCAAAGACAAATGCAGCGACCGCGCCCGCAAGTGCCAAAAGACCGAGCGCCCAAAACCAGTCGTTTCCTTTTTCAATGTGGTGGTGCTCAGGAGCCTCCCACGTTACCGCGTTAACAACTTCGTCCATGCGTCAATTGTATCATGGGTGTTTTCCGAATTTTCAAAATAGTTAGTTATAGTGAGCAAAAAACGGCACCTCGCGCGGGCGAGAGTGCCGTTGTCTCCATGCTTTCTGTGCTGTGTCAGTTGTCCAGTGACACATCCAGAGTGCTCCGCTGCGCAAATTTTCGCTCCTGGGACGTAAGCGCGTGGTATTCATGTGTGAGTGGTCGGGATCGCAAGCAACCACGCGTGCTTTCTATCCCTGTCTCTGCCGCATCGACAAGTGCGCTATCTACTTCTTTGAACGTATCGTCCATGGCATGCACTCCTATATTCTGTCTATACCCCCTCGTGTAGGATACCAAAAAATTGGTCGTGGTGTATGAGTGAAATTCGGCGTCCAACTCTAATTCACTACGTTCATACAAGGTTTCCTTACAGGAACGGTATACCTTGTCAGTATTTCTTTTCATAAACTCAAGAAATACTAGGCAAGGCCTTGCAAAAGCGCCCCGCGCTTTCTCACCTGCCCGTACTCCTTCGCTACGCTCAGTCCGTCTTTCGAATCGCGTAACGCTTTGCGTGCGCAAAGCTACGCCCACTCCCTCCGCAAAATAAAAAAGCGCCTGTTGGCGCTTTTTTATTTTGCGGAGGGAGTGGGATTCGAACCGTCTCGTGCTAGCTCTAAACCCGTCAGTGATCTAGTGAGAATGTCCAATGTGTTGAATTGCCTCCTTTTCTTTCGCAACAAGTTCTTGGTTGGTAGTTTTGGTATGTTTAACCAAGATAAACACAGTGACGAGTGTGGTGATTGGTACTGCTAAAATCAGTCCAATACTGCCAATCATGGTTCTAATAATTTCTGTAGCAAACAGTTCACGGTTTACTGTTACCGCTAGATCACTGGTAGTAGTGTAGAAAAGCAGTAGCAGAGGAAGTGAAACACCAACGTATGCTATGGCCAGTGTATTAACAAGCGCGCCAATATGCTCGCGTCCCATACGAATGGCTCGAGTGAAAATGAATTTGCGTGAGAGGTGTGGCCCGGCTCGATGTAGTTCTTCAACAGCAATAGCCTGACCGATAGCAGCATCATAGAGTACACCGAGCACACCAATAAGCATTCCACCAAGAAGTAATCCGACAAAGTCTATAGCCCCACGGGTGTTAAAATTCAGATAGGTAGATTCTTCAGAACTAAATCCAGTCAATCTTGAGTAATGAACTGCAAGATACGCCAAAATTCCAGTAATAATAATGGCCCCAACCATTCCGATTACTGCTGAGGTGGTCGTTTTATTTATCCCATGCGTAATATACGAACCAAGAACAATGATCAAGGAAGCAACCCCAACACTAACTAGCATCGGAGAATATCCGTTCATGATAGCTGGAAACAAGAGGTAGAAAATAAAGAGAAGGCTCACTATGAGCGAAACAAGACCGCGGATTCCTTGCTTACCTCCGAAAACTACGACACAGAGAACAAACAGAGCTACAAAAAAATAAATAGCTGGGAGGCGATAGGGATCCGAAACTGCATAATAATCAATACCATCGAACTTACCAATTGTATGCATCAAATAAAACACCTCTCCTTCTTTTAGATTAAGATAATCATTTTCAACTGTCACTTGTTTGCCTTTCTCGGCACCATCCAAAATCTTTACCTGTAATGTCTGAAAATTGGTTTCTGTGTCGGTGCCAGGAATGTCACGCACATCTTGTTCAATCACTTCCAACACCTGTGCTTTTTGAATAGTGGTTGTGTCTGGAGCAACTTCTTGTGCCTGTACAACAGCAAAATGCCCGAAAAAAATGAATACCGCTAGATTTAAAATGAAAACTTTCCGAAACATTTGAAAAGTATAACAGATTTGAGACTATATACTATTGCGAATCTTTCGCATTAGTGTATAGTGCACATATGAAAACAAAAGACACACCAGTTATCGAAGCTCGTACTGCCCTTAGAGCGCAAGGGTTTCGAATCACCAACGCACGGGTAAAACTTTTATTGCTACTTCGCAGAGTTGGCAAGCCGCTTTCAATTCAAGAGATTTTGCAGCGTTGGGAAAAATCCCCTAATCAAGCAACCGTCTACCGGATGCTTTCTGATTTGTCAGATGCAGGAGTGATAAAACGTGTCGCGACACATGTAGGCACATCCGCGTTTGAATACACACCAAACAGACCGCATCACCATCATGCAGTATGCACTAGCTGTGGTGCGATTGAAGACATAGAACATTGTTTCGTAGATTCTACCCAAAAGAACGTTATCAAAGACTTAAACATGTTTTCAAGCCTCGACTCACACAGCTTAGAGTTTTTTGGCCGCTGTAATAAATGTGTAGCATAAAACTATATGACACTATTTTTCATTTCAATTGCTGCATTCTTCTCTACACTCGTTGGTGGGTTTTTTGCACTCCATCTTAAAGATCGACTTCATTTGATACTTGGTTTCAGTGCGGGAGCAATAATTGCAGTGGCCTTTTTCGACCTTTTACCAGAAGCACTGGAACTGGCGGGGGAGCATCATGAGCCATCAACCATTCTCACGCTTACTGTTATCGGTTTTGCAGCATATCTCATGTTTGATCGATTTGTGTTACTGCATGGACACACCGAAGTCTCTGAACATAACCATCGTGATGTAGCCGGAGCAGCAAGTTTATCGCTACACAGTTTTCTTGATGGTATTGGTATTGGATTGGCATTTCATGTTTCAACTGCTGTTGGAGTCGTGGTAGCTGCTGCTGTTCTTTCTCATGATTTCTCTGACGGTATAAACACTGTCAATATGATTCTTAAAAATAAAGGGGAACGTATGAAAGCTATGAAATGGTTGTTTGTTGATGCCTCAGCGCCAGTTCTGGGTATCATCTCCACCCTCTTCTTTACGGTGTCAGATGAAAAGCTCGGTCTATTACTTGCGTTATTCGCAGGATTCTTCCTCTATATTGGTGCTAGCGATTTAATTCCTGAAAGTTATCATAATCATCCAATGCGTTGGACAACTGTATCAACGATTATCGGAATCGTATTTCTCTATATCGCAATCTCACTCGCTGGGGTTTAACAATATAAAACTTGCGTATGGAACGAAAAACAGCTAGCACGAGACGGTTCATTACGACACGTCTCGTGCTAGCTGTCAATTGCGGAGGGAGTGGGATTCGAACCCACGGTACCTTGCGGCACTCCGGTTTTCAAGACCGGTGCAATCGACCACTCTGCCATCCCTCCGTTTAGTGTCGATAAGACCCCCGGATAGTATCAGAAAAGCCTTGTTCTTCCAACTATGATAAGCTTGATGCATGCGGTATCTCGGCATAGATTTTGGCACAAAAAAGGTGGGCATTGCACTCTCAGATGAGGGTGGACAAATGGCATTTCCGCGCGAGGTGATACAAAATGACGGTGATCTCCTCAAAAAAGTGGAATCACTGATACAGTCGGAAGGTGTGGAGGAGATCGTTATTGGCCACTCACTCAAGGGTGACGGCAGTGAAAACGAAGTGCAGGCAGCCATCGACGAGTTCATAACCGACCTCACACTGGCTACCGGCCTTCCGGTACATCTCGAGCCGGAGCAGTACTCAACGCAAGAAGCGCTCCGAATACAGGGAAGAACCGAGAAGACCGACGCCTCTGCCGCGGCAATTATTCTAAACAGTTATCTTTCAAAAATATGATTAGCTACGATGATTTTGCAAAACTCGACATCACCATTGGAGAAATTCTCTCTGTAGAGGTGGTCGAAAATGCGGACAAACTCCTCAAACTTTCAGTTGATGTAGGTGAGGAAGCGCCTCGACAGATTGTGTCGGGTATTCGTGAGTATTTCGAAGACCCGAGCGAACTCGTGGGCGTTCGTTGTCCGTTCCTTACCAACCTTGAGCCGCGAGTGATACGTGGCATCGAAAGCCAGGGCATGATACTCGCGGCAAGTAGCAGTGAGCAATTTTCACTCCTCACACTCTCCGCGCCACTTCCTCCGGGAACAAAAATAAAATAGCGACATATGGATGGGTACCAGAAAAAACTCCAGATGCATACCGAGCGTGTCGCCGGGCTGACCGCAGGTCTACTGCGCTCGGGGTACGGCATCTGGGTACTCGGTTTGATCTCGTTTATTGAGTCGTTTCTCGTCGTGCCCATCATCACCGACCCGTTTCTGGTCATGTACATTTTGGCCAATCGTCGCTGCGTGTGGAGAGCGGTGGCGGTGACAACCGTAACTTCTCTGCTTGGTGGTTTTCTCGCGTATGTGCTGGCTGCCGTATTTTTTGAGTTTGTAGCGGTCCACTATCTTACCGGATCAACCGGGGAGCTCTTTTATACTGTCGCAGATGGTTTCAAGGACAATACGTTTACGTTTACGCTTCTGGGGGCAATCACACCGGTACCGTACACCATCGTGGCGCTTGCGGTCGGTTTTGTGGAGGGAAACTTGGCTGCGTTTCTCGTTGCTTCGCTTGTGGGCCGTGGCGGTCGTTATATCCTTGTGGGGCTTCTCACCAAACGTTTTGGAGAAGCGGCAGTGGGGCTCGCACGTGAGCGCGTACGAACAGTGACACTCTTCTTACTTGCCGCGGTGTTTGCATATTTCTTGCTCAAGTTTTTCTCGTAGGCAGCGCTGCAGACAATATGTGAGTTGGAGCTATAAAGCGACGCGGTTCATCGTATAATGAATACATGTCGCTCTATCGTTCGTTCGCCAGGTTCTTTCCGCCGCCTCAGTACATGACACTGCCGAGTGTCGGTGTTGATGTGTCCGACTCATCGCTCAAATATATGCGTTTTACCCCATCGCACGGCAAAGAGGGCGGTGCACAACTGCGTGCCTGGGGCGACATCCCGCTCGTACCCGGTATTGTTGAAGATGGGAGTGTTGTAAACGCAGCAGAACTCACGAAGCAGCTCCAAGATGTACGGAAGAAGGTGGGGGTGCCGTACATTCGCATGTCGCTTCCGGAAAAGCATGCGTATGTGTTTGAGACAACAATAGATAAAAATGCATCATCCGAAGAGATGCGCGGTCTTCTCGAGTTTAAACTCCAGGAAAATGTACCACTCTCACCACGTGAAGCCCTTTTTGATTACGAGATAGTTGAAAACAGCGGGGAAGATGCACACTGTGTGGTGGTGACCGTATATGGAAAGAGCACGGTGTCCGAATACTACGACGCATGTACTGCTGCCGGGTTCGTACCACTTTCTTTCGAGGTAGAAGCACAGGCGATTGCGCGCGCCGTGGCGAGCAAGCGCGAGCAGGGCTCAACGATGGTGGTTGATTTTGGAGAGCGCCACGTGGGGGTTGGTGTGGTACACAACAATGTACTCGTATATACATACACGTCGGATGTTGGTGGTCGGTCTCTCAGCGACGCAATGCGAGAGGTACTTGGCGATACAGATGAGCACGAACTCACGCGCATTAAAAACGAGCACGGCCTTCGAGGTACGTACAAAAATAAGTCCGTACGGCTGGCACTTGTGAAAGTGATAGAGAAACTCACCGATGAGCTTGAGTCGCATATTCAGTATTGGAATGATAAGGAACATGGCCGCGATGAGCGTGCGGTGGCGGAAGTCGTGCTTTGCGGTGGAGGTGCCAATCTCGCGGGTCTTCCTGAATACCTTGCAAAGACACTTTCAGTGCCGGTTCGGCGGGGGAATGTGTGGGAGGGAGCTTTCTCGGTGGAAGAGTTTGTTCCGCCTATAGACCAGCGGCACGCGTATGGCTATGCAACCACCATCGGTCTCGCGCTCGCGGGCATAACTCCATTTTCACCATCATGATCAATCTCTTACCTCAACGCGCGCGTATGCGCGCCAAACGTGAATATTGGATGCGGATGTGGTCGGTCGGGGCGTTCTTCGTGGGTGTAGCAATTGCATTTGGCGGTGTGTTTTTCGTTCCGTCATATATGCTGCTGCACTCGCATATTGGAACGGTCACGCAAGAAACGGATAGTCTTGAAGGTCGTGCGACGACGGCGCGTGAAGCAAAAGCACTCGTTAAAAAAACAAATTTATTTGCAACGGAACTCACTCAGGGTCTGCATAACTACACTTTTTCCGAAATTATAACTGCCATACAAAGTGTGCAAGGAGACGGAGTGGAACTCGAGTCGTTTACGGCATCGCGTGACGAAACGGGGGCGATAGGGGAGATTAAAGTGAGGGGGAGTGCAGTCAGTCGAGAAGATTTGACGGCGTTCAAGAAGAATATAGAAGCGCAAAGTATGTTCGGCACAGCTGAGGTTCCTATTGAAGATTTCGTGAAAGGGTCGGACCTTCCGTTTACTATTACCATTTCAGTGACTTCCCAAAATCATGACTAACATGCGCGGAACAAAAACAAAGATGATTGCCGTTGTCGCAGTGGTGTTTGTCTTTGCTGTACTCGCGGCATATGCGGTGCTCGGCTATGGGGTGGGCCGGCTGAGTGCGTCACTTATGAATGAGAAACGACATGCGGCACAAACGCAAAAAGAACTCAACGAAGAGCGGGCACTCGCTCGACAGTTGCCAGTGGTGACGCGTGACAACGAAGCGCTCGCTGCGTATTTTCTCTCGGAGGATGAAGTGGTTGGCTTTTTGGGTTCGGTGGAGGATTTGGGACGCCGCATCGGAGTCGATGCGTCTGCCTCGTCGATTGAAGTTACTGAAGGGGAGGGGTATGCGGAGCTGCTTACGCTATCCATACACGCAAGTGGCTCGAAGGCGGCGGTGCTTCACATGTTGGAAATACTCGAGACGCTCCCGTATGCATCGGAGATTACGAGCGTACAGATGACAAAACAGGGAGCGGGTACAGACATCGAGTGGGAGGGAGCCTTTGATCTTAGCGTTAAAAAACATCCGGACGTATGATCGATAAGAAAGAAATTTTAAAACTGGTCTCAAATCTCACACACCCCGGCGCCGCGCGTCCCCGCCGCGCTATGTATCCGGAGCGAGAGTGGTTTTTTGCCGTTATATTCGGCGTATTCGTATTTGGAGTGTCGGCGTATTACGCGGGCAGTGTGTTTTTCAGAGAATATAAAAATATTGATACGGCGGTAGAAGTAGACTCAAGCGAGACTGTGTATAAAAAGGAGGTTGTTGATGAGGTGATACATAGGTTTGAAGTGCGAAACGCGCAGTTTGAAGCGCTTCGGGATGCGGGAGGCTTTGCGCCGGCGCAGCCTGAGGTGAGTGAACCGGCGGCAGAGTCGGCGCCGACGAGCGGCGCTTCTCTTAAGAGCGAGTAGCGTTTTGTGTTTTTTTCGGTATTGTATCTCTACGCTCCCTTAGCTTAATGGATAGAGCCGCGGTCTTCTAAGCCGCTGATGTAGGTTCGATTCCTACAGGGAGCACACAGGAAAATCAAAAAGCACTATTCTTTGAAGAATAGTGCTTTTCGATTTAGAAACTGAACTGCTTCAGTTTCGTGCCTGTGTGCTAAGCGGAGCCGTAATTTTTGCTCGTCCTCAGAGCAAAAATGGGCGAGCTCGGGGAGGAAGTGCTTACTAGAATTGGAGCGAAGCGAACAATTATAGTTAGCAACTTGACCCCACAAAGACACAAACGTAGTGAACATTTTATTTAGAATTCCGGGGACGATTTCTGGTTCTGCAATATAGCGAGAAATTGTACTTAGTGATTTGTGACCACAAAACGGTATAAAAGAAAGGCGCCGCGGTGCGACGCCGGAGGTGACCAGAAACAAGGACAAATGGACTTACCCGGCAGACTGCCTGGGCTGCTCGCGTCTTCGACGGTCGGCCTGCTCTCGTTCCTGGGCAAGATCCTCGTTGCTCGGGACTTGCACGTGGTAGGGAGGGCCGTCTTTCGTCGAGAACAGCGCTCGCTCTTGGGCTCGGTCAATCATGGCATTCTCCCAAATGTTTTGCCCGACCGACTCGGGCATATCCACACCATACTCCTCTCATCAAAAGGTGAAAGGAAGTTGTACACAGAAAAGGGAACGCCGGGTGTGTCCATAGCTTTTAAGTTCCTCACCGCGCACAAAGAAAACCCGCCGGAGGCGGGTTTTCTTTGTGCGCGGTGAGAGACTTGGTCACGAGTTACTAAGTTATTGGTTGAGAGACTTGGCGTCCAACTCTAATTCACTACGTTCATAAGAGTTACCTGCCCGGGCTTGCTGTTTCGGAGCATTAGGAATAGCTCCTCATATCGCAAGCCTTTCAAGTCTCTCTCAATCAAACAACACAAGCATAAGAAAAACCGGCAAGGAGCCGGCTTTTCTTATCCTAGTGCGCGATGCTTTTCCACCCAGAACTATTACACGAAGTATCCACTGATACTCTGGTGCCTAGATTTTGAGAGGGTGTTGTATACAAAAAGAAAACCGCTCCCACCAAAGATGGGGGCGGCTAGGACATTGGGACGGGCGATTAGTTGACCGGTTGTCCGAAAAGTTCTGCGATCTCCCTCGCCCATACTGTCGACTCTGGGTCAGGGAGACTGTCCGACAAAATTGCAGCGATTTCGTTCCACCGCATTCCGATGACTTCCGGCGCAGTGTAGGGAATTGAGCTGCGACGGTCGATCAGCCGAATCGTCAGTGTTTCCTTGCCCGGGAAATCATTCGGCACCTTGCCGGCAATGATGTTGATGCGGTTGTAGAGCGCCGCCGCCTCGGGGCACTGGTTGGGTACCTGTCGTGCAATGGCAGATGCCAGAGCATCACAGAACCTCTGGCGATCCTTCGGTTTTGTGCCCGCGCCGATCTCTGCGTAGAAGTCGATGTTCGGATAGTCGGTACTGCTCCCGACGAAGAAGTCAGTGTTTGGGAAGAGCTCGTTCCAGATCGTGTAGATTTGGTCACTGGACGGAAACTGAATCGATTCGTCTTCAGTATTCCGAATCAACCACCGACCAGAACGCTTGTGGTAGCTCATGGTGAGCTCAAGTTTCTTACTGGGCATTTCTATCCTCCTGTTCAAGTTGTGGTGGAACTATTGGTCACAGATGACCTAAGAAACTGCCGCAAACAATACAAATAAAGTCGTGCTTTGTAAAGCACGATACCCTATCCATAAGGTATGGATAGGGTATCGAAGATGTGCGCGGTGAGAGACTTGAACTCCCGACCTTCTCGGTGTAAACGAGCTGCTCTACCAACTGAGCTAACCGCGCATATGTATATTGTGCAATACATCTCCAATTACCGGTTCGCTTTGAAGACAACTCGTTTACATGTGTAAACGGTAAAAATGTATCCCATACATTTTTACCTCCACCACCTTCGCTAACCGCGTGTATTAAAGAATGTATCGGCTAGTATAGCGAAAAGTGCGCGACATGCAATATAATGCGTATATGTTTACCGAAATACATTGTCGGGTGGAAGGGAAGGTACAACGGGTTGGATACCGTGATTTTGTGGGTCAGTTTGCAAAAATGCGCGGCCTTACAGGCTGGGTAGAGAATAAGGACGACGGGAGTGTTGAGCTCGTGGCGCAGGGAATCCCCGATGAGCTCAAAGAGTTCGTCGAGGAGCTGAATGAGGGCTCGGTGCTCGCGAAAGTAGAGTCGGTGGCGGTGTCGTGGCGAACGCCGGAGGAGCGATTTGATGATTTTGAAGTAAGGTACCACAGGCAAACATAGCGCTTGTTTGCTCTAGTTTAGTGTGGTAGAGTACGCGGACTTTAGATTTTGATATATGAATACAGTGCTTGAGAACGTACGCATTTCTCCGGTCAACATGGAGGATCGAAAGAAGATAAAGATCCAGGCGGGAGACACGGTGCGTGTGCATCAAAAAATTCAAGATAAGGATAAGACGAGACTTCAGATATTTGAAGGACTCGTGCTTGCGCGAAAGCATGGCAATGAGCCGGGGGCGACTTTTACCGTGCGAAAAGTGGTGGATGGTATCGGTGTTGAAAAGATTTTTCCACTCTACTCGCCGATGATCGATAAGATTGAGGTGGTGAAGCGTTCGAAGGTGCGTCGCGCGAAGCTCTACTACATCCGGGAGAAGGTGGCACGCGAAATTAAGCGCCAGATGCGTCGTATGCACCTCATGGATCTTGCAACTGAGTCAGAAATGGAAGCAGCGCAGCGTGCAGAGGAAGAGGCGAAGAAGGCCGAAGAGGAGGAGACTAAAAAAGCTGAAGAGGCTGCAAAGGCTGCTGAAGCCGAGAAAGCGGAAGAAACCACAGAAGAAGCTCCTGCGGAGGAGTCAAAGGAGGAGGGAGCAGAAGAAGACAAGAAGGAATAGTAACTTTCTTGAAGAAGTATGCGTCATCAGGCATAATGGCGCGACATGCCCAGGTGGCGGAATTGGTAGACGCGCATCCTTGAGGGGGATGTGTCCGTAATGGACGTGCTGGTTCAACTCCAGTCCTGGGCACAAAACAGACAAAAATCGAGACCTTCGTCTCGATTTTTGCGTTTTGTGAACCGGAACGATGTGCGAGCTATTCCTAATGCGAGCACGAGTGAGGTCGGACAGGAGACACTTATGAGCGTCAGCGAATTAGTGATCTGACGTCAGTGACGGGTTGAATTAGTGATTCGTGACCACATATCGAACTAAACACACCATTTTCCATCTATATATTAAAATATATATTTAAATATATATTTTAATATATAGATTTGTGATACACTAAAAACAATGAATACTTTCTACGACAAATCAATTAACGAGGTGTTGGATACAAAAATAGGTAAGCTCTTACAAATTGCCACAGCTCTGTTGGCCGTATCTTTGTGGGCTTATATGTTTGTAACAAAGGATAGTCCTTTCACTGCCGGCAACGGTATATTAAATATATTTTTGTACGCGTTTCTTTTTTCAAATCTGCTCACGTTCCTGCTTGTTTTAAGGTACTTTTTTAAATTTGTCGGCGGAAGAAAAATGATGGCGATTGCAGTGATTGTCGTATCGGTACTGCTTTTTTGGGTGTATCTGCATGTTCAAGAGGTGGATAGTGTGACAAGTTTGGAGAGCGACATTGTAGACAACCAGAATCTATTAGAGCCGAAAAGGGAATATTCTGATTCAGAATTTAATGACGTGCTGTTGCCTGTGACAGAGGAACGCTGCAATTTAAGAGTCGCCACTCTTGAATCGGGAGAACATAAAAGTGAGGAGGTGTGCAAGAGAGTTCGTACGAATGTTCAGGGAATTGAACGTTACTATGCAACCAATGAATACAACTATGATAATCACCAGTATGAGTTCGGTGGAGAAGACCCCATGGTATTTCCTGGCGGTCCTTGGAATGACGAGCATGCTCTCGGCTCCGATCGGTTTGCTTGTGGTGCAAAGGGTTGTTATCCCGAGGTGTGGCTCTATTTTGTCGGCAACAGAGTATTTGCTTCGGTAGAGGGGACATCAGTTGATCAAGTGGACTACGAAGGGCTATATGTTTTAAACTCAGATGGAAATCGCTGGCAGCGAATTATTGAAGCGAATGGAAAAGATATTTATCTCCTTGCAAGCGGTTGTGATATTGTGTACAGACAAAGCGGTGGAGGTTTACTCGTAAATTGGTGTGAGGCGTTACCTAATTAATCCATGTTAAAAAATATACTACTTCCTAGTTTTTCAGGGACCATTTCTCGTCGTGCGTACTGGTTGAGCATTCTTGTTGTTACAATAGTGAGTGTGTTTGTCGTTGGTCTCTTTGGAGATAAATCAGACGCACTGAGTTTCATTTTTGTGTTACTCTATGACACTACAGGCGGGTTTATATTGTTGCCCGTCATGGCTCTTATGCCACTCTCGGGACTCATATTTTTATTTTTTATTCCGAGTGCCCTTTCCGGCTCGTTCGTAGGACTTGTGACGTACGTGTGGGTTACGTATTCCGCACTCATCCTAGTAGGGCTTCAGGTGAGGCGCTTACGAGATAGAAATAAGTCGGCGTTGTATACGTTGCTGCCTTTTATACCGGTTCCAATTGTGAATTTTGTGGGTCTTGGTTACTTGATCTATCTTCTCAGTAGCCGAAGTAAAGAAATGGCGAGGAATGGTATTCCGCAGTCTAATCAACCACACGTCTAGTCTTGGGTTATCGTCTATTTCCATCTATATATTAAAATATATATTTTAATATATATTTTAATATATAGATTTGTGATACACTGAAAACATGTCAAGAAACAAATTTGAAGACCGAGACGTCCGCAAGCTCAACAAAACGGGTGGCTCGAGTTATAGCATCGTGCTGCCGATTGAGCACATCCGTGGTTTTGGATGGCGGGAAGGGCAGAAGCTCACCGTCCGCCGCGACGGCAAACGCCTTATTATCGAAGACTGGAAAGGGTAGAGAATTTTACTTTTTCGTCAGAAATGCTTCAAGGAACGTTTTTTCTCGTTCGAGAATGAAGTTCCCTTGGAATTTTTCGGGTACGTCAGCTTTCATTTTTTCGAGGACCTCCTCGGGAGGGAGCCAGAGAGTTTCTTGCCCCTCTTCGATCTCAGCTTCTTCGAGCCTTGACTCTCCAATGTCGCCAACTACTTTGGCCACGAAACAGTAAGAAATGTGGAGGAGCTTGTATTTGTTTCGGTACTCGATGACCGTTCCAACTTCATCGATAATTTCGCAGGTACATCCAACTTCTTCGAGAACCTCTCTTTTAAGGGCCTCTTTGATCGTCTCGCCCGGATCGACACCGCCCCCGGGTAGTTTGTGGAACGTATATGTGCGCAAATACTGAGTGGCCATTTTTCCTTCGCGGTTTAAAACAATTGCCCGCGCACTCTTCCGCAACTCGTATTTGTCTCCCAACTGCTCAAATTGGTCAGTGAGACCGAGGCTCCCTTCACTAATTTCTTTTAAGAGTTTCATAGTAGAGAGTATAGCAAATCTAGCGAAGACACCTCGACTTTCACTAAAAAAACGGCTACTATGCTTCGCACATGGCGGTTATCGTATAACGGTTATTACTCCGGTTTGTGGTACCGGCAATTCGGGTTCGATTCCCGATAACCGCCCTAGTGAAAATGACACGTATTTCACGTTGGCATTCCTAATAATTTTAGTTCGAGCCAAACAGTAATCCAAGGATAATTACCGTAGTAAAAAAAGCTGCAAAAGCCAGAAAGTAGCTTCGGAAAGATAAATTGGAGATTAGACTTGAAGAAAAACCGAGACACAATGACACCAGCAAGCTAAACGTGATTGCATCAATAATTGGTAACTGATTGGAAATATTTACTCCTGTCACTAAATTAATTGTCTTGGCATCATAAACCGCCAACCCTGTCATTTCTTTTATTGCGGGCAGCAATTGAGACAAAACCAAAACAGCTACGGATGTCAAAACCAGAGAAAAAATCAAAAACAGACTTTTTGTATCACGGTCTCTTTTAACTTTGTCTACATAATATTCTAGGTAATTTTTCATCAATCTCATTATACTTTACTGCAGTCAGGAATATAAACATTCTCATTCCCCAACCTCTCAAACACAGTTCGAACTTCCTCTACGACGTCGCCCAAAGACACAATAAAACCTGCATAAAGCAGGTTTTATTGATGTCGACGTCAGGTTATCGGGAATCGAAAGGCGGAGGCTCGCGTCCGGGGGACGAATAAGAGCTGAGCCCAGACCAAAGATACTTATGAGCGAAGCGAATTAGTAATCGGTGGTCGACTCCCGATAACCGCCCATTTTGAAGCCTGTGTATCGTAGAAATACATCCTGCGTGATAGCATGAGAAGGTGAAACTACATTTGTATAAAAATTTATTGATACGCCTCGCGGCCATCATCGTGGTGATATTTTTTTTACTACTTGCAGATGTAGTGCTCTCGAAACTGACTGCTGTAACCTTTTCGAATGGAAATACTAATACTACTGCGAAAGCTGGTGACGCAACAACAACTGTACCGACTTCTTCATCGTGGCCAACTGAGCTCGATACGAAAGAATATAACGCTCGCCTCCTTGCACTTTCCGGCTTTACCAACAGCACACTTGCCGAACGTATTGTCGTAACATCAACGACCGGCACTACAACCGAACTGAAGTACAGACTCGTGACGAGCAGTACAACCAACACAACAATACAAGGTCAGACTTGGCCGGCAGCGAACTTCTATCCGAATGGCGGCGCGCTACTACCATTCCATCGCATTGTCGCCTACTATGGCAACTTCCTTTCCCGCTACATGGGCATTCTCGGAGAACTGCCGCGCAACGAGCTTATCACACACCTTCGTAACACTGTTATGGCATGGGAGAAAGCTGATCCCAATACTCCCGTAATTCCTGCCATTCACTATATTGCTATGGTTGCTCAAGGTAGCGCGGGAGCTGACAATATGTACCGCGCGGTCATGCCGGATGAGGAAATAGAAAAAGCGTACGAACTCGCACATGAAGTTGATGGCGTCTTATTCCTTGATCTCCAGGTCGGGCGAAGCACTCTTCCAGAAGAATTACCGAAGTTTCGCACGTATCTTGAACGTCCCGACGTACATCTCGGTATTGACCCGGAGTTCTCAATGAAAGGCGGACAGCCGCCCGGAACTGTCATTGGCACTTACGATGCATCAGACATTAACTACGCAATCGATTGGCTCACGGAGATCGTGCGAAATCAACATTTGCCCCCGAAAATACTTGTTGTACACCGCTTTACCCAAGATATGATCACAAACTACAAAGACATCGAGCCAACTCCCGAAGTCCAAGTTGTGATAGACATGGACGGCTGGGGTTCGAAGGAGCTGAAAAGTGCAACGTATCATCGGGTCATAGTTCCTGAGCCGGTTGAATTCACCGGTATTAAACTGTTCTATAAAAATGATCTGAAACCGCCAAGTACGGGTATGTACACACCTGAAGAGGTGCTCGAATTTACCCCCAAACCAATCTACATTCAGTACCAGTGAGTCACTTTCTGGACAGCGCTGGCTAGTTTAGCAACAAACGCGCGCTCTTGAAGAAAAGCCAACAAAATAAAAAAGATTCTTCCTGTTGCCCCTTCTGGAATGCAGTGGAATATACATTGTTGAGTTGTTATATTCCTTATATATAGTTCGAACACCTCTTACAGACGCTGTTCAGGTTGTCGCTACATTCGCAGCTGGTAACCTCATGCGAAAGTTTCCCAAACTTTCTCACTCTACGACGTCGCCCCAAAGGGCTTGCTATACTATTGGCATGCAATCACAGAAAAAAATCATCTGGCTCTTTATGATTGTCGGTGGGGCACTCGGTGGGTACACGCCGCTCCTCTGGGGCGGTTCGGCGTTCTCGCTTTCCTCAGTGCTCCTTAGCGCTGCGGGAGGCATACTCGGAATTTGGGTTGGCTTTAAGCTTTCACGGTAGCTGCTCTGTATAAAAAACCCTGCTACAATATCTTCAACATGGAGCGCAACGACCTCATTCTCTACATCATCCTTGTAATTTCACTCGGCGCGGTGACCGGTTACTACACCGCACGTTTTCTCTTTGGCTAATTAGAGGACAGCAGCTTCATGCCCATCGGTGTGCTCGAGGCCATGTTCTTCAGTGTATGTGTGTGCAAGTGAGAGTGAGAAAAAAATGAGGAGCACACCGGCGAGCGCTGCGACAAACACCTGGTAGAAGTGGTGGCGGTGGGTACGCTGAAGCTCGGGAATGAGATCGCTCGTCGCGATGTAGAGGAGGTTGCCGGCCGCAACACCCGTGAGTACCCATATGTATGCAGCGGCGTGCGCGGCAAAGAGAAACACGAGCGCAGTACCGAGTATGACGCTGAGCGCCGAGAGAAAGTTGAGAAAAAGTGCGCGTGAGCGACTGTATCCGGAGCCTATGAGGACGCCAAATTCCGCAATTTCCTGAGGTAGTTCGTGCATGATAATACCGATCGTTGTTACGATGCCGAGCGAGGGATTGAGGAGGAATGCGGACCCGATGACGACACCATCTGCGATATTGTGAATTGCATCGCCAATGAGTACCATTCGTCCGGTGGAGTCAACGCAGTCCTCACACCCTTCATTGTGGTGGTGGTGATACGTGGTGAGTACGTGTGCGAGGTAATAAAAGAGAAAGAAGCCGGCGATAATGGTAAGCGGTCCCGCACTTGGTGCTGCCGCGAGTGTTTCGGGCACGAGTTCAAGAAAGATTATTGAGAGAAAGACTCCCACTGCAAAGGGGAGAATAAAGCGGTGGGCACCGCGCATCGTGCCAGTGTCTTTAAAGAAAAGTATCCCAACGAGGGAACAGAGCGCGACGGCTCCGGAGGCGAGAAATGCGTATAGCATGGTATTGATATCTTATTGCAAATTATTTGCATTAAGATATCATGGGGGTATGAATAACGCAATAGAGAAAGTGGTGGAAATACTTCGTGAGCGCGGGTATCGAGTGACTGCGCCACGCATTAGTGTGCTTGCGGAGTTACTTCGAGTCAAGCAGCCACAAACCATAAGTGACTTAGCACAGAAAGTGGATGCGGACGAAGCGAGTGTGTACCGAACGGTGCGTGTGCTTGAGGAAGAGGGGTTTGTGGAGTCGATACGACTTCCGCAGAGGTCAACAACGTATGCGTTTGCTGACTCGCACCACCACCATCTGGTGTGCAACAAATGTGAGCGGGTGGTACATATTCCGTGCAATGAACATGGACTAAAGACTCCTCGCCACCCTGATTTTAAAGAAGTGTGTAGTCATGAGGTGATGTTCTATGGTCGCTGTAAATCGTGTGCGTAAACGGTATAATCGGCAGGTGAAAATCGTTTTGTACAGCCTTATATGTGTTGCATTCTTCACGCCGGTTGGCGTGTCTGCGCAGGTAGTGCACCAGGATCTGCAGAGTACCGAGCGTGCAGAGGTGGTGGAGATACTCGCTGAAACGGAGCGCGAGATTATCGGCACTGAGGCAACCGCGCTCGTGCAGACCGTGCGCGTGCAGCTCCTCTCGGGGGAGGAAAAGGGCTCGCTCGTGAATTTTGATAACGATCTCACTGTTTTAAAAGAGGGTGATACCATTTTTGTGAACCACCTCATCACGGTAAATGGTGATGAGTATTACGAGTTTAAAGATGTTGACCGCCGAGGAGTGCTCGTAGGACTCGCACTGCTTCTCGCGGTCCTCCTCGTGCTCTTTGCGGGGGTGCAGGGAGTGAGGGCGCTCCTTGGCTTGGCGGGAAGTATCGTGGCGATTCTATTTCTTCTCGTCCCCGCGCTCCTTGCTGGGTATCCACCGGTGCTGGCGAGTATTGGCATTGCGGGTGTGGTGCTCGCGTTCGCACTTTTCCTTACACATGGAGTCCGTACCAGCAGTGCCATTGCATTCTGCGGTACGTTTGCAGCAGTCCTTGTCACCAGTGCGATCGCAACGCTCTGGGTGGGTGCAGCGCGTCTCACCGGTTTTGGGTCGGATGCATCTATTTACCTTAACTTTAGTACAAGTGGCACGCTCGATTTCTCGGCGCTGCTCCTTGGGAGCATTATCATCGGTATGCTCGGCGTACTGGACGACGTCGCTGTGACCCAAGTGTCAGTGGTGGAAGAGCTCAAGGCGGCAAACAAAATGTTCAGACAGGCAGACTTGTATCGACGAGCCATCCGTGTAGGGCGCGATCATGTGGCATCACTCGTCAACACACTTGCGTTTGCTTATGTTGGCGCGGCGCTTCCGCTCGTACTCCTCCTTGCGCGCACCGATGCTTCGTTTGGAATGCTCGTCAACCAAGAAATGGTGGCGGCCGAAATTGTGCGGATCATCGTTGGTTCAATTGGACTTATTCTCACCGTACCACTCACCACCATGATTGCTGCGTGGTGGTATGATGGGAGGGAGGTGCACGAGAATCATCATGGGCATTCGCATATTCATTAGGCTATACTAGAGACGTATGCAGAAATTTTTTGAAGAATTTAAGAGGTTTGCGATGCGTGGCAACGTGGTTGACCTTGCTGTCGCGGTCGTTATTGGCGCGGCGTTTGGAAAGATTGTGTCGTCGCTCGTTGACAACATCATCATGCCGCTCGTTGGCGTGCTCACCGGTGGGGTGAGTTTCGCGGAGCTTGAGGTCATTGTCGCGGGACAGTCGGTGCAGTATGGCGCATTCGTTCAGTCGATTGTCGATTTCATTATCATTGCCTTTGCGATTTTTGTGGCAATCAAAGTCATGAATAACTTAGAGCTCAAGGAGAAAGCAGAAAAAGAGATGAAACCGAAAGAACCATCGGAAGAAGTACAGCTCCTGCGGGAGATACGGGACGCCGTGAGGCGGTAGGAGGAGGAGAGAAAGCCCGGGCGCGGAGCGCCCGGGCTTTCTTTCTGTGTGACTCTATGCAAAGACGAAAAAATGATTTCGAATGCGAGCATCTGTGGATAACGGTGCTCACGAGCAAGCAAGCGAGCCACCAATCATCCTTATTTTTCAACCTATCCCACATGTCGTTGCCGTACGGTAGCGATATTTTACGGCACGAGCGCCGAGGGTTAGAATGTGAGTAACACACGCTCTTCATGCTCTTCGTGTGTCGGGGTCGGGACACGCGCTTTATGCAGCGCCATGTTGCTCGCATGGCTCGTTCCTTAGCGCTCCCTGAAACGTGTCCGTCCCCCACATTATAAGCAAGCAGTTTATCTATATTTCGTATGGAAATTGAGCGAATTCGTAAGCGAGACGGCTCCGTTCAGCCGTTCAACTTAGAAAAAATTACCAGCGCAGTCTTTAAAGCACTGAAAGAAACAGGTGTTGACTCCAAAGAAGACGCCGAGCGTGTTGCAAAGCGTGTTCACGAGAAGACCGTTGCAATGTGCGTACAGGCCGCCGCCGCACTTCCCGATGATCCGATAGCGAAGAAGTGCGTTGACGGACACCCGACCGTTGAAGAAATCCAAGACATCGTTGAGCAAGTGCTCATGGAGATGGATTACTTTGACACCGCGAAAGCGTACATCATCTATCGTGCCTCACGTAAACGACTTCGTGAACGTGACATCTTTCATAAACGAACGGACTTAAAACCATACGAGTACCCCGAGCTTGCCGAGTATGTGGACGCCATTCGGCATTCATATTGGATTCATACAGAGTTCAACTACTCTCGCGACATCGACGACTTCAAGACACGTGTGAGCGCACCGGAGCGAGAGTCCATCAAGAAGACGATGCTCGCCATTGCTCAAATTGAGGTCGCAGTGAAAGTTTTCTGGGGCAACATTTACAGCAAAATGCCAAAGCCGGAAATCGGCGCAGTGGGCTTTACCTTTGCCGAGAGTGAAGTGCGTCACATGAATGCATACTCACATCTCCTCGAGATTCTCGGCCTCAACAGCGCGTTTAAAGGGCTCAGCGAAGTACCGGTCATTAAGCAGCGCATCGAGTACCTCGACAAAATCAACGCACTCTCGCGCACCAACGAGAACCGCGAGTATTCCATGGCGGTGCTCCTCTTTGCTCTCTTTATTGAGCACGTTTCGCTCTTCTCGCAGTTCCTTATTATGATGTCCTTCAACAAGTACAAGAACTTGTTCAAGGGTATCTCAAACGCCGTTGAAGCGACTTCAAAGGAAGAGCAAATTCACGGTATGTTTGGCACCGACCTCATCAACATCATTAAGAAAGAACACCCTGAGTGGTTTGATGATTTCCATCGCGAGACGGTGCGGACACTCTGTATCGAAGCGTACCAGGCGGAGAGTGCTATCGTGGACTGGATCTTCGAAGACGGGGAACTCGACTTCTTGCCAAAAGCGGAGGTGAAAGAGTTTATTAAGGGTCGTCTCAACAAAGCGCTTGCGGGCATCGGTATGTCACCGGTATTTAGCATTGATGACGCGCTTCTTGAGAAGACCGACTGGTTTGACGATGAGGTTATTGCAACAAAGCACGTTGACTTCTTCGATAAGCGTTCGATTAACTACAACAAGCGGCAGACCAGCGTTACCGCAAACGACCTCTTCTGAGATTCCCAAAATTGGCTCTAGCTTCGTCGTTACGGTCAAAATGATACTCACTGGACTATCATTGCCCCGCTCGTATGATTTTGACCTAGACTCCTCGTCACCTCCCCAATTTTGGAAATCTCAATCGTAATATTTTTCCGTTCTGCTCTACCTACTAGCTACTATTCACCATCTACTACACTATGAACACCGTAAACAGAAAAGAACCGTGGTACTGGCTCAACGACAACACACGTAAGTTTATGTCGCGCGGCTACACGCTCGAAGGGCAGACCGTCGAAGAGCGCGTCCGTCAGATCGCTGACCGCGCCGAGGAACTTTTGAAAGAGGAAGGATTCGCGGATAAGCTCTACGACTATGTCTCACGCGGGTGGGTGTCATTTTCTACACCGGTTTGGGCAAACTTCGGTCTCGGCCGGGGGCTCCCCATCAGCTGTTTCGGTTCATATATCTCCGACGACATGTCGAGCATCATGTATACGCACGCGGAGAACGGCATGATGAGTAAATATGGAGGCGGTACATCCGGCTACTTCGGTGATCTTCGTGCGCGCGGGTCGGAGATCAAAAATAACGGTACTTCAAACGGGCCGGTGCACTTCATGCAGATGTTTGAAACGCTCATTCATGTCGTCTCGCAGGGTAAGGTGCGCAGAGGCTCGTTCTCTCCGTATCTTCCGGTTGAACACCCGGATATCATGGACTTTCTTGAAATCGGTACCGAAGGTAATCCAATCCAAAATATGACACACGCGGTCACGGTGGGTGACGAGTGGCTTGAGTCGATGATCGAGGGTGACGAAGAGAAGCGCGCGATTTGGGCGAAGATTCTGCAACGACGCGGCGAGCTCGGGTATCCGTACATTATGTACACCGGGAACGCGAATAAGAACGCAGCGGATGTCTATAAAGATAAGGGACTCAAGATTCTCGCGTCCAACCTCTGCTCCGAGATCATGCTACCGTCGAATGATGATTGGTCGTTCGTATGTTGTCTCTCATCGGTAAACCTTCTTCACTATGACGACTGGAAAGACACCGATCTTATTGAAGTGATGATTAAGGTGCTCGACGCGGTGATTACTGAGTTCTGCGAGCGTCTTGAGACACTTCGTGACTCGGACGACCGGGCAGACCAGCAAGCGTTTCTCTTTATGGAGCGAGCGTATAAGTTTGCAAAAGAGAACCGCGCACTCGGCCTCGGTGTTATTGGGTGGCACTCACTCCTTCAGAGTAAACGGATTCCGTATGAAAGTATGGATGCCGGGAAGCTCAACGTCGATATTTGGAAGGGTATCCGCGCAAATGCGGACGCAGCATCGAAAGAGCTCGCCGAGAAGTTTGGTGAGCCGGAGATTCTGAAAGGCTATGGCCGCCGCAACGCAACACTTCTCTCGGTTGCACCGACAACATCGTCAGCGTTTATTTTGGGGCAGGTCTCGCAGAGTATCGAACCGGTGTGGAGTAACTGTTACGTGAAGGACGTCGCAAAGCTCAAAGTGACGATTCGCAACCCATTCCTCGAGGAGCTCCTTGAAGAGAAAGGGAAGAATGAGCGGGACGTGTGGAGCAGTATTCGAGACCATGACGGTTCCGTGCAGCACCTCGATTTCCTGAGTGAAGAAGAGAAGGACATCTTCCGCACGTTTGCAGAACTCGACCAGGCGGTGGTCATCGAGCAGGCCGCGGTGCGTCAGATGTATATCGATCAAGGGCAGTCACTCAACATCATGGTACCTCCGTCGGTTTCGCCAAAGGAAATCAATGAGCTTTATCTTCTCGCATGGCGGAAGGGTATTAAGGCACTGTATTATCAGCATTCGATGAATGCTGCGCAAGCGCTTACCCGACAAAAGATCTGCGCAGCGTGTGAAGCCTAATTTTTGGCAATCTGGCCAGCTTCCTTCGTTGCGCTTGTCGCCGTATGTTTAATACGGCTCCGACGCGCTCCTCATTCCAGCTTGGCCACCTTACTCAAAAATTAGACCTCACTAGATAAGCTTTTGAACCTATGAAAATTCTCCAACTCAACGTATGGGGCGGTAGACTTGGCTCAGTTGTGTCGGAGCTGTTTGTCAGGGAAAATGCTGACATTGTATGTATTCAGGAAATCGTTTCAGTTCCTGGGGGTCAGAGTTTTTTCTTTGAAGACATGGAAGAGCTGCAGGAACATGCCAAGTACCCACATGCTCACCATACTCCCTCTGGTGTGATGAACTACATGAACCGCAAGGCTAGCTGGGGAAACTGTATTTTAAGTAGGATTCCTTTTGTCGACACCAATGATCAGTACACATATGGAGAAATGGTTAACAATTTTGATTTTTTAGAAAACGATGACTATAACCGTGGTCGTGTGCTCCAGCATGTAGTGGTTGAGAACGGATCGGATACATTACATATTCTTAACCATCATGGTCACCATAATCACGGTCATAAGAATGGCGACGAGGAGACGATGCGTCAATGCGGCATGATTGCTGATTATGTGAAAAATTTGGAGGGACAGGTTGTATTGTGTGGAGATTTTAATTTGGTGCCGGATAGTGAGTCGTTGGAACAGATAAACAGAGTTCTGGTAAACCACGTTAAAGAACGGGAAGTGGTAACTACCCGCACTCCGCTCACGCATAAAACAGAAGCGTGCGACTATATTTTCACAAGTCCAAGTATTGAGGTAAAGAATTTCCAGGTACTGGACGACATTGTTTCAGATCACAAGGCGCTTACAGTTGAATTTTAGTTTGTTATACCGGCTAAGGGGTAATTTGCTATACTGGCTCTATGAGAGCAAGGTTTCCTATAGTGCTTATATTGATCGCAGTGCTTGCGGGCGGGTACTTCTATCACACCGCGTCGGCGGTGTGCGACGTGCCGATTGCGTATCGAATCGGGGAGCTCGATGACTCGTTCAATCTCTCCGAAGGTGAAGCACGCGCTGCGATCACCGATGCGGAGTCGCTCTGGGAAGATGCTACAGGGCGTAATCTCTTCTCGTACGACGAAGAGGCGGTATTCACCGTTAATTTCATATTTGATGCTCGCCAAGCGCAAACCGATAAAGCGACAGAGCTCGGTGACCGCCTTGCGGAGAGTCGCTCCATGAGCGAAGAAGTGAAGGCGGAGTATGAAAATTTGCTCACAAAGTATGAGGCACTTGCCGATGCATACCAAGCGAAACGTGACCGGTATGAAACTGATCTCGCGGCGTACAACGCAGAGGTAGAGAAGTGGAACAAACGCGGTGGCGCGCCGGAAGAGGTGTACCAAGAGCTTGATGAACAGCAGAAGGAACTGCAAAAAACACAGCAAGAACTTAATAGCGAAGGACATCAACTCAACGATATCGTTGCAAAAATCAACGAACTCGGTGAACGAGGGAATGTACTCGTGTCGGCGTATAACAATGTGGTCAATCTCTATAACAATACGTTTGGCAAAGAGCGTGAATTTACTCAAGGAGATTACCAAGGAAAGGAGATCAACATCTACCAGTTTAGCGATGGTGAGGAGCTTCGGCTTGTCCTTGCGCACGAAATGGGTCATGCGCTTGGTCTCGACCATGTGACCGGGAGTACCTCGGTCATGCACTACCTCATGGGTGACCAGAGTCTACGCACAGGCCTCACAGATGCCGACAAAGAGGAGTTTACGCGGGTGTGTGGCACGGGCGAGTTCACGTGGTGGCCTTTTCGGTGGTAGAATGTTGTTCGCTTAGAAAAATATCAATATTGTTAAGTAATACGTTATCTATGTTTTCACTACCATATATGAGGTATCTCGTTCCCATCGCAGCGGTTATGGTGATCGGTGCACTCGGAGCATACATACACCTCACACTCAAAGAGGCTCGCTACACGTATAGCGGCCCGGTCATTATCACGGTGCGCGGTGAGGGCGAGGTGACTGCAGTCCCTAACATCGCAACATTCTCATTCTCAGTGTATGCGGAAGGAAGTGATGCCGTGCTTGCGCAGTCGAATTCTGCCGAAGCGGTCAACCGCATCACAGAGTATCTTGCCGGCGCAGGGATTGAAGACCGTGACATTAAGACATCAAACTACAATCTCAGTCCCCGCTATGAATACGAACAGCAGACGAGCTGCTTCTCAGGCGGATACTGTCCTCCGGGCGAGCGCGTGCTGAAGGGGTACCAAGTAAATCAGACGATTCAAGTGAAGGTGCGCGCCACCGACAAGGCAGGGGAATTGATCTCTGGTGTGGGCGAACGGGGCGCGACGAATATCTCCGGTCTTCAGTTCACAATTGACGACGAGGACAGCCTCAAATCAGATGCACGTGAGCAGGCCATTGCAGATGCGCGTGAAAAAGCGGAGAAGCTTGCCGATGACCTCGATGTACGAATCGTGCGTATGTCGGGATTCTGGGAAGACGCAGGGTACGGATATGGTGGCGTTGATTACGCACGGGCGGAGACGGCCTCATATGACGGTTCGGTTGTAGAGCCGAAGATTCCGGCGGGCGAGAACACTGTAAGCGCCACGGTAAATGTCAGTTACGAAGTGAGATAGATAGCGCACCGCGCTATAACAAGACTTCGGCAATGCCGAAGTCTTGTTTTTTTATGGAGACATGGTATGCTCTAGAGCACAACAACCCCGAGGGGGCACAAAACGGACAAAAATCGAGACCTTCGTCTCGATTTTTGCGTTTTGTGAACCGGAACGATGTGCGAGCTATTCCTAATGCGAGCACGAGTGAGGTCGGGTAGGAGGTTCTTAACGAACGTAGTGAGTTTAGAAACCTGGCACTTTACTTTCCTTTGGCTACGTGATATATTCATCCTCTCAACCCCGGGAGGGGTTTTTTAAAACCCAAACACCAATCATTTATGGCTAATCTTATACAATATCTTCGTGATACTCGCAGTGAACTTCGGCATGTCTCGTGGCCGACGACAAGGCAGGCGATTATCTATACAGCGCTCGTGGTCGGCATCTCAATTTTTGTGGCGGCGTACACCGGCCTGTTCGACTTTATATTCACGGAAGGACTTAACCTCTTTCTAAGATAAGGGGGCATATGTCTGTACTTTCTGTAACCCAGCCCCATTTCTTGTTACGGGCTCACACTACACTCTGCCTATCCGGCGCGTGTTTCGCCCGAAATGGGGCTGGGTCTAAGACTTACTAACTCATTTCATTCGTAACTAAATCTAAGATGGCAAAACAGCACTCAACGGGAGAGCGTCACTGGTACGCAATCCACACATACTCAGGATATGAAAACGCGGTTGCGCGTAACCTTCGGCAGCGTATTGATTCACTTGGTATGCAGGACCGCATTTTTGATGTCGTCGTACCGACTGAAAAGAAAATTCGCGTGAAGGGCGGCAAGCGTGTAGTGGAAGAAGAACGTATCTATCCGGGCTACGTACTCGTGGAAATGATCGTGACCGACGAATCATGGTACGTGGTGCGAAATACGCCGCGGGTGACGGGGTTTGTCGGAAGTGGTACGCAGCCGGTGCCGCTTCAGAAGGACGAGCTTGACGCGCTCATGAACCGCATGGAGAGTGAGGCGCCAAAGCACAAGGTGGACGTCATGATCGACGACCTTGTGACCATCACTGACGGACCGTTTAAGGAGCTTGAAGGAAAGGTTGGTGAGATTGATGAGGACCGCGGTAAGGTGAAAGTGCTCGTGTCGATGTTTGGACGCGAAACTCCGGTAGAACTCGATTTTCTCCAAGTTAAAAAAATATAAAATTTTTAAAACTGGCGCCTAGCTTTGTCATTACAACAAAAATGACCCTCACTGGGCACTTGCCCCGCTTGGGTCATTTTTGTCTAGGTTCCTCGCTATCCATCCATTTTTTAAAATTTTAGCCAAGAGGTTTTTGATCCGAATTTACAGAATATAAAAAGAGCCTCCGGCAAACATTCCCAACTGAATTAACAGCGGAAAAAATTTGCGCGGAGGTTCAAGAAATCAAAGCTCATGACTTCCGGGCCGACGAGACACCGAGGATGTCGCGGCGGTCGTAATCCCACCAGCGGTTGACGTCGAGACCGTCCTGGTTGAAGCGGCCGACGATGACGCGGAGACCGTCCGAATCGACGGAACTAGTGCGGACGTAGACGTTCTCGAACAGGCGTTCGCCAGTGGCGAGGTAGTGGCCGACGATCGTGTAGACCATCACCTGTGCCGAGGGCGTCTCCTCGCTCTTGTCGAGCAGACCTTGCTGTCCGTTCCAGGTCTTCGAGGTCGAGTCGAGCACCGAGGTCTTACGGATCAGGCGCCAAGCGGTCTTACTCCTGTCCTTGGCGAAGGCCTCTTTTTTGTAACAGGAGTTCGCGTGATTGTAGAAGAGCTTGCGCTCGACCTTGCCACGGATATCGAGGACCGACATCGGGAACACGGCGACGAGGACGTGGGTGTCCTTCACGGACTCCAACACTTCCTCGGTGAACGGAACCTCGGACAGGGCGGCGGTCTGGGCTCTCGAGGGGTTGACCCCGAAGTGCTTGATCGCTTCCTCGATACCGAAGAAGTTCCGGCCCATGATCTCGCGGGCACGCTTCTGCGAGATCGACGGTTCGAAACCGCCGTTCTCGATCAGACGCACCACCTTGGTGGCGAGATCGTTACCCTTCGAGTCGATGACCTTCTGGGCGAGTTCGTCGTCGAGACCCGCGGCCTCGAGCTTGAGGAGCACTTCGTGCTCCTTGTGCACTGACAGAGTGCGGTTCACCATGGTGTTCATGGCATACCTCCTACTGTTCTGGGTTTGCTCGAATCGCTCGAGTGTGCGGCTTGTCCGTAGAATAAGACGAGCTTCCTGCTGCCTATAAAATAAGCCGCAAAAAGCTCGTCTCATGCATTGAGTGTGTAAAGATCAGAATTACGCTACAAACTAAAACAATTGCAAGGACTTGTCAATTTAGCTCTATTCTTGTATTATGCGCGCGCTTCTAAGTGTGAATTGGTGGCTATGGAACGTCAGTTCGCACAAAATTGAATAGTCTAATACCCAGCCCCATTTCTTGTTACGGGCTCACACTACACTGTGCCTATTCGGCGCGTGTTTCGCCCGAAATGGGGCTGGGTCTAAGAACTTCTAACTCGTTAATCATTCGTAAGAATTTCTAAGATGGCAAAAGAAGTACTCAAAAGATTGAAGGTACAGGCTGTGGGAGGGAAGGCAACGCCAGCCCCACCACTTGGCCCTGTACTCGGACAGGCCGGTATCAATATCGGTGAATTTGTAAACCAGTTCAACGAGCAGACTCGTGATCGTATGGGCGATGTTGTCCCGGTTGAACTCACGGTTTATGAAGACCGAAGTTTCGACATGGTTATTAAAACCTCACCTGCGTCACGACTTATTCTCAAGAAAATCGGCAAGAACAAGGGCTCAGGTAAGAACCTTGTCTCAAAAGCGGGCGATATCACTAAGGCGCAGATTCGCGAGATTGCAGAAGAAAAGATGCAAGACCTGAGCGCCAACGATGTTGACGCCGCAATGAAAATCATTGAGGGCACCTGCAAGAGCATGGGGGTACACATTACGGGGTAATGTGTACCGACCTTGCCTGATATTTTATGAGGCGCTAGCCGACAATAAAATATCGACAAGGTGTACTGTTCCTGTAAGGAATACACGTTACGGGGTAACGTGAGAGGGTAGTATAATACTCGTATGTTACTCACCAACGTGCGGACAACCTGGTCAGGTTTTGTGCATATACTCCGATAAAGGTCGGGGTGCTCATTTTTACTTAGTTGTACACAAAAAACACCCCGGCAGGGGTGTTTTTTGTGTACATAACACTTGCGACCATGGAAATGATACCGATCCAAACAGACGTCCTTCGTCCTCCAAAAGATGACCTTACCCGTGTGCTAAAACAGTCGCTGACGAACGTACAGGAGAAAGACATCATACTCATCACCTCAAAGGTGGTGTCAATTCACCAGGGTGACTGTGTGCCGGCGGGGGAAGTGGAGAAAGAAGTACTCGTTATGAAGGAGGCCGAGGCGCATATTCCATCGGAACATCCTGCCTACAGTTCGCCGCTCACCATCAAGCACCACGCGCTCTTCTTTGCGTCTGGAATCGATGAGAGTAACGGCAATGGGCATTACATTCTCTTACCGAAAGATCCATTCGCTGCAGCGCAGAATCTGTGGCGCTTCATCCGAAATTGCTTTGGGGTGCACGACGTTGGAGTGATAATAACCGATAGTCACTCACTTCCGCTTCGATACGGCGTCATGGGTGTTTCTATTGCGTTTTGTGGCTTCCAGCCGGTTGTGTCACACAAGGGAAAACGTGATCTCTTCGGGAGAGAAATACGGCTTTCGTCAACGAACATCGTTGACGGTCTGGCTGCCGCGGGCGGCGTGGTGTGTGGCGAGTGTGACGAGACAACGCCGGTCGTTATCGCACGCGGCGTACCCGGAGTGGTGTTTACCGAAAACGACACTCGTGAGGAACTGCTCATTCCACCACAGGAAGATTTGTATTATCCGCTTCTGAAAAAATTTTACGGAGACTAATCGCGCTCCAGTGTGACCCATGAAAATGGCAACACATCGTCGGAGTGATCCTCGCGTGTTATTTCTTTTGTGAATGCTTCGTATGAAGGGAAGAAGGTATCGGCACTTTGGTCGCTTGCATGTACGAGTGTGAGGTAGAGCCGCTCGGTGACGGGGAGCGCCTCTTTGTATAATTCCGCCCCACCAAAAATAAATATTTCTTCGTCCTCGAGTTCGCGCGCTGTCTTCAGTGCATCGTTTAGGGAATGAACGACGATGCAGCCGGGCGCGTCGTATGAGGTATTTCGAGTCACCACAATCATTGTGCGCCCCGGAAGAGGTTTCCCGATAGATTCATACGTTTTACGCCCCATGATAAGTGGGTGGCCCATCGTGAGCTCTTTCAGCCGTTTCATGTCGGATTGGATGTGCCAAAGGAGCCCTCCGGCCTTTCCGAGCTCGCGGTTTTCCCCAATGGCCGCTATGGCACTTATTCGTGGCTTAGACATTGAGGGATTATGCCATAGAGAGCCCTTGCTGTCGTTGGTGTGATAAGAAGATCGGGCGGTATAATGAGAACCCTATGGCGCATTACGAAGTCGAAATCAAGAGTCTCCTCGGAGACGCAAAGAATGCGGTAGCGCTTCGCGATAAGATGTGCGAGCTTGATCCAAAGTGTGGTTGTACCGCGCGTAACAAACAATTGAATCACTATTTCCAAGGCGGTGACATGGATGAGCTGTTTTCTAAAACGAAGGACCTCTTTGACGCGGAAAAACAAGAGCAGTTGAAGGCAGTGATTGAAAAAGGCACTTCCTTCTCGGTGCGTTCGCGGCAGAAAAACGATGAGGTGCTTCTTGTAGTAAAAGCGTCAGTTGACGAAGGGACGAGCGACAACACCGTGTCGCGCCTTGAGTTTGAAGAACCTGTTGATGTGTCACTCGATGAGCTCGACAAACGCGTTCAGTCCGCCGGATTTGAGTTTCAAGCGAAGTGGTCACGCGAGCGAGAAGAGTACAACTATAAAGGTGCGACCGTGTGTCTCGACAAAAATGCCGGGTATGGCTATCTCGCGGAATTTGAAAAAGTTGTTGAGGGAGAGGACATGTGTGACAGCGCACGGGAGGAGCTCACAGCGCTCATGGATGAGCTCGGCGCTGAGGAGCTTCCGCAGGAGAGGCTTGAGCGGATGTTTGCGCACTACAACGAGAATTGGCCGGAATACTACGGGACTGAAAAAACGTTTGTTGTGGAGTAATTGCCCGACTTCACTTTTTGTAAAGAATATGAAAAACGCTTTAAGTCATAATTTACCCCGCCCCATTTCTTGTTACGGGCTCACACTACACTCTGCCTATTCGGCGCGTGTTTCGCCCGAAATGGGGCGGGGTATAAGAAATTCTAATTCGCGTTGCTCATAATAATTTCTAATATGTTTCTTTCTGACAAAGACATTAAGGCAGCGGTAAAGGCAGGTGACATTACACTCGAGCCTTTTGATGCAAAGCGCCTTCAACCCGCAAGCTACGATATTAAACTCGGCAATATTTTCATAATCAACGATCCGCATACCACGGGACTCATTGATCCGGTGAAGGGCATTCATCCGAACACTCACTCGGTGGAGGTGGAGGACGGCAAGGAGTTCATTTTGCACCCCGGCGTGAGCATCCTCGGGTACTCGAAAGAGTTCTTTGGCTCGAACCGCTATCTCATTGAGGTGAATGGCAAATCGAGTCTCGCGCGCATCGGCCTTTTGGTCCACAACTCCGCGGGGCTCGTAAACCCGGGGCACCACCTCAACATCGCGCTCGAGCTCTGTAATCTCAACAACGTGCCGATTGTGCTGCGCCCGGGCATGGAAATCGCGCAACTCACGTTCTCACCGCTATCCTCCGAAACGAAAACCGATTACAAAGAAAAGGGTCGCTACCACCTCAATAACATCACGGGTTACGTTCCGCCAAAGTCGGGACCGCTCGCGCGCAAGAGGAAGCCGCGGAAAAAGACTGTTAGTCGTAAACGCAAGAAATAACCATGTCAGAAAAACACCCAGAGTACCAATATCTCGATTTAATGCAGGAGCTCCTCGATAAAGGAGATAGACAGGAAGATAACGACACAGGAGACGTCACGTATAGTCTGTTTGGAAAGCAAATGCGCTACGATCTCTCAGAAGGGCTCCCGCTTCTCACTACCAAGAAGGTGTTTTGGAAAGGGGTACTCCATGAACTCTACTGGTTTATGTCGGGACAGTCGAACATCAAATATCTCGTTGACAACGGCGTCCACATTTGGGACGACTACCCGTATCGCATTTACAATGATAAACGAGAAGAAGAAAGTCTTCCCGAACTCACCAAAGAGGAGTTTATAGATCAGATTGCAACCGACGTTGCGTTTGCGGAAAAGTACGGAGAACTCCCACATATTTATGGAGAAATGTGGCGACGATGGCCAACGAGCGAGGGAAGGACTATTGACCAGCTTGCATGGGTGGTCGATGAGGTAAAGAAAGATCCGAGTTGCCATAATGCCATTGTGACAAGTTGGAATCCCGAGTATCTCTATGCCATGGCAGCGCCCGGGAAGGCGTGCCGTTTTCCGATTTGTCACAACATGTACCAAGTTAATATTAAAGACGGGAAACTCTGTTTGCAGCTCTACCAGCGGTCGGCTGATATTTTCCTTGGTGTGCCGTTTAATATTGCGAGCTACGCGCTTCTCGTTGAAGTGCTCGCGAAAGTAACGGGGTATGAACCCGGTGAGTTTGTACACACGTTTGGCGACGTGCATTTCTACGACACGCACCGCGAGCAGATTAAAGAACAACTCAGCCGCGATCCGCGATCCTTCCCGCGCGTGAACATAAGCGATGAAACCACATCGCTTGATTCGTTCCTGCCGGAGCATGTTACGCTAGAGGGGTACGATCCACACCCGCCAATTAAGGCCGAACTTGCCGTGGTGGGAGGATTCAACAAAAAACTCCACTCGTAGAATAGAAAATAACTCCAATATGATTTAGCGACCGTACAAAGAAATACACATTTAAATGGCAATTTAAATGTACATTTAATTCATGAATTAATTCAAACATTTCTTGTATGGAAAACTACAGTTATATAAAAAAGCAGGACAGCGACATCTACGATGCTGTCATGGGGGAAGAGAAGCGCGAAGCCGAGGGGCTCGAGCTCATTCCAAGTGAAAATTATGTTTCGCGCGCGGTGCGCGAAGCGGGCGGTTCGGTGTTTACCAACAAATACTCAGAGGGCTATCCAGGGAAGCGTTATTATGGCGGCCAGGACTACACCGATGAAGTTGAGCGCATTGCGATAGAACGCGCGAAGAAGCTCTTTAACTGCGCGTATGCGAACGTGCAGCCGCTCTCGGGAGCGCCGGCGAACGTGGCGATGTATTTTGCGCTTATGGAGCCGGGGGAGACTGTGCTCGGTATGGATCTCTCGCACGGTGGTCACCTTACGCACGGTCATCCAACTACCTGGATCAACAAGATCTTTAATTTCGTCCGGTACAAGATGAAAGATGTTGAGACAGGGGAAATCGATTACGATGAGCTCCGTGCAGTCGCAAAAGAGCACAAGCCAAAAATTATTCTCGCGGGATTTTCGGCATACAGCCGCGAGCTCGACTACAAAAAGTTTGTTGAAATCGCAAAGGAGGTGGGTGCGTATACCGTCGCGGATATGGCACACATTGCGGGACTTATTGCCGGTGGTGCCGCGCGGAATCCATTCGATGATGGATTTGATGTGATTACCACCACGACGCATAAGACACTCCGTGGCCCTCGTGGCGGCATGATTTTGACGCGTGAGAGCGAGGAGATTGCAAAGAAAATCGACAAGACCGTCTTCCCGGGGCTCCAGGGCGGGCCGCACATGCACCAGATTGCCGCAAAAGCAGTGTGCTTTGGCGAGGCGCTTACACCGGCATTCAAGAAGTATACCGAGCAAATTCTTAGGAATGCAAAGGCGATGGAGGAGGTGTTCAAACGCGAGAATGTACGCATGCTCGGCGGCGGTACATCAAACCACCTCATTCTTGCGGATGTATTCGGGTCACTCGAAGTGACCGGAAAAGAGGCGGAAACGGTTCTTGACGAAGTTGGTATTACCCTCAACAAGAACATGATTGCTGATGATCCGCGCAGCGCCATGGACCCATCCGGCATTCGCTTTGGAACGCCTGCGATGACGACGCGCAATATGAAAGAAAAGGAAGCTGCGCGCGTTGCAGAAATTATGATTGAGACGCTCAAGAATAAGGACGACGGTGAAAAGAAACAGGTGCTTCGCGCTGAGGTAAAAGAACTCTGCGAAGCGTTTCCGGTTCCTGATTCATTTGTCTAAATTTTCTCGAAAATCGCGATCTGCATTGTCGTGCTGCAAAAAATAACGCTCACTGGACTAATTTTGTCCCACTCGCGTCATTTTTCTTGCACTTCGCGCACCTCATCGATTTTCGAGAAAATTCACTCCTGGGCTTTGGTATAGTAGTGATTATGTCACGAGGAAAATTTATCGTTATCGAGGGAGGTGACGGCGCAGGGAAGGATACGCAGATTGCGCTCCTCAGAAAGGATGTTGACCCTGAACGGTTTGTGTTTGTGAAAGATCCGGGCGGTACAGAGATCGGAGAGAAGCTTCGCGAAATAATCCTCTATCGAGATGATGTCTCGAAGAAAGCGGAGTTTTTTCTCTACCTCGCGTCGCGCGCCCAGCTCACCGCGGAAGTCATCGAGCCCGCGCTTCAAGACGGGAAGCACGTGGTTGCAAATCGCTTTGATCTTTCTACGATCGCGTATCAGATATATGGACGCCAGCGTCTCGACGATATTGAGTTTGTGAGCAAGGTGAGTAACTATGCGTTTGGCAGTACGCGTCCCGACCTCGTTATTTACCTCGATTGTCCTGCTGAGGAAGGACTGAGGCGCACTCACGACAGTGGCGAAAAGCTTGACCGCCTTGAAAAAGAAAAACTCGCCTTTCATGAGCGCGTCCGCGAGGGGTATAAAAAACATCTTCCGGAGTACAATCACGTCACTATCGACGCACTTAAATCGATTGATGACGTGTATCAGGAGGTGAAGAGTGCAGTTGAATTGTCTGTTCGATAAGTACCTGTCCTGTAAAACCATCTATTGTTTATATAAGTATTATTAGGTAGGCTAGCTCGTGGGATCATTAGAAAAGGAGGGTGTACATGAGTGCTGTGACAAGTCTGTCGAAAGTGCCTCCTGTAGAGTTGGCAATCATACGGCAGGGCGTTGAAGTGGAGCGTGAGTGGTGGAAGCACAGAACACCCGTTCGCTCTCAAGCAGACGTCAGCAGTGCGGTAAGGAATGGCGTTGCTGTGCGTGTGCCGTTGAAAGGAAAGCATTATCGGATATCTGCTCGTGCGCCAAAACAGCTCCACGTCTTGGACGCGTGCGCGTATCGGCTCTTGCGGGATGTTGCGGAAATGTGGCACGCTAAGCTTGAAGAGGACGACGAAGAACTTTTCCTTGTTGTCTCGTCGCTTGCGCGCACACCACAACGGCAGGCGCTACTCCGACGCCGTGGATTTCCTGCGGTTGAGGACAGTACACACCTGAAACTTGTGGCGTTTGATATTGCGGTCGCGTGGTTCTTGAAGCACCGACCGCGTGCGTACAGAGCGCTACAGGAGACGCTGGATATGTTCTCAGAGCGCGGGTTTCTGAACCACGTACATGAGCCGTCTATCGGCGTGATGCATGTGTGTATGCATCCTTCCTATGCGCATTGTTCGGAAAGGCGGACGTCCGGGTGATCTCGGACGTCCTTTTCTATTCTGCTACAATGAAGCTCATGCAGGTTGTCCCTCAAAGAGTTCAGAAAATCATCGACCGCCACAAGAAGCATTGGCTCACCATTGCTTTTTTACTCGGTTTTGTAGTCGACAACCTTACGCTCAACCGTGTCGATCAAATTTTTGACAACGTGGTGCTCGCCACGTATGTCGTGCTGGCGATGGCGAGCCTTCTCGTACTCTACGCAGCCGCGGCGGATAAGCTGCCGGAGAAGTTACAACCACTTGGAAAAAAGTACGCGCCGCTCCTCGGACAGTACGCATTTGGAGGTCTCCTCTCCGGGATGCTCATTTTCTACGGGCGAAGTGGATCGTGGTTTGAGAGTTGGCCGTTTTTGGTCATTATCCTTGGCGTGATTTTTGGCAATGAAATGATTCACGACCGCACGAGCAGGCTCCTCTTCAACGTGGCAATTCTATTTGTGGGGCTCTTTTCGTACGTCGTACTCATCGTGCCCGTTGTGATCGGCATTATGGGTGCGCTCGTCTTCGTAGCGAGCGGTATTCTCGCGCTCATGATCATGTATGGGTTCATAAGACTTCTCAGGCGTATCGTGCCGCGCTTTATCGAGCTCCACGCCCGGCCACTCGTATTTACAGTGGGTATTCTCTACGTCACCTTCAACGTACTCTACTTCACCAACATCATCCCGCCGATTCCGCTCTCACTCAAAGACATCGGCATTTACCACAGCGTTGTGAAATTTGATACCGGTGAGTACCAACTTTCGTACGAGGAATCCCCGTGGTGGCAGTTCTGGCGGCACTCAGATAAGACCTTCCATTATGAGGAGGGGGACAACGTCTTTTGCTTTGCGTCGGTCTTCGCGCCCGCGAGACTTTCGACGGATATTTATCATCGTTTTGAATACTACGATGAAGAGCAGAAGGAGTGGGTGACGCACGCACGCATTTCCTATCCGATTGAGGGTGGCCAGGGGAGCGGTTTTCGTGGGTATACGCTCATTCAGAACTTTACGCCGGGGAAGTGGCGGTGTCGCGTTGAGACCGCACGTGGCCAGGTGCTCGGCGGGGAGAATTTCCGTATCGAGGAAGGTTCGAAGGGGAATATCGTAACGCGGGTTGAATAGCTTGACAAGTATATTGTTCAGTGTTATCATTGACTTCTAAAGCTCTTAAAAAGGGGGATTAAATGACGGAATATAGTGGATCGAATTCGATGCTGCCTCGGCGCATCGCAAACCAGCTCTCGAAAGAAACCTGCAAGAATCGTCTCGGTAAATACCCGGGCGGAAATCTGTTCACTGTCGGCCAGGCCGACATGGGCAAGGTGGAGGTAAGTGTTGTGCGGAGGCGCAACTTCACCAAGCCGGACGATAAGTAGCCAACGCTGCGCCCGGGCAATTCGGCCCGGGCGCAGCAATGCCTCGCAATCGCGGGGTATTTTTTGTATGCTTAGGAGGTGATTCCAGAAATTAAAGTAGAGGTGACAAATGTTCTCAAAGAACTTGGCATTGCCGAGATTGATTTTACTGTTGAACATCCAAGTGATCTCTCTCACGGTGACTACGCCTGCAACGTGGCGATGGTCGCGGCCAAACAAGGGGGAACAAATCCGCGTGAGATTGCAGAAAAGATAGTCACCTCTCTCGAAGGGAGAATGGATGTGGTAGAAAAAATTGAGGTGGCGGGACCAGGCTTCATAAACTTTCATCTCAGTCGCGATTTTTTCAAAGAAAAAATCGCGAACGCACGCGAAGCAAAATGCGAATGGGGAGCAAACGAATCTCTCAAAGGGCAGAAGATTGTTGTTGAATACACCGATCCGAATCCGTTCAAAGAATTCCATGTCGGACACCTCTTCACCAACTCGGTGGGCGAGTCAGTTGCGCGACTCTTTATGGCAAATGGTGCCGATGTGAAGCGGGTGAATTACCAGGGAGATGTGGGTATGCATGTGGCGTGCGCCCTCTACGGTATGGAGGAGCTTGGATTTGCGGGTGCTCGCGATTTTTCTGCTACAGAACTCGGGAAGGCATACGCGCTCGGCGCGAAGGCGCTTAAGGAGGACGAGGAAGCGAAGGAAAAAATTGTCGCAATAAACAAAATGGTGTATGAGCGAAGCGACGAATCAATCAACGCGCTCTATGATAAGGGAAGAGCTGTCTCGCTCGAGTACTTCGACTCAATTTATAAGCTTCTCGATACCGAGTTTGACCACATGTTTTTCGAGAGCGAGGCGGCACCGCGCGGGAAAGAGATTGTGCTCGAGCATAAAGACATATTTCCGGAGAGTGATGGTGCGTATGTTTTCAAGGGAGAAGAATACGGCCTTCACACACGTGTTTTTTTAAACCAAGAAGGCCTTCCAACATACGAGGCCAAGGAGCTTGCGCTCCCCAAAATGAAAGAAGAGGCACTCGGCAAGTACGATCTCTCGGTCATTTCAACTGCAAACGAAATCAACGAATATTTCAAGGTGCTGCTCAAGGCGATGGAGTTTGTGTATCCCGAACTCGCAAAAAAGACCGAGCATATAGGGCACGGCATGGTACGTCTCGCAACGGGGAAGATGTCGTCGAGAACGGGCGACGTCATTACCGCGCTCTCGTTCATTGAAGAGATTGCAACAGCTGCGGCAGAAAAAATACGTGAGAGAGACGCAGAACTCGCAGAGGACACTGACCTCGCCCGCAATATTGCCATTGGCGCCATTAAGTATGGAACGCTGAAGTCGAACATTCTCCAAGACTCAGTGTTTAATAAAGAGCAGGCGCTTTCGTTTGAGGGAGATTCCGGGCCATACCTCATGTACACGCACGCACGTATTTGCTCGGTGCTTGAAAAGGCACAGACAGCAGGGGTAACACCAAGCTCAGAGAATGTTCCTGAGGAGCCATATGAAATAGAAAAAATCCTTTACCGTTTTGAAGAGGTAGTGCAGGTGGCTTGTGAAGAGCGCGCGCCGCATCAGGTCACTCACTACCTCACCGAGCTTGCGGGCGCGTTCAATACATTCTACGCACACGAGAAGATCGCAGATAGTAGTGACGAGTATGCGCCATACAAAGCGGCGGTAGCGGACGCCGTGCGCGTCACGCTCCAAAACGGCCTCTGGATGCTTGCGATTAAGGCGCCGGAACGAATGTAGCTTGCAGGCAGTTCTATCTTTAGGTACCTTAAGTCCCCGGACATGTTAGAGATTGGAGGATGAGACATGTGGTTAAAAATAGATGGTCGACGGGGAAAGATCATAACGTCCGGCTCTGATGGACCTGTAATGCTCAGTCAAATAATGGCGTACGTTACCTCTTACAGAGCTTGTGAGGTGGCGCTCACGATCAACGACAGAACGTTGGAGTTGGTCGGAGGCGACCCTCTGCGAATGCGGGAACAAATTGCGCGGTTCATACTTGACGAGTTACTGCTGCGTAAGATTTACGAAGGGCAACTGACATGCTGCGATCCGTCAAAGTGATGAGGAAATCACTTTGACGCCGCGGCTTTTTCTTTTCATACCAAGAAAACATGATACTATGCAAAAGCGTGTCTGATACACACGCTACGGTACTACGGTTTTTGTAGTACCAATATGTCTGATACACATAACAAACATTCTATGGAGAAAAAAGAAAAAGTTGAAAAGAGCGATGTCGCTCGACGTGCCTATCCGTCGCAGGTGTCTGCGACAGCGGCCAGGGAGGAGGAAATGCTCGCCTTTTGGAATGAGCATGACATTTTTAATAAAAGTGTAGAAAAGGACGCCCCGAATGGGGATTTTGTATTTTATGATGGACCGCCGTTTGCAACGGGACTTCCGCATTACGGCCATCTTCTCGCGGGAACAATTAAAGACGCAGTGCCGCGCTTCTGGACGATGAACGGGTACCGCGTACGCCGCCGGTGGGGCTGGGACTGTCATGGTCTTCCGCTTGAAAATATTATCGAGAAGCGCCTTGGCCTTGCGACCAAACGCGACATTGAGGAGTATGGTGTGAAAAAGTTTAACGAGGCGGCGCGCGATGCGGTGCTGGAATATGCGGATGATTGGCGGCGCATCGTGCCGCGCATGGGTCGTTTCGTCGACATGGAGCATGACTATAAGACCATGGAACCTACGTACACGGAGAGTGTATGGTGGGTTTTCAGCGAACTTAATAAGAAGGGGCTCGTGTATGAAGGATTCAAGAGCATGCACCTCTGCCCGCGCTGCGGCACGACGCTCTCAAACTTCGAAGTAAATCAGGGATACAAGGATATAAAAGATATTGCGGTGACGGTAAAACTCCCGCTGGTGGATGAACCCGATACATCGCTTCTTGTGTGGACCACGACGCCGTGGACACTTCCAGGCAATATGGCAGCGGCGGTGCATGAGGATATAGAGTACTTAAAAGTGCGTAAAAGGCAGACATTCAATGACGACCTCAAACAGTACCCATCAATAGAAAATATTATTGTTGCTAAGGAAAGGTGGAACGACATCAAGGAAGGGATGGACTCGCCGATGTTTGAATTTGAAATACTCGAGACCTTTAAAGGAAAGGAGCTCGTTGGGAAATCGTACACACCACCGTTTGATTTCTGGCAAAAGCAGGAGTTTGAAGGGAAAGAGAACTCATGGAAAATTTATCACGCGGACTATGTAGAGATCGGCGAGGAGGGAACGGGTGCGGTACACCTCGCGCCCGCGTATGGTGAGGAAGATATGGAGCTCGCGAAGCGGGAGGGTATTCCAATTGTGCACCATGTCGATGAAGGAGGACACTTTATGGACTTTGTCGAAGGGTTTAATGGCGCGCTCGTAAAGCCGAAAGACAATGACGAGGCGGAGGTGTCGCACCTTGATACCGATATTGAAATTGTAAAAGCACTCAAGGAGTCGGGAAGACTTTTCAAAAAAGAAAACATAACGCACAGCTACCCGCACTGTTGGCGTTGTGACACGCCGCTGCTCAACTACGCGACGACGTCTTGGTTTGTGGAGGTAACGGACATTAAAGACGAACTCGTTGCGGAAAATAAGAAGGTGCACTGGGTTCCTGAGCACGTGGGTCGCGCGCGCTTCGGCAAGTGGCTTGAAGGCGCTCGCGATTGGGCGGTGAGCCGCCAGCGCTATTGGGGCGCGCCACTCCCAATCTGGCGAAATCCTGAGACGAAAGAATACAAAGTCTTTGGTTCACTGAAAGACTTGCAGGAGTACGTTCCGAAGTCTGGAAATACGTACTACACGCTCCGTCATGGAGAGAGTGAAAAGAATGTACTCAGCATTGTGACAGGTAAGACGGATGCTTATCCGCTTACCGACAAGGGTATTTCAGACGTTAAAGAGGCAGCCAAAGAGTTGGGAGATGCTGTGGATGTAATCATCTCGTCGCCTCTTTTGCGAGCGAAGCAGACCGCCGACGTTGTGGCCGAGACGTTGGGCATGAGCGCAGGAGACGTTATTGTGGATGACCGTCTCCGAGAGTGTGAGTACGGTGCTTTTGAGGGCAAAAGTTTGGAAGAGTATCGAAAGAGTTTCCCGAGAGAACAAAGATTTGCAAAGAAGCCCGAGGGCGGAGAGTCTTGGCTCGATATACAAAAACGGGCAGGAGAGTTTCTGTTTGACGTAGAAAAAAAATATAAAGATAAAAAAGTACTCATTGTCTCTCATGGGGACCCGTTGCTGTTGCTCCACAGTGTAGCCGCAAGGCTCAATCATCACGGAGTTTTAGAAGCCCATGATCAGGCATATCCTAAAAAAGGCGTGATTGAGAAAGTTGAGTTTATTCCATTCCCTCACAACGACAATTACGAACTCGACTACCACCGGCCGTATATCGACGAGATAGAGCTCTACGACGGTGAGGTAAAGCTCGAGCGTGTGCCGGACGTGTTCGATTGTTGGTTTGAATCGGGTTCCATGCCGTACGCACAGCACCACTATCCGTTTGAGCATAAGAAAGAATTTGAGAAGGAACTGTTCCCGGCAAACTTTATTGCCGAGAGTATCGACCAAACACGCGGCTGGTTTTACTCACTCATCGTGCTCGGGACGGCACTTTTTGGAAAGTCACCGTATGAAAACGTGATTACAAACGGCCTCGTGCTCGCCGAAGACGGTCGCAAGATGAGTAAGTCACTGCAGAACTACCCGGACCCGGTTGAGCTCGTCGATCGTCAAGGTGCGGACACGATGCGGTACTATCTTCTTTCATCCTCGATCATCCGCGGTGAGGACCTTAATTTCTCTGAAAAAGAAGTGGCAGAACTCCAGCGTAAGAACCTCGGGCGCCTCCACAACGTGCTCGCGATGTACGAACTCTATGCTGATGGCGAGAAAGCAGTGGATGATTCAAAGAACGTCCTCGACCGATGGATTGTTGCGCGACTTAATCAGCTCGTGGCCGAGACCACAGAAGGATTTAAAAACTACGAGCTCGATAAGGCGACACGGCCAGTCACCGACTTCATCGACGGTTTGTCAGTCTGGTATATACGCCGCTCGCGTGATCGCTTTAAAGGAGGCGATGAGAAGGACAGGGTGGTCGCGCTTGGCACGCTTCGTCATGTACTCAAAACGCTCTCGCTTGTTATAGCGCCATCAATGCCATTCTATGCCGAGTATCTCTGGCAGCAGGTGAAAGAGGACGGTGATGCAGAGAGTGTTCATCTTGCAGCGTGGCCGGAAGGTGGGGAGATTGACCAAAAAGTGCTGCTTGCGATGGAAACTACGCGTGAGGAAATTTCGAAAGCGCTTGAAGTGAGAGTCAAAGCTGGTATCAAGGTACGCCAACCCCTTGCGGCTGTACGCATGAACGTCAGTTTGGGTGATGAGTACGAAGAGCTCATTAAAGATGAGATCAATGTAAAGGAGGTGGTTATTGTGCCCGAAGTACAAATCATTGAGCTTGATACAAATATTACCCCCGAACTTCAGGCTGAAGGCGACGCGCGTGAGCTTATGCGCGCCATTCAGGATATGCGCAAAAAGGCGGGGCTCGAGCCGCATGACCGCATCGCACTCGTGGTGCAAACATCGGACGCAGGTGAAGAGGTCATAAAAACGCATGAGGAGATGATTAAAGCAACGGTTGGGGCGGACGACATTACGTTTGGCGATGCGAAGGGTGAGGAGGTTGTTGCGGGAGAACACTCGTTCACCATCGAGCTCATCACTAAAGGTTAACTACCGTTCCATGGCGTATCACATGTACATCACCGACGCGCTCGTATGCGGTTCGTATGAGCGAAATACCTCAGATCGCTCCGTCATACTTTTTACAAGAGAAGTGGGGATGCTCACTGCGTCGGTCCGGAGTGTACGCGAAGAGCGTTCAAAACATCGCTATGCACTCCAGGACTTCTCGCTTGTGCGTGTGTCGCTCGTTCGCGGGAAGGGCGGTTGGCGACTCACTGGGAGTGAGTCAGGGCGAAACCTCTACTTCGATGCGCCCGCGCGCGAAGCGCGCGGGGTCGTGCGCAATATCGTCCGTGTCCTTCGGCGTTTTGCGGGCGGCGAAACGCCGATGCCGGAAATGTACGATGACGTCGTCTCGTTTCTTTCCGAAGGGGAGATGCTCACGGAGCGTGGCGAACTACTCCTCACGTTTCGTATACTCGAATCACTCGGGTATGTAGCGCCGGGCAAAGAGACCGAGACACTTCGCAACGAGCGCCGCGCGCGCAATATACTGAACGAGTTTAGTACCGCTCAGGAGACCATATGCCGCAAGGCGGTACAAAATGCACTGGAAGTGAGCCATTTATAGCGAGATTGTGCACTGGTTCGTGCTATACTCGTTGGTAATGGCTGAGGAGAAGTCACCAAAAACTCCAAAGAAGAAACCGACAAAGAAGAGTCCTGCGCAAAACAGGCTTGAGTCGCTCCGTGAGCGTCTCTATACACGTGGAGAAAAAGGAGAAGCGCGCGGTCGCACAGGACTCAGTCCTCGGAAGCAGGTGGCGGTTGCCAATGAATGGGAGGAAAAGCCAAAGGCAATCTACGAAGAGATGCCCACCGAAGCGCCCAAAACTTCCATAAAACAGGAACCGTTACAAAAGACAACCGAACGCTACAGCGCACTCGGTCCTCAAACACCACCACCTCCTATGCCCAAAAAGAAATCACTTATCGGCGGATATCGAGCGAAACTCTTGCTCGCGGGCATTGCGTTTTTTACCGGAACACTTCTTATTTCGGGGCTCTTCTTGGTTTTTGGCAACAACAGTATTTCAGGAGAAAATATTTCGATTGATGTCACCGGGCCGTTTGCGGTAGGAGGTGGCGATACGCTTTCGCTCGGCATCGCTCTCTCGAACGAAAATGCGGTACCGATTGAATCAGCGACACTCATCATAGACTACCCGGTCGGTTCACAGTCGGTTGGTGAGAAAGGAAAGGAATTGTTCACGGAGCGGCGACAGCTCGCCAATATTGAGCCGGGAGAAGTCCACAATGTATCGGCCGAGGCTCTCGTATTTGGTGAAGAAAACGCCGAAAAAATCGTGCAGGTGTCCATCGAGTACCGCGTCCGTGGTTCGAATGCAACGTTCTACAAAGAGGCGAAACCGTACCGTTTCAAAATAAGTTCGTCACCTGTTGTGCTCGATGTCGATTCGGTCAAGAGTATTAGTTCGGGGCAGGAGACAGAATTTACTCTCACAGTCGGTTCAAACTCTTCTACACCGCTCTCTGATGTTTTGGTGCAAGCCGAGTATCCGTTTGGATTTGACTTTTCTTCTGCAAACCCGTCGCCATCTTCAGGAAATGACACGTGGCTCATTGAGGCGCTCGATCCAGAAGAGACGAAGACTATAACGGTTCGCGGAGTGGTCACCGGGAATCAAGATGAGGACAAAAACTTCAATTTCTCAGTCGGTGTACCAAACGAGCGTGACCGGTTTACGCTCTCTTCCGTCTTTTCCACCGTGAGTAACGAGGTGTCTATCGAAGCGCCGTTTCTTGGCGTTGATGTATCTGTCAACAACGATACGAGTGACACTGTCGTGGTAGACAAATCAGCACCTATCCAGGTGCGTGTGACTTTTACTAATACGCTCGACGACACCATTTATGACGGAGGTGTGGAAGTAAAGCTCTCGGGGAGCGCCGTGAGTGGCCTCGACGTTGATGCTGGAAAAGGATTTTATAGCTCTGCAAGTCGCACCATTACCTATGACGCAGTTGGTGTAAATTCACTTGAGCAAGTTACACCGGGAGATTCGAGCTTTGTTTCGTTTACACTGAAGCCCGATAAGGATATCGCTGCGACACCGGAAATACAGCTTGCGGTGACGGTTAAAGGCAAGCGAGTGTTTGAAGATCGCGTGCCGGAATCGATTGAGGCAACCGCAGCGCGTACCATTCGTGTGGCGAGCGTGCCTGATATCTCCGGAATTGTCGGATACGACGAAACGGTGTTCACCAACACCGGTCCTGTACCTCCGGTGGCAGAAGAGACAACGACGTACACGGTGCAGTTTACTGCTTCCGGCGGTAGTAACGACCTCACCGATGCGGTCATGACCGCAACGCTCCCGCAGTACATCACGTGGCTCGGCAATATTTCGGGAGGAGATATTACATATAACTCCTCAAACCGTACCGTCACCTGGGACATCGGTAGTCTCTCGTCAGGCAGCAACAAGTCCGTGTCCGCACAACTCGGCTTCACGCCGAGCACCTCACAAATTGGCGCGATACCAACGCTCGTTGAGACGCAGCGCCTGCGCGGTACCGACCGATTTACCGGTACGACGGTCCGCAGTGACTCGCCGGCGCTCACCACGGCGATTGGCGGCGACGTGAGCTCGGGAAGGGTGCAGGCGAATTAGTTTGTCGATTACGATTTTTGGTTTATAGTACGGATGCTATGGCTGATGAGAAAAAGGGAGACACAATGGAGAAAATAGTGGCACTTTGCAAGCGCCGCGGTTTTGTCTTTCAGGGAAGTGATATCTATGGCGGTCTTCGCGGTACATGGGACTTCGGTCCGATTGGTGTACTGCTCAACAACCACATCAAACATCAGTGGTGGAGGCATTTTGTTGAGAGCAGGGAGGATATGTATGGGCTCGATGCGGCGATTTTAATGAATGAAAAAGTATGGGAGGCGTCGGGCCACACCGGCGCAGGTTTTTCAGATCCGGTTGTTGAATGTACGAAGTGTAATCACCGTTTCCGTGCTGACCACCTTGATGGTGAGGTTTGTCCTGACTGTGGCGGCGGGCTTGGTGAGGTCAAGAACTTCAACTTAATGTTTGAGACAAAGGTTGGTCCCGAAGGTGATACGAAGTCGTATCTCCGGCCTGAGACTGCGCAGGGTATATTCGTCAATTTCAAAAATGTTGTTGACTCAATGAGTCCAAAAATGCCGTTTGGTATCGCGCAGATTGGTAAGGCATTTCGAAATGAAATTGCGCCGCGGGAGTTTCTCTTTCGTGTGCGTGAGTTTGAACAGATGGAAATTGAATACTTTGTAAAAGAAGAAGACTGGGAAAAGGAGTACGACAAGCTACTTGCAGATATTCGCAAGTGGCACGAACTACTCGGACTCTCAAAAGAAAATATTAAAGAGCTCGAGGTACCAAAAGAAGATCTCGCGCACTATTCAAAGCGTACAATTGATTTTGAGTACAACTATCCGGGTAAGGGCTACGATGAGCTCGCAGGCTTTGCATACCGAACTGACCATGACCTAAAGAACCACCAGGAGCATAGCGGTGTATCCATGAAATACACACCGGCCGAGGGCGAGCCGTTTATTCCGCACGTACTCGAGCCGTCGTTTGGTGTGGGGCGTGCATTCATGGCGGTACTCGCAGAGGCGTATACCGAAGATGATATGGGTGGTGAGACTCGTGTGTATTTAAAACTTCCGACATACCTTGCGCCATACCGCGTTGCTGTTTCGCCGCTCCTCAAAAATAAGCCGCAACTCGTAGAAAAAGCGCGGGAAGTATTTACTATGCTAAAGAGTGAGTTCGGCAACGTCGCGTGGGACGACAACGGTAACATCGGCAAGCGCTACCGCCGCCAGGACGAAATCGGCACACCGCACTGCATCGTTATCGACTTCGACACGCTCGGCGAGGAAGATCCTGCAAACAAAGACACCGTTACCGTTCGCAATCGAGACGATGGGAAACAGGTGCGTGTAGAAATTGATCAGCTCGTGAAGTACCTAAGGTAGGCAACATGTCAGAAAAAAGGGCAAAATACATCACCTCGACACTTCCGTACGTCAATGCGGATCCACACGTGGGGTTTGCGCTTGAAATAGTGCAGTCCGACGCGCTCGCGCGGTATTGGCGGCTCATGGGGCACGAAGTGTTTTTCAATACCGGAACGGACGAGCATGGGCAGAAAATTGCGCGGAAGGCTGATGAGGCGGGGGAAGACCGCCAGAAATACGTCGACCACTACGCGAATGAGTTTAATAAGCTGGGGGACGCGCTCGGTCTCTCATACGACGCCTTCATTCGCACCACGGATGAGCACCACCAAAAAGCGGCTCAGCATATCTGGAAACTCTGCGACGAGAACGGCGATATCTATAAAAAGAAGTATAAAGGCCTCTACTGCGTTGGATGTGAGAGCTTCAAGACGGAGTCCGACCTCGTTGATGGTAAGTGTCCTGACCACGGCACGGAGCCGGAAGAAGTCGAGGAGGAAAACTATTTCTTCAAACTCTCCAACTATCAGAAATATCTCGAAGAATATTTGTCAAAACCCGGCGTGATTGTGCCGGAATTTCGCCGGGAAGAAGCGCTTGGATTTGTGAAGAAGGGGTTAGAGGACTTTAGTATTTCCCGCGAGAAAGAGCGACTCGACTGGGGTGTTCCCGTACCTGGCGACGACTCGCAGGTGATGTACGTCTGGTTTGATGCGCTCACTAACTATATTTCCACGCTTGGGTGGCCGGAGGACGCGGACGGCGACTTTAAAAAGTTCTGGACCGATGGCGAGACGCTTCAAACAGCGGGGAAGGATCAGGTGCGTTTTCAGTCCATTATGTGGCAGGCGATGCTGAAGTCAGCCGGTGTTGCGGCGACTGATCGCGTACTCTATCACGGCTTTATTACGAGCGACGGGAAGAAGATGAGTAAGTCGCTCGGTAATGTAATTTCGCCGTACGAGCTCGTGGAGCGTTATGGTACAGAGGGTACTCGCTACATTCTCCTTCGACACGTACACCCATTCGACGACTCAGACTTCACCTGGGAGCGTATGGATGAGTGGTACACCGCAAATCTGGTGAACGGTATCGGGAACCTCACGGCACGCATTTTGAAAATGGCCGAGGACAATCTCAATGAGCCGATTGCAAGGCCGGAAGTGGGGCAATTCGATGAGGAGTATCTTGCATCACTCGATAATTTTGATATGCAGAAGGCGTGTGATTTTATCTGGAAGAAGGTTGGTGAGCTCGACGAACGGATTACCACCGAAGAACCGTTTAAGATAGTGAAGGAGGACAAAGAGAAGGGAGTGCAGATTATCAAGGAGCTTCTCTTTGACCTCTACATCGTCGGCCGCATGCTCTACCCAATCATGCCCGAAACCAACATCGCGATTAAGGAAGCAGTCCTCCACAACAAAAAACCAGACAACCTCTTTAAACGTTTAGACGACTAGTATGAAAAAACTTGTTGTACTTTCGGGGAATAGTGTGAAGAACAGAGACTGGGGTGAGGCGGTTGTGGAGCGTTTTAGACCGCTCTTCGACGAGGCGTACATGCAGTACTACGATCACTGGGAGAGTGGCGAAGAGGTCATTGATTTTGAGAGAGAAGCGGAGAAACTCAAAGCGGAGGTGGAGAAGGGCGATGAGGACACCGAGTACTACGTATTCGCAAAATCATTTGGCTCGGTGCTCACGCTCCTTAGTACCTCGAAAGGGTATATCTCGCCAAAGCGGTGTGTCTTTTTTGGTATGCCGCTTAACCTCGTGGAGGAGCAGAATATTTTTGGCAGTGATTGGACACCACTCCGCAACTTTGTGGTGCCGTCCATTGCGTTTCAAAATATTGACGACCCGGTGGCGAGTTACACTTTCCTCAAAGAAAAATTCACCGAGTTTAATATTTCGGACATTCAGGTCATCAGAAAAGAAGGCGATAACCATGCATACACAGAGCTCGAAGAGTACGAGGAAGAGATTACACAATTTCTTGAGCTATGAATTACCGATATGTAGATACCCATGCGCATGTGAATATCAATGCGTTTAAGGACGACCTCGAAGAGGTTATTAGTCGTGCGAGGGAAGCGGGTGTTGCGCATATAAACGTCGGGACGCAGTACGATACGTCAAAGCGGGCTGTGGAGATTGCGGAGAGTTTTGAAGACGGCGTGTATGCGATCGTGGGGCTCCATCCAATTCATACGGCCGCATCTCATCACGACGAGAAAGAGCTTGGCTCGGAGTCAAAGGAATTTATCAGCAGAGGAGAAGAATTTGATATAGAGAAATATAGAGAGCTTGCGTCGTCACCCAAGGTGGTTGGTATTGGTGAGTGTGGGTACGATTATTATAGAGTTGAAGCGGATACGAAAGAAGTGCAGGAGAAGGCGTTTGTGACGCAGATTGAACTTGCAAACGAACTCGGGAAGCCGCTGATGATCCATACTCGTGACGCAGCGGGGAATCAGGCGAGCGCAGCGTCAAAAGTGGGCCCTACTGCGCAGAGCGCACGGGCAGGGAGTGTGTACGACGATACGCTTGAGACGCTAAAGCGCTACGCAAAGGTGTCGGGCAACATTCACTTTTTTGCGGGGACGTGGGAACAGGCGAAGAAATTTTTTGAGATTGGCTTTACCGTTTCATTTACCGGCGTCATTACCTTTGCAAAAGACTATGAAGAGGTAGTAAGGAACGCACCGCTCGATATGATCCACGCCGAGACCGACTGCCCATACGTCGCGCCCGTGCCATACCGTGGGAAGCGGAATGAACCGCTGTACGTCAGGGAAGTGTATAAAAAAATTGCGGAGATTAAAGGTCTTGATGAGGAGATGGTTCGCGAGCAGCTCTTTGCGAATGCAAAAAAGCTGTATGGCATTTAAATAGGAAAGGCCCGCGACAACGTCGCGGGCCGATATGGTGTGCTACAGCTGATTGATCAAGCTGTTTTTAGGGTGCTCTATGGCGAGCTATCCGCGTCATTTGAGCGTGTTCGCGCACCTTTTCGCTGGGGTCTTCTGTGCACATGGTTTCGACGACGTGAACGATGCGTTCTGGCCAGTCGTTGATGCCGTCGAGTAGAATTACCGCGAGTCTGCGCTCTGCCTCGATAGGGCTGCTGAGCCCGTGTTGCGCCACCCATTCTCTCGTACTCTCGTGTCCTCTCAGACAGGGGTAAAGAGATTTTGCGGCACTCCAGTTGTCTGCGCGGACGTGTGCGATCGCCCGCTGAAGGTCGGTGGGTCTTTCGCCTGCCATTGTGGCCTCTCGGGGTTGTGTCTGCCAAAAACTATTTCGTTGGCGATTATGTAGAATTTTTATTGATTAGCCAAAAAAGAGAGGCGCTGCGGAAACTCCGCAGCGCCTTCCGACCAGATTGGCTTTCGACTTCCAATGCCGGTCTTCTGCGGTCCAAGCACGGACGGGCAGAGGGTCATGGTAGTCAATTGAGGCATATAAGTCAACCTAATCAAAGATAGAGACTAAATACTCATCAATCTTCCGCTGATCCCAATCATAGAAGTGTGCGTCGGCTTTGTGGAGGTCACGGGCGAGGTCTTCACCCACAAAGCGCCAGTGCCACGGCTCGAAGACGTAGTAGCCGTTTGCCTCAGGATAGGAGAGTGTGAAGCCGTATTTGTATGCATTATCAAGAAGCCACTGATACGCTGGTGTATTTCCAAAGCCGTCGAGACCACCACCGATACCTTCGGTGGTGAAGTCGAGCGTCGTGCCGAGTTGGTGCTCTGAGAAGCCCTGGTCGGCTGAAAAGGCGTTTGCACCCGCACCGTATGTCACGGTGTACGTGCCTTTGAGATCTGCCTGTGTGCCCCATGAGCGGTATGCCGACACCACCCAAATTTTCACACCATCATCCTGCGCGTCCTTGAGCATTTCTTCGAGAAATGGCATCACTTTGCTGTGGAGCTGAAGGTCTTTGCTCTCAGTGTATTTCCATTCATTGTCGATTTCAGAGAGCGATGAAGGGATGTAGTGTTCGTTGAGGAAGTAAACTTTTGAATATTTCTGGAGGAGCTCCTTGTCAGTTTTTGAGAGTTTGTCGAGGATGCCCACGGTACCGGCAATATCATCTATTTGCTCTGCAAATTCCTCGTTCCTGCCCTTTTCGGTCTGGAGAGCATCAGCGAGCTCGGCATTGGTGCTTGTTGCTTCGAGTAGTTCGGTCTTCGTCTCGCCGAGTACATTTTCCAGCTCTGCGATCCGGGAAGAGCTGGTCGCATTCGCTTCGTCAAACCGTGCCGAGAGCGCTTCGTAGTCGCTCTGCTTTTCGTAGAGGAGGTAGCTAAGGACGATGACTGTAATGGTCAAAATACCGATGAGCGGGAGGAAATACGACTCGTACTTTGGAGTTTTTGCCATGAGAGCCGTATTGTACCACCCACATACGCACTTTTCTATCAGGTATTGAAAAAAGTGAAAAAGAGTGGTAGTTTGGCAGCACCTAGGGTTGGTGTCACACGCCATCTACTAGCACCTAACAACTAATTGCATACAAATGGCAGAAACAAAAATGCCAGCAGCCGAGGCGGCAGTAGCAGTTCACGACGATGAGCGAAACAGCTACGAGTTTGCCTTCCACGTACTTCCAACGGTTGCTGAAGGGGAAGTGGCCAGCGTCTTTGAATCTCTCAAAGAGTTGGTGAGTAAAAACAAGGGAGAAATCTTTGACGAGGAATCGCCGGAGCGTATTGATCTTGCCTACGACATCGTAAAGTACGTCGAGGGAAAGAACCGATCATTCCACAGTTCGTACTTTGGTTGGATTCGTTTTCACATGCAGAGTGCTGATGTGGAGGCGTTTCTTGAGAGTGTAGAAGGACGTAGCGACGTACTTCGCCATCTTCTCATTAAGCTCACTAAAGAGGAGGAAGCGATGCCGTTTCGTTTTCACGAGGCGCGTAAAGAGCGCAAAATTGAAACCATTGAGGAGAAAGAAGTTTTGACAGAAGCGAATACCGAAAAGACCGACGAACCGGTCTCTGATGAGAAGCTCGATGAGTCGCTTGAGCGCATTACGGACGATACAGATGTGGATCCTGAGAAAACTGATACTATAGAAGATACGGACGAAGCAAAGGCATAAGTAATCCAAATCTATCTATGTATATCAACAAAGCAATGGTCTACGGCAATCTGACGCGTGATCCCGAACTCCGCTCGCTCCCGAGTGGTATTCAGGTCGCCTCGTTCTCGCTTGCGACCAACCGTGTCTATAACGACCGGGATGGCAAGAAGCAAGAGCAGACCGACTACCATAATATTGTGGTGTTTGGCCGTCAGGCAGAAACGACATCGCAGTACCTTAAAAAGGGAAGCAGCGCGTTCGTCGAAGGACGGCTCCAGACGCGCAGCTGGGATAAAGACGGACAGAAGCAGTACCGCACCGAAATAGTCGCTGACCGGGTACAGTTTGGCCCGCGGTCAGGCGCCGCCGGCGGCGGTGCACCGGGAAATGATGCGCCAACCGGCGGAAATGAGAGTGCTCCGAGTAGCAGTGGGGGTGGTAGTGCGCCGGAGTATCCAGATGAAGATATTAATCCAGAAGACATCCCTTTTTAAAGCTGAACTATACCCCATCTACGGCGTTGCACTGCAGTAATTTTTCCCTCACCATAGCAACCTATGGCTCAGAAAAAATTCTTTGCGCGCCTTGTATCTGGGGCATCTTCAGCATTAAAAACCGGAAGGTTCCTCAACGAAAAATTTGGAAATTTAAACTATAACTAGAAAATTATTACCATGGAAGAATCAACAGTAAACAAAGAACATTTCGACTACAAAGACGTGGATCGAATTGCCGTACACCTCAACCCGCACTCACGCATGTACAATCGACGGCGTACGCACCTTCCCGCGAAGGAGCAGCGTAACCTCGCACGTGCTGTGAAGCGAGCTCGGTTTATGGCACTCGTGCCGTATATTTCTCACTAGGAGTAGGGAAATAAGGAAAAAAGCAAAACCCCGCGCCGTAGGCGCGGGGTTTTGCTTTTTATCGGGTTTTGTTGTTAAGTGGGTGTGGGCTGGGCAGGTTTTGAAGGAGGATAACATGATCTATGATCCACGGAAGCAGAGTAAGTCCATGCTCGACTCTCATCGGGAGTTCAAGAGAAAAGCGGAGCATGGTATCTCGTCGTTTTGGGTCGCACTCGCAATTTTTGTGGCGATTGTCGCCGTGGCCGTGGTCACTGGGTACTGTGTACATGGACGGTAACTCGGCGATCAACTCACGCAGAAACCCCGGGGTAATGTTCCCGGGGTTCTCTTTTTACGCTTTTTCGACACGTTCTGAGTACTGTCCCAACTCAGTGTTTATCGAAATAATATCGCCTTCGTTAATAAACATAGGTACGTGGAGGTGAGCGCCGGTTTCAAGGATCACTTCCTTTGTGGCGCCGCTCGAGGTGTTGCCTTTAACCGCTTCCGGTGCTTCGGTCACCTTGAGCTCCACTTTGATAGGAACTGCGATACTCATAATTTCGTCGTCAAAGACGAGTGCGGTGACCACGCTGTTTTCTTTGAGGAATTGTGCGTCCCCGGCGATGGTGTCTTCTTGGAACCTAAAGCGGTCTCCGGGGTTGTCGGGAGGGCAGAAGAAGTACTCACCACGGTTGTTATAAAGGTATTTCACGTCACGCTTTTCGATATCCGCCTCTTCGAGGACGTCAGCTTGGTGGAACGTGCGGTCAACGACGTTGCCTGAGCGGAGATTTTTCATTTTGACCGCGTTACTGGCTTTCTGGCGGTCTTTCTTCGATGTGTTTGAAGAGAGGATAATATAAGGGTCCCCGTCCATAATAACGGTCCGTTTCGGGGTCAACTCGTTGTACTGCAGTTTAGCCATAACTTTTTTCCTGTTTTTTTAGTGCTAATATGTATAGCACATATGTTTGGACTCACAAATACCGATGACGCGCGCGATTGGAGCGACGAAGAGGTGCTGATGCGGTCGCAGTCTGCGCCGTGGCTTTTTGCGCTCCTTCTCGAACGGTACCAGGACGCCTTTTTGCGTAAGGCGCGGAGTATTGTGTCAAACGAGCTTGATGCAGAGGAAATCGTGCAGGATACCTTCACGAAAATTTATATGAACGCAGCTCGATTTGAGGTGCAGGAGGGCGCAAAATTTTCTTCATGGGCGTATAAAATTTTGATGAATACCGCGTTTACACGGTATCAAAAATGCAAAAAGGAGCACGAACGGACTGTCTATGCCGCAGAAGAGTTTTGGGAGCTCCAAAAATCAACCGGTGAGCACGTCGGGCTTTCTGAAGATAGAGATGCAGTCGAACGTGTCCTCGGTATGCTTCCCGGACATTTTGCAACGGTGCTCCGCCTCCACTACCTTGAGCGATGGTCTCACAAGGATATCGCAGCGGAAACGGGAGAAACGGTTGGAGCCATTAAAGCCCGCATTCATAGAGCGAAAGAGGCGTTTCGAAAAAAGGGAGCGGAGCGTGGAATGTCACTTTTATAGTAAAGAGTAAGTTTTAAGAAATATGACAAATGAGCAGATGGAAAAAAATATAATGCGCCGCGTATACTACGCGTTCGTGCTCCGGCAGGCGACGAGCCCTGTCGCCCTCCATGGGGTGGCACTCCTTGGGCTTTTCTTTGCGCTCACGTACTTCGTTTCGATTCCAAATGTGATTCAAAATATCTCGCACGTTGAGGTGGGGAGTGTGGGTCGCTACATGTTAACGGCACTCATGACTACCGAAATTTGGACACTTCTTATTCTCGGCGGCATTATTATGGCGGCGTTCTCGCTTCGCTTCCGACTCCGTTCGCCGCATAAGTCACACCTTCAGACTATTTAAAGATGGGAAATAAATTACGGCGCGCGCCCCGAGGGACACGCGCCGTATGTCGTCACGCTGTGGCGCTCTCTCGTCGTGTGACCAGGCGGCCGTCTGGTGTGACAAGTATCGCCTGTAACCGACCTTCTGGTCGCGCGGGTGACTTTTCGAGACGCTGGCTCAGTCGGGTAACGTATTCGTCGGGTACGATCTCCGCCTCTGGTTTATTGGGAGTGAACTCGAACTTCCCGAAGCGGGCTTTGAACCACCAACCGAGCCATATCGGTATCCAGCGAGGGTGTGGTTGCAACTGTACCCATGACTTTATTCCCGTGAGGTCCTCCTTGAGGATTGCGATCTTGTAGTTTTCGCCCTGCATTCACAAAGTCCTTTCTGTTCGGAGAGCTTTGGTGACCAGATTGCCACTTGTAAGTTGTTTTGTCAATAAATCTTATCCCTCGTCTTTGAGTGCCTTGCGGATGTGTTTGAGGAGTTCAGTTGAGACTTTCTTATTTTCGCGAAGGGAAGTGCGCGCGGCGTCGTAGCCGCGGCCAAGCTTCACCTCAGCACTCTCGTCGCCTCCCGGGGGAGTGTAGGTGTATGAGGCGCCGGACTTTTTCACAAGATCGTACTTTTCACCAAGGGCGAGAAGCTCACCCTCGCGGCTGATGCCTTCGCCGTAAATGAGGTCGAATTCGGTCGTGCGAAATGGCGCGGCGACCTTATTCTTGACCACCTTCACGCGGTGGCGGCCGCCGACGACTTCGTCGCCTTTCTTAATTTGCGCAATGCGGCGGATGTCGAGTCGCACCGAGGTATAGAATTTGAGCGCCTTTCCGCCCGGTGTGGTCTCGGGATTGCCAAACATCACCCCGATTTGCATGCGGATTTGGTTGATGAAAATAACGACGGTCTTTGACCGCGAGACGATTGAGGTGAGTTTGCGAAGCGCCTGACTCATAAGCCTGGCCTGCTTTCCGACGTGATGCGCGCCCATCTCGCCCTCGATTTCATCTTTCGGAGTGAGCGCTGCAACGGAGTCAATGACGATAACGTCTATCTTGCCGCTTCGAACCAATGACTCAACGATGTCGAGCGCTTGTTCTCCGGTGTCCGGCTGTGAGACAAGGAGTTCGTCGAGTTTGACGCCAATATTTTTCGCATACTCGGGGTCCATGGCGTGTTCTGCGTCGATAAACGCACAGATACCACCACCTTTCTGTGCTTCTGCAATGGCGTGAAGTGAGAGTGTTGTCTTTCCGGAGGACTCAGGACCGTAAATTTCAATGATGCGTCCGCGAGGGAGGCCACCGATACCGAGTGCGTCGTCGAGCCCGATAGAGCCTGTCGGCACCACATCAACGTCCACTTTACGGCTCTCGCCGAGTGTCATGATTGCTTCGTCGCCGAATTTGGTTTTAATACCACGAATAGTTTCGGTAATGCTGCTGAGGTCGTCTTTTTTGGGTGTTTCTTTTTCTTTTGGAGCGGCCTTTTTTGTTGTTTTCTTTGCGGGCATAGTGTTGTGATTACTGATTTAGTGTGACGCTGCGCGCCTGATTATAGACGAGCGTTCTGTGGAGAGTACGCTCCCGTCCGAAGCGATCCTCCCCATGGATGGTCATTATAGTATAGCCGAGTGGGAGACGCACTGATTCTTCAAAATTGCCGTTCTCGTCGGTGTGGATGGTTTTGCCGTTGAGGGTGAGCGAGGTGGTGTGTGAGGCGTTTCCTCGTACAGCGACGAGCGGATCGTAATATACCGAGCCTTCAGCGGGACTCTCGAGCACGATTTGTGGGCCAAGAATAAGAGGACCTGCCTGTATAAAGCCGTACCAAAGCACAAGCACGCCGAGTACCGCTAATATACTGATCTTTAGGAAGAGGTGAATGCGGGCTGACTGGAGGTGTGCTGGCTTCATAGTTTATTGTTCGTTATCATCGTCTTCCGAATTGCCATCGTCGTCATCGTCGCTGTAGACTTCACGCGGCCGGGAGCCATCGGCGGGGCCGATAACACCGCGTTCTTCGAGTATATCGATGAGGCGAGCTGCACGCGAATAGCCGATGCGAAGTTTTCGCTGCAGGTACGACGTTGATGCTTTGCCCGCTTCCTGTACGATATCGCGCGCTTCATCGTATAGGTCATCGTCTTCTTCCTCGTCTCCCATAGCGCTAAAGAACGCATCTGCGCCACCGCTGTGCTTGTCGCCCTCAAGGTCGATTGCGTCGAGCTCGGCCGCACTGCTTTGCTTGGCGAGATAATCGACGACCTTTTTGAGTTCCCCCTCACCGACAAATGCGGATTGGAGTCGTTGTGGTTTTGCGAGTTCGCCCGAGAGGAAGAGCATGTCACCTTGGCCGAGGAGCTTCTCGGCACCCACACCATCAAGAATGGTGCGGGAGTCCACCTGTGAGGCAACTTGGAGGGCGATACGGCTCGGTACGTTTGCTTTGATGAGGCCGGTAATGACGTTTACGGAAGGACGCTGCGTAGAGAGGATGAGATGGATACCGACGGCCCGCGACATCTGCGCGAGGCGCACGATACACGCCTCGAGTTCACGCGGGTACGCTTGCATGAGGTCGGCGAGCTCGTCAATCACGATGACGATATATGGCATTGGCTCCGGGAGTTCGTCCTCCTCGTCTTTTGAGCCTTTCTTTTCGAATTCCTCCTTTGCAGGGCCGTACACGTTTTCGTGGTAGGAGTCTATGTCGCGCACCTTTTCCGCCTGAAGCACATCGTACCGTCGTTCCATCTCTTTAATGGCCCATTTGAGAGAAAGAATCGCTTTTTTCGCATCGGTAATGACGGGAGTGAGGAGGTGCGGAATGCTGTTGTAGAGCGTAAGTTCGACGCGTTTTGGGTCAACCATGATAAACCGAAGCTGCTCCGGCGAGTTTCGGTAGAGAAGTGAGGTGACGAGCGCGTGAATGGTGGCCGATTTTCCGGAGCCGGTCGTACCCGCAATGAGTGCGTGTGGCATTTTTGCCACGTTGGCAAAGTGTGCTTTGCCGGTAATATCGCGGCCGAGCGCGACAAGAAGCGGCTTTGGAGAGTCGGTGTACTCAGGCGAGGCAAGGAGCGAGGCGAGGCCAATCATTGCCTTTACGGTGTTTGGCACCTCGATACCAACGAGTGACTTTCCGGGGATTGGTGCTTCGATTCGAATAGGGCTTGCAGCGAGTGCGAGCTCGAGGTTGTTTTGGAGGCCCACAATGCGGGAAATACGCACGCCTTCAGCAGGCTTGAGTGCGTAGCGAGTGACCGTTGGGCCAATCGAGACCTCATCCATCTCAACCTCAATGTTGAAGTTTTGGAGGGTGCGTTTGATGATGTTTGCGTTCGCTTTCACATCGCCGATACTGCCGCGCCCCTTGTCTTTGTTAAGGAGGGTAAGTGGTGGCGGATCGTAGGTTCCCGCGAAGCTTGAGACAACAAAATTCTGACTTCGAAGGCCGAGACGCGCCGGCGCCGATTTCTTCGCCGGTTTTTCGTCTGTACTCTCTTCAGGTTCTTCCTCCGAGTCGTCCTCGTCTGCTTCAGCGTCGTCTTCAAAGTATTCCTCAAATTCGTCCTGTTCATCCTCGCGCTCTTTTTTCTTTAGAATATTTGGAAGTGCGAGCCCGACGTCAAAGGTGAGAAATACACCAACAAAAAGGAGTGCCGCCAGAATGATGCCGCTTGCGCCGGTGCCAAAGAGCCATGAGAGCGGGTGATTGAGCGCACTGCCCACGATACCGCCAAGATCGGGTTTATAGAGCGTGAGGAGTCCGAGTGTCGAAAAGAGAAGCAAGAACGCACCGATTGATTTGGCGATACTTATTCGTTCATCTTCGCGGGGTTTCATGAGGATATATACGCCGAGTGCGCACCCAAGCGGGGCGAGGACAAAACCCGCACCAAAGAGGAAGGAAAGAGCGTCGTAGGTAAATGCACCGGCCTTTCCGGCGTACCCCAATGGAGAGAGCACGAAGAAAACGCCGAGTGCCGCAAAAAGCACAGCGCCGACGGCCTGTTTTGTGTGTGGTGAAATGTCGTCAAAAAAGTTATAGTCGCGTTTCTTCTTTCGTTTCTTTCGTGCCATATCGAAAATGAGTACAAGCTCCAAACTCGTGCTACTTAGAAATAATATCACGCCTGCGCACTGCGCATGCGGCTGTGTATAAGTTGCACGCTTCAAAGTCGGTTCAAAAAGGAGGGCTGATACAAAAAGACACCTCGCTGCGCACGTCTATTGCGTTAGGGACACAGGGGCGATATAGTGGACATGTCTCTAATAAAGGACATTATCTATCTAGACATGGAAAAAGACATTTTTGATACGCTCAAGGAGCCAAATCTATTACTCAATAACGAGTACTATTTTAAATATATTTTTAAAAAGACAGAAAAGATAGTTTGTGCAGTCTTTTACATTTTGTCTGTTTTAAAAAATAAAGAAAAAGACAAAGAACTTCTCCGCGCGGTAGAAGCGCGTGCGCTTGGCGTGTTGGAGCGCGCCGGCAAAACGCTCTCTGTTCGCGAGGAAGAAGCACCGCGCTCGGCGCGACCGCTCGCAGAGGAATTTGTCATGCTCGAGAGTGAGCTCCGGGTGCTCGCAGCGGCGGGATACCTAAGCACGGAACATCTTGATGTGTTGCTCGCAGAAATTGACGCAGTACTCCGTACTATTCGCGGCTTTCGAACACAACAGACAGCGCGTCAGACTGCCACGAGGTCGGTTGCGCAGCGCACAGAGAAAAGGGCACGTACAACGCCTCGCGTACTTCCAAAAGAGAGTACGTTGCCGCAGAGTGAGCGGAGAGACCAAATCATCGCGGTACTCAAAGCTCAGCCGGGGGCATCTATAAAAGACGTAACAGACACTATAAAAGACTATAGTGATAAAACTATTCAGAGAGATTTGAACAGTATGATTGAAGAAGGTGTCGTTATGAGAGAAGGTGAAAAAAGGTGGAGTAAATACAGTCTTATTTAAGGTTATAAAGGACAATTTGACTTGCAAAACAAGTCCTTTATTCTATAAAAAAGACATTTTTAGCCCACCTCAGAATATCCTCGATTTGCCTAGAAAAGAGCTAAAACTTGCGGTTTTTTCATTTTTGTGTCCTCTTTGTTTTTCCGGGTAAGAGCATGGCAAGGACGTCGTCATCATAGGGCAGAAGGGTGCAGAGTGTGTTGACTTTTAGCAATTTCACACGTATGCTCGCACCGATACGTGGCAGTGTTTTTGCTCAGATATTGAGCCGTTTTAGAGAGAAAATACTGGCTCACGAAACCGCGCTGTGTGCACTTTGTGGAGATGACCGAAGCGTCCGTAATCCACACAGAAACACAGAACACACCAAGAGGTGGGGTACACTACGTCTTAGTGCGTTTCGGCGCTCTTTTTTGAAAAAAAGAAGGAGCATCGGATGCGGAGGTACATTGACAAATCTCATACAGATACATGCGCGCAAAGAATGCTTTGCGGCGGGTTTTCTGTTGAGAGTTGCGCGGCGGTGGCCACGTAATCACATATCAATGTATAGGTATAGATTATGTATTTCTGCATGACCTCATTCTGATTCATGGTCGCAATACGGTAGATATGAAAGACAGGATTTGTAGCTATCCTTTTTGTGCTGGTGTCGATCCAAAAAGCGCATAAAGGTTAGTGAAATCGGCGAATGCTCGTTCGACACGATCATTCGTCAATAAGAATTAATTCTTATTAGTAATGGGCTTATGCCCATGCTGCCTGCGCTCACTCGGAAATATGAAAGTAAAATTTCATAATTTCGCTCGTGTCGCTTGGCAGTAAGCAATTACAGTTAGTAGCTGTAAAAGCATAAAAATAAATTTAGTAATCACATTATGAGTACTATTACAAACACTGCTGTTGCAAAGCTCGCTGTAGCTTTTGTTTCAGTAGCAATGCTCTTCTCAATTGCCGCACCTGCAAAGGCGCAGACAATCGAAGAGCTTCAGGCGCTGATCACGCAGCTTCAGCAGCAGATCAGTTCGCTCACAGGTGGTGGTAGCTCTGCTACTGCATGTACGTTCACTCGAAGCCTTACAATTGGCTCACAGGGTGCTGACGTTACATGTCTTCAGAACTACTTGACCTCAACAGGTCACTTCACCTTTGCTGGCGGTTCAACAGGATACTTTGGTCCTATTACACAGTCAGCGGTAGCAGCATGGCAGGCAGCAAACGGAGTTGCTCCGGCTGTTGGTTACTTTGGCCCAATTTCACAGGCTAAGTACTCCATGGTTGCAGGTTCAACATCAGGTGGTGGTTCAACATCTGGCGGTTCATCTTCAAGCGATCTTGAGGGCGGCGCTGGATCAGCTGACTACACACTCGGTAGCGAATACAACAGTGAAGAAGTTGGTGAGGATGAAGAGGACGTAGAAGTCGCTCAGCTCGATATCGACGCGAACGGCTCTGACCTCGAACTCACTGCAGTAAAGCTTGTGTTCGCACAGGGTACTGCTGACAACAACGACTTCGGTGACTACGCTGACGAAGTATCTCTCTGGCTTGATGGTGAGGAAGTGGGCCGCATCGATGCTGATAAGTTCGATGACGACAACACTTACTCAAAGACCATTACGCTTGATAAGGGCGCAATCATCCGCGAGGATGACACCGGAGAGCTCGTTGTAGCTATCTCAGGCGCTTCAAACATCGATTCAAACGATGTTACTGAAACCTGGACAGTTGACTTCGGAACAATCCGATACATGGACGCACAGGGCGCTTCAATTTCTGAGGACCCAGGCACTGGAACTCGAACATTCTCATTTGAGTCATTCGCGACTGCATCTGACGTAGCGTTCAAGATCCTTCCTGGTGACGAAGACATCAACGACGCGCACGTGCTCCTCGTTGGTTCAACAACCGCAGAGGACAATGTGGATGTATTCTCATTCAACGTAAAAATTGAAGGAGACAGCACGGTAGAAGTTGATGACCTTACCATTGAAGGTACGGTAACAGGTGCTGGACACATTGACGAAATGTTCGACCAAGTACACCTCTACATGGATGGTGACAAGATTGACTCAGTCACTACACCAACGGATGACGAGACTGTAACCTTCGACGACCTCAACCTTGAGCTCGAAGGAGGCGAGACATACGAGTTCGTTGTAAAGGCGGACTTCCTCGCAGTGAGTGGCGCACTTGATGATGGAGACACTGTTTCATTCACCATTGGTGAAACTGAGACCGATCTCGGTACTGCCTTCACTGACATTCGTGATGAGAATGGTGATCAGCTCGCTGACGCTGACAAGACTGGTTCTGCTTCAAGCGACCCACTCTTGGCATACGCTGTTGCTCCTCAGATCGAAGTCATTTCATCTGACATCGAACCGATCGACAACGGTCAGTCAGCAGCGAAGTCTGCACTCGCTACTATGGAGGTTAAAGTTACTGCAGTTGGCGGTAAGATCTACCTCAACGGTGACGATGAGAGCACTGAAGCTAAGCGATTCTTCACTGCTTCAGTTTACGGAGGTTCTGCTTCTACAACCGCTTCATCTACTGTGATGAGCGTGAAGAGTGGCACGAACGACGTAACGAACGGTGGCTCAGACAACGAGTACTACACACTTGAAGAGGGTGAGTCTGTGACATTCACAATCCAGACTACAGTTAGCCAGGCTGCTGACTCAACCGACGCGGTTGTATTGGCTGGTCTCCAGGCGCGACTCTTCCAGTGGGGTACGAGCAACGCGAGCGACACGACTCGTTCTGCGAACTCACTCTCGTACACTCAGTTGATCGATGCTACGAAGACAGGTGTTGCATCTCTCACCAACTAGTTCGTCTAGCTTGATGTAGATGTAAAACCTCGTGGATAGAAAGACTCTGTCTCTCTACTCACAAAACAAAAAGCCCCCGAAAGGGGGCTTTTTGTTTTGTGTAAAAAACCCCGCGCCTACGGCGCGGGGTTTGTGATAAGAGCCGTCGCACTGTAGTACAGCGATGTATACTTCCAACTTTCAGCTTTTAACTTTATACTTAACGTATGTTCAACAAAACCTTTTATAAGTTTTTCTTTGGCTTTGTGGCCATTGTGGCAGTGACGCTCCTCCTCGTTGTTGTCGTGGGCGCACAAACATAATCGACCTAACATGAGAGTCACAAATCAGTACGTTTGGAATTTTATTCTTCTCCTTTTCTTTCTCTTTGTACTGTGGGCATACATGGCGATTTTGGAGCAGTATGCATATCGGCCGCTCTACTCGCTTGGTCTTGGGGATGTTGTGCTCATTACACTCGCGACATTTCGTGTCATTAGGCTCTTTGTGTACGACAAGATAACGGCGTTCTTTCGTGAGCAGTTTTGGGACGCAAACGAGGTTGATGGTGGTGAAATCATTCTCACAAAACCACTGCGCGGCCCGCGACGTGCGATTGCGGACCTGCTCTCATGTCCGTGGTGCTTTGGCGTATGGGCTGCGGCGATGACGACATTCTTCTACGTTCTCACCCCGTATACCTTTTACATCACACTCTTTCTCTCGATTGCTGCGGTGGCGACACTTTTGCAGCTCATCGCAAACATGATTGGTTGGAAAGCAGAAGCACTGAAAAAAGAAGTCGATCAGCTCTAATTTGCAACTTTTTCGCGAGGTGCTATAGTGCACGCACACAGGCTCATGACAGTTGGCGATGAGTAAAATCATCTTAAGCGGAACAAAGTGCGCCCTATAACCGACTGCTTCGCAGCGGTTCGGGCGAACAAAGCAAAGCTTTGTTCTAGCCAGCCGAGGTCCATCTATCTATCATGATATGGGGTCGAGCCTTAGGAACTACTGTTCCTCGGGCCTGTTTCCGATGAAGTAAGGAGCTGTTAGCGACTCTATTTCATCAGGTCCCGTGAGAAAACAAAAACCTTTGTTTTCTGTCGGGGGTTAGGAAGTCGATCATCCCATTAGAGCTTATGCATGTGCAAGCACATACTATCTCTAACGGGACGTAAGATTTTCTAATTCATATACATTCATAAGAAAATCTAACGTGGCGATTACAAAAGAAAAGAAAGAAGCAATCCTCAAGAAACTTGAGGGAATCAAGGATGATGCGGAGTCACTCGTGTTTGTGGGTTTTAACGGTCTAACCGTTACGGAATCAACCGCAATGCGAAACAAACTTCGCGGAGAGAACGTGGGCTATTTCGTTGCGAAGAAGACGCTCATGAGCCGAGTGCTCAAGGATGCGTTTGAAGGCGATATGCCGGAGCTCGAGGGAGAAGTGGCAGTTGCCTACAGCACTGACGCTATTGCTCCCGCACAGAACGTAAAGACATTCGTGAAAGAGTACAACGACCGGGTGGCAATACTCGGCGGTGTATTTGAGGGTGTATACAAAAATAAAGAGGAGATGACGGAAATTGCGTCTATCCCGGCACTCCCAGTCCTTCGCGGTATGTTTGTGAATGTCATTAATAGTCCAATACAGGGACTAGTACTTGGATTGAATGCAATAGCGGAAAAAAAGAACGCGTAGCATGTTCATTCACTACTACTTACTAAATACTAACTACTAAAACATGGCAGAAGAAACAAAAAACGATGCAGCTGAAGCTGCGGTAGAGGAGCAGAAAGAAGAGGTTGCCGAGGAAGCAAAGGTAGAAGAGGCAACGTCTGACGTTGACGAATCGGTTGAAATTCCAAAGGAGTTCAAGAAACTCGTTGAGGAAATTGAAAAGATGAGTGTAATTGAGCTGAGTGAGCTCGTAAAGGTACTCGAGAAGCGCTTTGGTGTATCAGCAGCGGCAGTGGCGGTTGCAGGCCCTGCTGGCGGTGATGCCGGCGGCGCTGAGGAGCAGAGTGAGTTCACAGTTGAGCTCGCAGATGCCGGCGCACAGAAGATTGCCGTCATTAAGGTGGTAAAAGAAGCGTGTGGCCTTGGACTTAAGGAGGCAAAAGACCTCGTTGATGGTGCGCCATCAGAGGTGAAGGCTGGCCTTAAGAAAGAAGAAGCAGAGGAATTGAAAGCGAAATTGGAGGAGGCTGGCGCAAGTGTGAACTTAAAGTAAGTTTATACAAAACTCTAGAGAAAGACACGGGTTTATCTCGTGTTTTTCTTTTGGTGAAGTTCACACTTGCGTCCGGGCCGGAAGCCCGCGAGACGGGTGAGAAAGTTCGGGGGACTTTCGCAAGAGGTTGCCTGCTATTTTGAAAAAAAGCGACAACCTGAACAGAATCTGTAAGATTCGAGAGTGTTTAGCAACTTGTGACGGGTGACACTGTGAATCTTAAATATTTCTAATTTTGGAAAGATGAGAACTTTGAGTTATAATAAATAAACAACTAAATAAAGACACAACCAAAATAGAACCCTCAGCAGCATAAGCACCTTCGCACCGGAACCCGGTGGAGGGAGACAGCGGGAAACATGTAGCGGCGTAAGACCTGAGGTACCTCGACACCCTAAGTCAGTTAAGTGAAAACGGTTGTAAGAACAGATAGGTTTACCTATGTGCTTTTACAATAGTTTTCACTCATGAAAACAGAGAACACAAGCGACCTATCTAGGTCGTCTTTTTGTTGTTCTGACTTGTGAAAATAAGACTAATCGTAAAAGTCCGGAGGCAAAAGAAAAAGAGCCCTCCCAATATGAACAATCCATTTACGTGGCTAGTATTCATGATTGTCTATGATTTGATTAAAAAGGTAATTGAATATTTCTTATGACACCACCAAAATTCCGTGTAAATAACGACGAATTGGAGCCTATGTTATAATCCCTTTCACTTGATGATATGTCTGACGCGCTCGCAATTCTGTTTGGTAGCCAGGCCCGGGTAAAGCTGCTTCGCTTCCTGCTTTTTAACCCCAACCAGGACTTTTTATTTGAAGATATCTCGCGGCGCGCGCGGCTCGTGCGTCGTACCGCGCGCACAGAGCTCAACGCACTCGAACGGGCGGGAGTGGTGAAGAAGCGGCAGGTGTACGCGCTCCCCGAAGGTGGAACCCGGAAGGTGAAAACGCAAAGCTTCACGCTCAACGACAAGTTTCCGCAGCTTAGCTCGCTTCAAAAGTTTCTCTTCGAGACCGCGCCCATCGACAATAAGACACTCCTTAAGCATCTTCGGAAGGCAGGGAAGCTCGACTTCGTTGCCGCTGCCGGTGTGTTCATTCGTGAATTTGATCAAAGGCTTGATGTGCTCCTTGCAATGAAGAAGCTGAGTGAGCAGAAAGTCGAGAGTGCCGTGCGTTCGCTTGAGGCAGAGATTGGTATGGAGATTCGTTACGCGGCAATGGCGAGCGAGGACCTCAGATATCGGGTGGGGATGTACGACAAGCTCACGCGGGACGTCTTTGACTACCCGCATAAAATTTTGATTGATAAAATCGGAGTGCAGAATGAACTCTCCCAGAAGAGTTTCGTTTCTTAACAGTGTACAGAATACGCTGAAGACACGTGCTAGAATAAATAAGGAGGAATGGGATATTTTTCTCGTTCTACACTTTTAGTATTTAATCTTTTTGTTTATGACAGGAGAGTGGTTACAAGTGATACAGTACTCATTCCAGGCACTCTGGGTTGAAGTCGTGTCGTTCTCACCGCAGCTGCTTGTCGCACTCGTCATCCTTATCTTTGGATGGATCGTGGGTGGCATTTTGAAGCGAGTTATTGAGAAAGTGTTCTCAACACTCAAAATAAATAACATGCTAAGTGCTGCAGGAGCAGATGATCTTGCAGAGCGTGCGGGATACCGTCTCGAAGCGGGAGCATTTGTTGGTGCGCTCGTGAAGTGGTTTACCATCGTCGTGTTCTTTGTTGCGGCACTCGACGTGCTTCGACTCGATCAGGTGACGATATTCTTCCGAGACGTGGTGCTCGGATATCTTCCGCAGGTTATCGTTGCAGTATTGATTCTCTTTGGTGCAATGATTATTGCAAACGTTGTTGATACTGCGGTGGTTGCGGGAACTCGTGCTGCAGGATTTGGTGCACCGGAACTCCTTGGAATGTTTGCTCGGTACGCGATTATTCTCTTCAGCATCCTCGCGATTATGAGTCAGCTCCAGATCGCTCCCGATATGGCGCAGGTGCTCTTCGGTGGTGTGGTCTTTGCCGCATCGCTCGCATTCGGCCTCGCATTCGGCCTTGGCGGGAAAGATGCTGCAGCTCGCTACATTGAGAAAATCACGAAGTAATAAGTAATAGAGGGTAACGTTTCGACGTTTTTCCTTTCGAAGATCAGCCGCCCCGGGAGCCTCGCTCCCGGGGCGGCTGGTTTTATGTTGGGCTCCAGAAAATGCTTGACGGCAAAGCAACTTCGCGTATAATGGCGCTCACGCATTATATGAGTAACAAGACTAAGAAATCGTAAGCGGAACGGGAATCGCCTAGTGATTCGTGCGCCGCTTAGAAAGCGGTTTTTTTCATCTAAATTTACTCATATTGGATGCGCGATCGTTGACAATCGCATATCCACGCCCAGCCCTACTTTCTGTAGTTGTTTGTCTATTGTAAATGAATGACAGCGGAAAGTAGGGCTGGGCAAAAAGTCCTGCAGGGAATCGACGCCCGGCAGGCACTTGAACATATTTCGGTATGTTCAAGGTAGGTATAGTCTGTTGGGATTTAGATCAAATTACTGTTGCGTAGCGCAACAGTATGAAAATGCATTCAATGCATTTTCATGGGTCTTTTCGTCCCCAGCAGACAAAAACAAACACTCAAACAAATTGTACAGCGGTGTACAGCATTCCTTGCAGGAATGTAAGGGTGTATGGTGGATGCCTAGGTTTCAAGAAGCGATGAAGGACGTGGAATGGCTGCGATAAGTTCCGGCAAGGTGCCAATCAACCTGTGACCCGGAAATGTCCGAATGGGGAAACCCTACCGCCTCCGGCGGTAACCTGCATTATGTGTAGGAGCGTACTCGGGGAAGTGAAACATCTCAGTACCCGAAGGAATAGAAAGCAACACAGGGAGCTTTCTTTCTGATCGAATACCCAGCCCCAGATTCTGTGGTCATGCCGAGTAATCGGTATAACTGTGGAATCTGGAGCTGGGTGCCATTATGGTCAGGAAGAAGGTTCTTGCGATTCCCGTAGTAGCGGCGAGCGAAATGGGAACAGCCCAAACCATGCGTGTTTACACTCATGGGGTAGTAGGGCAGCAACTGCATTTAGGTGCGAAGAGTTACAAAACGTTATTATAGTTGAACATGCTGGGAAGCATGACCCCAGAAGGTAACAGTCCTGTATACGAAATAATAACGACTCTTTGGTTGCTGTTCCTGAGTAGTTCGAGACATGAATAGCTCGAATGAATCCGGGAGGACTAACTCCTAAGGCTAAATATTCTTGGAGACCGATAGTGAACTAGTACCGTGAGGGAAAGGTGAAAAGCAGTCCGGAGAGGACAGTGAAATAGACCTGAAACCATACATCTACAAGGAGTCGGAGCCCTGCGAGGCGACGGCGTGCCTATTGAAGAATGAGCCGGCGAGTGTATCTATGTGCTTTGTCTAAGCGGAAGCCCCGCGGAGGCGCAGTGAAAGCGAGCATTAATAGTGCGAATATAGCGCATGGATACGACCCGAAGCGGGAAGAGCTTGCCATGAGCAGGGTGAAGCGGGAGTAAAATCTCGTGGAGGCCCGAACCGGTTGGCCGTACAAAACCATCGGATGACTTGTGGTAAGGAGTGAAAAGCTAATCGATTTCCGTAATAGCTGGTTCTCTCCGAAACAGCTTTAGGGTTGGCGTCGCGTGCTCCTCCTGGGGGTAGAGCACTGGAAGGTTGGAATAGGGGGAAACCTCGTCCAACCTATCAAACTCCGAATACCAGGTAGTATGAGCGCGGCAGTTAGACTACGGGGGAGAAGCTCCGTTGGTCGAAAGGGAAACAGCCCAGATCGCCAGTTAAGGTCCCTAAATATATACTCAGTGCATCTTGAGGAGGTGAGGACTCACCGACAGCCAGGAGGTTGGCTTAGAAGCAGCCATCCTTTAAAGATAGCGTAACAGCTCACTGGTCAAGAGTCCTTGCGCCGAAGATGATCGGGGCTCAAGTATATTACCGAAACTGCGGATTCGTACACTTCATAGAGAATAGTTATGTGAACCCGCCCGTGAGGGGCGGCCGGTCGACCACGAGGCCCTCGGGTTTAGTGGCGATCTTCCCTCGGAAGAGCGTGGCAGGCGACTTAGAGGTAGTTGTCTGTTAAAGATGGCGTAATAGCCCACACGTGAGGGTGCGGCGGCGGCCTTTGGCCGCCGCCAACATCGACTTCGGTTGAGAGATGGCCGTTGCGGCCTTTCGGACCGCAGGACATCGAGGGAGCTTGATGTCCCGTCTCTCAGGCAACAGGGGGCCCTGCGCTTCCTGTTGCCGAAGTCCTTATTTTCCAAAATATATTTTGGATTCTCTATGAAGTGTACGAGTGGTAGGAGAGCGTTCTGTTTGCGATGAAGCCAACGCGTGAGCGACGGTGGAGCGTACAGAAGAGAGAATGCCGGCACAAGTAACCGCAAGACGGGTGAGACCCCCGTCCGCCGAAATACCAAGGTTTCCTTCGCGATGGTGATCAGCGAAGGGTTAGTCGGTCCTAAGGGAATCCCGAACGGGGGACCCGATGGAGAGCAGGTTAATATTCCTGCACACTGCTGCGTTCCTATGGAGGGACGGAGCGTTGTACCCACGGCATCTTATTGGATTGGTGCTGGAGCTATGAGGGTGTGATTTAGGTAAATCCGGATCGCATAAGCCCGAGTAGAGTCTGAATGTGAAGCTACGGCCGAGCAAATGTGGGGAGCACGCTTCCGAGAAAAACTTCGTTTGGATTAAGCGTAGCGGTTCCGTACCGCAAACCGACACAGGTGGTAGGGTCGAGAAGACCAAGGCGAACGAGTGAGAGGTCCTTAAGGAACTCGGCAAAAAAGCGGCCGTAACTTCGGGATAAGGCCTGCCAGCCCTAGATTTGGGGTATGATGAGCGAATGCATGCTGTGTATGTCGTTCAAAACGATGCATCGAAAGAGATGTACATCGGTCGTACTTCTGATCTTAAAGCAAGATTAGTCAGTCATAATGCTCGTGGTAAAAAAGCCACAACGCGGAGTGACGGGACTTGGCATTATATTTATGTTGAACTTTTTCGAAGTAAAGATGATGCGTTAGAGCGTGAGCGAAAGTTGAAAGCGCATGGTAGTGCGAAACAGAAACTTAAGCTTCGACTTCGAAAAAGCTTGCTTTGAGCCCCAAATCTAGGGCTGGCCGCAGCGAAAGATTTCCTGGCGACTGTTTAACAAAAACACAGCTTCCTGCGAACTCGTAAGAGGATGTATAGGAGGTGACGCCTGACCAATGCCGGAAGGTTAAGCACGGATGGTGAAATGTCTTCGGATGTTTTGCTGGGCTGTGTAAGCCCCGGTCAATGTCAGCGATAACTATAATCGTTCTAAGGTTCGCGGCATTTGCGAAGCAAATGCCGCGAAGGACTGGAACGATTATATGAAACTGTAAAAAGTTTCTATGTTAAATAGCCCATGCCATAGTTACCTTGTATGCAGAAATGTATACATAGTCCACATGTAACCAACGAGAGACCAAATGTTACACATCCTCGTCATAGCAATATGAACGGATGAAGATAGAGTCCTATTGTGCAAGCGAATATGGAATTATAGAGCGCAATTCCTTGTCGGGTAAGTTCCGACGTGCACGAATGGCGTAACGACTGGGAAACTGTCTCAAGGACCTGCTCGGTGAAAATACAATCCCGGTGAAGATGCCGGGTACCTACAGTTAGACGAAAAGACCCCAGGAGCTTTACTGTAGCTTCGTATTGGGGCTGTTTAGTTAATGCGTAGTATAGTGGGGAGACTTTGAAGCGTTCCTTTCGGGGAACGTGGAGTCGTCAGTGAAATACCCATCTTTAATCGGGCAGTCTCTAACCAGTGCGGCAAAACCGCATTGAGACAGTGCGTGGCAGGCAGTTTTAGTGGGGCGCTACCCTCCTAAAAAGTAACGGAGGGGTCTCAAGGTTGGCTAGGCGCGAATGGAAACCGTGCCGATAGTGTAATGGCAAAAGCCAGCTTGACTGCAAGACGTAGATGTCGAGCAGATGCGAAAGCAGAGCATAGTGAACCGATGGTACGCTTTAGATGCGGCCGGAGATTACCCGATAAAAGTTACCCTGGGGATAACAGGCTAGTCGTGCCCAAGCGTCCATAGCGACGGCACGGTTCGGCACCTTAACGTATGTTGCAAAAGAACATTAATCGGGGTGCCTATGACAGCAATGTTATACAAAAACAAATTGGCTATAACGGTGAACTCCATATGAAGCCACTACCATACGGTAGAATATGAATATGGACAATACCGTGGAAAGGCTAAACCAATTCCAGAGATCAGTAATTATTGGTACGTTGCTCGGTGACGGATACTTACGTATCGTTCCGGGTCGCCAAAATGCATTTCTGGAAATAAACCACGCAACTTCTCAAAGAGAATATGTCGAGTGGAAGTACAGTGTCTTAAAAAATGTCAGTGCTGGTGCACCTAAGGTGCGAAACGGCAACGGCAAGAGACAAGCGGTACGTTTCCATACACGACAATCAATTGAACTGACAGAATTATTCAATAGGTTTTATCACAACAAAACCAAAATTATTCCGAAAGACATACAACTCAATGCTCTGAGTCTTGCCGTGTGGTTTATGGATGATGGAAGTCGGTGTAGAGAATCTGATGTGTATTTAAACACACAACAGTTTGATACCGAGAGCCAGCGTATCCTAGTCGAAGCTTTGCGTAAGCTCGGTCTGGAATCTGCTCTCAACAAAGATAAAGAGTATAAACGAATACGTTTCCTCAAGAAAAGTGTTCCGAAATTCTTTGGGTATATAGAACCGCATGTTATATCCTCCATGAGATACAAAATTGGTTTAGAATCCGTAGAGACTACACGCCAATCTCCAGTTCCAATTACAGCTGGATGAAGATATAGTCCGATCCTCACAGTAATGTGAGTAAAACCCGCCAGACAGCGATGTCGGCTCAACTTATCCTGGGGCTGGAGCAGGTCCCAAGGGTTTGGCTGTTCGCCAATTAAAAAGTTACGCGAGCTGGGTTTAGACCGTCGTGAGACAGGTTGGTCTCTATCTACTGTAGGCGTCGATTCTTGATGAGATTTGGTCGTAGTACGAGAGGACCCGACTGAACGAACCTCTGGTCTATCGGCTGTCACGCCAGTGGCACTGCCGAGTAGCTATGTTCGGAATGGATAACCGCTGAAAGCATCTAAGCGGGAAGCCAACTCAAAGATGAGGAATCATTAAGTCCCCTAAGAGATGATTAGGTTGATAGGCACTAGGTGGAAGCGTGGTGACACGTGCAGCCGAGGTGTACTAATTGGACGTAATTCTTGCAAGGAATACTGTACATGGCAAAAACTTTTTAAATTTGCGAAATCTTGGGGTTTCGAAATTTTACTCCACGCGTCGTAGGTCTATCTACGCCTTGGTCGTAAGATTTCTGCAACCCGGCAGATTTCATCCAATTTAAAAAGTTTTGCAAACGTATAATTTGTTTTGAGTGAATAAAAAAAGATATGCGAATTAAATACTTGAATACTCTGAAGTGATTCCGTGAATCACACGAATTTGGGCGGGTATAGCTCAGCGGAAGAGCGGCAGGTGTCCAGCCTGAGGGTCGTGAGTTCGAACCTCACTGCCCGCTCCAAATTATCTTCGTACATTCAGAGTTTCGATGGGTCCCGGTAGCTCAGTGGGAGAGCGTTGTCAAGACACGGCAAAGGTCGCAGGTTCGAATCCTCGCCCGGGATACCATCGAAAAGTAGTTGGAGGCGTGTAGCGCAGTCTGGTAGCGCACCGGTTTAGGGCATCGGGGGTCGAAGGTTCAAATCCTTCCACGCCTGCCAACTACTCCGCCGTTCCTTGGGACGGCACCACTTCAGAGTATTCAAGACAACGATTAGTCACAAAAAGAAATTTGAAAATTGAATGATTGAAGGTTCTGAGTTGGTGGATCAGCACCGAGGGTACACCCGTTCCCATTCCGAACACGGAAGTTAAGCTTGGTTGCGCCGATGGTACTTTCTTTGAAGGGAGAGTAGGTCACCGCCAACTCAGAGTCTTCAATTTTCAATTTCTTTTTAATATAAACAATAACCAGACGCAATGTCTGGTTATTGTTTATTTTCAACACGGAAGTTAAGCGCGGTAGCGCCGACAAGGCAGTTCCCCGAACTGCCTTGTCCATCTTTGAAGGGGGAGCGGGTGTGAGAAAGTGTGGGGCACTTTTGAAACCACTTTAAGTGCTTTTTTGTTTGGTACAATGTACCGATGATTAAACGGCCGTGGGCATTTTGGCGGCGGGTACAGTACCTCATCGGGGTGCTGTTTGTGCTCGTGCTTGTAGGGACGGGCACGTACTTTTCTTTTTTCTACGAAACTGCAAATTGTTTTGACGGAAGTCAAAACGGCGATGAGCGCGGCGTAGACTGCGGCGGCTCCTGTACGCGTATCTGCGTCGCCGACACGTTTAAACCGCGCGTGCTCTGGGCAAAATCATTTCGGGTTACGGACGGGCAGTACAATGCGGTTGCCTATATTGAGAATATAAACAGCGAAGCCGGCTCGCCGGAAGTTTCCTATACGCTCTCACTTTACGACAGCACCGGCCTCATTACGCAGCGTTCTGGCACCACCGTGCTTCCGCCCGACAGCGTCTACCCACTTTTTGAAGGACGTATCCTGACGGAGGGTCGCGTTCCGACAAAGACGGTGGTGGAGCTTGAAGATCCTGAGCTCTGGCTCCCTGCTGAAGTGGGTCGGGAGCAATTCGTGGTGGAAAGCCGACAACTTATGGACGTAGATTCGATGCCGCGACTCGAAGCACAGATTACGAATAATGAGCTCACGGAGGCAAAAGATGTTGAAATTATCGCGACCATCTTTGATGCAGCGCGAAACGCACTCACGTCTTCGCGCACGGTGGTGGAGCACTTTGCACCAAAGACAACGGAAACAGTCTTCTTCACCTGGCCGGAACCAATCGCTAAAACGCTCCGAAGCTGTGAGGTGCCGACGGACGTGGTACTCGCGCTTGACCTTTCGGGAAGCATGAATGACGAAGGTGGGACGCCGCCGCAGCCAATTACCTCAGTGCTTCGTGCCGCTGAATCGTTTATCGACCGTCTCAAAGACGGCGATCAGGTGGGGGTGGTGCGCTATGCTACTGACGCGAGCGTTGCAGCAACGCTTGGCGGAGATAGTGCTGCTGCGCGAGGCGTCGTCGGCGGACTTGCTATTACACCGCAAGACGAAGTGGGGAGTACCAATACCGGTGACGCAATCATCGAAGCCGGGGAAGAACTTGGTTCTACTCGTCATAACACGAACGCGCGTAAAGTACTCGTGCTCCTCACTGACGGCTTTGCAAATGCTCCCGGTGAAACACCGGAGCAATATGCACTTGATGCAGCAAATACACTCAAAGCCGATGACATAGAAATATTTACCGTTGGTCTCGGCGACAATGTGAACGAAGTATTTTTACAGCAGATCTCTTCCGGCGATGGGTACTTCTTTAAAGCCGCGAGCGCGGATACCGTTGATCGTATCTACCGCTCAATCACCGAAGCAATCTGTGAAGATGGGCCGGCAGTCATTGAAATAATTCCAAAGACAGATACCAATTTCACCTCACCTGAAGGCTCATAGTGTGTTTGTTCCAGCGCTTTGCTCCAGCTCAATAACTGTCGCATAATGGCAGTACTCTGATATGCGGATATTACGGACGTTTTTTGGAGGGTTTGACTTGTGGCTGTTTGGCGCTGCGCTCCTTTTGACGATGCTTGGTGCTGTCACCATGTTTACATTTGAGGGAGATAATTTCTTCTTCGATAGGCAGCTTATGTGGGTTGCGATTGCACTTCTTGGCCTCCTTTTAGTATATGTACCGGATTACCGTTTTTTGCGAAGTGGCAATACGCTCTTTTTTATCTATCTCGTTTCAATATTTCTCCTGGCCCTTGTTCTCATTGTGGGGGTGACGGTGAAGGGTGCTAAGAGTCGATTTGATATTGGTTTTTTTGCGGTACAGCCATCGGAATATGCAAAGCTCGTACTCATCGCTGTTCTTGCGAAGTATTTTTCCAAGCGCCACGAACTCATTGGTGACTTTAAAAACATATTAGTTTCGGGAGCCTACGCATTTGTGCCCTTTGCCCTCGTTGCAGTGCAGCCCGACTTCGGGTCCGCACTTATTCTTGGGTGTATATGGTTTGGCATGGTGCTCGTTGCCGGTATTTCGCTCAGGCACTTGATGGTGGTGGGAACGGTTGGTGTGCTCGCGCTTTCGCTGCTGTGGACGGTTGGTTTTGAGGACTATCAAAAAGAACGAATTTTAACGTTCTTGAATCCACTCGAAGATATTCAAGGTGCGGGGTACAACGCGTACCAGTCCACCATTGCCGTTGGCTCCGGGCAAGTCTTTGGAAAAGGGGTGGGGTATGGAACGCAATCAAAGCTTCAGTTCTTGCCTGAGTACGAAACCGACTTCATTTTTGCGGCGTTTGCGGAAGAGTGGGGTTTTGTTGGGGCAATACTACTCTTCTCACTCTTTGGCATTGTGGTGTGGCGCCTACTGTACCACGCACTTCATGCCGCCACGAATTTTGAAAAGTTATTTGCTGTGGGTGTAACGATATTGGTAATGAGTCACTTTTTGGTACATATCGGTATGAATATTGGTCTGCTCCCGGTGACCGGTACCACGGTGCCGTTCCTCAGCTACGGAGGATCGCACTTACTCACCGAGTTTGTCGCAATCGGTATGGTTATGGCGATGAGTCGGTACGAGCGTTCGGCGGTTGATGTATCCTGAGGCGTAGAAGATTCTTTATTCAGGAGGCGCTATTTTAGCTAGAAAATAAGCCATTTTTTCAGCAAGCCCTGCCCGCACACCAATCATAATGCTGCGCTTTGCGCGCAACAAAAACACCTGTTGCGGCATTATGATTTGGTCGTGCGGGCTTGCGCTCACCGATAAGAAACGTACTATAATTCATACAATATGTTTTTGCGTGGCAGTACAGCATTCTTGCTCATAGGTGACCTCATCGTACTCGTTGGGTCGCTTATGTTGACCCTTTTTGCGCGGTACCGGGAAATTCCGTCGCAAGAGGTTATTCATCAGCATCTCGTTCCGTTCTCCATCTTGTTTATTGCGTGGGTACTCGTCTTTATCATCGTCGGGCTCTATGACCGCGGAACGCTTCTCGCACGCAAAGAGCTTCCGGGAATCATTATTCGCGCGCAGATTGTGAATATTCTCATCGCGGGGATGTTCTTCTTTTTTCTCCCGTGGGCCATTGCACCGAAAACAAATCTCGTCATTTACCTCATGTTCTCCGTAGCACTCATAGCTCTCTGGCGTCTCTACGCGTTTCCGCTCCTCATGACCGAGAAAGCACTCAGCGTGCTCGTCGTGGGTGACAGCACGGAAGCGACGGTCGTTGGGAGAACGCTTTTGTCGAATCCGTACTACAAAAACGTCGAGGTGTTTCGTCTTGCAAGCTCTGATGTCGACGGACCGGCGGAACTACGCGAGTCAATTTTTGAATTTGCAGAAAAAAAGAAAGTCGACATCATCATCGCTGATATGCGTGACCCGTATATTAAGGAAATCTCAAAAGATTTCTACACGCTCTCATTCACAAATCAAGACGTGCAATTCTTTGATCTCCCAACGATGTATGAGCAGCTCTACCACCGCATCCCGCCGTCGCTCATTGCAGAGACATGGCTCCTTGAGCATGTCTCAACGCGCAGTCCACACTACGCGTACGACTTCCTCAAGCGCACTGTCGATATTGTCGGGGCACTCGTTCTCGCAGTGCCAGCGCTTGTACTGTTTCCTCTGATTGCACTTGCTATAAAACTCGACGACAAAGGCCCACTTTTTTATGTGACTGAGCGGATCGGACAGTATAATCGTCTCATCAACATTATTAAATTTCGGTCTATGACAGGTCGCGATGAAGGTGATGCTGCTCTGAAAAGTGAACTTGTGGTGACGCGAGTGGGAAAGTTTCTTCGCAGAACGAGGTTGGACGAACTCCCGCAGCTTGTGAATGTACTTCGAGGGGATCTCTCGTTTATCGGTCCGCGACCGGAAATCCCCGCACTTGCGTCTGTCTATGCAGAAAACATTCCATACTACAACCTTCGCCACCTCATTAAACCGGGACTTTCAGGGTGGGCGCAACTCTACGGCAAGCACGCACACCACGGAGTGGGTGTCGAGGAAACGCGTGACAAACTCTCGCTCGACCTTTACTATCTCAAGCACCGCTCGTTTCTCCTCGACATTGAGATTGCACTGAAAACGATTAATACACTTCTTCAAAGAACGGGAACGTAATGACGGCCCACACAGTTGTATGTACATATGAGTAAGAAATATTTAGTCACCGGCGGAGCGGGTTTTATTGGTACGAATCTCGTATGGGCTTTGCACAACAAAGGACATCGCGTCGTGGTGGTGGACGACCTCTCAGCGGGTGACCGTAAACGGTTGCCGGAAGAGGTCGAGTTCCACCAGAATGATATATGTGATACCGATGCACTCACCGCGCTCTGCAAAGCAGTTGATGTGGTGGTGCATCTCGCAGCACTCCCCAGAGTACAGTTTTCTATTGAGCATCCATTTGAGACACAACGGGTAAACATGACCGGTACACTCTCGGTACTTGAGGCCGCGCGCATGGCCGGCGTACGACGGGTGGTGTTTGCGGGGTCGAGTGCAGTGTACGGAGACCATGAGGAAATGCCACTTCGCGAGGATCTTCCGCCTCGTCCCAAGAGCCCATACGCGCTCCATAAGCTTATGGGTGAACATACCATGAGACTGTGGCATGAACTCCACGGCATTGAGACAGTCACACTCAGGTTTTTTAATGTCTATGGGCCGCACATGGACCCCGAAGGAGCGTATGCACTGGTGGTAGGAAAGTTCTTAAAATTGAGACAGGAAGGGAAACCACTCACGATTTGCGGAGATGGATCGCATACGCGTGACTTTGTACACGTGAGCGATGTCGCGCAGGCGCTCATTGCCGCTGCCGAGCGTCAGTCTGTTGGAAACGGTGAAGTGATTAATATTGGCTCAGGTGAGAGTACTTCAGTGGGCACACTTGCGCAGCTTATCGGAGGAGAGGTGGATTACCAACCTCCGCGCATTGAGCCGAAACATACGCGTGCAGATACGACTGAGGCACAAGCGTTACTCGACTGGGTACCACGCAAATCTTTAAATGAAGCGATAGCAGAGCTTAAAGAGGAGTTTGGCATTACAGCGTAAAAAGTGTTTTTGATATATACTCTGCCCATGATTGTCGACGGAAGGGCTATTGCTGAGGATATATACGAAGGGTTGAAGCGCGAGGTGCACGCCTTGGGACGTGCACCGGTCCTTTCTATTATTACGTGCTCTCCCAATTTTGAAACCAAAAAGTATCTTGAGTTGAAGCGTAAAAAAGCAGCTGCGATTGGTATTGAAACGGCACTCATGGAGCTTGCCGTGGATTGCAGTACCGACGATGCCCGGCGCGCGGCTGAGGGCGCGGCAAGTACCGCCGACGGGGTCATTGTGCAGCTACCGTTTCCGAGTGGAGTTGATATCGCATCAGTACTCGCGGCCGTTCCTACCTCTTGCGACGTTGACGCTCTCAATCCGGAGACAACGGCGGTGCACTCGCCGGTTGTCGCGGCGTGTGAGGAGTTGCTCATGCGCGGTGGCGTTGCGGTAAAGGGAACATCTGCGGTAGTGGTGGGACAGGGGCGGCTTGTCGGTATTCCGGTAGCGAAGTGGCTCGAAGCTGAGGGTGCATGCGTAACGGTGTATAGTGAAAAATCGGCAGTGGACACGAGTGTACTTCAGGCGGCAGACATAATTATAAGCGGCGCGGGTGATCCGGGATTTTTGAAACCGGACATGATCAAAGAAGGGGTGGTGATCATTGACGCGGGAACGTCGGAGGAAGGTGGAGAGCTTCGCGGCGACGCGGATCCGGCGTGTGCAAAAAAAGCCGCACTCTTTACGCCCGTTCCGGGTGGTGTAGGGCCGGTCACGGTTGCGATGCTCCTAAAAAATGTGGTAAAACTTGCTGAACTTCACTGAGTGTGGCACGGTTTTGCTCTCGGGAAGAAAGTGCTATAGTTGTCTCGTTACGTATAATCAAAAGTGAGAGTATTCTCACTAATCAATACTGTGAGTGAACAAGGCCTAGAAATGAAAAAAACGAATGGCGGCATTATGCCTATTCTTTGGGCGCTTTTGGTTGTGGTGCTCGGAGGGATACTCTTTTTCTTTGTATACAATTCGAGTGTGTCCCCGGACTCAAAGTATCCCTTCAAGCTCGGCCTTGATCTTGCAGGTGGAACTCACCTCGTATATGAAGCAGATGTGAGTACTGTGCCTCCCGCTGAAGTGCCAGAGCTTATGGGTGTCCTCAGAGATGTTATCGAGCGTCGTATCAATATTTTTGGTGTCTCTGAGCCGATTGTGCAGGTTGAGTCCAGCAGTTTTGTTGCGGGAGAGGAGCACGAGCGGCTCGTGGTGGAGCTTCCCGGTGTCACCGATGTCGACGCGGCGGTCGCGGAAATCGGTCGGACGCCACTCCTTGAGTTTAAGCTCGTAGACACTTCGGTGAAGCCATCGGGGACTGTTGATGAAAATGGTGTGTTGGATCTGGGTGTTGACACAGCTCCTTCGTATATTGACACCGGCCTTACTGGACGCTACCTCAAGCGAGCGGAACTCGTTTTTGGAAAAGGGAGCGGCAGTCTCTCAAATGAGCCAATCGTGAGTGTCTCCTTCACCGACGAGGGAGGGGAACTCTTTAAGACAATCACCACAGAACACACCGGCGAGCTACTCGCGATCTTTCTTGATGGAGAGGTGGTGTCATCGCCACGCATAGATGAACCAATCGCGGGTGGCAAGGCGGTTATTTCAGGGAATTTCACTGCCGATGAAGCACGCGATTTGGTGCAGAATCTCAATTTTGGTGCGCTTCCGCTTCCGATTACCCTCCAGAGTACCGAAACCATTGGCGCATCACTCGGCGGTGAGATTCTCAGTGAGGGTGTTACTGCGGGAGCCATTGGCCTTGCGCTCGTGCTCGCGTTTATGCTGCTCTGGTACCGTCTGCCGGGTGTGGTTGCGGGTATCGCGCTCATTTTCTACGGCGTTCTCATGCTCGCACTCTTTAAGGTGATACCGGTCACACTCACCGCTGCGGGGCTTGCCGGTTTTATTCTCTCGGTCGGAATGGCGGTGGATGCGAATGTACTCGTCTTCGAGCGTATGAAAGAAGAGTATAAGCAGGGGAAGTCTGCGCGCGCCGCGGCGCGTGCGGGGTTTGCACGGGCGTTTCCTGCGATTCGTGATGGGAATGCAACGAGCCTTCTCTCTGCCATTATTCTCTTTTGGTTCGGTACGTCGATTGTGAAGGGATTTGCACTCGTCTTCGGTGTCGGTGTCATTGTCTCCATGTTTACCGCACTGGTGGTGACGCGTACGCTCCTCATGGTACTCCCCGACGCGAAGGAGACGGATGATACATTCGTGTCAAAACTCTTTAATGTTGGATTTAATAAATAGATATGTTTGTCACACGGTACACGAAAGAATTTCTCATTGCGGGGCTGCTCATTGTAGTGGTGGCTGGCGGGATTGTGCTTTCGCTCGGTATTCCACTCGGTATTGACTTCACCGGCGGCGCACTGACCGAAGTTTCGTACGATGTGCGACCGGAAAAAGCCTCACTCGATCAGGGAATTTCCTCCCTTGAGCTTGGAGACTACTCACTTCGAGCGGCGGGAGAAAGCGGGTACATTTTACGAACACGTGACCTCTCTGATGAGGAGCGCGTGTCACTTCAGAATATATTGCTCGAAGGAGGCGATGGAAGCACGATTGAGCGCTTCACCTCTATCGGCCCGGTGATTGGAAACGAATTGAAGGCAAAAGCACTCTGGGCGCTCGGCGCGGTCGCGCTCATTATCGTGCTCTATGTTGCGTTTGTGTTCCGAAAAGTTTCAAAACCGGTTGGCTCGTGGGTCTACGGAGGTATCGCTATTTTGGTACTCGTGCACGATGTTCTGGTGCCGACGGCCGTTATATCGCTCCTCGGCTACTTTGCCGGTATTGAAGCCGACGTGCTCTTCGTGATGGCGCTCCTTGCGGTACTTGGCTACTCGGTGAACGATACGATTGTGGTCTTTGACCGTGTGCGTGAAAATTTGAAGCTCTATCGCAACGAGCACGAGCGTGTGGTGGAAGAGACCGGTGTAAAGCGTACCGAAACGACGTACTCCCTCACCAAACCGTTCGGGGAGATTGTGGGGCTCTCAGTGAAGGAGACGCTCGCGCGCTCTATTAATACTTCGGTGACGACTTTCCTCGCGCTCACCGCGCTCTACTTCTTCGGTGGTGAAGTGACCAAGACCTTCGCACTCATGCTTATGGCAGGTGTAATCGCCGGTACTTACTCCTCGATCTGCATCGCCAACCCACTCCTTATTGCAATTGCAAATCGTCAGAGTAAAAAGTCGTAAATATGATTATTGGTATCGCCGGAACACTTGCAGCGGGGAAAGGAACGGTCGTTGAATACCTAAAAGAAAGAAGAGGCTTCGCGCACTACTCTGTCTCGGGAATTTTAAAAGATATGTTAGAGGAAGACGGCGTCTCTGCTTCGCGCGCGCATCTCTCAGCGCTTGCTGACAAACTTAACGAACAATACGAGGGCGGCATACTCCACGTTGCAAACGAGCGTGCGAAAGCGGACGGAGTAAAGGACTATATCCTCGAATCAATTCATCGGGAGAGTGAAGCAACGTACGTCCGGAGTCTTGGAGGAATTATCCTCGGCGTCGACGCAGACGCGAAAAAGCGCTACGAACGAACGATGAAACGCCAAGAGGGAGAGAAAGACAACGTGACGTATGAAGAGTTTTTAGAGCGTATTCAGCACGAAGAGGAAGGAAAAGGTTCAGGGAGCCCACACATACGAGCAGTTATCGAAAACGCAGATTTTGTGGTCACCAACAACGGTACGCTCGAAGAACTCCACGCGCAGATTGATGAGGTTCTCAAGAAAATCTAGATTTAGCAGCTAGTTTATGTGCGCGTAGTCGAAGAGGACGCCGAACGCCTTACACCACGTGAGTACATACGGATATTCGCCAATGTCCACACCCGCAGGCACCTCGTAGTTTATGTTGCCGCGATTGCCGCGAGCTTTGCCGAGATCGATAAATTCATTGGCCTCAAGGTCTTTCGCGAGGTAGACGTGCAGGTCGGGGCCGTTCGTACCATCGTAGTTTTCGTAGCGAACGGTTGTGCTGTCTGCGCTTTCAAATACTTTTATCGCTCCCGTCGCGGGATGTACTGCGGTGGCAGTGATAGGGAAAGGCCCACGTTCATCTGCCGCTCCTGCAACGTCGGTGTCAGAGACTTCTTTGTTAATCACCAGCGGAGATATGGTCCAAAATGCAAAGCTGACTGCAGCGATAGCAATAAGCGCGAGCGCAACTCTCAAGAGTTTCTTTTTCATAGATTAGGGATGAATGAGGGTGCCAATAAATGCTTCTTCGTCTAAATATTTTTTGAGCTCGTCAAGCTTTGTGCCGCTGATTGCCGCGACTTCAATGCCGAGGCGTTCTGCTTCACGCGCGGCGATGGGATCAAACGGGGAGGAGAGGCCCGGATCCCACTCTTCGGGAATGAGTTTTTTAAAGTCCGCCCAGGTAATGTCTTTGATGGGCTTCGCCTCCGGATCCTTCTTTGGGTCGGCTGTGTAGACGTAGTCGGTGTTTGAGAGATTGATTACTTTTGTGGCACCGACGCGCTCAGCGATTTGAACGGCGCGAAGGTCGGTGCTTGCGCCGGGGCGGTAGCCAGCTGCGACGATGAGCTTCGCGTCTTTGGGTACATCAGTAACGTCGTCAGGGTTGGTGATAATGACAGGGTGGGCGAGACCCTTACAGATAGTTTTAAAGAGTTGGCCGTTGAGACGTGTAGCATGAAGTCCAATCCAGTCGATGTCTTCTGCATCAAGTTTTGCAACTGCTGCTGCAGCATCTTGATAGTTACGCGCGGTTTTTCCACCTCCTGCAATAACGATAAAACGCCGCTTTTTCTCCTCAATTTGGTCTTCAATGAGCTGTTTAATTTCCTTTAAAAATGCAACATCAATCTGATCGGGGACCATCAGTGACCCTCCCACGGACATAACAACTGTTTCCATACACTGCCATTATACCCCATAAATAAGCCATTTTTTAAGTACCCAAACCCTTCTTGGGGAAAGACCTTGAAATATGCTTGACAAATTGTCAAAGATATATTAAGTTACCCGCGCCACCACGAACCGGATTTGTCAAATCTGGTCCGGGGAACGGTGGTGTTTTTCAAAATCAAACAGAGAAAGAGGAATTGAAATGTTCAACTCCATCAAGACGACCGCCAAGAAAATCTCCATCGCCGTCTCCATCGCCCTGTTTTCCGCCGTTCTGGCGGTGCCCATCGCCTCCACGTCGGCCTCGGCCGGCACCCAGTGGAACAACAACGGCGCCGGCGGCTTCGGCGGTTATGACAGCTGGGGCAACGGCTTCGGGGATGGCTGGAATGGCGGCACCAAGCCGAAGAAGCAGGAGGCCGCAGCCGGCAGCCTGACGGAGACGGGCGGGGATGTCAATCTCGCGGCCAACAGCAAGAAGAACGAAGGTACGGTGAAGCTGAAGGCCTACAGCAAGAACGATAGCTACGGCTTCGCGAACTTCGAAGGCAAGGGCAACCAGGCATTCGCCGGCAGTTCCGCGCACTCGCGCGGAGGCACGCTCGGCGGCGGCATGGTCGGCTCCTTCAAGTCGAAGGGCAGCAACTGACCCGGCCAATGGCCGGAAACGGTGGAGGGGGCTATCAGGCCCTCTCCACCCTAGACTTCACTCAAGGAGAAAAAAGGGGGCCGTATGTCTCTTCTTCGCAAAATCATGGCCGGCGTGGCCATTCTGTCCCTGTCGCTTTTGACTGGATGCGGGATTAGCATCCAGGAGAAGTTCGACAAATATACCAACACCTACGTTCGCACCGTCGGCATCGCCGGGTGCGGCAACCCGTCTCAGAGGATCACGATCGTGATCTTCAAAGATCCGAAGACCGGGGAGTTGCTCACGCGCGACAAGATCAAGTCGGCGGGACCCGACCTGTGTAACACTGCCGTCGGCAGTGCGGCGGGGACGGTCGTGATCGCGGCAACCGGCGGCGGCGGTTCGCCGGTGAACCTGGCGAATTACGTGAATGCCGCGTCGGGTTCCAGTTCCAGCAGTTCAAGCTCGTCGTCAAGTACGAGCAAGTAGCCGCCGTGTCTCGTGCCGGGAGAGTGAAATCTCCCGGCGGCCAACTCTGTTTTTCAGTTCCAATATGAATACGTTTTAGGTTCCGCTTAGAAATAAGTGGACCTTTTTGTTTTAAGGCGCCAAATGTCCCAAAAATCCTTGACTTGTAACGCTATATCCGTATAATGCCTGCACTGTTTATTTGGAGGTGTATGGCCGAATTTTTTGGCACCAAATATGCCAAATGTGCTTTTATGCGCGTTCAAAAAGAAGCAGTGATTTTTGATAACTGAATAGTCCGAATCCATTTGTACCTTATGGGTGGGTTTGGACATTACGTATAGTTACATCGCGCAATTATTTGTGAGATGTGACGGTACGCATCAGCTAGAATATATTTCGATGATTCAAAAGAGAAATATATTCGAAAGACAAAAGAGTATTTCATACTTTCTTTTGTCTTATCCTTGGATTCGTTTGTGCGCATGTTGAGAAAAGTACACTCCATGCATAGTCACAAACAACAAGATCAGTTGGCACCTAGCGCTTGGCACCTGGCACGTAGCGTTTTGCCCTTGGCAAAACGACTAAGAGCTAAGGACTAAGAACTAAGAGCTAACTCTCTTGTCTAAACTTAGAGTTTGATCCTAGCTCAGGGTGAATGCTGGCGGCGTGGATGAGGCATGCAAGTCGAATGGGTTTAGACCCATGGCAGACGAGGTAGGAACACGTGGGTACATACCGTAGAGTCGGGGATAATCTGTCGAAAGGCAGGATAATACTCGATGGTCCCTTCGGGGTAAAGATTTATCGCTCTATGAATGGCCCGCGTTCTATCAGCTTGATGGTAGTGTAACGGACTACCATGGCTACGACGGATAGGGGAGGTGAGAGCCTGACCCCCACCGATGGAACTGCGACACGGTCCATACTCCTACGGGAGGCCGCAGTCGAG